>JGI24528J20060_1000002_pt1 | contig 525412 bp, 470 predicted proteins | sample LinPmetageLP54_FD_20060 | JGI IMG/M metagenome (IMG submission 20060)
TCGTAGCTCGTAGCTCGTAGCTCGTAGCTCGTAGCTCGTAGCTCGTAGCTCGTAGCTCGTAGCTCGTAGCTCGTAGCTCGTAGCTCGTAGCTCGTAGCTATCATTTCATTTCAGCGAATTGCCGGCGCTGCAGACAGGCCCAGCTTGTTGGCTACGCCTTCCCCGATGGACACCCCGAAACGGCGAACAAATTCCTCAAAGGGCGAACGACTGACGCTGTAGTTGACCATCTCTTCCAGCCCGACGATGTCCCTGGCCACATTACCCGGGCTCTTCAGGCCATCCACCAGGCCCAGCTCCATGGCCTTCTCGCCGGTCCAGAATAGACCAGAGAAGATTTCCGGATGGGTGTCCGCTTTCAGGCGATCACCACGACCGTTTTTTACTGCCATAATAAACTGCTGGTGGATTTCATCCAGCATCACCTGCATGTGTTTACGGTCTTCCGGGCTGATCGGGGAGAAGGGATCCATCACCGCCTTGTTTTCACCGGCGGTAAGCACACGACGTTCCACACCCAGTTTCTCGGCTGCCTCCTCAAAACCGAAGCCGGCCATGATCACGCCAATGGACCCCACGATGCTGGCCGGGTCCGCGTAGATTTCATCAGCGGCGGAGGCGATATAGTAGGCGCCGGACGCCCCCAGATCGGTGATGGCAGCATAAACCTTTTTCTCGGGATATTCGGCGCGCAGGCGCTTAATGGCGTTGTACACCTGATTGGACTGCACCGGCGAACCACCCGGACTATTGATCTTGAGAACAATCGCCTTGCTATTCTCCGCTTCGAAAGCCCGCGTCAGACCGCTTACAATCATATCCGCGCTGGCATCCTGATCCGGCGCGATCACACCGGAGACCGTCACGAAGCCCACATGCTCCTCAGTGACCTTCATGGTTTCTCCGGCCTTGCCCGGCAGCATGATGAATAGCAGCACGAACAGGTAAACGAACGTCAGAATCTTGAAGAAAATCCCCCAGCGACGGGATTTACGGTGCTCATCCTGGGCTTGACCCAGCAGCTTCTCGATGAGTTTCCACTCACGCTCGTTCCCGGGACGGGATGAAGGGGGCTGATTTTCCATTTACAGACTCTCCGTAACCAGTTCAGTCGCTGCCAGCCCTAGCACTGGCAGCAGATGATGCAATCTATCAATGACAGCCAGAGGCTCACAAGGCAACAGTTTCTCTACCGGATGAGCGCCGTAACTGACTGCCACACGGTCAACCCCGGCGGCTCTGGCCATCTCCAGATCAAAGGTAGTATCGCCCACCACAATCGCTCTTTGAGCCGACACTGCCATCTCCTGAAGCAACTCCAGCACCATGGCCGGGTGCGGCTTGGAATGGCTCTCATCCGCACAACGGGAGGCATCAAAATAGCGATCGAGCCCGGTGTTGCCCCATACCCGTTGCAAGCCCTTGCGGCTCTTGCCCGTGGCCACTGCCAGCTTCATCCCTGCTTCCCGCAACCCGGTCAGCAGGGATTCGGCACCGGGATAAAGAGCACTGGGTGTAGCCTCAGCGGCAATAAAGTGAAAGGCATAGCGTTCGCGCATGCGCTCAATGCCTCCAGCGTCCAGCACCGGGTAAAGCGTGCCGATTGCCTCCGGCAACCCCAGACCGATAATGCCGCATACGGTTTCATCGGGCAGTGAAGGGAGACCCAGATCCACCGCCGCCAGCTGCATGCAGCTGACAATCCGTCCGGTGGAGTCCATCACCGTGCCGTCCCAGTCAAAAATCACCAGATCGTAGTTCACCGGGCACCTCGCAGTGTCTTCAGGATGGCCTCGAAATCCTCATCCAGCGGCGCGGTGATGGTCACCTTCTTGCCGCTATTGGGATGGGGAAAGACCAGGTTGCGGGCATGAAGGCACAAACGCTTGTGACCGATGCTGGCGAGTAAAGCAGCCCCCTTGTCGGTGCCGTATTTATCGTCCCCCAGCAAAGGGAACCCGCCAAACTGGCTGTGCACACGAATCTGGTGGGTGCGACCGGTTTCCAGGGTCGCCTCAACCAGCTGCACATCCGCCAGCCGCTCCAGCATGCGAAAATGGGTGACCGACGCCTTGCCCTCCCGGGACACCCGGACAATGCGCTCGTTGCCGTTCTGCATTTTCAGCAGTGGCGCGTCCATGGTGCGCTCCTTGCCCTTGAAGCCCTGACAGAGCAACCAATAACGCTTCTCTACCTCACCGGCCTGCATCAGACGCTGCATCTTGCGCAGAAAGGCACGCTTGCGGGCCACCATGATCAGTCCACTGGTATCCCGGTCCAGCCGGTGGACCAGCTCCATTTCCTTTTCCGCCGGATGAATCACCCTCAGGGCCTCAATCAGCCCCAGGCTCACCCCGCTGCCACCGTGCACCGCCAGGCCGGCGGGCTTGTTGAAGATGAAGAGCTGATCATCCTCATAAACACAGGCCCGGCTGAGGCGCTCGGTCAGCCCACTGCTGACCACCGGCGGGGCCTCGGATTCGCTGGTGCGGATCGGCGGAATACGCACCACATCCCCAGTGGCCAGCCGGGTAGTCTGGCGGGCGCGCCCTTTATTCACCCGCACTTCCCCGGAACGAATGATCCGGTAGACACGAGATTTGGGCACCCCTTTCAGATGGGTGAAGAGAAAATTGTCCAGGCGTTGACCATGCCGGCCTTCGTCAATGGTCACGAAGCTGACACGGTTCGCTGCGGGGGTCTCGTCTGACATGGCGGCGATTCTATAGAAAAGAGCAATGAATAGTTAATAGTGAATAATTAATAGCTGCATGAATGCCGCACATAACCACCTGAAAGCAACGAAACCGCGCCCAATAAAACTATAAACCCATGATGGATTATAGCTTTTAACTATTAATTGTTAATTATTCACTATCCACTGCCCTGTTCCTATCTGATTGATCTCTCTTGGCTTTTGCTGCTATAGTCAAGCGTCGACCTGAATATAGGCGACGGCGACGCGCAGCGAACATTCGCCGTCTGGCCCGCTCCGGCATAGCCGAGAAGACAGAGCCCGCCTCAGGTCTACAATAAAGCGTTATCGCCCATTCGCAGATTGCAGTGTGGGCAAACGCTGCAGATGAACCCGTTTAAACAGCGTCCGATGACGGACCCTGAACATTAACGATGGTGGCTGCAGCGCCGGTCAAACGACCTGGAAAACAGACAGACAAGAGTTTACACATTGCTGTGTGACAACTAACCACGGCAATCGCGTGAAGCATTACAGGCTGGCCTATTGTCAGTACGATTACGCACTAAACATTGCACACAACTCGGAGAGCTGCTGACTCAGGCACTATAATCACCCAGGAAAGCGATCAAACACGCCCCGCGTGCGCCCTGCCCGTGACAAGCCTGCCAGCACTCCCCCTGGTCTGCTACCGGTTACATTCCGGCCCTGCCTCATGCCACCACAAACTTGTGGTAGCACCATGAAACGTATGCTTATTAACGCCACTCACCCTGAAGAGGTTCGGGTGGCACTGGTCGACGGCCAACGGCTGTATGACCTGGATATCGAACACAGAACCCGTGAACAGAAAAAAGCCAACATCTATAAAGGCAAGATCACCCGGGTGGAACCGTCCCTGGAAGCCGCGTTTGTAGATTTCGGCGCCGATCGTCACGGCTTTCTTCCCCTCAAGGAAATTTCCCGTCAGTACTTCCAGAAAGACCCGAAAGACATCCAGGGTCGCATCAACATCAAGGAAGTGATCAAGGAAGGTCAGGAAGTCATCATTCAGGTGGCCAAGGAAGAACGTGGCAACAAGGGCGCCGCCCTCACCACCTTCATCAGCCTGGCCGGCCGCTATCTGGTACTGATGCCCAACAACCCCCGTGCCGGCGGTATTTCCCGTCGCATTGAGGGTGAAGAACGCCAGCAGCTCAAGGAAGCCCTGGGCGCGTTGACCATCCCCGATGAAATGGGTGTGATCGTTCGTACCGCCGGCCTGGGACGCAGCGCCGAGGAACTGCAGTGGGACCTGAACTACCTGCTGAAGTTGTGGAACTCCATCGACGATGCCTCCAAGGATCGCAAGGCGCCCTTCCTGATCTATCAGGAATCCAACGTCATCATCCGTGCTATCCGCGACTACCTGCGCAAGGACATCGGCGAAGTCCTGATCGACTCCAAAAAAGTCTACGACGAGGCCCAGGGCTTCGTGCAGCAGGTGATGCAGGACTTCCAGCACAAGATCAAACTGTACAGCGACGAAACCCCGCTGTTCTCTCGCTTCCAGATCGAGTCCCAGATCGAGACCGCCTTTGAGCGCGAAGTGAAGCTGCCTTCCGGTGGCTCCATTGTTATCGATCCCACCGAAGCGCTGGTGTCCATCGACATCAACTCCTCCCGTGCCACCAAAGGCGCGGACATCGAGGAAACCGCCCTGAACACCAACCTGGAAGCAGCGGATGAAATCGCCCGCCAGTTGCGGTTGCGTGATATCGGCGGCCTGATCGTGGTGGACTTCATCGACATGGGGCCGGCCCGCAACCAGCGGGACGTGGAAAATCGCATGCGCGATGCCCTGGAGGCCGACCGCGCCCGTATCCAGCTGGGCCGCATTTCCCGCTTCGGTTTGCTCGAGCTGTCCCGTCAGCGGCTGCGCCCGAGCCTGGGGGAAACCTCCAGCATTGTTTGCCCGCGCTGTAACGGTCAGGGCCACATCCGTGATGTGAAATCCCTGGCTCTGAGCATCCTGCGCCTCATTGAAGAAGAGGTGATGAAGGAGCGCACCGGCGAGATCCAGGCCCAGGTGCCGGTGGCCGTCGCCACCTACCTGCTTAACGAGAAACGCGAACCCCTGCGCGCCATTGAAGATGCGCACAATGTTCGCGTGGTCATCATCCCCAACCAGAATCTGGAAACCCCGCATTTCGAGGTGGAACGGATTCGTGATGACCAGACCATCGCCCAGCCCAGCCATGAACTGGAACTGCTGGAAGGGAACAAGGATGCGGATATCGCCTCCGCCCAGGACACCGAAATCAAGACCCAGGAGCCGGCCGTCAAACTGATGGCACCGGACACCGCCCCGCCGCCGCCGAAACCGGCTCCGGCACCCGCGGCTACCCCTACAGAAAATCTAGGCATCCTGGCCCGTTTCTTCACCTGGCTGGCGCAGATCTTTACCAGCGAACCCAAGCAGCCCAAGGCCAAGAAACCCCAGCCCCAGGGCAAGGGTAGCTCGCGCCAGCAGAACACCCGCGGTGGTCGCGGCGGCAACAACCGCAACCGTAACGACAACCGTAACAAGCAGGATGCAGGCAAGAGCGGCGGCAAGGGTGGCGATAACGATAATCGCAACCCGCGCAACAAACGCCAGAACGACAAGGACGGTGGCAATCGCAAGAGCGACAACCGCCAGTCTGACAATCGTGGCGACAACCGTTCTGCAGACCGCTCCGGCGACAACAAGGACGACAACCGCAACGAACGTCGCGGCCGTAACGACAACCGTCGTAATCGCAACGACAACCGTGGCGGCGACAACCGTAACGACGGTCGCAACAATGAAGGCCGCAATGACGGTCGCAACGACAACAAGGGCGACAAGAGCGACGGCGGCAACAAGCCACGCAACAAGAAGCCCCAGCAGCAGGACAACACCGAAGGCAACAGCGACAGCAAGGGCCCCAAGGCGTCCCGCCGCAACGATGCCAAGGATGATCGTCCGCTGCGCGAACGTCAGCGTCCGGCAAAATCCGCAGCCAATGGCGACAAACCCGCTGGCGAGCAGAAGCCCCAGCAGGCTCAGCCGGCCCGTACCCCTGCCCCGCCAACGGTGATGGACAACGAAGGCCATCCGCCGGCGAAGCTGGTTCCAGCACAGGAACCGACTGCTGGTGAGCAGCCTCAGGCAGCTACCAAGGTTGAGAATACCGAGAAAGCTGAGACTCAAAGCGCTGCCAAGCCGGCACAGGCTCAGGAAACGGCCAAAGCCGAAAAGGTAGAGAAAGACTCCAGCGCGCAAACAGCAGAGCAGCCTGCCGCCCCGGCTCCGGCGCCGAAAGCAGAACCGCAGCCCGAGCAGCAGGTAAAAGCAGAGCCGCAAGTAAAGGCTCAAGCGGAACCGCAAGCTGAAGCGCCCGAGAAACAGGCCGACAAACCGGCAGCGCAAGCGCCTGCTGCAGAGAAACCGGCCCAGGAAAAACCGGCCCAGGAAGCTGAGGCTCCCCAGGCCGAAACACCGAAAGCCGCTGAGCCCAAAGCGGAGCAACCCGCTGCTGCACCGCAAGCGGCCACAACCGATGCGCCAGAGCAACCTGAGCCGCAAGCGCAGGACACGGCCAAGGCAGAAACCCCGACCGAGGCGCCAGCTGCAGAAGCCCCAGCTCCGGCTCAAGCGGAAGACAAGCCGACCGCCAGCGAACCGGTGGCAGAAGAAAGCGCCGCCGAGGACGATGCCACGGTCCGTGCCAGCAATGACCCGCGTCAACCGGGCTACCAGCGCACCGCGCCGGCCCCCCGTGAAGCGGAAAAGCCGAAAGAGGCCCCCAAGCCGGAAGCCAATGAGCTACCCAGCCGGGCCACCGAGGTAAAAGCGGTACGCGCCGAAGCCAAACCCGCCGCCGCAGAGATGGGCCGGGCCAGCAACGACCCGCGCCAGCGCCGCCGGCAGCAACAGGCAGAAGCGGCAGCCGCCGCCAAAGCCGCAGAAGAGGACGCTTCCTCAGAATCCTGAGGTAAGCTGATACTTCGCCCATAAAAAAGCCCCGCTCTTTAGCGGGGCTTTTTTATGGGCGCTGCTCCCAAGACGTAGGGTGCACTGAGCCTAAGGCGAACTGCACCAATCCGGCGTTTGAATGGTGCAGTTCGCCTTAGGCTCAGTGCACCCTACGCAATCTGTGACAGTGGGGAGAAATTCAGCGTTCGGCGTTCCGTTGCAGGAGGCTGCCAGCAGCCGCTCCTTTTTCGCGTGCAAGCACGCTCCTACAGCGGCTCAGTTGCGCGCTTCTACGGCAGCAGGATGGGCTCCTGCTCCAGGCTGACACCAAAACGCTCCCAGACATCCCGACGCACGGCAGAGGCCAGTGCCAACACATCTTCACTGGTGCCACCACCGTGGTTAACCAGCACCAGGGCCTGCTCACTATGCATGCCCACGGGACCCAGCCTGCGCCCTTTCCAGCCAGCCTGTTCGATCAGCCAGCCAGCGGCCAGCTTGATGCCCTCGGGCTGCTCATAGCCCACCAGGCCCGGGAAGCTCTTTTTCAGTTGTCCCGCCTTGTCGACACTCACCACCGGGTTCTTGAAGAAACTGCCGGCATTGGCCAGTACCGCCGGGTCGGGCAATTTGCTCTGGCGCACGGCAATTACCCGCTCACGCACCGCCGCCGGCAACACATCCTCGACAGGCAGGTGCGCAAAGTGATCCTTGAGGGGACCATAACTCACATTACAGGCCGGCAGCTTGTTAAGGCGCAACTCGATACCGGTAATCACATAGCGGCCCCGATCGCGACTTTTGAAGCGGCTGTCCCGGTAGGCGAATTCACATTCTTCGGCAGCAAAGTGCGTTACCCGGCCGCTGGCCACTTCCATCACGGTAACCTGCTCCAGCACCTGGGACAGCTCCACTCCATAGGCACCGATATTCTGGAACGGTGCTGCCCCGGCGGTGCCGGGAATCAGCGACAGGTTTTCCAGCCCCTGCCAGCCCTGCTCGACCGTCCAGGCCACCAGATCATCCCAGTGCACCCCGGCACCGGCGGCAACCCAGACGAACTCCGCATCCTCTTTCACCAGGGCCATACCATCCATGGCCGGACACAGGGTGAGGCCGGGTAAATCACCGTGGATCACCAGATTGCTGCCCTCGCCGATCACCTGCAACGACTCGGCCGGATCACGCTCGGCCAGCACCTGTTCCAGGGCATCCAGGGTGACCGGCCTGGCCAGTCGTCGGGCACGGGCGGGCAAACGCAGGGTATTGAGTTCGCTCAGATCCGCATCGGTTTCCACTAACGGCGGCTGGAGCAGACTCATAGGCGCTCTCGCAGCGCATCCAGGAGACCGTCGGCACCGCCTTCAATCAGATCCAGGACACGATCAAAGCCGTCCTCACCGCCGTAGTAAGGGTCCGGCACCTCGCTCACGGAGGCACCGCTGGCGTAATCCAGAAAGCGCCCCAGCGTGACCGTGACATCTGCCGGTTGCATGGCCTGCAGATCCGCCAGATTGGCATTGTCCATGGCCAGCACCACGTCAAACTCGTAGAAGTCCTGCGGGCCCACCTGGCGAGCACGCAAGGAATCCATCTGGTAGCCTCGGCGGGCCGCCGCTTCCCGGGTTCGCGGGTCCGGGGCACGGCCAATATGCCAGTCTCCGGTGCCGGCGCTGTCGATACGGATTTTCTCTTCCAGACCGGCGGCAATCACACGCTCACGAAAGACCGCCTCGGCGGTGGGTGAGCGGCAGATATTACCCAGGCAAACAAAAAGCACGGACACTGTCATGCCTGCCCTCCCAGTTGCGTACGCAAACGCTCCAGGTCTTCCTGAGTGTCCACACCGCCCGGTACCGCCTCAATGGCCGGTGCCACGTGAATCGCTACGCCATTGGCCATGGCCCGCAGCTGCTCCAGGGACTCCAACTGCTCCAGTTTCGCTGGCGGCCATTGCACATACTGGTGCAGAAATGACACCCGGTAAGCGTAGATACCAATGTGTCTCCACCATTCACCTTTCGCAAAACGCTCACCACTGATATCCCGGCTACCGTCGGCAAAGGCATCACGATGCCAGGGAATCGGCGCCCGGGAAAAATAGAGTGCCCGACCATCATCATCAAACACTACTTTCACCACATTGGGGTTGAACAGATGGTCTGCGTCTTCGATGGGCTCACACAAGGTGGCCATCTGGCAGGAAGGATTGGCGGCCAGGTTGGCGGCCACCTGATTGATCACCGACGGCGGGATCAATGGCTCGTCACCCTGCACATTGACGATGATATCGTCATCGGCCAATTCCAGTTTGGCGGCCACTTCCTGAAGACGGTCGGTACCGGAAGGGTGATCCTCCCGGGTCATGACCACCGGTACCTGCCCATCCAGAGCCTCGGCAATACGGCTATCATCGGTGGCTACATAGACCTGCCCTGCCTGACTTTGCTGACAACGCTCGGCCACCCGCACCACCATGGGCTTGCCGGCGATATCCGCCAGCGGCTTGCCCGGCAAGCGAGTCGATGCATAACGGGCAGGCACCACCACATAAAAACTCATCGTCCTTCCTCTTTTCTTACCAAATAGCGTTGATGCTCTCTGTAGGAGCCATGCTTGCATGGCGAACCGGGTGATCCTCGATAGACAGGCAGCTCATTGCCCCTCCGCTGGTTCGCCATGCGAGCATGGCTCCTACAACACAATCGAATTGATCACTCTGGCGATGTGCCCAGCGCCCGGTCCAGCATCTGCTCCAGCAACCCTTCCGGCAGACTGGCCGTCACTGGCAGATACCACCAGTGCGGTTCGGCGAAGGGGGCGCATTTTACCGCATCCTTTTCGGTCATCAGCACCGGGAGGCCATCGGCAAACGCCAGATCCGCTGGCTGGAAAGCATGATGATCCGGGAACACATGGGGGGTGGCGCTCAGGCCGAGAATGCTGAGCAGATTAAAAAACCGCTTGGGGTTGCCGATGCCGGCCACCGCGTGGACCTGGGGGTGCTCGCGCAAGAATGCCTGATGATCCAGTGTTTCGCCCGTAGCCAGGGAGGTGATGTCTGCGGGGCGCATGATCATCGGGTGCGCCCCACTCCAGCCACCTCCGGTGCTGACCACGAAATCCACTTCCTTGAGGCGGGTCGCCGGCTCTCGCAGCGGGCCTTCCGGCAGGCAGCGGCCATTGCCCAGACCACGCTGACCATCCACCACCACAATTTCTGCGCTGCGCGGCAGGGCGTAATGTTGCAGACCGTCATCGCTGATCACCAGATCCGGAGTGTGATCGCGGATGGCCACGTCCAGTGCATTGCGACGATCCGGGTCCAAAATCACCGGAACGCCGGTGCGGCGGGCGATCAGCACAGGCTCATCGCCTACCTCCAGTGCATTGCTGTCCGCGGTGACCAGATGGGGATAGTGATCGATCTTGCCGCCGAATCCCCGAGACACCACCACCACCTTCAAGCCACGGGCAACGGCGGCCTGCACCAGGGCAATCACCAACGGCGTCTTGCCAGTGCCGCCCACGGTAATATTGCCGACCACCAATACCGGCACCGGCGGCGAGGGCTTTTCCTTGCGAAACCGTTGCAGGCGTCGCTTGGCCTCCAGGGACACCAGCATGGAGAGCGGCCGTAGTGGAACCAGCCACGGGCTACCCTTATACCAGCCCTGTTGAATCCATTCGCTCAATGAGCCCATGGCCGACTTACTCCTCGGCAAAATCCATGCGATACAGCTGGGTATAAAGGCCATTCTTGTTCAGCAGTTCCTGATGTGACCCCTGCTCGATCAACTGGCCCTGATCCAGTACCAGAATCCGGTCGGCTTTCTCGATGGTCGACAGGCGGTGGGCAATCACCAGGGTAGTGCGCCCGACCATGACCTGCTCCAGCGCCTGCTGAATATGATGCTCGGATTCCGTATCCAGGGCACTGGTGGCTTCATCCAGAATCAGGATCGGCGCGTCTTTCAGCAATGCCCTGGCAATGGCGATACGCTGGCGCTGGCCACCGGAAAGCTGTACGCCGTCCTGCCCCAGCCGGGTTTCCAGGCCATGCTCCAGCTGCTCGATAAAGCGCCAGGCATGAGCGTCACGGGCCGCCTGTTCAATCGCCGCATCATCCACACCACGGAGCTCGCCATAAGCGATGTTGTTGCGCACGGTATCGTTAAACAGCACTACCCGCTGACTGACCATGGCAATCTGGTGACGCAGGTCGGTGAGCTGAATATCCGGCAGCGGTACGCCATCCAGCAGAATGCGCCCCTGATCCGGATCGAAGAAGCGAGGCAACATGGCACTGATGGTGCTCTTCCCTGCCCCGGAACGCCCGACCAGCGCCACGGTTTCACCGGACTTGATAGAGAAACTCAAATTCCTGAGAACCGGCTGCGCCGGATCATACCCATAGGTGACGCCGTCAAATTCGATATCCCCCCGCGCCTTGGCTGGCAGCACATAGGTACCGGCGTCCTCTTCCTGTTCAGTATCCAGCAACTCGAAAAGACTGGAGGCACCGGTCACCCCACGCTGCACTTTTACGTTCACATCCGTAAGCTGCTTGAGCGGCTTCTGAATCATGCCGGCAGCGGCGATATAGGACAGAAAACCACCTACGGAAAGATCTTCGCCCATCAGATTGATGTAGAGAAACGTGATCGCACCGATGCCCACTGCCACAAACAGCTGCACGATTACCGTGCTGGCAATCTTGCTGGCATTGAGCTTCACATTCTGCTTGGCAAAGCTGCGGCTGACGCCATGAAACCGATCGGCTTCCTGCTCCTGGGCGCCAAAGATTTTCACTTCCCCGCTGCCCTCGATGGCTTCGCCGAGAAAATGGGTAATGTTCGCCATGGAAGACTGGATACGACGACTGATCTTACGAAACCGCTTGCTGGTAATATTCACGACCAAGGCAATCAACGGCGCCACGGCCACCAGAATCAGAGTCAGCTTCCAGTTCTGCCAGAGCAGAAAGGAGGTCAGCCCAATCACCGTAAGCCCTTCACGGATGATCACAATGATGGCATCGGTACCGGCACTGGTGACCTGCTGGGCGTCGAAAATTATTTTCGACATGATGCGCCCGGACGCATTGCGATGATATTCCGACTGGGGCAAACGCAACACATGGCCGAACACGTCATTGCGTAATACATACACCAGCTGCTGCGCCACCCAATTCATGGAGTAGCTACCCATGAACTGGCCCAGGCCCTGAAAAATCACCAGCACCAATGGCGCGATGGATACCAGCAAAACCCGGGTCTCCGTGGGCTCGACAATGGTTTCACCAAGGAAGCCGGCAAGCTGGGCAGCGCCGGCCTGAGTCGCCGCGTACAGCGCGTAACCGATGACACTGATGACCAGCATCAACCAGTACGGTCGAACATAACTGAGCAGCCGCTTGTAGGTCGGCCACACGTCCACAGAGGATTGACTCATTGTGCCTCGTTGGGAGATTCGCGAGTAGTGAGCGACAGCTTAACAAAACCCAGCTGTCCGGCCACGTCATAAACGCGAACCACCGACTGATAGGCCACATTGGCATCCGCATAGATTTGCAACGGCAAGTCGGTTTTTTCCTGCCCCAGTTTCAACAGCGCGGTGCGTAGCGTCTTGCTATCACTGGCCGCCAGCTTTTCGCCGTTGACCAGATAATCGCCGGTCGACGTAATCGTCACCTCAACCTGGTCCGAAGACTGCGCCAACGGCGCTGCTTCCGCCTCCGGCAGCGTAATGGACAACTGGGTCTTGTCATCAAACGTGGTAGAGACCATGAAGAAAATCAGCAGCAGAAACACCACATCAATAAGCGGTGTCAGGTTAACGCTGATTTCCTCCTGGCTGGGCCGGGGAAACTTCACGCCTTGCCCCCCGGGTCCGCCTCACGATCACCGTGTACCAGATCCACCACATGCACAGCGCTTTGCTCCAGTTCCATGGTGATTTCTTCCACGCGACGCACAAAGAAACGGTGGAAGAAAATGGCTGGAATCGCCACCACCAGACCGGCAGCGGTGGTCAACAGCGCCTGGGAAATACCGCCGGCCAACTGGGCCGCATCGCCAGTGCCATGCATCATGATGGCGGCAAAAACATCAATCATGCCGATCACGGTACCCAGCAAGCCCAGCAGCGGCGTGATGGCAGCGATGGAGCCGAGAGTGCTGAGAAACTTTTCCAGTTCATGCACCACGATGGTGGCGCTTTCCTGGATACTTTCTTTCATGATCTCGCGGCCATGGCGGGCATTGGCCAACCCGGTAGCCAGAATGCGGCCCAGCGGCGAGCTGTCACGCAGCTTGACCAGATTGCCCTCGTTGAGCAGACCCCGCTTGAGCAGCGTCTGCACCTGCGGCACGGTATCCGCCGGCGCCAACTTGCTCGGACGCAGGGTCCAGAAACGTTCCACCACAATGGCCAGAGCCACCACCGAACAGATCAAGATCGGGAGCATCATCCAACCCCCGGACTGCACAAGATCCTGCACCTTAACTTCTCCCCTCACTCACAGCGTCGTTTTCAGAGCGCCGTCGGGTTAATTTGAACCTGAAGCCATGACTTCAGGTTAATCATTACCAGAAACGCCAGGCCGCTGGCCGATGCCAGGGTCTTTCACGAAATTGGCGCCATGTTGTTATAAGCGGCACATTATCAGCGGCACCCCAGCGAAACACAATCATGCCATCCCGGTCGGTGCGCAGAACTGTGACCCCGGCATTGCCCAGCCGTTGCAGCACCTGCGGGTGCGGATGACGAAAACGATTCCGATAACCGGCACTGACCAGCGCATAGGCGGGCTGCACCTGTCTCAACAGGGCCGCACTGGTACTGCTGCTACTGCCATGGTGTGCCACCACCAGCAAATCCGTACGCGGCAGCGAACCCAGCAATCGATACTCACTCTGCTTGCCGATATCACCGGGTATCAGCAACGAGCTCCCGGCACCGGACACCTGCAGCACACAACTCGACTCGTTGCCCGGCACCACCTCCGGCCCGGGCCACAGCAGCGTAAACGTCACTCCATCCCAGCCCCACTGCTGCCCCGCACGACACGCCTCGCTACCCGGCACACGTTGCGGTTCACCGCTGGACACCGGTGCCATGCCGGCTAACACCTTCATGCCACCGGCATGATCATTGTCCCCGTGGCTGATAATAATGCGGTCGGGCGTCAGCCCCTTACGGGCCAGCCATGGCAGGATAATGCGCCGGGCCATGCTGTCACCAGGCCATGACGGCCCGCTATCGTAAATCAGCAGATGTTCCCGGGTGCGCACCGCTAACGCCAGCCCCTGCCCCACATCAAACGCCACCAACTCCCAATCACCCTCAGACAATGGCGCTGCTCGTTGACACAACCAGGGCAATAACAGGATCGGCAGCAATCGCCGAGGAAACGGCAATGCCGGCATCAGCAGCAGAGCCAGTGCCAGCATCGCAAACAGCCCACTGGTTGCCGTTGGCAACGGCAACCGCCAGCCACTGGTCGAGGACGCCAGCGATGCCATGAGCCACACAGACAACTCCGTGCCAGTGGCCGCCCCCTGCAGAATCCAGCCCTGCTGCAACAGGCTGCCCAGCAAGGCCAGCGGCACCACTATGCAGGTATACAAGGGGATCAGAAACAGATTGGCCAAGGGCGCACTGATCGACCATTGCTGGAACAGAATGGCACCGAGCATGGCCATCATCACCGGCAGCAGCACCAGTAACCAGCGGGCACCATGACTGGTCACCAGCATGGCAATGGCAGCCACTGCGCCGAACGACAACCACAGGCTTTCCGAAAGCGCCGACAAAGGGAACAGCAGTAGCACCATCAACAGCGCCACCCCGAGGCTCTTCCACAATGGCACTGACACGCGAGCACACTGCGCCACCGCTACCACCGCCAGCATAATCACGGCGCGTACTGTTGGCAGACTGAACCCGGCCAGGGCGGCATAACCCAGAGCTGCCAGCAGTGCCGGCCCCCAGGCCAGTTGCTGCAACGTAAACACGGTTAAAACTGGGAACAGGCGCTGCATCATCGGCCCCAGCAGCCAGCGCCCCAACCACCAGAACCAACCGGCGACAATGGCGATATGCAGGCCGGAAATGGCCAGCAGGTGGGCGCCACCAGTGATCTGAAATTGCTGCCACAGCTCGCTGGACAACCGCGACCGGTCGCCCACCACCAGTGCCGGCAGGATCGCTCTGCCCGCTGGCGACACGGATACCCGCTCCGCCACCAGGTCCGACAACCACTGTCGCCAACGATCCAGTCCCTTATCACGACCCTGCACCGTCCACGACTGCACGGTACCCCGGGCATCAATGCCCGCAGCCAGATCCCGCCGGGCCGCATCCACGCCGGTGGCATTGTAGACCCCACGGGGCGCCTTCAACTTCACCATCAGCGCCAGTCGCTGATCTGCCTTCACCTGCACCGGCAGTTCATAGGCGTTGACCCGGATACGATGCATGCCGGGCCAGCGGGTGGCGCCCCAAACGTCCAGCGTCAGCGTCTGGCGATACCGCCAGCGACCGAAACGAAACTCGTTGACCGTGGCCGGCAACCCCACCACCTTGCCTTGCATGACCAGGGTTTCCCCTTCCAGGGAAGCAGGCAGCCTTGCTGACACGCCACTGTTCAGTTGTACAACGCCGTAACACCACAACAGCGGCAACCACACCAGCCAACGCCGCCCGCGCCGCCAACCCAGAACCGCTACTACCACCAGTACCAGCAGCGGCCACAACAGGCCCAGCCAGCATGCTGCCGCCAGCGCCGCCGATAAGCACCACAATCGCATCCCTGCTCCCGTGGAAAATAGTCGCTTTCTTCACGGTCAGTCTTTGTATGATGTCCAGGAGACACAAAGCCCCGTGTAGGTGTATGCCTTTTTTTCCGATCCGGGCATAATAGCCACCCGCGGGGTGCAGCCAGGTAAGTTTCTGACGCTATTTCATGCCCGCCATGCGCCATGAAACCTCTGAAGAGGCTCCCAACGCATAACACAAGTCGGGTGGTACCCAGCCTGCCGGGCACCTAAGCTGATACCGACACGACATTCACGGGATTCTCCCGACACGGTCTGCAGACGTGAGTTCATGCCAAAACGGATCTTCCGAAAATACCTGCCAAAACCGGATCGCCTGCGCGAACACAAAGCGCTGAGCTTTCTGGGTGAGGTATTGGCCGATCCGAACCTGTGGCACATCAACCGGCGCTCACTAGCCGGTGCCGCCTTTATCGGGGTCTTTACTGCCCTGCTACCCATTCCCTTGCAGATGGGGCTGGCCGCTCTGCTCGCTGTGCGCTTCCACTGCAACCTGCCACTGTCGGTGGTATTGGTGTGGATCTCCAATCCGGTCACCTATGTACCGATTTTCTATTTCACCTACCGGATTGGCGCCTGGATGCTGGGAATGCCGCACCATAGTGGCGAAGGCATTACCGTGGCCTGGTTTGTAGAGCAACTGGTGCCGCTATGGCTGGGATCAACGCTATGCGCAGTGGTGTTTGGCGGGCTCGCCTATGCCGCCGTGAAAGTGGCCTGGCGGCTGGCCGTGGTACGCAGCTGGAACCTGCGTGCCCACCGCCGCGCCAGGGTGCTGCGACGCGAAGCTCGCAAGCAGGAAGAACAGGAAGCGAAAGAGGACGACGACTCAGAGCCGCCGCAATAACCCGTCGTGTAACTCGTATTGTTGCGGGCAGCGTGACGCAAATTCGCGATCGTGGGTAACGATCATGAAAGCGGTACCCAGGGTTTCGTTGAGTTCCAGCATCAGTGACTGCACATGGGCAGCGGTACGTTCATCCAGATTGCCGGTAGGCTCATCTGCCATCACCAGGGCCGGCTCGGTTACCAGAGCCCTAGCAATAGCGACTCGTTGGCGCTCCCCGCCACTCAGTGCCGACGGCTTGTGCTTGAGACGATGCTCCAGCCCTACCTTCTTCAGAGTAGCCGCCGCTTTCTCCTGGCAGCTTGCCGGACTGTCACCGCGAATCAGCAGTGGCATGGCCACATTCTCCAACGCAGTGAATTCCGGTAACAGGTGATGAAACTGGTAGACGAAACCCAGATAGCGGTTGCGCAGCTTGCCGGTATCACGATCACTCATGGTCGCCAGCGCATTGCCAGCAATGGAAACACTGCCCCGGGTTGCCCGATCCAGCCCTCCCAGTAGATTCAGCAAGGTGGACTTGCCCGAGCCGGAGGTGCCGATGATTGCCAGAATATCCCCCTGGGTCACGGTCAGATCCACACCGCTGAGCACTTCCAGTTCGTTGTTCCCTTCGTCGTAACTTTTCACCAATTTTTCGGCTTGCAGCACGATACCGGTGCCGGTGGCGTTGCGGGAATCATTCATAACGCAGGGCCTCCGCCGGTTGCACCCGGCTGGCACGCCAGGATGGGTATAGGGTGGCAGAAAAGCTGATCACCAGGGCAATGGAGACGATAGTGATCACATCCGACCACTGCAGCTCCGAAGGAAGATAGTTAACGAAGTAGGCGTCAAACAGACGGGTATTGAAGGTCTTCTCTACCCACTCAGCCAACTTGCTGACATTGGTGGCCAGCAGCACGCCAAGGCCGGTTCCCAGCAAGGTACCGGCAAAGCCGATCACGGTGCCCTGCACCATGAAAATCCGCATGATGGTACCCGGCGAAGCCCCCAGGGTACGCAGCACCGCAATATTGCCGCGCTTTTCAGTGACCAGCATCACCTGACTGGAAATGATATTGAACGCCGCCACCGCCACGATAAAGCTGAGCAACAGCGTCATCATGGTTTTTTCCATCTTTATAGCCTGGAACAAATTGCCGTGGCTGCGGGTCCAGTCGCGGGTGTAGTAATTGGGGCCCAGTTCCTGCTGCAGCGTCCAGCCCATGGCCGGGGCACTGAACAGGTCATCAAGCTTCAGCCGCACGCCCTGTACAGTTCCCGCCTGGCGGGCCAGCTTGGCGGCGTCCTGCACATTGATGTAGGCATACAGGGAATCCACTTCCGCCCGCACCCGGAATATCCCGGTGACGGTGAAACGCTTGAAACGGGGCATCACCCCGGCAGGGGAAATGGTGGCTTCCGGCAGTACCAGGGTAACCTTGTCCCCCAGTTCGGCGCCGAGACGACGGGCCAGCCCATAGCCGAGCACCATGCCAAACTCGCCGGGGGCCAGCTTTTCCAGCTCGCCCTGCTCCATGAAGTCGCCGACGATGGACACCTTTCGCTCGGCCTGGGGCTCGATGCCATTGATCATGGCACCCGCCACATTGCCGCGATGGCTGAGCATACCCTCCAGTTCCACAAAGGGCGCCACGGCTTCAATCTCATCGTGGTGCCCCAGCCGATTGGCCAGCGCCTGCCAGTCCTCGACCGGCTCGCGCCCCTGCACGGACAAATGAGTGACCATGCCAAGAATGCGCGTCTGCAATTCCCGGTCAAAACCATTCATAACGGAAAGGACCGTGATCAGTACGGCAACCCCCAGCATCAAACCCAATGCGGAAATCAGCGTAATCACGGAAATAAAGCTGTTGCGGGCGCGGGCGCCGGTGTAGCGCAGCCCCACATAAAAGGATAGAGGTCGAAACATGCAGCGCATTTAACCCGAAACCAAAGACAAATACCACGGCTCTGGAAAACTGCTACATTACAAATTCTGCTTTGTGAACAGCGTCCGCGCTCATGATCTAGCAAAATGGTTGAATAAGCGTCTTTAACTTTCTAATATCGAAAGAAAATACATCTCGCCGGGGGAAAAAATGAAGACAACAATAATGACGCTGCTAGCCTCGGCAGCGCTGGCCATGCCGGTTACAGCCCTGGCCGCAGAGACTCCCCAACGCGGTATGCCAGAAGCGCAAGTACGGGCAGACTTCGGTTCACCTGCCTCCGTCCAGGGCCCGGTGGGTTCACCGGCGATTACCCGCTGGAACTACGACGGCTTCACCGTCTACTTCGAAAACGGCATCAGCCTGCATACTGTGGTCGATCGCCCGGCCAGTGCCGCACCGGATGTGGTGTCCGGCACCCAACAGCTGCCTGCCATTGAAGAAACCACAGCCGACACCGAACAAGAACAGCAAGCAGCGCCGGAGAGCGCCGCGCCGCCCATGTTCGACCCGGTGAGCGGCAGCTTTGTTGGAGCGGAAACGAAACAAGACGCACCGGCCGAGCAACAACCTGCCACCATCGAGGCCCCTGAACCAGAAGCCCCGCAACAGCCCCCTGAGCCGGCGCCAGAACCCGAACCAGCTCCCAAGCCACAAGCCAACGTTACAGAGGATGGACCGGAGGCGGTAACAGAACCAACAGAACCGGCCACCGCGCCCCAATCCAAAGAGCAACCCCCGGCCGATGGCGAATTCCGCTTTGACCCGGTTACCGGTCGCATCATCATCGCCGGCGAAGTGACTCCCGAGCAGGCTGCTGCCAAAAAGCAGCAACAGCTGGAGCAACAGGCCGAAGAAACCGCTGAATCAGCAAAAGCCGAAGCCAAGCAGCTAGAAGAACAAGCAGCTGATGCTGTGGCTGATGCCGAAAAACAGGCTGACCAGGCCGCCGCTGACACTGCAGAAAAGGCCAGCGAAGCCGAACAACAGGTGAATGCCGACGTACAGGAACAGGCTGACGAGGCCGAGCAAAAGGTCGAGGAAGTGGAGGAAGAATCGCAAGGCGGCTTCTCTATTGACTGGGATGCACGCCGGTAGCAAACTCGCGCGCATCGCCCCCTCCTAGCGGACTTCCCGAGCATGCGCCGACTTCTTCCTGAATGGCACCCCCAGTGGGGGGTGCTGCTGGCCTGGCCCGACACCCACACCGATTGGGTGAATCATCTGGCCGACGCCGAACACTGTTATCTGGATCTACTCGCCGCCCTGCTGGATCATCAGCAGGTGCGGCTGGTATGCCGTGATACTGCCAGCGAACAACGCGTCAAAACCCTCGCCGCCGATCGCGGCCTGGATACCGAGCGCCTTGAACTGATCATTGCCGACTACAACGATACCTGGGCCCGGGATTTCGGCCCCATTGCTGTGGAAGATAACGGTAACGTTGAGCTGCTGGATTACACCTTTACCGGCTGGGGCGGCAAATTTGACGCCGACAAGGACAATACCCTGAACCGTCGTCTGCCCTGGCAACTGCCACTGCACAGTCCCTCGCTGGTACTGGAAGGCGGCGCCATCGACACCGACGGCCAAGGCAATCTACTGACCACACGCCATTGCCTGCGCAATCCCAACCGCAACCCGGACCTGTCCGAGGCAGAGCTGGTCGCATTGCTCAAGGAACAGCTGGGCGTTACCGATATCTGGTGGCTGGATCACGGCGAGCTGGAAGGCGACGACACCGACGCTCATGTGGACACGCTGGCGCGCTTCGTAGATACCCGCACCATCGCCTATGTGCAATGCCGGAACCAGGCCGACAGCCACTACGCCAGCCTGGCCGCCATGGAGCACGAGCTACAGACACTGGCCCGGCAACACAACCTGACACTGGTGCCCCTGCCCCTGCCCACCCCGCAGTTCAACCGGGAAGGCGAGCGACTGCCGGCCACCTATGCCAACTTCCTTATTACCAATGAGAAAATCCTGCTGCCCATTTATGGCTGCGATATGGATCAGCAGGCCATTGATGCCTTGCAGAGCGTATCCGGTGACCGCCAGGTGACTCCGGTAAACTGTCGGGTATTGATCGAACAACACGGCAGCCTGCATTGTGTCACCATGCAATTGCCCCGTGGCGCGGTCTGAACAAGGTTTTTAGGAGATACTCATGCGCGTGGCCGTTATCCAGCAGAAAAACCACAGTGATCTGCAAGCCAACCTGGATCATTCCCTGGCATTGGTTCGCGAGGCCGCTGACAAGGGCGCCGAGCTGGTACTTCTGCAGGAATTGCACCGCAGCCTGTATTTCTGCCAGACCGAAGACACCGCCGTGTTTGATCTGGCAGAAACCATCCCTGGCCCCAGCACCGATACGCTGGGGGCGCTGGCCAAAGAACTGGACATTGTCATCGTCGGCAGCCTGTTCGAAAAGCGAGCCACCGGCCTCTATCACAACACCGCCGTTGTTCTGGAAAAGGACGGCAGCCTGGCGGGGATCTATCGCAAGATGCACATCCCCGATGATCCGGGCTTCTACGAGAAGTTCTACTTCACCCCGGGGGATGCAGATTTCAACGATGGCCGTAGCGGCTTCAGCCCTATCGAAACCAGTGTCGGCAAACTGGGCCTGCTGGTCTGCTGGGATCAGTGGTACCCGGAAGCGGCGCGTCTGATGGCTCTGGCCGGTGCCGACCTGCTGCTCTACCCCACCGCCATCGGTTGGGACCCCAGTGACGATGACGGGGAAAAACAGCGCCAGCTCAGCGCCTGGATCACCATCCAGCGCGCCCACGGCATCGCCAACGGCCTGCCAGTACTGGTGGCCAACCGTACCGGTTTCGAACAAAGCCCGGTGGGTGAGAGCGGCATCCAGTTCTGGGGCAACAGTTTCGTCTGCGGCCCCCAGGGCGAATTCCTGGCTCAGGCAGACAGCGACAGCGAACAGGTGCTGCTCGCCGACGTGGACATGCAACGCAGCGAGTCCGTACGCCGCATCTGGCCCTATCTGCGTGACCGGCGGGTGGATGCCTACGGCGATCTGCCCAAGCGTTACCGGGATTGACCCGCTCGACAACATTACAGAAAGCCCCTTGAGGGCAACGTTGCCGGAAAGTACCTTCCCTGTTTTCCGCTATTTCATATGGAGCCCACAATGACCCGTCTATCCGCTCTCTTTATTGCAGCCTTGCTCGCCGGTTGCGCAGCACCCTCTGCCATGATGGTTAGCGATGGCAACCAGTCCGAAGGCACCGTGGTCATGTCCTATGACTACAGCCTGATGCAAAGCCCCAAGGTGGACTGGCAACAGGGCCTGCAGAAAGCCAGCGCACAGTGCCAAAGCTGGGGTTACAACGGCGCGCTGCCCTCCGACACTCCCAGCAAATCCTGCAAGACAGAAACCCAGGACGGCGATTGTATCGCCTGGACCCTGAGCACTACCTTCCAGTGCACGGCCAAGGCCCAGCAATCCCAGCAATAAGCCGCACCCGCTAGCCGGCGGGTGTTTTATCCGCTCGGTGTGATCACAGGGCAACCGCTTGCCGCATCCTGATACGTCAGGCTGGCCGATACCGCCCTCGACATCGGGATAACCTGATGACCCAGCCGTAATGACAGGTCATGAGGGTGAATGCCGATCCGCAGGGCTTGCCCAGTGTGGCAGGCTCTGCGCCAGTTCAAGTGATTAACGCCCCGTAAAAACCACTCTCTAAGCAGCGTATCCGCCTCGAATCCTGCCAAAGGCAGTGGATGCATCTGTTGTGCTCTGGCATCAAAAACGCCCGTCAGCGTCTCGAACAGGCGAAAAGGCATAGCCGCCAGCTGAGCACGACTGATTGACCCCATGGCCCAGGCCGGCGGCACATAAAGATCACAGGTTTTCAGCCCCTGCTGCGCAAACCAGCGATGACACTGCATCATGAGAGCCTCTATACCACTGGCAGACAAGGACAAGTGCTCCGCCACTCGTCGCGACAGCAGCAGACTGTGCAGGCGATGATAGAGACTGATGGGTGGCTCACAGCGATGCAGCCAGCCATGGCCGGCCAGCGGGTATCCCTGCTGCTGGAGCTGATGCAGCCAGTCCAGATCCGCCGTTTGCCAGTTGCTCCCCGGCACTACCAGCAGGGTGATCGCCTGTGGCCCCTGGGGCAGCAGAGCCAGAATCTGGCTGACTTGCTCGCGGGTTTCCGGCATCACATCGTGGATGGATATCAGGGCGCGAGGTGCCGGTAGCGGATCAGAGGGCGCTGCGGGCATAGTTGCTGCTCAAGCGGCGCAGCAGCGCCAGGGTCGGGGAAGGCAGGGAGCGATTGGCAGCCGGTGCCATCTGCGCACATTGGCCCAGCACCCCGGCCCAGTGTTCGATGGCGTCCCGGTTCATGCCCAGTGCCGCCTGCCGGGCCTGTTTCGCCTTCAGGTCGCGCACTACCGGGCTCAGCGACTGCAGCCGGTCCAGGGTCTGGTTCAGGCTTTCCATGGGTTCCATGATCCACAGCCCCGCTGCCAGCGCCGGCCATTCGTTGATGCCGCAAGCCGGTGTGGTGATTACCAACCGCTCCCGGGCCATGGCTTCCAGCGCCACGGTACCGAAGGCTTCCACCGAGGACGGCAGCACCAGTATCTGGCAGCGATCGAGAATCTCCACCACCTGCTGGCGGCTACACCAGCCGTGAAAGGTCAGATTGGCAGACGCCTTACAGGCCTGTTCTACCTTGCTGCGCAGTGGCCCGTCACCGGCCACCTCGAACTGCAAATCCGGCCGTGACGCGGCCAGGGCCACAAAGGATTCGATATTCTTTTCCGCCGCCAGCCGGCCCACATAACAGACCCGCCTTACGCTGTCATGCAACCGGGTGACAGGCGTATTCACAAATTCCCGGGCCAGCGGTGTGCCCACCAACTGCGGATTACGGGCACCGGCGGCGCGGGCCTGGGCGATCATGGATTCACAGATGGTGGCGGCGGTTTCACTACCCTGGAACAAGGTGCGGTTGACCCAGTTGAGCAGGCCACCGGCTAGCCTGGCCAGGCGGCGCCCCCAGTACAGTTCCACCAGGCGGTTGTAATCGGTCTGGAAGGTGACGCAGACCGGGATGCCCCACTTGCGGGCGATCCAGTAACCGATCATGGAAAAAATACCGGGGCCGGGAATCACGATAACGTGGGGTTTCATTTCCCAGACCAGGGCGCTCAGTTCACGCACCTTGGGAAAAAAGAGTCGCTGGGTGGGGTCGCCGGGGATTGGCATGGATGCGCCCTGGCAAGGATGCGGTTCCTCCATGCAGGGCTGCACCAGTTCCACCTGTGCCACATGGTCCTTGAGATGCGAGACCAGATCCTGGAAGTAGGCGCCGACGCCATTCCGACCCTTGATCGCATCCACCACAAACAGTATGCGTAGCTCTTTGGTATCCATGAACGCCAGTATCAGCGCCACTCATGTCGATAATGTGACAGCATTGCCGCACCATGACGGTGTAATTGCGACAAGATGTAACGAAACCCAGAAGTCGCTGTAGGAGCGTGGCTGGCGGCGCGATTCCGTAACATCTACAACGCCGCTGTAGGAGCGCCGCTTGAGGCGCGAACCAAAACCGTTTCAAGTTGCGAGAAGCAAGTTTCGAAAAGCAAAAATCTATTCGTGGGGGTCACGCTTCTCGTGACTCGCGGCTGATGAGGCAAGTAGATTCGCGCCTCAAGCGGCGCTCCTACAGGGTTTTTTCATCAGTGTTGGGAGATGGGTATCCGAAACGTTCATAAACCCAGCCGAAGACATGGTCGAGTTCATGGGGGCTTACGCCCAGTTCGTCCGAATTGTAATGATGGCCGCTGCGGTACTGTTTTGCCTTGCGCTCTTGTGCTTCAAGCCGTTGCCGAAAAGTGTCGTCGGGCTGCCAGCCAAAACGCTGATAAAACGCCAGCACGGTTTCTGCCGGTGCCGGTGCCAGTTGCTCCATCACCGACAGGGCCTGGCGTTCCGGTGGCAGGCTTTCCAGCACCTCAAGTACATGGCGATAGTAATAATCGAGCATGGCCATAAAGCCCTGGCGCCAGTAATCGGTGGTGTCACGGCCATCAAACAGGCGCGCGCCAATCAGGATGGAATTGATCTGTGATGGCACCGCCGCACTGGGGTTGCGGACACAACCGATAAAGCGGGCATCCGGAAAGGCCTCCGCCAGGGTCGCCATCCACGGCGTGAACGACGGGTTCTTGGACAGCAGTTGTTTGTGGCTGCCATGAAAATAAAGATGCCGCTGCACAAAACGCCGATAGGCCGCGATCAGCCTCTGCTTTTCCTTGTCGGTGCCATCCCGGTCCAGATAGGTGAGACGCCACAGGGCCGGCACCGGCACGGCGAGTACCAGCAGGAAGCAGCCCCATACCGGAATCAATGCCAGGTAATCTTCCTCCGGGTCCAGCAGCCCGGTCTTGTGCACGCCATCCAAACCTCCGAGCAGACGCCGCTCGATCCATAACAGCAAGCGCCCCGCCGGCCGGCCAATCCATCCATCAAGGCGGGCAATAGCGGTCCAGAAATAGCGCTGGGTAATCGACGGGGCAAACAGTAGTTCCCACAGGGCCGTGGTGGTAAAGCGTTCGTCCATGGCCAGCAGGCGATGCAGGAAGGTGGTACCGCTGCGGGGCACGCCCACCACAAAAAGCGGCTCACGCACCTGGACGCGACGAAAATCAGGAAACAGCAAATAATCCAGCAACAGGCCCAAGCCATTGATGGCCTGCACCAGCAGAAACAGGGGCCAGAACAGCGCCATCACCAGCAGCCGCTGCAGGGAAAACCGCCCTGCCCGACCATCGTAGGCCGGCAGCCAGCTCATCACAAAAAAATGCACATAGCGTTTCAGTACTGCCAAACCGTTCTCCCGGCTATTCCATGCAGCGTGCACGCTACGCCTCGCCCATGTCATAAAAATGACAATTTTGCCTCTTGTCTCCGAGTCATAGCGCTGTCATCTTTCTCCAAGAACCTGTTTGGGATCTATACGCGGCCGCGCCGGAGTCAATTTTTTCGCCAGGTCGTGATTGCGATTGTGCCGTGTAGTCGCTCTACATAAACAAGCGCAATCTCGGGCTGGCGGAAAAAGGGGCCCGGCCCTTCGGGTTACTGCTGAAAATGGCGCCATGCTGTGTTGTGAACCTTGAACTTGACCCGTCAGGCCCTGCGGTTCACGCCTTGCCTGGCGCCATTTTCAGCAGCAACGCGGCCGCGTATAGATCCCAAACAGGTTCTTCAAACAATAGTGGTATGACTATCGCGATGACAGCACCCAGCACAGCACCTCGCCACCCGACACTGGTCGGTCACCGGGGCGCACGCGGCGAAGCCCCGGAAAATACCCTGGCCAGTTTTCAGGTTGCACTGGAAGCCGGTGTCACGGAAATGGAACTGGACGTCAGGCTATCCGCCGACGGCCATCTGATCGTGCTGCACGACAGTGACGTTACCCGCACCACCGGCATGCGCGGCGATGTGCGCCAATACACCCGCTCGCAGCTGGGCACCATGGATGCTCGCCGCAATACCCCCGGCTGGCACAGCCCCACGGGGATTCCGTCCCTGCAGGAAGTGGTGGAGCTTTGCGGCCCGGCCATGCGCTTCCAGTTCGAGGTAAAAGGGGCGGATCGGGTGGTGCTGCATCAGCTGGCTCATCGCCTCACTCATATGATCCATGAGCAGCAATTGCAATCGCGGGTGGTGGTGACCTCCAGCCATACCGGCTTTCTGCGCATGATCGGCACCATGGCGCCGGATGTGGAACGGGGCTATGTGTGCCAGTACCGCTACCTGCAACCCACCCGCCGGGCCCACGGCCTGGGCTGCAACTGGCTGATGCCCCACTACTCGCTGGTGACCCCGGCATTAATGCGCCGGGCGCGCAAACGCGGCCTCAAGGTGTCGGTGTGGACGGTGAACGATCTCACCGAAGCGGACCGGCTGGCCCAACTGCAGGTGGATGGCATCATTACCGATTACCCCACCAGCTTCGTCAGCCACTTCCGGCGCAGCCCCCGTTATTCCTCTTCGGAAACCGCCGCACTGAGTGGCTGATCCGCGAAAAACGCCAGAATTTCTTCCTTGCGCGCCATGGCATCCTTGCGGCCCATCTCGATCAGGCTGCGGGTGAACCCCGGCTCGAACAACAGATAACTCATGGCACTGGCCCCCGGCGACCGTGTGGCACCGGAACCTCGCAGGAAGAAACGCAACGCCCGCGGCAATTCCTTGATGTGTTCGGCGGCAATTTCGTCAATGGGTCGGGACGGGTAGATCTTCAGCACATCCACCTGTCGCAACTGAATACCATGCTTGCGCCGGGAGCGCTCGCTCATGGCAGACAGGGTCCGGTTGATCCTTTCCAGACGCTCCACATCCCCTTCCAGGGTATCCACAAAGACGCTGTTGAGCACATGGCCGAGCACCTGGGCCATTGATGGATAACCGCTTAACTGACGCTGATGGCCCGCCGTCATATTACCGGACACCCCGATCACCAGCAGCCGGGAGGCCCCCAGATGCAATGCCGGGCTCAATGGCGCCAGTTGCCGCAGAGCGCCGTCACCGTAATAGGCACCGTCCACCTTGCTGGCAGGAAACAGGATAGGGATTGCCGCAGACCCCAGCAGATGCTGCACTTCGATGTCGGAGCGCTTGCCCTTGCGACGCGCTCTCACCCATTCCGGCAGTTCACTGTCACCCTGGAAAAAACTCACCGACTCGCCAGTGGCATAACCGGATGCGGTGATTGCCAGCGCACGCAAATGGCCCTGATCCAGGTTATCTCGAATACGGCGAAAATTGATCACCAGGGTAAGCAGGCGCTGCAACGGCATATTGTCCAGCAGAGCACTGCGTTCCGGCGTCTTGCCAGTAGTGACACCGGAAAACAGCCAGCGAACCACGGCTTTCAGCAACGCATAGGTATCCGTGCGATAGACCTGTTCAGCGGTAATATTGGCCCAGACCCGCTCCAGCCCACGAATCGCCGTGCGAAAATTACCGGCATTGGCGGCCAGTGACGCCGCATTGATCGCCCCCGCGGAGGTACCGCAGATAATCGGGAACGGGTTTGGCTCCCCGCGAGGCAGCAATTCTGCAATCGCTGCCAGCACCCCGACCTGATAGGCGCCACGGGCGCCGCCCCCGGACAATATCAACCCACGAACCGGGTCCTGTTTCTGCATTTCCACCCTCCAAATTTCCACCAGTATGCCGTGACAGACATTCTGTCACCACAGCCGCAATACCACTGGCGATCTGCCGGTTCCCTGCCTTATGCTGGGGCATCTTCTGGAAACCGCTTTATGTACCGCTTTCAGCTACGCCCCGCCACCACCGATGATCTGGACGCCCTCACAGCGCTGGAACAGCGCTGTTTCTCATCGGACCGTCTTTCCCGACGCAGCTTCCGTAAATGGCTCAAACGCCAACACAGCGGTCTGATCGTCGCCCTTGATGATGACAATGCCCTGGCAGGATATGTGCTGGTGCTGTTGCAACCGGGCACCCGGCTGGCGCGACTCTATTCCATCGCCGTGGATCCAAAGCAACGGGGACGGAATCTGGGGGAAAAACTCATGGAAGCTGCAGAAGACTACGCGCTGCAACAACGCCGCCCCTATCTGCGCCTGGAAGTACGCAAGGATAACGCTGCCGCTATCGCCCTGTACGAAAAACGTGGCTACCGTCTTTTTGCGCAGACGCCGGATTACTACGAAGACCACCAGGATGCCCTGCGCTACCAGAAGCGTCTCCTCTACCTGCCTGACAACGCGGAACGGCTACATCTGCCCTGGGTACAGCAGACCACGCCATTCACCTGCGGGCCGGCCTGTCTGATGATGGCCCTTGCGGCGCTCAAGCAGCAACCTCCCAGCACCACCGAAGAGCTGCTGTTGTGGCGGGAAGCCACCACCATTTTCATGACCGCCGGCCATGGCGGCTGCCACCCCATGGGCCTGGCCCTGGCCGCTCGTCAGCGAGGCCTTGAGGCGCGTGTCTGGTGCAATCAGACCGGCCCGTTGTTTGTAGACTCTGTGCGTGACCCTGAAAAGAAGGCAGTGATCACCACCCTGCACAACTATTTCGTGGAGGCCTGCAAGGCGCAATCCCTGCCGGTCTGTTACGAGGATTTCAGTGCCGCGGATCTGGACGACGCCATCACCGCCGGCAACATCGTGCTGGTGTTGATCAGCACCTGGCGCCTGGATGGCCGCAAGGCCCCCCACTGGGTAGCCATCAGTGGCAGCGATGAGGAATGCTTCTATATTCACGACCCGGACCCGGGCGAGGACCAGGTCCCCCTGGACTGCCAGCATGTGCCGATCACCCGGGAAAAGTTCGACCAGATGCGCAAGTATGGCCAGGCCAAGCTGCGCACTGCAGTGGTGTTGAGTGTTTAGCCTAGTGTTGGGGTATGGTTTTTTACCACAGAGGGCACAGAGTCACAGAGGTAAAACCTGATCCCTCCTGCGGCGCATTAGCATGAAATAATTCTCCCTACGAACTTCAAGCCTAGTGTTTTCTTTTTCTCAGTGAACCCTGTGCCCTCTGTGGTAAAAAATGTTTTTCCTGTCCCGACGAGCCAGACACAAAAAAAGCCCGCGCGCGGCGGGCTTCTTGCTGGGCGGATGTGGCATCACATCTTCATCACGTCTTTGCCCAAGGCCGCGGCTTTTTCACCGTCCACCTTCTGGGTGTTTTCCTCGCACTTGCCCCGGTCACCACCGCAGATTTCGCAACCCTCTTTCATGCCCAGTGTGGCCAGGCCACCACAGGAGCCCTTGATCGGCTTGTTGGAGAGAATCACGCCGACCGCCATGGCCGAGAAAAGCAGGCCGATAAAGATCACTGCGGCCATAATGGTCATCAACATGTTATTTCTCCTCCACGATTGCATCGAAGGCAGGCGTGGAAATTTCTTCTACGCCCTCACCCTTTCTGACAATAAAAAACACGGCCAGTTCGTGCTGTTTGGCAAACGCCATACCGGCCTCCGGACCCAGCACTGTCATGGCGGTGGACAGGCCGTCCGCCATCATGGCGCTTTCGTGCAGCACCGACACCGATGCCAGCATATGGTCCACAGGATAACCGGTTCTCGGATCCAGGGTATGTGAATACAGTTGCCCATCAGATTCGAAGAAGTTGCGGTAATCGCCGCTGGTAGCCACGGCCATGTCTTTCAATACCACTACCTGTTCCACTTCCCGCACGCCGGCAATCGGGCGTTCCACGGCCACCCGCCAGGGCTGACCATAGGGCTTGCTGCCACTACCGCGCAACTCGCCACCCACTTCCACCAGGTAGTTTTTCAAACCCTGGCTTTCCAGCAATTCTGCCACCTTGTCCACGGCAAAGCCTTTGGCAATGGAGGACAGGTCCACGTACACATTGCCGGGCTGCAGAAGCTCATTGTCATTCAACAGCAACTGCTGCCAACCCACCCGCGCCATGGCAGCGTTGATCTCGTCCTCTGACGGCGGCTCAAAACGGTCCGGGTCCGGGCCAAACCCCCACAGATTGACCAGTGGCCCCACCGTCACGTCATAGGCCCCGCCAGTTTTCGAGGAAATACCGAACGCCACAGACAGAACCTTGACCGTATCCTCCGGCAACGCCATCAACGTGCCGGCTTGCGCCGCATTGAAACGGCTCAGATTGGACTCCGGCCGATAGGTGCTCATTTCTGCGTTGACCTGCTCCAGCGCCGCCTCGATATCCGCTTTCAGATCTTCTACGCCTTCCTTGGGTGTGCCGCTGAACTTCACACTCCAGGTGGTGCCCATGGTCGGGCCGCTGAGAACGGACAGACGGTTTTTGCTGTCATCGCAGGCGGTGAGCAGTGCAACGGAAAGAACGACAAGAGCAAAAACGAGACGGGCCATACCTTTAATCCAAGGTAGTTCAACGTTCTGCAGGAAACACTCTGGCAAAGGCCAACGCGAGGCGAACCTCGCTACCCGGAACTTACCGCCCCGTTCGCCATGCAAGCATAGCTCCTACATAAAAAAGCTTAACAACAAAACGCCGACCCGCAGGTCGGCGTTTTTGGTGTTATCCGCCGAAGTCATCCAGCAGGATGTTTTCCGGTTCCACACCCAGGTCATCAAGCATCTTGATCACCGAGGCGTTCATCATCGGCGGCCCACACATGTAGTACTCACAGTCTTCCGGCGCCGGATGGTCCTTCAGATACTGCTCGTACAGCACGTTATGGATAAAGCCGGTGAGGCCGTCCCAGTTATCTTCAGGCTGGGGATCAGACAACGCCAAATGCCATTCGAAGTTGTCATTCTCGCTGGCCAGCATGTCATATTCATCATTGTAGAACGTTTCACGCCAGCTACGGGCACCGTACCAGAAGCTGATCTTGCGCTTGGAGTTCAAACGTTTGAGCTGATCGAAGATATGACTACGCATGGGCGCCATGCCGGCACCACCACCGATGAAGACCATTTCAGCATCGGTCTTCTTGGCAAAGAACTCGCCGAAGGGACCGAACACAGTGATCTTGTCACCCGGTTTCAGGTTGAAGACATAGGAGCTCATGATCCCTGGCTGGATATCCTTGGAGCCCGGAGGCGGTGTGGCGATCCGGATATTGAACTTGAGGATGCCTTTCTCTTCCGGATAGTTCGCCATGGAGTAGGCGCGAATCACTTCCTCGTTGTTCTTGCAGTTCAGATCGAAGAAATTAAAGCGCTCCCAGTCTCCCCGGTACTCTTCGCTGATATCGAAATCAGAGAATTTCACGTCGAACGGCGGCGCTTCCAGCTGCACATAACCACCGGCGCGGAAATCCACGTTCTCGCCTTCCGGCAGCTTCAGAGTCAGCTCTTTAATGAAAGTGGCCACGTTATCGTTGGCGATAACCTCGCACTCCCACTTCTTCACACCGAAGAACTCTTCCGGTACTTCGATCTTCATGTCCTGCTTCACGTTCACCTGGCAGCTTAGGCGCCAGCCGTCGCGAATCTCGCCCTTGGTGAAGTGTCCCTCTTCGGTAGGCAGGATATCACCACCACCTTCCAGAACCTGACACTTACACTGGGCACAGGTGCCACCACCACCACAGGCGGAAGACAGAAAGATACCCTGGTTGGCCAGGGTACCCAGCAGCTTGGCGCCAGCCGGGGCGTCGATGGATTTTTCTTCATCACTGTTGATGTTGATGTGCACGTTCCCGCTGGCTACCAGCCGGGAGCGGGCCATCAAGATCACCGCCACCAGTGCCAGTACAATGGCGGTGAACATGACCACACCGAGAATAATCTCAAAACTCATGATTCAACCCCTTCGCTTACAGCTGCACGCCGGAAAAAGACATGAAGCCCAGAGACATCAGCCCCACGGTGATGAAGGTGATGCCCAGACCTTTCAGGCCATCTGGCACGTCGCTGTATTTCAGCTTCTCGCGAATACCGGCCAGCAGCGTAATCGCCAGCGCCCAGCCAACCCCGGCCCCGACGCCATACACCATGGACTCACCAAAGGTATAGTCACGCTCCACCATGAACAGGGACGCACCCAGAATGGCGCAGTTCACGGTAATCAGCGGCAGGAAGATGCCCAAGGCGTTGTAGAGACTGGGCACATACTTGTCCAGGGTCATTTCCAGGATCTGCACCAGCGCGGCGATAACGCCAATATAGCTGAGCAGGCCCAGGAAACGCAGGTCCAGGCTAGCCAGGGACTCAATCCCGGTCCAGGCCAGGGCGTTCTCGTCCAACAGGTAAGTCAGTATCAGGTTGTTCACCGGCACGGTGATGGTCAGTACCACAATCACCGCAATACCCAGACCCAGAGAGGTCTGGATCTTCTTGGACACGGCAATAAAGGTACACATGCCCAGGAAGAAAGCCAGCGCCATGTTTTCAACAAAGACGGCGCGGACGAACAGGCTCAGATAATGTTCAAACATTACTCGTCTCCGTTAAAACGCGTCGCTGACACGGGTGTGTGGCTTCATCTTGAAGGTATCCTCTTCTACCTGCTCAGGCTTCCAGACCCGGATCGCCCAGATGAACAGACCGATCAGGAAGAAGGCGCTGGGCGGCAACAGCATCATGCCGTTGGTCACGAACCAGCCGCCGTCAGCGGCCTTGGTCAGGATCTGCTGTCCGAACAGGCTGCCGGCACCCAGCAGTTCACGAATGAAACCCAGACCCAGCAGTATCACCGAGTAGCCCAAACCATTGCCCACACCATCCAGGAAGGACGGGATCGGCGGGTTCTTCATGGCAAAGGCTTCCGCCCGGCCCATCACGATACAGTTGGTGATGATCAGCCCCACGAACACCGACAGCTGCTTGGAAATGCCATAGGCATAGGCTTTCAGGAACTGGTCAACCACGATTACCAGCGAGGCAATAATGGTCATCTGCACGATGATACGGATGCTGGACGGAATGTAATTGCGAATCGAGCTGACGAAAAAGTTCGAGAACGCGGTGACGGTAGTCAATGCAATACACATCGTCACCGTCGTGCTCAGGTTACTGGTTACCGCCAGGGCGGAGCAGATACCGAGGATCTGCAGCGCGATGGGGTTGTTGTCGAAAATCGGACCTAAAAGGATGTCCTTCGTTTTCTCCGCCATTACGCGTCTCCTTCCTGCTGTTCGATCGCTTCACCTTGCTGCATGCGCTTGAGGTAAGGACCGAAACCGTTTTCACCGACCCAGAAGCGCAGCAGGTTGCTGACACCGTTGCTGGTCAGGGTCGCGCCGGCAAGGCCATCCACCTTGTGTTCGGCGTTTGGCGTCTTGCTGTCCACGGCGCCTTTGACCACCTGGATTTCTACTTCACCCTGCTCACCATAAAGCTTTTTACCTTCCCACAGGGCTTTCCATTTCGGGTTGTCCACTTCGCCGCCGAGGCCAGGGGTTTCGCCGTGTTCATAGAAACCCAACCCGGAAACGGTGTTGGCATCCGGCTCCAGGGCCAGGAAACCATACAGGGTGGACCACAGGCCATAGCCGTGTACCGGCAGGATAATGCGGCTCAGGTCACCATCATCACCGCGGGCCAGAAATACTTCTGCCACGTTCGCCTGGGACTTGATACCGGCAATATCCTCTTTACCGCTGAGCCGCTCGGACCGCTGGGGATCCTTGGCTGCCTTGCGCTGGTCGTAGGATTCCGGCATCTCGACATACTCACCGGTGTCGATGTCCACAAAACGACGTTCAATGCTTTTGAACACCGTGTTCACATCCACACCAGGCTGATACAGGCCAGCGGCTTGCAGGATGTTCATGCGTTTGTCCAACAGCTGGTTCTTGCTCTGTACCGGCCGCAGGCTCACCGCAGCGGTGGCAACCACCACACCGCAAACCACACAGACCAGAAAGGCAACCAGCAGCGTTTTGCCGACACTTTCTTTATTTGCTGACATTTACACTTCTCCCCCGGTCCGGCGCAGGCGACGACGGACATTCGCCTGCACAACAAAGTGGTCGATCAACGGCGCACACAGGTTGGAGAACAGAATGGCCATCATCACGCCCTCCGGGAACGCCGGGTTCACCACCCGGATCAATACGATCATGACACCGATCAGGGCACCGAAGATGTACTTGCCCACATTGGTCATGGAGGCCGACACCGGGTCAGTAGCCATGTAGATCATGCCGAAGGCAAAGCTGCCCACGGTCAGGTGCCAGTACCAGGGCATCGCAAACATGGGGTTAGTGGCGGAGCCCACCGCGTTAAGCAACGTGCTGAGCGCCACCATGCCCAGGAATACACCCAGTACGATTCGCCAGGAGGCCACTTTGGTGAGCAGCAGCGCCGCACCACCAATCAGAATCGCCAGTGTTGATGTCTCACCGATCGAGCCCTGAATACCGCCAAGGAAGGTCTGCATCCAGCTGATGTTGGCACCGGCATCGGCGGTCAGATTACTGGCAAAGTCCAGTTGACCGGCAGCCGCCAACGCCAGTGGCGTCGCCCCGGAGAAGTTGTCCACCGCAGTCCATACCGCATCCCCGGACATTTCTGCCGGGTAAGCGAAGAACAGGAACGCCCGCCCGACCAGCGCCGGGTTAAGGAAGTTCTTGCCGGTACCGCCGAACACTTCCTTGCCGATGACCACACCGAAGGAAATACCCAGGAACACCTGCCACAGGGGGATAGCCGGGGGAAGAATCAGGGTAAACAGGATACCCGTCACGAAGAAACCTTCGTTCACTTCGTGGCCGCGCTTCCAGGCAAACAGCCCTTCCCAGATGAAACCACCCAGATAGACCACAAGCAGAATAGGCACGTAATAGACCATGCCGTGCAGCAGGTTGGACCATAAACTGGCGGCATCAAACCCTGCCAGGGCCATGACCAGATCACTGCGCCAGCCGGGAATCGGGCTGAAGCCCTCAGCGATCTGCAGGTTTGCCTGATAACCGGTGTTCCACAGCCCGAACAAAATCGCCGGGAAGGCGCAGAACCACACCGTCATCATGATCCGCTTCAGATCGATACCATCACGTACATGCGCGGAGGACCGGGTCACCGAGTCCGGGGTGTACAGCATGGTGTCGAACATTTCGTAGAAGGTGTAATACTTCTCGAACTTGCCGCCCTCGTGGAAATGCGGGGCAACCTTGTTGTCCAGAAAACTTCTCATGCCCATGCTCAGCTCTCCGCTTCAATGGTGGTGAGATTGTCGCGCAGAATCGGACCATACTCGTATTTGCCCGGGCACACGAAGGTACACAGGGCCAGGTCTTCTTCCACCAGCTCGAGCGCGCCCAGTGCCGTGGCACTGTCGGTATCCCCAACGATCAGCGCACGCAGCAACTGAGTCGGCAGGATATCCAGCGGCATCACTTCCTCGTAGGCCCCCACCGGCACCATGGCCCGCTCGGAACCGTTGGTGGTGGTGGTGAAGTTGAAACGCTTGCCCGGCATCAGCTTGGACAGGTAGATGTTCAGCACCGAGAAGCGATTCACGCCCGGGGAGATGTAGCCCAGCAATTCGCGCTTATGGCCTTCGCACAACGCCGTTACCTGGTTACCGGTGCGGCTCAGGAAAGCCACCGGACCCTGGGCATTGTGGCCGCCAAAGACGGAACCACTGATCAGGCGGTTGTCACCTTCTTTCAGTTCGCCCTGGGCGAAGTCGTCGGTGCTGGCACCCACCCGGGTACGCAGGGAACGAGGCGTTTTAACCTGCGGGCCGGCCAGAGCCACTACCCTGGAGGAGTAAATCTTGCCTTCGGTGAACAATTTACCGATGGCAATCACGTCCTGATAACCCACAGACCAGACAATCTTTTTCAGGCTAACCGGATCCAGGTGATGAATGTGTGTACCCACATTGCCCGCCGGGTGTTTGCCGGCAAAGGCTTCTTCACGTACCTGGCCACCGGCGAAGCTCGGCAGGTCGGTATTGGGGCCACGACATACCCATACCGGACCATCGGTAAGACGGCTCAACACGGCAAGACCGTGACGGAAAGCCTGTTCGTTTTCCTTGATCACCAGTGCCGGCTCCTGGGCCAGCGGATTGGTATCAAGAACGGAAACGAAAATGGAATTCGGGGTGCTACCCGGCGCAGGTACCTTGCCGAAGGGGCGAGTCCGCAACAAGGTCCACTCGCCAGAGTCCACCAGCTGCTGCTGTACCGCTTCACGGCCCAGGCCGGCGATCTGCTCAGGGCTGTAGGAATCAAAGGTGACTTCGTCTTCCTGCTCGGCCACTTCAATCACTACAGATTGAAGGACGCGCTTGTGGCCACGATTGATCGCCACCACCTTGCCGGCGGCAGGAGCGGTGTATTTCACACCCTCGGTTTTCTTGTCCGTGAAGATCAACTGGCCTTTCTTGACCACGTCTCCCTCGCGGACCTCCATGGTGGGTTTCATGCCCACATAGTCACCGCCGAGCACGGCAACAGAACGAACCTGGTGGCCTTCCTCAATCGCCTGGCGCGGTGCACCAGTGATGGGCAGATCCAGGCCCTTCCTGACTTTAATCATAGTTTCTCGCCCACGTTGCGTGTTGCTGAAGTCGAGGCACATCCGCCTGCAAGCCCCGAAAAGCGGGAAATGCCGTGGATGTTCGCTAAAACCGGAATTTGCACTTGGGAGCCGGCTTCAGCCGGCGGCGCCATTATAAAGACGCACCTGCCCGTTCGCCAGCACCGTGCGACCCGTCTTTCGTCGCACAGAACTACTTTGGTGCAAAAGAAAACCCGGTTATGCACCGAAAAAAAGCCCGCAGCGCGGGCTTCTTTTCAAACGCAGTTCAGTCCTTCGGGTACGCCGGGTATTCCACCCCGGAGATCTGCTGCAGGATACGCAGTACCTGGCAGCTGTAACCGAACTCGTTGTCGTACCACACGTACAGTACGCAATGACGCCCACTGACAATGGTAGCCTCCGCATCAATCACGGAAGCGTGACGGGAACCGACGAAGTCGGTAGATACCGCATCCGGGCTGCTCACGAAGTCCACCTGACGCTGCAGCGGAGAGTGCAGGCTCACCCAGCGCAGGTACTCGTTAAGCTCTTCCAGGGTGGTTTCCTTGCCCAGGGTCAGGTTGAGGATCGCCATGGACACGTTCGGAGTGGGCACCCGGATGGAGTTGCCGGTGAGCTTGCCCTGCAGGGACGGCAGCGCCTTGGCAGCAGCCGTCGCCGCACCGGTTTCGGTCAGCACCATATTCAGGGGCGCGGAGCGACCACGACGGGGACCTTTATGGAAGTTATCCAGCAGGTTCTGGTCGTTGGTGTAGGAGTGCACGGTTTCCACGTGGCCGTATTCGATGCCGAATTTGTCTTCCAGAGCTTTCAGCGGCGGTACGATGGCATTGGTGGTGCAGCTGGCAGCGGAAATGATCTTGTCGCTGTCTTCGATCATGTCATTGTTCACACCATGAACAATGTTTTTCATATCGCCTTTGCCCGGCGCAGTCAGCATCACGCGGGCAACGCCCTTGCACTGCAGGTGCTGGGACAGGCCTTCCGAATCGCGCCACTTACCGGTGTTGTCGATCACCACAGCATTGTTGATGCCGTACTCGGTGTAATCGATGGAAGACGGATCGCTGGAGTAGATCACCTTGATGAAGTTGCCGTTGGCGATGATGGCGTTTTCGTCTTCATCCACGGCGATGGTGCCAGCAAACGGGCCGTGCACAGAATCACGACGCAGCAGGCTGGCACGCTTCTGCAAGTCGCCCTTACCGGATTCGCGCACCACGATGGCCTTCAGGCGCAGGCCATCGCCGGAACCCGCTTTCTCGATCAGCAGACGGGCCAGGATACGGCCGATACGGCCAAAACCGTACAGCACCACGTCCGTGGAGCTGGGCTCTGGCCCCTTGTTATTGACCGCTTCAGCCAGCTCTTCACGGACATAGTCCTCAATGGACAGGCCGCGATTATCTTTCTTGTACTCTACCGCCAGTTTGCCGATATCAATGCGGCATGGGCCCAGGTCCAGCTTGTTCACTTCCTGCAGAACCGGGAAGGAATCCACCACGGACAGCTCGGAATCTTCGACCTGCTTGACGAAACGATGGGCTTTCAGGATCTGGATAACAGACTTGTTGACCAGGGAGCGGCTGTAAACTGTAGTAGTGATGTTCTTTTCGCGATGCAGCTTGCCGATCATCGGGATCATGGCTTCTGCGATTTCTTCGCGGTTCTTCCAGCGTCCGAAGTGGTCTTCCAGTTTGTTCACGGAGATGCCCCTCTCAGGTTGGGTTCGGGTGAAGAAAACCGTGGCTGGCACCGAAATGCCCGGTTTCAACGTTCACCGGCGGTGGAGTTTGGGGCGCGAATAATATCGCCAAACGCCGCGTTTATCCACCCAAATGGCGGGGATATTACGGTTTCACATGGTAGCCTTTGCATAACTCCTTGCACACTCAGGCTTACAGGCCGGCCCACACACGTTGTTGCCCTTTATCGACTGGCAACCCGCCTGCGCTCAAAAGTGCGCCCAGATGATGGGCCGCCCTGAAAGCCCCGGAGGGCGAGGCCTGAAGGGCACATCTGCTGCGCTTTGTCGATAGGAAAGGAGCCCACCCTGTCCGTCACGACAAACCACAACAGCTGCACCCTTCAGACCCCGCTGAGCGCGCAAGGACTTATACAAAGGCTCCCAACCGTTTCACACGTTCACGCAACACCGGCAACACCTCTTCCTCGAACCAGGGCCGCTGGCGCAGCCATAACCGGTTTCGCGGGCTCGGATGAGGCAGCGGGAAGTAGCCATGCTCCAGGGCCCGGGCAAAATCAAGGACATTGTCCGACAGGGTCTTGCCCGGCGCCGGCAGGTAGTACTTCTGGGCGTACTGCCCCACCAGCAGGGTCAGCTGCAGGTCCGGCAGTTCCGCCAGCAACCGCTCATGCCATTGGGGGGCACACTCCGGCCGGGGTGGCAGATCGCCCCCCTTACCGCGGCCCGGATAACAGAACCCCATGGGCATAATGGCGATGCGGTTTTCGTCATAGAAGGCTTCCCGGTCCATTTGCAGCCAGTCGCGCAGCCGGTCCCCGGAAGGATCATTCCAGGGAATGCCGGTTTCATGGACCCGGGTGCCCGGCGCCTGACCCACGATCAGCAGCCGGGCTCCCTCCCCGGCCCGCACCACCGGACGCGGCCCCAGGGGCAGATGGGCCTCGCATAGTCGGCAGGCCCGTACCTCCTCCAATAAAGGAAGCAGCCGACTCATGCCGCAGGGCTGTCCGAGCGGTGCAGGCGCATCAGCCCTTCCTGGGCCACCGAGGCCACCAGGGTGCCGTCCTGACGATAGATGGAACCGAAGTTCATGCCCCGAGAGCCACCGGCAAAGGGACTCTCGCTGCGATAGAGCAGCCATTCATCGATTCGGAAATCTCCGTGGAACCACATGGCGTGGTCGACGCTGGCGCACTGTACATGGGGCTGCCAGAAGTTCATGCCGTGGGGCAGCATGGCGGTGCCCATCAGCCCGAAATCCGAGCAATAGGCCAACAAGGCCCGCTGGGTCATGGGATCTGCGTCCACCGAATCGACCACCTTGAACCACACCTCCCGTAACGGCGGCTCCGGCTGGGACGAAATCGGATCACGGGGAGTGACCGGGCGGAATTCCACCGGCCGGTCCTGAAGAAACGCCTCACGGTACTGTTCCGGCAACCGGGCCACCAGCTTCTGCCGGGCCGCCTCGTCATTCTCCAGACCTTCCGGGCCGGCCACTTCCGGCATGGGCGCCTGATGGGCAACACCCTCCTCTTCTACCTGATAGGACGCTGCCAGAGAGAAGATCGGCCGGCCATGCTGGATGGCGTTGACACGGCGGGTGGTAAAGCTTCTGCCATCACGAATGCGGTCCACATCGTAGACAATGGGTTTGGTGAAATCCCCGGCGCGCAGGAAATAGGCGTGCAGGGAGTGCACCGACCGGTCCTCCGGCACTGTTTTCGAAGCCGCCAGCAACGCCTGCCCGGCCACCAGGCCGCCAAACACACTCTGCTGCCCATTGGCCTGGCTCTGCCCCCTGAACAAATTATTCTCGAGCTGTTCCAGATCAAACAGCGCCATCAGTTCCCGAACCGATGCATTCATAGACGTATCCTCAGCGCAAAACACAATCAATAACGGGTCATGGTAACCGCAAGCCCGCTAAAATTTGAGGTCAAATCACGAATCGGCTCAACCTGCCGGGGTTCTTCGCGGGCGCAGAGGCAGCCCAGGAAATTAACAACACCACTGTGGTCTCGTCCTCCTGCTTGGCACAACGCCAGAGAAAACATCACTTTTAGCGCTTGTTTGAACTGAGTCACACTGTTTACTATATGCACAAATAGACAAAGGGGGCGCCTAGATCGCCTTCGGGGGGACAATTCGATGTTTCAGCTTCTCCGCGGTGGCCTGGCGGCCATGGCGCTCTGCATGTTGCTTTTCTCTCAGGCCGTGCAAGCCACCGTTCCATCACGCCTGGTCATACAAGGCTATCTCAGCGATCGCTCCAGCCAGTTGCCCCTGCATGGCACCTACACGCTGACCACAACCCTTTACGATCTATCCGGGCGGACGACCGACTACCAGAATGATGGAGGGACCAACACCGATCCCCTCGGTCTTGGCGCAGTCCTCTGGACCGAAGACATGACCGTCAGCGTTGAGAACGGCCGATACAGCCTGGTGTTGGGTGATAGCGACAGCAACCCCCTGCCCGATGACCTGCTGGAAAGCAATCAGGTAGAACTGGGGCTGGCGATTAATGGCGACAGTGAAATGTCTCCGCGCCTTGTCGTCACCACCGGCAGCGTGCCCTATGCCCTGCAGGCCCGCGAAGCCGAGCAGGTCAACGGGGATATCACTCCGCGCACGGTAAGCGTCGCCGATCAGCTTTTGATCAATGCCAATGGTGAGTGGGTAGGCCCGGACAGCGGCCTGGTAGGCCCCAAAGGCGAGACTGGCAGCCAGGGCCCCATCGGTCCTATCGGCCCCAAAGGGGATACCGGTAATACAGGCCCACAAGGCGCCGTCGGACCGCAAGGTATCGCTGGGCCCACTGGTCCTAAAGGCAACACTGGAGACCAAGGCCCCGTTGGACCTATCGGCCCCAAGGGCGATACCGGCAATCAAGGACCTCAGGGTGAAACCGGACCGCAAGGCATCCCCGGCCCCGCAGGCCCCAAAGGCGACACAGGTAACCAGGGCCCTATAGGGCTCACCGGCATGACCGGCCCAGCCGGCACATTCAGTACCAGCAATGTAGCCCAGAAGGCCTGCACCAGTGCGACAAGCTGCCAATGTGACAGTGGCGTAGTACTGGCCGGTGGCGTTCAGTGTGCCAGCAATAGCTACATTACCAACAGCTACCCCAGTGCCGCCGGCGCCTGGAGCGGCAGTTGCGAAACCTGGCAGACTGGCGCGGCCGCCACGCCTACCGCCATTACCATTACTTGCGCGGTAGCCAACTAATGGCTATCACGCGACGGCAGTTTATCGCGGCTGGCGGCGCGGCCGGGATCCTGCTCAGCACACCCTTGGTCGCCGGCACCACGGCAGCCCGCGTGGAACTGGTCAGTGCAGCGCGGGCGATTGCCCTCGGCGAGAACCAGAGGCTGCAGATCACCGACCATGGCCGCCAAGCCCAGTGGTATCGCAACGGCAGCACCATCAGTCTAGACACCGGCGCTCCCCACGAAACCCGCATCGTTGCCGCGGCCCTGGATGGGGATAACGCTGTCCTGCTGGACCGCAGCCAGCGTCGGCTAAGCTGGTTCCGGCCCGACGGTAGCCAGGCCCGCCATATTGATCTGACCGATCTGCAGGAACCTGCCGACTTTGTGCTCAATGGTGACCACGCTTTGATCGCAGATGTACACGGCCATCGCCTGATGCGACTGCATCTGCGCAATGAATCCAGAGTCTGGCTGCAAAGCGACCGGCCCCTGAATGGTCCCGCCTCTCTGGCCAAAACCGCAGAGCGCATCACCCTGCTCACCCTCGGCGATCGGCGACTGCACCACTTCACCCTGACAGGCGACAGCCTGGGCAGTGAAGTCAGCACATTAACCATGCCCAGCGGCTTGACCGCCGTGAACGACCAGCTATTGATCATGGATCGTTGCCAGAAGCAGCTCTGCTGGGCTGACCGAGCTACACCGGTACTGGCACTCCCCCAAACCAGCGCCCAGCAGCTGGCTCATCTGAGCTGGCAACCGGGCAGTAACCTGCTGATCAGCGTGTGAGGCCACTATGAGCGAACCTTTTATTGCTGAAATTCGCATCTTTGCGGGTAATTTCGCCCCTCGCAGCTGGGCCTTTTGCAACGGGCAACTCTTGCCTATCAGTCAGAATACCGCCCTGTTCAGCCTGATCGGCACCACTTATGGCGGGGATGGTCGTACCACAGTGGCCTTACCCAATCTGCAAGGCCGAGCGCCCGCACATCCCGGCAGAGGCCCCGGACTGCCAAGTTATCGCCTTGGTCAGGTGGCCGAGAACAACCCGGTAGAGGTTGTACAGAACGTCACGCCCGACCGTAACCTGGGCAATAGCCAGACCACCCGCACTATCGCCGCCAAAATACCCGCTGGCGATCAGCGCCATCCTTATCTGGGTCTGAATTTCATCATTGCTCTGCAAGGGCTATACCCATCCAGAGGCTAGGAGTCTTTTACTGATGAGCGAACCCTTTCTCGCCGAAATCCGCATTTACGGCTTCAACTTTGCGCCCCGCGGTTGGGCCTTCTGCGATGGACAAATCTTGCCGATCAATCAAAACCAGTCCCTTTATTCTCTGCTGGGCACTACCTACGGTGGCGACGGCAGAACCAGCTTTGCACTTCCGGACCTGCGCGGCCGCACGCCCATGCATCCGGGAGCGGGTAGCATCAATCAGGGCACTAAAGGGGGAACGGCGAACACAACCGGGCCTACCGATGATGGAGACACCCTGGACAGCCTGACCCTGGATCGCAATCTGGGCAGCACCTTGAATAACACCCTGGTTGCCACCCATGGTGCGCAGATGGATTCTATCGCGTTTAACTTTGCCATTGCCCTGCAAGGGCTTTTCCCAAGCAGAAGCTAGAGGCTCCTATGTCAGAACCCTTTGTAGGTGAAATTCGCATGTTTGCCGGCAATTTTGCTCCGCGAGGCTGGGCACTCTGCGATGGCCAACTATTGGCCGTATCACAGAATGATGCGCTGTTTTCCTTGTTTGGCACCATTTATGGCGGTGATGGCAGAACCACATTCGGTCTACCGGATTGTCGGGGACGCTCTCCGGTACACGCCGGCACGGGCCCGGGACTTCCTCAGGCTCGTCTGGGCGCCAAAAGTGGCAGCAATGCCAGTGGTGCCGTTGCTGCCACTACCAGCGTCAGCATTGATCGCGGCCTGGGGAAAACCCAACAAACCTGGCAGGCGCATTCGAACAACCAGGAATCGCTGACCCCCCAGCTCTTTGTGCACTTCATTGTGGCCCTGTTCGGCATTTACCCTTCCCGCTCGTAATGCACAGCTACCGTTTACGCCCGGCCAGTGACAGCGACACACCGATGTTACTGGCCATCTACACCAGCACCCGCCAGGAAGAAGTGGCGCAGACCGGCTGGCCCCAGGGGCAGCAGGATGCCTTTTTGGCCATGCAGGCCAAGGCGCAGCACGAACACTACCTGCTGCATTATCCGGAAGCGGAGCGTCATCTGATTGAGTTAAGCGGGGAGACAGCCGGGCGGCTGTACCTGTCCGATTGGGAGCAGGAAATCCGCATCGTGGATATTGCCCTGCTGCCGGCCTTTCGTGGCAGCGGCCTGGGGTCACAGGTTCTCGCCGCCCTGCAGGCCCGGGCTCGCCGGGCCGGCAAGCCCCTGACTATTCACGTGGAAACCAATAACCCGGCACGACGGCTCTATGAGCGGCTGGGCTTTGTGGAACAGGCAGACAAGGGTGTCTACCTGCTTATGCGCTGGCAACCTGACGATTGAACACCGCTTCGAAATGGTAGGTACCATCACTGGCGCCCAACGGCCCCACCGGTACCACAAACACCGATGTCTCACCAAGCACGTCGTTACGCATGACAGTGGCGCCCTGCTCCAATTGCACCTGCCCCGCAAACAACAGGGAGAAACATTCCCACCCCTCCGGCGAGATCGGCATCGTCACTTCCGCCAAGGTCAGGCTATCGCCATTTTCCAGCGTAAACGCCTGTCCTTCACAATCTTTCCATTGTTGTAATGTAATCATGCATCCTCCCCAATCAGACCGGCAGTCTAGCCGGCACTGACGGCACCGTCACCCTTGGCTACAATACGCACCCACCGAACACGCAGGACACGGGTCTTAATGAAGTTACTCCCCGACAGCAGCCTCTTCCCCACCGGCCGCGAGCACTACAAAGACTGGGCCGGGCTGGACAGCGGCAGCATGGCTGCCGTGCTGGCCGAACTGGCACGCAGCCAGGATCATCTGTTTGTGGTGCTGGCTCCCAACAGCAGTCGCGCACAACACCTTGCCGACTCGCTGGAGTTCTACCTGACCGGTAGCGGGGATCAGGGCAACGATACGCCGGTAATGCTGTTTCCGGACTGGGAAACCCTGCCCTACGACCTGTTCAGCCCCCACCAGGACATCATCAGCGATCGCATCCGCGTGTTGCACCAGTTGCCCATCAGTCACAAGGGCATCCTGGTAGTGCCAATAAATACCCTGATGCAGCGGCTGGCCCCGCCACTGCACATCACCGGCAACAGCTTCATGCTCAAAGTGGGCGACACCTTCGATATGGAAGCCACCCGCAGCCGCCTGGTGTCCTGCGGCTACCGACAGCGGGATAACGTTTACGAACACGGCGAATTCGCCGTGCGCGGCGCCATCATGGATATCTTCCCCATGGGCGCCGATCAACCCTTCCGCATTGAGCTGTTCGACGACGAGATCGAATCCCTGCGCCTGTTCGACGCGGAAAGCCAGCGCTCCACCGGCAAGGTGGATGACATCACCCTGCTGCCGGCGGCGGAATACCCGCTCAGCGCCGACGGCATCAGCCGTTTCCGCACCGCCTTTCGCGACACCTTCGACGTGGACACCCGCGGCGTGCCGCTCTATCAGGATGTGTCCGACGGCCTGTCCGCGCCGGGGCTGGAGTACTACCTGCCGCTGTTCTTCGAGAACATGGCCACCCTGTTCGACTACCTGCCCGACGATGTGCGACTGGTGGAGCTAGCCGACTGCCAGAGCGCCGTGGAGCACTTCTGGGCCGACGTGGAACAGCGCTATGAATCCCGCCGCCACGATATCCACCGGCCGATTCTGACGCCCTGGAAGTTGTACCTGCGCCCGGAAGAACTGGCAGCTTCTCTCAAACAGCACCCCCGTGCCCGACAGGCGGATAGCGACAACGCCATTCACTTCGACGTGGCCAGCATGCCGGCGCTCACAGCCGATGTGCGCGCCAGCAACCCGCTGGCCCTGCTGCACACTTTCTCCGACGCCCATCCGGACACCCGCATTCTGCTCTGTGCAGAAACCGCCGGCCGCCGGGAAGCCCTGCTGGAATTGATGCAGAAAATCGGCATCCAGCCGGCCCTGAAAGACAACTGGCCGGACTTTATCGCCCAGCCAGAGCGCTGGAGCCTGACCCGCGGCGAGCTGGATGCGGGCTTCTACGCCCCCGAACATGAACTGCTGGTAGTCACCGAGAACGACCTCTACGGCGAACGGGTTCTGCAACGCCGGCGCCGCAAATCCAGCAGCGACGACGGCGCCGCCGAGCAGGCCTTCCGCTCCCTGGGCGAGCTCACCGAAGGCTCCCCGGTAGTGCACATGGAGCATGGCGTGGGCCGCTATCTGGGCCTGATCCATATGGAAGTGGACCGCCAGCAACACGAGTTCCTGTTACTGGAATATGCCGGCGGCGACAAGCTCTACGTGCCGGTGTCCTCCCTGCACCTGATCAGCCGCTACGGCGGCGGCGATACCGCCCCACTCAACCGGCTGGGCACCGAGCAGTGGAGCAAGGCACGGCAGAAGGCCGCAGAAAAGATCCACGATGTGGCCGCGGAGCTGCTCAACACCTACGCCCGCCGCGAAGCCCGCCAGGGCAAGCAGTTCGACGTGGACATGACCGATTACGAGCGCTTCAGTGCCGGCTTCCCCTTCGAGGAAACCCCGGACCAGCAGGCCGCCATTGCCTCGGTGATTGCCGACATGCAGTCCAGCCAGCCCATGGATCGGCTGGTGTGCGGCGATGTGGGCTTCGGCAAGACCGAAGTGGCCATGCGCGCCGCCTTCGTGGCAGTGGAAAACCAGACCCAGGTGGCGGTGCTGGTGCCCACCACCCTGCTCGCCCAGCAGCATTACGAGTCCTTCACTGACCGCTTTGCCGACTGGCCGGTGAACATCGAAGTGCTGTCACGCTTCCGCAGTGCCAAGGACAAGACCCAGGTGCTGAAGCGTCTGAAGGAAGGCAAGGTGGATATCCTGATCGGCACCCACCAGTTGCTGCAGGAAACCGTCTCCTTCAGCGACCTGGGGCTGATCATCGTGGACGAGGAACACCGCTTTGGGGTGCGTCACAAGGAGCGCCTCAAACAGATGCGCGCTGAATGCGACATCCTCACCCTCACCGCCACTCCGATCCCCCGTACCCTGAATATGGCCTTTAGCGGCATGCGCGACATTTCCATCATCGCCACCCCACCGCAAAAACGCCTGTCGGTAAAAACCTTCGTGCAGCAGCACAACGACACCACCATCAAGGAAGCCTTGCTCCGCGAGCTGCTTCGTGGCGGTCAGGTGTACTATCTGCACAACGATATCGACACCATGGACAGGACCGCGGCCGACATCCGCAAACTGGTCCCTGACGCCCGCGTCGGCATTGCCCACGGGCAGATGCGCGAGCGGGAACTGGAAGCGGTGATGAGCGACTTCTATCACCGGCGCTTCAATGTGCTGGTCTGTTCCACCATCATCGAAACCGGCATCGACGTGCCCAGCGCCAACACCATCATCATCGACCGGGCCGACAAGCTCGGCCTGGCACAGCTGCATCAGTTACGAGGCCGCGTGGGCCGCAGCCATCACCAGGCCTACGCCTACCTGATCACCCCCAGCCCCAAGGCGATGAGCAAGGACGCACTCAAGCGCCTGGAGGCCATCGAACAGGCCACCGACCTGGGCGCCGGCTTCATGCTGGCCAGCCAGGATCTGGAAATCCGTGGCGCCGGGGAACTGCTCGGCGAAGAGCAGCACGGTAACATCCACACCATCGGTTTCAGCCTCTACATGGAAATGCTGGAACAGGCGGTGGAAGCTCTGAAACGGGGCGAACAACCGGACGTGGAAAAACCGCTCAGCGGTGGTCCGGAACTGAACCTGCGTATCCCCGCTCTGATCCCTGAGGATTACCTGCCTGACGTGTTCGGCCGCCTGACCCTCTACAAGCGCATTGCCGGCTGCAAGACCCGCAATGGCCTGAAAGAACTGCAGGTAGAAATGATCGATCGCTTCGGCCTGCTGCCGGCACCGGTGAAAAACCTGTTTGCGGTCACCGAACTGCGCCAGCAGGCGGAGCGCCTGGGCATCACTCGACTCGATGCTCACGCCGGCGGCGGCAAGCTGGAATTCGGCGAGCGCACCCCGGTGGATCCGCTGACTATCGTAAAACTGGTCCAGTCCGGCCCCAACCGCTACAAGCTCGAGGGTGCCAATGCACTGCGTTTTGTGGAAGGCAGTGAAACGCCAGAGGAACGTATCGAGGTGGTAGAGGCCCTGCTCAAGCGCCTTGCAGCCCAGAGCATCAAACAGGACACCGGCAGCTAATTCGTGAAAAACGACCGGCCAGGCGGTTAATCGTGAATTGGCGATGTGAACTGGTTATAGTCGTTGAAATAAAAAATGACGTGGGTGCAATTTCCAGGGCGTCGCCTTGTCTCAGCCAAGGCGTACAGGTGTAAGGAAATCACCGGACTCTCCGCCCCCAGCGGAGCATCCGACAGGCAGCAGGAGGGGCACACCTCCACGTCAGTATCAAGATAAGGCCTGCATACAGGCCACCAGAGGAGATCCCGATGCTTCGCGCATTCTTTTTGGCTGTGCTGGCCCTCATGGCCACCCCTGTCATTGCCCAGAGCTGGTACAACGTTGAGGTCCTGATATTCGCCCGTGATCACGGCAGCAGCGAAGAAATCTGGCCCGCCGATTTGCAACCTCGCTACGCCTCCCGGTCAGTGACTATTGGCGCACCGGAAGCCAGCGAATACGCCGACCCGGACGCACTGTCCCGCGGTGCCTGGCAACCTCTGCCGGAAGACGAGACCGTGCTGCAATACATGATGGAGCGCATGGCCGGCACCGGTGATTACCGACAGCTTTACCACAAGGCCTGGAGCCAGCCCATTGGTGACAAGAGCGACACTCTGCCAGTGTATCTGAGCGGTGGTCAGACCCTGACAACGGGTGACGGCAACGTGCCAGAACTGGAAGGCACACTGCACTTCAGCGAATCCCGCTACGTCCACGTGGAGCCACGCATCTGGTTCAATACCCAGAGTAACGGCCAGCGTTTCTACGTGGATATCGACGAAAGCCGTCGCCTCACCGGCCATGAAGTCTATTACTTCGACCACCCCATGTTCGGCATGCTGGTGCGAATCACTCGTTAAGGCCGATCAAATGAAACAGGCGGGCACCGCCCAGTAAGTGGTCCAGGCGGAAGAGACATCAAATTTATTCGGCCAAATCTACGTTGTGATACACGTTCTGCACATCGTCCAGATCGTTGAGCATGGCCAGGAATTTATCGAACAGCTCCCGGTCATCGCCGCTCACCGTGGTGAAACTCTGCGGAATAAACTGGATTTCATCCACCTCGAAGTCGATACCTTCGAAAGCGCCAGCAAGCGCCTGGCGGGCCTTGGCATATTCTGTGTTGGGGGTGAACACAGTGAGCATGCCGTCTTCGCTTTCGATATCGGTGACATCCACATCCGCGTCCATCAGTGCTTCCAGCACCGCTTCTTCGTCATCATGACGGAACACGAAAATCGCCGCATGATCGAACATGTGAGCCACGGTGCCCTGGGTACCGATCTTGCACTTGGTCTTGGTGAACGCCACGCGCACATCGCCGAAAGTACGGTTGGGATTGTCGGTAAGACACTCGATGATCGCCATGCAGCCGCCAGGGCCATAGCCCTCGTAACGAGCCGGGGCAAAATCTTCACCGCCGCCGCCTTTGGCCTTGTCGATGGCTTTATCGATCACATGGCCAGGCACCTGATCCTTCTTGGCCCGGTCAATCAGACCACGCAGGGCCAGATTGGCAGATGGATCCAGGCCACCCGCCTTGGCGCACACATAAATCTCTCGACCATAGCGGCTGTAAACCTTGGCCTTCATGTCCGAGGTTTTCGCCATGGATTCTTTACGGTTCTGATAGGCGCGGCCCATGGGATACTTACTCCGAGATTGATAGTCAGCCGCAGATTCTAGGGGAAAAACGGGAAATTACCTACGCCCGGGAAATAACACCCCTCAACATCAGACAAACAGTCTAATCGTTAAGATAATGTACCCCGGTCAACCGCTCCGATTCTTCCCACAACCGCTGTGCAACGGCCTGATTGTCAGTGATCTTGCGGGCAAAGGCCGGGGCCGGATAGCCGCGTAATTCCATCACCTTTCCCTCCGGGCCGTAATAACCGCCCGCCTCCACCGCATCGCTGGTGGCGGCCATGACGCCGGGCAGGCACCCCATCTGAGCAGACTGAGCCATGATCTTGTTGAACAGGCCTCCACCGGGCACCGTATCCTGAAGGTGGGTAGCGGAATAGCCGGGGTGAGCGGCCATTACCCTGATGTTCGACCCCGATGCCTGCAGCCGACGCTGCAGGTCCCTGGCGAAAATCAGGTTGGCCAGCTTGCTCTGACAATAGAAGGGCCAACGGGAATAGTTTTTTTCCGCATTGAGATTCCCCCACATCAACTTCCCGCCCCGATGGGCCAGGCTGGATATCTGCACAATCCGTGGATCGCTGGCAAACTCGAGAAGCTCAACAAGCTGGCCGGTCAGCGCAAAATGTCCCAAGTGATTGGTGCCGAACTGCATTTCGAAACCATCCCGTGTTCGCTGCAATGGCGGCGCCATCAGGCCAGCGTTGTTGAGCAGCACATCCAGCTTTGCAAAGCGCTGCTTTACCGCCTCGGAAAACGCCTTTACCGAGGCAAGATCAGCCAGATCCAGCGCCATAATCACCAGCCTGGCGTCAGCCACCATGGCTTTCACCGCCTCCGCGGCCGCTTTGGCCTTGTCCACATTACGGCAGGCCATGATCACTTCGGCCCCTTTGCCGGCGAACAGTTTCACCGCTTCCAGGCCGATGCCGCTGTTGGCGCCGGTTACCAGAATCGTCTTGCCGGTGAGGTCTGCCATCATCTCCGGCCGCCAGGTTGATTTGCCCATGAGAAAATCCTTTCCTGTGGTTGCGATGAAAATGATTGTGCACGGCACCGGCTACCATCACCCCTTCCTGCTGGGCCAATCGTTTGACGCCACACGATGAAGGAAAACTCACAGGTCGGCTTGAGGCCGGTGGCTACTGAATCCCACAGGACTCTCACTGAGCATCAGTGGTATGGTTCTGTGCTTGTTTTGACCCACCGGTGGCCACTGTCATGGTTACCGGACGCAACGACTTACAGGGAGATCCGCACGTGGGCAAGAAGTATGACCTGAATGGCAAGGTGGTTCTCATCACCGGCGCAACCGGCGGGATTGGTGCTGCCAGCGCTCGAGCGCTTTACACAAAAGGGGCCAACCTGGTGCTGACGGATTTATCCCAGCAGTCCCTGGACTTGCTTGCCGCAGAATTTGATCCCGCACGGGTACTCGCCTTGCCTCTCGACGTAACGGATGCAGCCGCCTCAAAAGCTGTCGTTCTGCAAACCGTGGAGCACTTTGGCCGGCTGGATATCGCCTTTGCCAACGCCGGCATTGCCTGGCGGAACAACCCGGCGACTATCGCCAGCTGCGATGAGGCCGAGTTCGAAAAAATTATCGACGTGGATCTGTTCGGCGTCTGGCGCACTCTTCGTGCGGCCCTGCCGGAGGTTCAGCGAAATCATGGCCAGATTGTCATCACCTCCTCGATCTATTCGTTCGTCAACGGCATGGTCAATGCGCCCTACGCCGCCTCCAAGGCGGCAGTGGAAATGCTCGGCAGAGCCTTGCGGGCTGAATTGGCCGGTACCGGCGCCAGCGCCAGCGTGCTCTACCCCGGCTGGACGGCAACACCTATCACCGAGCTGGCCTTCGGTGGTCATGCCACCGCCTCCGAGCTGATTGAAAGCGCCTTTCCTGCCGTACTGAGAAAGCAGGTGCAACCCGAGGAAATTGCCACTGCCCTGGTTGCCGGACTGACAACCCGCTCCGCCGCCATCATTGCCCCGGCCCGCTGGAAACCCTTGTCCATGCTGCGGGGGGTGATGAGCCCACTCAGCGATGCGCTGCTGGATCGCAGCGAAAAGATTCACCGCCTGGTTCGAAACATCGAATCGAACCGCTAGCAAGCGCTTCACTCGACTCTTCCTGCCGCGCGATGAGGCAGGCAGAGTCGAATAGCGAGTGCTCTCTATCCTGCCCTTTCCAAAGCGTTGACTCCCCCGCCACCGCTGGCATGATCGAAGTATCCCAGCCAGCAGTGCCAGCCAGGAGTCCCCATGTCCAAGCCCGTCATCGCCGATATCAAGCCCCGGAAAACCGAACTCAAACCCGGTGAAACCTACCACTTCTGCCGCTGCGGTCGTTCCGCCAACCAGCCCTTCTGCGATGGCTCCCATGCGGGCACCGATATCACTCCCCTCGGCTTCGAAGCCGACAAGGACGAAGGCTACCTGTGCATGTGCAAACACAGCGGCAACTTCCCCTATTGCGATGGCACCCACGCCCGGTTCAGCAAAGACCAGGTCGGCGAAGAAGGCCCCGGCCCGGAGAGTATCCAGCGGGACGGCATGCCACAGCCCAAGGCCACCGCTGAGGAACCCAACGTGGCCCTGATCCACGACCTGGCGGAAAACGGGCTCGATAATGTCGGCCATCATGGCCCCATGACCGCCATGGGTGTCCCCCGTGACTGCCTGCCCAAATGGGATGATATCCAGATCATGGTGGCGCAGATGGCCACCCAGCCGCTGCTGGATGACCAACCCGTAGGCACCGAACTGGTGATCGGTCCCAGAGCGGACAAACCACTAACGCTGGCGATTCCCCTGATGGTCTCGGACATGAGCTTCGGTGCACTTTCCGAGGAGGCGAAGGTGTCACTGGCACGGGGCGCAGACCTGGCCGGCACCGGCATCTGTTCCGGCGAGGGCGGCATGCTGCCGGAAGAACAGGCCGCCAATTCCCGCTATTTTTACGAGTTGGCCAGCGCCATGTTTGGCTATACCGAGGACCATCTGAAGAAGGTGCAGGCGTTTCACTTCAAGGGTGGCCAGGGCGCCAAGACCGGCACCGGCGGCCATCTGCCTGCCAACAAGAACGTGGGCAAGATTTCCCAGGTGCGCCACATTCCCGAAGGCCAGCCGGCCATCTCCCCTGCCACCTTCAGGGAGCTGCACAGCAGCGATGATTTCAAACGTTTCGCCGACCGGGTGCGGGAAGTGTCCGGCGGCATACCGGTGGGGTTCAAACTGAGCGCTAACCATATCGAAAGAGACATCCAGTTCGCCCTGGATGCCAGCGCCGACTACATCATTCTGGATGGCCGGGGCGGCGGCACCGGGGCTGCACCCGCCATGTTCCGCGACCACATCAGCGTGCCCACCATCCCCGCCCTGGCCCGCGCCCGCCGCTATCTGGATGACCAGGGCGCCAGCGGCAACGTCACTCTGATGATCACCGGCGGCCTGCGCATGCCCATGGATTTCGTCAAAGCTCTGGCCCTGGGGGCCGATGGTATTGCCCTGTCCAACAGCGCCATGCAGGCCATTGGCTGCGTTGGCGCCCGCATGTGCAATACCAACCAATGCCCCGCCGGCATCGCCACCCAGAACGAGGAATTGCGAAAACGTCTGGACGTGGACCACGCTGCCCACCGGCTGGCCAACTTCTTCCATGCCTCAACAGAGCTGATGCAAGTCATGGCCCGCGCCTGCGGCCACCACCATCTGAATCAATTTACCCTGGAAGACCTGGCAACCTTTGATCGGGAAATGGCTGCCCTGGCCGGGGTTCGTTATGGCGGAATCGGCTAGCTTCCAGAGATAACAGAGGGAGAAATTTCAACCATCGGTAAGCAATGTCTTACAAGTGAATGGCAAATGTAGGAAAAGGCGTACATTTATTTCGTTACCTCACAACCAACGTCACTTATTTTTTCAAATAATAATATTTTCCTTATTAATCATCCTGTTATAAAAAAATCGTTCCTTCGCTTCAGAAAACCGCCAACAAAGACGGTCAATATGACGTGATCGCAACATCAACTCATCCCTTGAAAGTCTCCGCCTGTCGCGATCCCTTTGCCCTGCTGGGCGTCCCGCTACTAATAATTGAGACATAGATCACTAACTGATGGCGATCAGCAGTTTTCGCCACTATTGCAGTAACCGGTACTACCGGATCTCGGATGGCACAAATGCAAACACAGCGTCTTGGATTTATCGGATTGGGAGAAGACACGGTCAGTGCCTGTCTTTCCATGCTGAAAATCATTGATGGCCGTTCCTCAGTACACTGGAGCCAGGCAACACCTGCGATGGCGGATGTTCTCATGGTGTCCAGTCTGCAAGAGGCACAAACCAGCCAGGACGACCTGAGCCAAAAACCCTGTATCGTCATTTACCCCAGCTCTGAGGAAAAACCAGCATCCGCTTTTGCGCTGCCACACCCATTTCGAGTCATGCAGCTGCTGGATGTGTTGGATGAGGTACTGCGATCTTTGGATACTTCATCCAGTCATGCTGAGCATAATCGTGAAGTGTCTGAATCAGAAGGAAACTCATCACTACCTAGCGTCGATTTTTGTGCCAGTTTATACCGGGTTATCAATAACAAGGGGTCGACTGAACTGTACAGCAGCCAAAGTCCGGAAGGCCTTTTACTGGTAAAACCCGGAAGCCACCGGTTTTACGCACGGCCCGCATTGCTACACGCCTTGTCCGCGGGCCCGGTGTCTTTTAGCCCTTTAAGCCCCAGCAGCGAACCCGTTTCCGAGGGCATGGTGCCACGGCCACTGTTTGAGCTCGCCTGGCTAACCGGAGCTAACCATTGCAATGACCTGCTGCCCTGGCTGGATGAAGACAGCCATTTCAAATTGAGCCGTTGGCCCAGTGCTGCAGCGCTGAATAAATCCCGGCAGTTGCTCTCCTTGTGTGCCCTGATGACCCGCCGTGCACTGACGCTGTCAGAGCTGAAGACACTTTCACATTGTGATGACAAGGCGCTTTATCACTTCATCAATGCTTGTGAAATTAGCGGGTTACTGGTCAGTCAGGTGAGACCGCCCTCTGCTATAGCCCCATCAGTACAAGCTGGCGCGGAACACCATCGCCTCGGTGGGATGATCAAAGGCCTGAGAACACGTCTGGGATTGAGCTGAAATAATGATAAGCAACGAATTCAAAATCCTTTTCACCGGCCCGATGGGCGCCGGTAAGACTACGGCAATCACTCAACTCAGTGATCAGGAATGTGTCTCCACGGATGTGATAAACACTGATTTAGAGCAGTGCAACAAGGAAATGACGACCGCCGGTCTGGATTACGGTTATATCAGCCTGCCTGACGGTAGTGGCGTGCGCCTTTACGGCACACCAGGGCAAGAGCGTTTTCAGTTCATGTGGCCAATTCTGGCTACCAATGCAGCAGGAGTTATCCTCCTTCTGAACGGCGAACACCCGGACCTTGAAGAACACCTGGAACTTTACACCAACGCTTTTTCCAACAACGGGGAAACGCCTCTGGTTATTGGTATTGGCCGGATTTCCAGTGATGACTTCACACGTATCGACCGGGTTACGGAAAAACTGGCAGCCAAACATCTGTTTGTCCCAGTGATTTCCGTGGACGTCAGGGAGTGTGAAGACGTTCTGCTTCTGGTTGAAACCCTCCTCTGTCAGATCGAAGCCAACGAAATGGAACTGATGCAAGTATGAAAGACAGGAACCCTCTTAGCGATTCTGCCGTGGCAATGGCGCAGAAACAGCTACACATCCTGCAAGACTCCACCCCGGGGATCACCTCTGCCGTGCTATTGAGCAGTGATGGCTTTGAAATAGCCACGTTGGAAAACGATAAGGGGAAAGCCAGCCGGCTTGCCGCAATGGGAAGCTCCCTTGCGGCAATCAGCTCGGCAATAGCAAAAGAAGCGGGCATTTCTGAGTGCAGCCGCCTGATTGTCGAATCCGAGGAGGGCGTTGTGGCCGTGATGAAAGTGCCCAACAGCTCACCTCCCCTGGCATTGGCCGTAGTCGCCAATGACGCCTCCAAGCTCGGGCAACTGATCTGGGGCGCCAAAAACTGTTGTGCAGCTCTATCGGAATCATTGAAAGCAGCCAGTTAGTTCCCCTCTTTAGGGAAAATATAAAATAATAGGAGTTAGTTATGGGCAACGTTACTGAGAGTCTGAAAACCCTGTTGGAATCCGATGGTGCAATGTGTGCCGCTATTGTTGATTCAAACAGTGGCATGGTGCTGGGTCAGGATGGGACCGGACTGGATCTTGAGTTGGCCGCCGCCGGCAACACCGAGGTGGTTCGTGCCAAGCTTAAAACCATGAAATCACTGGGACTCAAAGACACCATCGAGGATATTCTGATCACACTGGGAACCCAGTATCACATCATCCGTCCGGTGGCGAAAAATGAAGGTCTGTTCATGTACCTGGTGCTGGACAAGGCAAAATCCAATCTGGCACTGGCTCGGCGCAATTGCCAATCGGTTGAAGCTGACCTGAGCGTTTAACCATCACGTCGTGGGTATGGAGCAGCACCATTGCTGCTCCGTACCATACGTTCTTCCATGGCACGGTGCTTTCAGACCACTTCCTGAGCTGGTGCATGTGTTGCCAGAATGCCACTCCGCCCAATACATAATCCTTTTTCACTAAACCCGATAGACCTTGCTACACTCCTCTCCTTCCCCGCTGGAGACTGCAGTATGGCCCGCGTTACTCTCGACTTGCCTGAACAGTTCATCTACACCCACACCATCAATGTGCGCATGACAGACCTGAATACCGGTAAACATGTGGGCAACGACCAGATGATCTCACTGCTCTCCGAAGCCCGTTACCGGTTTTTCTGCCATATCGGCTTCGACCAGTTCGATACCGACAAGCAGAGCATTGTGGTGACTGACCTGGTGGCCACCTACAAGACGGAAAGTTTCGCTCAAGATGATCTTCAGTTCGAAGTGGGATTGATGGATTTCAACAAGTACGGGGCCGATCTGATTTTCCGGGTCAGCAAACAGCCTGGCGGTCAGCTGGTAGTGTTAGCCAAGCAGGGCTTTGTCTTTTTCGATCATCAGAGCCACGCAATCATGCCCGTGCCAACGGCGTTTCGAGAGCAGTTTGCCGATCTTGCATGACAAGGTAAGGGCGTCTGCTGAAACGCACTGCACCGTCGACAAATTCACGCCTGTTCTGAATCAGTCCAGTTCCAGCAACTCTGTAAGAAACGCCTTCCACATCGGATAGACCATAAAGCGCCCCAGTCCCGGGAAACTGCGAAACGCCACGCCGGGCAAATCACTCGCCAGGCCGCGGGCGCTGCCGATGGAAATAATCCGGTCGTCTTCGCCGTGCCACTGCATGACCGGCACGGTAATCTTGCCCAGGTCCACCTGCCAGGGATGCTGCATGCGTAGATACTCATCAATCATAATGCGGGCACCCTGGAAATGGCTGCGACGCATGGATTTGATGGTGCGCTGCAACAGATCCGGATTACCCAGCACAGCCTTGTCTTGATCGCACAACCCTTTTGCAATCATGGCGAAGAATTTTTCTGGCGCCTTCTGCACACCGCGTATGCCCAACCGCCCTACCAACACAAATAGCCTCGGGTCACGACGGAAAAGACGCAAGAACATGTTGTGCAGCGGGTCCAGCTTGTCCAATTCGAAGTGCCCGATAGGAACAGTGCTGGCCAACAGGCCAAGTCGATCGAAAATGTCCGGGTATAGCGCTGCCGCACAGAGGGCATAGGGGCCTCCCCCACAGTAGGCCGCCATGGGTGGACGATTCAGGTCCAGATGCTCACACAAGGCGAGAATATCCGGGCCAAAATCCCGGAATTCCATACCCGCCTTGTAGGTGGAAATGCCGTAGCCGGGCCGCACGATCATGATCATGCGTAGCCCTTTTTCACGATACCAGCCATCAAAGTAGCCATGATCCGGCATGGCCGCACCCAGGTTGTCCAGGGTGAGTACCGGACGACCATTGGGGTCGCCATATTCGTACCAGCTAAGCACTCGACGATCTGGCAGACTCAGGGTGTATTCCTGTTCCTGCTGTATTTGTGGCAGTTTCGCAGCTTGCACCAGAGCATGGCCCATGGCGTGACTGACCAGCTGTACCTGGCTGTTGGCATTGAGTTTTGCCATGGTGGATTTGAGCTGGGTACGGGCGGTGTGAATGCTGACATTCAGCAGTTTGGCGCTCTGGCTCAGGTTGCCGATTTTGCACAGCAGGTGCAGCAGGCGGGATTCCGCCTGGGAGATATTAAACAGGGAGCGAAGCATCTCCGGGGATGGCGTCACCACGCTATGGCCCGCCAACACCCAGACGATAGTACGCAGCTGGGAAATTGTCCCCGGCGCATCGGATTTCTGCACCGGCAGACATAACAGGGACACCCCGTCCTGGGAAGAACTGATCAAGCGGGTTTCACGGCCCTCAGCCATCCGGTTGATGCGGTCCAGGGCCTGTTTCAATTCCCGATCGGCAAACAGCAGGCTGCCGTCTTCATGCAACTGCACCGGGCCATCCGCCAGCACCTGCCTGGCCACTGGATTGCATTCCAGTACCTGCATGCCATCATCCAGCATCAGCATGGGCCAGGGCATCTGGTTGTACATGGCATTGAGCACTTGGGTACGATCTTCCAGGGCATGCATGTAGGCACTGCTACGCACCGCCCGTTCCAGGTGGTCAATCAGTTGATCCACTTCGCTGGAAGTCTGTCGCGTTGCCAGAGAGCTGCCGGGATCGGCGGATGGCGGCCGGCTATCCGTCCAGCCGGCAATGGTATCCAGCAACTCGACCCAGTCGCCGGGGGACAGCGCTGTTTCGTAGATTTTACCGATCAGCGCATCGTTATTGTTGTCGTCTTCCACTCAGTCTCGCCCATAGTCTGCAGCAACGATCATAGGAAGTGCCGGGAACCACGGCAAGCAGGCAAGCAACTACCGGCGACTATTCCCGCACGTCCACCGGTGCTGCCCGGCGTTTGGCCAGCCAGCGCCAGACCAGGCCATCCGGTCGCTGATGGCCCGTCTGCACGTAACGCAAGGCGTTGAGGTGGCGCAGGCTCCATTGCATCAGATTATTGGCCTTGTCCGTGCCGCAAAACAGCAAGCGGTCACCAGGCTCCAGCTTTTCCGTTTCATCGGGCAGAAGAGTATTGCGGCCATTGCGGCGCAGCATCAGGGGAATGGCATCCAGACAAGTGAGCCGATGACGGGGACTACGACACAGATTGCCCAGGGTAACCGGCTCCCCCAGACGCAGAGCCAGGGTCACTGCGGGGGTCTCTTCATCGCCTATCTGCACGTGCCAGCTTTCCGGGGTGATCGTGGTCGTGATCCCGGCCATACGCTCCAGCAGTTGCTCATTCCACTCATTACCCTGTTTCTCTGCCTCCTGGAGAAACTCTTTCAACAGAGGCGCATTGAGCACAGACAGGAAACGACTGGCCACCAGAAAGCTGGTTTGCACGGGCAATTCAGGATTAACGGCCTGAAACAACAGGCGGTTATGCAGGCGGTTCTGCAAGGCCACCATGTAAATACTGCTGTTCAATTCGCGCGCCGTCATCATGACTGACAGGTTATCGGCATCATCCGGTGTCGCCACCACCAGGGCCACGGCCTTGTCGATACCCGCTTCACGCAGAGTCACTGCTTCCGTGCCCTTCCCTTCCACGCTGCCAGCAGGCACATCCGGCTGATTCGGGTGTGGCGTCACCACCACCAGATCAATACCCGCCTCCTTGCTGAGCGCCTCGTACACAGCGCGGCCAAAAGGGCCGAAACCACACAGTATCCAGCGACCCTGGGGAGGCATTGGCCGCTCCGGCAAGCCGGCACCGGGCAAGGAGGTGAGCCAATCATACACCCGGTGGGTATCCGGCTGGCGGATGCCCAACAACAGACGACGGGCAAAATCCTGATAGGGATTGACCACCAGATCAGTGCCGAAGGACAACATATTGTTGGCATTTTCTTCGCTACCGGCGCGACAGAACACCTGGCTGTGTTTGTTCAGCAATTTCACCGTAGTGGCGATTTTCAAATTGGTGTGATTGTTGTCGGTCACCGCCAGTACGCCACGGCACAGCGGGTGCTTGAGGCCGGCCTTGACCAGGTTCCCGGGGATTTCCGCATCCACCGTAAAACCCGGCACATACAGCCCCTGATCCTTGATGCGCAGAGAATCAATGGCTTCCGGGTCCTTGTCCACGATGACCACCCGCATGCCTCGACTGAGCAAAGACCGGGTCAGTAGTTTACCGGTATCTCCGTAGCCGCAGATCACATAGAAGGGTTCACGAAAGCGGCGCAGGCTGCGCTGCAATTGCACTCGGCTCAGTTCCTGCCGGAAATTCTTGTCCTGCAGCAGGGAAATAATGATGCCCACGGAATACAGCCAGGAGAACACGGTCAGATAAATACTGACCATGGTCCACATGCGCTGGCCACCGGAAAAATCGTATGGCACCTCACCGAAGCCAATGGTGCTACCGGTGTAGCTGACCACGTAGAAGGCTTCGAAGAAACTCATCCGCCAGGGGTTACCCTGATCATCCACGCCGGGAATCAGAGTGAAACCCACGGTGGCGATGCTGTACGCCACAATCAGCACCACCAGCGGCACACGCATGCGCCGCAGGATCATGGGAACGACAGAGGGCATGGCAGTTATCGCTGCAGGGTGATGGTTTCCACCGTCAACAGCACGGCGGATACCAGGTTGGCCAACAGGGCGCCACCTGACAGGGACACAATGGACGCCATTACCGCCGGCGTCAGCCCGACTTCAAGCACATGCACCGCGACCGCCCAGACAATGGCGGCCACGATTAACTGAAGATCTGCCACCAGGGAGGAAGCCAACAACACAGCGCCAATCTGCGTGCGTTCACCGAACTTGAGCACGGTGGCTATCAGGCTGACCACCAGGGCCGCAAACAACTCATAAACGTCATGGTGCTGCGGGTTATCAATCTCCCCGTAGAAGAACCCGAAGTTAAGCGTCAGCGCAAGCAGAATGAAAAAACCAAAAACCACCTTCTCGAGGTTCATCGTGCATCCTTGTTTTGCCCGAGGTGTTGGGGATCATTGTGTCAGGGAATGGACTGGTGGGCTACAGGCTTGCCCCAGGATGACTTACCTACAGAGCCGACCGCGAAATACGGTTTATCCGAAGCCTCCGGCGGTGAGGCCATGCCTCTCAGCGGGCTGGCAAACTCTACAACGCCAACCCCGTGCACCAACCGCTGGCCCAGGCCCACTGGAAGTTGAAGCCACCGAGCTGACCGGTGACATCGAGGACCTCACCAATGAAGTGCAGCCCCGGTACGGTGTTCACTTCAAAGGTCTTGGAAGAGATGGCATCGGTGTCGACCCCGCCCAGGGTAACCTCTGCGGTGCGATAGCCTTCCGTGCCCGAGGGTTTGAATTGCCAGCCCTTGAGGGTGGCTGCCAGACCACTGAGGCGCTCGTTGTTGAACTGCTGCAGGTTGCCCTGCCAGCCAAACCGCTCCACCAGGGCCCCAGCCAGCCGTTGCGAGAAATACTGGCGCAGCCACCGCTCCATGCCACGGTTGGGATGCTGGTTGCGCTCGGCGACCAGATCGGCGAAAGGATGGGCAACACCGGGTAGCCAGTCCACAGTCACCGGCTGGCCCGGTGCCCAGAAACTGGAGACCTGCAACATGGCTGGACCAGACAGGCCCCGGTGGGTGATCAGCATGGGCTCGGCAAAGTGGGTGCCACCGGCCTCTGCCACCACCTCGGTACTGATACCGGACAAAGCGGACAGCCAGGCCTTGTCATCCGGCTGTAGCGTGAACGGTACCAGCCCGGCACGGGTGGGCAGCACACTGAGCCCGAATTGCTCAGCAAGCTGATAGCCGAAGCCCGAGGCCCCCATGGTGGGAATCGACAGCCCCCCGCAGGCCACCACCAGTTTGGCGCAACGAATGACGCCAGCGGAAGTAGTGAGCACAAAGCCCTGCCCCGCCCGCTCCACCCGGCGAATCTGAGTCTTCAGCGAAATCTCCGCACCGGCCCAGTCACACTCGGTGAGCAGGATGCCGAGAATATCCTTGGAAGATTCTGCGCAGAACAGTTGCCCCGCCGCCTTTTCCACATGCTCGATACCATGGCGCTCCACCAGCTCCACGAAGTGCCAGGGGCTGTAACGCTTGAGGGCGGATTTGCAGAAATGGGGGTTGGCGGAAACGAAATGTTCCGGGTTGGTATTCAGATTGGTGAAGTTGCACCGACCACCGCCGGACATGAGGATTTTCTTGCCCGCCTTGTTGGCGTGATCCAGCACCAGTACCCGATGGCCCTGATAGGCAGCCGTGGCAGCACACATCAGTCCAGCCGCTCCGGCGCCGATAACGACGATATCCACTTCTGTACTGACTGCCATGGGGCCCTCCGGTTACCGGCCGCAAGGATAGCGGGGATCAGAGGCTGAGGCCATCGCAGTTGAACGGTGAATGTCGCCGACGGCTGATCCGCCCAAAAAGAGCGTGGGAGGATTCGGGTTTGGTGATTAGCGGATCACGGAGACTTCCGCAGTGGTGGTGTAATTTTCACTGCTGGAGGATACCGTCTGGGCGCCGTTGGCGACCTGAATATCAGTGCGGTAACGACCACTGGCCATCTGTTCGTCGGCGGGTACCAGCCGTGCAGCTGGCTGCTGCTGGCCCAGTGGCGGGCGGTTTTCCACCTCACCGCTACGGCTCACATCACTACTATCTCCATAGCAACCGGCCAGTAAAACCAGACTGCCCAACAACAATATTGGTGCTTTCATGCTTCCCCCAGACCGCTTTGCCAACGGTTTTCTTAACTCAATAATTTGCATTTATACGGCACAGGGCCAGCGCTGTACAGCGCCGGCGGGCAAAGCCCGCCAGCGTTGCGGCTGGCGACCATCGCAGGGTGAAGATCGCCAGCAAGCCGTTCCCTACTGGTTCAGCTCCTGGTCACTGAACATATCCGCAAACAACGGGGAGGTCAGGTAGCGTTCGCCGGAGTCTGGCAGTACCACCACAATGGTCTTGCCCTCGAATTCCGGCAGCTGGCTGATACGGTCCGCCACACACATGGCTGCCCCGCAGGAGATGCCAGCAAGAATGCCCTCTTCCTGCATCAGTTTGTGGGCCCATGCCATGGCGTCTTCGTTGCTCACTTGCTCACAACGATCCACCACAGACAGATCCAGGTTCTTCGGCACAAAGCCGGCACCGATGCCCTGGATCTTGTGCGGGCCATGGGTGGGCTCATCCCCTTTCAGGGCTGCGCTGATCATGGTGGAGGAATCCGGCTCTACGGCAATTGAGGTAATGGCCTTGCCCTTCTGGTTCTTGATGTAGCGCGATACCCCGGTGATAGTGCCACCAGTGCCCACACCACTCACCAGGACGTCAATATCGCCACCGGTCGCATCCCAGATTTCCGGGCCGGTGGTTTTCTCGTGGATTTCCGGGTTGGCCGGGTTGTTGAATTGCTGCAGCATCAGGAACGTGTCCGGATTCTCGCTGACCAGTTCCTCGGCTTTGGCAATAGCTCCAGGCATGCCTTTGGCGCCGGGTGTAAGCACCAGCTTGGCGCCCAGAGCCTTGAGGATTTTACGCCGCTCCAGGCTCATGGTGTCGGGCATGGTCAGGGTCAGGTCGTACCCCCGCGCCGCTGCCACGTAAGCCAGGGCAATACCGGTGTTGCCGCTGGTGGGTTCCACCAGGGTCATGCCGGGTTTCAGTTTGCCGCTCTTTTCCGCGTCCCAGATCATGGAGCTGCCAATACGACATTTCACGCTACCCGCCGGGTTGCGTGATTCCAGCTTGGCGAGAATTTTTCCCTGGCTAATGCGGTTGATTTGCACCAGCGGGGTCTTGCCAATGGTTTCGCTGTTGTCCTTGTAGATCTCGGTCATGGTTGCTTCTCCTCAATCTGGCTTGTTACTTCCTATTGTGGCTTTTCCTGCTTTTTCAACCGCCGGCTCCAGCGCTGGCGGGCATAGAGTCGCAGGTCTGCCACGTGATCGGTTTCGTCCATGATCTCACGGCCGAGAATACTTTCCAGAATATCCTCCAACGTGATCAGCCCTACCCAGGTGCCGTGCTCGTCATAGACCACCGCCATGTGCTGGCGCTGGGCCAACATGGCGTGAAACAGCTTGTCGATCCCCATCCCGGTATGGACCAGAGGCACTTCGTGGGCCAGTACGCTCATGGTCTGCTCCGGGTTGCAGCCCAGCAGGTCAGATTTGTGGATATAGCCTTTGCCCTCGCCCTTCTCCGTCATCACCGGGAAGCGGGAAAAAGGCTGGTCTTTCTCTTTTTCCAGAAATTCGGCCACGGTCATCTCCGGGGTCACCGTGCGACAAACCGTGCGCGGGGTCATGATGGTGCCGACCTTGATGTCGTGCAGGCGCAGGACGTTCTGGATCACCTGGAATTCGTTGTCGTCCAGAGCATCCTGATCCTTGCCCATGTCAGCCAGGGCGCGGATTTCCGCCCGCACGTCCACATCGTGCTCGCCACCACCAATGCGGCTGGTAATCAGCTTGGACAGCCACACAAAGGGCATCAGAGCGATCATGATGAACTGCAGAACCGGCGGCAGCATGGGCGCCAGAGCGCGCCAGTATTTCGCCCCAATGGTCTTGGGGATAATTTCCGACAACACCAGAATGGCCAGGGTCATCACCGCGGAGGCCGCGCCGAGCCAGGCTTCGCCAAACACCACCGCCACCTGGGCGCCGACCCCGGTAGCCCCTACGGTATGGGCGACCGTATTGAGGGTGAGAATGGCGGACAGGGGTTTGTCGATATCGTCCTTGTAGGAACGGAGCGTCTCATAGAGCTTGGGCCGTGTTTCCCGCAGGCCGGCGATGAAACTCGGCGTAATCGACAGTAATGCCGCTTCCAGAATCGAGCAAAGAAAGGAAAAGCCGATGGAGACGGCGGCGAAGATGATCAGCAGGGTCACTGTGCGAAGCTCCTTCCAAAAGCCGCTGCTCGGCAGCGGCCGTGATAATCAGGCGGTGTAGCCACCGGCAAAATCCGTCAACACCCGGCACACATTGGCCATGCCATCGTGAATGACAGCTTCGATTTCCGCCATGGTGATCTCATGGCTGGATTTGCCCGCTGCCGGATTCACCACCAGCGACAGCATGGCATAGGGCAATGCCAACTCCCGGGCCAGCACCGCTTCGGGCATGCCGGTCATACCGACGATGTCGCAACCGTCACGCTCCAGGCGAATGATTTCTGCGGCGGTTTCCAGCCGTGGTCCCTGAGTAGCCGCATAGCAGCCGCCGTCGTTCCATTTCAGCTCCGACGCAGCCAGTTTTTCCTTCAGGCCATTGCGCAAAGCGCTATCGAACGGCCAGCTGAAGTCCACGTGCACCAGCGGCTCCGCCGGGTCGTCGAACAGGGTCATCTCTCGGCCCCAGGTGTAGTCGATAATCTGGTCGGGCAACACCAGGGCGCCGGTGGGGGCCTGGGCAGTGATGCCGCCTACCGCGTTCACCGCCACAATGGCGGTGGCACCCGCCTCTTTCAGGGCCGTCATATTGGCCCGATAGTTCACCTGATGAGGCAGCAGTACATGGGGGTCGCCATGGCGGGCCAGGAACAGCACGTTCTGGCCATCCAGCTCCCCTTCCACTACCGCAGCGGACGGATCGCCAAAGCGGGTGGAAATCGCCTGTCTGCGGATGATGCGCAGATTATCCATGCGCGTAAGACCGGTGCCGCCAATAAACGCCAACATACTCAGTGTTCCTTTACCGCGTAGATCCCCGGCGCATTACGCCAGAAACCCTTGTAGTCCATACCCATGCCGAAAAGATAATAATCCGCCGCGTCCAGGGCCGTGAAGTCGGCTTTCAGGCCCGGCTTTGCCTTGCGGTCATGCTGCTTGTCCACCAGCACACAGGTCTTCACCGAGGCAGCACCCTGAGCCTTGCAGGCGTCGATGATGGACAGCAAGGTGGTACCCACATCAAGAATGTCATCCACAATCAGCACATCCCGCCCGGCCAGGCTGGCATTGGGGGTGACAATCCACTCCACATCGCCGCCACTGGTTTCCCCCAGATAACGACTGGCGTGGAGGTAATCCATCTCCAGCGGAATATCCAGGCGCTTGACCAACTCGGCAGCGAAGATCATCCCCCCGTTCATGATGGTCAGCATCACCGGCACCTTGCCCGAGTAAGCTTCGGTGACCGCGAAGGCCAGCTTGGCGATGGCTTCCTGAACCTGATCGGCAGAATGCAGCTCGATGGCCTCGCGGCGTACCCGCATCAGTTCCTGTTGCAGCTCCTCAGCGATGGACATGCTGTGCGTCCTCAGTGTTGTCGTTTTCCAGACCCGTGGCGGGATGATCGTCGTTGTGGCTGACAAGATGCAGGGTGCGAGTGGGGAAGGCAAACTCCGCCCCGTGCTCGTTGACGATGGCCATGATCTTCATCAGCACATCCTGCTTGATCTCATGGTAACGCACCCACTGGGTGGTCTTGGTGAAGGTGTAGATAAAGAACTCCAGGTGCGACGCGCCATAGCTGTCGAAGTTGACGATCAGGGTACGGCTGTCGGTTTCCAGCTCTTCGTGGTCGATCAGCATCTGTTTCACTTCCGCCACAATGCCCGGCATTTTCTGCCAGTCGTCATAGCGGATACCGATCTTCTCGTTGATACGACGATTAAACATGCGTGACGGGTTTTCCAGCACCACCGTGGTGAACATGGCATTGGGGATATACAACGGACGCTGGTCAAAGGTGCGGATACAGGTCAGCCGCCAGCCGATATGCTCCACGGTACCTTCGATAGAACGGTCCGGTGACCGCACCCAGTCCCCGATCCGAAACGGCTTGTCCAGGTAGACCATCATGCCGCCGAAGAAGTTGGCGAGCAGATCCTTGGCGGCAAAGGCCACCGCCATGCCACCGATACCGCCGAAAGCCAGCACCCCCGACACGCTGTAGCCCATGGTCTGCAGGATGATCAGCAAGGAAGTGATGATCACCGACACCCGCAGCAATTTAGCTACCGCCGCGGCGGTGGACTTGTCCATGGGTTTACGCATGCGCGAGGCGTCGATCAGATTTTTCTCCGTGTAGGAGATAAACCGGTTAAGGAACATGGCAATGATGATGATGAAGGCGATCTGACGGACTTTGGGAGCCAGGTCGAACAGTTCATTGGCTTGCTCGGTCACTGCCTGCAGCAGCTCCACGGAGATCGACAAACCAATGACCCAGAACACCAGCCGCAGCGGAATCCGCGCTGCTTCCAGCAGAGCATCGTCCCACAGGGTTTCCGTCTTGTTGATCAACCGGTCAAGCACATCGATGACGCGCATCAGGATGAAGTTCACCGACACCGTACACAGTACGATGATGAACAATTGAGTCAGCCAGATATCCGTGGGGGTCTCCACGTTCGGCCATTGCAGCAGTTGGTTCCAGTCCCAGTTCATGTGAGTCCTTAGCGAGGTTCAGTCAATGCCGCCGCCAGCTCCGTGGCAGCGTGTCGTTTGGTGGTTTCCATGGGGCGACGCGAACGGGCGCGCAGGCCGCTGGCCGGCACCTGGCCGCTGAAGGGAGTGCCGGCAAGGAAATCCAGCACCTGTTCGGCCCCTGTGCGGTTGTTGCAGGCCAGCACCATATCGCAACCGGCTGCCAGCGCCGCCCGGGCCCGCTCCGCATAGCCGCCCACGCCGTGGGCACCAGCCATGGACAGATCATCGGAGAAGATCACGCCGCGAAAACCCATTTGCTCGCGCAAGCGGGTCTGCAGCCAGTAGCGGGAAAAACCGGCGGTCTGGTTTTCTACCGCGCTGTAGATCACGTGGGCAGGCATGATGCCGTCCAGCTTTTGTGCCAGCGCCACAAAAGGTCGCAAGTCAGCCGCTTCGATTTCGGCCAGCGGGCGCGGGTCCACCGGCAACTCCAGATGGGAATCCGCTACCACGTGGCCGTGGCCGGGGAAGTGCTTGCCAGTGGCTGCCATGCCGGCGGCACTCATGCCGTCGATAAAGGCACCGGCCAGGGCGATCATGGCATCCGCATCGCCATGGAAGCTGCGGTCTCCGATTACCGTGCTGGTGCCGTAGTCCAGGTCCAGCACCGGCGCAAAGCTGAGATCAATATCCAGCTCGGTCAGCTCAGAGGCCATCAGCTCACCGACCAGGGAGGCTTCCGCCATCGCTAACTGCGGGGTCTGGTCGTAACGACGCCCCAGGGCGGCCATGGGCGGCAGGCGCACGAACCCGTCACGGAAACGCTGTACGCGCCCCCCTTCCTGGTCTACGGCGATCAGTATCTCTGGCCGTACCGCGCGAATCTGGCGAACCAGCTCAGCAAGCTGCTGCCGGTCCTGGTAGTTACGGGTAAAGAGAATCAGCCCACCGGTACCCGGGTGGCTGAGCAAGTCTTTCTCCACATCGCTGACCTGGAGACCTTCCAGATCGAGCATCAGCAGGGGGGAAACGGATGGCATGGCAATCCTGGTTATTCGGTAATGGTGACAGCGGCGCCCACAGGCACTTGATCGAAGACGCGAATCATATCCGCATTGCGCATGCGTATGCAGCCATGGGAGGCAGGCGTCCCCATGGGCTCACTGTCGGGTGTGCCGTGAATATAAATAAAGCGTCGGAAACTATCCACGTCACCGCCCAGATTGTGGCCGGGTTCCATGCCCCCCAGCCAGAGGATGCGGGTGAGTACCCAATCCCGTTGCGGATGCTCACGGACCCTGGCCGCATCGCAGATCTCTCCAGAGAATTTGCGCCCGCTGAACACCGCACCTTCCGGTAGACCGTCGCCGAAACGGGCCCTTACCAGATGCTGACCCAGCGGCGTGGCTTCGCTGCCCATGGCCTGCCCTGCCCCGTTGCGGGCGGTGGACACGGGAAAACGCTCGGTGCGCTCACCGCGCAGTTCCAGCCATTGTTCAGAGAGGTTGATGATCAGTTCCATACCATCCTTTTGTAGGCGCTATGCTTGAAGGGCGAAAAACCGTTTGGCCGCAGGGATCAGCCAGCTAGAACATTACCTTCGCTACGCTCAGTTCGCCATGCAAGCATAGCTCCTACAGAAAAGCGGGTTATTCCGGTACATCGGCCTGGATGCCTCCGACCAGAAACGGCAGCAGCCGCCGGGTGATATCCGCGGTGCTCACATCCAGGTTGAAATCGGCCTTGCTGATAGCCTGCAGGGACTGCATGCCGGACAGGGTAAAGATCACGGCGCCCAGACTGAATTGAACGCGCCAGAACAATTCCATGGGCGGTACGCTCGGCACCGCTCGCTGTAAGTGCTCCTGCAGGCGTTTAAAGACGGCGCCGTAGTGTGTGTGCAGATAGTCACGCAAGTGCCCCTGAGGCTGACTGTAGGCCTGCCCGGAGAGACGAAAAAAGATGGCCGCGCGCTGGGGGTCTTCCGGGTGGGTACCCAGGGCCAGACGAAACACGATGCCGAGCACATTTTCCGGCGTATCCGGAGTGCCGGTCGTTTCCATTTCATCCAGCTTGGCACCGAGCGCCGCACTGAACGGCGTCAGAAAGCGTTCGAATACCGCCTGTATCAGCGCTTCCTTGGAACCGAAATGGTAATTCACCGCGGCCAGGTTTACCCCGGCCTTGCTGGTTATGGCACGCAGACTGGTCTCCGCAAAGCCCTTCTGGGCAAACAATACCTCTGCGGTATCCAGAATCCGGTCTACCGTACCCGCCTGTGCCATGCGCCCTGCCCTGAGTTCAAAACATACGTTTCAAACATACGTTTGGGTGTGAAGGGGGTCAAGGGGCGATTCGAAGGCCTGCTGTAGGAGCCTCGCTCTCTGCGCGATAGCCCAAACGCTGAAAAGATCGGTTTACCACAGAGGACACAGAGCTCACTGAGAAAAAGATCGCTCTCAGCCTCAATAAACCTCTGCGCGGATGAAATCGGCATCGCTGAAAAAGCAAATGGCCAAGCATGCCTTCAGTTCAGCAAGGTAGAAACGCACAGTTGTCCGCCAGGCGAGCAAAGCGAAATCGTCCGAACCGCCTGGATCTCACACAGTGGCACAAAGCCCACCGAGCAATCCTGTTTTCACTCAGTGACCCCTGTGCCCTCTGTGGTGAAATCGCTTTTTCCCCAGCCAGCAAGTCGCGCCGCGAGGAACGTTTTCGCTGCGCTCACCCTTCGGGCCAACCTGCGGTCGTTGCTACGCTCCTACGGAAAGCTTAGAAGTAATACACCACTTCCGCCTGGATGAAATCCGAACGACTGACCGGGCTCAGGCCCGGATTTTCCGCCCTGCCCTGCAGGGCTGACAGGTACAGCTGCGAGGCCAAGAGAGGTTTCGCGGTATCGGTGTAAAAACGGGCCTCCAGGCTGGCCTTGAGGTTATTGCCGAAGCGGCGGCTGGATTCCAGATTGATGGCCTTCTCGTCATTCTCCAGATCGTAGATCACACCGGCGAGAATCTCCGTGGAGGCCACATCGTTGAAGGTGAACCGGGTCGCCAACAGTACATCGTCCTGAAAAGGCGACGCCAGCAACGCATCCCGGTCTTCCCACAGGTATTCGAGCAACCAGCCCAGGTCCGCGGCACTGTCGAAAACGCCCACCTGGGTATACTCGAAGCCGCCGTCCAGGGCGCTGAAGCGATCGCCTTGGCCAGAGCGAGTGATGGCCTCCAGCTTCCACAGCCAGCCGCTGTTCAGGTACTGCAGCTCCAGACCAGTCTGATCAATCACGTTATACAACGGTACCAGTTGCGGATCGCTGCCGGCAGGCAGGCTGCCGGTGAGCAGCAGAGCCTGCAGCTCTTGAGGGCTAAGCGCTTCGGGAAGCAACAATGGCTCGCGGCTGGTGCCGGAGAAATGTGACAGGGCCAGCTGCAGGCCATTGTTGAAATACTGCTGGTAGCGAAATCCCACATCCACGCGCTTGTCTTCGGCGCCGGATTCGTAACGCGCATCGTCGGACACCGGCAACGGTGTACGCGGTCTGCCCTCTTCGCCGGCGTAGGTACGCTCACGAAATCCGGGTAGCACGAACAGGTCGACAATACCCCAGTCACGTACCGTAGACAGGTTCAGCATGGGCTGGCCAAGCTTTTCCTCGCCATCCACCTGGTCCACCAGGTCGGTCTGGTTGATGATATCCACCAGGTGACGCCCTTCCGTGACGCCCCAGAACACCTTGCGAATCCCTACCCGGGATTCCCAGCCGCTACCCACGTGGATCCAGGACAGCTCACGGATATCCACATGGGTCCGCTCGCTATCGTTTTCATCAACCCGGGCGTAGGGAATAAAAATGAACTGATCGTCCCGGTTGTTCCACTCGTGAAAGACCTCGCCTTTCAGATACACGGAGCCATTAGTGGAATAGTCCGCCGCCTGGTAAGGGGAATCCTGGGTGAAATAACGTCCCTCCAGCCCGGTTTCGCCACGAAACTCCCAGCCGATGGCCAGGGTGGGCAGCACCAGCAGTGCCACCAGCGTTTGTCGCAACAGCATGATCAACGGGCCCGTTTCAGGCTGTTCTGGTTGAAGTCCGCTTCGCTCAGACCGGTGTCATAGCGATAGTTGCTCCAGAACAGGTCCGTGGCCTTGCCGGTCTGGTGATTGACCATGGCCATCTTGCCGGGCTGCCAGAATTTTTCCTGGTACTGGGCAAAGTCACTCATGGTCAGGGTTTTCAGGCGGGATTCCTTGCGGTCGTAGTAGTCCACCTTCCAGGTACGGTATTCCTGCTGGTCGATCCAGGCGACCTGCTTGGTGTAGCCGGAATTCTCATCGGTGGGATACCGCTCCATGACAAAACAGGTCAGCTCGCCGCAGGGCTCGTCGCGCAGGTATTTGTAGGTGTATTTCTCCACTTCCTGGCCACGCATGTCCTCGAAACTGAATTCGCTGCCCATGAAAGGGCCGGACTTGTTGCGCGAGGCGATGGTCTTCACCCGGCGCAGGGCCGGAAGATACAGCCACTGATCATCATCACCGGTCTTGTAGCTGTAGGTGAGCAAGGCAGTACCACGCACATCGCGGGGGGTATCGAAAATGGTCAGGCTCTTGTCACCCTCCTCACCAGTTCCTTCCAGGGTGCTGACCCGCAGCTCCCGCTCCGAGGTATCACCGCGCTGGGTGATCAGCACCATGCGCATATCCGCCTGGAAGTCACCAAACCCCGCCCCGCGACGATCCGCTTCACGGGCAATTTCCAGCCCTTTCTCTTCCGGCGTCTGGGCATGGAGAACAGGAACGGCACAGGCCAAAGCCAGGCCGGCCAGCAGCAGGCGAACTTTCATGGTGAACCTCGATTTGGTTATTTTGTTGATCACACCGTTATGGGTAACAGTGTGTTTACCATGAGAGGAAGGATAACGGAAAGGGGGATGCTGAAGGGGCCAAAATTAGTTGGCAGTTGATAGTGGACAGTTGATAGCTCGCGTTCAGAGTAATGCTTTAATTTCCAGCGCATGAGGCCGCGCCTAGGGTATGGGCGCGGGCTCATGCGTTAAAGGCGCAGACCGCATTCAATCGCGTAGCTATCAACTGTCCACTATCAACTGACAACTGCCTTCACCACTCTTCCAGATACCCCACACAATGCTCCACCAGCTCGCTGACCCGCTGAATGGCATTGTTGAGGCGTTCCAGGTCGCCTTCTGCCAGGGGGGCGTAGCGGTCTTCGGCCATCAGGTTGAGGGCGTTGGCGTCGCTGGGCGGGGTTGGGCGGCGGGCCAGGCCGGCGGCGCCCATGGCGTTCTGCATTTCCCCGTCCAGCCAGGCGATCAGGTCCGCGCGGTCGGCCAGGGCCTGGCCGAGGATGGCCATTTCCGGGGCTTCCACTTCAGAATCACGAAACGCCTGAACCAGGGCCGCCAGGCTGAACAAATGGTCGGCACCGGCTACCTGATAAGTGCTGGCAGACTGGCGAGCCAGACCGACCAGGGCCGAATAGAGGTGAAATACCACGGCACCACGCAGGGCCAGGCGTACCGCAGGCACCGCGTCGGCCTGTTCGCGGGTGAGCTGACGTAGCAGGGCCTGAGCAAAGTAGATCCGCTCGCGCAGACCACTAACGGCATTTTCTCGGACCATTCGGGACATGAGAGGACTCGCAGAAACGATGGGTATAACGGATTAACCTGACCGTAGGAGCTATGCTCGCATGGTGAAAACCGGGGTCTTCGCGAGCAGGTTCGCTATGCGAGCATAGCTCCAACAAGTAAAGCGGTCAGGATTTCTTGGCAGCTGCCTTTTTCTTGGCCGGGGCCTTCTTCTTGGCAGCCGCTTTCTTCTTCGCGGGCGCCTTCTTCTTGGTCTGTTCCTCGATCCACTTGCCATCCCGATAGAAGGCCATCCAGCCGGTGGCCTTGCCGTCGATCTCGCTCATCACGTACTGCTCTTTGGCCTTGCGGCTGTAGCGCAGCACCCCGGGATTGCCTTCCGGGTCTTTCGCTGGCGCCTCGGCCAGGTACTTGTGCTTGGGATCGAGTTGCTCGGCAACACTCTGGATTTCCAGAATCAACGGTGGCCGGGTTTCCCGGTTTTTCGGGAATTTGCTGGCGGCCAGGAACAGACCGGAAGCACCGTCACGCAGCAGATAGTGGTCGTCATCGTATTTTTCGCACTTGAGGTGCGGCATGGGAATCGGGTCCGCCCGCGGCGGTGCTGGCTCGCCGCTCTTGAGCAATTTGCGCGTATTACCGCACTCTTCGTTGGTGCACTTGAAGAATTTACCAAAGCGGCCGGTGCGCAACTGCATCTCGTTGCTACATTTTTCGCACTCCAGTACCGGTCCATCGTAGCCCTTGATACGGAACTCGCCCTTCTCGATCACATAGCCATCACAATCCGGGTTGTTACCGCAGATGTGCAGCTTGCGCTTTTCATCGATCAGGTAGTTTTCCATGGCGGTGCCGCACTTCTGGCAACGCTTCTTGTTACGCAGTTCCTTGGCTTCCGCTTCCTCATCATCGGCATTCACCGATTCCGCTTCTTCGCCCGGCAGCAGATTCAGGGTGGCGGTGCAACGCTCCTTGGGCGGCAGGCTGTAACCTGAGCAGCCCAGGAAAACCCCGGTGGAGCCAGTGCGTATCTGCATGGGCCGACCACACTTGGGGCACTCAATATCGGTATCGGTGGGCAGGTTGGCGCGCATGCCGCCGATGGCCTGCTTGCCACTACCCTCGCCCTGGGCGGCTTCCAGTTTGCCCACGAAATCGCGATAGAAATCGTCGAGCACATCCTGCCAGTTGCGGCGGCCCTCGGCGATTTCATCCAGGGTTTCTTCCATCCGGGCGGTAAAGCTGTAATCCATCAGATTGGGGAAGCTTTCCGTCAGCCGGTCGGTGACGATATCGCCCATCTTTTCCGCATAGAAACGGCGGTTATCCTGGCGTACATAACCACGATCCTGAATGGTGGAAATGATCGCCGCATAGGTAGATGGGCGGCCAATGCCACGCTTTTCCAGTTCTTTCACCAGGCTGGCTTCAGTGAAACGGGCCGGCGGCTTGGTGAAGTGCTGATCGATGTCCACCTGGTCGATGGTCAGGGTGTCGCCTTCTTTCACATCCGGCAGCAGGGTATCTTCCTGGCCCTTGCGTGAGGCCGGCGGCTGGATGCGGGTCCAACCGTCAAATTTCATGATGCGACCCTTGGCCTTCAGCTCGTAGTCATTGCCGGTGGCGGTGAGCGTGGAGCTCAGGTATTCCGCCGGCGGCATCTGACAGGCAATGAACTGACGGCGAATCAGCTCATACAGACGCTGAGCATCACGCTCCATATCCTTGAGAGAATCGGAAGTGCGGCGCACATCGGAGGGGCGAATCGCTTCGTGAGCTTCCTGAGCGCCTTCCTTGCTGCTGTAGGACAGCGGCTTCTCAGGCAGGTATTTGTCACCCAGCTTCTCGCCAATCCATTCCCGGCAGGCGGCAACCGCATCACTGCTCAGGTTGGTGGAATCGGTACGCATATAGGTGATATGGCCGGCCTCATAAAGGCGCTGGGCCATCATCATGGTCTTCTTCACCCCGAAACCCAGGCGGGTGCTGGCTGCCTGCTGCAGGGTGGAAGTAATAAAGGGAGCGGAAGGCTTGGAACGGGTGGGCCGCTGCTCGCGCTGGCTGATGGTGAGCGTGCCGGCCTGCTGCAACGCCCGGCGGTGCTGCTCCGCGTCGTCGCCATTGTCCGGGCGGAAGTTCACGCCCTTGTGTTTGGCTACTTCCAGGCGCAGGGCTTCGCCCTGGTCGCTATGAGTGTCGCTGTGCATTTCCCAGAACTCTTCCGGGATAAAGGCACGGATTTCCCGCTCACGCTCCACCACCAGTTCCACGGCGACGGACTGCACCCGGCCGGCGGACAGGCCACGGGCAATCTTTTCCCACAGTAACGGCGAGATCATGAAGCCCACCACCCGGTCCAGGAAGCGGCGAGCCTGCTGGGCTTCCACCCGGCTCAGGTCCAGCTTGCCGGGCTGCTCGAAGGCGGCCTGGATGGCTTTCTTGGTGATTTCGTTGAACACCACCCGGTCAAAGCGGGTATCGTCACCACCGATCACTTCCCGCAGGTGCCAGGCAATCGCCTCCCCTTCGCGGTCCAAATCCGTTGCGAGATAGATGCGGTCGGCTTTCGCGGCAAGACGTTTGAGTTCATCAATCACCTTTTCCTTGCCGGGAAGAATCTCGTAATGGGCCTTCCAGCCGTGTTCCGGGTCCACGCCCATACGGTTGATCAACTGGGCCTTGGCCTTCTTCTTTTTATAGGCTTCGCGCTCCTCCTTGGGCAGGGAGCGGGTGTAGGCCGCTTCCTTGGCGCGTTCCTGAGGGGTGCTCTTCTTGGAGCCACCACTGACCGGCAGATCGCGTACGTGGCCGACGCTGGACTTCACTACGAAGTCGTCGCCCAGGTAGCGGTTGATGGTCTTGGCCTTGGCAGGCGACTCCACAATAACAAGAGTTTTTCCCATTCTCAGGTTCTCAATGGCGGCGGTTTGTTGAACAGAGCGCACCGACTACAGTGCCCCGATATGGCGGTCACACAGGCGGCGCCAGTCTTCTTCGGGCGCTATTTAGACAGCGCCGGTATGGCCGGGTCAAGCTCTGCTGTCACCGACCGTCCTTTTTTAGTAGTAGACCAGAGAGAGGGTCTTGGGCAACCCTCCCAGTGAGAAACAGGTTCTGGCAAGCCGCCCAAAGAGCGTTATACTTCGGAAAAGACACCATTTCAGGGAGAGAACCGTGACAAGCCCCTATCGCCGAATTCTGGTCGCCATTGATTGCAGTGACGAGTCTGCCCAGGTGCTATCCCGGGCGGCCGGGGTGCTCTCCGGCAACGACGGAGAGTTGCATCTGATCCATGTGATCGAGCCACTGGCACTGGCCTATGGCGCCGATGTGCCCATGGATGTGACCGACCTGCAAAGCGGGCTAATGACACAGGCCCGGGAAACCGCCGACACCTATGCCGACCGTTACCAGATACCCGCCGATAATGTCCATGTGGAGCTGGGTTCCATCGAGAAGACCATCCTCGATCAGGCCGACAAGCTTGACGCCGACCTGATCGTGGTAGGCAGCCACACCCGCAGCGGCCTGGCCCTGCTACTGGGCTCAACTGCCCGCGGCCTGGTACCGGGGGCGCATTGTGATGTGCTGGCGGTTAAGGTGGATCAGAAAGGCAGTTAATAGCGCGCGTGCCGGCGCATCCCTGACTGAAACGTAAGAGGCCGCGTCCATCCCCTGGACGCGGCCTCTTACGTTCACAAAACAGAAAACCTGTTCCGCGAAACTGTTAACTATTCACTGCCTTCAAGTGAGCTGCAACGCCCCTGTCCCTTCCGGCCCTTCCTCGTTCCAGCGACATAGCAGCTCCGCCAGTCCCTGGGCCTGAACCTTGAGGGCGGCCAGTTCTTCCCGGGTGCCTTTTTCTCCATGAAACACCGGTAGCTTGCGCATGGACTGGACCAGCTCATGGTCCGGCGACTGCATACGTTTGACTTCCAGGGTCCAGCGGATGTGGTGAACGATCATGTGGAAGAACGCCAGCCGGGTACTCAATGAATAAGGGCTGTCATCCTCGTTGAATTCATTGAAATCCAGGCTCACCAATACCGCTTCGCGGGCCGTCTCTGACACCTTGATCGTGGCGCTCCGGGGAGTACCGAGCAACATGGAAAGAGTACCAAAAACCTCCCCCGGCGATACGTAATAAAGCGGCGCGTCTCCAGTCGTATCAGATAGCACCTCAAGCTGCCCTCGCAGCAGGAAATACAGGGTGGAATCCACATCCCCGGCACGAATCACAGTGTCACCGGAACCGGCTACCCAAAGGCGGGTATTCTGCTCAAGCTGGGCAAATTCGCTTTGATCATCACGGGCAATTTCATTGAAAAACGGGACACCGGATAACAGCTGCCGGATCCGTTGTTGGCCGAAGTCATTATTATTGGCCTGCTCCATCTACTATCCCCAGGTCTGATGGAATTATTATCGAAGCGTCCGCCTGCCGGGCGAATCAACACAAAGACCCGCAACCATTCAGATGCTCCCTGCAATATGCTAGTGCCACCGCTACCACAGGGCAACGATATCCTCCCGAAACTGGTAAAATTCAGCCCGCCACAACTGTTCAAATAGCACTGTTCATATTATCAGTACCTATGCTAGCATCGGTTTTGTAGCACTGTTTGTCAGCCTTGGCTGACAGCCTGGTTAGCCAGAAGCGTCGATGACGCCCGGGTATGGAACCGAAATCCTGCGGGAAACATGGAGAAGGTTATGAGCAGCAAACTCACCGATCGCCAGCAACAGGTGCTGGACTGTATCCGCGAATGCATCGCCGATACCGGTATGGCACCCACTCGCGCGGAAATTGCCGACATCATGGGCTTTCAGTCCAAAAATGCCGCCTCTGACCATTTGCGAGCCCTGGAACGCAAGGGCTTTATCAAACTCCACAGTGACCGCTCCCGTGGCATTCAATTGCTCGACAACGCCTACTGGTCGGAAGAAGAACTGCCGATAGTCGGCAAAGTGGCCGCCGGGGTTCCCATCGAGGCCATCGAAAATGTGGAACGTACCGTGCCGGTGCCCCAGGGGCTGTTCAAGCAACGCCCCACTTACCTCTTGAAGGTACAGGGCGACAGTATGATCGAGGCAGGCATCTTCGATGGCGACCTGATCGCCGTACGCAAATCCAACGTGGCCCGTTCCGGTGAGATCGTGGTTGCCCGCATTGACGAAGAAGTCACGGTAAAGACCCTAAAGTTAAACAAGTCCAGCGCCACCCTGTTACCGGCTAACGAGGCTTATGAGCCGATCAAGGTGCCGGCTGATCAACTGATCATCGAGGGTATTTTCGTGGGGTTGATCCGTGATCCGAATTCTTTCTAGTGCCATTCTGCTATTTATGAGTGTTGCCGCCATGTCCGATACGCATCTGCTCGCCCCCTGCCCGGATTCGCCCAACTGCGTCTCCAGCCTGGCCAAAGACGAAGATCGCCGGGTGGCGCCTCTGCAGGTAGCAGAAACTCGCCAGGCCAGCATGACTCGCCTACAGGCCCTGCTGCGGCAACTTGACCGCGTCGAGTTCGATGTGGTCGGCCAGTCCCGCATCCAGGCCCGCTTCTCCAGCCGACTGCTGCGTTTCGTGGATGATGTGACATTCTATATTCGTGAAGACGGCGTGGTAGAGGTACGCTCCGCATCACGGGTCGGCTACTGGGATTTAGGTGCCAGCCGTCGTCGGGTAGAATCCCTGCGCGAACAACTGGCGGAGCAGGCCCCTGATGCAAGAACCTCACACTACTCACTTCAAGACCGACATTCCCCATTGGGCTGATATCGGCGTTAATCTGACCGACAAGCAGTTCCGCGATGATCAGGATGAGGTACTTGAGCGGGCCCGTTCTGCCGGGGTGAACTGGCAACTTCTCACCGGCACTAATGTGGACGAATCCCGCCAGGCCCTGGAGCTGGCCAGCCAGCACGATGATCTGTTTTCCACCGCTGGCCTTCACCCTCATAGCGCCCGCTTCTATTCCCCGGCCCTGGAAAAGGAGATGCGGGAACTGTTAAGCCACCACAGCGTAAAAGCCGCCGGCGAAATGGGCCTGGATTTCAATCGTGACTTTTCCCCACGCCCGGATCAGGAACGTGCCTTCGAGGCCCAGCTGGCCCTTGCAGTGGAATACCGGCTTCCGGTGTTTCTCCACGAGCGCGATGCCCACGAACGCTTCGCGCCCATTTTGAAAGCCTACCGGGATCACCTTGTCGGTGCGGTCGTGCACTGCTTTACCGGATCACGCCAGGCGCTTTTTGATTATCTGGATCTGGATTGCCACATTGGCATCACCGGCTGGGTGTGCGATGAGCGCCGCGGCAAGCCGCTGGCGGAATTGGTACACAACATCCCCGATAACCGGCTGCTGCTGGAAACCGACGCGCCCTATCTGCTACCCCGGGATCTGCCGGAAGCGCCCCCGAAAAAGCGGCGCAACGAGCCTTCATTGTTACCCTGGATAGGTAAGCGGGTGGCGAGTTTACGGGGACAAGATGTGGCCCGGGTGGCGGGTATGACGAGTGATAATGCGCGGGTGCTGTTCAGATAACCGAAACCCGAAACCGTTGGAACTTTGCTCACAAAGCGAAATCTCTCTTGAGCAGGTAATGGCACCAGGCTCAAGCCTTCCCCTTGCGAGCAAGACTCCAACAGGTCAGGCTTGGCTTCGCCAGTGAAAGCGCACACGAAGCGGAGGGATCACCTCCCCTTCCGGCTGACCGACCATTTCCGCATGGGCAGAATGATGGAGCAAATGTGCGGAGTCGGTAGACAGGGTCTGAAGCTGGTTATTGGCGTGCTCGGGGCCATTGAAGCGCATGATTTTACCGCTGTCGTCGGTCACCCAGTACCAGGTATCCGCGAAGCGGACTTTGACGGTGCACACGGACAGGCAGGCCGAGAAAATCTCGACTTCATCGGCCTTGCGCTTGTACAGTTTTTTGGGGCTGATCGTTTCCATAACAGCAATGATGATCTTGCCGCTGTGAAGCCCGCATCAATCACTCAGCCTGCCAGAAACTGCTGCACATCCAGTAGACCGAATGGCCAACCCAGCCCCCGCCCCTCTTTCATCAGCACGGGAATGCGTTCGCCATAGCGGGCCAGCAGCTCATCGTCCTCGGCCACATCAACCAGTGTCAGCGTAAGGTCCGGTGACACCATGGCGACCAGTTCACGGGCCTGTTCACAGAGATGACAGCCCACCGTGGTATAAAGCACTACGCTCATCAGTCCTCCACATGCCGAATGGCATAGCAGACATGAATCTTGTCATTGCGGCGAAAATCTTCCGGGATGCTCCAGCGGGAAATATCTTCTACCTGATACCATTTGCTGATACTCGGGTCGAGCTGGAAACGCCGGTAGTTGCAGGAAAAATACAGTACCCCGCCCGGCTCCAGCCGACGCATGATCTTGCGGATCAACTCCCCATGGTGCTCTTCCACCACGAAGTCACTGCGCGACTTATTGTTGGAAAAGGTCGGTGGATCACAGAACACCAGATCGAACTGTTCCTGGCATTCGTCCAGCCAGCGCATGGTATCGGCGCGCACCAGCTCATGCTGCTCGGTGGAGAAGCCGTTGGCGGCCAGATTGCAGGCTGCCCATTCCAGATAGCGCTTGGAAGCATCCACGGTAACGGTGCGCTTGGCGCCGCCAACAGCCGCATGCACGGTGGCCGAGCCAGTGTAGGCAAACAGGTTGAGGAAGCGCTTGCCGCCGGCTTCCTCCGCAATTTTCAGCCGCGTGGGACGGTGATCGAGGAACAGACCCGTGTCCAGATAGTCCTGCAGGTTGATGAGCAGCTGAGCCTGGCCTTCTCGCACCAACCGGTAACGCCCCTGGCCATCCAGCTTTTGGTACTGCTGATTGCCTTTCTGACGCTCCCGGGTTCGCAGGTGCACCTGTTCGCGATGTACACCCAGCGCCGCGCGAACGGCGGTCACTGCCAGATCCCGTCGCTGTTTGGCCTTCTCCGGGTCCACGGTTTTCGGCGCCTTGAATTCCTGCACCAGTACCTGGTCGCCATAGATATCCACGGCCACATTGAACTCGGGCAGATCCCGATCGTAGAGGCGATAGCACTGGATATCTTCGCGTTCCAGCCAGCGGCGCAGGTGTTTGCCATTCTTGCGCAGGCGGTTCACCAGCGGCTGGGCCCCTTCCGGCACCTCGAAGGCGGATGACTCAGCAATCGTCACCACCTCCACCGGCGCCGGCTGGCGAGAGTGGTACAGACGAATGAAGTTATTGAACGGCCCGTTCTTCAGTCGCCACTGGCTCTGCAGATCCATGCCGGAGCGATCCATCACTTCCGCATCGGCGCCCAGCAACACTGCTTGCCAGTTCGGCGCCAGTTTGGCCAGCAACCGGCCCAGGGCGAAATGCAGCCAGCCAGCTTGTTGCTGCTCATCCAGACGCTCGCCCCAGGGCGGGTTAGCTACTAACAGGCCCTGATCGGCAAAATCCCGGGAACGCAGGGCGCCCAGTTCCCGACGTTCAAAATGAATGGCCTGACGAACCCCCGCCCGCTCGGCATTCTGCTGGGCCAGCTGGATAGCCCGGCCGTCCACGTCGAATCCCTTCAGGGACATCGCAGGAAGCGGCTGGCGGGCGCTTTCGGCGGCCTCCTCCATGGCATCCTGCCAGAGCTGACGGCGACACGCCCGCCACTGCTGGAAACCATAATGCTGGCGCTGGGCACCCGCTGCCCAGCCGGCGGCGATCTGCGCGGCTTCTATCAACAGGGTGCCGGAGCCGCAGAACGGGTCCATTAACGCTGCCGGATGATTGCCCTGGCGCCAGCCGGCGGCCCACAGCATGGCTGCGCCAAGAGTTTCGCGAAGCGGCGCCCGACCACCGGCCAACCGGTAACCACGCCGATGCAAGGGATCGCCGGCCAGATCCAGCCACAGATGGGCTTCATTGGGATCCAGCCGGGCACGGATACAGCAACTGCCACGGGCATCCCGGGATACCGTGAATTGTGGTGGCAGGGCCTGAATAAAGCGCTTGGTGCTGATGCGGTTATCACCACGAACACCCGGTCCGTGCTCAAGATGGATATGCAGCGGCGCATCATTGCCCACCAGAGACAGCCAGTCCTGGCTGGCAGCCAGCTTTTCCGGTGCGATATCCGGGGTGACCCCGAGGGTCGCCAGGGACAACAGCACCCGTTCCGCCAGCCGCGACCACAGGCAGACCCGAAGTGCATCCGCGGTACCGCCGGTAAATGCCACATGGGCACGACCGGTTTCTGTTACCGATATGCCCAGTGACGACAGTTCATCGGCCAGCAACTCGGCGATACCGGGCATGCTGGTGGCCACAAATTCCATTACTGATACCTCGTAAGTGACTGTTTTATGCGTAACGGTAAAATTAACTATTTAACTTTCAATGCGTTACACAAATCGTCGTCAAGCTGTCCTTTATACGTCATATGCTTAACAGGCACGAACCATATTGCTACATGATATTCGACACTACCCCAGCGCTTTCCCATACTGAATGAGTCGACCCCAATAACTGGCCTTGTTCTCTGCCAGGGGTCATTTTCACTACCGCTATCTGTGAAAGGGAAAGCGTCTATGAAGCGACAAAAAAGAAACAAAGACGACCGCGCCTACAGCCGGGGATACAACGCCGGCCTGGATGGAAAATCTCGTGAGGAATGCCCGTTTGGCGCCCTCAGTGCACGCACCAACTGGATGGGCGGCTGGCGCGAAGGTCGCACCGATTTCGCACATGGGATGCTGGGGGTCTCCAGCATTCAGAACCTGAAAAATATCGGCTAACACCTTAAACCCGTTCAACACCCCGCCGGCGCATCAAGCGCCGACTCACAGGGCCCCTCCCGGGCCCTTTTTAATTTCCAGCTTCTAGCTTCTAGCTTTGATCGTCCTGCGGACGATGCCGTGCTTTGCACGGTTCGCCATGCAAGCATGGGCTCCTACAGCGGCTTCGTAAGAAATCACGACGGCCCAGAACTTTCCAAACCTTCCCTATCCAACCAGCGTAGCTCGTAGCTTAGTTAGATAGCTTTGGGCCAGGCGCGGGCGATATCGCCGATCAAGCCCGGTCCCTGATAGATCAAGCCGCTGTAAATCTGTACCAGGTCGGCGCCCAGCTGCTGCTTCTCCAGCGCGTCCGCGGCGCTATTGATACCCCCTACCCCGATTATCGGGATTCGCCCTTTCAGGGTCTGGCTCATGGTAGCCAGTGCTTGGTTGGCAATGGGTTTCAGGGGGGCACCGCTAAGGCCACCCTGCTCATCGAACTTGGGGAGCCCCTGTACCCCTTCGCGAGACAGGGTGGTGTTACCCACACAAACACCGTCGATGCCGTGCTGCACAAACGCTTCGCCCATGGCCTGCAGCTCTTCTTCGCTGTTGTCCGGAGCAATCTTGATTACCAACGGTACCCGACGACGATGCTGCGCATCCAGACGGGTCTGAGCTTCGCGCAAGGTGCCAAGCAATGCATTCAGCGCGTCGCCGTGCTGGAGGCTACGCAGGCCGGGAGTATTCGGTGAGGAAACATTCACCACCAGGTAGGACGCATAGGCGTGGACTTTCTGCTGACAGCTCAGGTAATCCTGAACCGCGTCTTCCACCGGGGTATCCTTGTTCTTGCCGATATTGATACCCAGCACGCCCTTGTAGCGGCTCTGTTTAACCGCACCGACCAGATAGTCCACCCCCAGATTATTGAACCCCATGCGGTTGATCAGCGCCTGGGCGTTGGGCAGACGGAACAGGCGAGGCTGGACGTTACCCGGCTGCGGACGCGGAGTTACCGTGCCCACCTCGATAAAACCGAAACCCAGATCCGCCAAACCATCGATGCAGTCACCATTCTTGTCCAGGCCCGCTGCCAGGCCCACTGGATTGGGGAACTCAATGCCCATCACTTCCCTAGGGGATGCCGGCACACTGCCTGGCCACAGCTTGCCCGCCCGCTTGCGCAGCATGGCCAGAGTCAGCTCATGGGCATGTTCTTCAGACAAGGAAAACAGCAGAGGGCGAGCAAGGGAGTACAGCATGGGACAACCCGGATTGTGATAATGGCCGGCATTATAGCCAAGCTACCCCGTCACTTCGATGTTTTGTGTCGGATAGCCTGGGGGAGTACGAGCTCGCGCCGCCTTAGAGAATCTGGCTGGGCGGGAATCTTCGCCTTGTGAAAAAAGCTCCAACTGAACCAGGGGGTTTGCCAGATAGCCCAGACTTTGCCAATACAAAAAAAGCCCGGCAGAGCCGGGCTTGAAAATAACCAACAGAAACCAGCGCGTCAGTTAGCTGTTCTGACGAGCGCGGGCCGCATCAGGCTTGAGCAGGAAGCAGCCCAGAGCGGGCAGCAGCCACAGGGCACCGATCATGTTCCACAGGAACATGAAGGTCAGCAGGATGCCCATATCCGCCTGGAACTTGATGGAACTGAATGCCCAGAAGATCACGCCCACGGCCAGGGTGATGCCCGTAAAGGCCACCGCCTTGCCTGTAGTCTTGAGAGTTTCCCGGTAGGCGGATTCCAGATCCATACCCTGTTTCAGGTAATGAGCCAGTTTGCTGTAGATATAAATCCCGTAATCCACACCGATACCGACGCCCAGAGCAATCACCGGCAGGGTCGCCACTTTCACGCCAATGCCCAGATGCGCCATCAGCGCCTGGCAAAGGATGGAAGTCAGCCCCAGCGGCACGATGATACAGATCACCGCACGAATGGAGCGGAAGGCGATCAGCACCAGAATCGATACCACCGCGTACACCAGGGCAAGCATGGGATACTGATTGGCCTCGATGGTCTGGTTGGTGGCGGCTTCCACGCCAGCATTACCTGACGCCAGCTTGAACTCGATAACCTCTTCATTGTTCCGCTTCTCGGCGAAATCGGCCACCGCTGCGGTCACACGGTCCAGGGTTTCCGCCTTGTGGTCATCCAGGAACACGTACACCGGGGCCAGGGAACAGTCCAGATTGTAGAGGCTGTCCGGCATGAAGCTCATGACATTGTTGAGCGCATACTGGTCCCGGGAAATGGTAGCCCATTTCAGGGAGCCTTCATTCATGTTGGTGGAGATCAGTTTAGTTGCCGACGAGATGGTAACAACATCCTGCACTCCCTCCACATTGCGCAGGGTCCAGGACAAATCATCCACGGTCTGCATGGCGGGATAGGTGTTACAGGACTCCACCGGCGTCTTGCCCATCACTACCAGCACATCCGCACTGACAGAGTAGTTGGACACCAGGAAATTCACGTCGTGGTTATAGCGATAGCGGGGCTTGGGTTCATAACCGCGCGGGCAATCCATTTCTTCACACGGGTCCGGCCAGAGCTCTGGTGCACCTTTGTCCAGATCACCGATTTTCAGATCCTGGCTCATGTAGATGCCCACCCCGTAACCGGCCACTGCGATCACAATGGAGAGAGCCGCCAAAGGCTTACGGGTAAAGCGGGCAAACAGCCCGGCCAGCGGGTGCTCTTTCTTCTCTCCCGCCTGAATCTTGCGCACTGATGCACCGCTGACACCCAGGTAGGAAAGCACCATCGGCACCACAATCAGGTTGGTGATGATAATCACCGCCACCCCGATACTGGCCGCCATGGCCAGTTCCCGGATCACGCCCACATCGATGATATAGAGCGTCAGGAAGCCGATGGCATCTGACACCAGCGCCACCATGCCCGGTACATACAAGGACTGGAAGGTATTACGCGCCGCATCCAGTGGGGTCTGCCCTTCTGCAGCGTAGTTCGCCAGGGTGTTGACGATCTGCACACCATGGGAGACCGCAATGGCAAACACCAGGAACGGCACCAGCATCGAATAAGGATCAATGGTGAAGCCCAGCGTACTGACAATCCCCAATTGCCAGATAACCGCCACAAAAGAGCAAACGGTCACTGTCATTGCACTGCGCAAACAGCGGGTATCCAGCAGCAGCAGTACTGCAATCAGAGCCAGAGTGAAGAAGAAGAACATGGCCACTTCTTCTGCGGCGGCCATCACATCACCGGCTTTTTTGGCCAGGCCGACGATATGGATTCGAACGTTGGGATACTTGTCCTGATGGGTAGCACGAATCTCTTCAAGACGCGCTGCCAGCACGGGAATATCCACGCCGTTTTCACCCAGCGCATCCAGCAAATGGGCATGCACCACACTGGACTGGAAGTTATCCGCCACCAGACGGCCAACCTGGCCTGAGCGAAGCACATTGGTGCGCAGATCTTCGAGCGTCGCTTCGCTGCCATCGTAACCGGCGGGAATCACTTCACCACCCTGGAAGCCCTGCTCGGTTACCTCATTCCAGCGTACATTGCTGGTCCAGAGGGAACTGATTTTGCTGGGATCCACGCCATCCAGGGCAAACACCTCGTCGGTGATTTCCTTCAGGGCCGTCATATACTCAGGATTGAAGATATCCTCACTCTGGGTTTCTGCAACGATGACACGCACATCGTTACCCAGACTCATATCATCCTTGTGCTCCAGGAAGTTCTGGATATAGGGATGACCCAGCGGGACCATTTTGCGGATATCGGTATTAAGCTGAATCTTGCTGGCCTGAAAGCCCAAGAAGACAGTCGCTGCAATAAACAGCAGCAGCACAACGGGACGAATGGAAAACAGCCCGCCGGCAATGGTTTTGGAAATACGACCTGACATGCTGTGCCCCTTATTTTACGTCTTCAATCACACGCACTCCGCCCTGGCCGGCGACAAGAACGCCGCCTGCCTTTCGGGGCAAAATTGCGGAGATGGATTCACGGTCCGGAAGGAACCGCAGGGAGAAGGTTTGACCACCATCGTGGCTGGTGAGAATGCCGCCGGCATTGGTAACCAGCACCACCGTGCCGTCTTCCAGTACCGTGCCGTCATTCACACCACGGGTCAGCTTGGTGGGCACCTTGGCCCAGCTACTGCCGCGATTGGCGGTTAACCACACATTGCCTTGCAGGCCGTAGATCAACACCTGGTAATCGGATATCGGGGTGGCCCCGAACAAGGTCCCGTCATAGGGACTGGTCAACGCTTCCCAGTTCTGGCCCTTGTCCGAAGAGCGAAAGATGACGCCCTTTTCACCAACCAGATAGCGATCGTTGCTAGCGGGAGCGGCCGCAAAGCCGTACAGATGCCAACCATCGTTATTACTCAGTGCAGCGGTGCGTTTGTTCCAGGTCTCACCGCCGTTGGAGGTTTCCAGATAATAACCATAACCACCCACTGCCACTGCCTTGTCACGGCTTTCACAGTGCACATCCAGTAGCGGCGCACCGGAGGTATCGACGGGTGCAGCGGCGGCTTCCTCGTAAGGATCATCGCTGTAGAGATCATCCCCGTAGGCATCGTCCTCATAGGGGTCGCCATAGATGTCGTCCATGGACAAATCATCCATGCTCTCATCAGCCGGCTCGCTATCATCGCTGCCACCCAGCGGATCGCTGTACTGAAGCGTCCAGCTTTCTCCACCATCACGGGTACCCAGCACCACGGCATCATGGCCCACGGCCCAGCCGTTGCGGGCATCCGCAAAACAAACCGCTGTCAGCAGGACCTCTTCAGGCGTTTTGGCCGCTTGCCAGTGATCCCCATCATCATCGGAGTAAAGAATTTTGCCGCGGTCACCCACCGCCACAATCCGGCCATTGGCGTTAGCCAGATCCAGATAGTTGTTGGCTGTAACCAGCGGCGACTTGCTATCAATAAACTGTGCCTGCAAAGGGGCAGACAACATGGCTGCAACAGCCAGAAAAAGTGTTTTTCTCATTGTCCCATCTCTTCCCGAAGGCTCCTTGACGGAGCCAATTGCAAAACGACCGGGGACTTGGAGCCCTTGATAGTGGCCCGTCGGTTCCCGGTCGCGTTGCCAGTGCTGTGCCGTTAAACGGTCAGCTTTTTCTTGTCATTACCGTCCGCGGCGTCGCAATGCGGCCGGATGGAAGTAACGATCATCTGGTACCGGCTGGCTATAATCCAGAATGGACGGTTCTTCGTTATCCAGGAACTGTACGTGGTAACGCTGGGCACGCAGATCATGGAACACATCCAGCGCAGTCCACTGGGTTGGTACTTCGTAGTAATTCTTGATGTAGGCCAGGCTCACGCGCCACAGTTCATCACGACGGTCGTACTGGTCGATGGCGGCGATCTGCCAGGAGTCTGCATCAATGTAGAAACGGCGCTTGGCGTAGATATGACGCTCACCTTCTTTCAGGTTGGCTTCCACGACCCATACACGGTGCAGTTCCCAACGCTGATAGTCCGGGTTGACGTGGCCCTGTTGCAGCAGGGTTTCGTATTTCACGTCAGGGCTGTCCATCTTGTAGTTGTTATAGGGAATGAACATTTCCACCGGCTTTTCATGCACCAGTTTCCAGTTGTACTTGTCCGGGGCACCGTTATACATATCGGTGTCATCAGCGGTACGAAGACCATCAGCAGCAGCGATGGGGGTATCGTAGGCCAGGTTCGGCGCCCGACGGACACGACGCTGACCAGCGTTATAACCCCAGGCCTGACGCGGCATCTGTTTCTGGTCCAGCATTTCATGGACCAACACCGCCCCACCGGCCAAACGTGCTGGCGCCTTGGTGAAGGACAGGTAGTAGAAAATGATGTTGTCCAGGCTGTCGAAGTTGTACTTGGGATCGTAGTAACGGAAATACACTTCCTGCTGGGAAGTAATCAGGGAGTAGGCACCGTTACGCTGCACCGCTACTTCGGAAGCACGACGCACCACATACAAACCACGCCAGCGAAGAATATGGTTCCAGATCGCCTGCTGTGCTTTGTCTTCATTGCTACCGCTCAGAATCGGGAAAGGAATCCCGCCGAACGCCTTGTCAACGCCGGTTTCCGCCAGAGTGGCGCGAGTGGCGTTGCTCTTGGTGTTGTCGTAGACCCACTGCGGTGCAGAGGTAGAGCGGTGGCTTGGATAGACATTGAGTTTGAAGGTATCCGGGTAGGTTTTCAGCATACCCTGCACACCGTCCGGCACCTTGTCCGCATATTTGGACAGGTTCTGGGCGGTGATAGTGAATACCACTTTGTCATTCTTGTAGGGGTCCGGATGGTGCTGGCCGGGCCGGGTATATTCCTTGGGGATATCCTTCTTCTGGATACCGCCGGTCCAATCAGGGATGCCAAGGCCAGTAGACACGGCTTTGCCGTTACCGCTGACGTTGGCCCCGAAGGGGGTCAGGGAATTGCCCAGCTTTGCCGCTTCCTGTGCGGACACGGCAGCCTGCACATTGGCCGCGACGCTCAGTGACAGCGCAATTGCGCTGCCCATGGCGGTCAATTTCTTCAACATGATTGCTCTCCGAATAAACGGGCCGGAATCCCGACCCGGAAAAAATTAAAAAGAGTACTTAACAGAAACCGTAGCGTTGTTCCGGTCCGCCAGTTTGTTGGAATATTTGGCGCCCCAGAAGCTGGTGGCAGACATGCCCACTTCCAGGTTGTTCAGGTACACAAAATCCAGCCCCAGGGTGGCAGCTTTGCGGTCTTCCATGAAATTGCCGCCGATCGGGGAGTTGCCACTCACATCGTGGGCAAGTCGGATGCTGGGCGCCATGGAAATACCGGCAAAAATATTGTTGTAGTTAGCTCTCAGAACCGCACGGTAACCCCAGGATGTGTCATCCAGATTATATTTATTGGGGTCATCCGGGCTCAGGATCTGGGCCTCGGAGCCAAGAATGGCAGCGGTGGAGTTATATTCCAGTTCCGGGTTTTCCAGACCTTCGATATGTTCCACACCCAGTTCCAGCAGGGCTACCAGCCCATCGGTACCCCAAGTGGGACCAAAGTTGAAAATGCTGACCAGGGAGCCGTTGTAGCTTTCAACCTCATCATAGAAATAATAAAGCTGACCATCATTAATGACTGTGTTGCCAGACAGACAGCTTCCACCCATTTCTGCACGAACACAGTGGCCGGTTAAGTCCTCTATCCTCACCACAGTATCAGGCCCTAGTAAACCTGCAGATTTACCTGCCGCACCTGCCAATGCAGAGATCAGGTCATCGCCTGCTTCATTGATAATCGCTCGCTTTGGCCGGTAAGCAATCTCACCAGCCAAGGACATGGTGCCGAGACTGGTATTGAAGCTGGCGCCGAACATGTCCTGATCTTCGGCATAAGCCATTTGATACTCTGCTGTGTCAATGATCGAGGGCATCACTGCAGCACCACCACCTTGAGCAGCCTGGACATTGTTCAAGCGAGAGCCAACGACAGGTGTGCGGGCATGGGTTCGCGTGTAGTAAAGCGCGAACTCAGTCCCGTTCAAACCTTCGGCAAAATAACGGTAGGCAAGACCAAACTGCCCACCATCTTTCGCCTCTTTATCCCGAATCCGGTTTACGGTTACCTGAGTGTCCTCATAACCATAGTCAGCCCCGTAGGTAAGATCTGTGTACGCTTTAAAAGCGCTCTCCAGTCCCGGCGCACCAGCACCAAGGGCAACCACTCGACCATCGATTATCACATTGTCTGCGCCCTTACCCGGGAAGGCATCGTGGGTTGAGAAATAGGTACCGCTCGGTGCATCTTCAGAATTTTTCCACTCAAACTGATAGAATGCTTCCAATGTGGCATTAAACGTAAGTCCGTAGGAAAAGTATAAACTATCCAGTGGCAACAGGGCTTCCTTGATTTCAGAGCCCGGCAAACGCAACGCGTTGAGGTCGAAGTAGTTGGCGGTATTTACACCACCCTGCATGAACAGGGCTTCACCCCAGTTGATCACCTGCTGCCCCAAACGAACATTCAAAGGCCTGTCGTAGAGATCAAAGCTCCCCCACACATAGGCATCCAGCATGCGAGCCCGCTGGCCAGCGTAACGCTCAGCATCGCGGGTAAAATCATCGCCAATACCATTATTCGCATAATCAGAGTAAGTGGCGTAACGGGCGAACCCGTTCTGAACATTGAGTCCTGATTCTACAAGCGCCCCACCGTCATGACCGCCACCCATGATCTGTTGATCATGAAACGCCGTAGCGCGCAGGAACATGCCGTAACGCCCTTGCCAGCTGAGATCCAGTTCCGGGGTGATCTTGTAGACCAGAGACGCCAACCCGGTATCAAAGTTGTTGTTGGCATCATTCTTGTTGATCTGGGAGCCATAACCCTTGAGGGTCATGGCCACCACGTCTTCGTTAGCCGCCAACATCCGATCCTGCCCTTCTGTGCGGAACAACGCACCCACGGACAAGGCAGTATCCAGTCGACCGGTCCAGTCAGGATTATCGAATTGAAGCTGAATTGCAGAGGCAGGAAGTGACAAACTGGTAAGTGCTGCAGCACCAGCAACAGCCATCGCTAACCTGGTTTTGCGCAGGGGGTTATTATTCATGTAGCTCTCCGAATTGCCATGTATGGCTTTATTGTTCTTGCCCCGGTGGCGGCTTCTCCCTTGTGTACCGGTCCCATCATTCCATCCGATGCACACCGTCACCCAGACTAAGTCTTAATTCTTACATATCGGGACCAAAAAGAAATCCCCCTTCAGTGTACATTTAACGACCAGCTAGTCACTACTTTTGTGCGCAATGACCAATCCCGCTATCAGCCTGAAGGCATTAACGTGCCCCGAGCCCCGTTGCCTGATTCACCCGTAGGAGCTTTGCAAGCAAAGCTTCGGGGCGCGACTTATGCCAGTGCCACTCGTATCAGGCCTCCAGTATCCGTTCCAACACCTCTCTCAGGTTATCTGAAGCCTGCTTTTTGACCGTCAACAAGGCTGAGGCTAGATGCTCACGGCGCACCGCTTCCAGCTTTGGCAGACGTGCGGCCGCATTGGCCAACCGGGCTGCAATCTGCGGGTTGATCCCGTCAAGACGAGTCAGTGCCGCAGCAAACAGGCGGTATCCCTCCCCGTCCTGGGAATGGTAGGCCGAAGGGTTACCGTTAGCCAGGGTGCCCACCAACGCTCGCACCCGGTTCGGGACGGTCCAGTCAAAGGCTGGATGCGCCATCAGCGCCTCTATTCGGGACAAGCTTTGCTCCCCAGGCATGGAGGCCTGAACTGCAAACCACTGATCCATTACCAGTGCTTCCTCGGACCAGCGTTCAGCGAACTGGGCCAGCGCCTGGTTTGCCCCGGCCAGGTTGTAGTGCACCAGCACCCGCAGCGCAGCCAGTTCTTCGGTCATACACAGCGGTAACTCGAACAACTCCGCTGCCAGACGCTGTGCTTCCGGGTGACCGGACGCTGCCAGATAATCCAGCGCCAGATTGCGCAACTGGCGGCGCCCCATGGCCCGGCCATCCATTTCCAGCTCAGTAGCGATCAGATTCTCTGCCAGTGACAGCCAGTGGTCCTGCAACGCCTTGCCCAAGGCCTGCTTCATGGCATGGTGGGCAGCATGGACTCCGCCAGGATCCAGGGGGGCATGCCTGTCGCCAAGGGCCACTTCACCAGGCAGTGACAGCAACAGAGCAGCCTGAGCCGGATCTTCATCGGCCCGACCGATCACTTGCTCCAATACGGGCACCAGCGCTTGCGCCTCAGCTGCGGCGGCCCCCTCCCCTTTCACCAGCCGATCCAGCGCGGAGAAGTAAAGCCGCTGGGCAGCACTCCAGCGGCAGTAGCCATCACTATCGTGGGCCAGCAGGCGAGATAACTGGCCATGATCGAAGGCGTAGTCGAGCACCACCGGCGCAGAAAAGCCCCGCAACAAGGAAGGGGTAACCGGCCCAGCGGCATCAACGCTGAAAGTCTGCTCTTCCCTGTCGAGGATAATGACCTTCTCCCGACTGCCCTCCTCATCCAGTGGCAGCGGCTCGCCGGTTTCGTCCAGTAAGGCCAGACGCACCGGGATCATCAGCGGTTGTTTCTCCGCCTGCCCTGGTGTCGGAGGAGTGTGCTGGCGGAAGGTGAGCTGGTACCGGTCATTCTCAAGGCGATCTGTCACGGTCAGTACCGGCGTACCCGCCTGGCTGTACCAGCGCTTGAACTGGGTCAGATCCCGCCCGGAGATCTCCTCCATGCAGGCAACAAAGTCATCACAGGTGACCGCCTGGCCATCAAAACGATCGAAGTAAAGGTCAGTGGCGCGACGAAAACCTTCCGGCCCCAGCAGGTGATACTGCATACGGACAATTTCGGCGCCCTTTTCATAGATCGTCAACGTGTAAAAATTATCAATTTTCTGGTATTCCGCCGGGCGCACAGGATGCGCCATGGGCCCCTGATCTTCCGGGAACTGGTGGTTAACCAGAAAGTCCACATTCTCCACCCGCTGCACCGCGGCGGAGTTCATATCAGCCGAGAACTGCTGGTCTCGAAATACGGTGAAGCCTTCCTTGAGACTGAGCTGAAACCAGTCCCGGCAGGTGACCCGGTTACCCGACCAGTTATGGAAATACTCATGGGCCACCACGGATTCCACCCGCTGAAAACCGGCATCGGTGGTAGTAGACGGGTGAGCCAGCACACAGGAAGTATTGAAGATATTGAGACCCTTGTTTTCCATGGCCCCCATATTGAAGTGGCTTACCGCCACGATCATATAGATATCCAGGTCGTACTCACGCCCGTAGGTGTCTTCATCCCAACGCATGGCATTCTTCAGCGACAGCATGGCGTGGTCCAGCTTGTCCAGATCGCGGTGCTCCGCATAAAGGCGCAGCGACACCTGGCGACCGGAACCGGTGGTATAGCTGTCCTCCAGACAGGCCAGATCACCGGCCACCAGCGCAAACAGATAGCAGGGTTTCGGGAACGGATCTTCCCAGGTCACCCAGTGGCGATCGCCCTCTTCGCCCTGTTCTACCGGGTTACCATTGGATAGCAGCAGCGGGTAGCGCTTCTTGTCGGCCCGCACCGTGGTCGTGAACCGGGCCAATACATCCGGCCGATCAGGGAAAAAGGTAATCCGACGAAAACCTTCCGCTTCGCACTGGGTGCAGTACATGCCATTGGAGCGGTAGAGACCGTCAAGGGCGGTGTTTTTTTCCGGCTCGATATCCACCACCGTCGTCAGTGAACAGGCATCGGGCAGGCCTTCGATAGTCAGCAATTCGTCGGCGTAGTAATAACGGCCCTCCTCCAGAACAACACCATCAAGCGAGAGGGTTCTCAGAATCAATCCCTCGCCGTTGAACGCCATCGACGTTGCTTCGGGTCGCTCTGGATTGCGGCGTAGAGACAACGTACTTGTCACGGTGGAGATGCCATCGCGTATATCCACATCCAGATCAACGCGATCCACCAGGTAGGCCGGTGGCTGATAATCGGCCAGTCGGGTCGTCTTCACGGCAGCGTGAGCGGTTTCCATCAACAACTACTCCTGAAAAAATGTTCGAAGGGCCATCTTAGTCGCTTCCCCAAAACGACAACACCCCGCCAAAGCGAGGTGCTGTCATGATCCCAATCTTTTCAGATTGAGGTTATCAGGCCAGATTACGGAGCCATTTCTACATCTGCCGCCGATCCCGCACCGACCACGACACCGGGAATAGCCGGGTTCAGGAAGGTGGAAATCTGAGCCTGCATTTCTGTCGTTACACTCAGGCTTGCCGCAGGAGACAGCAGGGAGCTGTGCGCGCCATTTACCATCTTGATGATGGCTGGCGAGTCATCTTGCGGCGTTTGCGCAGGATACAGCTGGGTGGCGCCCAATAGAGTTGCCAGGCCCTCTGTGCCAGTTAAGGGAAGCTCCGCGCTGCCATTGGGCACAACCGTGTCACCATTTACCTGTTGAACAAGCACCGGCACAGTCAGACCCGCTCCAGCCAGTTGGCCACCAAGCTCGCCTTCTCCTGCCAGAATCGGCGCATAGCTGACCGGATCACCGGAATCCACCGTGCTCTGAGCCACATACAGGAACCGGTCAAAGTTGGCCGTACCCGGTGACACACCAGCGGCGGCCAAGCCATTGGCGATGACGGGACCGAAGGTATCAGACGTGCTCAGCAGGTAGGACAGCTGTGAACCACCGACGGACACCGCCAGGGATGTCAACGGGTTGAGGTTGCTTGCAAGCTCGGGGTTCATGGCCGCGCCCGCCAACTGGCCATCAGCCGCATAAGCCAGTTGGTTTACCGCAGTAAACGTTGTGCCAACGATGCCACCCAGGGAAACACCCACAACGCTTACATTTCCGGCATCCAGACTGACTTCACGGGGCGCAAGCTGGGCATTGATAGCAGAAAGGCTGGCATTTAAGTTCAGCAGATCCATTACGCTCTGACGCAGATTATCCCGGGTATTGGTGAGCGTGCTCAGGTTAATGAACTGACCACCGGAGCCTGCTGGATCATTGAAGTGACGCTCGCTCGGCGCATCCTCTCCATAAATCTGTGCCAATATCAGGCCCAATCCAGGGGGAGTTTCAACACCCGGCGGAGACATGTTCTCCACATTCAGTGCATAGGCAGCACTGCCGGTATCGTTCGATACACCATGCAGGGGCAGGTCAATCGCAACCGTTGCTACGCAGTCAGCTGCCAGCGTGTGCGCCAGTAACGCGACAGAGGTACGGTCACTGGTGATGCCGTGAACATAGATGGCCGTCTGATAGGGCGACTCGGCTGCACAGTCCTCACTGGTAGGCAGGGTCAATTGTAGCGGCACAGACTCGAAAGACTGACGCTCGGCAAACGGATACCGGTAAGTGATGTTATAACTGCCATCCACATCCGCCGGCGGCAGCGTGGGAGACCCTTCCGGCAAGCTGGCGCTAAGCATACCCCCGAGAAGCTGGTCTGGCTCCCAGGCATCCATGGTATAGCTTGCAGATGGTGTCGTCTCAGGTGTCGTCAGGTAATAAGGCAATTTGATGTAGCCGGTGTATAGGCGGGCAACACCTTCAGGCAATTGTGCAGACAGCGTATTCAGATCTACACCAATATCCGTTGGCTCAACTTGCCCTTCAGCCGGAGGCAAGAGGGTTACCATGCCCACTTCACGCGGAACCGGCTTGGACAGCTCCACAGCACCAGATATCGCTTGCAGATTGCTGATTGCCGTCGCGCTATCAAAACCCAAATCAGTCTGAGCCTTAACCAGAGCCGCGCCTGGAGCGGCCATGGCCACCATTGGCGTCACCGGATCTGAAGTGGTGAAAGTATAGGAAATCACCACGTTTTCCTTACCCAGACTTCCTTCCGTGAGCCCATTGAGAACCGCATCGGCTGTTGGCTCCCAGGCCTGCTGAATTAACCCGCTTACACCCTGCAAGGAGCCAGCAAGACCCGCCAGGGTTTCAGCATCTGCGCTTCTCAAAAGCTCATAGTGAAACGATGGCTGAACTGGCTCGCCGCCAGCATCCAAGAGATTGTTAGTCACCACAACCAGGTATTTGGTTTTAGGAAGCAATGGCTGCATGGGGGTAACCCTAAGCACATTGTTTTCTCCACCATCCTGGGAAACCAACGATGCCTTGACCGCAGTTTCTCCCAGTGCGGAGAAATTCACCCCTTCAATGCCAGTAGGATCAAGAGGGTCATTTTCACCAGTATCCAGCGGCACAAGAAAGACATTGGGCTGACAGGGCACCACGGAAGCCATTGCCAAAGAACAAGGACTCGCAGGATTCAGGCTATCAGAAAATGCAATATCAAAGGGTGCGTTCGTAGAGAATCCATCCAGCGACCTGATAGCAGTCGATACCGGGTTGCTGCCACCGGTGTTAGCAGTACCGTCGCTGGTAGCCGCTGCCGCAAACAGTAAATCAGTATTAAGGGGAAGATCAGAAACCACCGGACTAAAGCGTGCAAAGGTGCCGAGGTCATCAAGGGAAACGGCACCCTCACTCTGATCAGGAACGGTATCACTGCCGCCGCCACAGGCCACCAGTGCCAAGGCCACTGCCGCAGGCAGTACTTTCTTATAGATATGCATGGGTTCTCCCAAACCATTTGTTATCTTTTTTATTTCTCGCTGCGCCGTTATCTCCCATAACGCAGCCAGAAAGACATCGTCCCTGTGCGCCGAATCTAGGCCGGCTAACCTACACAGCAGAGTTGTCACCTAGGAAGAATACAGTATGTTTGGAAGAGCACCAACGGTCTTTGACAGGAAAAACTTGACGTTGGTCCGATAGGCGGTATCCGGGCGACGACCCGCCAGTCACCGCCCGAGAGAGAGAACAGGTCTACTGAAGTCGATCCGGCGCACGCAGGGTCACCGGCTGCTCCTCTGGCTCGCCCTCCCCACTCTTACATTGCTGCTCCATATAGCCTGAGCGTTGCTCCTCGGGCAGGTTCTTTGCCTCCCAGGCAATCACTGCCTGCAGACAGGTTTCACGCTGCTCCCGGGTCAGCGGCCGGCCATCCGCCCATTTGCCGGTTTCAATGGCGCGGCGCATGTTGTCACAGACCTCCGGGGTCATGGCAGAGATCAGGTCTTCAAAGCTTTGATAGGTCATGACATTCACTCGTTAGAGGCACCCCCGCCAGTTCGGCGGGGGTGGGCTTACGCCCGTTTCCGGCCTAGCTAGCCTGGGACGGATACAGGGAAACCGCTGTTTGCCTGTAGCTATTAACTATTCACTATTAACTGCTTTTTAATTGCTGTCACCGGGGCGAGTACTCCAACCCAGCTTGGAACGGCAGGCCTGGTAGAAATCATGGCCTGGCGGGTGAATCAAGTGCAAACGGTGGGGTTTCTTGCGAATGGCGATCACATCGTCCACCTGCAGGCGAATCCCGGCGGTGCCGTCGCAGCTGACCAGTGGCCGGACCTTTTCGGTGGTGATATGGATCTTGATCTCGCTGTCACCGGCCACCACCAGCGGGCGGCTGGTGAGGGTATGCGGATTGAGCGGTACCATTACCATGGCATCCAGCTTGGGATGCATGATGGGCCCGCCGCCGGACAGCGCATAAGCCGTGGAACCGGTGGGAGTGGAGATGATCAGGCCATCGGAACGCTGGCCATAGACAAAATGGCCATCGATCACCAGCTCGAAGTCGATCATGTGCACGCTGTCACCGGATAGCAGCACGATATCATTCAGGGCGCAGCCCTCGCCCACCACGGTCTTGCCCCGGCGCACTTCCAGATCCAGCAGAAACCGCTTTTCGGTGGTGTACTCACCGTCCAGCACCTGCCCCACCCGGCTTTCGATTTCGGAAGGGAGAATGTCGGTGAGAAACCCCAGGTGACCCCGGTTGACGCCCAGCACCGGCACATCAAAACGGGCCAGGGTACGGGCGGCACCCAGCAGGCTGCCATCACCGCCGACTACAATTACCAGATCACAGGCTTCCCCCATCTGCGTGGCGGAGGCAGCCTGCAGGCCCATTTCCGGCAGGCTGCCGGCAATGTTCTTGTCGAGGATAACGGTACAGTCACGCCCGTTGAGAAAGTGAATCAACTGGCGCAGTGAATACAGCGCCTGCTCACTTTCGGAACGGGCAATCAAGCCGATATTGCGGAATTTATTGCTAAAAGTCTCTTGCGCCACACGAATCCTGGGCAGCCGGAGCTGCATCCGGTGAAGGGCTCGCCCTCCATCCGGTGAGCGACCACCCTGGCCAGAATCCGTGATTGCAGCGTGGCAGCCGCGGATTCAGGCCTGTGTCAGGTACTCGTTCAGGTTAGCAGCATTGGCATTCAGGCCGCCATCCAGAACGATTACGTCCAAGCCGGCGTTTTTTAACAGAAAAGCGGCTGTGGCGCTACGTCGACCGGTATCACAGTAGGCAATATAGGTCTTGCTAGGGTCCAACAGGCGGGATTTCAGCCGCAATACATTCAGCGGCATATTGGTGGCGCCCACCAGGTGCTCCTGGTCGAATTCATCGCTGGTGCGCACATCCAGCCACCAGGCGCCCTTTTCTGCCGCGCCCAGCACATCGTCAGCGGGCATGGTGTTGATGATCGGCTCGCGCAGCAGGGCATCAAAGTCCTGGCGCTCCAGTTTCATCAATACCCCATCGGTGGCCATCGTCACCGTGGCATTACGGGGTTTGCCGGAAAGCAGTGCCTCTTCGCCGAACCACTGCCCTTCTTCCAGCATGGCCACGGGGGTTGGGGCATTATCGCCCATGCTGATGGCCACCTCGCAGACACCTTCCTTGAGAATGTAGCAACAGTCTGCCGCCTCGCCCTGACGGATGATGACATCCCCCTGCTTGTGACGATGAGCCTTCAGGCGCCGGAAGATTTCCAGAATATTACTGGGCGGTACCCGATGAAACAGCTTGGATTTAAGCAGTCGAATCATCCACTCCCGATCATTCTGATAAGCGGAGTTGGCGTTGATATCGAGAATCACGTAACCGGCAGACTGGTCCCAGGAAAGAATGGTGTCCAGCCGAAAGCTGTCGAAGCGGACCACACTGACTTCGGTCAGAGCCCGAGCCGTACTGCGGCGGGGCTGGGCATGCTCCAGCGGATGCCAGGATGCAGTATCTCCGGCACTGACACTACGGGTTTTGCCAGCTTCATCGGTAAGCTCTACCTTGCCGCTGAGCAGATAGATGGTGGTGTTGTCCTTGTCGCCAAGCGAAAAAAGGGCATCTCCTGACGAATAACGGCACACCTCTTGCTGATCTAGGAGCCAGTCCAGCTGGTCTCCAGACAGCGCATTCACTGGCACAAAGGTCTGTAAAAGGCTTTTATCAATGGATTCCTGTGCCATAACTGCCGCTCCCGGTGTTCTTATTGTGACTACAACTTCATACTTTCAGCGTAGATAATGCAAAAAACCTACCATTTTTCAGTGAAGTGGCACTGAGTCACATCTGTTTATCAGCGAAAGCGCAGCACGTTATCGATCGCCGAGTCGTTGCGGCAGTTCGGACAACGGTTGGCATTGCAGTCGGAGACGCCGGGTTTGAACTGGTTTGGCACTTCCACCCGGATCACTCGCTTGCCACAGGCCTGTTGATCCGAACCCACCGATACCTGGCACACCGGGTTTTCATAATGAGCCAGCCAGGCCCGGTAGTGATCTTCGGTGACCAGACATTTACGCGCAGCGAAAGCCACTGGGTTTTCCATGTAACTGCCGATCTGATCAGCGGAAATGGAAATATGCCCGGCACCGGGGTGGAAGGCGATAAAGCTGAGACCGAGATTTTCCAGTTTCTCCAGCACCTTCTGGGCACCAGTGCTGGCTTCTTTCACCCGATTTCGTTTGAGCTCGCCCAGCTCCTCCTTGAGCTGGCTGATCAGATCATCGCGGGTCAGCACATCCATTTCCTTGGCATGGATCTGCTCGGACAGTTTCGCCCGCTCCTCCTCGATGCGCTGCTCAAGTGCCAGCTTGTACTGTTCGGTGAGCACTTCCAGTTCGCTGCCCTGGGTCTGGCTTTGATGGCTCTGCTCCTCCAGGCTCTGGGTTAGCGATAACACCTGAGCCTTCAGAGAATCATTCTGTTCACGCAACGCTCCATTCTGGGATTTGAGCGTCTTGAACTGTCCCAGAACCTTTTCCAGCTGAGCATTAAGGATTTCCTCTTTTTGCTGAGCCGCGTAGCGTAGTTTGCCCACTTCTTCGGATTGGGAGTTTTCCAGAGTCTGCACCCGCAAGCGCAGCTCCTTGATAATGCGAGCCAGCCGAACCCTTTCTTCATCGGCCTCTTTCTTGCTCTCGCTATCGTCCGGCGCGATGGTGGGCGCCTTCGTTTCGGCACCAATGACTGGTGGCGCGGCGGCAGGAGTCGAATCCAGCTCGTCATCGATCTCCAGACCCAATTTCGGACCGCGCTCACGAATGGTGTCTCGAATGGCGATAAAGTCATTGGCTCCCGGCTTCATACCCGGATCCCACATCTGATCCTGGTGCCAAGCCACCGGACACTGGCTACGGCAGGCCAGACGGATCGGTCCGGCCCCCATATCCGGCCCTTGCCCTGCATGCTCTGCAAGATGGCGCAGCGGCACATTCCAGGTGGTGTCGGCCATGCCATCTTCATCAAAATCGATGGTAAAAAGGACCAGTGAACGTACCCGTAACTGACCATTCACCAAACAGTAGGCACCACGAACTTCCTTATCAGCAAACTCAGGGACCCCCACCATGCCATCCAGGATCGCCTCAAAATCCGCATACAGCATGCTTTTGGTAATGCCCCGATGATCAAAAAACAGAATTGCTTCGGACGTCACGGAGGATAGAGGCATGTGTCCTTCCTTCCCTTGAGAATTATTGTAGTTGGCCACTGACTCGCCACAACGTCACTCCCTGCAATATCCAGAAAACCCAGTAGTGACGGCAAAGTCAGGGTGCTGCCAATTATAGTCAGCCCCTCATCAAAGAGTGTGACCTGAATGGCAGTAAAAAAAAAGCATACGAAAACCCGCTCATCACTATGCCGCAAAGCAGCCAGCAAAGACCAATAACGACATCACGTTGCCAGAATAATATGTGTGGGGAGAGAGAGGGGGGGGGTTAACGGATAGGAGTGGGGCTGGAAAACCGGAGAGGAATCAGAGTTCCTCTCCATCGTCTACCCAGCTGTCTTCTTCCTGCCACTCTTCCAGGCACTCCATCAGCTGCTTCTCTTCCAGCCGCTCTTCCAGATAGTCTTCCATTTGCTTGTCCTCCTTTATCTTTTTCAGTGTTGTGAACCTGAAATTAGACAGGGTTTAGGTGACAAGTTCATTACAGGAGACGCTGCACGCATCACGCAGCAGACAACACGAACAAATAAAAGTAGCAAGGCAAAACCAGGAGCAACGGTGGCATGACGCGCTGCATGGAGCGTGGGCAGCCCCCCTTGAAACAAAAAAGGCCCCCGTAAATGGGAGCCTTTAATGCTGAATAGTGGCGGAGCGGACGGGACTCGAACCCGCGACCCCCGGCGTGACAGGCCGGTATTCTAACCAACTGAACTACCGCTCCACTTTTCCTTTCGGAACTCTTTACTTTCAAAATATGGTGGGTGGTGACGGGATCGAACCGCCGACCCTCTGCTTGTAAGGCAGATGCTCTCCCAGCTGAGCTAACCACCCGCATCGCGCTGCGAAGTGGGCGCCATTTTAGGGATTGGGCCGGGGGTGTCAACGGCTTTTTGCAGAAAAAAGTCCGTTTGCCTAGAAAATGGGCGGAACGGGCAAAAGTTGCACAGAATGACCGCTGTAGGAACGGAGCGTAGCGGAGTAACGCACGTAGTTCCGCGCGGCCCGAAGGGTGAGCGAAGCGAATAACCCATGCTTGCATGGCGAACCGAGCCACAGCGAGGAAAAGGCGGTGCCGTTGCTCCCGATCTCAAAGAAGAAGCTGTCGAAGCCAGACAGGCCTGGTCGCCCTCCGGGCGATTTCCTCGCTAGCGCGAGGTTCGCATGTCGCAGATCCCCCGTGGGGGCAAGCATGGGTTCCTACAAGCGGCTACGTAGCTTACCGCTTCAGCTCTCTTCCGCCTCCAGCGCCTCAATCTTCGCCTTTGCCTGCTCCAGAGTGAATCGCCCCGGCACCGGCTGCCCGCTCGGTTTGGCAATCAGGTAGTGATGCACATCCAGCGCCCAGGTCTGCCGGTTCAGCTCGCCTTCCTCGATAATGGAGTACCCACTCTGCCCCCAGCCGATGGCATTACCGATCATGCTTCCCCCACCACACGGGCCAGGATAATGTCCGCCAGGTCATCCAGGGTCAGGGAACCCTCACGGTCAAACCAGTTCGGCGCCCAGCCTGTCATCCCGGTGAGCAGGCGACGAATGATAAAGGGATCATCCCGGAACGCCCCCTGCGCATGCAGGGCATTGAGTGCATCCAGCCACAGTTGCTCATAAATGGCACGCAACTCCAGAGCCTTGCGCTGCTTGTCCTCGCTGAGACAACGCCACTCTGTCACCAGCACAGTCATGGCTTCAGCAGTATCCCCGACAATGGACTGCAGCTCCGCACGGATCAGTGCCCGCAGCTGCCCTTTCGGTGAGCCCTCAGCCGCAATAGCCCGGCGCAGGCGATCCGTATTGAACTGGATCACCTCTTCCATCACCGCAAAGAGGATATCTTCCTTACTCTTGAAATGATGAAAGATGGAGCCGCTCTGGATGCCCACGGAAGCCGCAATATCCCTGACTGTAGTGCGATCAAAGCCCTTGTCCCGAAACAGGTGAGCCGCCGCACTGAGCAAACGCCCGCGGGGAGAATCATCGATTCCATTAATTGCCAGTGACTCAGCCATTGGTATCCTCTTTTTTGTATCCCCGCATTATCCCGATTCCTGGCTGCAAGCTGCAAGCGCAGCACAATCACCGTACGCCGGATTAAACGGTAGGAGCGCCGCTTGAGGCGCGAACCTGAGCCCAGCGAAGGATCGGTGCAGATGACAGATCAATTCCTCGCCCAAGGCTCGGATTCGCGCCTCAAGCGGCTGTATTCGCTTCGCTCACCCTTCGGGCCGCACAGAACTACGTGCGTTACTCCGCTACGCTCCGTTCCTACAGCAGCTTCGAATAAATACCCGGCGGGACATCAGCCTCTTTACAAACCAAGCGCTTGCTTGGTAGCTTACGAGACCACGCTTTTACACGCAAATGGAGCCACCATGACCGAACCCGTTCGCATCGGCTGTGCCGCCGGATTCTGGGGCGATACCAACAGCGCCGCTTTCCAGTTGGTCAAGCAGGCCGAGATCGATTATCTGGTGTTCGACTATCTGGCCGAGGTGACCCTGTCTATCATGGCCGGCGCCCGCATGAAGGATCCCAGCGCCGGTTACGCCCATGACTTCGTTAATAATGTCATGGCGCCGCTGGCCAAGGACATCAAAGCAAAGAACATCAAGGTGGTCAGCAATGCCGGCGGGGTAAACCCCCGCGCCTGCCGTGAGGCCCTGGAGAAGGTGTTCGAGGCCGCCGGGGTAACCATGAAGATTGCCCTGGTGGAAGGCGATGACCTGAACCCCCGCCGCAATGACTTTGCTGATGTGACGGAAATGGACACTGGCGCCCCCCTCCCCCCAATGACCGTCACCATGAATGCCTATCTGGGCGCCCTGCCCATCAAGGCGGCTCTGGATGCCGGCGCCGATATCGTGCTCACTGGCCGCATCGCTGATTCCGCCGTGGTACTGGGCCCCCTGATGCACGAATTCGGCTGGGCTGAAGACGACTACGACAAACTGGCCCAGGGCTCCCTGGCCGGCCATGTGATCGAATGCGGCGCCCAGTGCACCGGCGGCAACTTCACCGACTGGCGCGATGTTCCTGACTTCCACAACATGGGCTTTCCCATTGCCGAGTGTTTTGCGGACGGTCACTTCGTCATTACCAAGCCGGACAACACCGGTGGCCTGGTCAACACCGCCACCGTAGGCGAACAGATCGTCTATGAAATTGGCGATCCTCGTGCCTATATGCTGCCCGACGTGGTCTGCGACTTTACCCAGGTACAACTGGAACAGGTGGGCGACAACCGGGTCAGTGTCAGCGGCGCCCGGGGCCTGCCGCCCACCGACAGTTATAAGGTCTCCGCCACCTACCCTGATGGTAACCGTATCACCGCCTCCTTCCTGATGGGCGGTATCGACGCCCCGCAAAAAGGCCAGGTGGTGGCCGACGCCATCCTGAAAAAGGTGGACGGCCTGTTCAAGCAACTGGGCATGGCGCCCATGCGCGAGACCAGCGTGGAAATTCTTGGCAGCGAAACCACCTATGGCGCCCAGGCCCGTCGTGGCGACACCCGCGAAGTGGTGGTCAAGATTGGCGCGTTGCACGATGACAAGAAAGCCCTGGGTCTGTTTGCCCGGGAAATTGCCCAGGCCGCCACCGGCATGGCACCGGGTCTGTCCGGCCTGGTTGGCGGACGCCCCAAGCCGTTCCCGCGCATTCGCCTGTTCTCCACCTTGGTCAGCAAGAAGTCGATTCCGGTGACTGTGGACCTGGACGGCAACACCATACCGGTGAACATTCCTGCCGGAAGCGCGTTTGATGCCAACACCCTGCCTGATGACAGCCGAGGCGACATCGCTACCGGCGAAGTGGCTGTGCCACTGATCAAACTGGCCTGGGCCCGCAGTGGCGACAAGGGCAACCACGCCAACATCGGCGTCATCGCCCGTCAGCCGGAGTACCTGCCCTATATCAATGCGGCCCTCACGGAAGACGCCGTGGCCGATTATATGCAGCACGTGCTCGACCCGGACACCGGCAGCGTCAGCCGCTGGTCACTGCCGGGCATGAATGCCTACAACTTCCTGCTGAAGAATGCCCTGGGCGGCGGCGGCATCGCCTCCCTGCGTATTGACCCGCAGGGCAAGGCGTTTGCCCAGCAGTTGCTGGATATGCCCATCCCCGTCAGCCAGATCATTGCTGACGAAGTGGGCAAGTAATATTGATTTTAGCGTGCTGCGTGTCGCGTGAGGCATGCAAGCGCCATTAAGACTTCAAGGACTCAACAATGTCATACCGTTCCGTATTCAAACCCGACCTGTTTGCCGGCCAGAACATCATCGTCACCGGCGGTGGCTCCGGCATCGGTCGCTGCACCGCCCATGAACTGGCTTCCCTTGGGGCCCGCGTCGTATTGGTCGGTCGCAAGCAGGAGAAACTGGATGCCGTAGCCGCGGAAATCGAGGAAGACGGCGGCCAGGCCATCGGCTTCGCCTGCGACATTCGAGACGAAGATGTGGTCAAAAGCACCGTCGCCGATATCTACAAGGCCGTCGAAGTCGTTCACGGCCTGGTCAACAACGCCGGCGGCCAATTCCCTTCACCACTGGCGCTGATCAGCCAGAAAGGCTGGGAAACCGTGGTGCGCACCAACCTCACCGGCGGCTTCCTGATGGCCCGGGAAGTCTTCACCCAGGGCATGAACCGCAACGGCGGTGCCATCGTCAACATCGTCGCCGACATGTGGGGCGGTATGCCCGGCATGGGCCACTCCGGCGCCGCCCGTGCCGGCATGGTCAACTTCACCCAGACCGCTTCCTACGAGTGGGGCAGCTGCGGCGTGCGCGTCAATGCCGTCGCCCCGGGCTGGATCATGTCCAGTGGCATGGATACCTACCCCGAGGGTTTCAAGCAGACACTGAAAACCCTGCGTGCGGCGGTGCCACTCAAGCGCATGGGTAACGAATCGGAAGTGTCCGGTGCCATCTGCTTCCTGCTCAGCGACGCCGCCGCCTTCATCAGCGGCGACACCCTGCGCATCGATGGCGCCGCCAGCCAGGGCAACGTGGCGATCTTCCCGCTGCCCGACCACGACAAGAGCAAGCCGTTTGACGGCTTCCACCGTGCCACCACCCCCGATGTCTTCAAGGACCTGTAATGTCAGTCATTGAATCCGCACTGGACCCGAACAGCGAGGAATACCGGCAGAACCGCGACGCCCTGCTGGCGGCAGTGGAAGAATTCCGCGCCATCGAGCAGGCCGTGGTGGATACCGCCGAAGGCAAGCGCGCCAAGTTCGAGAAACGTGGCCAGCTACTGCCCCATGAGCGTATCTCCCGCCTGCTGGACACCGGTTCGCCATTCCTGAGCCTGATGAACCTGGCCGGTTACAAGATGCACGATGACAAGGACGGTACCGAAGCCGGCGGCGGCACCATTGCCGGCATCGGCTATGTGTCCGGCGTTCGTTGCCTGGTTACTGCCTCCAATTCCGCCATCAAGGGCGGCACCATTTCGCCCTCTGGCCTGCATAAAACCCTGCGCCTGCAGCGCATCGCCATGGAAAACAAGCTGCCGGTGGTGAGCCTGGTGGAATCCGGCGGCGCCAATCTGAACTATGCGGCAGAAGTGTTCGTGGACGGCGCCCGCACTTTTGCCAACCAGGCACGGCTGTCCGCTGCCGGCATTCCGCAGATCACCGTGGTACACGGCAACGCCACCGCCGGTGGCGCCTATCAGCCAGGCCTGTCTGACTACGTGGTAGTGGTCCGCGAGCGCGCCAAGATGTTCCTGGCCGGCCCTCCGCTGCTGAAAGCCGCCACCGGCGAAATCGCCACCGATGAAGAACTGGGTGGCGCCGAAATGCACGCCGGCACCGCCGGCACCGCCGAATACCTGGCGGAAAACGATGCGGACGGCATTCGTCAGGCCCGGGATCTGGTCAAGCTGCTGGGCTGGCGCCGGGCAGCACCGGCTAGCGACGAGATCGAACCGCCCCGCTACGATGCCGAGGAATTGCTCGGTGTGGTACCCGCCGACGCCAAGAAACCCTACGACGTGCGCGAGATCATTGCCCGCATCGCCGACAGCTCCGATTTCCTGGATTTCAAGAACGACTGGGACAGCGCCACCGTGTGCGGCTGGAGCACCATCGAAGGCAAGCCCGTGGGCATCATCGGCAACAATGGCCCGATCACCCCGCGAGGCGCTGCCAAGGCCGCCCAGTTCATCCAGCTCTGCGACCAGACCCGTCGACCATTACTGTTCCTTCACAACACCACCGGCTTCATGGTGGGCACCGACGCGGAACAGAACGGCGTCATCAAGCACGGTTCGAAAATGCTGCAGGCCGTGGCCAACGCCCGGGTGCCGAAGATCTCCATCGTCGTCGGTGGCTCCTACGGCGCAGGCAACTACGCCATGTGCGGCCGCGGTCTCGATCCGCGCTTCATCTTTGCCTGGCCCAACTCCAAAGTTGCCGTCATGGGTGGCCAGCAGGCCGGCATGGTGCTGCGCATCGTGGCCGAAGCCAAACAGCGCGCCAACGGCATTGAGCCGGACGAGAAGGTGCTCGACATGCTCCAGCAGACCACCGCCCAGAAACTCGACAGCCAGTCCACCGCGCTCTACGGCACGGCCCGGCTATGGGACGACGGCATCATCGACCCCCGCGACACCCGCCGCGTGGTCGCCTATGCCCTGGACATCTGCGCCGACGCCCAACATCGCGAGCTACACCCGAATGCGTTCGGGGTGGCAAGACTTTAAAGGCAGTTGACAGTGGACAGTTGAAAGTTGACAGCGAAACAACGGACAGCACAGTGACTCCGAACTGGGGTTTAGCTGTCAACTGTCCACTATCAACTGTCAACTCAACTACCTAAATAACCGACAAATACAGACATATAAGCGCTCGACAAACCGAGCCAAACAAACAGGACGCTTCCCATGCTTTTCACTCAAGAACACGAAGAACTGCGCCGCACAGTACGCAACTTTGTCGAGAAAGAACTGAACCCCCACGTCAAGGAATGGGAAGAAGCCGGGCGCTTTCCCATTCATGAGGTGTTTAAGAAAATGGGCGATCTGGGTCTGCTCGGTGTGACCAAGCCGGTCGAGTTCGGTGGCATGGGGCTGGATTACTCCTATGGCATGGTGATGGCCGAAGAGATGGGCCGCACTCACTGTGGTGGTGTTCCGCTTTCCACCGGGGTACAGACCGACATGGCCACCCCGGCCCTGGCCCGTTTCGGTTCCGACGAACTGCGTCAGAATTATCTTGCACCGGCCATTGCCGGTGACATGGTGGCCTCCATCGCCGTGTCCGAACCGCATGCGGGTTCCGATGTGGCCGCTATCAAGACCACTGCCACCAAGGACGGCGACGACTACGTGATCAACGGCACCAAGATGTGGATCACCAACTCCCCCAGCGCTGATTGGTTCTGCCTGCTTGCGCAGACCTCAGACGGCAAGCCGCACATGAACAAGTCTTTGATCATCGTGCCGAAAGACGCCGCTGGCATCACCGTGGACAAACCCCTGCACAAGCTGGGCATGCGCTCCTCGGAAACCGCCCAGGTGTTCTTCGACAACGTGCGAGTGCCCCAGCGCAACCTGGTCGGCCAGGAAGGCATGGGCTTCATGATGCAGATGATGCAGTTCCAGGAAGAGCGTCTGTTCGCTGCCGCCAACAGCCTGATGGGCATGCAGCACGTGATTGACGAAACCATCGCCTACGCCAAGGACCGTCAGGTGTTCGGCATGCCGCTGATCGACAACCAGACCGTGCACTTCCGCCTGGCCGAACTGCAGACCGAAGTGGAATCCCTGCGCGCCCTCACCTACCGGGCCTGCGAGATGTACATCAACGGCAAGGACGTCTTGCAGCTGGCGTCTATGGCCAAACTGAAAGTCGGTCGTCTGAGCCGTGAAGTAGCCGATGGCTGCCTGCAGTACTGGGGCGGCAACGGCTTCATGTGGGAGAACCCCGCCGGCCAGCTTTACCGCGACGGCCGTCTGGGCTCCATCGGCGGCGGCGCCGACGAAATCATGCTGGGCATTATCTGCAAGACCATGGACATCCTGCCGGGGAAGAAGAAATAACAGGACACCCGGCCCCGGAATACTGCCCGCTGTAGGAGCGGCGCTTGAGCCGCGAAACCCCAGGAGCGAGAAGCGAGTTACGAGAAGCGAAATGCATAACCGAACCACCGTGTTTCAGGTTTTCGGACCTCGTAACTCGCGCCTCGCAACTCATATTCTGTTCGCGCCTCAAGCGCCGCTCCTACAGCGGCCCTGAAGACATGTTGAGAGGAGCGCATGATGACGCTACCGAAAACAGACACTTTGCAGCTCAACCAGGATGGTCCGGTTCTGCATATCACCCTGAACCGTCCCGACAGCCGTAACGCCATGAGCCTGACCATGGTCAACGAGCTGATGGCGGTGTTCGAGGCAATTAAGGATGACACCGACGTGCGTGCCATTGTGCTGCGTGGCGCAGGCGGTCACTTCTGTGCCGGCGGCGATATCAAGGATATGGCAGGCGCCCGCCAGCAGGCTGCCAGCGGCGACAGCGATGCTTTTCAGAAGCTGAATCGACGCTTCGGAGAAATGATCACCGCCGCCAACCAGCAGCCCCAGGTCGTGATTACGGTGCTGGAAGGCGCGGTGCTAGGGGGCGGTTTTGGTCTGGCCTGCATCTCCGATGTGGCCATCGCCCACAACGGCGCCACCTTCGGCCTGCCGGAAACCGGCCTCGGGGTTATTCCCGCCCAGATCGCCCCCTTTGTGGTGGAGCGCATCGGCCTTACCCAGGCCCGACGGCTGGCCCTCACCGGCATCCGCTTCCAGGGCAAAGAAGCCCGACGACTGGGCATTGTCCACGAAGTGGCCGCCGACGCAGATGGCCTTGATGCCCTGCTGGAAGACTCCCTGAAAGCGGTTCGCAAATGCGCGCCCCATGCCAACCGGGTGACCAAAGCGCTGGTACTGGACGTGGGCCATGAACCCATGGAGTCATTGCTGGACCAGGCAGCGAAGGATTTCGCCGCCGCCGTAAGCAGCGAAGAAGGCCAGGAAGGCACCATGGCGTTCGTACAAAAACGTCCGGCGTCCTGGAATCAATAAAAGAGTTGAATCGATACACCGTAGGAGGCTGCTTGCAGGCGAACCGATGTGGCACACCCATCACCAATGGTTCGCTTGCAAGCAAGCTCCTACAGGGGAGCATTTTCAACCGGTTAACCGGTAAGGAACCACAATGAGCTTTGAAAAAATCCTGATTGCCAACCGTGGCGAGATTGCCTGCCGGGTTATCGCCACTGCCCAGTCACTGGGCTACCGGACCGTGGCGGTCTATTCCGAGCCGGATGCGGGTGCCCGTCACGTGCAACTGGCTGACGAAGCTGTATGCGTGGGCCCGGCCCTGGCCAGCGCCTCCTACCTGAATGTGGAAGCCCTGCTGGATGCCTGTCGCAAGACCGGCGCCGACGCGGTGCACCCAGGCTATGGTTTCCTCTCGGAAAATGCCGGTTTCTCCAAAGCCTGCAAGGACGCCAGCATCACCTTTATCGGCCCCGATGAAGATGCCATCCATCTGATGGGCTCCAAGCGCCTGTCCAAGATCGCCATGATCGAGGCTGGTGTGCCCTGCATTCCGGGTTACGAAGGTGAAGACCAGAGCGACGCCACCCTGCTGAAGGAAGCCGAACGCATCGGCCTGCCGCTGATGATCAAGGCCAGCGCCGGCGGCGGCGGCCGCGGCATGCGGGTGGTCACCGACGCCAACGACATTACCGCCCAGCTAAAGAGTGCCCGCCAGGAAGCAAACAGTGCCTTCGGCAGTGACGAGCTGATCCTGGAGCGTGCCGTAATGCAGCCACGGCATGTGGAAATCCAGGTGTTCGGTGACCGCCACGGCAATGTGATCCATCTCGGTGAGCGAGATTGTTCAGTACAGCGCCGCCACCAGAAAGTGGTGGAAGAGGCACCCTCCCCGGCCGTGGACGAGACCCTGCGTCAACAGATGGGCGAGGCAGCGGTCAATGCCGCCAAGGCCTGCAACTATGTGGGGGCCGGCACCGTAGAATTTCTGCTGGCGCCGGAAGGCGATTTCTTCTTTCTGGAAATGAACACCCGGCTGCAGGTGGAGCACCCGGTCACCGAACTGGTCACCGGTCTGGATCTGGTGGCCTGGCAAATCAAGGTCGCCCGGGGCGAACCGCTGCCACTCAGCCAGGAGCAGGTCACCCTCACCGGCCATGCCATGGAAGTCCGCCTGTACGCGGAAGACCCGGCCCAGAACTACATGCCACAAACCGGCCCGGTACTGCGCTGGCAACCGGCCAGCGGCGACGGCGTGCGCATTGATCACGGCCTGACCGAAGGCTATGAGGTGGGCAGTCACTACGATCCCATGCTGGCCAAGATTATTGCCGTAGGCGACAGCCGCGAGGACGCCCGGCGACGCCTGATCCGCGCTGTGCAGGACACGGTACTGATGGGAGTCCGGGATAACCGGACCTTCCTGGCTGCCATTTTGCGTCACCCGGTGTTTGCCCGGGGCGAAGCCACCACGGCGTTTATCGGCCAGGACTTTGCCGACGACGCCAGCATGGCCGGCGACATCCCGCCAAGCCAATTGTGGGCCCTGGCCGCCCTGCTCCGCTGTGAAGTGGAGACGCCAACAACCGAGCTACGCGGCTGGCACTCCAGCACCCTGGGGGCCCAACCGGTCCAGCTCCGCTGTGGCGAACACGAGCAGACCGTGTACATCCGCTATCAGGGCAACCATGCCGAACTGATCGTCGGCGAGGACAACCACCGCATCGAGCCACTGGGCCCAGGCCTGGCGAGCATCGATGGGATTCGCCAGAGCTACCGGATGTACCAGGATGGCAAACAAAGCTGGCTGCAATGCCAAGGCCACAGCGTCTGTTTCGAGGATGCTACCCACAGCGCAGCGGGCAGCAGTGATCAGGCCGGTTCCGGCCAGATTCGCGCGCCCATGGATGGGGCAGTGATTGAGGTATGCGCGAAGGCCGGTGATGTCGTAAAACGGGGTCAGGTGCTGGTGATCATGGAAGCCATGAAGATGGAACACAGCCTCAAGGCGGATTGTGATGGCACCGTGGAAACCGTGGATCTGACGGTTGGCGGTCAGGTGAAACGCCAGCAACTACTGGTCAATATCAAGGCGGACGACTCAGAGTCATAATCCGTCAGTGACATTTTGCAAACGGAGAGGGACACTCCACTGTGCTTCAATTTGCATCGGGCAGATAAGGCCAAAACGGACCGCTACAATCTGCTCCGGCACAGCTCCCGGGCAGGGCTCTTGCCCTGCCATGGTGCTACGGTTAAGGTAAGCGCCCGCTTGCCAATACTGGGTTCCCGGCTGAACAGCCTGCGGATAACCGTTTACATGCCGTGATCGAATGACTGGCCTGTATCGATTGATCCCGTGGTGTTTTGTGCCTGGGCCTTCCAAGAACACAGACTAATGGAGATCCTATGAGCAGCGCCGACATCATCACGTTGCCCAAGCTTCTGTCCAAGGTTCCCGAGGTGGTCAGCAATCTGCCAGGCCTGATCAAGGGCTCGCGGATGGCCAAGATCACTGACACGACCAAGCCTTTGGGGCTGGGCATGGCCATCGAGCGAGCCACCGGCATGAACCCCAACGGCGCCGCCCTGATCTACGAAGACACCGAGCTTACCTATAAGCAGTTCAATGCCTGGGCTAACCGATTGGCAGATTACCTGGCCTCCATCGGTCTGAAAAAAGGCGACACTATCGCCGTCAACATCGAAAACCGCCCGGAACTGCTAGTCACCGTAGCCGCCTGTGCCAAAATGGGCGTTTGCGCTGCGCTGATCAATACCTCCCAGCGTGGCAAAGTACTGGTCCATTCTTTCAATCTGGTGAAACCCAAGGCCGCCATTATTGGTGAGGAGCTGGTAGAAGCCGTGGAAGAGATTCGCGGCGACCTGGATCTTAAGGATAATTTCTTTTTCTTCGCCGACCAGGACACCCTGGAAAACCCGGGTGACGCTCCCGCCGGCTACAAGAACCTGGCCAGCGAAATCAAGGACTGCTCCAGCGAGAACCCGGCTTCCAGCAAGCAGACTTTCCTCCGTGATCCGCTGTTCTACATTTATACGTCCGGTACCACGGGCCTGCCCAAAGCCGTGGTGTTCAACCACGGTCGGTGGGAAAAGGCTTACGGTGGGTTTGGCTATTCGGCGGTACGCCTCAATGCTGACGATCGCCTTTACACCACCCTGCCCTTCTACCACGCCACTGGCATGGTCATCTGCTGGGCATCAGTGCTGGCCCCTGCAGGCACCCTGGTACTGGCGCGCAAGTTCTCCGCCAGCGGCTTCTGGGAAGATATCCGCCGTCACGGCTGTACTGCGTTTGGTTATGTAGGCGAATTGTGTCGCTATCTGCACGAGCAACCGGAAAAGCCCAATGACCAGGACAATAAGGTTCACACCATTGTTGGCAACGGCCTGCGCCCGAGCATCTGGAAAGAGTTCAAGGATCGTTTCGGCATTGACCGCGTGGTAGAGCTGTATGCCTCCTCAGAAGGCAATGTAGCTTTTACCAATGTATTCAACTTCGACAACACCGTGGGTTTCTCTCCTGTCAGCTATGCCATCGTCAAATACGACAAGGAACGGGACGAGCCGGTACGCGACAGCAGCGGTAACATGATCAAGGTGGGTAAGGGCGAATCCGGCCTGATGCTCGGCGAGATCACCGACAAGACCCCATTTGACGGCTACACCGACCCGGAGAAGACCGAAAAATCCATCTTCCGTGACGTTTTCAAGAAGGGCGACGCCTGGTTCAACACCGGCGACATGATGCGCGATATCGGCTTCCGCCATGCGCAGTTCGTGGATCGTCTGGGCGATACCTTCCGCTGGAAAGGCGAAAACGTGTCCACCACCGAAGTGGAACAGATTTTGGATGGTTTTGATGGCATTCAGGAGTCCGTGGTTTACGGGGTGGAAATCCCCAACACCAATGGCCGGGCCGGCATGGCACAGGTTCGCCTGACCTGCCACCACAGCGAGTTCGACTTCCAGGGGCTGTGTGCCTACCTGAAGCGTGAGCTGCCTCCCTACGCCATTCCCGTGTTCCTGCGCATCAACGAGCAGGCCATGGAAACCACCGGTACCTTCAAGCACCAGAAAAACAAGCTGAAAGAGCAAAAGTACGATCTGAGTCAGCAGGACAATGCGGTTTATGCATTGCTCCCCAAGGCTGACTGCTATCAGCAGCTGGACAAGGCAACCCAGGAAAGCATCGACAACGGCGAACACCGTTTCTGATCCTTCCCGCTTGTCCTGACAAAAAGGGTGCCCTCGGGCACCCTTTTTTTGGTTCATCGCGGATGAGTGGAAACGGAAGCGAGCCACTCCCGGGTAAGGAGCCAAGTAGCTTGCTTGCCCCTGCGCCCCTTCCGGATACCGAACCCGAACCCCAGATCTGAATCACCGCCGCCATGGATTGCGTAGGGTGCACTGAGCCTAAGGCGAACTGCACCAATCAGGCGCTTGATGGTGCAGTTCGCCTCAGGCTCACGCAGCCCCGGGAGAGTAATTTGCCTTCGGTAACGACAAATCAGACGTCTCGCGCAGGACGAACACCTCCCCATAACCCGCCGCCTTGGGCAGTGTCCTTTGCCAACGCTTGGCAAAGGAAATTCTTCCACACCCCAACAACTATCCCCATGGTCTGTGGACAACTCTGTGCAGGACCTCAGGAAAACACTCTACAGCCCCCGTATAGGATACCTTTCAGCTGTTTGCATGATTTTCCACCAGGACAGGGATTGACACTTTCCACAACTTGCAGAGCGCATCAGCACATTTAGCGGGGGGTTACTCACAAAACCTGTGGATAGAATTGTGGAAAAGCTGAGAAGAACCGTCTGTAACCCCCGGCAAAAGGCCTTTCCCTCTCAATGATGGATAATTACACAGACAGCAAACCTTATTATTCTCAGCAACTTAGCGGTGCTTTTTTGGCCACGCCAGATGACAACCGGATGACAGCCAATCGCATGAGCTCAATAGCAGCCTTGTGCAAAAACGCCACTTCCTTGTCATATACAGGCCGTTCAGGTAACCGATCTCTACCACGCATCGGTACAATCATACCCTCTAAATTCTTTTCCACAGAAGCTGTGGATAACCCTGTGCATAGCCGGTACACAACCGCTCTATCTCACCGGTTTTTCACGGCTATTGACGACATGCCTATTTTTTGACCAATCAATAAATTCATTATATTTCAATTGGTTGCGCTGTTTATTATGGACCATTCACGGGTTTGTCATATTTTATTGCAGAAAAAGCCCATTGACAGAAACCTGTGAACAAAATTGGGGCATGAAGACGTTACCAAGGGTGACAGCGTGGCACAGTCGTTCCGAGTAATCTGGCCATACCCTCTGTGAGGGGCTTATTTCGAACATAAAAAAAACGGGTACCAAGGGGGTACCCGTCAAAAGACACCACTAAGGGGTTAGCGGTGTGCGCTACAACACTGTTTGGACGCCTCAGCTCTTCTTGCGGCTGCGGCGTTTTGGAGTCTCGGATTCAGAGGAAGTATGTACATCTTCCTCGGCTTTACTCAGAGCACTGGTAAGCTCATGAACCCGTTTCTCCAGCTCTTCGACTTCCCGCTTGTTGGGGAGCCCCAACCGGGACAGCGCCTTGTTCAGGCGATCGTCGAAGGCCTTCTCCATCTTGTCCATGGTCTCGCCGGTATGATGGCGAACCCGTTCCTTGATCTCTTCCACCCGGGACTCGGTTTTGTCCTTGGTGTGACGTTCCACTTCTCGGCCAGCTTCGACCAGGGCATCAAAAAAGCCACTACCCTCTTCCTCGGCCCGTGCGAACGCTCCCAGACCGGCAAGCCAGATCTGGTGGGTATACTTGCGAATGTCTCGTGAAGCCCCGCTAAGGGCCTTCAGCGGGCTAGGATTCCGCTCTTCTTTTTCATTCTGCTTATCGTCGGACATGATCCAGACTCCGAAGGTAATTCCACGAGCAGATGCAGCGCAGCAACAAGCAACGGCATCGACGCGATGGGGTAAATTATAGGGGGGTAGCAGAGCAGGCTTGCACGAGTTTGTCTGACAATTGCTCAATGATCGTTTATGTGATCAATTTCTCATCAGATCAGGCTATTGCCCATCCAGATCATCATTATCATCCGGCCGCCGATTGCCAATCAGGCCCATGCCCCGAGCCAGATCCCGGGCGCTGTTGCGGATCACTTCCCGAGAGCGGCCGGTAAGCAAATCGACAATCCGCTTCCTCAGGCGCTCTTCCAGCTGATTGGCGCCCTCTTCAAGACGGCGATCCACCTTGCGTTCAATTTTGGGCCCCAGATAAAAATGACCAATTAACCCCATCAGGGTCAGGGTCAGCAGAGAAGACGCTCCCGCCGCTGCAAACAGCAGCCACCCCAGAGTGGCTATATCTATCTGCAGCGTTTCCATCAGGCCGCTCCGAACATGAACAGCAGTTGCCCGACCCCGGCCATGGCCCCCAGGAAGCCGCCTACCACGATCAGAATCCACTCATCTTCCTGGAAGGCCGGTCGCAGCAAGTCCTGGAATTCTTCCGAGCTGAGCGCCTGCATCCTTTCAGCCATGAGCTTCTCGACAATCAGGCCCCGCTCTTTGTTGAAGCCCTGATCTTCAAAAGGCTCCACGGCAAGATCGACAGCTTTGTCTTCCACCGCCTTCTTGAGATCCGCATAACCCTCCGGGCCCACCGTCAACTGGGCAGCCGTACGCACCACGCCACCATTGAGCAGTGGTTTGAGATGGCGTTTGATCAGGGCCTTGGTGCGATCTCCACGGGGACCGTTAACCACCTGGTACATGATGTTGCGCAAGGTGATCACCTCATCCGTAGCAAGGCGAGCAAAGGATTCAGCCACATCCTTCTGCCGCTTCAGGAACAGTCCCTGAATGCGGAAAGGGCCGATTTTAACGGGATTGAGCGGTCGAAAAATCAGGTTCAGAGCCAGCCAGTTGGTGGCAATACCGACGATAAAGCCAAAGAACGGTAACACCCAGTTTTCAGGCACAAAGATGAATACCGGCACCTGGATCAGGCCGAACAGGAAACCGAAGTAGAAACCGGAATTGGTAATGAAACGAAATTCAGGATCACCCACTTCCTGGAACATCTGCACCATGAGCGCCTTGTCTTCGCTCATCTGGGTGATGACCATGTGCTTCATGTCCACCAAGCTGTCCAGATTGCGGCTGATGTCATCAACCACATTGTCCATGACCGCTGGAATTGCCCGGCGTGCGCGGGCGTAGACACGCTTGCGCACCAACAGAGGCAAATTCTCCCAGAGCACGGCATTGCGCTCGGTCATCACCTCATCGGTGTACTCTTCAATACGTAGCTGGATGGTGCGGGTGAGGTGGGCGGATATCTTTTCCGGCTCCATCTCGCGAAAAAACTCGTCCAGACTGCCCAGTTTGGAAAGGGCCTTGTCCACGACTATACCTGCCATCTTCTCGACCTTGGAGGGAATGATCCCCTGCCAGCCGAAGATTGGCCGAATACCAATGAATTCCAGTGGATAGAACGTCATTTTGACGGCCATCCAGTTGGTGATCCACCCTACGGCACCGGCGATGAAAGGTATACTGACGTACTTCCAGAAGTCCGGGTACGAAAGCAATGATTCCAGCATTGAAAAACAACTCCCCTCCAAGGGCTTGTGCACTGTAACGCGACAGTACCAAGACAAACATATCCCGCTTTCGCCAATCCCGGTCTAAAAAGCCAATGTCGTTTTAAGGCAGCAACCTATCATGGGAGGTGCCCTTTATTATAAAAGTCCCTAGTATAGGTAGCTGGCACTCTAAATATAAGCAAGATAACGTAATTTTTGGCAACAAATCGGGACCCTAAGCGACAACGAGATCCCATTTCAGGACAGGATTTTCCCTCACTTATGCCTCAGACCGGTAGTTTCCCCCAGCTGATTGTGCTTGGTGGTTTGGAGAGCGCACTCAATCAGGCGCTCACCGGCAACCAGCCCGGCCGCGACAGATTAGCCGCCCTGCACGGCACTGTCGTGCGGATTCGTACTGAGCGCCCGCTCTGGGTGCTCTATGTGCTGATCTATGAAGATGGCGTGGAACTGCTAACCGACTACGAAGGCAACGTGGATATCCGTGTCCGGGGTCCTCTGGGAGCCATGGTCCACTGGTTGTTTGCCAGCGAGCCACTGACCGATCACGAATCCCTGCGCGTCACCGGCAGCGACAGGCAAATTGCCCAACTAGCCAACCTGATCGAGAATTTCAGCCTGTGGCCACTGGTTCGCAACTGGCTCGACGACCATGTCCGGCTCAAGGAGCTGCTCGACCTGCTGCGCCGTGAAGACCCGGTTTGGCTGGAGAAGCTGGCCACCCTGCCTCAGCAGGTCGGAGAACTGGCAGAACAGGTAGCTCGTCAGCAATTGATTCAGGAAGACATCCTCGAGGAACTGCGTCACCTGCGCGGAGAATTGCGACGAGCCCGCAAGCTGGACCAGTTCTTCACCCTCACCGGCACCCTGCTGATTCTGCTGTCGCTACTCAAGGCGTCCTCCCTGTGGGAAACCACCTTGCATGCATTGCAGCAGGATGTGTTGTCCCTGGCCATGCTCAGCCTTGGCATTGCCTTCCTGCTGGCTCGACTACTCCCCGCCAGGGGCAGGCTGTAGCCGCCGAGCGATAAGCTGCGACGCAGGTTAGGCCAAAACGACCAGCCAGCAAGTTTCGAGCGCGCCAGCAACGCTCCCCGCAGGAGCTATGCTTGCCCCCCCCCAGGGGATCTGCGACATGCGAACCGAGCGCAGCGAGGAGACAAAGGCCAAGGCCTATCGTTCTTTCTGAAACCTGTGGAGCGCTGAGATTCCTGATCGCCCTGCGGGCGATATCCTTGCTGCGCAAGGTTCGCGGTTCAAGCGCCGCTCCTACAGCAGCTTCGTAGATATCTCGGAACTTGCCCTATGCAATCAGACTAGCTCGTATTATCGATTCTTCTTCGGCGCGCCAAAAATTTGCCCCAGGCGTTCGCCGACCAGCTCCGCGCTGGAGCGGGCCAGGCTGCGACTGGCCCCTTCCAGCACATCCCGGGTGTCCAAATTGCGGACGCCATCCACCAGGCCGCGGCGCACCCCCTCTTCCACCCGCGAAGACAGCACCTGAGCAGCGTTTTCCACCTGCTCATCCAGCTCTTTCTGCATGCTGTCACGCAACCGCGGCTGAAAGTAGAAATGCCCCCACAGCGCTACCACTGCCAGTGTCATTGCCGAGCTCAACACCGCCGTGGCGATTACCCAGATTATCGACATGCCCTCACTCCTTTTCTCTATCCGCTCTAATTGGCTGATAAACAACCGGTTTTGGTAACAGAGCAAGACAATGTTGTTAAATAAAGTATGCGCGCAATGCCTGCCCAAAGGGAATTCATTAGAGTGAAAACCAAGGGAAAGGATGCCCACTGTTAAGAGCCTGTACACGCTCCCACGAAAGGAACGTCATCTTAATGTGTGGCCCCGAGGTACCCAATGACTGCCGTGACAACCAGCAGCCGCGAAAGCAGCCATAGCCAGCAGATGATTCACCAGGCGATGTCTCTCTGTCGGCGACATCAGCAGCCCCTCAGCATCCTCGCTATCCGATTTCAGGAGCTGGCATCCATCAAGGCGGATATCGGCGCCGAGCGAATTCAGCGCTTGCTTGCGAAGGTCCTGCACCAAATGCATACCACTAAACGTTGTGAGGACGGGCTGGTGAGCAGTCAGTCAGGGCAATCCCTGTTCGTGGTCTTGCCGGCCACCGCCGTGGACGGTGCCGTGGCAATGGCGCAGCGACTACAACAATGGTTCAGTAGCCAGGAATTCGAGCTGGATGAGTTCTGTATTTCCCTGCCAACACGCATCAGCGTTCACTGTGCCAGCCAGGAGGAAGAGGAAGGTGTGGTGCAATTGCTTAATCGGGCATTCAATACCCTGGAAAAGACGTCGGACACAGATCACATTGCATTGAGTGAGTCAGCAGGCAAACAACTGGACGCCCTGCAATCCGCACCGGAGGCAACTGACCAACTGTCCAGGCAACTGCTTGAGCTGGCCAATGGCGCCGACCAGGCCTCGCTCATGAAAGTGCTGTCTCCTGCCCTATCCGTTCTGGATGAAGGTCTGAGACTACAGCTGGTAGATCAGTTACTGGAGGCTTCCACCCAAGCGAAGGCGATATAAGCAAAGGAGGCAATGGTTCCGCTGCGTTCAGCGCCCCCCTGCAAAGACCGCCACCTGCCCCAGTCATTCCTCAAAGAGTGCTCCTACGAGCCTCCCCCACCTCAGGGTTTGCGGGCAATGAACACAGCCCGGCGCGGCGCGGGATACCCTTCCCGGGTCAGAGCTGGGTCGTCCGCGTCCAGAAAATCCGGTAACGACTGGAACCGCATCCAGTCAGTGGCCCGCTGCTCCTCAACGGTAGTATTGCTCTCATCCACACAGCGGATATCCACAAAACCACAGCGTTGTAGCCAGCGTTCGAGCATGGCCACGGAAGGCAGGAAAAACACATTACGCATCGCCGCGTAACGGTCCTCGGGCATCAGCACGGTCTGTGCATCGCCTTCCACCACCAGGGTCTCCAGTACCAGCTCCCCCCCTTCGCTCAACACTGCTTTCAGTTCCAGCAAGTGGTCCAGCGGGGAACGGCGATGGTAGAGCACGCCCATGGAAAACACCGTATCGAAATTCTCCGTCTGCGTCGGCAGCTCTTCCATACGCAACGGCAGAAACCAGACCGGAGAGGAAGGCGCAAAGCGGCGCACCGCCAGGTACTGCACCAGAAACAGGATGGTCGGGTCGATTCCCACCACCTGCTCTGCTCCGGCCGCCGCCATTCGCCAGCAGTGGTAGCCGCTGCCACAGCCCACATCCAGCACCCGCCGTCCGGTCAGGGGTGACAAATGCGGCGCCACCCGCTGCCACTTCCAGTCAGAATGCCACTCGGTGTCGATCTGCACACCGAAGAAATCAAAGGGCCCCTTGCGCCAGGGAATCAGCCCCTCCAGAGCTGCCTTCACGTCCCCCGGATCAACGTCACCGGGCTTGCCGATGCGCAGGGCATCCGCCGCAAAATCACAGCCCGCCGGCCCCTCAGGCAGCGCGTTCAGCGCCGCCAGCCAACGGGGCAAATCACCATGGGGTTTGTCCAGCAGGCGCTCCCGACACAGGCCCATCAGCGTGTCCCGCTGGGGCTGGGCATAGAGTTCCCGAAGCGCGGTGTCGCACTGCTGCAGATAATCTTTCAGCATCAACGCACCGCCAGCAGAGAGATAAAATTGAAGCAGCGGAACCACACATGGATCTCCCGGTAACCGGCCTGACGCAGGCGTGCTTCGTGATCAGCCAGGGTTTCGGGTATCAGCACGTTCTCCAGCGCGGTGCGCTTCTGGCTGATCTCCAGATCTGAATAGCCATTGTTACGCTTGAAGGCATGGTGCAACTCGGTCTGCAGGGCGTTCTCCGCATCGTCCGCAAAGCGGATCTTCTCCGACAGCACCAGAATCCCGCCAGGCAAGGTGGCGTCGGCAAGACGTTGAATCAGGGCGTCGCGCTTGTCCGGGGCGATGAACTGCAAGGTGAAATTGAGCACCGCCATGGAACACGGTTCGAAATCCATGCTGGCTACATCTCCCTCCAGCAGACTGACCCGTTCGCTTTGCCCGGTTTCCGCAATCAGTGTGCCGGCCTGACGAATCATGGCCGCAGAATTATCCACGGCGATCAGCCGGTTGCCCTGATCTGCGGTCAATGTTGCCATGGCCGTGGTCGCGGCCCCCAGGGAGCAGCCCAGATCATAGAGACAGGTATCCGGCTGGGCGTAACGGGCGGCAAGAACCCCGATCATATCAATGATGGTGGGATAGCCGGGCACCGAACGGCGAATCATGTCCGGGAAGACACGCACCACGGTGTCATCGAACGAAAAACGGGTCACCTGCTGGTGCGCTGTGGCGTAAATACGGTCCTGCTGATCAGACATAGGGGTTCCGGTATCACAATGCGGGGCGAATTATAGCGGGTGATACCGGTAGGTAGGAATGCCTGACGCTAATCAGCGAAAGGCATGGCGTTCACGTCATCCGTTTCTCTTGTCCGACGCCGAACATTCAGCGTTTCGCTTAGTTCAGGCTGACCCGCAGGTTGGGGTTGAAGTCTTCGTCAGACAAGTCGCTCAGATAACTTTGCACAAAATCCTGCACGTCGCTGTCACCCTGCTCGCCAAGGCGCTGAAGGGCCTCTTTCAGGGGCAAGGTCTGCCCATGGAGCGCTACCCGGGAGGCGGTCAGATTCAGGCCCAGGTCAATCACTGCGTATTCCAGGTTCTCTGCCTGGCGGGCCAGCACCATCTTTTCCAGCACGCTGCTGCCATCCTGGCAGGATAAAGAGAGCACTTGCTCACCAGAGGTCAGCGCCAGCTCATCGCTTTCAATCAGATCATCGACCAAGGCGCCGAAAGCGCTCTCCTGGCTCGCCGCCAGACACAGCCGCTCGCTCATGCCGCTACTGATTTGTGCATGGGCCGGCAGGGCCAACACAGCAAACAGGACAAAAGACAAATAACGCATGTAGGAACCCTCTATCCCAAAACCCGAAAGACACAATCGTCGGAGCGGATTATACGAATTAAACACTACATAAGTTAACCACTCTCACACATAAAGATGGCAAAAAAGTGACGAAATGCAATGTTCCGGCTTCATACGGCAGTCATTAATCCTTCCTAGAGTCCCTAATCGAAACAGGCCTAAATATTGCTTAGGCTTCCATACAAGACCATTCACTCCACGGGAGACACCGGTATGCCCACTTTTCGCAAGCATGACTCCGCCAATGTCCTGACCTGCGGAGCACTGCTCCTGATATTCTGTGGGGCGATGCTGGCTTTACAGGATGTGCAGTGGCTGCTGGTGAGCATGGCCAGTTTTCATGCCGGGGTGGTTTTGACAGCCGTAGCCCTGTGCTTGCATGGATGGCGGCGTCATCGGGCCTGGCGCCTGGAGTTCCTCATACTGGTGATACTGGGATTACTGGTGACACTGGCACCCTTGATGCCACTCCCCTTTCAGGATTTTCTCGAATACCTCACGCCTTGATCTCCAGATAGCGGGAAATGGCATCGCGCATAGCGGTCAGAGAAAGCGGTTTGATCAACTGGCCGTTCATCCCTGATCGCTGTACCCGACCTCCCAGCTCGGATACAGCATGGGCGCTCAGGGCCAGGATCTGACAAGGGGGCCAGTGTTCGCGTTCTTCACAATCGCGCATACGCCCGGCACTGGTGAAGCCGTCCATCACCGGCATGTCCAGGTCCATCAGTACCAGATCATAAGCACCAGCGGCTTCCTGGAACTTGTCCAGCGCACGGGCGCCATCCTCGGCAATATGAATCAGGCTGATACCCAGCCGCTCCAGATAGCCCTTTGTCACCATCTGGTTCACCGGGTTGTCCTCCACCACCAGCACCCGCAGTGCGGCAACGGCTTCTTCCCCTTCCACCTGTGAAATAATCGGAATACTACTGGGCATCTGCCGACCCAGTAACTGTTTGAGTTCATTGACCGTGAGCACCGAACGTCGGAGCAATTGCACCTGTGGGGGCAGCCAGTCCGGAGCCTGAGAGCGCATCCCGGTAAGCAGCAGAATCTGCAGTGGCACCTGACTGAGACGCACCAGCTGCAGGGTTTCCTCCAACAGATCCCGGTCAGGCATACCGTTGATCAACAGAACCCGTGCCCCTTCCAGCGACCCCAGCGCCGCCAGTTGCGAGCTGTTACTGACCCGCTGCACCGCCTGAAACCGCCGGTCCGCCAGCATCCAGTCAGCCAGGTTACCCTGCACATCCCACAACCAGGCCGGTGGCGCCTCCTGCTCCATCGTCGGCACGTCCCCTTTATCCGCCGCCATCTGAACGCTGAAACTGAAACGGGCCCCCTTACCGGGAGCACTTTCCACATGAATGTCTCCGCCCATCAGCGCCACCAGTTCGCGGCTGATGGACAATCCCAACCCAGTGCCACCAAAGCGTTTCGCCGTATCCGCAGAGGCCTGGGCAAAATTCTGAAACAGCCGGGCCTGCTCTTCCTGACTGAGGCCAATGCCGGTATCGGTCACTGCAAAGCTGAACAAGGGTTGTTCCTGGCTCACCTGGCGATAGGCCAGAGACAATACCACTCTGCCGTTACGGGTAAATTTGACGGCATTGCCCAGCAGGTTGATCAACACCTGACGCAGCCGGGTCGGATCACCCACCACCCGGGAAGGGGTGCTGCTGTCGATATCGAGCAACACCAGGGAGCCGTTATCACTGGCGGGCAGATTGAACATCTGGGCGCACTCGGCCATCAGCAAAGGCAGGTCAAACTCTTCTTCCACCAGCTGCAATTTGCCGGCCTCTATCTTGGCGAAATCGAGCACATCGTTGATCAGCGCGGTGAGGGTGCGCCCGGCACTGTCGATCAGACTGATATATTCCTGCTGCCGGGGCGTGGGGTCGGTTTCACGTAACAACTCTGCAAGGCCGATCACCCCATTGAGGGGAGTCCGAATTTCGTGGCTCCTGCGGGCAAGGAACTGCCCCTTGGCCAGACTTTCCGCACGAGCACTGATGGCCCGGGAATTGGAGCGGTAAACCAGCAGAGCCAACCCCAACACCAGGGCATACAGCAACAGCACCGCCAGCATCAGAAAAATGCTGCTTCGCAATTTCTCCTGACGAGTGTGCTCTACCAGCTGTACTGACAGCTCTACCAGACTGTCAGACAAGCCATCCAGGGACTGCATGGCGTGGCGGCTGCGATCGTAGGCCTGTTCCCAGCTTACCTGGACCCGGGGCGCCAGAATCAGCTCTTGTTCAGACCACAATAGAAACCGTTGCAGTTCGTCCTTCACAAGTCGCCACTGCTGATGCAGCTCCATGACGCCAGTCCTGGCGGACAGCGCCTTGATCTCGCTGTCGATAATCGAAAGCTGCTGCTGCAGTCGCTGCCAGGCATTTTCCAGACGACGGGCGTCGTTATCCCCCAGGTATCCACCGCGCTGGCTGACATAAAGCGCCAGGGCACGAATCAACCCGATGTCATTCTGCGCCTGACGAAACGAGCCCAGCGTCAGGGACAACACTTCATTGGGCTCCAACCCCTCCCCCACTGACATATCCGAAGCGATCAGTACTGAGGAAAGGGCATTGCCCAGACGCTGGGCAATGCGATTGACATTATCGTAGGGGCCCGCCACGTCTTCCAGGGGAATCCCGGTTTTCACCGTCAGGCCAGACCAGGTTTCGCTGAGCAGGCCTGCCTGATCATTCAGGCCGGGTATATCCCGTTCACGCACCTGCTGCAGAAAGGCCTGTAGGCGGCTGTCCGCTCTCGCCGCGCTCAGTTCGAAGCGTGACACGATCTCCTGATGCTGGGTATGGATCATCACCGGAGCCAGGTCACGCATGTCGTCAAGGGGCGAAAAGGCAGCCAGGCCACTTCCGAACAGCCTGAGATCGCCTTGCATAGTCTTGTAACCCGACAGCAGATCCAGGCGGTGTTGAACCATCAGGAAAGACGCAATCGCAAAGGGGACGGTGATAATGGCAAACAGCAATGCCATTGCAACGCCAGTGCGCATACCGTTATGTGATGGTTTTTCCATCCGTCTTTCCCTGTAAAGGGTATCCTCATCGGGTATCTTGTATTGTGCCACCAGAAAATCGCCGCCACATCAGGGAAACCCGGAACACCTTGCCCCATGATGACAAAAATGAATGTAAAAGTTTGCTATCTGTTGCCGCTTATCCTCCTGCTGGGCCTGGTTTCCTGCGGCACACAGCCCGACCTTGAGCAGCCACCTACTGCCTTGAAGCTGCCAACACTCAGCACCGAATCCAGCGAAGAGCAACGCAGGCAGGTGACACCAACCGCCCAGGCCGTGGACCTGTCGCACTTTCAGGTTCCCCAGCACCTGGCCGGTCTGAAACTGGACGGGGAAATCAGAACCCAACGGGGCCGCACGCTGCATTATCGAAGCGAAGATAAAAAAGAGCAGTTATCGCTGACCCTTAGCGGGCTACCGACGGGCTGGGATAACATGCCGTCAGAGCGTGCTGTCGCCAGTCACTACAGCGAGGCACGACAAAGACGGGTGAACGAAGCCCTGCAAGACAGCGCCAATGCCCTGACGATCCTCAGCGAAACCTTGCTGGATCTGGAAGGCCAGCCCTCCGCCCAGGCACAAATGCGCTGGGTTGAAAGGGGAAGGCCAATCCAGAACCAGTCCCTACTGGTAACCCTGATCGATGGTTTTTACATCCGCATCAACAATGCCAGCTACCAGCAAAGTTCCCGGTGGCTGCTGCAGCAGGGCAAACGGGCGCTGGCCGAGTTCAAAGCAGCGCAAAAGGCAGTTGACAGTTGATAGTGGACAGTTGACAGCTTCGCGGGCCGTGTCAGTGTATCGCCGAAACGCCAGAGGCCGCGTTCGTAGCTATGGCGTAACCTTTTGCGTTTCAGAGCCTGACGAGCCATTCCGCAACGCTGTAATTGTCCTCTTCCTTTAACTACCACAAACGCATTCGCCAGCGCTTATATCTATGCATTTTCGGGTCTTATCACCATCGCGTTGAACGTCGCCAGCGAAACACCGGATAGCACAGCGGCTCCGGATCGGGTTTCGCTGCCAACTATCAACTGTCAACTACCTTTAGTGCCATCTGTTAATGGTGATTTCCGCAAGGTATCCTGCCATCCCTTCAGGCGCCAACGGCAGATCCGTCTCAGGTCGTGATGACAATCCCAACCTTCTCCCCCATCCAGCCGGCCACTGTTGACTGGCAAGAAACCACCCCGGTGGCGGTGGACTTTGACGACCCATATTTCTCCCGTCAGGACGGCATGGCAGAGAGTGATCATGTGTTTCTGCAGGGCAACCGGCTGCCGGAGCGCTTCCGGGCAATGGCCGCCGGCGGTATTTTCGTTATCGGTGAAACCGGCTTCGGTACCGGCCTGAATTGCCTGCTTGCCGCCCGGGATTTTCTGGAACACGCCCCGGACAGCGCCCGGCTACACCTGGTCTCCGTGGAAAAACACCCGCTACGCAAGGCAGATCTGGCCAGAGCCCTGGCCCACTGGCCTGCCCTGTGCTCGCTGGCGGAGAGGTTGCTGGCAGAGTATCCGGCACCAGCACCGGGCTTTCACCGTCTCCAGCTGCACCCGCGTGTGCAGCTGACGCTGCTCCATGGCGATGCCCTGGCTTTGTGGCCACAGTTCCACCACCCGGTGGATGCCTGGTTCCTGGATGGCTTTGCCCCGGCCCGAAACCCGGACATGTGGCAACCGGAACTTTTCGCCCAGCTGGCCAGACTGAGCCGCCCCGGCACCACCCTGGCCACCTTTACGGCCGCCGGTGTTGTCCGCCGTAGACTGGCCGAGGTCGGCTTTGCCATGCACAAGCGTGATGGTTTCGGCCACAAACGGCATATGCTGGTTGGCAAGATCGAAGGCCAGGAGGCCCACTCCGTATCGGCAACGGGCCACATCCTGGTGGTCGGTGCTGGCCTCGCCGGGGCCACCACCGCCCGAGCCCTGGCCGAGCGGGGCTGCCAGGTAACGGTGCTCGACCCGGATGGCATCGCCAACCATGCGTCCGGCAACCTGGCCGGGGTGGTCTACAGCACCCCCAGTGCCCACCTCACCCCGCAGAATCGCTTCTACCAGCAAAGCTACGGCCACGCCCTGCGCTGGTTACAACGACACAGATATCCAGCACACCCGGAAGACGGCAACCTGAACGGGGTGATCCAGCACTACGTGGATGAGCGCCAGCAAGACAAGCTGGAGCAGGCCATGACAACCGGGGCCTGGCCAAAGGAGCTGCTTCAGCCCCACGGCGATAATGCCGTGCAACTGCTCGGCGGTGGCTATCTGAGGCCGGCCCGCTGGTGCCAGCATCTGCTCAACCACCCTGCCATCAGCCAGGTGTCAGCCCGGGTGGTATCCCTGCAAGAAGGCGCTCCGGCCCGGGTAACCCTGGAGAACGGGGAAACACTCAGCGCCGATGCCGTGGTCCTGTGTACCGCCGGCCAAAGCCAGTCCCTGCCCGGCCTGGGCTGGCTACCACTCAAACACATTCGCGGCCAGGTGAGCTACTGTCAGGCCACCGATGCATCCCGACGCTGGCAACAGGCCCAATGCCATGGTGGTTACCTGACCCCGGTCCTGAAGGAGCTGCACTGTGTCGGCGCCACCTTCAAGCTCCACGAAGATCACACCCATGCCACCGACAGCGACGATGAGGAAAACCTGGCCCAGCTGAGGCATCACCTCCCCGCCCTTTGGCAAGAGCTGGGAGGCGAGCACATCCAGATCGTTGACCGGCGTGTCGCATTCCGTTGTCAGAGCATCGATTTCCTGCCCCTGTGCGGCCCGTTGCCCGTGGCCACGGACAATCCCCACCGCCCGGCACAAGGGCTCTACCTGAATGTGGCCCACGGCAGCCGCGGCATTACCGGCACCCCCTTGTGTGCGGAGCTGATCGCCGAGATGATCTGTGGCCAGCCGCTGCCGATGGACCAGGAAATGATTGACGCCCTGGCCCCGGCCCGGTTTATCCTCCGCAAACGCAAAAAACAACCCGAGTGGATGCCATGACCCTAGTCAGCTTGCCGATTACCGCCCTTTACGCCGCCCTCAGCGGCTTCCTGATCATCGCCCTGGCCGCCAACGTGGTGCGCCTTCGCCTGGGCAAGAAAGTCTCTCTGGGAGATGGCGGCCACAAGGACGTAAGCCGCGCCATCCGCGCCCACGGCAACACCATTGAATACCTGCCCCTGGCGCTGATCCTGATAGCCCTGCTGGAAATCAACGGCGGCGGCAGCACGGCTCTGCACATCTACGGCACCCTGCTGGTAGGCGGTCGTATTCTCTACAGCTACGGCATGCTGATCCCCCGCAGCAGCGCCAACCTGGCCCGCCAGCTGGGCGTAGTCACCTCCTGGCTGGTAATCCTGGGTGCCGGGATTCAGCTTCTGGTGATTTAAAGACCTTTCCCGTAGGAGCGGCGCTTGAGCCGCGAAGGCGTTGGGGTAAGATTCCCAAGGCTTTCGCGGCTCAAGCGCCGCTCCTACGGAATCAACGCCTCTGCCTCAACGGAGCCTTATGCCCATCATAGTCCCCTGGAAAGACCTGCCCGCAGACACCCTCACCAACCTGATCGAAGAGTTCGTCACCCGAGACGGCACCGATTACGGCGACCAGGAGATCCCCACTGCCACCAAGGTGGAACAGGTCCGCAATCAGCTAAAGAAACAGGAAGCGTTTGTGGTATTCGATGAGATAACGGAGAGCGTGTCGGTGATGGGGAAGGAACAAACAAGAGACGTAATTGATAATTGAGAATGGATAATTGATAACTGCGCGATGCAGGCTAGCGAGTAACTGAAAGGCAAGAGGCCGCGCTCAAGTGATGAGCGCGGCCTCTTGCCTTTCAGTTTAAACCCCACGTTTTCCGCGACGTTATCAATTATCCATTCTCAATTATCAACTGCCCTCAAGCAATCGCCCCTTCCCGCGCCCACTCACAGCGCACTCTCAGGGGCGCCTCGGAAGGTTCGTGGCACACCTCCGCGCTGTCCCAGACGAAGGTATGGAAGCCGGACAGCTCGGTTTCCAGGTGTACCACCGCATTCACCCAGTACATGTTCTTGAGCAGGGATTCGAACTTGGCGATCCAGTGCTCCCATTCGTACTCCACCGCCCGGTAGGACATGCCAAAGTGGATCACCTGGGTCTGGAAGGTGCCGCCCATCAGGTCATCACCGGGCACAGAGAACATTTCCCGGCACAGGAATGGCCATTCATCGGCCTGAGGAAGTTGCCGGACAGCCCTACGGTTATGAAAACAGTGCGCCTTGCGCTCCTGGATGGAGCCAAACGGCAGATGTTTGATACACCCGTAAACGATGGATTCGTTATCCAAGCTGCCCCCTACTGCATGATTGCTAGCGGCACTTTAGCAAAACCCCGCCATTTTGTGCGCAACAGGACACCAAAACCTGCACCAGGTCCCACGTATACCGTTGGAGCTTTGCTCGCAAAGCGAAGAGGCGAACCTCCGTATACCTGACGGTTTCGCTTTGCGAGCAAAGCTCCAACGGTGGCCACCGCCTGAAATGAAAAACCATGCCACCCCGCAGGAAACGTAGGGTGGATTAGCCGCAGGCGTAATCCACATTTTCCCTACCGCCCACAGCTGTTCATCTGCTGCTGGTAACGATTGGCCGTCGTGGCGGTGCGCTGTGCCGCGCCCTTCATCCATTTATTGTTTTTCCAGGTACCACGGGCATAGCCACCGTGGCCAGCATAATAGTTGAGATACAGGTTGTAGGTGTCGTTGCGGGCGACGCCGTTTTTTCTATGGCTCTGGTAGTGGTACCAGCCCACAAAACGCACCGCGTCCTTGAACTTGTTGCGTTTGGCCCCGTGACGGCCAGTGTCATCCTGGTACCACTGCCAGGTGGAATCCAGGGCCTGGGGGTAACCATAGGCGGAAGACGGTCGTTTCCAGGGGATAAACCCCAGCAGCTTGGTGCGGGGCGGCTTGGCCCGGGCCTGAAACCCGGATTCCTTGTAGATCGTCGCCATCAACACCGGTACCGGCACGCCGTATTCCTTTTCCGTGTTTTTGGCGTACTTGTACCAGTTGTTGAACCAGCCACCCCGCTGGTCAAATACCGCGCAGACATTGTCTGTCTGGGTGGGTGTGCCAGCACAGCCACCCAGAAGCAGTGTCGCCAGCAGCAGGGTCAGGCCAATTTTCATAAAGCTCCCGGATCAATGCCGTGTTGTTCGAATACGGACAGTAGCGCGGCCTCATCACAGACCTCAACCCCCAGGGACTCCGCCTTGGCAAGCTTGGAGCCAGCGGCAGCGCCGGCCACTACCATGGATGTATTCTTCGACACAGAACCGGACACTTTGGCTCCCAACTCCTGCAAGCCCTGTTTTGCCTGGTCACGGGTGAATTGTTCCAGCGTCCCGGTAAGCACCCAGGTCTGCCCTTCCAGGGGGCGACTTTCCGCCTGCGCCGGGGCGCGGTCGAGCAACTCCGCCACCATGGCTTCGGCGTCCTGCAACCGGGCCAGCCAGCCGTTATCCGCCAATGCCTTGGCCAGCTGCGTCATCACACCGGAGCGCACGCCTTTAGGTTCTGCACCGGCCCCTTCCGCGGCCCCCGCATTCAGCTCGGCAACGGTGCGATAATGGTTGCCCAGGGTGTCCAGAGACTTGTCACCGATACCCTCAAGGTTCATGCCCAGCCGCTTGGCGGATTTCAGTAACTGCGCCAATGTCAGGCTGTTCACAAAAGTCGCGGACGGTTCACCACTGGACTGCGGGTTCACCCCGGCGGCCAGCAGCCCATCAATCACCGCCTCGTTATCGGCTTCGGCAAAGAAGGCACCAATGGCCTTGGCCACTTCCATGCCCACATCCGGCACCGCCAGCAGCAATAACAGCGGGGCTCGACGAATCGTGTCCAGGTCGCCAAAACAATCCGCCAGGCTTTTCGCCGTTTCCTCACCAATCTGCAAAATGCCCAGAGCAAACAGGAAACGTCCCAGTGCCACCGACTTGGAGTGTTCCAGCGCGGCGATCAGGTTATCGGCGGACTTTTCCCCCATGCGCTCAAGACCCGCCACCTGCTCCGGCTTCAACCGGTACAGATCGGCCACGGTGGAAATGAGTTCCTGATCCACCAGCGCATCCACCAGCTTGTCGCCCAGGCCATCGATATCCATGGCCCGGCGCGAGGCAAAATGCTTGATCGCCTCACGCTGCTGGGCACCGCAAATCAGGCCACCGGTACAACGGGCCACCACCTGGTCATCACCACGCAGAATCTCACTGCCGCACACCGGGCAGCTCGGCGGCAGGGAAATATCCTGAGCCTCCGCCGGGCGCCGTTCCGGCAACGCCCGCACCACCTTGGGAATCACATCCCCGGCCCGGTACACCACCACGGTATCGCCGATGCGGATATCCAGCCGCTGGATTTCGTCGATGTTGTGCAGGGTGGCGTTACTCACCGTGACCCCGCCCACCTGCACTGGCTCCAGCCGCGCCACCGGGGTCAGGGCACCGGTGCGCCCCACCTGCCAGTCCACGCCGTTGAGTACGGTAAGTTCTTCCTGGGCAGGAAACTTGTGGGCGATGGCCCAGCGCGGCGCCCGGCTGACAAAGCCCAGGTCCCGCTGCCAGTCGAACCGATTGACCTTGTAGACCACCCCATCGATGTCGTAACCGAGGCGGTCACGCTTTTCCAGAATACCGTGGTAAAAATCCAGTAATGCCTCAACCCCTGCACACACACGCACTTCCGGATTGACCCGCAGATTCCAGCTGCGCAGGGCATCGAGCATGTCTGAATGGGTCGCCGGTTCGGGGACGCCTTCCAGTTGCGCCATGGAATAGGCGTAGAACTCCAGCGGCCGGCTGGCAGTGATCCGCGAATCCAGTTGCCGCAGGCTGCCGGCGGCGGCATTGCGGGGGTTGGCGAAAACCTTCTGCCCCGCCTCTTCCTGCCGGGCATTCAGCGCGGCAAAGCCACCATGGGGCATCACCACTTCGCCACGCACTTCCAGCCGGGACGGCAGCGTGTCGCCACGCAGTTTCAGGGGCACCGAACGGATGGTGCGAGCGTTGACGGTAATGTTCTCACCGGTCTGCCCATCACCACGGGTGGCGGCCCGCACCAGCTCCCCGTCCACGTACAACAAGGAAATCGCCAGCCCGTCCAGTTTCGGCTCGGCCACATAATCCACGGTGCCGGACACATCCAGGCGCTCGCGCACCCGCTTGTCAAAGGCACGCAGCTCATCGTCGTCGAAAGCATTATCCAGGCTGAGCATGGGGACTTCGTGCTGCACCTGATCGAACGCTTCCAACGGCACATCGCCCACCCGCTGGGTGGGCGAATCCGGGGAGACCAACGACGGGTGCTCCGCCTCCAGCGCCTGCAATTCCCGGTAAATGCGGTCGTACTCCGCATCCGGCACCGCCGGATCATCGAGCACGTAATAACGATAGGACCAGTCGTTAAGCTGGTCGCGGAGGTGTTGGGTTTTCTGAATGATGTCTTGGGAAGGCTGGCTCACGGGACGGAGATTTCCTGTGTCTTAATCTTCTTTAGGAGGCTGCTTGAGACGCGAACCGGCGCTGTATCGGTGTTGTCTTCTTTAACCGCTTCGCGCCTCATACCCGCAGGGCACAGAGAGCGGCGCTCCTACGGTGCCATGTCAGACGTAGGGTGCACTGAGCCTGAGCGAACTGCACCTTTCCGGCCTTTGCATGGTGCAGTTCGCGTAGGCTCAGTGCACCCTACGCTCCAGCCCCAACGGTGCCGCTTTTCCTCGCAGCTAGCAGCTCGAAGCTAGTCGCTGCTTTTTACGCACTAGGCACTCGCTGGCGACGTTCGAATTCCTGCACCCGCTGGCGTAAATGCTCCATGGTCTGCGGGGTCAGCACGCTGTGCTGTTCGTCTTTCAGGTCACCGTCCAGTTCACTGGCCAAACGGCGGCAGATGGACAGCATCTTGTCCAGCGCACCCAGCGCATCCGTAGCGCCCGGCAGTTTCAGGAAAAAGGTCACCCCGGCAAAGGTCTTTTCTTCCATGGTATCCAGGTCAAAGGTGCCCGGCTCAACCGCATTGGCCATGGAAAACTGCAGCTCATCGCGGCCATCCAGAGTGATATGCCGATGGAAGATGTTCATCTGCCCGTAGCGCAGGCCGGATTCCAGCAGCAATCGCAGCAGATCGTTACCGGCAAAGGGCGCGCCACGATGGGCAATCAGGTGCACCACGATCACTTCCAGCACCGGTTGGGGTTCGCGGTGGCGCTCCGTTTTTCTTTCCTGCGGTCGCTCGACCGGTTTCTTCTCGGCGGGCCGTTGCTCCACTGCCGGTTTCGGCGGCTCGCGGGGCGGTTCCGGTTGTTTCGGCGGTTCCCGGTATGCCCGGGTTTCGTCCACAGACTCGGGCTCCCTGTCGCCGTCGAACAGGTTCTGTTGTTCGGCGGTGGGGATCTCCTCGGTAACGGCTTCGTCCGGCTCCATCATGGTGGGCGGCGCGTCAGCCCGCTCCTGCGAGTCCATTTCCATGGCCCGACGTACCACACGGGCGGTGCCGATCAGCTCCGGGTTGTAATCGCTTTTCTCGGGTTCGTCTTCCTGAGCATCCCGGTAACGCGGGTCGATACGCATACGCAGCCGACCCTGCCGTTCCTTGATCATGCGACGGACACCGTCCGCCAGGATCAGCAGGATCAGAATAACCAGAATGCCAATCAATGTTTCCAGATTCAGGCCCATTGCCTCATCTTCCTTGCTTGCGCTGCACGACCTTCGATGGCCGTGTTGGATTCTTTACATGTTCACGTGCCAGAGTTCAAAACCTGCCCTCTCCCCCACCCCCTCTCCCGCAAGCGGGAGAGGGGAGCTCAAACCCTGACCTTCTGGAGGGTACCCTCTCCCGCTTGCGGGAGAGGGACAGGGAGAGGGCGTTTTCAGGTCATTGAACCCCGGGACGTGAGTTACATAGCCGCCATTTCGGCAGCTTCTTCCACATCGACCGATACCAGACGGGACACACCAGGCTCGTGCATGGTGACCCCCATCAGGGTAGCAGCCATCTCCATCGCAATCTTGTTATGAGTAATGTAGATGAATTGTACTTTTGCGGACATTTCCGACACCAGGTTACAGAAACGCCCCACGTTGGCATCGTCCAGCGGCGCATCTACCTCATCGAGCAGACAGAACGGCGCCGGGTTGAGCTGGAAGATACTGAATACCAGGGACAGAGCGGTCAGAGCCTTCTCCCCCCCTGACAACAGGTGGATGGTGCTGTTCCGCTTACCCGGGGGCCGCGCCATGATCGTGACACCGGTATCCAGCAGGTCGTCGCCGGTGAGCTCCAGATAGGCATGACCGCCGCCGAACACCTTGGGAAACAGTTCCTGCAGGCCACGGTTGATGCGGTCGAAGTATTCCTTGAAGCGCGCCCGGGTTTCCCGGTCGATCTTGCGGATGGCGTTTTCCAGGGTGTTGAGCGCGTCTTCCAAGTCCGCGTTCTGGCTGTCCAGGTAGTTCTTGCGCTCGGACTGCTGCTGGTATTCGTCGATGGCCGCCAGGTTGATCTGGCCCAGCCGTGAAATACGCTGGCCGATCATGTCCATTTCCCGCGCCCACTCCTGCTCGTTGGCTTCCTCGGGCAGGTTTTCCAGCACGGTGTCCAAATCGAAGTTGTGCTCACCCAGCTGCTCGGCCACGGTCTGACGGCGGGTGGTCAGGTCCTGCCACTGCATCCGCTTCTGATCCATGGTGCTGCGGATTTCCTGGGCCTGGCGCTCGAACTGGCCGCGTTGGCCTTCCAGGTTGCGCATCTCGTGGTCCACCGCGTCCAGTTCACGGCGGGCCTCGGTGAGCTTGTGTTCCGCTTCCAGGCGCACTTCCAGTTTTTCTTCCAGCTGCATCTGCAGCTCGGTGCCCGGTTCGTCGCCCTCGTTGGTCTGCTCTTCCAGCAGCGCCTTGCGCTCGGCCAGGGCCTGCACCTGGGATTCCAGACGGCTCAGGTTCTGGCGCAGGGAATCCGCCTGGGTGCGGGCACCCTGCACTTCCATGGCCAGATGATGGGACTGGTCACGGGCATGGCGGGCTTTCTGGCGCGCCTCATCCAGACGCAGGCGCAGCTCATCACGGCGGGACAGCAAGGCTTCCCGCTGGCCGCTGTCGGCCTCCATGGCGTCCAGCGCTTCTGCCAGCACACCACGGGCCTCTTTCATCTGTTCCTGTTCCTGGGCGTGCTGCTCATTGGCTTCTTCCAGCTCGCGGCCCAGACGCTCACGGCGCATGGTGATCTGCTCCAGGCGCACCTGGCGGGCGCTGACCTGGGCATTGATCTCACCCAGCTCCCGGTTGATGCGGCTGGCCTGGCGCTGCACGTCTTCGCGCTCTTCTTCCAGTTCGCCGATCTGTTCCCGGGTGCTGTCCAGTTGTTCTTTAAGGTCGTCCACGGTGGTCTGAAGGGTCTCAATCTCGCCCTCCAGTTGCTCCAGCTCCCGACGGCGCTCAAGAATACCGGCTTCCTGATCTTCCTCTTTGGCCACTTTCAGCCAGTCCGGGCCGAGACAGATACCGTCACGGGTGACCACAGATTCGTAGGCGTCCAGTTGGCCGCGCAGGGCCAGAGCGGCATTCAGATCATCGGCCACATAGACGCCGGCCAGCAGACCTTCCGGCACCTGGCCCTGAACATGATCTCGGAGCAGTTTGCCCTTGCTACCTGAGCCCTTCACCGAGGCCGGGCTGAACAGGGCCAGGCGGCCATGGGACAGATCGCCCAGCCAGTCGCTGACCTGATCCAGGCCGCTGATGGCCACCGCCTGGATGCTGTCACCCAGCACTGCTTCCAGGGCCTTTTCCCAGCCTTCGTCCACCTGTACCTGATCGGCCAGGCGCGGCTCTGCATCCAGCTCGTGACGGTTGAGCCAGTCACTCACCGCCCCGTCATCGCCCATGGCGGCTTTCTGCAAGGCTTCCAGAGAGGTGCGACGGCCCTTCAGGGTCTGCAGCTTCTCGCGGGCCTCGTCCAGCTGACGACCCCGGTCGCCGTTTTCCCGGCGCATGCGGTTGATGTCTTCCTGCAGGGATTCACTGCGCAGTTCGTTTTCTTCTGACTGGCCGCGATATTGTTCCACCTGCTCTTCCAGCTGGCGCATTTCCTGGGCCAGCGGACCGGAATCCAGGGATTCCTGTTCTTTCTTGAGGCGCTCAATCCGCTCTTTCAGGCGATCCTGGGATTTTTCCAGATGCTGAATGCGGGACTGCTCCACCTCGGCCTGGCGGCGGGATTCCCCGGACTGGCCGTTGAATTCTTCCCACTCCTGCTGCCAGTTCTGCATGGTTTCTTCGGCCAGGGCCAACGCCTCGGCGGACGCTTCCTGCTGCTCACTGATCAGCTCCAGCTCCGGCTCACGCTCGGCGAGGATGGCATCCAGTTCCGCCACCTTCTCGCTGTCCACCCGCAGGTGTTCATCGGATTCCTGCCAGCTCGCCTTGATCTGGTCCAGCTCTTCATAGAGCTGCTGCTTTCGCTCACGCTGATGCTGAATGCTCTGTTCCAGCCGAGCCACTTCTGCGCCCAGGGCATAAAAGTGCTGCTGCACCTGATTGAAATGCTCCTGCACCTCGTGGTGTTTGTCGCGCAGGCGCTCTACCTCCGCATCCACATGGCGTTGCTCGGCGATCTTGGCTTCCATGGACACATCCAGCTCGCCGATCACGTGATCGAGCTGCTTGACCTGGCCATCCAGCCCCTTCCAGCGCAGGGCCTTGAGCTGTGCACCCTTGAGGCGCTCCTCTTCCTTGTACTGCTTGTACTTTTCCGCCGCGCTGGCCTGACGACTGAGGCGCTCCAGCTGACGTTCCAGTTCGTCACGGATATCAGTGAGTCGCTCCAGGTTTTCCCGGGTGCGGCGGATGCGGTTTTCGGTCTCGCGGCGGCGCGCCTTGTACTTGGAAATCCCCGCCGCTTCTTCGATGTAAACCCGCAGCTCTTCCGGCTTCGCCTCGATCAGCCGGGAAATCATCCCCTGCTCGATAATCGCGTAGCTGCGCGGGCCCAGGCCGGTGCCCAGGAAGATGTCGGAAATGTCCTTGCGCCGGCACTTGGTGCCGTTGAGGAAATAGTTGGACTGGCCGTCGCGGGTGACCTGGCGCTTTACCGAGATCTCGTTGAACTTGCCGTATTCGCCAGTGACAGTGGCATCGGAGTTATCAAAGATCAGCTCAATGGAGGCCTGGGCCACGGGCTTGCGGGCATTGGAGCCATTGAAGATCACGTCCGCCATGGACTCACCACGCAGGTGCTTGGCGGAGGATTCCCCCATCACCCAGCGGACCGCATCAATGATATTGGACTTCCCACACCCGTTGGGCCCCACCACGGCGGTGAGATTCTCCGGGAAATTGGTGGTGGTAGGGTCCACAAAGGATTTGAACCCGGCCAGTTTTATGGATTTCAGTCGCATAGTGTCTGCTTAACTCGGGCCAACAGGCCAAAAATTGGGCGAAAACAAGGATTTCCGCCGCCCCCTGAAGCGATTTCGGTGCACCGTGGGCATTAAAGTGGGTAAGTCTAGCGGCAACCCGAGCTGAATTCATCAGCCGCAACGCCCTGTTTACAATAAGGCCAAGAATGCCGGGCCCCTCCGGGCGCCAGAGTGCACGGCAATATTCCCATCGGCGGGCGATTCGCCATGCAAGCATGGGCTCCTACAGGGGCGAGCGCGAATTGAAAACAACTGCAAAAGCCCGCATCAAGTCACACAGGCTGCCAGCCCTTTCCACCAAGCCACCGTTGGAGCCTTGCTGACTAGGCGGACGCCTTGATTCGGAACCCTTCGCCTTGCAAGCAAGGCTCCAACAGTAGACTAGCGACCCGGAAACAGAGGCTACCTGACCCTGATAGCCCTTCGCCTTGCGAGCAAGGCTCCAACGGTCAAGGGGCGGGGTGGGCTTGCCAACGGGGGCTTTCCCTTTTTGCTGTCTGCTTGTAGCTTGTAGCTGCTTTCTCACAGCCAAGGATTTGCCGTGTCTCAAGTTGCCGATGCCATCAGCTACCTCAAACGCAGTGTCACCCTGGCAAAAAGCCGGGAGCTGCGGACCTATGTAATCATTCCTCTGATCTTCAATATTCTGGTCTTCGGCGGCCTGTACTGGCTCAGCGGCAGCTGGATCGCCGGCTGGATCGCTGCGGCCACGGCCGATTGGGCACTGACCGGCTCATTGAGCTTCCTCAACGGGGCCCTGCACTTCCTGGTCGACGCCGCCATTCTGCTGGTCTGGGTCCTGCTGCTGGCGCTGTTTGCCAGCGTCTTCTCCATCGGCGTGCAGTTGATCGCCGCTCCCTTCATGGGCTTTCTGGCGGAAAAGGTAGACATCCAGGCCACCGGCCACCCCATGCCGGACGAATCCATCCCGGCCATGATAATGCGTACTTTCAAGCGCGAACTGCGCAAGACCTGGTACTGGCTGTGGCGGGCAGTGCTGATTCTGTTTGTGGTGCTGGTGGTCTACTTCATCCCGGTAGTGAACGTGTTCGCTTCGGCAATCTGGTTTCTGTGGTCCGGCTGGCTGCTGGCCATGCAGTACATCGACTTCGGCGCCGATAACCGCCAGGTGCCCTTCGAGGTGATGCTGGAGCGCCTGAAAACCAAACGCTGGCTGGTACTCACCTTCGGCGCCGTAGTCATGGGCCTGACCATGCTGCCGCTGGTGAACCTGTTCATCATGCCGGTGGCGGTGATCGCGGGGACGCTGATCTGGGTGGAGGAGTTGGCACCGCAGACCTCGGAAACCTCCACGAAGCCACTGTAGGAACGTAGCGGAGCGGAGTAACGCACGCAGGGCGGCCCCGAAGGGGTGAGCGAAGCGAATAACGCCGCTTGAGGCGCGAATCCGAGCCTTGGCGAGGAAACGACGCGACGAAAAACCTGGTCTCTCTGGATAGACCTGTCACGGGGTGATATTCCTGATCACCCTGCGGGCGATTTCCTTGCTGCGCAAGGTTCGCGCCTCGAGAGGCGCTCCTACGGCGGCCTTGTAGAAACGTTAGCGCATAAAGCCCAGCTCGCGGAGCTGGTGAATCCGGTCCCGTGTGGCCGCAGCGTCTTCGAACTCCAGGTTCTTGGCGTGCTCCATCATCTTGTTTTCCAGGGCTTTGATTTCACGGGCCACTTCCGCCGGGGACATGGCTTCGTATTTGGACGGTGACTCAGCCACCTTCTTGCCCTTGTCACCCTTGTATTTGCGGTCGAAACGGCTGCCGCCACTGTCATCCATGATGTCGCGAACCTTCTTGTTGAGCTTCTGCGGCGTGATGCCGTGCTCCTTGTTGAAGGCTTCCTGCTTCTCGCGGCGACGGTTGGTCTCATCAATGGCCCGCTCCATGGAACCGGTCATCTTGTCGGCATAGAGAATGGCACGGCCATCCACGTTTCGCGCCGCCCGGCCAATGGTCTGAATAAGCGAGCGGTCCGAGCGCAGAAAGCCCTCCTTGTCCGCATCGAGAATGGCCACCAGTGCCACCTCGGGCATATCCAGGCCCTCGCGCAGCAGGTTGATGCCAACCAGCACGTCGAATTTGCCCAGCCGCAGGTCGCGGATAATCTCTACCCGCTCCACCGTATCGATGTCCGAGTGCAGATAACGCACCTTGATGCCGTGCTCGTTCAGGTACTCGGTCAGATCCTCGGCCATACGCTTGGTGAGCGTGGTAACCAGCACCCGCTGTTCCTTGGCGATGGCCTCCTTGGCCTCGCCCAGCAAGTCGTCCACCTGGGTAATCGCCGGGCGGATTTCGATCTGCGGGTCCACCAGCCCGGTGGGCCGCACCACCTGCTCCACCACCTGGCCCGCGTATTTCGCCTCGTAGGGGCCCGGCGTGGCCGACACGAACACCATCTGCGGCGCCAACCGCTCCCATTCTTCAAATTTGAGGGGGCGGTTATCCATGGCCGAAGGCAACCGGAACCCGAAGCTCACCAGGGTTTCCTTGCGCGAACGGTCGCCCTTGTACATGGCACCCAGCTGGGGAATGGTCACGTGGGACTCATCCGCGATCAGCAAGGCATTTTCCGGCAGGTAATCAAACAGGGTGGGCGGCGCATCCCCCGGTGCCCGGCCGGAGAACAGCCGGGAATAGTTTTCCACCCCGTTGCAGTAACCCAGCTCCTGCAGCATCTCGATGTCGAAACGAGTCCGCTGCTCCAGCCGCTGGGCTTCCACCAGCTTGTTCTGTTCCTTGAGCTCGGCCAGCCGTTCGGTGAGCTCTTCCTTGATCATCTCGATGGCCTTCAGCACGGTCGCCCGGGGCGTCACGTAATGGCTCTTGGGGTAAACGGTGATACGCCCTACCCGCTTCAGCACCTCGCCGGTGAGCGGATCGAAGATGCTGATGGTTTCCACCTCGTCATCGAACAGCTCGATGCGAACCGCCTCTTTTTCCTCTTCCGCCGGAAAAATATCGATCACATCACCCCGCACCCGGTAGGTGGCACGGCGGAAATCCATCTCGTTGCGGGTGTACTGCAGCTCCGCCAGTCGGCGCAGCAGCTCGCGTTGGTCGATACGATCACCACGCACCAGGTGCAACACCATGGCGTGGTAGCTGGCCGGGTCACCCAGGCCGTAAATGGCGGACACCGTGGCCACGATGATGGTGTCCGGCCGCTCCAAAATGGCCTTGGTGGCAGACAGACGCATCTGCTCGATCTGCTCATTCACCGAGGCATCCTTCTCGATGAAGGTGTCGGAGCTCGGCACATAGGCTTCCGGCTGGTAGTAGTCGTAGTAGGAAACGAAGTACTCCACGGCGTTCTCCGGGAAGAACTCCTTGAACTCCCCGTACAACTGGGCCGCCAGCGTCTTGTTGGGCGCCATGATGATGGTGGGCCGCCCGGTCTGCTCGATCACGTTGGCCATGGTGAAGGTCTTGCCGGACCCGGTTACCCCCAGCAGGGTCTGGTGGCCCAGGCCATCGTCGATCCCTTCGATCAACTGGGCGATGGCCTTTGGCTGGTCACCGGCGGGCTGGTAATCGGAATGAAGCTTGAAAAGGCTTTCGGACATGGAGATATCCTGGTGGCTACCCTCCCGAGCCAGGAAGGCAGCAAAATCATGGTTTTAAAATCGGCAAATAGTGTAGCAGAGCCGGCGTGAATGCGCGGTGGAATAACAACGCCAGAAACACCGGATTTCCCCGTGGGAGATTCAGCTTGCTGAACGAATCGGTGCCGAGACCTTGTAGGAACGGAGCGTAGCGGAGTAACGCACGTAGTTCCGTGCGGCCCCAAGGGTGAGCGTAGCGAATAATTCCTCTCGAGGGACGAACCGCGCGCAGCGCGAAACACCCATAGGGCGAAGGTGGCGGATGATGGCAGAGTGTTGGGGCAGTATTGACCCGACCTTTCCTCGCTAAAGCTCGGATTCGTCCCCTGGAAGGGAACTCCTACAGCGGCTCGTTAGAGAGCTCGTGCCCAGCAAGGCGCGCTTTGGTTGAGCGCCCCACCCCTGCTGCCTCACAAGGAAATACGGGACATTCCCGTCCATATCCGCTAAAATTCCGGGCCCTTTCTGCGCCAAAAGCGCAGCCAATACGACTCTTTAGACGAATGAGGAGTGCATGTCCGATATCAGCCTTTCCGACCGCGTACAACGCATCAAGCCGTCTCCTACCCTGGCCATCACCGCGAAAGCCGGTGAACTTCGTGCACAGGGAAAAGACATTATTGGGCTGGGTGCTGGTGAGCCGGATTTCGATACCCCGGATCATATCAAACAAGCCGCCATTGAAGCGATCAACGCCGGCAAGACCAAATATACCCCGGTAGACGGCACTCCCGGCCTGAAAAAGGCCATCATCGACAAGTTCAAGCGCGACAACAGCCTGGACTACGAGCCCAACCAGATCCTGGTATCCAGCGGCGGCAAGCAGTCCTTCTTCAACATGGCCCTGGCCCTGCTGAACGACGGCGACGAAGCCATCATCCCCGCCCCCTACTGGGTCAGCTACCCGGATATGGTGCTGGTTGCCGGCGGCGTTCCCAAGGTCCTCGAAACCGACGTGAACAGCCGCTTCAAGATCACCCCGGAACAGCTGGAAGCGGCGATCACGCCGAAAACCCGCCTGTTCGTGATCAACAGCCCATCCAACCCCTCCGGCATGGCGTATTCCGTGGAAGAGCTGGCGGCCCTGGGTGAAGTGCTGAAAAAGCACCCGGACATCATCATCGCCACCGATGACATGTACGAGCACATCCTGTGGACCGGCAAGCCGTTCGTGAACATCGTCAACGCCTGCCCGGAGCTGTACGACCGCACCGTGGTAATGAACGGCGTCTCCAAGTCCTACTCCATGACCGGCTGGCGCATCGGCTATGCCGGCGGCCCGCAGAAGCTGATCGCTGCCATGAAGAAGGTCCAGTCCCAGTCCACTTCCAACCCGGCCTCCATCAGCCAGGCCGCGGCAGAAGCCGCGCTGGCCGGCGACCAGGGTTGCGTGGACGAGATGGTCAAAGCGTTCAAAGAACGCCACGACTACCTGACCGCGGCACTGGATGCCCTGCCCGGCGTGAAATGCGCCCAGGGTGACGGCACCTTCTATGCCTTCCCTGACTTCTCCGAAGCAATTGCCAACCTGGACGGCGTGGAATCCGACACCGACCTGGCCGCCCTGCTGCTGGAAACCGCGGAAGTGGCGCTGGTACCGGGTTCTGCCTTCGGCGCGCCCGGCTGCATGCGCCTGTCCTTCGCCGTTGGTATGGACACGCTGAAAGAAGCCATGCGTCGCATTGAGCAAGCATTGGCTAAATAAGCAACAAACGCGCCTCCGGGGTGTTGACGACCCCGGAAGGCGTCACTAATATACGCGCCTCAAGACATTCCGCCTTAGCTCAGTTGGTAGAGCAAATGACTGTTAATCATTGGGTCGCTGGTTCGAGCCCAGCAGGCGGAGCCAAATAAGAGAAGGGCTTATCCATCGGGTAAGCCCTTTTTCTTTGCCCCAATGATTGGTCGCCCTGCGGTCGACAGTTAATCATTGGTGAATTCAGCGAATTCACCTAGTTCGAGCCCAGCAGGCGGAGCCAAACAAGAAAAGGGCTTATCCATCGGGTAAGCCCTTTTTCTTTGCCTAATGATTGGGTGCCCCCCCTTCCCCAACACTGGCAATCGTTACCCCAAGCGATGCTTGAACCCCTCCAAGCTTATCCCCGGCACAGATTTCCCTCTACCACGTGAAAATGAGAAAATCCGCGGCCAGTGCGCACTACGGATCTGACATGGATAACAAACCACGCATCGGCTTCATCATTACCAAAGCAGAGACCGGTGGGGCTCAGCGATGGACGCTGGACCAGATTTGTCTCCTAAAAGAAGACATCCACCCTTTCCTGATTGCCGGGGAAGACCAGTGGCTGACTCAAACCCTGAATACGCTATCGCCCCTGATTCTCCCCGACCTGCTCAAGCGGCTTCCCAATCCTGTCGGACTCTTGAAACTGCGCCGCTACATTCGCGATAACAGCATTTCCGTCCTGGTTGCCAGCTCCGCAAATGCAGGAGTCTACGCCAGACTGATGAAACTGTTTATACCGAGACTACGGGTTGTCTATGTCTCGCACGGCTGGTCCTCCATTTACAACGGCGGCAAACTGTCCTGGGCCTTCACCCTAGCAGAGCGTCTACTTTCAAACCTGACCGACCTGGTCATCAACGTTTCCAGGGCCGACGCCAGAAAATGCGATCAAAGGCTGAACATACAACCCGGTAAAATTGTCACACTGACAAATCGGACTCCGAAACCGACAAAACAGCCTGCAAACCTGCCGCCGAAACCGGTAAAATTACTTTTTCTAGGCAGGTTGGCACACCCTAAGCGCCCGGATCTATTAATAGATGCCGTTTCCGGCTTCTCGCAGGGTGAACTGACACTCACCATTGTCGGCTCAGGGCCCGCACAGCAGGAATTGCAGGCAACTGCGCCAGACAATGTAATTTTCGCGGGAGAAATCCAGGCGTTTGATCAGTTCCACCATTATCATGCTCTTTGCCTTATCTCGGAGAGCGAAGGGTTGCCCATGTCCGCCCTTGAGGCCAAGGCGCATGAAATGCCATTGTTACTTAGCGATGTGGGCGGGTGCCACGAACTGATTGAAGAAGGGAACGGGATTCTGTGCGAAAACACTTCGGACTCTATTCGCCATAGCCTTCATCAGCTAATAGCAAACCTGCACATGATGCAGTCTGCCGCCAGGGAATCCGCTCCAAATGCATGGCTGGAACCCGCCAAAATGGACTACTTGCACGCCTATCTAGGCAAAAAATCAGGCGCTTTTGACCTATGAATTCTCACTTCATACCGATAGACCCGTCGCGCCACACGCGCCTTCATGAAAGGCTGTTGCTCAATCCCGTGATTGGTCACCTTGCGGGGCTGATCCTCACCTTGTTTGGAGCCCAGCTCGTTGCACATGGATCTGTCTCTATCCCTCAGGATCCGAACCAGCAACTTTCCCTGATCACCCTGACAACGATCTACATCATCAATGCTCTTCTTTTAAAAAAGATCGTCCGATTTCCGGGTGGGCGCAGCTTCTCTTATAGCGCGAGCATAACCCTGGGCTTGATCGCTACCGCAATGCTGGCAGTTCTTGCATTTCGCCTTGGTTATTCACGCAGCACACTTTTCATCGGCTTTGCGCTTCTTCTCAGCGTGCAATTCATTAACTTCATCATTAACCGCCGCTACCGAAAGCTGAAGTTTGCATTACTGCCAGGAGTAAAAATAATCAACAAAAACGGAGCTGAGAACATCTGTTTCAGAGAGCTCACATCAACTATGTTGTGCAGCACTCGCTACGACGCTCTTATCGTAGATACCGAAACTCAAATTGAAGATGACTGGCTACGCTATGTCGCCCACCATAGTGCTTCAGGCACGACAATTATAAGCAGCAAGACACTCAACGAAGCCATCAATGGCAAAGTCGATCTCAACATGCTAAGCATCCATGATATGGATTCTCTGCAGCCCAACGTCGTCTATGTCATTGCAAAAAGACTAATTGATATTGCTTCTGTCATCCTGCTCAGTCCGGTTGTCCTGCCTATTTCTCTGATAGTAGCAATCATTGTCCGTTTCGAATCAAAAGGACCTGTTCTATTTATTCAACAACGAGTGGGTCAAAAAAACATGCCCTTTCACATGTACAAATTTCGCTCCATGATCCCAGAAGACGACGACACCCCACGTTTTGCCGATATGGACAAACATCGAATTACTCGGTTTGGCAGCTTCATCAGAAAATTTCGCCTCGACGAACTTCCCCAATTCCTGAATGTAATAAAAGGTGATATGAGCCTTATAGGCCCACGCCCTGAGCAAGCAGGCTTTGTAGATCAGTTCGAACAGGAAGTGCCGTTCTATAGCTACCGGCATATTGTCAAGCCAGGCATTACAGGATGGGCTCAGGTGAGCCAGGGATATGCGGTATGTACCGAGTCGACCCGGGAAAAGGTGGAGCATGACTTCTTTTACATCAAGAATCTGTCGCTATGGATGGATATTTTGATTGTACTCAAGACCATCAGGACAGTTGCGACAGGGTTTGGGGCACGTTAAACACTTTGCATGCTCCGCAAAACTAAGCGTCTAACATACTTAATGTTAGATAGAAGCCACAGAAAGCCAAAGGTAAAGGGGTTTATAAGGCGTTGTTGAAGCAGCGATCTGTAAGTATCAAGCTCACCGGCCTGAGCCTTTGAAAAATCAGCACTTAATCCGGAAGCGCCGAACGGTGCCTTATAAAGATATACCAGAGAAGTCTCCAGCTTGTAACAAGCCCCTGCTTTCAAACAAATCTCCAGCCAAAGCTTGTAATCCTCGCTATACCTTTTCTCTGGATCAAAACGAAAAGGCAAGTTGGATCGCAGAATAACCCCAGGCGTTGGAAAAATATTTTTAAGCAAAAGCGTTACCGGCTTTACTTCACTAACCTCGAAGTCCGGAATTTGATTTATGTCCGGGACTGTATCGTTACAAACAGCAAAAGAACAACCAACCAAATTCGGCTTCTTTTCCTTTAAAACCTGAGCCTGAAGTTCGAGCTTTTTTGGATGCCAACTGTCATCAGCATCTAAAAAAGCAATGTACTCCCCTGAACTTTCGGACCAGCCTCTATTTCTCGCAGCAGCAGCACCGCGATTAACCTCAGAATAAAAGAGCAATACGCGCGGCGAAGTGTAAATCTGTGAAAGACGCTGCATCTCAATGCGAGTCGCCTCATTACTGCAATCATCAATCAAAATAATTTCACGCGGCAAAACAGTCTGTCCGCAAACTGATTCAACCGCACGTTCAAGAGTTTCCTCACAGTTGAAGCAAGGAATAACCACACTTATATCGACACTGCTACTCTTCATGGGAAACAACAACCATTCAATGACTATTTTCTCCAAACAGTGCGATCAACATAACCTGTATAACTTAAAACAATTCTGAGAATTTTTCTGGATACTGAAGGCGCCACATAATCCTGAACAGGACGAATAGCATCAGGCTCTTCCATAAACTGATTCACCACCACAGAAACACAATCAAGAATCGTTTCTGGCTTCAAACCTGACATTATGAGCGTACCCTCATCCATGCCTTCTGGCCGCTCATGAGCATTCCGCATAGTTACTGCTGGAAAGTTTAACAGAGAAGATTCTTCTGTGATTGTGCCGCTATCAGAAAGCACACAATAAGCTTCTTTTTGAAGCTTTATATAATCCAGGAAACCCAAAGGCTTTAGAAAACGTATCAACGGATTCATATCACGCTTGGGAAGTGCATCAATTCTTTTTCTGGTTCTTGGATGAGTGGATACGATAACGGGAAAGCCATATTTCTCTGCAAGAGCATTCAAAGAATCCAACAAATCGTTCAAATTAGATTCAGAATCAACATTCTCCTCCCTATGGGCACTGAAAACAAAAAACTTGCGGGGCTCAAGCTTCATATCTCCAATGATTTCAGAACCATTAATTTTATCTGAGTAATAGTTCAAAACTTCGTACATATGTGAGCCTGTTTTTATAACAGTCTCAGGAGCAATGCCCTCATTCAGCAAATAACGTCTTGCGTGCTCAGTCAAAACAAGATTAATGTCGCTTAAATGATCCAGCACTTTTCTATTTAGCTCTTCCGGCACCCTCTCATCAAAACAACGATTGCCCGCTTCCATATGAAAAACGGGTACCTGATGTCTCTTGGCCGCTATAACCGACATACAAGTATTTGTATCTCCATACAAAAGCAACGCATCAGGCTTAACATCACGAATAACATCGTCAGCAGCTGAAATTATTCCTGCAATAGATTTTGAAGGCGTCTCGGCTTTTACTCCCAAAAACAAATCCGGCTTTCTTATCTCGAGATCATTGAAGAAAACCTCATTAAGTTCATAGTCGTAGTTTTGGCCTGAGTGCACCAAACAATGCTCTGTATGCTTATCAAGTTCAGAAATAACACGACTCATTTTTATAAGCTCTGGCCGTGTTCCAACAATCGTCATCACCTTAAGCATCAATAGCACTCCTTACAACATCGAGCTTCAGAAGCAATTCTTTTATTTCATCGACATTCAACCGAGTCGTATTATGGGAAGTATAATCTTCCAGCTCGGATATTTTTTGCTCTCCCTCAACAAAATATTTTTTATAATTAAGATCCCTGCTATCCGCCGGAATTCGATAATAGCGGCCGAAGTCCTCTGCCCTTGCCATTTCCTCCCGAGAAACTAGTGATTCGTAAAGCTTCTCACCATGCCGGGTGCCAATAACCCTGACTGGGGATGAGCTTTTTAGTATTTCGTTAAGCGCCTGAGCCAGGTCTTCGAGTGTGGCTGCCGGGGCTTTTTGAACAAAAATATCTCCCGCCTGACCATGCTGGTAGCTATAGAGAACTAAATCCAGAGAATCTTCCAATGACATTAAAAAACGAGTCATCTTAGGGTCGGTAACAGTGAGTGGCTGTCCTGATTTTATCTGGTCAATAAAAAGAGGAATTACAGACCCACGAGATGCCATTACATTGCCGTATCTTGTTGCACAAAAAATTGGACCCTCTGGCCCAACGACACGGGATTTAGCTGCCACCAATTTTTCAGCCATCGCCTTGGACATACCCATTGCATTAATGGGATAAACTGCTTTATCAGTGCTTAAAACAACAACTCGCTCAACGTTATTGGCGATCGCGGCATTAAGCACATTCTCCGTCCCATGCACATTAGTTTTAACCGCTTCCATGGGATAAAACTCGCATGACGGAACTTGCTTTAACGCTGCAGCATGAAAAACATAATCCACGCCGACCATTGCTTGTGAAACACTATTATAGTCTCTGACATCACCCAGCATAAATTTAACTTTTTCATTATTGATGCCAACTCTCATGTCTTCTTGTTTTTTTTCATCACGACTGAAAACACGAATTTCTTTAACATTCGTACCTAGAAATCGTGAGAGGACAGTATTACCAAACGACCCAGTACCGCCTGTAATAAGAAGGACTTTATCATCAAACATTTTTGACTCCCTTTATGGAGTTATAGTATCTATACATATCTTCAATCAAAGCAGACCACTCAGGTGGAGCATAACCTGTTTTTTTTCTGAAAAGAGAGGAGTCCAAAGAACGGTCAATAACAAACTGATCATAAGGTTCAATAGAAACTTTCTTTCCATATTGTTTGGCGATAACCGATAACAAATCGTATTTTGAAATTGGATCAGCAGAGACTTGATACAGACCTGACAATGAAGCATCAGGAGCTACATACTCTTTTATAATCCAAGAAAGATGGTTAACCGGCACCCCAGAGAATATCGCCTTAGTAAAACCCTTGATCGCATTGTTTTGACTCAGAAACCATTCGACCAAACCATTCCTCGATTGCAATTCATGACCGATGATTGATGTCCTCAAGGTAACCACATGAGGCATAGTCGTCACTTCACCGATGAATTTTGATTTTCCATAAAGATCTTTTGCATCAGACTCATCCGTTTCAGAGTATCCACCTCTATCCCCAGAAAAGACACAATCAGTACTAATATGCACCAACCTCGCACCCGCCAACGCACACAACTCAGCCAACCGATGCGGCAACATTGAGTTCACAGGCAGCACATGTAGAGGGTTTTCAGCGTCTTCTTGTTGCTTTATTACGCCAACACAGTTGATCACCAAATCCGGCTTAACCTGGGTGAAGACACGTACGATAGAGTCAGAGCTTGAGAAATCGACTCCTGCAAACAACCCGGAGGCCAGGGAATCATGGAAATATTTTTTGCCGGATTCGGCTCTTAACGTACCGAAAACCTGAAATCTTTCATCACCAGAAAAACCTACATAAGCTGCGTAACCCAGCATACCGGTCGCGCCTAATACTAAAACACGCATCTCCAACCCCTTAGAATATTTACCTATTTTGCTTTCAGCAAAAACATAACCCACAACCCACCCAAAACTCTTCTATAAAACAAAGGGGAAAAAATAAATAGTGGGCGACACCTAACTGCTTCAATAGCCATGCTCAGCCCATACCCGAAATGACCAGACCTGAAGCCTAATCTTGAAGCCATAAGCGATGCATTAGCTTTCGCCAGAGAAAGATCATCAGAATCAGTTTTATTTGAATAAAACGACTCCACCGTATCAACAATTTCATGGCACCTATTAACGCTCACCGGGCGGAAAGAAGCAGACTCTTCATGGATCCGGCAAGACGCCAAAGGTTCATCAATACGCTTAAAAGTCCCTAACTCAATGCATCTTAGCCAAAACTCGAAATCAGGAACCTGTCGAAGCTCAGACTTCCAGCCACCAAGCTGATCGAAGAGTTTTTTATAAAACAGAGCCCCGGGGCCAGGATGGCAAACAAGGTCGACTGCCATGCTGTGATAAGACCATTCTGGCGCTTGTTTTTGCCGGATCAGATTGCCTGTTGAACTAATCAAATTAAAAGACGGATAGACGACAACTGAATCGCTGTTTAGCAATTCATTGACTAGTTTTGACACAAGGTCAGGAGCAATGATGTCATCCGAGCTAAGATAACCAACGATAGTTCCGCTAGCACTCTTCCACCCTGTATTAAGAGCTTCAGCCTGACCTTGATTATCTTGATGTACAACCGTGGCCACATCTTTGTACTTATCAAGTATTGCTGCCGAACCATCCGAGGACCCATCATTAATGATGATGTATTCTACATCAGCGTAGTCTTGCGCAAGGACACTCTTTATCGTCTCCTCAACATAATCAGCCTGGTTGTAAACTGGGGTAACTATCGTCACCCGGGGTAGCACTTTATCCATTTTCCACCAAATCTTCTTTTACATGACCACCAATTATTTTCAACGCGACGAACAGAATCGTAAGCGAATCAATGACAATACGGAAAAACCAACACCACACAACACCCTCGGCCCCCCAATTCATGCCGGCCAGCACCAGAGAAACCAAATAAAGAGGGAGCTGGAAGAATTGAAATTTGGCAAGAAAGCGAGCGTATCCCGCAGCCTGCAAATAAACGAAAGGAACATGAGCAAGGCTATTAATAGCGATACCAACAGAAAACACCTTCATAAAATACCCGGCTTTCTCAGAAAAAGACGGGTCAATCCAAATAGACAATATCTCACTGGAGAAGAAAAAAGTAACTGCACATATAGGAAGCACCAACCCAAGGGTAAGAAGTATTCCTTTATTGAATATATCTCTTTCCTTGGCCCTCAGAACCTTCTTTGAAAATTCCGGTAGCACCACAGTTGTAATGGCAGCAGGTATAACCCAGAGCTTGGTTATCATTTCATAGGGCGTAACATAATAAGCGACAACAGAAACTTGAACCACCACCGCAATCACAAATCGATCACAATAACCGATCAGCGGGTTCAATATATTACTTACAGCGATCCAGCCGGAAACGCGAAATATTTTTTTATAACGTTTTCTGTCATGCACCCCAAACACATAACCATGACTGAAAAATTCCTTTACCAGAAGCATGCTTGCTAACCATGCGACCCAGCGCCCTATCATTAGTATAAGTGCTACAGCAACGAGACTCTGAGAAAAAAAACTGATAAGCGCAGGGCCAGCAAAAGTATAAATACCAAGCGGCAGGCGCACCGCGTTAACAGCGGCAAAGCGGCGCTGGGCCTCCAGCACGCCTCGATAGCCTGACGTCATAACAATGGCTGGCACAGCTATTGCCAACAAGAGAATAGCGATACAAAGTTCTCGTTGGCTTATATCCGTATCAATAAACCTTGCGCCCAGCAATCCAGAAAAAAGAAAAAGCAAGATTGCCGCAATGGATATAAATGACAATAGCCTGAGGCCTGATCGGGAGGTATAACCGGCCTCCGAATAATCCCCATTGGACATATCCATAGCCACCTGGATCGTTAACGCACGAGAGATGCCCAGGTCAAAAAGCCCAAAATAGCTAACCACAGCCCACATCAGTGTTAAAATGCCGAATCGTTCCACCCCAAGGTTGTTTATTAATAACGGAATACACAAAACCGCAAAAATTAACGGTCCACCCAACCCCATGCCATTAATAAAAACATTTTTTAAATCCCGGTTATTCATTATTGGCAGGCACCAGCAGTGGATGTGTATTTCGGGGAGTCTGATTTCGGTTAAAGCTGGATATTATACACGAGGGCCACAACCAGGTAATCCCTCAGTCAGGACTCTCCAGGCCGATCAGGCTGGCATTTTGAGGCATCGCTAAAAGGCACTGCCTCGCCTTTGGCCATCTGCTTGAGGGTCAAAGGGAGTCTGGTTGCTTTTTAACGATACCCGTTCGGGTTTTTTTCTTGCCAAAGCCAATGATCCCGGCACATAGCGTCAATCCCCCGGATGGCTCGCCATCCAAGCACCTCGATTGCCTGGCTTGGGTCCGCGTAACAAACAGCCACATCGCCTGGTCGTCTGGCCACAATATCGTAGGGCACATCTCTGCCACAGGACTTCGAAAAGGCTTCAATCATCTCCAGTACACTATATCCCTGGCCGGTACCCAAATTAACTGTCAGAAGCCCTTGGGCTTTCTCAAATGCCTGCAACGCAGCCAAGTGGCCCTGTGCCAAATCCATTACGTGGATATAATCTCGAACCCCGGTGCCATCCGCAGTCTCATAGTCGCCCCCGAAGACATTCAGTTTCTCTCTGCGGCCGATTGCAACCTGTGCAATAAATGGCAATAGGTTATTGGGGATACCATTCGGGTCCTCCCCAATCTCACCGCTTTCATGGGCTCCCACCGGATTGAAATAGCGCAGAAGGACTATCTGCCAGCGGGTATCGCTGGTGTAAAGGTCGCGGAGCATATCTTCAATATGTAGCTTGGTGGCACCGTAAGGGTTGGTGGCACTAAGGGGGAAGTCTTCACGGATCGGAACACTGGCCGGATCACCGTAAACCGTCGCTGATGAGCTAAATACCATGGTCCGCACATCAGCATTATCCATGGCTTCCAGCAACCTGAGCGTGCCAGTCACATTCCAGTCGTAATACCGCAACGGCTGAGCCACAGACTCACCCACCGCCTTGAGGCCCGCAAAGTGAATCACCGCCGCAATATCATGCGCTTTGAAAAGCTGCTTCAGACAAACACTATCGCGGATATCACCTTCAATAAATTCCAGGGATTTGCCTGTCAGCCGCTCCACCCTGTTAAGGCTTTCGCGGCTGCTATTACTCAGATTATCCAGAACAACCACGGAGTAGCCGGCTTCCAGCAACAGAAGTACAGTGTGCGAACCGATATAGCCTGCACCGCCGGTGACCAATACAGATGACATAATTCCTCCTGGAAGCTATCGTCACTTCCGCTTTGTCCACACCCTTCAGATCTGATGTCGCTTGCGCACCAACACATTCAAGGGCAACTAAACCACAGAGAGCCCCATCGGGGCCCTCTGCTTTAAAAAATGCATGCACATTGCTATGCAGACGCCATCGCCTCTTTCACATTCTTCTCGAACAAGTCACGAATTCGCGCCAGAGCCTCTTCATTTACGGCTTCGTAGCGCAAAACCAGCTTGGGCGAGGTATTGGACGCCCGGCAGAGGCCCCAGCCATCCGCATAGTCCATACGAATGCCATCAATGACACGGCGCTCGCCTACGCCGAAGTCCGCATTCGTCTGCAGGTATTCCACGATACGGAATTTGTTCTCGTCCGTCACATTGATATTGATTTCCGGAGTCGTGCAGAGCACCGGGTAGCGCCCGAAAAGCGCTTCCGCGCCCCCGTCAGTCCGGCTGATGATACCGAGAATTCTGGCTGCGGCCACCAGGGCGTCGTCAAACCCGAACCAGTTTTCACCCAGGAAAATATGACCGCTCATCTCCCCGGCCAGCAGGGCGCCAGTTTCCTTCATACGCGCCTTGATCAATGAGTGACCGGTTTGCCACATTTCCGGCTCACCGCCGGCGTCGCGGATCACGTCAAACAAAGCGCCAGTGCACTTCACATCGAAAATGACTTTTGCCCCTGGGTGGCGGCTGACCAAATCTTCTGCCAGAGCCATAAGCAGGATATCCGGGTAGACCACTTCACCTTCCGGTGTCACCACGCCTACACGGTCGCCATCGCCATCAAAGGCCAGCCCCAAATCCGCCTGTTCGGACTTCACTGTGGCAATCAAGTCCTGCAGATTGTTCAGGTCACCCGGATCCGGGTGATGGTTGGGGAAGGTACCATCCACCTCGGTAAACAGTGGCACCACTTCACAGCCCAGTGCCGCCAGTGCCTGCGGGGCCTGCACCCCGGCAATACCGTTACCGCAATCCACCACCACCTTCATCGGTCTGGCCAGTGAATGCCTGCTCAGGAAGGTCTTCTCGTACAGCTCGAGAATTTCCTGCTCCCGGTAACTACCCTCGCCCTCGGCGAAATTGCCCGCTTCAATACGCTCGCGCAGGGCTTGAATCGAATCACCGGAAAGCGTTGTGCCATTAATGACAATCTTGAAGCCGTTATAATTGCCCGGATTATGGCTCCCCGTCAGCATCACTCCGGAATTCAGGCCTTCAATGTTATACGTAGCGAAATACAGTGCAGGAGTCGGCACCATGCCCACATTGACCACATGGCAACCGGTGGCGCGGATACCGTCACTCAAAGCCTGCAGCAGTGCCGGGCCAGACAGTCTGCCATCACGGGCCAGGGCAATGCTGTCCTGCCCTTGCGCCAACACCTCGGAACCGATACTGCGGCCGATCAGGTACGCGCTATCGTCGGTGAGTGTCTCGTTATAGATACCGCGAATATCATAGGCCCGAAAAATCGAGGCGGGTATAGCGTGACTCATAACCTTTCCATTCTTACCGTGAGTGAACTGTACAATATGCATATAGGGTGTACGAATTGAACAGCGGCTTATTCGCCAGTATCAGCACTTGCTGCACAAATCATGTCACCCCAGTTTTGCTCGCAACGCGCCGCACCCGATAATACAGACTAATACGTGGGTGGTGATGCTTGTCGCGAGTCACCGGGGAGCCCCTGCTACCTTTAGCGATGCTGGCATAGCGCCAAAAAATGGGGCTACTCAAACTAGAGTGGGCGCCACAGCAGACACGCCAGCAAAGAAAATATCATGGGCAAAACGCATTCAGGGACTTGTCATGTCGGGCATACAGGCTTGCCAGGCGCCGCTTGAACTCCTGCTTGGCCCCATCATCCCCGTGAACCACCCGGATCTCCTCCGGCCAGCGCGTCATGCCCTCCACGAACGCCAGTAGATCAGCCTGATCCCCATGAGCAGAATAACCGCTAATAGACTCCACTGCCGCCTTGATGCTGTACTGGCTTCCCTCAAGCTCGACCCGGGCACCCTGCCCCCGGGACTGAATCGCCTTGCCCGGGGTGCCCTGCGCCTGGTAACCCACAAACAACACATTATGCCGGGCATCCTCAAGCATGGCTTTCAGGTAGTTGACGATTCGCCCGCCCGCACACATACCACTGGCAGCAATCACTACCGCAGGCCGGGCACTATCTGCCAAATGGCGCACCATACGCAAATGGGCGTCGTGACTGTCCACCGTCAACAACTGCCCAAAGGCCAACGGTCGGCGGCCCGCCACTAACCGCTCACGGGCCTCGTCTTCCCAATAGGGTGCCAGCTCCCGGTACACATCCGTAAAGCGACTGGCCAGAGGCGAATCCAGCACTATCGGCAAGGCGTTCCAATCAAGGAAATCATGCATGGCTGCCCGGCGATTGCGATGCAGGATATCCTCCAGCTCATACAGCAGCTCCTGGGTACGGCCAATGCTGAAAGCCGGAATCAGCACCGTACCACGATCTTTCAAGGCACGTACCAGCATCGCCTCCAGGCGCGCCTGACGCTCCTCCCTGCCCTGGTGAAGCCTATTCCCATAGGTACTTTCGATCACCAGCACATCGGCCTCAGCGGGCGACAATGGGGGAGGCAGAATTGGAGCGTCTGCGGCGCCAAGATCACCGGAAAACACCGTAATATGCCGGCTCTGCCAGCGACACTCAACAAACGCAGAACCAAGAATATGCCCGGCTCGCTGCAAGCGCACCTCCGTCCTCACCTCGCTTGGCAGCTCAATATCGTGCCAGTGATCGTAGGGCAGCGGCACCAGGCGCTCCTGGAGCATGTCGAGAAACTGCTCCACATCCGACGGCGACCGGCTCACTCCAAGCCGAAAGGCATCCTCCATGACTATCGGCAACAGCTTGGCAGAAGGCCCACTGCAATAAATCGGCCCGGAAAAGCCCTCCGCAAACAGCCACGGCAAGCGCCCCACATGATCAATGTGCACATGGGTCAGCACCAATGCCTGAATACGGGAAATATCGAAATCGATGGCAAGATTGTCTGCGCTGGCCCCACCCGGCCCCTGATCTCGTCCCTGAAATAGGCCGCAATCAATCAGCACCGACGCCTGCTCACCAATCACCCATTCATGGGCAGAACCAGTAACACCGGAAACCGCACCATGGTGCAGCACATAAGGAAAAGGCTCGTTCCGGCCTATAGAGGGACAATCCATGTCTTACTCGTCAATCAGTAGTAATGAGCCCCACCCGGTCGCTGCGCTCATCCAGATCATCGGGAACGGGGATGGTCTTTCGCTTTGCAAGCAAAGCTCCAACGGAACCCCGAAACCACAGAAACCACAGAAACCACAGAAACCGTTGGAGCCTTGCTCGCAAGGCGAGTTCACCGGCAAGTTCACAAAACAGGAAGCTTCGCCTGGCAAGCAAGGCTCCAACGAATCAGGAGTCCTTGAACGAACCGATATGCCGTGCCAGAGCCATGGATGACGCATCCAGACCGGATGCAGATTCCGGATCAGCAAGCACTGCCAGCATATCGGTGGCGATCATCTTGCCCATCTCCACGCCCCACTGATCAAAGGGATTAATCCCCCAGATCACGGCCTGCACGAACACCTTGTGCTCATACATTGCCAGCAGAGCCCCGAGCACGCGAGGAGACAATTCCTCCAGCACCAGCGTGGTACTGGGCTGATTGCCGTGATAACGCTTGTAAGGGGGAAGCGCCACTTTCAGGTCCAGGGCTCTCTCGCCGAGGGCCAGCAATCGGGATTGGGCCAGACAGTTGGCATTGGAAAGGGCGTGCTGGGCGTCCAGCTCAGCCGCTGCCTCGGAGTGCATATCCTCGGTATAACGCCGCGCGGTCATCAGGAATTCACAGGCGATCGGCTGAGTCCCCTGGTGCAACAGCTGGAAGAAAGCATGCTGGGCATTGGGCCCCACCTCTCCCCAGATCACCGGGCAGGTGTCGTATTCGACCGGTTCACCCGCCCGGGACACACTCTTGCCATTGGACTCCATCTCAAGCTGTTCAAGATAGGCAGGCAGATGCTTGAGGCGTCCGTCATAGGGCAATACGGCACGCGCTGAAATCTTCATAAAGTTGATGTTCCAGACATCTACCAACGCCAGCATCACCGGCAGATTGTCTTGCCAGGGTTGAGTCCGGCAGTGTTGATCCATGTCATGGGCTCCCGCCAGCAGCTCACGAAAGCCCTCCATGCCCACCGTCAAGGCAATGGGCAACCCAATGGCCGACCATAGCGAATAACGGCCACCCACCCAGTCCCAGAACTGCAGTTGATTGTAAGGAGTAATACCCCACGTCGACATGCGCTCGGCGTTCGCCGAAATACCGATGAAATGACAGCGCAGCAACGAAGCATTGTCGAAATCCAGCCCCAGGCCCCGCGCCAGCCACTGCCGGGCCGTCTTGGCATTGTGTAGCGTGTCCACGGTAGTGAATGACTTGGAGGAAACCAGAAACAGGGTGGTGCGAGGATTTAGCTCCTGCAACACCTGGGATACCTGACTACCGTCCATGGACGAGGCGAAATGAATCCGAGGCCGGGTCTGGCCTGTCGGAGGGAGACTCGACTGCAGCGCAAACGCGGCCATCAAGGGCCCAAGGTCGGACCCGCCAACCCCCACATTCACCACATCGGTAATGGCGTCACCCAGTACCCCACGCCAATGGCCCTTGAGGATCCGCTCGACCATCCCTTCCATGGCATCCAGCTGCTCGTGAACCTGCGGCGCCAGCTCTGCGGGCTCGCGCAGACACCAATGCTTGGCCGCACGGCCCTCGGTACAATTCACATCAGCCCCGGAGAACAAGGCATCCAGCCAATGGCGCAACTGTCGCTCATCTGCCAGCTTGACCAGCAAGTCCCGGCTCTCGTCGCTCATGCGCTGCTTGCTGAAATCAGCCAGCACACCGCAAGCATTCAGGCTGAAGCGCTCAAAGCGCGTTTGATCCGCCGCAAACCGATCCGCCAAATGCAGTGTTTTTTCCTGTCCGGCACGCTCTGCCAGTTGAGACCAGATCGTACTGATAGTGAGAACATCCTGTTCCGGTACCATGTTTAGCGCCCTATTCCTCTATACACCAGACCCTGTTCCCTGACAAAAGCAGGCTCATAAATATTACGGCCATCCAGTATCAGCGGCTGACGCATGGCACGCTTCAGTCGCTGCCAATCCGGGCTCCAGTAAGGCTTCCACTCTGTGATCAACATCAGTGCATCCGCCTCTTCCGCAGCGTCATAGGGGTCGTCACACAACGTCAGAGCACCACGCCCCCGCGCCCAGTTTTCCAGATCCGGCAGCGCCCTGGGATCATGGGCCATTACCTCGACCCCCTGAGCCCACAATGCCTCAATCACTTTCAGCGCAGGCGCATTGTCTACGCGATGGGTGCCCGGCTTGAAGGCCACACCCCACAGCGCCACCTTCTTGCCCGATACATTGCCCTGATAAAACTGCCAGAACTTGCGGAACAACACTTCCTTCTGACGCTCATTGGTCTGCAACACACGCTCTAACAGGCCAGGCTCGGCGGCGCGTTCATTCAAGGCATCCACCAGTGCCAGCACGTTGCTGCTCAGGCCGGGGCCACCAAAACCACAGCCAGGGTAAAGGTAAGACTCACCAATTCGCGGATCGGCACCCATGGCCACTCGCACCACATCAATATCTACGCCCAGGGATTCAGACAGGCTGGCCATATCATTCATGTAGCTAATACGGGTGGCCAGGATCCCGCTGATAGCCAGTTTGGCGAATTCAGCCTCACGCAGGCTCATCACCTGGATCACATCCTTGCGGCGGTTGAAGGGGCGCAGCAGCTCTCGAACCAGCGCCTCGCCCTCGCCATCTTCACACCCCAGCAGAATACTGTCCGGGCGGGTAAAAGTCTGGAAGGCATTCCCTTCCTGAATCAAATCCGGCAAAGCCACCAGAACAGCGCGGGTATCAATCTGCTTGATCATGTCCCGCAGCAACTCGGAAGAGCCCACCGGCCCCACGGTCTGGTTCACAATCACACCACAGCCGGAGGAGGACGCCAGACGACTTACCAGTGCCTCTGCTACCCCCTGCTCTCCGGGCTGCAAGGCCAAAAACACCGCATCCGGAATATCCCGCGGCACATCCTCCCAGAAGCCCGTTATCAAGCGGCCGCTTTCAAGCTGCTCGGCAAAGAAGCGGTCCAGCCCCTGCTCGCGAAACAGGGGGAGCCCCTGGGCAAGCCGGTCACGAGATGCAGGCTCAACCACACACCAGTTAACCTGATGCCCCGTCTGCGCCATGGCAGTAGCGGTTACCTGGGCACACAATGTGTCGCCATAAACTGTTATCTGCATAGGACCTCAGCTGTGAGCTGTGAGCGATGAGCTTTCAGAAAAACAACCTGGCCTGCGGCCAGTAGGAATAAAATCACTTGAGCTTGCGCATGATAGCGAAGAGCATTTTGGAAAGCTGCTCCACTTCCTCTCCCCACTTTTTGCTCACGTGCTCGGGTATGTACCCGATTCTATAACCAATGATCAGCTGGGTTTTGAGCTCTCCGGCTGATCCTTTCGCATAGTTTAGAAACTGGGCTTTTTCCTTCTCAGAAGACCGCCCAAAACCCTCGGCGATATTTGAAGGCAAAGACAACGATGACCGAGTTATTTGATCTCTGAACCCAAAATCACGGTGCCCGGCAAAGTGCCGATAAATCTCAACACTCAAATCAACAGATCTTCTCCAAAGATCCAAATTTCCCAGTCGCATCCTTGCTCCTTAATTTAAAGTCACCATCCATGGGAACTATTTGGGGTTTTCCTATCAAACAGCTCACAGCTCACAGCTCACAGCTCACAGCTCACAGCTCACAGCTCACAGCTCACAGCTCACAGCTCACAGCTCACAGCTCACAGCTCACAGCTCACAGCTGATAGCTGTCAACCCAGCTCGGCGGCCATCATCGCACGCACCTGCTCGCCTAACTCGGGGTGGCGGGCAGCGAAATGGAAAATCGCCTGTAAATACCCAGCCTTGTTACCGCAATCGAAAGTCCGGCCGCGCATAGCATAGGCGTCCACGGGCGCCCGCTCCATCAAGGTCGCAATGGCATCGGTGAGCTGGATCTCGTTCCCCGCACCTGGTGGGGTCTCAGCCAAAATGCCCATGATCTCACCCGGCAGCACATAGCGCCCCACCACAGAAAGGCGTGATGGCGCATCTTCAACCGCGGGCTTCTCGACCACCGCCGTCATGGGCGCACTTTCACCGGGAGCGGGTACCTCACCCTTCAGGGCCACAATACCGTATTGGCCCACTCGCTCTTTCGGGACTTCCTCGACCATAATCTGAGCAGCACCACTGGCATGATACCTCTCAACCATGACCCCGAGATCCTCCTTCTGGCCATCCCAGTCCACCAGCACATCCGGCAATAACACTGCAAAAGGCTCATCGCCTACCACCGGCGCCGCACAGGCTACAGCATGGCCCAGACCCAACGCCCGATGCTGGCGGATCGAAATCACACTCACATCATCCGGCAGAATACCGCGCACCTCGGCCAACAGCGTATCCTTGCCCTTGGCCTCCAGCAGGTTCTCCAGCTCGAACTGGGTATCGAAGTAGTCTTCTATGGCCGTCTTGGCGGAATGCGTTACAAGAATGATGTCCTTGATCCCTGCTCTCACGGCTTCCTTCACCACGTATTCGATGGCAGGCCGATCCACAATGGGCAACATTTCCTTGGGAATGGACTTGGACGCCGGCAGCATGCGCGAACCGAAGCCCGCCACCGGTAAAACCGCTTTTTTAACCATCACTCCCTCTTTTCAACAGCCGTTTACCCAGCCACAAAACTGACAGCCCAACAATCGTGCCAACCGCGTTACCGGTCACGTCATTCCAGCTGGTAGAGCGGTATGGAATCCACAGCTGGGCCAGTTCAATCAAGCCGCCTAACACCATCAAAAGCACAAAAATCCATATGAAAGGCATCCCGTTGCAGCCTAGCAACAGGGCAATCAGGGCACAAAAGAACAGATGCGCGTACACATCAATACCGCCCAGCGACAACGCCTTACTTACCGTTTCTCTCATCTCGCCTGGCAACATGGCACCACACACAAACAACAAAGTGATGACAATTAGGAGAGAAATTCGCCAGACACTACTCATAATTCACTCAGCCGTCATCACGCACGCCAGGGCTGTCAATACCCGAACCATAGAACGCAGGCGTATTCATCTATCCAAGCAGGATGCAGTCCTTCAGTATACTCCCTGCAATCTCAACCGACACAGCCAAGAATCTATACCGCCCCTATTCGGAGCGGCGATTCTGCCGCGAAAGGTATTTCATGCCTTTCCCTTTGATCTTCCTTGTAGCTTGCAGCAGTTTTCTGTCATTCCTCGAAGCTAGCAGCTAGAAGCTCATAGCTGTTTTTCGCATTTCCTCGTCGCGAGAAGCTGCTACTAAAAAGCCGCACCCGACACCAGGCACGGCTTTTCCAGGTCTGCTGTGGGAACATAGCGTAGCGAAGTAACGCACCCAGCGCAGCCCAGCGGCACTTTAGTCCCTATCGCTTGCAAGCATACCCGGAAGGGCCAAGAGAGCGCCCACCGATCAAACGATGGCGGCGATCAGCTGCTTCACACAGGCTTCGATATCGTTTTCGGCGGTGTTGATCACCACTTCCGGCTTCTCCGGCGCCTCGTAGGGGCTGTCGATACCGGTGAATTCCTTGATGATGCCCTGGCGTGCCTTCTGGTACAGGCCCTTGGGGTCACGCTTCTCGCACTCTTCCAGCGGCGCGTCCACGAACACCTCGACAAACTCGCCGTCGTCGAACAGCGCACGGGCAGAATCCCGGTCCGCACGGAACGGGCTGATAAACGCGGTCACCACAATCAGACCCGCATCCACCATCAGCTTGGCCACTTCGGACACACGACGGATGTTCTCGGTGCGGTCTTCATCGCTCATGCCCAGATTCTTGTTCAGGCCATGGCGCACGTTATCGCCATCTAGCAGATAGGTATGCCTACCCTGCTCAGTCAGCGCCACTTCCAGCGCATTCGCCAGCGTAGACTTGCCAGAACCAGACAGCCCCGTCAGCCAGATACACTTCGGTTTCTGGTCCTTCACCTTGGCACGGTCAGCCTTGGTCACATTGGACTCATGCCACACCACGTGGGCTTTGGATTCGTTCGCTTTTTCTTGGTACGGGGAAGACATATATACCTCTCTGTTTTCGAAGAGTAGCTGCGAGCTACGAGCTTCTAGCTGCTAGAAAAACACAACCGGACCTTCGGCCCGGAGCCTCAAATTCACTTCAGTTTTCGCATTATCGCAAAGAGCATTCTTGATAGCTGATCGACCTCATCTCCCCACCTCTTGCTCATCGCATCAGGTATATACCCAATCCTGCTGCCAATGATTAGCTGGGTTTTCAACTCACCAGCCGAGCCTTTCGCGTAGTTCAAAAACAAAGCCTTCTCTTTCTCCGACGCTCTCTCAAAGCCCTCGGCAATATTAGAAGGCAGAGACAACGAAGAGCGAGTGATCTGATCCCTGAAACCGAAATCACGATGCCCTGCGAAATGCCGGTAAATCTCCACACTAAGATCCACCGAGCGCCGCCATATCTCCAAGTTTTCCAAACGCATCCTTGCACCTATTCCACTCAAGCCCCCATCCTTAGGAACTTTTCCCAATCTCTCTATCCAACGAGCGTAGCTCGTAGCTCGTAGCTCGTAGCTCGTAGCTCGTAGCTCGTAGCTCGTAGCTCGTAGCTCGTAGCTCGTAGCTCGTAGCTCGTAGCTCGTAGCTATTTAGAACAACTCGCCGTCCAGACCCATCATGGCATCCGCGCCACTCTTGATCTGAGCATACAAGGCATGGGCCTTGGGCAGAATGCGCTGGAAGTAGTACTGGCAAGTGATGCGCTTGGCCTTGGCGAAGTCATCATCACGACCATCGGTGGCCGCCAGCATCTGCGCCCACAGCCAGGCGTAGAGCACATAGCCGAACAGGTCCAGATACTCCACTGCGGCAGCGCTGATCGCGTCCGGGTTGTTGCCTGCCTGGGACAGCAGTTCGTCGGTGGCGTCCTTAAGCAGGGTCAGTGCCGCCTGCAGCTCGCTGCTGATGGCAGCCAGTTGGCCATTACCGCTGTTTTCTTCAACCCAGGCCTGGGCATCGGCCAAGAACGCATCCACGGATTTACCGCCGTTACGGGCGACTTTACGGCCCGCCAGGTCCAGCGCCTGAATACCGTTGGTGCCTTCATAGATCTGGGAAATCCGGCAATCGCGCACGAACTGCTCCATGCCCCACTCACGAATATAACCGTGGCCACCGAAGACCTGCTGCCCGGTGATAGTGGTATCCAGACCGCGATCGGTGAAGAAGGCCTTGGCTACCGGTGTCAGCAGGGCCACCCGGTCTTCCGCCTTTTTCTTGGCGTCCGCGTCTTCGCTGAACTTGGCAGTGTCCAGCTGCATGCCCACGTAGGCAGCCAGCGCACGGCCACCCTCATTGATGGCACGCATGTTCATCAGCATGCGCCGTACGTCACCGTGAACAATGATCGGGTCCGCCGGGCCATTGGGATTTTTTGCGCCGGTGGCGCTGCGGCCCTGCAGGCGCTCGCGGGCATAGTCCACCGCGCTCTGGTAGCTCACTTCACCCAGTCCCAGACCCTGCAGGCCGATGGAAAGGCGCTCGTAGTTCATCATGGTGAACATGCAGGCCAACCCCTGGTTCGGTTCGCCGATGATCCAGCCCTTGGCGTCGTCGAAGTTCATCACGCAGGTAGCCGAGCCTTTGATGCCCATCTTGTGTTCGATGGAGCCACAGGTCGCACCGTTGCCCTCACCCGCGTTGTTGTCCGCGTCGGGCAGGAATTTGGGTACCAGGAACAGGGAAATTCCCTTGGAGCCAGCCGGGGCATCCGGCAGCTTCGCCAGCACCAGGTGAATGTGGTTGCTGGTCATGTCGTGCTCACCACCGGTGATGAAGATCTTGGTGCCGGTGATGTTGAAGGAACCGTCGTCGTTGGGCTCGGCCTTGGTGCGCAGAATACCCAGATCGGTACCGGAGTGAGGCTCGGTCAGGCACATGGTGCCGCTCCACTCACCACTGTAGAGCTTGGGCAGGTACTGCTCTTTCAGTTCCTGGCTGGCGTGGGCATCGATGGCCAGGCAAGCGCCGCTGGTGAGCGCTGGGTAGAGGGCGAAGGAGGAACAGGCGCTGTGCATCATTTCCTCGAACAGCACCGCCAGGGACTTGGGCATGCCCTGGCCACCGAATTCCGGATTACCGGAAAACGCGCTCCAGCCATTTTCCGCAAAGGTCTTGAAGGCATCCTTGAAACCGTCCGGGGTGGTCACTTCACCGTCGTTCCAGGTGCAGCCCTGCTCGTCACCGTTACGGTTCAGCGGGAACAGCAGGCCTTCGGTCATCTTGCCCGCTTCTTCCAGAATGGCGTCGGACAGGTCGCGGGTAACCTCGGCGGTGGCAGGCATGGAGGCCCACAGCTGATCCGCTTTGAACACATCGTTGAGAACAAAACGCATGTCCTCGAGGGGCGCTTTATAGGTCGCCATTTGCACATCTCCCGAAAGTTGGCAGGGCGCAAATTTTAGGCAGGCAGGGCCTCAGGTAACAGGGTTATTTGTGACCCGCCGTTCATGGGCGCCGCCACTAACGCAAGAATCACGCTTTGTGGGTGAAATTGGGAACATTGAGGGCTGTTTACGCACTTTTGCCTTCATTTGCGCCGTATTCAAATAAAGCCTTATGCCTATTCCAGCGGCTCCGGTCGGCGCCAAATCCACAGCAATACCGCGCAGAGAAACAGCGGCACAGCGATTTTCACGTAATCCGGCGCCGTAGACAGGCTGATCAGGCCGATACTGATTAACATCATGGTGGAGGCGGCGCACTTGGCGCGGCGGGGAATGGCACGCTGTTCGCGCCACTGACGGATGTGGCCACCGTGGCGGGGATGGTGCAACAACCAGTGTTCAAGCTGTGGCCAGCCATGGCTGCCCGCCCAGGCGGCCAGCAACAGAAAGACCACGGTCGGCATACCCGGGACCACCACACCGATCATGCCCAGCAGAACGAACAGGATCGCCGTTGAGCGCCAACAAAGCACCCTGACTGTCTCCATGTCTCCCCTCCTTAGAACAGGCAATCGCCCCGCGAGAGAGTCATTACAGCATGCCCGATTTTCGGGGAATAAAAAAACCCGCCAAACGGCGGGTTTTGCGGATCAATCGACTTGGTAAGCCAACGGATCGTCCAGGGCCGTCTCCGCTTCAGCCGCCTCCGGAGTGCCAGCAGGCCCGGAAACCGCTTTCATGCGCTCCTGCAGCTCTTCAGCGCTCACTAGCTGGCCATTGAGGCTCAGGGCGCCGCCATTGGCGCTGATCACACTGCTCCAGCGCTCGCCCTGCCTTTCCACCACGCCCTGCTCGGCCAGGGCTGTCAGCCTGGCGACGTAGGACGCCGGCACCAGTGACTCGTGCATATCCACGCGCACCTGCACATCCAGCATCTGCTGAATCTGCGCCTCACTGAGTGCCATCAGCTCGTCAGCCGGCAGGTTGTTGCCATCCAGCCCCAGGTAACGGGCCTTGCTGTCGACGGTGAGCTGTCGCTCGCCCTGGTGGTCCACCAGCATCTGCAGTGACAATTCACTGTCACCCGGATGCAGCAGTTGTTCCGCAGCCACCTGGGTCATTTCTGCCAGCAAGGTCTGGATACGAGCCATCTGCTGTTCCATATCCTGCTCGCCATTGCCGGTCAGGGCGCCCATCAGTGCCCGGGTCTGGATTTCATCCATCTCCCGGTTGAGTGCGTGCACCTTGACCAGTGCCTGCCGGTCCAGACCGGCGTAGTCCATGCCCAGGTAAGCGCTGTCCATGGGCAGCGGCACCATTGGCCCGCTGATATTCTCCAACCATAAGCGGCTGTCGCCACTAAGCGTATCACCGTGATCCTTACTGTTGCCCTGCAGGGTCAGATCAAACGCCAGCATCGGCTGCTCCCCCTGGGACCAGCGCAACTGCTTGCCGGCCAGGTTAATATCCGCCAGCGGTAATTCACCGCCCAGCATGGCAACGATATCCACGGCGCCAGTGAGTGAATCCACCGCGAAACCCATTTTCGGGGAGGACACATCCAGCCCCTGCAGGGACAGGTAAGTGTTGACCGGATAGGTATCAGCGGTTGGCCGCAACACGTCCAGCTGCAACTCTTCGAGCACCACCTTGCCCATGGGTGCCTCCAGATTTACCGGCGACACCGCCACCTTCATGGTCAGGCTGCCATCAAAGCCATAGCGGCTGTAACCGGTCACCGGCGGCTTGCCCTGAAAGATCTCATTGACCATGGCCGCCATTTCCGGGGGCAGCTCACTCAGATCCAGGACTTCCTCACTGGCGGCAACCCCCACAAACAGGCCCTCATCGGTCCAGGCGAAGGGACCGTGGTGAATGGTGCTCAGGGAGCAGATTTGCCCGGACAACATCGCCATGTTCGGATTGGATGCCAGCTCGCCCTGGGCGATCAGGCAGGTCACCGCCTCGGACCGAAACAGCCCGCGATCATAACGAAGCACGTCAAAGACAATATCGCTCTGCCCCGGAATCACTTCCAGGCCGGCCACTTCGTCGCGAACCAGCGTCTCGGCGCGCATGCCCACATAAAACGTGGCCCCCAGCCACGCCACAACCAGCACCACAATCAGTGCAACAACCTTCTTCATGGATATATCCCCCTCATCCCTGTGACGTCTTTTTTGTGTCGACACTATAACGAAAAACCACCGTTTACGTAGCCTGGGCGGTTTTCAGGCAAAAAAAAGCCCGCCGAACAAGGGCGGGCTTTTTTTCTGGCACTGACGCCGGATCAGAACGCGAAGTGTTCTGCGTCCAGTTCCATCAGGCAGTCCAGGCCGCCTTCGATGGCGCCCTTGTGACCGGCCGCACGCGGCAGGATGCGCTTGAAGTAGAACTTGGCCGTGCTGATCTTGGCCTTGTAGAAGTCCTCATCACCAGCACCGGATTCCAGCGCAGCGTGTGCCACGGCTGCCATGCGGGCCCACAGGTAGGCCAGGGTCACGTAGCCGGAATACATCAGGTAATCCACGGAAGCGGCACCCACATAATCCGGATTCTGCATGGCCTGCATGCCGATGGCCTGGGTCAGCTCGCCCCATTCCTTGTTGTAAGCGGCCAGCGGCTCCAGCAGTTCCTTCAGGTCCGCATTGTCCGCGTTGGTTTCGCCGAACTTGTGCACGACCTTGGTGAAGTTACGCAGGGCCTGACCCTGGGTCATCATGACTTTACGACCCAGCAGATCCAGCGCCTGAATGCCGGTGGTGCCTTCGTACAGGGTGGAGATACGCGCATCACGCACGTTCTGTTCCATGCCCCATTCACGGATAAAGCCGTGGCCACCGTAGATCTGCACACCGTGGTTGGCCGCTTCCAGACCGGCTTCGGTCACGAACGCCTTGGCGATTGGCGTCAACAGGGCCATCAGATCGTCGGCTTCCTTGCGGGCCGCCTCATCTTTCTCCAGCTTCACCTTGTCACCCAGCTGGGCGCACAGGTACACCAGTGCACGACCACCTTCGGCGAACGCCTTGGAGGTCAGCAGCATACGACGCACGTCCGGGTGAACGATGATCGGGTCGGCGGGGCCTTCCGGGTTTTTCGGGCCGGACAGGCTGCGCATGGCCAGACGATCCTTGGCGTAGGTCAGGCCACCCTGGAAACCCAGCTCGGCATGGGCAACACCCTGAATGGCGGTACCCAGACGGGCAAAGTTCATAAAGGTGAACATGCAGTTCAGGCCTTTGTTTTCCGGGCCGATCAGGTAACCGGTGGCGCCGTCGAAGTTCATTACGCAGGTGGCGGATGCCTTGATGCCCATCTTGTGTTCGATGGAACCACAGGTCACCGCATTGCGCTCGCCCACACCGCCGTTGCCGTCGGTGAGAAACTTGGGAACGATGAACAGGGAAATACCCTTGGTGCCTTTGGGCGCATCAGGCAGGCGAGCCAGTACGATATGGACGATGTTCTCGGCCATGTCATGCTCACCAGCAGAGATAAAGATCTTGGTGCCGGTGATGCTGTAGGAACCGTCTGCGTTGGGCTCGGCCTTGGATTTCAGAATACCCAGGTCAGAACCACAGTGGGGTTCGGTCAGGCACATGGTGCCGGTCCACTCACCGCTGGTCAGCTTCGGCAGGTAGCCATTTTTCTGCTCGTCGGTACCGTGCTCTTCAATGGTCGCCACCGCACCGTGGGACAGGCCCGGGTACATGCTCCAGGACCAGTTGGCGGTACCGGTCATTTCAGAGATAGCGATGCCAGCGGAGCCGGGCAGGCCCTGACCGCCGAATTCCGGATCGCCGCCCATGGCCGGCCAACCACCTTCCACATACTTGGCGTAGGCTTCCTTGAAACCTTTCGGCGTGGTTACCACACCGTTGTCGAAACCACAGCCTTCCTCATCACCGGAACGGTTCAGGGGAGCCAGCTCGTTTTCGGAAAACTTGGCGCCTTCTTCCAGAAAGGCATTCAGCAGTTCGCTGTTGATCTCTTCCAGACCCAGACCCTGGTAGTGGCCGTCCATGTCCAGGACTTCATTCAGTACAAAGCGCATATCGCGCAGGGGAGCCTTGTAATCCGGCATCTCAAATCTCCCTAAAGAAACGGTGACAATGAGGCGGGCCATGGGCCCGCCATAATTTGGGACGCTAATCTTAGGTCAGGGCTCCTGCACCGCTCTACCCCTATTTGTGACCCGTGAGTCAAACAAGCGTTTGAAACTACCGTTTGCCTCTCTAGTTAACTGTTTTAACAGCTTTTTCGTAAAAAAAGGCCGGAGTTGCGGCGGTATCCTCTCCCCTGCCGTGGACATTGGGTATACTCGCCAAAGACTGCTGAATGACTGCTTAGGAACCCGCCAATGATTGATACCAACCTGCTAGACATCCTGGTTTGCCCGGTCAGCAAGGCACCCCTGATTTATGACGACAAGGCCGGCGAACTCAAGTGCAAGGCCAGTGGTCTGGCCTATCCGGTGCGTGACGGTATTCCCGTCATGCTGGAGGATCAGGCTCGCTCAATGAGCAACGAGGAAGTCAGCAACCTGTAACCGGATGCTGGCCGTGCCAGACGGAAATATCGGCAACGTAAAGGATCACCGCATGTACAAGTCCCTGGTGCTGGCCCTGACATTGATCAGCGCCTCTCTCTGTGTCGCCACCCTCCATGCCGAAGAAAGCCCGCAAGCATCCGAACGTGAGAAAGAGGAAAATGCCCAGGCATCAGACAGTGATAGTACCCCGGTGCCGGATGAATCAACGGAGGCCATGAGCAAAACCCAGCAGCAGAACGATTGCCTGTTGCGAAGTGCTCAGACTGCCAATGAGCAGGTCACCCTGAAAGAGCTGCGCGGCTGGTGCCAGAACGGCGAAGAACTGCCCGGGGATCGCACCAACGAGGATGCCCTGCGCGCCCGCCTGGCGCTGGAAAACACCACCCGAGGCAACCCCTTTGTGATTACCCCGCACCGCCGCAATTACCTGCTGCCGTACAGCTACTGGTCCAACCGCCAGTGGAATGACCCCGACAAGGATGACCGGGACCTGCAGCCCAACGAGGTGAAGTTCCAGCTCTCACTCAAGGCGCCCCTGAAGGAAAACATCTTCGACGATGTGACCTTGTGGATGGCGTTCACCGGTACCTTCTTCTGGCAAGCCTACAACAGCGAGATCTCCGCGCCGTTTCGGGAAACCAATTACGAGCCGGAAATCTTTATTTCCAAGCCTATCGACTGGCAGATTGGCCCACTGGATTCCGAACTGCTGGTGGCCGGCTTCAACCACCAATCCAATGGCCGCGATGTGCCGGTGTCGAGAAGCTGGAACCGGGTGTTCATGAATTACGTCTTCAAGACCGGCGACTACTACTGGTCCGTGAAACCCTGGTACCGGATTCCCGAAGAAGAGAAAGACGACCCCCTGGAGACCTCCGGTGACGATAACCCGGACATCGAAAAGTTCATGGGCAATTTCGAGCTGGAAGTAGCCTACCCATTCCGCAACCACGTACTGGAACTGATGGTGCGTAACAACTTGCGCTCCGACAACAAGGGCGCCGGCCGCATCAACTATTCTTTCCCGCTCAGCAAGCGTTTCAAGGGGCTGGTTCAGGTGTTCAGTGGCTATGGGGATTCGCTGATCAACTACGACGATTACGAAAACCGTTTCAGCTTCGGGATTTTGCTGACCGACTCGTTGTAAGAGACAACGCCGGAAAAATTTTGCAGGAGCGCCGCTCGCGGCGCGATTCAGGCGAAAGAACCGGGCTTCGCTGTAGGAGCCATGCTTGCATGGCGAACCGAGCGTAGCGAGGCGGCAGAGATCAACCTAGCCGCCATTCTTTTCTGAAACCTGTCGAGCTCTGAAACTCCTGATCTCCCTCCGGCCGATTTCCGGGCAAGCGCGGTTCGCCATGCAAGCATGGGCTCCTACCGCGGCTTCGTAGAAATACCGAGGTCCGAGGAACTTTCCATCCTTTCCCTATCCAACCAGCGTAGCTCGTAGCTAATACCACAACGTAAACAGCAGTCGGGTTACCGTGGCATCAAAGCTGTACAGCGGTTCGGTGCCCGGGGTGGAAGCGACGCGAATGTCGCGGAAATTCTCGTAGTCAAAGCTGAAGCGATCCACCCACAGATTCAGCCCCGCCCGGTCGAAGGTGTCCCAGTTTGATTTGCTGAATTCGAAGCCAATCCCCACCCCCACCACGGTAGAGCTGAATTCGCTGAGTTCCTTGTCTCTGGCAAGAAAATTCTGGGCATTCTGGAATGGAAATAGATCCGCATAAAAATCCGCCTGGCCTTGCTGGTAGGCCCGGTAACGCCCTTCCAGAGTCCACTTTCCTCCCAGCGGCTGTATCAGCTTCAATTGCCAGCTATTGGCATCAATACCCCAGGAATCGTTATACAGCCGGTACTCGCCATGCAGGCCGGCCCGCCAGGGCAAGTAGTAGGACAGCCGTAACGAGGTAGCTTCACTGGTACGGGTTTCTGGATAGCGCTCCGGCTCAAAGCTGTAATTGCCACCACCCGTCAAATAACGCACGGAGCGGTAGGGATTGTTCAGGTAGCCTTCATCGGTGATCAGCTCATGGCCCAGGCTAGCCCTCAGATTGCGGGTCAGAATCTGCGATATATTGATCCGAAAATGCTGCCGATCGGCTTCTTCAGCGAAGGTATTATCATCACTTCGAAACACTTCATCCCAGCCTTTCGAATAGCCAAAGCTCAGGGTTGTCAGATCGCCAAAGAAATCCTGGCTCATGTCAAAGTGTACCGAGTTCGCCTCGAAATCATTTTCTTCGCTGTTGGCGTAACTTAACGAATAGATGGCCTTGCCATGCAGGTAATCCACGCCAACACTTTTCTCGGTGCGCTCTTCTGAGTAAGGACTGGCACTGACCAGCACATCAATGGAAGCAGCGGAGACTTCATCCACATAATAATTGGCATGCACCGCTACCTTGTCGGCCACCGACTTTCTTACCAGCACCGACGGGCCATTGATTTTCATACCGCCCCCCTCGTACTGGTGGTACAGCACATCAAGCCGATCCTCCGGCAATACCGAGGCTTGCAACAACGCGCTTGAACAGATCAGCACTCCCACCAGCAACGTACGCATCAGTTGCATCCGCAGCCTCCACCGGCACTGCCTTCCGCCCCACGCATGCTTTCCCGCGCCTGATGCACATGGCCCATGTAGCTTTCCGCCACCGGGTGGGCAGACACGTTCATCACCGGGTCCGCCAGGCGGGCACGCTCGTAGGGCTTTAGCCAGGGTTTTACGGCACAGCCGCTGGCGGTGAACGCCAGCAATAGCACAAGACCGGAGAGACGCATCATTCCCACTCCATTCATTCCAGCACCAGCGCCTTCACCTGGTCTTCGTATTTATCCATATAGCCGTCCTTGTAACCACGATGGTGATGACGGACCACACCATTACGGTCAATCAGTACGGTGGTGGGCATGGCATCCACGCCATAGGTTTCACTGGTACTGTTCTGCGGATCAAACAACACCGGGAAGGTCACCGGAATCTTGTCCAAAAGACGATCCGCCTGGTCACGATTCTCATCCAGGTTAACGCCCAGCACGGTGAAGCCGTAGTCGCGATACTCCTGATAAAGATCGTCCAGCAACGGCATTTCGGTACGGCAGGGTCCGCACCAGGAGGCCCAGAAATTCAGCAGAATCACGGTTCCCCGCTGCTCGCTTAGCTTCAGGTTGCTGCCATCCAGGGTCTTGAGCGTAAAGTCCGGTGCTGGCGCACCTTCCTCTGCGGCAAGCGCATTGCTGGAAAAAATCAGCGCCAACGCGCCTATCACTAGCATCAGTGTCTTTTTCATTATTGCTCCCCCCATTTCTTATTTTCAGAAAAACAGACTGACACCCGCGGTCAGCTCCAGATTGTGCGTGGTCTTATCCTCGCCAAGCACATCCAGATTAAAGATATGGTCTTTCATATCCACCCGCACGGCGATCAAATCATTGACCAGCAGGCGGTAACCCACACCGACCCCCAGGGTGAAATGCTCTTCGCCGGCGAAATCGGTAATCCCGGCTCCACCAAGCAGATAAAGGGCGTTATTGAACGTTCGTCCGCCAGACAGAAAGGCCTCGCCGGGTAGCAGGTTGTACCCCACCGACGCCTGGTAATAAGTGAACTCACGCTCATCATCATTCAGCAGACGCACCCCCGCATTAAGGGTTTCGAAACTGGTTTCTCCAGCCTCGGCGCGGCCCAGCACTGCCTCGAAGAACACATCCTCGGACAAGTGATAGTCCAGCCGCACGCCCACCACTGGCTGAGCACCAAAATCTTCAATCGAGAGAATGCCTGCGTACACACCCGCCTCGAAGTTTTCGCTATCGATATCCGCTTCCTTGATACGACGCCGCTCGATTTGCGGATCCAGTACCGATTCCGGGTCTGCGTCGCGCACAGCGGATATATCGTCTGCCGTTTCAGCTATTGCTCCTGCCGGGAGTAATAGAGGCAGGATCAGAAAAGCAGGGAGAAACCGAGTTTCCATTCTTCCAGATTCCGGTTGTCGTTTTCTTCGGTGAACAGCACATAACTTCGGTATTCACCCCGTAATACAAAACCGCGAGCCAGGTAGGCCTTCAGCCCGGCGCCGGCAAAAGCCAGCGTTTCGTCACGATTTTCCGGGCGCACCAATGTCGCCCGGGGTTCAATACTGGCGCGGCCGGTTCCCAGCATCGTATAGGGAGAGATTCTCCAGCGCGGAAACAGCTGATGCTGAAGGTTGAAATCAATCAGCTTGGTATTGGAAAAATTCCCACTGGCCTGGGTAAACATCGCCTCGGCAGTGAGGTTTTCTGTGAACCGGTAGCCAAGCCCCACCGCCAGCGAGGTGACACCTTCAAGTTCTCCCGCCAGCACCGATGCCTGCCAGTGCCCACCAGTAAAATCCTCGTGACCCAGATTCTGCAGTTCCGGTGTCTCACCGCTGCCGTCCAGGGTAGACAGTAACGCCTTGCGAGGCACCCAGCCGATGCGGCCACGGGCGGTTTCAACCTTGATCCAGCCGGCGCGCTGGAACAGCAGGGTCAGCGGCGCATGGCGCTCTACCACATGGAAAACCGGGTAACCGCGACCGGGCCCGGTATGGATATCCACATAGGGCTCCGCAACCTTGACTTGCAAGGGAGGTGACGGTTCGGATGAAACCGCTTTTACCGGTAACAGCACCAGCATGGATAACAACACAACTACAAGGCGCAACGGGTGCGTCTCCCCTTTCAATCGGACATCAAATAAGCCCGGCATGTCGATTCCGGGCTTGTTTTCATGGCAAGACTTTTACGCCATTCGCCTTGCGAACAAGGCTCCAACGGCACCAGTCAGGTTATCCAGACTTGGCGCTTTATCAGTTTTCGGGCACCCGGAACGGGTCGTTATAGAGCTGCGCCCCAAGATCGGCCCATTCCGCCAGCAACCGCAATTCTTCCACCTTCAGCCAGTCGTCATGGGCACCGCCCTGTACAAAGATATCAAAGAATGCGTCGGAATTGCGCGCCTGGCCAGCCCGAATGAGTGCCGAGACCGGCACGGTTTCCGTCACCGGAACAGGATTACCCATGTTATCCAGAATCAGCTCGCCGTCTTCATCAGTTTGGTAAACCACATTGCCTTCACCGTCAGTGACGATCTCCAGCCGGTCGACCAGGGCGCCGTCTTCCAGCACCAGCTCGTTGTCATTGAACAGCAGTTCCCGGTAGCTGGTGGGCTGTAACGGCTGATCTGCAGACGCCTCACCAGTGAGCTCCAGCTGCGCCGGCGGCACCTGCAACGCATTCATGGCATCCCGGCGATTATGGCAAGAAGAACAGGTAACATCCTGCAGGCTGCCACCCACGTCCGCCTGGCGTGGCAGATCCCAAAGCGGCTGAATGTGGTCCTGATAATGAATCACCGTGCGGCATTCCGCCTGCCATTGCTGCTGACAGGGCACCGGGGCAGGCGCCAGTGTCTGCAGGTCCGCATAGGCCAGCAACAGGTCTTCAGCCGGAGCCGGATCGCTCCAGGCATCAAAGCCGCGCATATCAATGGCCGGGATTTCCCGTTCCGGATAGAGCCGGGTGAGCGCCTGAGCCATGGTTTCGCCGGCATCGGCAAACCCGACCACATCGGTGCGGGTATTTGGGAAGGGCTGCCCGGTCAGGGGAGCACCCGCATTGATCGAAGGTGCCATGCCATCAGTACGGCCATGGGGCAACGGCGAATTGTTGGCGTGGCAGCCCTGGCATTGCAGGGTTTCGCCCGGGCGCAGATTGATCCATGCACCATGACGGCTGTACACCGCCTTGCCCGTGGCATCGACCAATTGCAGGCCCAGCGGCGCGTCAGCGGGTACCCGCGCTCGCACCGAGCCGTCCGGCTCTACCGGCACATAGCCGACAATTTCGCGCATGCCGAAATTAGCCGCCCGCCCGAACTGGGCTCCGGCGATATCCCGGACATCCTCGTCGGGGATCAACACGCCCTTGGTAATCCGCAGAAAACGCACCTGCCGCTCTTCCGGGGCCACCAGGGAAGGATCCCGGAACTGCTCGAGCGTGGAAATACCGGGAAGCCGAGGGTTATTGAAACTGACAAACCGGCTATCCATGTCGTAGACACTGCGAATATCCAGTCGCGCCAGGTTGTCTTCAGCGAGGGCATCGTCCCGCTCATTGGCCACGGCCTGCGTTGGCAGGGTTCGCGACGTTGCCACAGCCAGTTCTGTGACCCAGAGATTCGCCTGCGGGGTGACCACTGGCCGCTGAGTTCCCTCGGCCGGGTCCAGAATCCATAGACCGAAGGCAGGCGGTGCTTCCGGCAGTCCCTGATTTAGATACTCGGCGGTACAGGGCCGCAGGGTTTGCCCCTCCCGCAAGCGACAGGGAGACCAGGCGATCAAAAAACGACCGGAGCCATCATCCATGCTCACCAAATCCGCCAGTCGCCCTTCCACCGCCACGGCATCACCCAAAGAGCTGGCCGGGCCCGGCAACGCCTGCTCTGCCTGACTACCAACCCGACCAAACAACGGGCCCTCACGATTCACGAAGTTGCCAATATGGATGGCCAGCGGCTGCATCTGCCCGGCTCCGGCCTCGCGCAAACGTGCAGCGGTGAGCAGACGACCATCGCCCATGAGCGAGAGGGGCAGGAATTCCCGAGTGCGATTATTACCGGCGTCATGGCTATCGGCACCGTATAGGGGGGTAAGCCCGGTTCCGTCCGGGTTAACCCGGTACAGATCAAAGCGGTTTTCATTATCCTTGTTATCCCAGCGCAGGAAGATCACCCGCCCATCGCGGCCCACCAGGGGCGCCACATCATGGCTCATATTGAAGGTGATCTGCTCAATCTCCACGCCGTCCGCACTCATCACGTGCAGGGCGAAGGCATAAGTATCACGGCCTTCTTCCAGCGGGGTGAACTGGGGCTTGCCCTCATCCAGCAACCTGGCCCGGGCCTGGCGCTGGCGGGTTGAGGCAAACACGATACGGCCATCGGGCAAATAGGCCGGATAGCGATCCTGGCCTTCTTCTGCGCGCAGGTCGCTGCTGATCAGCCGTCGCGCGACGCCCGTTTGAAAATCATATTCCCACAGGTTCCAGGTAGGCTGCTCATCCTCATCTGCATCGACAATTTCCGGCGCCCGAGCGGAAAATAGCAGACGACTGCCGTCGTAGCTCATGGTGAGATCACGGACGTCGTGGCCGGAACCGAAGATCGTCGTGGAGACATCACGAGTCACAGCACGGGAGGAAGCGCTGTCACGCACCATCAGCCTGGCCCCGGCCTGGAACGCTGCCGGTTCTTCCAGGGACTCAACCACAATCTCACCGTCGTCATCCCTGGGCAGCGAACGCTGCACATACGCCACCGGGATATCGGTTACCGTGGGGTCCTTCTGCTGATCCCCCCCGTCCATGCCTCCGCAGCCGCTTATCCCCACAAGCAGGCCCAGCAGGACAGGTACCCTCATTATTTTCACCGTTCGTCCGTTTTTTTCTGGTTTGTGTCAGTATCGCGAATCTGTTGTTGATTTTCTGGGCCCCAATTCACAGAGCCTGATGCAGAATGTCATGGACAATGATTGCGGGAAACGGGAAATCTGTTAAACGGTCGATCTGTACTGCCAATCAATGACAGACGGACGACACCGTATCAAAGAAAAAGGATACAGCCATGAAAGGCTATCGGGGGATATTTCTGGTGACGCTGGCTCTCAGCTTGCCTGTGACAGGCATGGCCAACAGTCGCGACCAGGCACAACGCATTCACAATCGTCTGGCGGGTGTGCCGGCGGATGCTGCCACGCTCACTACCATGGCCAACCTGATCCAGGGCAACCCTACCAGCGGCCCCCGTGACGCGGCGGAACTGGCCATGGACCACCCGGCGTTCTATAACGTCACTGTCAAGCAGTTCGCCACACCGTGGACCAATGAGGCCCAGGATGTGTTCGCGCCATTGAATGACTATACCGCCACGGTAATCGGTGCCATTCGCGATGATCTGGACTTTCGGCGAATCCTCTACGATGACCTGCTTTACGTGGGCAACGTCACCCCAGCGGCGTCTGCGGACAGCAATGCCCATTACCGCAACCTGGAGAGTCAGCACGCCAATCTGGCCGATGTGCTTTCCGCCAGCAGCCAGGCCAGCCAGTACGGCACGCCGTCACAGGCCGTTGCCGGGGTGCTGACCACCCGTGCCGCTGCCAACGCCTTTTTCTATGCCGGCACCAACCGGGCCATGCTGCGCTTCACCCTGATGAACCATCTCTGTCGTGACCTGGAACAGGTGCAGGACACCACTCGCCCCTCCGACCGCATCCGTCAGGATGTCAGCCGCAGCCCCGGCGGCGACAGCCGTATTTTCCGCAACAACTGCATCAGCTGTCACAGCGGCATGGACCCGCTGGCCCAGGGCTTTGCCTACTACGACTGGGAAGGCCCGCAGGAAGGCGATGGTGGCCGCATGGTCTACAACACCAGCGCCGATCTGGATACCGGCACCCGGGTGCAGGGCAAATATCTGATCAACAGCAACAACTTCCCCTGGGGGTACATCACCCCGGACGACAACTGGGACAACTACTGGCGAAAAGGCCCCAATGCCAACCTGGGCTGGGACCCGAATCTGAACGGCAGTGGCAGCGGCGCCGCCAGCCTGGGCCGGGAACTGGCCCACAGCGATGTTTTCGCCACTTGCCAGGCGGAGAAGGTTTTTCAGGCGGTGTGCCTGCGCAAACCCGCAGACAGTGCCGACACCTCTCAGCTTGAGAACATGACGAGCCAGTTCAAAAACGATAACTACCGCATGAAGACGCTGTTTGCCGATGCGGCCACCTACTGCATGGGGGACTGAGGCGATGCGATACTTACCACTTGTCAGTGCTCTCCTGGCCGCGTTGATCAGCGGCTGTGGCGGCAGCAGCAGCGGCTCCGACACCACCCCGAACGTTAACAATGCTGGCGGCAACAACAACGTCAACTACGACGGCCCTGCACCACGCAATGCTGACGTCTCCGCTTTCAAGATCTATATCTGGAACAATATGGTCAGCGAGCAGCGCTGCGGCGCCTGTCACCGCGATCAGCAGCCTGCCTTCCTGCAGACCGGCGATATCAACCAGGCCTATGCAGCAGCCAACCCGCTGATCAACCTTAACCAGCCTGCGTCCTCGCAGATGGTGCAGAAAGTCGCCGGTGGGCATAACTGCTGGGAATCTGATTCGCAATTCTGCGCCGATCAGATCAGTACCTGGATCAGCGCCTGGGCTGGCGAAAGTCTGGGGCTGGGGGGCGGCACCACGGAACTGGAAGAACCGCCGATCAAGGACCCGGGCAACAGCAAGAATTTCCCCCAGGACCCGAGCCTGTTCCAGACCCATGTCTATCCGTTGCTGGACGACCATTGCAGCGACTGCCACCAGAGTGATGCCAACACCCCCCAGGGCCCCTATCTGGCTGCAGATGATGTGAACGAGGCATACACGGCCGTGCGCAGCAAGATCGACCTGAACAGCCCTGAATTGAGCCGTCTGGTAGAGCGTCTCGGTGAAGACAGCCACAACTGCTGGAGCGATAACTGCGACAGTGATGCCCTGGCCATGGAAAATGCCATTCGCGCCATGGCGAACGCCATTGTCCCTACCGCCCCCGATAACGATCTGGTGCTGAGCAAATCACTCAATGTGGACGATGGCACCCTGGCCGCCGGCGGCGGCCGTTACGAGAGCAACATCATCGCCCGCTATGAATTCAAGACCGGGGAAGGCCTCACCGCCTTCGACAGCTCCGGAGTAGACCCGGCCATCCACCTGCAATTCAATGGCGACGTCACCTGGGAAGGCGGCTGGGGCATTCGTCTCAACAACGGCAAAGCCCAGGGCAGCACCGCCACCAGCAAGAAGCTCAGTGACATGATCCGCACCACCGGCGAACTGACCCTGGAAGCCTGGCTGGTGCCCGCCAGCACCGGCCAGGATGATGCCCATATCATCAGTTACTCCGCCGGCCCGGATGCCCGCAACCTGACACTGGCGCAAAGCGGCAGCAATTATCAGCTGTTCCAGCGTATCGGCGAAGCCACTGACGGCAACGGCGAACCGGTGCTGGAAACGGCTGACGATCCGCTGCAGGCCAGCCTGCAGCACGTGGCGGTGACCTTCGACCCGGTAAACGGCCGACAGATCTATATCAATGGTGCCCGCAACGGCGCCACCGATCCGGTCAGCCCCGCCCTGCTCAACACCTGGGATGACACCTTCGCCTTAGTCCTGGGCAACGAGGCGTCCAGTGACCGCCCCTGGGAAGGGGTAATCCGTTTTGCCGCCATCCATAACCGGGCACTCACTGAAGAACAGATTCGCACCAACTTCGACGCCGGCGTCGGCGAGCGTTATTTCCTGCCCTTCTACATCGGTCATCTGATCGACCAGCCCGGCGCCTATGTGGTGTTCGAAGTGTCACGCTTCGATAACTTCAGCTACCTGTTCGCCGCGCCCTACTTCATCAACCTGGAGCAGGATGTCGTCAGCGAAGAAGTCCCCCTGGCCGGCCTACGTCTGGGCATCAATGGACAGGTACCGGATGTGGCACAAGCCTTCGCCACCCTGGACACAGAGATCGGCGGCGACGGCTACAGCGAACAGGGGGAAACCCTGTCCCGCCTGGGCACCTTGCTGCCGGTGGAGCAGGGCCAGGACAACGATGAATTCTTTCTGACCTTCGAGCGGCTGGGTAGCCATACCCATGTGCACACTGAACCGCAGCCCTTGCCGTTGACCCCTAACGAATACGGCGAACAACCACTGGCAGGGCTACGCAACTTTGCCGAAATCAACGCCACCATGAGTGTGCTTACCGGAGTACCAGAGGGTTATGGAGACTTGCCGGACACCTATCAGCGCCTGCGCACCCAGCTTCCCAGCGAGGAAAACATTGAAGCCTTCCTCACTGCTCATCAGGTCGGCGTGGCGCAGCTGTCTATCGAGTACTGCAACGCCCTGGTGGAAGCCGAGCGCACCAATGATGGCAGCATCACACCCCTGTTCTCAGGGCTGAACTACAACGTTGGTGCCGACACCATTACCCAGCAACAATGGCGGGACTGGGTCATCTCCCCGCTGTTCGAGCGCATGGTCGGCAACGGTCAGGCGGATCAGCCAGCCCGGGCCGATGTGGAGGGGGAACTGGAAAGCCTGCTGTTCAACACCAATCTGACACAGTGCAGCAGTGACTGCGTGGAACGCACCGCCACCGCGGCAAAGGCGGCCTGTGCCGCCATGCTGGGCAGTGCCACCATGCTGATGCAATAGAGCCTGTTTGGGGACAGAATCATGAAACGTAACTTTCTAAAAAAACGTACCCAGCCCCTGCATCCGGATGCACCCTTGTTGAATCTGGGCCACGGCAAACCGGTCAGCCGCCGGGACATGCTGGGCCGCGGCTTGCTCACCGGCGCAGCGTTCGGCAGCGTCGGCATGTTCGGCCTGTTCAGTAACCCTCGCGACGCCATGGCGGCACTGTCCGGTGATCTGGAAGGCATGAAAACCGACTGCGGCATCGCCGCCGCCGGGGCCGGCAAGATCCCCTTCATCTGTTTTGATCTCGCCGGTGGCGCTAACATTGCCGGCTCCAACGTGCTGGTTGGTGGCGAGGGAGGACAACAGGACCTTCTCAGCAGTGCGGGTTATTCCAAGCTTGGGCTACCGGGCAACCTGGCACCCAATAATGACCCGGGCACCATCAATACCGAGCTGGGGCTGGCATTCCATAGTGACTCCCCTTTTCTGCTTGGCATTCTCGACAAGGCACCAAACGCCACCGCCAATGTGAATGGCTGCGTGATCCCGGCACGCTCGGAAAACGATACCGCCAATAATCCCCACAACCCCATGTACGGTATTTTCAATGCCGGTGCGGACGGCGAACTACTGTCGTTGATAGGCTCTCGCAGCTCCATATCCGGTGGCAACTCCATGTCCCCGGATGCATCCATCATCGCCTCAGCCCGTCCCACCAAGGTAGACCGGCGCTCCGATGTGACCGGTCTGGTAGACACCGGCAAACTGGTCGGCCTGCTCGACCAGGCCGATGCCGTGTCGGTAATGGAATCCATCGCCCGCATCAGCCACAAACGCATCGACCGCATCGACAGTGGTCTTACCAATACCAACCGCCGCGACAACCTGCGCAACCTGCTGCGTTGTGGTTATGTGGAAGCGGCAGATATCACCGACCGCTACGGCGACCCTTCCACCCTGGATATCCGCCAGGACATGGACATTCTCGGCATCTTCTCGGACGCCGAGTTGAACGATCGGGAGTTTGAGAAAACGGCCTCGGTGATGAAGCTGGTGGTCAACGGCTACGCCGGTGCCGGTTGTATCAGCATGGGTGGTTTCGACTATCACACCGGCGAACGGGGAACCGGTGAAATCCGCGACCGCCGTGCCGGGCGGTGCATGGGAGCCTGCCTGGAGTACGCTCGCCGCAAGGGAGTGCCACTGATGATTTATGTGTTCAGTGATGGCTCCGTGGCCAGCAACGGGCGCATCGATGACTCTGCCGAAGGACGTGGCAAGGGCGAATGGACTGGCGATAATTCATCGACCGCGGCGTCCTTCTTTCTCGTTTACGACCCCAATGGCCGCCCCACCCTCAATACGGCGGGCAGCACGGCGGAACAACATCAGCAGCTGGGCTGGATGCGCCCGGATGCCTCGGTGGAAACCGCTGGCACCCCGGCCGCCAACAACGTCAACCTGTTGGCGGAAACCGTGTGGCTGAACTACATGGCGCTTCATGGTGAGCAGGGCTTGTTCTCGGAGAAGTTCCCCAATCACAGTCTGGGCAACAGCGACTCCATGGACCGGCTTACCGCCTTCGAGCCCATCGTTAGTGGTACCATTACCTGACGGCAACCGTTGGAGCTTTGCGAGCAAAGCTCCAATATCTACACACTGGATCTACACACTGGTCCCGGATACACCGATGCATCGCCCTCGCCCGCTTCGCTCCCTGCTTGCCAGCCTGCTACTGCTGCTGGCGCTCCCCGTGCACGCCGACTGGCAACAACACGATTGGGATGTGATGGGCACCCGCGCCAGTGTTTCCCTGTGGTCAGAGAGCAATGCCGCTCCCCTTTTCCAGCAACTGGAAGCGGAAATGGAGCGGCTCAACCAGTTACTGTCGCCCTGGGTGGAAGACAGTGAACTGACTCGGCTTAACCAGCGTGGCCATGAAAAACCGCAAACCATCAGCCCCGAGTTCTATCGGTTACTGGAACGGTCCCTGCATTTCTATCAGCTCACCGACGGCGCCTTCGACATTACCTTTGCCAGTGCCGGCCATCTCTATGACTACCGGGAAGGTAAGGCGCCAAACGCTTCCCAGCTAGCCGATGCGGCCGAGCACATCGGCGCCGACCGCATTGAGTTACTGCCGAATCACCGGGTGCGCTATCGCACACCCGGCACCCGCATCGATCTGGGCGGCATCGCCAAGGGCTATGCCATCGACCGGGGTATCGCGCTGTTGAAAGAGGCGGGTATTAAGCATGCCTGGCTGTCCCTGGGCGGTGACAGCTATGTGCTCGGTGACCACCGGGGTCGCCCCTGGGAAGTGGGCATCCAGCACCCTCGTAACCAGGAGAAGGTGGCCATGCGCCTGCCCATCAGCGACCTGGCCATGTCCACCTCCGGCGATTACCAGCGCTACTTCATCCGTGATGGCCGCCGCATCCACCACATCCTGTCACCGCAGACCGGCAAGAGTATCGATGGTCTGGCCAGCGTTACCGTGCTCGCGGACAACAGCCTGGATGCGGATGCTCTCTCCACCAGTGTCTTTGTGCTGGGAGTAGAAAAAGGCCTGGCGCTGATCAACCGGCTAGCGGATACCTCGGCCATCATCATCGACCGCAATGGCAATGTTTTTTATTCCGACGATTTAACGACACCGGAGTAACGGTGGATTACGCCTAGGGCTAATCCACCCTACGGGCCTACGGGCGAGTCACCAGCCAGGTGCCGGCGCCGATCATGGTGCCGCCAGCGACGATGCTCAGAGGTTGTTGCAAACCGGGATTGCGGTGGCGGGTAATCCGTTGGGCCAGTAATGCATAGACAGCCTTAACGCCGCCCACGCTGAAAACCGTAATCAGCAGCACCGCGACAATACCCATCGCATCCGGCGAGTGCATATCCACAAACAGGGGAAACAGGCTGGCATAGAAAACGATGGCCTTGATGTCGCCCAGGGTCACCGCCAGGCCGGCGAGAAAACTGACGGTCCTGCTACCACCGGCAAACGGTTCGACTTGCAATGCAGCCCCACGATGCCGGATCAGGTTGATGCCGAACCACACCAGCCAGAGCCCGGCGGCAATACGGACCAGGGCAAACAAGCCACCCAGTTGCTGGGCCAGCTCGCTCATTCCCCACAGGGCAAGCGCAGCGAACAACAGATCCGCCACCACAATACCCGCGGCCACCCACAGGCCCTGCGACAATCCCAGCCGGGCAGAACGCACCACTACCAGGGCCACACTGGTGCTGGGCAGTGCCGCCAGCACCATCATCACCGGCATCAGTAACAGTAACCCGTATCCATCCATGGCCATGCCCTGCGATAAAACCCGTTGCCTTGCGAACAAGACCCCCACTAAATCGTTGGTCTCGACACAAACAACACCGTTGGCGCCTTGCTGGCAAGGCGAAGAGGCCGATTCCCTCTTACTCTATGGGCGCCTCGGAACCACCAGCCGGCGGCTCACGCCGGGTCCGCAACGCCTTGTTGTACAGATCGGCCAGTCCTTCATGGGCTGCCGCACTGAAACGCTTCAACCGCTTGCGGGTCACTGTGACCTGCTCAAACGCGGACGCCTGCAGGGAATATTGCTGACGCCGCATCAGCCGCTCACCGCGCTTTTGCAAGCTGGCCAGCTCCTGCTCCAGAGCGGGCAGTTCCTGGCGGAAAAAATCCAGCCGCTGGACCCGGTTACTCGCCACCATGACCCGGCTACGCAATTCACGGGTCTGGTCGAGCATGGCGCTGATGTCGTTCAGTTCCTGCTGGCGCTGCCACTGGCGAGGCACGATATCCTGCTGCATTTCCCACAAAAGAACCCCCTTGTAGAAATCCAGCTTGGCGGTCATATCCGGCCGTTTACGCTTGCCCCAACTCCGGGTTTTGCGTTCGGCCTCCTGCTGAGCCTGCCAAAGACGCTGCTCATCGTCAGTGGCAAAAGGCAGCGGCTCCTGATCAGATACAGCAGTCCGGTAATCACCCTGCAGGCGGGTAAGGCGACCCTGAAAATCTTGCTGTGACAATTCCCGCAGCAGGGCCTGAGCCTGGGGCCTGACTTCCTGATGCTTGCGCTCATGGGCGTCGAGCATGGTCTGCATGGCGGGCAAGGTATTCTGCCATTGAGTCAGCAGATTCCGTTGGCGCATCAGCTCATGGTAGTTGTGCCAGCCATGCTGGAACTCCCTGGTGGCAAACCATTCGTAGAAAGTCGGAAAACTCTTCACCCGCTTTGGTAAAAACGGCGGCACCGGGTCCATGGCGGTGGACCAGCGTGGCTCACCGACCATTTCCGTAAACCAGTCACCATTGGCAATCCGCGCCTCCACTTCCAGCAGGTACTCTTCCAGCCCGTCGAAGCGTTCCAGCGCAGTCTGGAAAGCCTGACGAGCAGAACGCTGATCGCCCATCTGTTCGTACAGATAGGGGATCGCCAGCTGCGCTTCCTGCACGGTGGAACGCTGGATCGATTTACGGTCCAGTTTCTGCAGCACCGGCAACGCCCTGGCCGGCTGATTCTCGATCAACAGGGCACGGGCGTAGAGCAGCAGGGAGACATCAGCGAACGGCCCTTCCAGGCGGGCATCGCGCAGCAGCTGCAAAGCACGGTCCTCCTGATCGCTGCGCAGCATGTAAATCGCCAGCGCCAGCATGGCCTTGTCCTTGATCGCGTTTACCTCCGGCGCACCGGGCGGCAGGTTGGCTAGTTCCCACAACCATTCCTGGCCCAGACCAGGGTGCTTGCCGTTGATCCAGCTGATCGCCAGGTTATAGCGCAGGTAGGCATTGAGCGGGTGATTAGCGGCAAAGGCATCCAGGGATTCCGCCGCCTCTTCATAGCGGCCCAGACGCATCAGCACCCGCGCCCGCAGGCTGTGGTAAACCTCTTGCAGGTCCTCAGGCGGCGTACCGGCCTGCTGCTCAAGAGTTTCCAAAGCGCGAGCGTATTTCTGTTGTCGGTAGTAAAGCCCGGCCAGATGAATCCAGGCCCGCTGGGCCACCTCGCCACTGACCTGCTGGTCCAGCAACGCACTGAACACCCGCTCGGCATCCTCCGGCATACCGTAGGCGCTGTACATGGCGCCCAGCAGCACTTCCAGATCTGCCCGGTGCACATCCACCTCGCCGCGCTCAAGGGCCATCTGTGCCCGCGTCAGGGCAGCGAAGTAATCCCCCTGCAGATAGAGATATGCCACCTCCCCATAGGCCAACTCCTGCACCTGATGCGGTTTGTCCAGCCGCCCCCAGGCCAGTGAGCTGATCAGCAACAACACCACGCCAGACCACTTCAGCATGTTCGCCTCAGCGCCAGTCACGGAACAGGAGACGAGGCTGCTGTTTGGCCTTGTCATCCTCAATATGCAGCTGAACGAAATGGCGGCCATGGCGCTTTTCAAACTGCCCGGTGACACCCCGTCGAATTTCCCTGTCCTCTGGCCCCATGCCGGTCACAAAGGCGGTGATTTCGTGCTCGCCGTTTTTCACGTTGGCCAGCGCCAGTCGCTGCACCGCACCATTTTTCAGGGCCCGGATTTCCCGCTCGGTGTACAGATGGCTGGCCAGGACTTCGCCATCCAGCTCCAGAGTAATGCTGTCCGGCTGGAAGTAATGGCCCACATCCAGGGACACATAGATGCCCACCTGGGTATCGGCAGGAAACAGCAGTTCCTCCTCCAGCAATAGCAGACGCTTATTGACTTCCAGTACGTCGCGCTTGAAGTCCGCCAGCTCCTGATCCAGCTCGGCCCCCTGAATCTGGCTGGCAACCAGCATCAATAGCAACACTACTACTTGGCGCATTGCGCTCCCCCAATCCCGATGGTTTTTTGGCAATCTACCATAGCCATGCGACTTTGACTGTTGCGATCGTCACACCTGATCGGTTCTTCACGTTAACTTGTCCGATCAACGGCGATTCTTCGCCCATGACATCCCCATCGCTTCCCTATCCAGTACTGATTACCGGTGCCAGCTCTGGCATCGGTCTGGCACTCACTCGCCTTCATCTGGCGCGAGGAGATCAGGTTATCGCCAGCAGCCGCGACCCTGACAGCTCGCCGCTGGCGGCACTGACCGCCCGGCATGACACGTTGACGCTGGTGGCGGCGGATCTGACCGACCCACAGGGGCCTGCAGGGCTCGCCGAGGAAGTCAAAACACACACAGAGCATCTGTCGCGAGTGATTCATTGTGCCGGGGTGCTACACGATACCCGCCGGAATCTGTCACCGGAAAAGCGACTGGAAGATCTGTCGCTAGAGAGCCTGGAATACAGTTTCCGACTGAACGCCTGGGCCCCGATGCTGCTGGCCCGCAGCCTGCTGCCACAGCTACGCCGCCAGCCGGCAACCTTCGCCGCCATCTCTGCCCGGGTCGGCAGTATTACCGACAACCATCTCGGCGGCTGGTACAGCTATCGCAGCAGCAAGGCAGCGCTGAACCAACTGATCCGCACCTTTGCCGTGGAGGCTCGACGCCGGGCTCCTCAGCTCACCCTGCTGGCATTGCATCCTGGCACCACTGACACCCCACTATCCGCTCCCTTCCAGTCCCGGGTCCCGGAAGAAAAGCTGTTTTCTGCAGACTGGGTGGCAGAGCAATTGACAGTTCAGCTGGACCAGGCAACACCGGAACAGAGCGGCAGTTTTATTAACTGGCGGGGCGATCCGCTACCCTGGTAGCAGATACAAATTTTCCACACTTGTCGCTTGCCATACCCTGCCTGCTCGCGCCACTATCAACGGGCTGATACACAATGTGTATCGGCACTCATGCCGGCGGCCCGGTCAGGATGCCGCGCCATGCGCGCCCCATCAGGGGCGCGGTGGCGTGGCGGGAGATCGGGCCGTTCGGCATGCACCTATCCCGCTTCACCCCCGCGACGAATCATCTGCCCTTCATTGATGCAACTTTCCCGCTATGCTTGCCTCTAACAGAGCCAATGCCAAGGAGTTCGGGAATGAAAAAAGTACTTTCGCTATGGCTGATCACGGCCACCATCGTGCTGGCGGGCTGTCAACGACTGGGGTCGCTAGAGGCGCCGGAAGTCAGCGTATCCGGCATTGCCCTCAACAGTATCAGCCTGTTTGAACAGGAATGGGGGCTCACTTTGCGTGCCCGCAATCCCAATGACCGGGAACTGACGCTGAAGAGCCTGGACTATGAGATCTTTATCAACGGCGAAAAGTTTGCCCGCGGCCTCACCGGCGACAGCGTCACCCTGCCCGCCATGGGCGATGCCCAAGTGACCACCACGATTACCACCAGCCTGCTGAGCAGCCTCAAACAGTTGCAGAAAATCCAGCAGCAACAGGACAAGCCGCTGCAGTATCGCCTGGTCGGCAAAGCCAGAGTCGCCGGGGTACCCTTGCCCCTGTCCTTCGACAAGGAAGGCGAAATGAAACTGCCGGCGATGCCTTGACCCTTCTTTGAAAAGCATTTTTTTACCACAGAGGGCACAGAGCACACCGAGATAGAACAGTGGTGTTACCTGTGCCCTTAGTGGTTAACCAGACAGCTTCTCGTTTGCTTGATAGTTCCCAACCCAAACCGATTTTTCCCTCAGTGTCCTCTGTGCCCTCTGTGGTAAAAAATCACTTCCCCTGACGCTCGCGTCGAAACCGGGCCGGAGTCTGCCCGGTCCAGCGGCGGAAAGCATGATTGAAGTTGGAGAGTTCGGAGAAACCCAGTCGATCGCTGATCTCTTCCATGCCCAGCCCGCCCAGAATCAACCACTGCTCCGCCAGCATCCGTCGCACTTCATCGAGCAACTCCCGGTAACCGGTGCCCTCAGTGCGCAGCTGCCGACGCAGTGTGCGAGTGGTCACACCCAACTCTGATGCCATGGCTTCCATATCCGGAAAGCGGCCCGGCTGGCTAAGCAGGCGGCGGCGCACCCGTAACGCCACCCCACCCTGTCGATAGCGCTGCACCAGCAGTTGCTGGCATTGCTCCTCGCAGAGCCGGGCGGTAACCGGGTTGGCCTGAGGCAAGGGCATATCCAGAAGACCAGCGACAAACCGGGCCTGACTGTGAGACTGATCGAAACAGGGCGGCAACCCGAAAATAGCGGTAAACGGCGCAGGATCCTGCTCAGGCAATCGCAGGGCCAGGGAGGACAGCGGAATACGGCTGGCGAACAATTCTTCCTGGACCATCATCACCGCGCTGGCATCCCGTGCCAGCAGGTAGGGGCGAATGGTTTCCGGTAACCCGCTGTCATCCAGGATCAACACCGCCTCCCCCTGCTCCTCCTCAAGGCGGATATCCAGGAAGGCAAAGGTCAGATCCAGATAGCGCACCCCCAGCTCCACCGCCTGCCGAAAGGTAGGGCTACTGAGCAGGGCAAAGCCCCACACCCCGTAACTGCTCAGGTGATAACGCTGCCCCATGGCCAGGCCATGTCTGACCGGATCATCCAGCTGCGCACAAAGGTTCTCCACCACCCGGCGCTCCTGGGCCCGCTCGATGGTCGCCTCCGGCCGATGCAGCATTGCCGGGTCAATATCGCTGCCTGCCAGACAGGCCTGCGCGTCCAGCCCCTGTTCGGCGGCGTAGGCCATTTGCAGGCGCACACTGGTGATGGCACGACGTACATCCATGAAATGTCCGTTTCCCACAATTTTCTGTCCCAGAATGCCATAAACAAGACGTATCCGTCCCGTTAGAGTAACCATCAATAAAAGACTATTGGGATGTTTACCATGCAAGTGACCCACAACGTGGTGATTATCGGTGCCGGCTTCGGCGGACTCGGCATGGCCATTCGCCTGAAAGCCCAGGGCGAAGAGAATATTTTGATGATCGAGAAAGGCCACGACGTGGGTGGCTGCTGGCGCGACAACACCTACCCTGGCGCCGCCTGCGATGTGCCTTCCCATCTGTATTCGTTTTCCTTCGAGCGCCATTACCCGTGGAGCCGCCGCTTCGCGCCGCAACAGGAAATCTTTTCCTACCAGCAATACTGTGCGCGCAAGTACGACCTGTACCGGCATATCCGCTTCAACACGGAAGTCGCCGACGCCCGCTACCAGGATGAAGACGGCATCTGGGAATTGACCCTGACCAACGGTGACACCCTCACTACCCGGGTACTGATCACCGCCACCGGCCAGCTCAACCAGCCCGCCTACCCGCCGCTGTCCGGTATCGAGGATTTCGCTGGTGCGCATTTCCACAGCGCCCGCTGGGACCACGACGTGGACCTGACCGGCAAAACCGTGGCCGTGGTGGGCACTGGCGCCAGCGCCATCCAGTTCGTGCCGGAAGTGGCCAAGGTGGCCGGCAAAGTAAAACTGTTCCAGCGCTCCGCTGCCCATGTGATTGCCAAACCGGATCGCGCCTACAGCAAACTGGAACACCAGGTACTGAGCAAGGCCCCCATTACCCAGACCCTGGACCGGCTACGCATTTATGCCACCAACGAATCACGGGCCCTGGGCTTTACCACTTTCCAGAAGGCCATGAAGGTGTACGAGTGGCTGTTCAGTCGGCACCTGAAGCAGCAGATCAAGGATCCCGCCCTGCGCGAGAAACTGACCCCGGATTACCCCATGGGCTGCAAGCGCATTCTGATGTCCAACGATTACTACCCGGCCCTGGCACAGGACCATGTGGAGGTGATCAACCACGGCATCAGTTCGGTGGACCAGCGCGGCCTCACCGACAGCACCGGCACACATCACGACGCCGATGTGATCATCTACGGCACCGGCTTCAAAGCCACCGACTTTCTCACCCCCATGACCATTACCGGCCGTGACGGGGCAGACCTGAACGCGGTGTGGAAAGATGGCGCCGAAGCCTACCTGGGTATCACCGTGCGCGGCTTTCCCAACCTGTTCATGCTCTATGGCCCCAACACCAATCTAGGCCACAACTCCATCATCTACATGCTGGAAAGCCAGATTCACTACATCCTGCAATGTGTAGCGGAGATGGACGAACAGGGCATCAAGGCACTGGAAGTCCGCGACCGGGTTCAGGAAGACTTCAACAAGACGGTGCAGGACAAAATCAGCAATACCGTCTGGGACAAGGGTTGTCATAGCTGGTACAAAACCGAAAGCGGCAAGAACACCAACAACTGGCCCGGCTTCACCTTCGACTACCGCCGCCAGACACGGACCCTGGATTTGAATGACTATGAGCTCCTTCGTTGAACGAATCAGCCGGGCCCAGTCCGGCACCCAGCAATTGCTGGCCGGCGCCCTGCGCCAGTCCCTGGCAATGCTGTTCAAACCGGTGGCCAACCCCCGCTTCAGCGTCAAGACACAGCGGCGCTGGCTGGACATCATGGCCAAAACCACGCTGGTCGCCCGGGATGTACCCTGCCATGAGGCTCCCCTGGGGGACGTACCCTGCCGGCACTATGCGCCGCTGAATGCCCAAGGCACCGTGCTTTATCTGCACGGTGGTGGTTATGTGGCTGGCAGCCCGGAAAGCCACCGCTCGGTTACCTCGCACCTGGCAAAATTCGCCAATGCCCGCGTGGTCGTACCGGACTACCGGCTGGCGCCGGAGCATGCCTGCCCCGCCGCCATCGAGGATGCCGTGGCTGTGTATCAAGCCCTGCTGGCAGAGGGCGTGGACCCGGCTACCCTGACCATCGCCGGCGATTCCGCTGGCGGCGGTCTTGCCCTGGCCGCCCTGCAAGCCCTGAAAGCGGAAAAGATCGCCTTGCCCAGCAGCACCATCCTGATTTCTCCCTGGGTGGACCTGAGCCTCAACGACCTGTTCGACACTGACCGGGACATCATGCTCAGCCACGCCTGGCTGGCCAGTGCCGCTGGCGCCTATGGCGGTGATGATCCGACTCGCCCGGCCTGCTCCCCGCTCAATGGCGACCTGACGGGCCTGCCTCCGGTATTGATCCAGTCCGGTAGCGACGAGATCCTGCTCAACGACAGCCACCGCCTGTGCGCCGCCCTGAACGACGCCGGCACCCCGGCCCGTCTGCAGGTACACCCGCAACGCTGGCATGATTTCCAGCTCCACGCCGGTGTACTGGCCGATGCGGATCAGGCGCTGATGACCTGCGCCCGCTTTATCCACCAACACTGGAACCCCGCCGCATGAAACGCATCCTGATCACCGGCGCCGCCAGTGGCATCGGCCTGACCACCGCCAAACACTTCCACGAGAAAGGCTGGCGAGTGGGCCTGACCGACGTCAACGACACCGCCCTGGTGCGGCTAGCGAAGGAACTGGACAACAGCTGGTATCGGCCCCTGGACGTGACCGACAGCATTGCCTGTCAGCATGCCTGCAGAGACTTTGCTGAAGACGGCGGTATCGACGTGCTGTTCAACTGTGCCGGTATTCTGCGCATGGGACCCTTTGAGTCCATCAGCGCGGAACAACACAAGCAGATCATCGACATCAACGTGACCGGCCTGATCAACATGAGCCTGGCTGCCCACCCCTTCCTGCAAGATAGCAAGGCCGCCGCGGTGATCAACATGAGTTCCGCCTCGGCCCTGTACGGGGTGCCGCATCTAGCCTCCTATTCCGCCAGCAAGTTCGCGGTGCGTTCGCTCACCGAATCGCTGAATATCGAATGGGGTCGGCAGGGCATCCGCGTGGTCGATATCATGCCGCCGTTCGTGAAGACCCCCATGGTGGAAAAGGCCAGCTTCCGGGCACCGGTGGTAGACCGCATGGGCGTCAACCTGAGCGCCGACGATGTGGCCAAAAAGGTCTGGCAGGCCGCCAATGAAAAAGTCCCGGTACACAACCCGGTGGGCCTCACCTTCAAACTGATCAAGCTCCTCGACAAAGCCCTGCCCAGCGCCTCGACACGGTTGTTCATGAGCTTTCTGAGTCGGGACTGACCCTCCCACCTCTGTAGGAGCGGCGCTCTCTGTGCCCCGCGGGTATGAGCCGCGAATGGGGCGTGGCGGCCCCCTTCCGGGTTATCGGTGCTCTACTCGGAGAAACCTGCCGAGCCCTGCAATCCCTGATCGCCCATGGCCGATTCCCTCGCAAGCGAGGGTTCGCGGCTCGAGCGCCGCTCCTACGACGGAGGTGATAGCAAGCTACTCCCCGGCCTGAGGAGCCTGAAAAGTAATCTTCACCTTCCTCCGCCCCCATTCCCGGGCCGCCTGCACATCCTCGCCCATGTAGATATCGATCTTCTTTTTCCAGCGCCAGTGCATCTTGTCCTTCACCACCCAGGTACCGGGCAGGCCTTCGATCTGCAGCTGCGCGTTATGACCCAGCCCCATGGGAATCAGATCCCGCGACACCGCAATGGACTTCATTCCTGGTTTGAGGCGATCCCCCCAGGCAGCCAGGGCATGGTCCGCTCCCGCCCCCTGGCCGTGCAGGGAATTGTAGGCCGTGGCAGTGACCATCATGGTCACCGTGTTCGGTGCGGGCTCGGCAGGCTTGCGCTGATCCGCTTCGCACCGCGCCACCAGCCAGGTCAGTGCCACCAGCACCAGGGTAAAATCGGCGGCATTCACTCGCCGTTGCGGGCTGACTGCTAGGCTCATGGCATGATTCTCCGTCTGGTCACTCTTATTATGCTTCACGGTCTGCTGTCGGCCTGCAACCTGGTTTCCGACAAGAGGGCGGAGGACACGGCTGCGCCCGCAGCCCTCACCGACACCCTGCGCCACTGGCAACCCGCCGACAATCCCGATGCGGTGATCCTTGGCCTGCACAGCTTTGGCGATTACGGCGCTGCCTTCGACGCGCTGGGCCCCTACTTTGCCGACAACGGACACCTGCTGGTCAGTTATGACCAGGCCGGGTTCGGCGAACGCGCCCAGCAAGGGCAGTGGGCCGGGGAAGACCAGCTGGTGTCAGAAGCGGTCTATCAGATCGAGCAACTCTATGAACGCTATCAGCGCCCGGTGTTCCTGGTGGGTGAAAGTCTGGGAGGCGCCGTGGCGATGCTGGCAGCGCTGGAGGTGCCTGACAAAGTGGCCGGCATCGTGCTCGCCGGGCCTGCCGTGCGCGAGGGCATCCGCCTGCGCTACGGCTGGAATGCCGCCATCGCCAGCGCCGCCTTTCTGGCTCCCGGATACCAGCTGACGGTAAACCGCGACCCCGATGACCCCAACCTGGCGGCTGACAGCGCCCAACGTCTGGCCAACGACCCTCGGGTGATCCGCGAAGTCCGCATGGATGCCTACTGGGGGCTGATCCAGCTGGCCGACAGTGCCAGCGACCAGGCGCCATCATTACAGGTGCCCTCGCTGCTGCTCTATGGCGGCAAGGACAACTCCGTGCCGGCAGCCGGCATCAGCCATCTGCACGACCACCTTGCCGACCGAGGCGAGTACCGCTTCTACCCCCAGGGCCCGCACCTGCTGCTGCAGGGGCCACAGTGGCAAAACGTCGCCGACCATATTCTCGACTGGGTCGCCCGCACTTCCCCCTGAGATTGGCCTCACAGGACACAGCCATGCTGTTAAGCTGGCGCAAACCCTAGCGGAGCAAACCATGAGCAAGCGTGTTCTGATTACCGGCGGCAATTCCGGCATCGGCTACTGTACCGCCGAACAACTGGCCGGCCACGGCGCGGAAGTGTCCCTGGCCTGTCGCGACCAGACCAAGGGCCAGGCCGCCATCGCTCGCATCAAGAACCGCCATCCGGACGCCAAAGTGCGACTGTTTCCGCTGGACCTTTCCGATCTGGAAAATGTGCGCGACAACGCGGCTCTGATCTACCGCGAACTCGGTGAACTGGACGTGCTGATCAACAACGCCGGCGTGGTGCCGACCCAGCAGGAATTCACCCGCGACGGCTACGAAATGCAGTTCGGCGTCAATTACCTGGCCCCGGTGCTGTTCACCCACCTGATGTTGCCGTTGCTGAAGAAAGGCAACCAGCCGCGCATTCTGCACGTGGCGTCCGTAGCCCACTGGCTCGGGCGCATCAACAAGAAAACCTGGCGTGGCCGCAAGCCCTACCTGGTAATGGATGCCTACGGCCAATCGAAACTGGGCAACATCCTGTTCAGCAATGTGCTCGCCGAGCACCTGCAGGAGCTCGGCATCACCAGCAACGCCCTGCACCCGGGGGGCGTGGACACACCGATATTCCGCCATGTCCCCAAGGCCGCCATGGCCCTGATCCGCCCGACCCTCACCACCCCGGAAAAAGCCGCCACCCTGCCCGTCAGCCTGGCCCTGGATCCGCAGTACGACGGGGTAACCGGTGAATACTTCGCCAACCACAAACCGGCCCTGCGCTCACCCCGGGCACGCAATGCAAAGCTGGCGGAAGAGCTGTATTACGACACCATGGCGGAGCTGGATCTGCCCACGCTGTGAAAAACCCACCACAGTGGTAACAGCGACAACGCTTTTCCCGTAGGAGCTATGCTTGCATGGCGAAAAGGGCCCTCTGCTTGCAAGGCAACCTGAAACCTTTTTCGCCATGCAGGCATAGCTCCTACAAAGAATGCTATTCCTCCACCCGTGCGGCTTTTACCACGCCCTGAAGCTCGGGATAGAAATCCAGAAACCCCCGCTCCAGCTCCTGATAGCGGGGCTCGATTTCCTCGACGATGCCGGCAAAATCATTGGCAAAACGAATACGCCCGGCGATCACATCCAGCGCCTGCCCCACCCGCTCCAGCTCACGGTACTGATTGAGCAGGTCGTGCTCAATCAGCCGTTCCACTCTTGCCCGCATGGGCGCATGCATCAGCCCCAGGCCGGACTGTAGATGCTGGTAGTGGCGGGTAATGGCCGCCTCGCGGTCATGGTCATAAAACGCCGACCAGTGCTGCCACAGAAAATGGTCAAACAGCACGTCCAGGGCCACACCGGCAAAGCGGCGCCGTGTTGACGAGAAGCTGCGCCGCTGAGCCTGCACCCAGGGGTGGTTATCGGTGAAACGGTCCACCAGACGGTGATTGTCCAGGCCCCGCCGCACCGGCTCACTGAGCCGGGATCGTTCCACCCCATGCATGAAATCCCCCAGCACATTGCCGACCTTGGATGGCACAGACGGCCGAGCCAGGGAGAGGTGTGCCAGATAATTCATGGTCGCTCCTGGAGGCGGCGCACAATCAGCGCCAGGCCTTGACCACCTTCAGCCCGGCGGCCAGCTAAACGAGCGGCCACCCAGAACGTGTACATGCAGGTGGAAAACGGTCTGGCTGGCGCCGGCGCCGTTGTTCACGTTAAGGCGGAAATCTTCCAGCCCTTCCTGTTCGGCAACACGGCTTGCCACCAGCAGCAGGTGCCCAAGCAGGGCCTGATCCGCCTCTTCGGCATCAGACAACTTGGGAATGGGCTTCTTGGGGATCACCAGGAAGTGGGTGGGCGCCTGGGGGTTGATATCCCGGAAGGCCAGGCACTGGTCGTCTTCGAAGATGATATCGGCGGGAATCTCGCGGTCGATGATCTTGGAAAAGAGGGTTTCAGCCATGGTTCGAATCGCTCCGGATAGGCAAGGGCGAGCAGTTTTCAGGGCGGAAGGGTGTGCCCCGGTTCACAGCTCGCACGGTAACTGCGCGTAAAATGTTCGCTGTGTGTGGCGCACACCTTAGCGGCAGCCCAGAATAATGGCATTATAGCACCTGAATCCATGACTTCAGCGTGGATGCATGGCGCGAGAATTTGTTGTCACAGGAGGTTTTCTGAGGAAGTGTCGTATCAGGGAATACGATCGACCGAAGAAAACCTTCTGTGGCAGCAAAGGCTTGCGTCAGGCGCCGCGATGAAGTCATGGATTCAGGTGAAAGTCTGTCGAAACCCAACCTTATTCCACCGGAACCGCATGGCCACTCTTTTTGTCGAAAATTTAACCGTCGCCGATTTCTCCTACCTGCACCCCAAGCGCGGCATGGTCGGCGAGTCATGGCTGGTCGATCTGGAATTGACCGGCGACCTGGATCATCAGGGCATGGTGTTCGACTTCGGCCATATCAAGAAGCGCATCAAGCAGATCATCGATGACAATGTGGACCACAGGCTGCTGGTGCCGGTGGACAGCGAGCACGCCACGGTGAGCGAGCGGGACAACAACACCAGCCTGGAATGGCTCTACCGGGGCGGCACCATCCGCATGGTAGCGCCCAGCGAAAGCCTGCTGCTGATGAGCGGCCCGGAAGTCTCCAAGGCCAATCTGACCCTGTTCCTGATGGACCTGGTACAACAGGTGGTGCCGGACAATGTGGCCGAGGTGCGCATCGTGCTGCGCGAGGAAGATACTGGGACCGCGCCTTTCTATCATTATTCCCATGGTCTGAAGAAACACGACGGCAATTGCCAGCGCATTGCCCACGGCCACCGCTCCGGCATCCATATCTTCGAGAATGGCCGGCGCAGCCGCTACTGGGAAAAGCTCTGGGCGGACCGCTGGGAAGATATCTACCTGGGTACCGAAGAAGACCTGGAAGGGACCTACTACATCGAGGAAATCCCCCACCACCGCTTCCGCTACGATGCCCCCCAGGGGCACTTCGAACTGGTGATCCCGGAAGATCATTGCTACCTGGTCGACACAGACACCACCGTGGAGCAACTGGCCGGGCACATCGCCGAGCAACTGGCCACCGAAGCCCCCGGCAAGCACTTCCGCGTGCGTGCCTTTGAAGGCATCGGCAAGGGCGCCATCGCCGAAGCCGGCGAAAACATGCCCGGCAAGACCCACAGCGGCTGGCTCAGCGGCGCGACGGTGATTTGAGAAATAGCGGCTACCTAAGAGCTGTAACGCGGGAAGGACTGCACCCCATTAACAGGGCCGTACCCGCGACCCAAAGGCTGTAGGAGCGGCACTGGCGGCGCGATTGAATGTAGGAGCACCTCTTGCAGGTGCGAACCGAGCGTAGCGAGCCAACAGAGGGTTATCTGTCCGCCGTTCTTTCTGAAACCTGTCGAGCTCTGAGATTCCTGATCGCCCTGCGGGCGATTTCCGCGCAAGCGCGGTTCGCCGTGCAAGCATAGCTCCTACAAGCGATTTCGTAGAAATGCCGAGGTCTGAGGGACTTTCCACCCTTTCCCTATCCAACCAGCGTAGCTCGTAGCTACTCCTCCGCCAGAATGCTTTCCGCCTCTTCCTGAATCAGTCTTCTCAACCAGCGATGGGCCACGTTGTGGTGTAGTAACGACGACCAGGCCATTTTCAGTTCGAACTGGGGAATGTCGAAGGGCGGCTCCTTGATCAGCAAACGTTCGTTCTGTGCCTGCATGCGCGCCACGCGGCTGGGCAGGGTGGCGACCAGGTCGTTGTTCATGGCGAGCAACGCGGGCATCTGGTAGTGACGGGTAAAGATACTGATCTTGCGGCTCTTGCCCAACTGCTCCAGGGCATGATCAATCCAGCCCAGCCCGCCGAGTTTTTCCGGATTCATGCCGAAGCCCACCCCGAAACCGGTTTTCGATACCCAGATATGCTGTGCCGACAGGTAGCTGTCCAGGTTGAAATCGCTGGCAATGGGGTTATCCCGATTTAACAGACAGGAAAAGGAGTCCTTCCACAGGCTCACCTGATGAAAGGAGCCGGGAATCTCGTTGAAGCGGTTCACCGCCATGTCCACCCGGCCCTGCTCCATGTCCTGGTAACTGACATCCGACGGCGTCAGAAAATCCAGCACCACGTTGGGGGCTTCGGCACGCAGGCGGCGCACGATATGAGGCACCAGGGTGGCTTCCGCATAGTCGCTGGTCATGATGCGAAACACCCTACGACTATCCGAGGGCTTGAATACATCTTCCGGGGTAAACAACTGCTCCGCCTGAGACAGAATCTGGCGAACCAGCGGGCGTAATTCCTGAGCACGCTCGGTTGCGGTCATGCCGTCACTGGTGCGAATCAGCAGCGGATCGCCAAACAGTTCGCGCAGTCGCTTGAGTGAATTGCTCATGGCAGGCTGGGTGATGCCCAGTTGCTCCGCCGCCCGGGTCACATTCTGCTCGCGCAACAGCACGTCCAGGTACTTGAGCAGGTTCAGGTCAGCCGCGCCAATATTCATGGTGTGAATCATCACTCAAGGAAGCATCATTGAAATGGATTCTAGCGCCCGGCAGCGAGACTGTCACATGAGAACAGCACATGTTTTATGCATCACGCAACATTCGACATCCCATCCAGCAGCATCCGTGGCGCGTGTCGCATGGAGCGTTATTCAATGTAAAAGCAATTTTTACCATTTTCAGTGTTAACCGGGTCGCTGTTTGAGGCTTAATGGCAAGCTGCCAGTATCGCCTAAAGGCAAAAAAATGCGTAAGGTCTAAACCATTGTTAACACTACACCCTGTCGTGTTGTCTAACCCGGCACTCTGCCATCAGAGTGCTGAATATTGTTCGCAGGTGTGATTCAGAGGTTACTATGACAAGCAGCGCAACCACGCGAGCCGAGAAGTTCGTGGTTCGATTTCCCAATGGCATGCGGGGCGAAGTGGCGCAAGCCGCCGGCCTGAGCCATCGCAGCATGAATGCGGAGATCATTGCCCGCTTGCAGCACAGTCTCAGCAATTGGCCAGCTACTTTGCCCCATGGCGAAACAGCAATTCCTGACGGCAACGAGGAAGCGTACCTGCTGGAACGCTTCCGGCGCCTGCCAGCGGGGAAACAACAGGCACTTCTGGCCCTGCTGGACTGAGCACTAACGACCTTCTGTCCATACAATATGCCGTTGGCGGCCTGTGATTTTTTTCAATAACGGGCATACTCTATGATGAAACATGGCCGCCATCGACTCACGGACAGAAAGGAGCCTTACCGGCCGTGACAGCTCCCCAGAACCAAAATCCACTTCCCACTGGCAATGACATCAGCTTGCCGTGGCATCTGCGTCTGCCCAAGCCGCTGGAAAAAGATTTTCGCCTGTATTTTCTGGCCAGCGTGTCGAAGGTGGCACCTTGGGCGCTGGGACTGGTCTCCATTCTGATCGCCACCGCCATGCTGATCGAATCCTGGATCGGCACGGATGTGATCACCAATTCCTGGCGTCCCCGGCTGTTCACCCTGATGCTGGCCGGCGGCTGCGTTATCCTCGCCCGCACACTCCAGTGGCGGGAGTGGCTTCACCCGGCCACGCTGGCACTGGCCTTCGCCATCGCCCTGACCGGCAATTATCTGGGCGTGCATGTTGAACACCCGCTCTCCTATACCTTTTTCCTGCACACCCCGATGTCGATCATCATGATCTGCATTCTGGTTCGTGTGCCGTTCTATTCCGCACTGCTCAGCTCCACGGTGATGATCGGCGCCATGGTCGCCACGCTGATCGCCAACCCGGAACGAACCCCCTTCGAGGCCACCACCCTGACCATGGTGACTCTGGCCTTTGCCAGCATGAGCCTGTTTGGCCAGTACGTGTATGAGCGGTTGTTGCGCCAGCACTTCCTTTCCGAGCACGTGCTTTACCAACACCGCAACGAGCTGCACTCCGCCAACCTGGTGCTGGAAAACCAGGCCACCGTGGATGGCCTCACCGGCTGCATCAACCGGCGCGGCATGGAGTCCCGGCTCAATCACCTGTTCCATCTGCACAAGCAGGGAAACCCGGATGCACCGGAACGTATCAGCCTGCTGCTGTTCGATATCGATTTTTTCAAACAGTACAACGATACCTACGGCCACCCGGCCGGGGATGAATGCCTGAAGAAAATATCCAACGTCCCCCTTTCCATGGTGCAGGCGGACACCGATTTTGTGGCGCGCTATGGCGGCGAGGAATTTGTCATCGTTCTCACTGACTCCAGCTTCAACGATGCCCTGGTGTTTGCCGAACGGATGCGTAACCGGGTAGAGCAACTGGGTCTGCCCCACAGCGGCTCCCGGGTCAGCCAGGTGGTCACCATCAGCGTCGGTGTCTCCTGCTCCGACCACGGCGCCAGCAACAGTGCCGAATTGCTCAAACAGGCCGACGAAGCCCTCTATCAGGCCAAGGGTGCCGGGCGTAATCGGGTGGCGCTGATGAACAGTCAGGGTTTGGTGGAGATGTTGAGTTAGTTGATAATTGAGAATGGATAATTGATAACTGCGCGATCGGTGTTACTGCAATTTTAAACGCAAGAGGCCGCGCCCATATTCCGGGCGCGGCCTCTTGCGTTTAAAAACGAACCGGTCTTGTCCGCGGCGTTATCAATTATCCATTCTCAATTATCAATTCATCGGCGGCACCACCGTCACCGGGTCCAGCTTCACCTCAAACCAGTTCAAGCGCCAATCCAGGTGCGGACCGGTGGCGCGGCCGGAGGCGCCGACTTTGGCCACCGGCTCGCCCTGCTTCACGGTCTGCCCTTTTTCCACCAGTACCTCGCTGAGGTGAATCATGGTGGAGGAGACACCGTAGCCGTGATCCATGATCAGGGTGCCACCGGAATAATAGTTATCCCCCTGCACCAGGGTCACCACCGCATCTGCCGGCGCTACAACAACCGTGCCGGTAGGCCGGGCCACATCCACGCCAAAGTGCGGACGGCCGGGCTTGCCGTTATAGACCCGCTGGCTGCCGTAAACACCACTGATGCGGCCGGTGAGCGGCCACTGAAAATCACTGAGGAAGGCCAGCAGGGCAGAGTCGGTATCCCGCGCCGTTTTAATCTCGGCCACCTCGCGACGAATCCGCTTGAGCACCGCTTCCGGCGGCGGCTCCACGGTACGTTTGGGCACGCCTTCAATCCGCTGGATGTCATAGTCCCGCTTGCTGAGGGTCACGGGTACCTGTTGGGTTTCGCCTTGCTTTTCCAGCACCAGGCTCTGCTGCAGCGCCGCATCACGGCCAAACCCGACAGCAAAAAAACCGTCACCGGTAACCCGCACCACCCTGTCATCCAGTTTGACGGCCACCCCCGGCGCCACCTGGCCACGCAGCAAGGCCCCCTGGGTACGCTCCCCTTCCAGGGACAATAGCCAGTCGCTGGCCATCACATTATCCGCCAGCAGCACGAGCAAACCTAAAACAATTCGCAACATCGAATACCTCGAAACGGTTACAGGGAGGATGGGCCCAGCTGAAAACATATGGCGAAGCTTTAAAGGAGCCATTAGAAGAACCTGTCGAGCCCTGATATTCCTGATCGCCCTGCGGTCGATTCCCTTGCTCCGCAAGGTTCGCACCTCAAGAGGTACTCCTACAGCGGCTTCGTAGAAATGCCGAGGTCCGGGGAATTTTCCACCCTTCACCTATCCAATCGAGCGTAGCTCGTAGCTCGTAGCTCAAAGAAACGCCGTGCCATCCTGCACATCCAGCTGCACCGGATCCAGATGTTTCTCGGCGTACTGGCGCCACACCCGGGAGCGGATGAACAGACGATAAAGATCCGGGTCCAGGTGATCGTTGTCGCGCATGCGTTGCAAGATGCCAAGGGCTTCGCTGAGTTTCAGTGGCGTCTTGTAGGGGCGTTCCTTGGCGGTAAGGGCCTCGAACACATCGGCGATGGCCATGATCCGCGCCGGAATCGACATCTGGTCGCGGGTCAGCCCCAGCGGAAAGCCGGTGCCATCCATTTTTTCATGATGGCCGCCAGCATATTCCGGTACCTGGCGCAGCTTGGGCGGGAACGGCAACGAGCCGAGCATGTCCAGGGTCACATCCATGTGGCCGTTGATGATTTGCCGTTCTTCTGGAGTCAGGGTGCCGCGAGGAATGCACAGGTTGTAGACCTCATCGTCGGTGAGCAGGGGCTTTTTCTGGCCCCAGGCATCGGTCCAGCGCCGCGCGGCGATATCACGCACCCGTTGCTGATCCACCTCAGCCATGGCCTCACCGCCCCGGTTGATCCGCTCCAGAAACGCCAGCTCTTCCTTCAACTGACCGATTTCCGCTTCCATGCGTTCCCGGCTGGCGGGCTCGTCAGCGGGATCAAGCAGACAGGCCTTTTCGTAACGAAACTGGATCTCTGCACGCAGGGCGGCAAAGCGGCTGGCCACCTCATCGATGCGGTCATGGAGAGTGTGCAGCTTGGTGGACTTGTCCAGTACCGAGTCCGGGGTGGCCAGCTTGCCGCAATCGTGCAACCAGGCCGCCACGTGCAACTCGTACCAGCCATCCTCATCCAGGGAAAAATCCGCAAAGTCCGAATCATCCTCACAGGCCGCCTGGGCCAGCATCTCGGTGATTACCGGCACTCGCTGACAATGGGCACTGGTGTGTGGGCTCTTGGCATCAATGGCCTGGGCCAGCACCTTGATAAAGGCATCCAGCAGTTCCTTGAGTTCCTGCACCTGGCTCAGGTTGCTCAGGGCAATGCCCGCATAGGTGAGCAGGGACTGGAAGATCAGGTCGCTGTGCTTGCCCAGCCGGTGCAAACGGGCCGGTAGCGCGCGGTTATAGGCCAGCTGCAGCACACCGATGACCACCCCTTCGTGGTTCCGCAGGGGCCACAGCCGCAACCCGCCGGCATCCGGGGCCAGCGCATCCAGTAAGTGCCGATCCTCCTCGCTGAGGCCGTTCTCCGACAGGTCCACCGCCAGCGGCTTACCGTCTTCGTAACACTGCTCGGGCAACCCTCGTTTGCGCGCCATGGGGCAGAACAGGCTGGCCTCCTCGTGCAGGAAAGCATCACCGGAACGGCGGCACAGGCAGCTCAGCCCCGGTTCGGGCTTACCATCTGCATACAGCCATACCCAGCCGGTATCGGCCTCACACAGATACAGGGCCTCATCCAGCAACACCTGCAGCAGGCGCGGTACGTCCCGCTGCTCGCTGAGATGTTGCGCCACCCGCAGCAACCGCGGCATCAGGTTTTCATCCGTCACCGGTGTGGTATCGGGCAAAGAGGAATTCATGAGCAATCCAGCTCCCAATGATCATCCGTAACAAAATCGTGTATTTACCCAGCAAGCATAGGCTGAGCCAGGATTTCAGGCAAAACAGGCCGCCATACGTCTATTTCCCTCCGACCGGCGCATATACCGCCGGTTCCGGTTGAAGCTCTGGTCTGGATTGCCTACCATCTGCCGGTTCCGAGCCAATCTGGATTCCTACCTCTCATGAGTGTCAGCTATCAACTGCCCGACGGGGCAACCATGGCGTTTGATCAGCCGGCGTCCGCCCTGGACATCGCCGAGCGTATCAGCAAAAAACTCGCCAAACAGGCACTTGCCGCCAAAGTGGACGGCAAGTTGATCGATGTTTACCTGCCCATCGACGATGGCGCCACGGTGGAAATCATCACCCGCGACACTGATGACGGCCTCGATCTGATCCGCCACGATGCTGCCCATGTGATGGCAGAAGCCGTGCAGGAGCTGTTTCCGGGAACCCAGGTCACCATTGGCCCGACCATCGAAAACGGCTTTTACTACGACTTCTATCGGGAGGATTCTTTCACCCCGGAAGACCTCAAATCCATCGAAAAACGAATGATGGAAATCGTACGTCGCAACGAGTCTATACGGCGTGAAATCTGGGATCGGGACGAAGCCGTCAGCTTCTTCCTCAAAGAAGGCGAGGAATTCAAGGCGGAGATCATCCGTGACCTGCCCGCCGACCAGGAAGTGAGCCTCTACCGCCAGGGCGATTTCATCGACCTGTGCCGTGGCCCACACCTGCCCAGCACCAGCAAGCTGGGCGACGGCTTCAAGTTGATGAAGGTGGCCGGCGCCTACTGGCGCGGCGATGCCAGCAAGGCTCAGCTTCAGCGTATCTACGGCACCGCCTGGCGCGACAAGAAAGAACTCAACGCCTACCTCAAACAGCTTGAGGAAGCGGAAAAGCGCGACCACCGCAAACTGGCCAAGGAAATGGGCCTGTTCCATATCCAGCAGGAAGCGGTGGGCAGCATGTTCTGGCACCCGAAAGGCTGGCGCATGCGCAAGAACCTGGAAAACTACATCCGCGGCAAGATGGAAAAAGGCGGCTACCAGGAAGTGGCCACCCCGCAGATGATGGACCGCATCCTCTGGGAAAAGTCCGGTCACTGGGACAAGTACGGCGACGACATGTTCACCGTCTGCACCCACGATCACCGGGAAATGGCGGTCAAGCCCATGAACTGCCCGGGCCACGTGCAGATCTTCAATCAGGGCATCAAGAGCTACCGGGACCTGCCCATTCGCCTGGGCGAGTTCACCACCCTGTTCCGTAACGAAGCTCACGGCGCCCTGCACGGCCTGATGCGCGCCCGCTCCTTCAGTCAGGATGATGCCCACATCTTCTGTACCGAAGGGCAGATCAACGAAGAAACCGCCGCTTTCATCACCATGCTGCGTGAGGTCTACAAGGACTTCGGCTTCGAAAGCTTCCGCATCAAGTTCTCTGACCGCCCGGAAAAACGCGCCGGTGCCGACGAGACTTGGGACAAGGCCGAAGGCGCTTTGCGCGAAGCGGTGGAATCCCTGGGGCTGGAATGCGAATTGAACCCGGGTGAAGGGGCCTTCTACGGCCCGAAACTGGAATTTGTCCTGCGCGACGCCATTGGCCGTGACTGGCAGTGCGGCACCCTGCAGGTGGACTTCGTGCTGCCCGAGCGCCTGGATGCGGAATACGTGGCCGAAGACGGCTCTCGCCAGCGTCCGGTGATGCTGCACCGTGCGGTGCTGGGTTCTCTGGAGCGCTTCCTGGGCATCCTGATCGAATCCACCGCCGGCCACCTGCCCCTGTGGCTGGCACCGGTGCCGGTGGCCGTTTGCACCATCACCAATGCGGCGGATGACTACGCCCGCAGCGTGAAGGAAAGACTGGAAGCGGCCGGCATCCCGGCGGAGCTGGACCTGCGTAACGAAAAGATCGGCTTCAAGGTGCGCGAGCATTCCCGCGCCAAGGTGCCGCAGATCTGGGTCATTGGTGAAAAGGAAGCGGAAGAGCAACAGGTCGCCCTGCGCCGCCTGGGTTCCCAGGCCACCGACACGGTAAGCCTGGACGCCGCCGTCACCGCCCTGGCCAACGCCACCCGCCTGCCGATCTGAAGCCACGAAACACCGTTGGAGCCTTGCTCGCAAGGCGAATAAAGGGTTACCCCTTCGCTTTGCAAGCAAAGCTCCAACGGCAGCATTCAGCCCCCGGAGGCGTTCATGTTCAAAGACAACGAACAACAGCCCGAAGGCTTCCAGGTGCCGCTACAAGAGGCCCTGGACAACCTGAAGCTCACGGACGACGGCCTGATCGCGGCCATCGCCCAGCAGCATGACACCGGCGAAGTGCTGATGATGGCGTGGATGAACCGGGAAGCCCTTGAGGAAACCCTTGCCACCGGCCGGGTCTGCTACTTTTCCCGCTCCCGGAAAAAACTCTGGCGCAAAGGCGAGTCCTCCGGCCAGGTGCAGATGCTGAAAGAACTGCGCATCGACTGCGACGCCGACACCGTGCTGGTAAAAGTGGACCAGACCGGCCCCGCCTGCCACACCGGCCGCCGCGACTGCTTCTACTGGAAAGCCGACGCCAACAACGTGACCATCGACAAGACGCCGATCATCGATCCGAAAGAGCTTTACAAAAAATGACTCTCAAGCTGCACAACACCCTCACCGGGCAAAAGGACGACTTCATTCCGCTGGACCCCAACCGCATCACCCTCTACGTGTGCGGCCCCACGGTCTACAACTTCGTCCATATCGGCAACGCCCGCCCGGTGGTGGTCTTTGATGTGCTGTACCGGCTGCTGCAACGGCTCTACCCGGAAGTGGTCTACGCCCGCAACATCACCGATATTGATGACAAGATCATCAAGGCCGCGGCGGAAAACAGCGAAGACATCGGCGTGCTCACTGAGCGCTTCACCGCCGCCTTCGCCGAGGACATGGCGTCTCTGAACGCGAAAACCCCGAACATCATTCCCAAGGCCACCGACCATATCAGCGAGATGATCGCCATGATCGAGACCCTGGTGGAAAAGGGCCACGCCTACGAGGCCGACGGCCAGGTGCTGTTCGCGGTGGAATCCATGCCCGACTACGGCAAGCTTTCCGGTCGCAAACTGGAAGACATGCTCGCCGGTGCCCGGGTGGAAGTGGCCGACTACAAGCGCCACCCCGGCGATTTCATCCTCTGGAAGCCGTCCACCGACGAGCAACCGGGCTGGGAGTCTCCCTGGGGCCGTGGCCGCCCGGGCTGGCACATCGAGTGCTCTGCCATGATTCACAAACACCTGGGTGACGTGATCGACATCCACGGTGGCGGTCAGGACCTGATCTTCCCGCACCACGAAAACGAAATCGCCCAGGGCTGCTGCGCCCACGGCACTGATTACGTTCGCTACTGGCTGCACAACGGCTATATCAATATCGACGGCGAGAAGATGTCCAAGTCCCTGGGCAACTTCCGTCTGGTGCGCGATCTGCTTACCCAGTACCACGGCGAAATCCTGCGCTTTGCCCTGCTTTCCAGCCACTACCGTTCGCCGCTGAACTTCTCCGCGGACGTGCTGGATAACGCGGAGAAAGGCCTGGATACCCTCTACTACGCCCTGCTCGGTCGCGGCGAAACCGTAGCGCCGGCAGCGGATTACCAACTGCCGGACAACCACCCGGTGCTGGAAGCTCTCAAGGATGACCTGAACACCTCAGAAGCGGTCAGCGCCCTGCACGCCATCGCTGGCGAACTGAACAAGGCCGAGCTGGCCGACAAGCCCGCCCTGAAAGCGGAACTGCTGGCGGGCGCCGACCTGTTAGGCATCCTTACTGTTGAGCCCACCGCCTGGTTCCAGAACAAGAACGTGAGTGAAGACGGCCTCAGCAACGAGGAAATCGACGCCCTGGTCGCAGAGCGCACCCAGGCCAAGAAAGACAAGAACTTCACCCGCGCCGACGAGATCCGCCAGCAACTCACCGACGCCGGCATCCAGCTGGAAGACACCCGCGAAGGCACCCGCTGGAGTCGCTAACCCCCTGTAGGAGCCATGCTCGCATGGCGAACCTGCTAGCGATAACGGCCAATCACCAAAGGCCATAGCGGCAAGCTCAACGCGATAGAACGTTGTCATGGTCTGAAACGCAAGAGGCCGCACCCAAACCCTGGGCGCAGCCTCTTTGTGTTCAACAACCAACAATCCTGCATCGCGTCTAGCAGCTAGAGGCTAGAAGCTAGAAGCTCAAAGCTTCAATCCCTCCATCCCCGGCAACCCCGGCAAATCCTCCCGCGTCGCCCTGGCAAACCGCGGCTTCTCCAACTGCTCCTTCAACCCTTCCAGGGTCACCAGTGGCGCCCTGGTGGACACCAGGTTGGCCAGCCACACCGGCACATTGCCCCCCGGGTCCACGAAGGTCTCGAACTTCACCCGCACCCAGCCGTCCGCCAGGGGGGTGATCACGAACTGGTTATCCAGGGCAGGAATACGCACGAAGCCCTGCTGCTTGTCCTTGAAGCCTTCGGCGTTCTCGCTGTGCAGGAGAATCTCGCCATCGGCTTTCTGGGTCAGCGTATTGACCAGCACCACGTCCCGGTCCGCCACCGGCCAGATACCATTGAAACGCATGTGGATACGCTCTTTTTCCTTGATGCTGAGCCGGTCCGCCCCCTGGCTCTGGAAGATCCATTCCTCAAAGGTGTCCACCGCCGTAATCACCGCCAGTACCGAGGTAGCACTGGTCTGCAACTCCACAACGCCCTTGAAGGCCTTCACCGGGCTGTCAGACACCTCGCGCACATAGGTCGTAACCTCACCCCGCTGCGCGCTCTCGTGGTTCAGTTCCCAATCCGCAGCCCAGGCAGGGGCCGCCAGCATTAACAACGCCACAACAACAGCTTTCACAACAACACTCCTCAATCATGTCCGTGGCGCAGTATGCACCGCGCTTGCCGCCAGACAAGGCCCCTCCCGCAGATTGGCACAACCGGCCAGACCTCTTCTTTTTTGTAGGAGCTTGCTTGCAAGCGAACCACAGCGGCTGCCGAATCGGTTCGCTTGCAAGCAAGCTCCTACAGGCAAAGGCGAGCCTTGCCTCGGTGAACTCTGTGCCCTCTGTGGTAAAAATCGATTTTGATCAGGCTGGCATCCCCCACCGGATTGGCCGTATCATGCCCCGTTGAGTTGACACCACACAGGTCTTGATACCGTGAAATCGTTTCTGCTCGGCATGCTCTGGTTGTACCAGAAGCTGCTGAGCCCCTGGATCGGCAACCAGTGCCGCTTCTACCCCACCTGCTCGGAATACGCCCGACAGGCGGTGGAAGTCCATGGCAGCCTTCGCGGCAGCGCGCTGGCGGCGAAGCGTTTGTGCAAGTGTCACCCCTGGCATGCCGGCGGGTTCGACTATGTGCCGGGCACCGAGCCCGGTGAGGAACAGCACCGCTGCAGCGACCACACCGCCCCAGGGGAGAACGCACAATGATGCGCGCCCGCCACGGCCTGTCGCTGTCATTGATTCTGGCGCTGTTCTGCGCCCAGCTGCTGCTTGCCTGGCATGCGCCCGCGCACATTGATGCCCAGCCCCACGATCCTCACAAGGAACTGCTGGCCGCTGCCGATTGCCAGGTCTGTACCCACGGCCAGGGCATGCTGGCCCTGCCCAGCCACTATGTTCACGTGGTTCCCCAGCACGCCGAACCGGCCCCCGCCCCCGTGGCAGCCCCGGTACGGCGCGCCCCTGAACGACTTTCCTACCCTCCGCGCGGCCCACCCGCCTCCGTCTGACACCGCCTACAACACCCGACAGCTGCCGCCCGGCGAACCCTAACGGTCCCCGTGCCATGCACTGTCACCCCCGTTGTCATAAACGTGAAGACAGAGGTTAGTATGAATTCTCGACGCCATACCCTGGCCGGGTGCGTCGCCGTGGCGCTGGCTGTATCGCTGGCTCCCATGGTCGTTCAGGCCGAGGACACTGCAACATCCAACAGCAATGAACTGGAAGCGGTGAACGTGTCCGCCCTGCCCCTGGGCAGCGGCAGCCCCAGCACCCCCTACTCGGTGATGGACCAGCAAACCCTCACCCAGAAAAACGCTGCCACCCTGGGCGAGACCCTGAACAACCAGCCCGGCGTGCACAGCGATACCTTCGGTGGCGGCGCCAGCCGGCCGGTCATTCGTGGCCAGAGCGGCCCGCGCGTGGGTGTACTCAACGACGGCTCCGCAGTGCTGGATGCCTCCAGCATTTCCCCGGACCACACCGTCACTGTGGACCCTATGCTGGCCCGCCAGATCGAGGTCCTGCGCGGCCCGTCTACCCTGCTTTATGGCAGCGGCGCCAGTGGCGGCGTGGTCAATGTACTGGACAGCCGCATCCCCACCGAACGCCCCCGTGAGGAGGTGGAAGGCTTCGTCGGCGTACGCGCCAACACCGTGGCCGATGCAAACGCCACCGCCGCCGGCATCACCTTCTCTGCCACAGACCATCTGGTGTTCCGCGTGGAGGGCAGCCGCCGCGACGCCGATGACTACGAAGTGGACGGTTTCGACCGCCTAACCGTGCCCGGCACCTTCGCCGAAAGCGACAACAGCAGCATCGGTGCCTCCTGGATCGGTGATCAGGGCTTCTTCGGCATGGCCTACAGCTACCGCCGCGATAACTACGGCCTCCCTGGGCACAACCATGAATTCGAGGAATGCGGTGTCAGCCGCGGCAGACTGGACTGCCCGGACGAAGAGCACGACCACGAGCACGGCGAAGAAGTGACTCCCTTTGTGGACCTGGCCAGCCGTCGGGTGGACGCCCGCGGTGAATACCGCAACCCCATGGACGGCATCACCGCCATCCGCTTTCGTGGCAACCACACCGAATACCGCCACCATGAAATCGAGGAAGGCGAAATCGGCACTACCTTTCGCAACCGCGGCGGCGACGCCCGGCTGGAAGTGGAGCACGCCCCCATCGGCAACTGGCGGGGTGTGGTCGGCATGCAGTACACCGACTTTGACTTCAGCTCCCTGGGGGGGGAAGCCTTCGTGCCGAAAACTGAAAGCCGCGCCATGGCCCTGTTCGCTGTGGAAGAGTACCGGCTCAACGATCAATGGCGTTTCGAGCTGGGCGCCCGCCAGGAGCACCAGCGACTGCGGCCCGAAGACCGTCCCGGTGAAGCGCTACCGGATCTGAAGCAGGACAGCACCTCCCTGTCCGCCGCCGCCAACTGGGCCTTCGTGCCAGGCTATGAACTGGTGCTGTCCGTGGGCCACTCCGAGCGCGCTCCCAGCGCCCAGGAGCTGTATGCCGAAGGCGTCCACCTAGCCACCAACACCTACGAGTGCGGCCTGTTCAGCGCCTGCGGTGGCGGCCAGCGGGATCTGGACGACGAAATCAGCCTCAACGCCAACCTGAACCTGCGCAAGACGCAGGGCGACTGGCTGTTTGACCTGGGCGTGTTCGAGAACCGCATCAACAACTATCTCTATGCCCGCACCCTGGACCAGATCGAAGACTTTCGCCTGATCAAGTACAGCCAGCGCGACGCCACCTTCACCGGTGCCGAAGCCTCGGTGAGCTACTACGGCATCGACCCCATCGGCATTACCGTGTTCGGCGACATGGTGCGCGCCACCTTCGATGACGGCGGCTACCTGCCACGCATCCCCGCCAAGCGACTGGGTACCCGGCTCAACACCTACGTGGGGCATTTCGATGCCGAGCTGGAGTATTACCGCAGCTTCGCCCAGGACCAGATCGCCGGTTTCGAGGACCGTACCGCAGCCTATGACATGGCCAACGTCACCGTCAGCTACCGACTACGCGGCGACCAGCGCTACACCTTCTACGTGCGCGGCAACAACCTGCTCGGCGAGGAAGTATTCAACCACTCCTCCTTCCTGGCCAGCACCGTGCCGGAACCGGGTCGCAATCTGACCGTGGGTACCCGTATCGAGTTTTAACGCCTTGATCGTTCAGTGAAAACGACTCACCCCGGCGCCTTTACTCCGCCGGGGTCGCGAACCGAATTGGAGAACACCATGCAACGCTTCAAACACGCAGCCAAGCGGGGCCCGGCCCTGCTTATCTGGATGCTGGCCGCCCTGCTACTGGCCGGCTGTGAAAACGAAACCGGCAGCACCCCGCTGGGCGGCGGCGGAGACGACGCCCATGACCACGAAGAACATGGCGATCACCCGGGCCGTCTGGCTATCCTGTCCCGCGACGGGACCGGCGACCAGCTCTACGCCTACGACCTGGAAGAACAGGCCCTGCTGCCCGGCAGCCTGGCCCTGAACAACGCCCCCAGTGCCCTGGCCACCAGCCCCGGCAAACGCTTCGTGCTCGCCATGCAGCGCAACGCCAACCAGGTGCAGATCATCGACGGCGGCCTCTACCGCCACGACGACCACGTGGATGAAGTAGCACCAGGCCTGGTCGGCACCCTCACCGGCCCGCGTCCAACCCACTACCGGGTCCACGGTGAACAAGCCGCCCTGTTCTACGACGGCGACGCCGGCAGCGCACTGATGGCGCAGGTGCAAGTGCTCACTGACCACTCACTGGAAAGCGCCACCATGGAGGCCGACCATACCTTCGCCAGCGCCCACCACGGTGTGGCTGAACCCCGTGGGGAAATCGTGCTGGCCACCCATCGCACCGCCGCCAGCGGCCTGCCGGAAAAAGTGGACATCCTCCACCAGCACGGCGACCACTACCACGGCGAAGGCACCATCAGCCTGGATTGCCCGGACCTGCACGGTGCTGGCTCCAACGAGGAATACTCCGTATTCGGCTGCAGTGACGGCATCCTCATCGTCCACCAGGATGGTGAAACCTTCACCGCCCAGCACGTGGATAACGCCACCCTGGGCCTGGCCGCCGGCGAGCGGGTCGGCAGCTTCGACAGCCAACACGAACTGCCCCAGTTCGTGGCCTACGCCGGTGACCGTATCCTCATCATCCACCCGGACCATGGCGACGCGGAAGAACTGGACTGGACCGAAGGCGCCGCCGTCAGCCTGGACAGCCATGCCCTGGACAGCCACGGCGAGCATCTGATCCTGCTGGATGACAGCGGCGACCTGCGCATCGTCGACACCGCTGACTGGAGCGAACACGCCCACGTGGGAAACGCCATCGACCCGGAAACCGCCGCCCCGCCCGCCAGCGGCCACGGCAGCCGCGTCTCCATGACCGTCGGCGGCGAACCCGCCCAGGTGTTCCTGTCCCACGCCGACAGCCAGTCCATCATTGTCGTCGACGTGGAAACCGGCGCCCTCGCCACCCCGCTCAACCTCACCTTCACCCCGGGCCAACTCACCTGGGTAGGCCTGAGCAGCGAAGAGGGCGACCATGAACACGAGGAAGACGACCACGATCATGACGAAGAGCACGATCACGACCACTAACCGCTAGACCTGCCTGCCCCTCTCTCGAATCCGACGAGGGGCAGACTTCCCACACCCCTTCCTGATCCCCCGGTCGCCGTACCGCCTTCTTTTCACTACAATCCGTTTCATTACTTCGTCATACACATGACTCAAGCGGGAGACACCATGAAAAAAGTACTGCTAGCCGCCACCCTGGCTCTGCCCATGTTCGCCCAGGCAAGTGGCTACGCCGGTCTGGAAATTGTCAGCAGCAAGATCGAGCCGGACAACACCAGCTCCTCCGCCAAGCCGAACGCCCTGCAATTCAAATTCGGCACCTGGATCAACAAGGATGAAACCCTCGGCGGCGAACTGCGCCTGGGCCTGGGTGTCGGCGATGACGAACTGAGCAACAACGTGGACCTGGAAATTGACCGCATGTACGGCGCCTACTTCCGTGGCCAGTTCCCCAACACCCTGCCGGTACGCCCCTACGGCCTGATCGGTGTCTCTTACATCGAAACCACCGCCAACTTCCCCGGCGGCGGTTCCGACGGTGAAAACTACAAGGACCTGTCCCTGGGCCTGGGCGCCGACATCACCATCACCAACCAGATCTTCCTCAGCGTGGAATACCTGCGCGCAGTGGATCGCAGCGGTGATGAAGTGTCGAACCTTGGGTTTGGGATAAACGGGCGCTTCTGAGGTCTGTTAATGACTGAAGGCTGAACGAGAAACGCCCACCGGAAAGTGGGCGTTTTTTATTGTGGGGCTTGTCGGTAAAGCTGAGGGAGGAGCGTTGACCAGAAGAAGGTGTCCTCTAAAGTGGGGCAGCTAAAAGATCCGAGCAGACCGTCAATAAGTTATAGATTTTATACTGCTGCCATCTTTTGATTTTCGGATTCTCACGATTTTATCAATTTTCCACCCGTCTTCATCTACGAAATGAACGATGGTTTTTAATTTACCATTGTTTTCCTGCGCACCCGGCTCAAAAAGACCCTTGCCAATGAACGTCCACTCAGCTTCTTTTTCACCCATTATCCATTCCTCACTATACTTAGAAGGAATAAAGGCTTCAGACTTCCATACTTCTAAGAACATATCCTCCATATTTTCTGATTTCATGCTTGCCGACCCTGATTCATTTTTTTTAATTTTCGCAGGCACCCCATTAATAGAAATATCGGTAATTTTTATTCCCACACGATCCATTTTCGCAGCAGCATACCTCTGTGCTCTTTTTGAGAGATATGATGAAAACGGAAACTCAGACAAGCTTTCTATTTTTTGCACTTCCAAAATATACGACTCGTATACTTCTTTTGGGTGAGAACTCTTTCCACATGATACGAGAAAGAAAATAGCGGAAAAAATCAGGCCAAAATACTTCATTACTTTCCTTTTTATTACACTTAATGAAAACGATGGTCAGGCCTTGCTTTCTCTACCTGAAGAACGAGGCAAGACCTGGGCCTCATATTCCCGTGTTCCCCAGCTCTGACTTTTCAGTCTGAAACGATCTGAATCGCTCATTCCATTTCCCATCATTGTCATTATCGCAGTTCTCTTCCGTATCGAAGCGAACCTGCTGGCGACAATCTTTCATTTTGATATCAATAGACACCAGCTTTGCTTTGATAAGCGAACGCATGCCTTCCTCATCCGTCTTGGCGAGATGGGCATTTGTGTCATACACACATATAATCGACAGTGACGCGGGAAAATCACTATAGTTCACAAAGTGCGTCAGCCACTGAAATCCTTCATATTTTTCCAATGCTGTCTCGCAAGCTTCAGTCAGTGCTTGCCTCAGGGAGTTTTCTATTATTTTGTCGGTCTTTCTCATTTTTAACGCCGCCAGCAACGGCAGGCAAAGCTGGCGCTGGTTTTGCTGGTTTTTTGGCAAAACGAGGGACAGTTTTGCCTGTCAAATTGCCAGGCCTTGTTATATTTATTTTTTACACACATCTGGATTTTTGGTGTCTTTTATTTGCTTTAGTGTCCGACAAGCTCGATCTCTTATCAACCAGTTGTCATTAGCTAACTTCTTTGTGACATAAGGCTCTGCAGTGGCTCCGTAACTGGCTACCGCAGAAACATACTCTAAGCCTTCTTCTCCATGCGGTTCATCGAAATTCTGAATCAGTACTGGAATTTCCTGAGCTGGAAAGCGTTGATTCCTAGCAAGCAGATATGATGCGTGCAGGCGGACACTTTGATCCGTATGTAAAACTAATTCGATTAGCAATCCATAACACTCTGGATCATCAGATTTAGCTAAATCATCAATCAAGCCAACAGCAACGTGTGAGAGCCCCTGTATCTCATCAATTTTCTGAGCATCACAAGCAGAAGCAAAGCTTGATAGAGTTAATACAATCAAAAAAATCGATATCTTAATTTTCACTCAACTCCCCGATAAATATAACGCCCGCCTCAGCCGCCGAAGGTCAGCTTGCAGGCCCTTGTTATGAGCAGTGAACGCGACCTGCTCTCATATCCCATTGAGTACATCCCTGAAAAAAACCGTAATTTTCACAGTCATTGAATTCCCAATGATTCACGGTATCCCAAGGCTCCCTATTTTGTTTCTCTCTAAATAAGTCAATCGGAAACCTGATGGTGTCAGAAGCCACGGTTAGAGGAAGATCAAGCAAGCTAAAGAAGCCGATAAAAAGTAAGTTGCCTCCATACTCTATAGGCCCTTGATCGTACTTCTCACCAAATATATTTCTTTGAGCCGAGTAATTAGTGCAATAGAGCGCAGTAACAGCATGCCCGCTACCATCAAAGGAATGGCCCGGCCGTGTAAAAGCCAGTGAAGAACATCCTCCCAAAAGCAACGAACTCAAAGCCAACACCAAACCTCTCATATCATGAGCTCATAACGCTGCCAGCATGCGCGCCTTTGTAGTGGAGGCGAAGCCGCAACGGAAAAGGCGTCGCCGTGCCTGGCCTGGTTATGTTTCATTCGTGACTCTTGAGCCAGACCGACAGCGCATTTTTTAGGTACTGATTTGGCTCTGGCATTGGATGTGACTTCCCTGACTTTGTTTTTCGTTCGTGATCACGATAACTTTTTTCAATTTTTTCCCAGTCCTTCGGGTAGAGCTCCTTAAACTTCGCGACGAAATCATCAGGGGACCGGCTTCCTTCCAACTGCTCGACTGTAGCAGCTATTTTTTCATCTTTTTTCGTGATCACGGCCATACTTTACATTCTCCCAAAGAGGCTTAGGTTAGCGGCCCACCAAAGGCCACGAGGCTTGTTCCCAGCGCCTGACTTACGTCAATTACTGAAGCGACAGCACATTTTGCGAATGATGTTGCTTTTCTCATATTGTTATCCCCCTTCTCAGGACCATGGCCTGAGTCCAATGTTGTTAGCATGCGATTTTTTACGTACGACAAAACCACCAACATAAGACAGACAACTGAGAACAAAACAAGCATGGGAGGATTCGAACCTCCGCCACTAACCGCTAACCCAAGCCTCCTGACACATAACAGCGTATTCAGTCGAACGATTCGACATATCTTTTTTCGACATAATTCTTAACGGGCTACAACATATAGTGCCGAAGAATCCACTATCTTCAGTACCTTGCCGAAAAAATGGCAACCATTCCCATTTGACAAAACTCGCACGAGCGGCCTATTTCTTGGATTTCCCCGATATGTCCCCTTTCTGAAAAACACCTTATATCAACCGTTTAGCTTTTTCTGTAAGCCATATCCTACAAATTTGCCGTTCGTTCTGTTGAGCACGGGAGATTTTGGAGTTTTGCTGCCTGTAATAAGGGTTCGCCATGCGAGCATAGTTATTCGCTGCGCTCACCCTTCGGGCCGCACGGAACTACGTGCGTTACTCCGCTGCGCTACGTTCCTGAGGGAATATTCAGGGGTCGAGTGTTTGCGGGAATGCTGGAAGGGCACAGCGAAGTGGGTTTCGCGGTCGAACGATCGCTCCCACGGAGTGGTGATGTGGCTGGCATAAAAAAGCCCGGGCAGCTTGTGGCTGCCCGGGCCTGGTGGTGGCGGGGTTAGCGCCGCTCTCCCTTAACGGTCTTCGTGACGTTGATGCTTGAAGAAGATGCCGGTGTCACCGAATTGGGACAGGGTGAACTCGGACTGGGTGACCAGTTCGCCGATTTTGACGGCGCTGTTGCGACGCTCGCGGGCGTAGCGTGCGGTGACCCAGGGCCAGATGGATTTACGGATCTGCATGTCGGTGCCGTAGACGTCATATACCTTGGTGCCCGCCGGGATGGCCGTGAGGTCGTCACGGAAATCATGGGGGGCAGTGCTGATGGTGTTTCTCAGATCAGGGTTGGGCACGAAGTAGACCTGCGTCGGCGTTTTGACGCTGCCTTCTGTGCTGCCGTCCTGGTTCACTTTGGCCATGTCGCTCATCACCAGCAGCGTGGGCTTGGTGGATACCAGCGAGAACAGCGTGGTGGTTCCCAGGGTTTCATTCACTTCCGCCTGCACGTAGTTGGACAGTTCGTTGGCGAAGATGTTGTGGTTGTCGCCTTGTCCACTAAGGGTATAGAGCGCCGATACGTTTTCGGAGCGTTTGCCATCCACCAGCAGTTTCAGCGCCAGGCCGGGGGCGAAGCCACGGTCGGACGGGTCGCCGGTGACAGACAGGCGCAGCAGGCCGTGGTCGGCGCCCTGAAACAGGCCGCTGTAGTCATGGCCGCCGGAGGACTGGAACTGCACCTTGGCCAAAGCACCGCGCGGGTGAATCGGCTTGCTGTAGCCCGGGGGCGCCACGTCGGTGACATCCTGCACTTTCTTCCACAGTACCGAGTTGATCAGGCCGCCGATGTCGATGGGTTCGATGGCGGGCACTTCGCTTTCTTCATAGCTGGTGCGCAGGGCGCCGTTGACCCACAGGTGGTCCTGCTTGGCTTGGGCAGACCAGCCCTGATAGTCGTCGGGCATGTTCAGGCCCCAGGGTTTGAAGGCGTTGTCCATGCCTACCAGGCTGGTGGCCAGCGCCGGGAAGTGACGACGAATCACGTCCACCATGGTGTGATCTTCCACCCAGTCGATGCCGCCGGCGGTGTAGACCTCGTCGGTGTAGTCGGTGGTGAAGAAGCGGTCGGTCATCAGACGGCGGGAGGCATTGAGGATGAAGATCTGGAAGGAAGTCTCGCCGAAGCCGAAGCCTTCCGGACGGGTTTCTTCTGCCAGCTGCCCGACCAGGGTGTCGATCATTTCGATGTCGTTGTTGTAGAGAGACTTCAGATCCGCTAACAGCTGGGGATCGCTGGTGAGGTCCTCGAAACTGGTGATTGGCTTGAGGCCGATCTGGCGGCGGAATTCGTTGTAGCGCGGCACGCCACGTTCCCGGTCACGCAGTACGTCGATGGCGGCCATGTCGATGTCGCCGATCAGCGGCATGGACAGGTTACGCAGGAAATCCGGGTAGTTGTTAAGGGTCAGCGAGCCCGGATGGGTGATACCGAAGGAATACCACAGGCGGTCCTGGCCCACGTCACCGAGCAGGTCTTCCGCATCGCCGTTGCGGGTGTCCTGGATGGGGATTTCCTGATCAACGATGTTGGAACCGATGTCGTACACCTTGATCTCGTCGCGCAGCAGCGGGTGCATACGATACACGGAGACGAATTCTTCGGTGAGGGTGTAAGGCACGCCGTAGTTGTTCGGGGTGCGCGAGCCCACCAGGCCGGCCAGAGCATGTTCAATGGAGCTGGTGGGATTGTCGCCCAGGCCGGTGTCGATGCCGACCAGGTCAAACAGGCTGCCCAGCTGGCCCAGGTTGTTGTTGAGCATATCCAGGTCTTCCTGGAATTTGTCGCGGGTGTCGCGATCACCGCCCAGGCCCCACCAGTTGGCGTACATGGCCCGCTCCAATACCGGGTTGGCCAGAATCGCCGGGGTCCATTCCACGGTGTGGATCTTGGCCATCAGCGCGGAGTTGATCAGGCGCGCCTTGTCGAACAGCCACTGATCAGACTTGCCCGGGTTGTTGGCCTTGAGCATGTCGGCAATGGCGTTGTGCTCCAGGGTGAACAGGTGGTGCATCATGCTCAGCCCCACCCACCAGTTTTCATTGAAGCCGGTGATGGGTTTACCGCTGAGGAATTCCGTGGGCAGGCGGCCGTTGCCGTCCACTTTCAGCTTGCCGTCCACGAACGAGCGCACTTCGTCGTTGGTGTCCTTGTCGCTGCCGTAGAGCTGGGAGCCATCCCACCAGTGGGTGTTGATGTTCTCGTAGGTAACGATGGATTCATCGCCGCTGACGTCCGGGTCCGGGCGGGTACGCTGCACGGACATGGTGCCATCGCCCAGCACATCGCCAGGCGGCAACGGGAATTCAATCGGGTTGGCCTCGGTGCGGGGACCGTGGTCGAACCAGTCGTGCACCATGAACTGAATCCAGGAGGTGGCGATAAAGTTCAGGGTGGTAGCAGGCTTGAAATCACCGCCACGGGACATGATCAGGTTACTGACTTCCCGAGGGTTGGGGGTCAGCAGGTTGCCACTGGCGTTTTCCGCATACACCGATGCCGGGTCTACGTTGCGGCCGAAGTTGGCGTGGGCGGAGCCTTCCGCCGGATTGTCGAGAATATTACAGGTGCCGTCTTCGGTACGGGCGGTGAGACTGCGTTCGTCACAGACAATGCTGGCATTCTTTTCGTCCCAGCTTTCCATGTCGAACATGTTGTTTTCGAGCAGGTCTTCCCGCTGCCCAGCCAGTACCAACAACGCACCCATAACGCCCAGGGTGCCGAATTTGGTGAGGGCCGGCCAGGTAACCCAGGGGGTCATAGCCATGATAAGCCTCCGTCTTTTGTTCTCGGGTATGTCGGATGACAACGCCCGGACTCTAGCAACGGGGTCGACCCCTCCACCCCCTCCTGCGGGAGGGGGTAAGCGGAAATCGCGAACCGGGTCATGGTTTGCAACGATAGGATTAAGGAGCCTCTGTAGGAGCGGCGCTCCTACAGGTGGGGTTTAGAAAGGCTATCGTGGTGCGGCGCGCAGGACGGCTTCGGTGCGGCTGGAGACGCCGAGTTTGCTGTAAATGTTTTTCAGGTGCCACTTGGTGGTGGTGACGGAAGTGCCGGTCTTTTCGCTGATATGGGCATTGCTCAGGCCGCTCTGCAGCAGCTCGAAGATCTCCAGCTCTTTCGGCGTGAGTACCGAGTCCGGGTCCACCGCCAGGGGATCGTTGGCGGGCGCCGCATCGAAGACAGAAGGGAACAGCTCGGTATAGAAATCCGGCAGCATCAGGGCTCCACTGCCCCATAGCCGCTGCATCAGGCTGGCCAGCCCCGGCGCTTCGTCAAACACGGAGCGGTTGATGTTGAGCAAGCCGTAACGGGTAATCAATTCATCCACCCGCTTGGCTTGCTCGCTGGCAGAAAGCCCCTTGCCGGTGATCACCAGCAGGTTGGCCTCGATGATGGAGGCCCGGGTCATGATGCCCGCCGCCTTCACCACCGCCAGCAACCGCTGCAACACGGCTTCCGCTTCGGCAAGACGGCCATTGGCGATCAGCCAGTAGGCCGCGGCCAGCCCTTTGCGCTCCCAACTCTGGCTGTAGGTGGGCGGGGTGCGCGCGGCGTTTTCAGCGACCCAGCCGGCCAGATCAAACCGTTCCGCCACCGCATCCAGTCGGGCCCAGTGGCCGGTCGTAAACGCCTGGCGCATCATTTCCAGCACCGCCATATTGACGAAGCGTTGGTAATTTCCCAGCTGCAGGATGCCGAGCAGTTTTTCCAGCATGCGCTCGGAGGGTTTCTGCTTGCCCTGCAAGTGTTGCAACCGCGACAGCGTCAGGTAGACAGTGGAAATCACTTCCGTGGCCGAGGCGGATGACACCATGGGCAACAGGTCTTCGCACAGTTGCTTGGCTTCTTCCAGCCGGTTCTGGTCATACAGCACTACCACCATGCCCGTCGCCCACAGGGACCAGGTGGGGCAATCCCGCGAGGTGCCGTGAAAGTGTTCATTGATAAAGGCCACCGCTTCACCGATATGGCCAAGCTGGTGATTGGCCAGGGCGGTAATCAACCCGGCGTAACCGGCGGTGAAATGATGCCCCAGCCGCAGCAGCACGTCCCGGGCCTGACAGGAAAACGCCAGTGCGGATTCCAGACGGCCATGCTGCAAATGGTAATAAGCCACCATGGCCAGGGAGAAGGCGCGGATATCCCGGTGCCCGCTACTTTCCATCAGCAGCGACAGATTCGCCCCTTCCATGAAGTCGGTGTCGTGTTGAAACAGTTGCAGGTGCATTTCCAGAAAATCGATCACCCGGGCGTGGTTTCCCCAGGCAGCTTCGCCAGTGCGTGACGCCTCCTTCAAGGCATCCAGGTAATAGCGAGCGCGAAAGAAACGGCGCGACAGGGTCAGGGTGCTGATCAGGGGGGCGGACAGCTCGTCGCGACTGAGAATCACGCTATCGGGCAGAGTTTCCGCCCAGTCGAGAATATGGGCGGTGTAGCCTTCGCGCAGCCAGTAATCGAACGCCTGCTCCAGGCAGTGAATGAACAGGCTGTCGTCCCCGGCCCGTTTGGCATGCCACACCGCCTGGCGAAAATTCTGCTGATGCACGAAATAGCGGGTGGCCCGGCGATGAATCGGCGCGATGCAGTCGGGCATGTCGATGGCCACCCGGGCGCGCAGGAAATCCTTGAGCAGCGCATGGTAACGATACCAGCCGGGCTTGCCGGGTACCGGGATCAGGAACAGCTCCCGGGAGGTAAGCTCCTCGATCAGGCGGGCGGCGCGATCGCTTTGAAGCACCTGGTCGCACAGCTCGGCATTGAAACTGTCCAGTAGCGAGCTCTGCATGAACAGGGTACGGGCGGTATCGGGCAGGCCCTTCAAGACCGCATGGCCGAAGTACTCCATCAACTCCGGCTGGCTGGCATCAAAGTCCTGCAGGGTCTGCATCCCTGAGCGCATGGCCGCCAGCAGGGCAATCTTGACCCCGGCCATCCAGCCTTCGGTGATGGTGAGCAGGTGGGCCAGCTCGTCCTCGTCCAGGGCCGTGCCACCCAGGCCTTCATTGAGCGCGGTGACTTCCTCGCGACGGATCTTCAGGTCGGCGGCGCCGATCTCCACCACCGCGTCGTCCAGACGCAGGCGACTGACATCGAATGACGGCTGGGTGCGACTGGCAATAATCAGGTGTACGTCTGCCGGTGGCTGGTCCAGCAGGGTGCTGATGACGCTGAGGGTTTCCGGGCTGCGGATATGCTGAAAGTCATCAAAGACAATAAACAGGGGCTCGCGGACCTGCTCCAGCGCATCAAACAGGGCATCGGCAATGGAAGATGGTGGCAACTCAGCCACGTCAAAAGGCATGAACCAGGAGGTATCAAAGGCCGGCACCACTGCCCGGGTGCGTTCGGCAAAACGGCGCAGGAAGCGCACCGGATCATCATCCGCCGGGCGCAGGTTCAGGGACACAACCGCACGGGGCTCGCCCCCGCTCTGCCACTGGCTGAGCAGCGTGGATTTGCCCGCCCCGGCAGGGGCCAGCAACAGAGTCAGCGGAACCCGGACACAATGATCCAGCAATGCCACCAGTTCCTTCCGGTAGAACCGACCCGCAGCGGGCCGGGACGCATCAGTCGCACTCATTTCTGGTCTGCCTAGCGTGTTTTTATTGTTGTCGGCCTGGATGGGACGCCAGTACCGATATGCAAACTAGCGGATATCGGTACGACCGGCCCGGCATTTGATCACAACTTGAGCAACCGGGTAGCACCGTGGCCGCAAATCACAAAGGGAGGGGGCGCAACGAAGGGGACGGGGAAAAGTCTAAATGGTGGAGCCATCAATACGCTAACGGTGCCAGCCCTTCGCGATGCAAGCATCGCTTCCCACAAGGACCTGAAGGCCCCGGCAGCCACAAAAAAGCCCCCTTCCCGTTAAGGAAGGAGGCTTTAAAGAATTCCCTGATTGGATCAGGGAATCGGCAGGTAGCCACCGTCCACTTCTTTGGTGACGATCGCCACCGCGTTGTGGGCATGCAGGCTTTCCAGGTGGTTCACACGCAGCCAGAAGTCCTTGTAGCACCCCTGCGGGTTCAAGGCCTGCTTGAGACGGCGCGCCGCATCCTCGCAGAACATCAGGTTCTGACCGTTAAGCAGGGCAAATTCCTGCTCGTCCACCCGTTTCACGGCGGTCTGCACCGGGGTTTTCAGGGAACCCTCGATGGAATCGATCAAGGCGGTGATCGGGAAGGCATCCCCTTCGGTGTGGTCCAGCAACACCCGCACCTGGGCCACGGAGCGCTGGCTGTGTGGGGTCGCCAGGATGCCCTCTTCGGTACCAAGCCATTCGAACACCGCATCCGCATCCACTTTGCCTTCGGCAAAATCGCGGCGGAACTGTTCCTGAATCAGCTGGCGGGACAGCGCTGCAGAACAGGGGCAGGTAGAGGAATATGGCACTTCCACGTACATCTCGATACGCATGCCTTCTTCACACAGGGTGCCCTTGATGCTCACCGGATAGCTCTTCCAGCCGGAGTAGCTGCTTTTCAGGGCCGGGCGACGCATGGAGTATTCAAAGTCCAGCTGCACAAAGCCACGCGTACTGAGGCCTTCATGGGTCTGCAGGAAATTACGCAGCAGCTGCTCGATGGACGCGGCACTGACCGAATGATCGCCGAAGGTCTCTTCCAGCATCAGGAACAGCCGGGACATATGAATGCCCTTGGCGTCCGGATTGGCCAGGTTCACATAGGCCTGAATGGACGTGCTCACCGGGCGCTCGCCGGCCAGGGTGTCACTGACCCGGGCTGGCAGATGAATTTCGCTCATGCCGACCCAATCCAGGGTGCTATGGATGTGATCCACCATGGAATTGGACGCAACGTCCGGCATCTGTTTGGTGCCACCGGCACCCGTTTCACGTGTCATGGGATTCTCCATAGGGGCGTGCAAGGGGCTATGATAGGACCCTCCGGGTGAACAAAACGGTAACCCGGCCGTCATCGCCCTGACTGACAAGGGGGGCAAGTCTAGCAGAAAGTATCCCGCAAATTGACCATTTGCGGGCGCGGCTTTGTCTATGGGATTGACAGAAGCGGGCTATCAATCAGCCAGGCCGCTATCGTCAGTAACTCCAACCAGTTCCTGGAAGCGGGCCAACTCGTGCAGCGGCCGGAACATTTCTTCGCTACGGGCGTGGCGACGCAGGGTTTCCGAGGTCTGGATGGCAGCCTCCAGGTCGGTGAGGGCATTATCGATTTCGCCCAGCCCGGCCCAGGCGCAGGCGCGCTGGTATAGGGCATGGGAGTTCTCTTCATCCACTTCCAGTACCCGGTCGCACAGGCTCAGGGCCCAGCGCTGCTCGCCCAGCTCCAGGGCCGCATCCGCCTTCCAGGCCAGGGCTTCCGGGTCGTCCGGGCGCAGCTCCAGAATCCGGTCGTAGAGCTCGATCTTGGCCTGGGCACTGGGCTCCTTGGTGGCCTTGAGCCAGAGGCTGTGGATCTCGTTGGTACGCTCGATCTCTTCCTGGTTTTCGGCGATGGTCAGGGACTTCTTGCGCAGCTCCCGTTCCAGGTCCGCCAGGCGCGCCTCGTACTCACTGGTCAGGCGGGCCATTTCCTTTTCCGCGTAGACTCGCACGTTGTCTTTCAAGTCACGGATGGTGGACCAGCCCACCAGGGCCAGAATGGAGGCGGCGCCGGCAATCAGATAGAAGAAGTAGGTCACCGTATTGGTGGCGTAGCCCATGGCCTTGTCCGCCACTTCCAGCTCCCGGTCGGTGACCAGCAGGTTCATCTGGTTACGGTACTCCATCATGTCCTGACGGAGGTTACGCAGCTCGCCAAGGATCCAGTTTTCCCGAAACTGGGAAATCACCGGCCCCTTTTCGATTTCGCTTTCAGCTTCCTGGCGGGGAGCCTCATCGGGTTCCGCCATTACCGTGGGCGCCAGGCCCATAAACAACACCCCCAGCAAAGCCAGGCGCGCAAGTCGCATTGTCTGCAAGACTCTATCCTCAATCTGTCGACTTACGTTCAAAAACGGCCCACGAAGCGGTCGCTTCAGGCCCAGGGTATGGTCGCATTAAGCCCTGCCATGCGCCACCACTGTGGCCACATTGGCCAGGACAGCTCAACCCCGGGAACGGTTTTGCCCAGCGCGCAATATTGATTCAACTAAGGGAGGGGTTTCGGCCCATGACAGGGCTTGAGGCAAATCCCGCGCAGGCCAGAGAAGACGTAGAGTGGCGCGGTTTTGGCGGGTTCCCGTCGGCAGTTACTTTGACTTCTAAATGTTTTATCTCTAAAATAGCTTATCACTTTTAGCAAGGAATTACTTGGCGTTGCCCTGAACGGTGCGAGGTCAAGGAGCCTCTGAATAACTCCTTGCATGCTCAGTCTTTCAGGCTGGTTCGCAATCTAGGCGCAATTTCGAAGGTGTGTGTCCACCCATCGAGACATTGCAACAACGAGTGCGGGCCAGCCTGGAAGACCCGGAGGGCGCGGCCTGAAGGACACATCTGCTGCGCTTTGTCGCTAGGAAAGGGAACCACCCTGACCGTCGCAACAAAACGCAACAGCTGCACCCTTCAGGCCACGCTGAGTACGCAAGGAGTTACTCAGAGGCTCCTTAAATCCTTACATCTCAAAGGTGATTGCAGACATCCTATGTCTAATAACGGTCACATTACTTTGTTATCAAGAGAACTCACGGCAATGGCCAGACACGAAGACGTGCTGATCGCTTTACGACAGATTATTCGCGCCACCGACCTCTACTCACGGAAATTGAGCAAGGTCTCCGGCCTGACATCGCCGCAACTGCTTATCATGCAGGCGATCTCTGCCCACGGTGAAATCACCATGGGCGACCTGGCTAATGAGGTTTCCCTCAGCCAGGCCACCATTACCACGATTCTGGATCGCCTGGAAAAGCGGGCCCTGGTGGAACGAAAGCGCGGCGAGCAGGACAAACGCCGGGTGTATGCCCACCTTACCCAGGCCGGCGACGAAATTATCGACAAGGCCCCTACCCCGCTTCAGGACGAATTCATCGAGCGTTTTGACCGCCTGGAAGACTGGGAGCAATCTTTAATACTGAGCTCCTTGCAACGGGTGGCCGCCATGATGAATGCCGGAGACATCGATGCGTCTCCGGTACTGGACCTGGGCGCTATTGACCGCGCCCAACCAGCGGTGGACTTAAGCAGCCGCCGCGAACGCGAAGCCAACTCTTTCTCTAAAACGGACCAAAAGTGAAACCATGGTTGCAGACAGTGCAAAGAAAACGGGCTCATCCACCGACAATCAGGATGACATTACTTTCCGCAAACCGGAAAGCCAGGACGGCAGCCGAGTGCACAAGCTGATCAGCGAGTGCAAGCCGCTGGACGAGAACTCCGTCTACTGTAATTTGCTGCAATGCACGCACTTTGCAGACACCTCTGTCGCCGCAGAAATGGATGGCGACCTGGTGGGCTTCATCTCCGGCTACATTCCGCCCAAGCAGCAAAACGCGCTGTTTGTCTGGCAGGTGGCCGTGCATGAGAAAGCCCGCGGCAAGGGTCTGGCCAAGCGCATGCTGGCCGAGCTGATAGAGCGCGAAGAAAGCGCCGACGTTCAGTTTATCGAGACCACCATTACTCCGGACAATGAAGCGTCCTGGGGAATGTTCCGCAGCTTCGCCTACCAGCGCAGCATACCCACGGAAGAATTTATTCTGTTCGATTCGCGCATTCATTTTGCCGGCGAACACAATGACGAATACCTGCTGCGTATCGGGCCGTTCAATAGAGACGAAGCCTGAAACCCAGACCAGAACGAACAAGCACCGAATTCACGCGAGGAACAGGAATCATGGATACCGACATTTTTGACAGTCACGAATCGGAAGTAATGAGCTATGCGCGCAGCTTCCCGGTGGTCTTCAACCAGGCCAAGGGCAGCTACCTGTATGACGAGAACGGCAAGGAATACATCGACTTCCTGGCCGGCGCGGGCACCCTCAACTATGGCCACAACAACCCGATTCTGAAAGAGAAGCTGCTCGAGTACATTCAGCGTGACGGCATTGTTCATGGCCTGGACATGCACACCACCGCCAAGCGGGAATTCATGGATGCGTTCTATGAAGTGATCCTGAAGCCCCGCGACATGGACTATGTCATGCAGTTCACCGGCCCCACCGGTACCAATGCGGTAGAAGCGGCACTGAAGGTTGCCCGTAACATCAAGGGTCGCGAGAACATCATCAGCTTTACCAACGGCTTCCATGGCGTGAGCCTGGGCGCCCTGGCCACTACTGGTAACAGCCACCACCGTGGTGTTGCAGGTGTCACCATGGGTGGTGTCACACCGATGCCGTACGACGGCTATCTGGGCGATGCCTTCGACACTACCGAGTACCTGGACAAGGTACTGGGCGATTCTTCCAGCGGCGTGGACCACCCGGCTGCTGTGATTGTAGAAACCGTGCAGGGCGAAGGCGGCATTAACGCAGCCAGCTTTGACTGGTTGCGCAATCTGGAAAAAGTGTGCCGCAAACACGACATGCTGCTGATTCTGGATGACATCCAGGCTGGCTGTGGCCGTACCGGCACCTTCTTCAGCTTCGATGATATCGGCATCACCCCGGACATCATCACTCTGTCCAAGTCCCTGAGTGGCTACGGTCTGCCGTTTGCCATGGTGCTGCTGAAGCCGGAACTGGACATGTGGAAACCCGGCGAGCATAACGGGACCTTCCGTGGCCACAACCTGGCGTTCGTGACTGCTGCCGCTGCGCTGAACCACTACTGGCGCGACGACAAGTTCGCCAAGGAAGTACAGCGCAAGGCGGACATCATCACCGACCGTTTCCGCGAGATCGCCAACACCTATGACGACCACTGGTTCTACCTGAACGGTCGCGGCATGATGCAGGGCCTGGTAGCTCGCGATGGCGAAGTGGCCGGCGAAATCACCAAGGCCTGCTTCAAGCGCCAGCTGGTGATCGAGACCTCCGGTGCCGACGATCAGGTGATCAAGACCCTGTGCCCGCTGACCATTGATGAAGAAGACCTGACCCGGGCTCTGGATATCGTCAAGGAAAGCGTTGCCGAAGTGATGACTGACCGCATCAAGCGCGGTGAAGCGCACTCTGTTGCCAGCATCTCTGCCTAACAGGCTGCCCGCTCCCCCTCCCCGGGGGAGCCTTTCCTCTCTCCCTTTTTGCTCAGGAGTCATATTCATGATCGTTCGTACTCTGGCTGAAGCCGAAAAATCAGAGCGTTGTGTCAAAGCCGAAAACGGCAACTGGCAGTCTGTGCGCCTGTCTCTGAAAGATGACAAGATGGGTCACTCCTTCAACATCACCACCATCTTCAAGGGCACCAAGACCCACATCCATTACAAGAACCACTGGGAATCCGTGTACGTGATTTCCGGCAACGGCAAGATCGAAACCATCGCCGACGGCAAGGTCTATGATCTCACCCCCGGCACTATCTACCTGCTCGACGAACACGACGAGCACTGGCTCTACGGTGGCGACGAAGACATGGTGGTGGCCTGCGCTTTCACCCCGCCCCTGAGCGGCAAGGAAGTGCACGACGAGCACGGCGTGTACCCGGCGGATCTTGATTAAGAGACGCAGCTACACGAATGCACGTAAAAAAAACGGGGCGCTTTTCAGCGCCCCGTTTTTTATGTGAAACAAACATCTTTTCACCACAGAGAGCACAGAGGGCCCAGAGTACAACCCTTTTCTCTATGCGCTCCGCAACCTCTGTGGTGAAATGTTTTCTTTAAAATGCGTACTTGGCCGTAAGCTGTACGCGCTTCAGGTTACCGTCATCACCGGCCTCGGTTTCCCGCTCGGCATAGATCAACTCGCCGCCCAGAGACAGCGGCTTGGCCACCTGCCAGATCAGGTTGGCATGGGCGCTCTGCACGCTTTCATTACTGGTGCCCGCCACAGTGTCCGGGTTGTCCGCTTCGCTCATGGATACCGCAAAATTGGACCGCCAGGTATCATTCCAGTGGTGACGCAGGGCCAGAACCGCACTCCACTGATCAATCAGATCGATATCACCGTCCGCTTCAATCTGCCCGGAGCGGAACGCATTCAGCGTGTGGTAACGGCCAATGGCGTTGCCGTAATTGAGCTGGAAGCGCACGTCGTCCATCTCGCCCAACATCATCTTGCCCGCCAGAGCCAGACCATAACCGTATTCGCTTTCGTCACGGTCCTGCCCACCAATATTGTCCTGATAGGCCAGCTCACGCCCCATGCCGGAAAGGCTCACATTGCCCCAGTCGCCGGTCAGGTTGTAGCGCAACACCACATCAGGCACACCGTTATCGTCGTAGGGATTTTCCGCACCGCCGTAGAGGGTGGTGGACGGGTTTTCCAGGGCCAGCATGATTGGGCCAGTGGTGTAGCGAATCTGCGCTTGCCGCTGGAACACGGTGCCGGCAGCCCCGACAAAGTCCAGGGTTTCCGGTAGCGCGCTCACATTGAAGAAGGTGGACCAGGTTTGCCCGAACAACCATTTGTCCCAGCTCAGATAGGCATGGCGAATCCGCGGCGCATAGCTGTTGGTAATACGCTCATTACCCAGGCCGTTGGTCTGAAAATCGATCTCGATGTGGCCTTTCACATCCCCCACCGGGGTATGCGTTACGCTCTTTAGCCAGAAACGGCTTTGTTTGGCGATCATGTGCAGCTTACCGGAACCCTCTTCACCGGCGACGGGAATGGTAGAGGGCACCATAAAGTCTTCCCCGATTGCCGACGATGCTTCTTCCCCATCACTGTATTTGCTGAAAATGGTATCGGCTTTGATAAAACCGCCGAAGGTGATCTGACTATTGCCACCGCTGTGCTGCAGCTTGTTCTCCAGATCGGCAACGCGCTCCTCCAGCGTTGCGGCACCTGCGATACCCGCGTGGGCAAACAAAACGGCGGCACACAGGTACGTGGGTTTTATTGCTGTCATGGCCCTGTCCTCTTGTTTTCATCAACACGTAAGTCACTCCACGAACAGCTTGCTCGGACCCTGTGTGCTCAACTATTAGCCATAGGTCGAAGTCCGTGACATGCCAGAAGCCCGGAGCAGCAGGCCCACTACGATGCCTTGCCGGTTTTGCCTTGTTGCCTGAAGCCTGCCGCCTGTTGCGCTACTAAGACCAAGGTCTAATTCAGACCCCCGTCGTGCTTTCGCACACTGGCAATACTCCTATAACAACTGCATCACATCAGTGAGGAAGCCCCATGGAAACGGGTAAACGCGTGCCGGTAAAAGCCGCACTGAAATCCCATTGCTGGATAGACGCCAACGACTACCAGTCTCTCTATCAGCAAAGTCTGCAGGACAGTGTCGGTTTCTGGCGCAGCCAGGCTCAGCGAATCGACTGGCTACGCGAGCCGCAGCAAATTCGCGATACCCGCTTCCACCCGGATGATGTCCATATTCGCTGGTTTTATGACGGCGAGCTGAACGCCAGCAGCAATTGCATCGACCGTCACCTGGCCGGCAATGGCGATGCGGTCGCCCTGTACTGGGAAGCGGATGAACCCGGCCAACCGAGCCGAGAGATCACCTACCAGGCTCTGCACCTGCATGTCTGCCAGCTCGCCAATACGCTCAAGCGACAAGGTGTCAGCAAGGGCGACCGGGTGATGATCTATATGCCGATGATCCCGGAAGCCGTTTTCGCCATGCTGGCCTGCGCCCGCATTGGCGCCATCCATTCCGTGGTGTTTGCCGGCTTTTCCCCGGATGCGCTGGCCGGTCGTATTGCCGACTGCGGCGCCAAAATGGTGATCACCGCCGATGCCGGTCGCCGCGGCGGCAAGCCGGTTCCACTCAAGGGCAATGTGGATGAGGCCCTGCTCCAGGACGGCACCGATGTGGTGGAAAAAGTGCTGGTCGTTCGCCACGTGGGCAATGACATCCACTGGCAGCCCGGTCGCGATCTGGACTACACAGAGGAACAGGCGCAGAGCGACAGCCACTGCCCGGCGGAAGCCATGAACGCGGAAGACCCGCTGTTCATCCTGTATACCTCCGGCTCCACCGGCAAACCCAAAGGCGTACTGCATACCACCGGCGGCTACATGGTCTACGCCTCATTGACTCATCAGCTGGCCTTCGATTATCAGCCCGGCCAGGTGTACTGGTGCACGGCCGATGTGGGCTGGATCACCGGACACACCTATCTGGTCTACGGACCACTGGCCAACGGTGCCACCTGCGTCATGTTTGAAGGGGTGCCCAACTACCCTAACGACCAGCGAGTGGGCGATATCATCGACCGCTACGACGTGGAAATTCTCTATACCGCCCCAACCGCCATTCGCGCCCTGATGGCCGGTGGCGACCACTGCTGCCAGAGCAGCCGCCGTGACAAACTGCGTGTGCTCGCCACCGCCGGCGAGCCGATCAATCCGGCGGCCTGGCAGTGGTTCCACGATGTGGTCGGTAACGGCCAGGCGGCCGTGGTGGATACCTGGTGGCAGACAGAGACCGGCGGCATCATGATCTGTCCGCTACCGGCAGCTATTGAAGCCAAACCCGGTGCTGCCACCCTGCCCTTCTTCGGCGTACAACCGGCCCTGGTGGACAACGATGGCAACCTGCTGGACGGCCCCGCCGAGGGCAATCTGGTGATCACCGACAGCTGGCCGGGCCAGGCCCGCACCCTGTGGGGCGACCATGAGCGCTTTGTGCAGACCTACTTCAGCAGCTTTCCCGGCTACTACACCACCGGCGACGGCGCCCGTCGCGACGAAGACGGTTACTACTGGATCACCGGGCGAGTCGATGATGTGCTCAACGTGTCCGGCCACCGCATGGGTACCGCCGAAGTGGAAAGCGCCTTGGTCGCCCACCCGCAGGTGTGCGAAGCCGCCGTGGTCGGCTACCCCCACGACATCAAGGGCCAGGGCATCTATGTCTATGTGACCCTCAATGACGGCGAAGCCGCCAGCGATGCCCTTCTCCAGGAACTGCGCCAGTGGGTACGCCGGGAGATCGGCCCCATCGCCACACCGGATCTGATCCATTTCACTGCCGGGCTACCGAAAACCCGCTCCGGCAAAATCATGCGGCGCATCCTCAGGAAGGTTGCCGCCAACGAGCACGACAGCCTGGGAGATATTTCCACCCTGGCAGACCCGGCCGTGGTGGCCAGCCTGGTGGAGACCCGGGTGAACCGGTAATTTCATGTCAGCACAGGGAGCCCTGAGCGTGCACAACCCGACTCTCAGGGCTCCATGCATCAAGAGCCAGAGAATTTACGCTGAAGGGAGTCTGTTGTTTTATTGTTTTTCCACCTTCAATGCTGCCCGCCAGGGCAGCATCTTTTTTTCTTTCATGATTAAATCGAGGTCATGACAACAATACTGATAGCCGATGACCATCCCCTTTTCCGCGCTGCCCTGAAACAGGCGGTGGAGGCCAGCTTTGTCGATGCCACCATCCACGAAGCGGACTCCCTGGCCACCCTGGAAACCCTGGGCCAACAGGCCATTCCCTTTGATGTGATTCTGCTCGACCTGCATATGCCGGGTACCCATGGCTTTTCCGGCCTGGTCTATCTGCGCGAGCAGTATCGCAAGGTGCCCCTGGTGGTCATTTCCGCCACCGAAAGTGTCGACGTGATTCAACGCGCCATTCACTTTGGTGCCGATGGGTTTATTCCCAAGTCGGCCTCCATCGATACCATGACCGATGCCATGCGCAAGATCATGGAGGGTGAGCGCTGGCTCCCCGAACATGCCCGCCGGGCCATGCCCCCCACCCTGCCCGACCATTCCGCCATGAGCGAACGCATCGCCAGCCTCACCCCCCAGCAATTCCGGGTGATGGGAATGTTGATGGAAGGTATGCAGAACAAGGTCATCGCCTACGAGCTGGATGTCTCGGAAGCCACCATAAAGGCCCACATGACCGCCATCTTCCGAAAGCTGGGCGTACGCAACCGCACCCAGGCAGTACTGGCGTTGAAGGATCTGGCGATTGAACCGCAAGGAATGGAAAGCAATTTATAATTGAGAATGGATAATTAATAACTCGCGGAAAATTTTCGGTTTGCATTTAAACGTAAGAAGCCGCGCCCAACTTATGGACGCGACTTCTTACATTTAAGCGGCAACACGCTGGTGCGTGACGTTATCAATTATCCATTCTCAATTATCAATTGCCCTAAACCCCTTCCAACGTTCGCCGCAACATCCCCTCCGTCAACGGCTTCTGCAAAAAACCTATCCCCTTTTCTTCCGCTCGTTCGCGTACGGCCGGGTTGCGGTCGGCGGTCATCAGGATGGCGGGGACCACGTCTTCCCAGCCGCTGTCCAGGCCGTCGATAACAGTAAAGCCGTCTTCATTATCCAGCTGATAATCCACCAACAGCATATCCGGGACCGGGCAGGTGGCGGCTTTTTTCAGGGCGTCATCAAGGCCGCTGGCGGCGATCACCTCACAGTCGAGCATCTCCAGGGCAGCCACCAGGCTGGCGAGCAGCGCCGGATCGTTATCCACGCAGAAAACCCGCATGCCTTGAATGCCCTGGCTGACGGTTTCTGTTTCCTGCAGCACCGGCGGCACCTCACCCTTGGCCAACGGCACGGTGACACTGAATACGGTGCCCTTGCCCGGCCAGGAGCGAACCGTTAAACGATGTCCCAGAAGACGACAGATGCGATCGGCAATGGCCAGGCCCAGCCCCAGGCCCTTTATCGATTTACGGCTTTGTTGCGGCAGGCGCTGGAATTCCCGGAAGATCGCCTCGTGCTGATCATCGGGAATCCCCGGGCCTGTATCCCACACGTCAATGCGGATGGCATTGTGCTGGCGACGACAGCCAAACAGGATACGCCCCTGCTCGGTATAGCGAATGGCATTGGAGAGCAGATTCTGCAACACACGGCGCAACAGGCCTTCATCCGTTTCCACCACGGCGTTACAAATGACAGCCCGCAGACTGAGGTCATTGGCGGCGGCCAGCGCAGAAAACTCCTGGCTTAACGGTTCCATCAGACTACCCAGGCGCAGCGGGTGCACGTGGGCGGGCATGGTGCCGGTATCCAGTTTGCTGATTTCCATCAGCGCGCTAATGATCTGCTCGGCGGCCTGCAAGGAGGTATCCACATGCCCGAGCACAGCCACCTCATGGGCAAAGCCACCACCATCACGCTTGATCAACTGCTGGCGCAGTGACGAAGTAAACAGCTGGGCCGCATTGAGTGGCTGCATCAGGTCATGCCCGGCGGCAGCCAGGAAACGGGTCTTGCCATCGTTGGCGCGGGCCAGTTTTTCATTGACCTCGGTAAGCTTGCGGGTGCGCTCGGAGACCATGTTTTCCAGGTTTTCGTTGATCTGACGCAGGGCCTGTTCGTCGCGTTTTCGTTCGGTGATATCCATGTAGGTACTGACAAAGCCACCCCCGATCATCGGCGTGCCGCGCACTTCCACGACGATGCCGTTGGGCAGCTCCCGCTCGAACTGGTGGGAGTGACCTTCGCGCAGCAACTGCACCCGCTTGCTCACATCCTCTTCCAGGTTGTCACCCTCGTAGTAGCCGCGCTCCGCGTTATAGCGATACACATCCTCAATGGACCGCCCCAGCCGGATCAGCCCCTCCGGATAATCGAACAGCTTCACGTAGGCCTGATTCCAGGCCACCACCTGCATCTCTCGGTCCACCACACAGATACCCTGGCTGATGGTTTCGATGGTGGTGCGCAGCAACTGGTGATTGAACTGGATGAGCTCAGAGGCCTCATCCATCATCCGCACCACATCGTCATGACGGCTGTTCTGCTTGCGCAGCAGGGTGCTCATCACGATCCGTGCGGTAGACGCCCCCATGGTGCCCGCCAGCAACCGCTCCACGTAGCGCACCAGATGCAAAGGCGCCGGTAATGCCAGCTCCTCGGACACACTGCGCCGACGCATGTAATCGAAGAACAGCGGCTCGGCTCGGGGATGGCCAAGCCCGCGTTTGCACACTTCCAGCAGCTCTGCGGTAGTAATGGACGGGTGGCCAATCCCTTCGCGCCACCAGTCCATGGGCATGTCCACAAACCGGGCCGCCTGAGCCTCGTCGAGGGCATCGTGGGTCGCACGTCGGGAAAAATAGATAAACGCTGCCAGGTTCCCCAATAGAGACCAGAACACGCCATGGGTGAGCGGCTCCAGCCCCTCGATGCCAAACAGGGCATGGGGCCGCAACAAGCCCAGTCCGAGCAGGCCCCGTTCGTTTAGCACCTGCACCCATTCCATGGGCAATATCACCGGCACCAGCAAACAGTAAAACCACAGCAGAAAGCCGACACCCAACCCGGCAAAAGCGCCCTGCTTGTGACCGGTGCGCCAATACAGCGCCCCTACCAGCGCCGGGGCAAACTGGGCCACCGCCGCAAAGGACAGCAGGCCAATACTGGCCAGCCCATCAAAACGGTCAATCAGGGTATGGAAGGCAAAGGCCAAGCCCAGCAATACCAGAATGCTGGCCCGGCGCAGGAATCGCAGCTGCCGGCTCAAGCCGGCCAGTTGATCCTTTTCATGGAGCCGGGACTGCAACCACAAGGGCAACAGCACCTCGTTGGTGAGCATGATGGCCAGCGAGATGGTGGACACAATCACCATGCCGGTTGCCGCCGCGATGCCGCCAATAAAGGACACCATCAGCATGGCGGAATTGTCCTGGGCTATGGGCAACGACAGCATATAGGTGTCTGCCTGACCAATCAGATAAGGCTGGGTGATGACCCCGGCCACCACGATGGGCAGCACAAAGATGGCAAACATCAATAGATACAGCGGAAACAGCCAACGGGTGGTGCGCAGGTGTCGCAGGTCATTGTTCTCCACTACCCCCGCATGGAACTGACGAGGCAAACAGAGGATCGCGACCATGGACAGCAACAGGGCGGTGACAAAACTCTGCGAGAACAGGGTGGGCTCGAAAATCTGCAGCACGTCACCTTGCAACTCCAGTTGCTGCCACATATCCATGGGGCCATCGAAAATGGCATACAGGCAGTAAAGCCCCAGCAACACAAAGGCCACTACCTTGATAAAGGACTCGAAGCTTACCGCCAGCATCAGGCCGGACTGGTGTTCGGTGGTATCGATATGGCGGGTACCGAACAGCAGGGTAAAGACCGCCATCAGTGCCGCCACCACCAGGGCGGTATCCACCCCGTACTGGGCGGAATCCTTGAGCACATAATCAAACGACAGGGTGACGGCTTTCAGCTGCAGGGCGATATAGGGGAGCACACCGATGATCGCCACCAGGGTGACCAGGACCGCCAGCCGGCGGGACTTGCCGTAACGGGCAGCAAGGAAATCGGCGATGGAGGTAATATGATGCTGCTGGGCCACCGTCACCATCTTGTAGATCAGGGCACCGCCCAGCAGTACCGTGAGAATCGGGCCGAGGTAGATGGGCAGGTAGTTCCAGCCGTTCTGTGCGGCTTCCCCCACCGCCCCGTAGAACGTCCAGGAAGTGCAATAGACACCCAGACCCAGGCTGTAGACCCAGGCATTCTGAAAGGTTTTGCGACCCTTGCGTGCCGCCCGGTCGCCCCACCAGGCGATCACGAACAGCACCAGCACATACCCCAGTGCCAGGCCACTCAGCTGCCACAATGAAAACACCGCCGCTCCCGGTTAACGGATACAGATTTCAGCTTATAGCAACGCCTGAACGAAACGTAGCGCCACCGCTACCAGCAATAGGGCGACGCCTGCCCGCTGCCATTTGAATTCACTCACAGTGAGTGTCATTTCCCGTCGCCAGAACATCAGCAGGCCACGGGTGTCCCGGGTCCGTTGCCAGTAACGCAGGTAGGCATACAGCACGATACAGAGACCGGCGATCAAAGCCATTTTTTCTGCGTAGAGCATTTTCCTCTCCACCATCGGTGTGTTGGAGCCTTGCTTGCAAGGCGAAAGGCCAAGCACTTATGACCGGTCGGAGTTATTCGCTTTGCAAGCAGAGCCCCAACGGTCAAGACGTCCTGACCACGGCGTGATCCATCACCTAATTCATCGTCGACTTCTGCAGCTGCAGATACATCAGTGCCGCGGTCACTGCATCGCCACGGGCGGTATGCCGCTCCATGACAGGAACCTGCAGGGCGGCGGCCATGGCATCAAAGTGCAGATCCGGTTCCAGCTCCGGCTTCCAGTGGCGCATTTTTTTCTGGTACAGGGACGACAGCTCGATAGTAGTGTTGGGCAGATCAAACCCCATCAGCGGGCGCAGATAGCGGTTGACCATGGCCACATCGAAATCCACGCACCAGCCCACCAGGGGACGATTGCCGATAAAGTCCAGCAGCTGCTCCAGTGTAGCGACTACGGACTCCCCCTCATCCAGGTCCACCGGCCGCAAACGGTGAATACGAATGGAACTGCCTTCCAGGCTATCCGGGGCTTCCAGTTTGATATCCAGCGCCTGGCTGGTCAGCACCCGCCCCTGCTTCACAGGCACCGCAGCAATGGATACCAGTTCAGCATGGCGGCTATCCAGACCCGTGGTTTCACAATCGATGGCGATCACATCGCTGCCTTCATAGGGCATGAACAGATGTGCGAAAGGCCCATGAGCGTGGCGGTGTCTATCACTAAAACGTCGCAGTTGTCTCAGCATGGCTTGTATCCTCGCACCCATGGGCCGCCCTCAGTATTCCAGATGGAAACGACGGGACAGGCGCTGCTTGAACTCACTGACCAGATGCAGGGCATCACGGAGCAGATCCCGCTCCAGGGATGACAGCCGTTGCACCACAATATGGTTGTCGGGAATATTCATGGCATCGCCATGAAGGTGCTCCAGTTGATGATTCAGACGCAGCTCACTGAACAGCTCCATGGCTTCGCCCAGGTCTTCCGCAATGCCTGGCTCCAGCACCTTCGCTGCCACCAGCTTTTCCAGCCGTGACAGTGTTGAGGTTTCACGAATACGTTGCTGCAACGCCAGAGCGCGCACGCCATGAACCACAGGAAACAAGGCACCCTTCTTGATATCGATACCATGCTGCGGTTTTTTCAAGGAGCCGAACAGGTTCAGTGGCGTGGCAAACTGAAGAACAGGACGGGCAAAATGCGCCATGAACAAATCGTCATTACTGCAGCGATCAAACAAGGCCGAACGAACGGTTTCCAGCAACCGGTTGTCTCCTGCCACACAATGGGCATCCATCAGCGTTGTGATGCGTATCAACCCTTCTCCACCGACATCCCCCGCCCAGTCATGAATGCGTTGCTGCCACTGGCTCAGACTGCCCACCCATTCCGGGTTGGACACCATGACCTTGCCGGGGCAAGGCGGGTAGCCCAGGATCAGTAGTGTTTCGGTAAAACGACGGGCGTCGATTTCACAGGAGGGCCAGTGCTGACCATCCGCCAGGATCAGGCCATTATCCTGATCGGTTTTCAGTATCTGCTCCCCGCGCCCCTCACTGCCCATGATGATCAAACAGGCCTGCTGTTGTTCCTCAGGCATAACCATGCCGAAGGTCTTGGCCATGATTCGCCCATTCAGTGCGGCCAGCAGATCCATGGCGAAGCGCATCTTTACGCCCTGGGCCATCAAGGCTTCCACCAGTTCCGGCAGACGCTCGCTGGCCTGCCGTAACTCATCCAGGGATTCTGCCTTCTCGATTTCCAGACCCACCACATAGGAACGGCTGGAAAAGAAGCTGAGTACATCGGTGAGTTCCACCACACCCACCGCCTGCTCGCCGGCCATCACCACTACCCGGGCCACCTTGTGGCGAGTCATGCGGGTCAGCGCGGTAAACAGATAGTCGTCCGGGCGGGTGGTCACCAGCTGCCGCTCTGCCGCCGCTTCCAGCGGCGTGTCGGCAGTTTGTTCATTGACTACCAGGGCTGTCAGCAGATCGGTCTTGGTGACAATGGCAAAGCCCTCATCACTGTGAATCAGCACGCTGTCCACACCGTGCTGCTTGAGCGCCGTCACTGCATCGCGCAGGGTCGCCTTGGGGGCCATGACAAGGGGCTCGCGCATGCACTGATCCACCCGTGCCAGCATGAATCCGGCCAGGGTGACGCCCCCCTCCCGCCGCTCTGCCAGACGCTGGCTTTTTTCCGCCAGCGTCTGGCGAAAGAACCGTCCAAATTCCGGCTCACTGTCGCACAGCTCCAGAAACAGGGCGGCGGGAATCAGGTGGCACAGGGTCTGTTGCTCGGCACGGAAGCGGTAACGGCTTTTGCCGTTGAGTACACTGATGGCCCCGAAAAGATCCCCGGCGGCATACACTCCCACCTGGCTGCGCCCATCCGGGGCATTCACGTCCAGCTCCGCCACGCTGCCCTTGTGAACCACGTAGACGTAATCACTGGGGCTGGCCGCCTCCAGAATAATATCGCCGGGCTCGTAATAGGCCAGATCAGTGCCCTGATTCAGACGATGCCGACCCGCTGTTCCCAGCAGGCTGAACGGATACTGGTCGAGTTCCTTTTCAATCATGGCCACGGACCGATCAATTAAAAGTGGAAAGTTCAACGCCTAAAAGCGCGAGAAGCAAAGCAACTGGCAGGCGTCTGCCTAGCCCTCGTTTCAACTTTGAACTTTCAACTTTTAACTCTCCTCCCTTATTCCGGAAAGCGCAAAACCGGTGCGGACTGACTGCTTCCACACCGGCTTCGCTCATCTCCTAACTTTAGTGCGCCACAGCTTCCCCGGCACCTCGCGGAACACGGATATCTTCCACGATATGCTGGATATGATCCGGTGGCGGGGCGGTAAACCGGGATACGGTGAAGGCCACGGCGAAGTTGAGCAGCATGCCAACGGTACCGATACCTTCAGGAGACACGCCCAGCAGCCAGTGCTCGGCGCTGTTCAGCTCCGGAGACACGAACTTGAAGAAGACGATGTAGCAGAAGGTAAAGGCCAACCCGGTGAGCATGCCAGCGATGGCCCCTTCCTTGTTCATGCGCTTGTAGAAGATGCCCATGAGGATGACCGGGAAGAAGCTCGCCGCTGCCAGACCGAAGGCGAACGCCACCACCTGCGCCACAAAGCCAGGCGGGTTGATACCGAAGTAGCCAGCGATACAGATCGCCACCACTGCCGCCCCCCGAGCCGCCAGCAATTCCTGCTTCTCTGTGATATCCGGCTTCAGGGTCTTCTTCAACAAGTCGTGGGAAATGGCACTGGAAATCACCAGCAACAGCCCTGCCGCCGTGGACAATGCTGCCGCTACCCCACCGGCCGCGACCAGCGCGATCACCCAGGCCGGCAGATTGCCGATTTCCGGGTTGGCCAGCACGATGATGTCACGGTCGATATATACCTCGGCATCGTTGTCGGTGGGCGTATTGGTCAGAACCCGCTCGCCATAGCTGCCCTGGACTTCGGCACGGGTGCCCGCAAAGGTAGGCTTGCCTTCGAAGGGAGCGCCGGCACTCATTTGCACCGCACCGTCACCATTCTTGTCCACCCAACCGATCAGACCGGAGTTTTCCCAGTTATAGAACCAGTCAGGCAGTTTTTCATACTGGGTCTGGTGAACCGTATCGATCAGGTTGAGTCGGGCAAAGGCACCCACCGCAGGAGCGGAGGTGTACAGCAGGGCAATAAAGAACAGCGCCCAGCCAGCACTGATGCGAGCATCCTTCACGCGCGGCACGGTGAAGAAACGAACGATCACGTGGGGTAGACCGGCAGTACCACACATCAGCGCAGCGGCGATAAAGAACACATCAATGGTGGATTTTGAGCCATCGGTATATTCAGTAAAGCCCAGGTCCGTCACCACCTGATCCAGTTTATTGAGCAGATAGACCCCGGAATCATTACCTGCCGCATCCAGCACGGTGGCACCGAAACCGGTTTGCGGCAGCACATGACCGGTCATCATGATGGACAGGAAGACTGCCGGCACCAGGAAGGCAAAGATAAGCACGCAATACTGAGCCACCTGGGTATAGGTAATCCCTTTCATGCCGCCAAGTACCGCATAGAAGAACACGATGCCCATACCGATAACCACACCGGTATTCACATTCACTTCCAGGAAACGGGCAAACACAATACCGGTGCCACGCATCTGCCCGGCCACGTAGGTAAAGGACACAAAGATCACGCAGATCACGGCCACGGTCCTCGCTACGTTCGAGTAGTAACGGTCACCGATAAAATCGGGCACCGTAAACTTGCCAAACTTGCGAAGATAGGGTGCCAGCAACATCGCCAGCAACACATAGCCCCCCGTCCACCCCATCAGGTAAACCGAGGCATCGTAACCGGAGTAGGCAATAATCCCCGCCATGGAAATAAAAGAGGCTGCGGACATCCAGTCCGCCGCCGTCGCCGCGCCGTTGGCGATGGGAGACACACCGCCACCAGCCACGTAAAAGTCTTTGGTCGACCCGGCTCGTGACCAGATCGCAATCCCGATGTAGAGCGCAAAGGAACCGCCCACAAAGAGATAGGTGAGTGTTTGAACATCCATAATCTTACCCCTCTCAGTCTTCGTGGACGTCGAATTTACGATCCAGCTTGTTCATGGATCGCGCATACATGATGATCAGCACCAGGAACACATAGATGGCCCCTTGCTGCGCAAACCAGAAACCCAGTTTGAATCCGAAAAACTGAATATGATTGAGTTCATCCACCAGCAGGATTCCGCAGCCATAGGAAACCGCGAACCAGATAGCCAGGTAGGTCAGAATCAATCGCAGGTTGGCAGCCCAATAGGCGCGGGCATTTTCTTCTTTCATTACTCGTCCCTCTGCGTCCTCGTTGTAACGGGCTATCCACAAATCGGGATAGGCTCGCTATCAAGACTAGCCAAAGGGCACCGGCGGCACAGTATGACTTTAGTCGAAGCCCCGGCAGAGAGGGCGGACGGGATGGGCAACGATATGACTGACAGAAAACCCGCCAGCATCGTGTCGACTTTGCGAAAGAGCACAGTCTATTGCAGTAGATTCCCTGTCAGAATGCAGGTTTTCCGTTAAAATGCGTCCCCAGGCCCGGAACGGCCTGCCCACAGAACAACATTGGACGTCCCATGAAAATTGCGCGATGGATGATCGGCGCCCTTTTGGTAGCGGCTGTTGCTATCACTGTGTCATTCCAGTTATCCCCCTCACGGGATCACTGGCCCGTTGCCCAGGCTCAGCCTCAGGCCCAACCCGGCGAGGTTACCCTTACCTTTCTTGGCACCAGCACCGTGCTGGTCAGCGACGGCACCACCCACTTGCTCACCGACGGCTACTTTTCCCGGGTCAGCATCCCCCAGCTTTTTGGTACGATCGAGCCCAATCAGCAGCGTATCGATAATGCCCTGAAACAGGCCAACATCAGCGAGCTGGATGCCATCCCGGTACTGCATTCCCATTTCGACCATGCCATGGATTCGCCCATGGTGGCGCAGCGTACTGGCGCTCAGCTGCTAGGGTCCGCGTCCACTGCCATGGTGGGCCGCGGTGGCGGCTTGCCGGAAGCACGCATCACCACGGTACAGACTCACCACCCCTACCGGTTCGGCGATTTCACGCTCTACTTTGTACCCGCCGGCCACGTGCCCTTACCGGCAGCCATCGAAAACTGGACCGGCAAGGGGGAAATTACCGAACCGGTAACGCCACCAGCGCCACTGGGCGCCTGGGAAGAAGGCACTAGCTACGGGCTGGTGATCAGCCACCCGGCCGGCAGCCTGCTTATTCAGGGTAGCGCCGGCATGCAGCCCGGCGAACTGGACCGTTACCAGGCCGATTATGCATTGCTGGCCAGCGCCAGCCTTGGCAAGCAAAGCGAGGCCTATCAGCAAGCCTTCATGGAGGAAACCGCCCAGGCGGTGGGGGCGCACACGGTGATACCGGTGCATTGGGATGATTTTTTCGCAGAACTTCGTGACGACGTGGCGCCATTGCCATGGGCACTGGACAATCTGGATGCCTCATTCCGGGCCATGGCCGACCGTCACGACGGTGATTTTTTTGTGTTGCCGCCGTTCCAGCGCTTTACTCTGACGCCGCCTGGCCCGACATCGGCGCCGCCAGAAACGGCGCCATAGCCTGAGGATCAGATTCACGCTTGATCTGCTCCAACAGCACACCGGCCTGGGGCCATTGACGACGCAGATAGCTGAGCCACTGCTTGACCCGCCCCGCTACCTGGGCATCGGTGCCGGTGCCGATCACATCGGCCAGAAACCGGCTCAGCACTGGCGGGATATCCTCCCAGCGAGTGGCGCGACCTTCATCACGTAGCGCATTGACCAACCAGGGATCAGCCACCGCACCGCGACCCAGCATCAAATCCTGGCATCCACTTTCATGCTGGCAACGGCGGGCGTCTTCCGGGGTCCAGATTTCCCCGTTGGCAATCACCGGCAGCGATATGGCCTCACGGATATGGCTGATGCGGTCCCAGTAGGCCGGCGGCCGGTAACCCTGCCGCTTGGTGCGACCATGAACCGTCAGCCAGGCAGCCCCCGCCGCTTCCACCGCCCGGGCATTATCCACCGCCAGCGCATCCTCTTCATTACCCAGCCGCATCTTCACCGACACGGTAATGGATGACGGCACCGCGCGGCGCACTGCCGCCGTGACCGCATGCACCACGTCCGGCTCATCAAGCAGCACAGCCCCGCCACGATGGCGATTGACGGTTTTTGCCGGGCAACCGAAATTCAGATCGATGGCCGGCGCGCCCAGTTCCACCGCCCGGGCCGCATTCTCCGCCATGCAGGCAGGGTCCGAGCCCAACAATTGAACGTGCACAGGAATTCCCGCCCGGGTACGGGAGCCCTGTTTCAGCTCCGGACACCAGCGATAGAAGACACGGGGCGGCAACAGCTGGCCGCTGACACGGACAAACTCGCTGACACACCAGTCATAACGGCCCACGTCGGTGAGGGCCTGGCGAACCCAGAAGTCCGCCAGGCCCTCCATGGGGGCAAGGATCAGTTTCATGGCGCGGATTCTAACAGAAAGCGTCACCAGCTCCCCTGGTGTTTTACCGTAGAAACCCGCAGCGCATCAGCACTCCTCGACAACCTGACCACACCAGAAACCGCAAAAAGACGCACTTCGGCACACCCCGCATCGGTCCACAAAACAGGTGATATTCCTGACACAAACGGGACCCGGTTTCTTGCACTTCCGGTTTTCCTTTGCCAAGGTGAACCTCAATGTTCGTGAAAAATGGAAGATTTTGCGGGCATTGTTTCACCGTCAACCAGACATGAGGGTACACAATGACCATTCGATCACTAGCAGGCGCCGCCGCGGCCACAGTGATGATGGCGTCACTGGCAGCATGTAGCGATAACGCTGAAGAGCCCGCCGCCAGCGCCGAAGCACAGGGACAGAACTGGCGCTATGCCCACGAAGAATACGAAGGTGATGTGCAGGATGTTTTCGCACACAAATTCAAGGAATACATCGAAGACAACTCGGCACACACGTTACAGATTCACCGCTTTGGTGAGCTGGGTGAATCCGATGACATCATGGAACTGACCCAGGCCGGCGTGCTGCAGTTCGTCAACCAGTCACCGGGCTTTACCGGTTCCCTGATCCCCGAGGCACAGATTTTCTTCATTCCTTACCTGCTGCCGGTGGAATCCGAAAAAGTGGTTACCTTCTTTGAGGAAAGCAAAGCCATCAACGAGATGTTCCCCAAGCTCTACGCTGAACAGGGCCTGGAACTGCTGACCATGTACCCGGAAGGGGAAGTGGTGATAACCGCCGATGAACCGGTGACGTCACCGGAAGGTTTCCAGGGCAAAAATATTCGCACCATGACCAATCCGCTGCTTTCCGAAACCTACCAGGCATTCGGTGCCACCCCGACTCCCCTGCCCTGGGGCGAAGTGTACGGTGCCCTGCAGACCAATATCATTCAGGGGCAGGAAAATCCCATTTTCTGGATCCAGTCCGGCGGACTCTACGAAGTATCGCCAAACCTGATTTTCACCGGCCATAACCAGTTCACCACGGCCATGATGGCCAACCAGGAATTCTTCAACGGCTTGTCTGAAGAAGATAAAGAACTGGTTCGCAATGCCACCGATCACGCCTTTGAACATATTGCAGGCTACGTGCCCGGTCTTGGTGAAAAAATGCTCGACAAGATTCTTGAGGACAGTGACGAGGTGACCGTGACCCGCCTGACCAAAGAACAGCGTCAGGCATTCCGGGAGCGGGCTCCGCAGGTGGAAAACCGTTTCGTGGAAATGACCGGCGAAAGCGGCGCCGAACTGCTTGAGCAGTTCAAGGCTGACCTTGAAGCCATCGAAAACGAATAACAGGCAATACCACGCCGGGGCCGAACAGCTCTGCGGTCGGTTCCCGGCGACTGATCAATTCCGGAACCCTGAATAGCAGTACAGGATTCCACGGGGTTCCCCGGCAACACCAGAATCACCACAAGCCGGGGGCGCGGATCAGGATGATCCGCTCAACCGGCAATTGCAGAAGGACGCTATCATGAACGATGGGGCGCCATCACCGCAGATGTCCACCCTGCCAGGCTTTCTCGGCACCCTCGACAACGGCATCGCCAAAGTCGAAGCCGTTATTCTCGCTACCGGCGTCCTGCTCATGGCCATCAACACGGTGGCAAACGTGGTAGGCCGTTTCATTCTTGGCGAAAGTCTGCACTTCTCCGAAGAACTCAACCGCATCCTGATCGTCATGATCACCTTTGCCGGGCTGGGCTATGCCGCCCGACATGGACGACATATACGCATGTCCGCCATCTATGATGTGTTCCCGACTTCGGTCCGAAGGTGGATGATGATTCTGATCAGTTTCGTCACCTCCGTGATCATGTTTTTCCTTTGCTGGTATTCGATCAGCTATATCTACTCGGTGTACAGCAGCGGCCGGGTACTGCCCACCCTGGGCTTCCCGATTTATCTGATTTATCTATGGGTGCCTGTGGGGCTCACCGTCACAGGCATTCAGTACTTCATGGCCGGGATAAAGAATATTTTCTCCCGGGACGTGTATCTGTCCACCACTGTGCTCGATGGTTACGACGAACAGGAAACGGAGATCTGACGGATGATGGCCTGGATCATGTTTCTCGTCATGTTGGTGCTTTTGCTGTTCGGGTTTCCGATGATGGTACCGCTGATTGTCGGCGCAGTGGTCGGCTTCGTGATGATGTTCGACGGTTTCGACCGCATGGATTTCTTTATCCAGCAAATGCTCGCCGGCATTCGCCCGACTGCCCTGATAGCGGTTCCCATGTTTATTCTCGCCGCAGATATCATGACTCGTGGCCAGTCTGCCAATCGGCTGGTCAACATGGTGATGGCCTTTATCGGCCATATCAAAGGTGGCCTGGCGGTCAGTACCGCTGCCTCATGCACCCTGTTCGGGGCGGTGTCCGGCTCTACCCAGGCCACCGTGGTGGCCGTTGGCTCGCCGCTGCGCCCGCGCATGCTGGAATCCGGTTACAAGGATTCCTTTACTCTGGCGCTGATCATTAACGCCAGCGATATCGCTTTTCTGATTCCGCCCAGCATCGGCATGATTATTTACGGGGTGATTACCGGCACCTCCATTGCCGAACTGTTTATTGCTGGCATCGGCCCCGGCTTACTTATCCTGCTGATGTTTTCCGCCTACTGTGTCGCCTACGCCCATATCCAGAAGGTGCCCACCGAACCCAAGGCCAGCTGGAATGAGCGTTTTTCCTCGGTGCGAAAAGCACTCTGGCCACTGGGCTTTCCCGTCATCATTGTCGGCGGCATCTACGGCGGCATTTTCAGCCCGACGGAAGCGGCCGCAGCTTGTGTGCTGTATGCGGTCATTCTGGAGTTCGTGATTTTCCGGTCACTCAAGGCCATGGATATCTATGCCATTGCCAAGTCCACCGGCCTGATCACCGCGGTGGTATTTATTCTGGTGGCAGTCGGCAACGGCTTCTCCTGGATTATCTCCTTTGCCCAGATTCCGCAGACCTTGCTCGGAGCGATCGGTATCAATGAAGCGGGGCCTTTCGGCGTACTGATGGCCATTGCCGTAGCCTTCTTTATTGCCTGCATGTTTGTGGATCCCATCGTGGTGATCCTGGTGCTCACCCCCGTTTTCGCGCCGGCGGTGGCCTCTGCCGGTCTTGACCCGGTGCATGTGGGGATACTGATTACCATGATGGTGGCGGTCGGCTCGGCAACGCCGCCTTTTGGCTGTGACATTTTTACAGCCATCGCCATTTTTAAACGCCCGTACTGGGAAGTGATACGGGGCACCCCACCTTTCGTCATCATGCTTCTGGCAGCCACGCTGCTGGTTATCGTGTTTCCACAGATCGCCTTGTCCCTGCGAGATCTGGTCTTCAACTAACTGGAGCGAGGAATAACTCCCCGCAAGGAGGCAGTTATGTACCAAAGGATTCTGGTTCCCGTGGATGGCTCCCAGGGCTCGCTCAAGGCCCTGGATCATGCTGCCAAGCTTCAGCAGGACAACGATGCCGAGCTGTATCTGCTCTGCGTTTTCAAACACCACAGTCTGTTCGAGGCGTCCCTGTCCATGGTTCGCCCCAACGATGTGCAGCTACCGGATGAAGCGCTGAAGGAATATGCCTCTTCCGTTGCAGAGCAGGCAAAACAGTTGGCCTCCGACGCCGGCGCCGAACAGGTGCGGGCCTTCGTCAAGGGAGGCAGACCTTCCCGGGCCATTATCCGTTTTGCCAAGGACAACAACGTGGACCTGATCGTGATGGGTTCACGGGGCACCAGTGGCGATGTGGACGGCTACTTTCTGGGCAGTGTCTCCCAGCGTGTCGCCAGCCTGTCGCACTGCCCGGTATTGATTGTCTGAATTTAAAACGAAAGAAGGGAGCTCAAGGATGAAATACCCATACACTCTGCCGCTCAGCGCGGCGCTAATCAGCGGCATGGCTGCCCTGCCTGCCAATGCGGAACTGACCGTGACCCCCTACGGTTCATTACGCATCCAGGCGGAAGCGGTTTCCGTGGATGAAGCTCAACCCGGAGAGGACGACTCCTACACCGGCCTGCGCGACGCCTATTCGCGGCTCGGCGTCAACGCCAGCTACAACGACTTCGACAACGTGGATATCACTGCAACGCTGGAATTTCCGATCAACTCTGCCCGACTGCGCGCCGAGGACCCGACCTTCTTTCATGAACTCTATAAAGAAGACAACAACAGCATGCCCCGGGTGGCGACGATTTCTGCGGCCCATGATCAGTTCGGCAGCGTGACGGTGGGCACCCAGTGGCTGGTTTACTACAACAACGTGGCCTACCCGGTGGATTTTTTCAGTTCGTTCTACTCCGGTTATGCCACCCAGGCCGCCTTCCGCCGCGACGCCCTGACCTATACCTCGCCGAGTATGGCCGGGATCACCGCCACGGTATCCGGGGTGGACATGACTGACGAAGCCGGCACCAGCTATCTGGATACCATGCAATATGCCTTGTCCTGGTCAGTGGACAACCTGACCCTGGCGGCGGGCTACCAGGACACCGAACAGGACTCCGGTGACCGCCCGGATCAGGTCGGCGCCTCAGCCACCTACACCACCGGGCCTTGGCGTTTTGCGGCCAAGGTGGAACAACTGCTTTCCCACAGCAGCGTCACCGTGGATGAGGATCCCGTCACCTACAACCTGTATGGCTCCTACACTTGGAACAAGTACACCTTCAAGGCCATGTACGCCCAGGGGGAAGAGAGCGACGGAGAAGCCGAAGCTTTTTTTCAGGGGGATTCCGCCCATGTGGGCGTGGACTACCAGCATACCGAGGCGCTCAAGTTCTTCGCCGAATACTTCTATGAGGAGCTGGGCTACGCCATCTACACCCCCAACTCGGACAGCTTCAACCCGCTGGCTGGCTACCAGGTACAAAGTGACGGACAGGTCTTCACTGTGGGGCTGCGCTACGATTTCTGAAGGCGACAGTACGGCTTAGTGCAGCTTGAAACGAAACAGGCCGCGCCCAGCCAGGGCGCGGCCTGTTTCGTTATTTAACCCTTGAGCCTTTCGCGTTGTTGCCGCGTCGATAGGATCCCCGCCGGGGACGCAGACTAAACGCCATAGCTTAGGAGATCAGAGGAAGAAGCTGCCTGCGACCCCCGGTGGGCCTTTCACTATAAGCAGGCCACCGCCAGCACCGGAACCCCCTGTTTAGAACCATTTGGAATCAATTCTCCCCGGCTTCTAAAAGCCCATTTTTACCCTTTCATTATCAGCCACTTGCGACCCATCAAAAAAATCGAACAATGGCGCCTCAAGGCCCCACAGACGGTCAGATAGCAATTGATTCACCACCGCCTGTGCATTACTGTTCCCGCCAAATACACCGGCCCAGACCGCCCAAATCGCCTTTCCGACTGCTATCATCACACCTGTGCATGGTTTAGCGCGTTTTGGTGACATACTCAGGCTAGGAGAAACACATGGCAAAGCAGGCAGCCCCCGCGCTGGAAACCTCACTGGACAATCTGGAATCCCTGGTGGAACGGATGGAATCTGGTGACCTGACCCTGGAAGAGTCCCTGAAAGCCTTTGAAGAAGGGGTTCGCCTTTCCCGGGAGTGCCAACAGGCCCTGCAACAGGCCGAGCAGAAGGTACGTATTCTGCTGGAGCAGAACACTGACGCCGAGCCGGCTCCTTTTGCCGGTGAAGACAATGGCCAGTAACTTCCCCGCCCTGGACCAGCTCGGCGAGACCAGCCGGGCCCGTCTGGAGCAGGCACTGGCCACCTTCGTGCCCGCCGCCAGTGCCGCACCACGACTGAGCCAGGCCATGCGCTATGCGGCCCTCAGCGGCGGCAAGCGTATCCGCCCACTGCTGGTTTACGGTGCCGCCCAGCTGGCCGGGGCCGAACCGGCCAAAGCCGATGTGCCCGCCGCCGCCGTGGAACTGATTCATGCCTATTCGCTGGTCCACGACGACCTGCCCGCCATGGATGATGACGACCTGCGCCGGGGCCAGCCCACCTGCCACAAGGCTTTCGACGAGGCCACCGCTATCCTGGCCGGCGACACCCTGCATACCCGTGCTTTCGAATTGCTCGCCAACAGCGGCCATTACCGCGCAGAAACCCGCATCGCCATGATCCAGCACCTTTGCCTGGCCGCCGGCGTGGACGGCATGGCCGCCGGGCAGATGCAGGACATGCTCGCCCAGGGCCAGCAGCAGACTGTCGCGGCACTGGAAGAAATGCATTATCTGAAGACCGGCCGGCTGATCACTGCCAGCCTGCAACTGGGCTATTTCGCCGCGGAAGTGGATGCCACTGCGCTGATCAACGACCTGAACCGGTTTGGCGATGCCATCGGCCTGGCCTTCCAGATACAGGACGATATTCTCGATATCACCGCCGGCACCGAACAGCTGGGCAAACCCTCCGGCTCCGACCAGAAACTGCAGAAAAGCACCTTCCCTTCCTTGCTAGGCCTGGAGCAGAGCCAACAGCGGGCCCGGGAGCTCTGCCAACAGGCCCAACAGACCCTGGCGGACTACGGAGAACGCGCCCAACCACTGCAACAATTGGCGCAATACATCATCTCCCGCGATCACTGACGCCTGACGCCTGCTGAAGGTATACTAGGGTCTCATTTCGCCGTGCATTTCAGGCTGCATACCTCTATGCCCAAGACATTTACGCAAATCCCGCTGACTCGCCCGGCCACTCCGCTGCTGGACATGCTGACCAGTCCCGCCGAGTTACGAAGGCTGCCAGCCACCCGGCTGGAACAGGTGGTGGACGAACTGCGTGAATACCTGCTCTACGCAGTGGGCCAATGCGGTGGCCACTTCGGCGCCGGTCTGGGCGTGGTGGAGCTGACCGTAGCCCTCCACTATCTGTACAACACCCCCGACGACCGGCTGGTGTGGGATGTGGGCCACCAGTGCTACCCGCACAAGATTCTCACCGGCCGCCGTGAAGGCATCACCAGTATCCGCCAGCAGGATGGCCTGTCCGGTTTTCCCAAGCGCAGCGAGTCCGAGTACGACACCTTCGGTGTAGGCCACTCGTCCACGTCCATCAGCGCGGCCCTGGGCATGGCCCTGGGCGCGGAAATGGCAGGCAGTGACCGGCGTGCGGTGGCCATCATCGGCGACGGCGCCATGACCGCCGGCCAGGCCTTCGAGGCCATGAGCCACGCCGCCCACACCCGCTCCAACCTGCTGGTGATTCTCAACGACAACAACATGTCGATTTCCCACAACGTGGGTGGCCTGTCCAACTACTTCGCCCGCATCTGGGCCAGCAAAAGCTATATCGCCCTGCGCGAAGGCGGCAAGAAGGTGCTCTCCACCATGCCGGCAGCCTGGGATTTTATCCGCCGCACTGAAGAAAGCATGAAGAACATGGTGAGCCCGGACATGCTGTTCGAGGCCATCGGCTTCAACTACATCGGCCCCATCGACGGCCACAATGTGGACGAGCTGGTGCGCACCCTGGGCAACATGCGAGCCCTGGAAGGCCCGCAGTTACTACATGTCTACACCACCAAGGGCAAGGGCTTCGCCCCCGCCGAAGCGGACCCGGTGGGCTACCACGCCATCAACAAGATCGAACCCAAACCCAAGGTACAGGTGGCCGTCCCCAGCCAGCCGAAGAAACCCAAGTATCAGGACATCTTTGGCCAGTGGCTGTGCGACATGGCCGAGCAAGACAAGCGCCTGGTGGGCATTACCCCGGCCATGTGCGAAGGCTCCGGCATGGTGGAGTTCAGCCAGCGCTTCCCGGATCGCTTCCATGACGTGGCCATCTGTGAACAGCACGCGGTGACCCTGGCCGGTGGCCTGGCCTGTGAAAACCAGAAACCGGTGGTGGCGATCTACTCCACCTTCCTGCAGCGCGGCTACGACCAGCTGATTCATGACGTGGCCCTGCAGGATCTGGATGTGACCTTCGGCCTGGACCGGGCCGGCCTGGTCGGCGAAGACGGCGCCACCCATGGCGGCGTGTTTGATCTGGCTTACCTGCGCACCGTGCCCAACATGATCATCGCCGCCCCCTCCGACGAGAACGAGTGTCGGCAGTTACTATACAGCGCCTACCAGCACGAAGGTCCGGCGGCGGTGCGCTACCCGCGCGGCACCGGGCCCGGCGTAGCAATTGAAAAGGCCATGGAAGCCCTGCCCATCGGCCAGGCGCGTACTCTCCGTGACGGTCAGCAGGTGGCGATCCTGGCTTTCGGCGCCCTCACCCCGGCAGCGCAGGAAGCGGGCAAGGCCCTCAATGCCACCGTGCTGGATATGCGCTGGGTGAAGCCGCTGGATCGTGACGCCATCCTCCAGGCTGTCGCCAGTCACACCCTGCTGGTGACCGTGGAAGACCACCAGCGTATGGGCGGCGCCGGCTCGGCGGTGAACGAACTGCTTCACGAGGAAGGCCTGCTGGTGGATGTGCTCAACCTGGCTCTACCGGACCACTTCATCCACCACGGCAAACGGGATGTGCTGCTGGCCGAGGCCGGACTGGATGCTCAGGGTATCGAGGCGCAAATCCGCACCCGCCTCAGCGAACAACAACGCCTGCGCGAAGCACGCTGAACAGCGAACCGTTTTTACCACAGAGGACACAGGGCTCACTGAGGAAAAACTTTTCGGGATTTTCTCTGAAAGCTCTGTGTCCTCTGTGGTGAAAATCGGGTTTGAGATCTTGTGGGTGAACCTGCCCCACCCAGCAGGCATTCTGCGTGAGCCCTACAACCCCTTGTCATCCTTGACCAGCCGCACTCTGGGTGGCGGCTCATACAGTCGCCAGGTGTCCCGGCCACTTTGTTTCGCCTGGTACAGGGCACGGTCCGCCGCATCCAGCAAGGCCCTTGCGGTCTGTTTCGGGCCGGGGGTCAATACGGCTACGCCCACACTGACGGTGACTTCGCCGGTGTCGGGATTGCAGGAATGCGGCATTGCCAGAGCGCGTATCGAGCGACATATCCGGGAAGCCAGTTGTTGTGCCTCGGTGTCCGCAATGCCGGGATAGAGCAACACGAATTCTTCACCACCGAAGCGCGCCACCACGTCGCCGCCCCGCCGCCCGTAACGCCGTAATTCACTGGATAGCTGCTGCAGACAGCGGTCACCCTGCAGGTGTCCGTAATGGTCGTTGTAGGCTTTGAAGCAGTCCACATCCACCAGCATGATAGTCAGCGGTTGCTGCTCACGCTGGCAGCGCCGCCATTCCCGATCCAGGGCCTCATCAAAGGAGCGCCGGTTGGCAAGCCCGGTAAGACTGTCCTCGCGACTGAGCCGATGCAGCCGTTCCGCCAGAGCCTGGGTGCGTTGCTGCTGGCGCAGCAATTGCCGCTGGTTGAAAAACAGCTGGCGATCTCGCACTTCTGAGGTATAGCACAGGAACATGCCCAGCAGACTCACCCCGGTATAGGTACGGTGAGCCACCTGCCAGTCCACCCCGTGACCGAAGCGCTCAGACAGCCACCAGCCCAGCAACCCGCCACCCCAACAGGCCGCTACCGCCACCGGGAAGCGCAGCCCCACCATGGCGTAGACAATCACCAACGCATAAATCACCGACACATGGGCCAGCTGGACGGAAACCGACCCATCGATAAAACCGGGAATGGCCATGGACACCGCCACCGCCAGAAAGCTGCCCAGCCCGGCATACCAGGGAAAATAACGATTCAGGGTGGACACCTGGGCCAGGCCGCCAGCCACCAGCACGATAACCCCCACCCAGATATAGGTCGCCAGCCAGCGGCCACGTACCGCTTCCGGCGCCAACGCATAGATACCGGTGATCAGGAGGAGATAAAGCAGAAGAATATAAAAGGCATTGACCCGGAAACCTTCCACGGCTTCCCGGCACTGATATTCACGGTATTCGGTTTCCAGGCGCCGGGGAAAGCGTAACCAGCGCACCCCCGGCACCACCACCCGCCTGGAACGGGGATCGGTATCCGACATGGCAAATCCCTGCCTGCGGTTGATCAGTTATTATCCATTCAGGCTAAGGGCTAAGCCGGCGTGGCGCCATCCTTTTCGTGCCAGCGGTAGTGACAAAACGATATTAGGGCAATTCAGATCAATGCAACAAACCTCTTGGACAGCCCTGTGGCCACAGCCCCTAGTGGCGACGCTTCCTGGCGATTACTCAGGTAAACCACTGCGGCAGAAAAATAATCAGCAACTGTACCACCACTGCCGCATACACCCCGGCCAGCAGGTCGTCCACCATGATACCCAGCCCGCCTTCCACGCGACGGTCCAGCCAGCCGATGGGCCAGGGCTTGATAATGTCGAACACCCGGAAAGCCACAAACCCGGCCAGCGCCCCCCACCAGGTCACCGGCACTGCAATCATGGTGATCAACAGACCGGCGATTTCATCCCAGACAATGCCAGGGTGATCGTGCACATTCATGTCGTGGGAGGTTTTCCCACACAGGAACGGGCCCACCGCGATCACCAGCGCCGTCACCAGCAGATAGCCCCACATCGGCAACTGGGCACACAACCACCAGATCGGCATGGCCGCCACCGTGCCGAAAGTCCCTGGCGCAATGGGCGCCAGGCCTGAGCCAAAGCCGAAGGCAAGAAAGTGGACCGGGTTTGTCATCTTCGGGCGTTTCAGTTCCATCGACATCTCTCGCTTGTACGCAACACGCAACATGCTTCACCCATCATGCCGACAAGCCCGTGTGCGTTACTCAAAAATGTTGCCAGCCAGTGGCATGCAACGTCGTTATTGTTCCGTCCTGGCCTGCCAGTCGCAGGCCCGCCTGCCGCTCCACCGTGCCCAGACAATAGCAGCCCGGCGGCAGGCTTTCCTGCGCTGGCAGGGTAAAAAGCAGCAGGTAATCATCGCCGCCCTGGAGCTGCAGCCTACGTTGCTCTGCATCGCTGCAACCGGCAAGCACAGCATTGCCCAGCGGCAAGGCGTCTTCCTGCAAACAGGCCCCCAGACTACCGGATGCGGCCAGAATATGGCCCAGGTCCGCCAGCACCCCGTCGGAGATATCGATGCAGGCCGTGGCACGTCCCCGCAGCGCCTGCCCCAGGCTGAGTTGTGGAGACGGACGTCGGAAGTGATCGATGGCGGCACCGCTGCGCATCCCTTGCTGCCATTGCTGTAAACCCAGCAGGCCTGCGCCGGTGACACCGCCCACACAGATTTGATCGCCTGCCTGCGCGCCATCACGGCGCAGGGCCTGCCCCGGCGGCACCGCCCCGGTGGCCTGAATGGAGACGGACAGCGGGCCCCGGGTCACGTCGCCCCCCACCAGGGAGATGCCGGCCTGGTCCGCCAGGGTAAACATGCCATCGGCAAAGCCTGCCAGCCAGGCTTCATCCACGTCGGGCAGGGTCAGCGAAAGCAGAAACCAGAGGGGGTCGGCACCCATGGCCGCCAGGTCGGACAGATTCACCGCCAGGCAGCGGTAACCCACATCAGCGGCATCCATGTCGTCAGGGAAATGGCGCCCGGCCAGGCTTGTGTCCTGGGTCATCACCAGTTGCTGACCGGCAGGGGGAGTCAGGATCGCCGCATCGTCACCGGGGCCAAGCACCACGCCGGCATCCGGACCGTGGTGACCATGGCGATGAAAGTAACGCCGGATCAGGGAAAATTCATCCAGCGTCTGAAGCGTCGAGGTGTCTGTCATGGGAGAAGCATAGCGCGCAGAGAGCCCTGCGCGCACCCGCTCAATCGCGGAAAGGACGTTCTGCGGCTTCCTGGTAACGCAGCTTGCGTGCCAGCTTGTCGAGCACGCCGTTGACGTACTTGAAGGAATCGTCGGCACCGAACACCTTGGCCAGTTCGATGCCTTCGTTGATCACCACCCGATAGGGCACATCCAGGCGCTCTTTCAGCTCGTAGGCGCCGAGGCGCAGGATCGCTTTCTCGATCTGGGACAGTTCTTCTACCCGACGATCCAGATAGGGCGTCAGCAGCTCGTCGAGCTCTTTCACCTGGGCCGGCACCCCGTGCAGCAGGTCATGGAAGTACTCGCGATCTGCCTTGGCAAAATCCTGGTTAGCCAGGAACTGGGCTTCGATGTCGCTCACGGCGGCACCCGCCAGCTGCCACTGATACAGGGCCTGCATGGTGAATCGGCGCGCCTTGCGGCGGGCACTGGGTGTGGAAGGATTGTTCATGCTGCCTCAACGTCAGGAAGTGGTGCGGGACGCCTGCGCCCCGCGCCGCGTCCCGAATAATTACAGTGCCTTAAACAGGGAGACCATTTCCAGCGCGCTCATGGCCGCTTCGGCACCCTTGTTGCCAGCCTTGGTGCCGGAACGTTCGATGGCCTGTTCAATGGTGTCCACGGTCAACACACCGAAGACCACCGGTACGCCTGTGGCGTTCTGGACAGCGGCAATGCCTTTGGCTGCTTCGCCGGCCACATATTCGAAGTGGGCGGTGCCACCGCGAATCACCGCACCCAGGGTGATCACTGCATCGTAATCGCGCTTTTCGATGACCTTCTTCACTGCCACCGGCATCTCCCAGGCACCGGGGACACGGATGATCTCGATATCATCAGGGCTGACACCGTGACGGACCAGCGCATCCACCGCGCCTTCCAGCAGGGCTTCCACCACAAAGCTGTTGAAACGTGCAACGACGATACCGTAACGACCGCCCACATTGTTCAGAGTGCCTTCCAGGGTTTTGATGTTTTGCATGCTTGCCTTCCTGTCAGTGCCGGTGGCTCACGGCGACCGACTCAGTATTTAACTTGCAGTCGGACGTCGAAAGTCGGACGTCTGACGCTCTTGAAATTGTCGTCCGACGCCAAACTTCAGACGTCCGACTTATCTCAACTATCTGCTTCCACATACTCGGTGATTTCCAGATCGAAACCACTGAGCGCATTGAACTTCATCGGCGAGCTGAGCAGGCGCATCTTGCGCACCCCCAGGGCCTTGAGAATCTGGGAGCCGGTACCAATGTTGCGGTAGGCACGGGATTCCCCTTTGGGTTTGCTGGCAGTGCCGCCGAAGAAGGCTTCCAGCCGCTCCACGGTATCCTGGGATTCATAATCCTGACCCAGAATAATCACCACGCCGGCATCCGCCTGGGAGACAGATTCCAGAACGCGATGCATGTTCCAGCCGGTGCGGCCATTCATCTTGGCGCTCATCAGATCTCGCAGCGGATCCACCTGATGCACCCGAACGGTCACTTCCTTGTCTTCGCTGATCTCACCTTTGACCAGGGCCACATGGGTCAGGCCATCCACGGTGTCGCGGAAGGCGACCAGACGGAAATCACCGTACCAGGTATCCAGGGTGTTATCGGACATCAGCTCGATGGTTTTCTCGTTGAGCGCACGATACTGAATCAGATCGGCAATGGTGCCAATCTTCAGCTCGTGCTCCTTGGCGAACACTTCCAGGTCTTCGCGGCGGGCCATGGAGCCATCGTCGTTCATCACCTCACAGATCACCCCGGCGGACTCGCAACCGGCCAGCATGGCCAGATCACAGGATGCCTCGGTATGACCGGCACGCCGCAGCACGCCACCGGGCTCGGCCATTAACGGGAAAATGTGGCCAGGCTGGACGATGTCATAGGCGCGGGCATTGCGGGCCACGGCGGCCTGCACCGTGCGGGCACGATCGGCAGCGGAAATCCCGGTGGTCACCCCTTCACGGGCCTCGATGGAGACAGTGAACTTGGTACCAAAACCACTGCCGTTGCTCTGTACCATCAACGGCAGTTCCAGCAGCTCACAGCGCTCGCGAGACATGGGCATGCAGATCAGGCCACGGCCGTAGCGGGCCATGAAATTGATTGCCTCGGCGGTGACATGCTCGGCGGCCATCACCAGATCGCCCTCGTTTTCCCGGTCTTCATCATCCATCAGGACAACCATCTTGCCCTGGCGAATATCTTCGATCAGTTCTTCAATACTGTTGAGCTGCATAGTGGTACTCGACCTATTTAGCGTGGAAGCAAACGGCACTTCCTCTGCATTTTTCACCGGTGATGAGCTGCAAGCTACAAGCCGCAAGCTACAAGGAAAACCAGTGCGAACCCTGTCTTTCCGGTACGCCGCGATGTTGGCGCACTCCAGCCTGCAATTGATGGCAACCCGCTTTTATCGCGTTGAAGCTTGTCACTTGCGGCTTGTTACTGGCGGCTTCAGCCGCCTTTCAAAAACCCGTTTTCGGCCAGAAATGCCATAGAGATACCTTCCGCATTCGGCTCGGCGGCCTTGTCGCCCAGCAACAGGCGCTCCAGATAGCGGGCGATTATATCAACTTCCAGGTTCACTGGCGTCCCCACCTTCCATTGACCAATGGTGGTGACATCTTGGGTATGGGGGATGATGTTCAGGGAAAAGACCGCACCGTCCACGCTGTTCACCGTCAGGCTGATGCCATCCACGGTGATCGAGCCCTTGTGGGCGATGTAGCGGGCCAGCTCCGCCGGCGCTTCGATATCGATGCGTACCGAGCGGGCATCCTGCTTCATCTGCACGATCTTGCCCAGGCCATCCACGTGACCACTGACCAGATGACCGCCCAGCCGGGTGGTCGGCGTCAGGGCCTTTTCCAGGTTTACCTGGCTGCCCACGGCAATCTGCTTGAGTGACGTCAGCGACAGGGTTTCCCCGGATACATCCGCCTCGAAGGCACCACCGGGCAGGGCCGTGGCCGTCAGGCAGACGCCGTTGACGGCGATGGAATCACCCAGCTGCACATCGGAAAAGTCCAGCGCGTCGCTCTTGATCAACAAGGTCACGTCGCCCCCCTTCGGGGTCATGGCCGCGACCTGGCCCATGGCTTCAATAATGCCGGTAAACATGGAAAACCTCGTTATTTCAGGCTGTAGGAGCGGCGCTTGAGCCGCGAAGCCAACTGCGGGAACCTTGCCGAAGCGCTTCGCGGCTCAAGCGCCGCTCCTACGGCGAAATTCCATCACGCCGGAACCAGCGTCAGCCGCAGGTCATTACCCACCTGCCGCACGTCCTGCCACTGCAGCGACACCTTCTCGCTCATGCTGGCAAGTTGCGGCAACCCCAGCAATGGACGGGCCGATGAGCCCAGCAGGGCCGGCGCCATATAGACGATCAACTCGTCGAACAGCCCCTCGCGAACGAAGGCCCCGGCCAGCGTGGCGCCACATTCTACCAGTACTTCGTTGCATTCGCGCCGGTTCAGTTCGATCAGTAACTGTTGCAGGTCGATCCCGGACCCGGAGGCGGGCAGCAGCATCACCTCGGCACCGGCGGACTCCAGCGCATTCTGCCGCCCCGGGTGCTGCTCCCCGGCTACCAGCAGGCAATGCCCCGGGGCGCTGACTACCGGCACACCCGGCGGGGTTTGCAGGGTACGATCGAGGATCACCCGCAAGGGCTGGCGCACGCGGTCACTGCCCCCAGAGTGTTGCTGATAGTCAGTCAGGGCCCACTGCTGCGGGCGAACCGTGTAGGAAGGCCGGTCCGCCAGCACGGTGCCGACACCGGTAATCACCGCAGAGCTGCGGGCACGCAGGCGCTGCACATCCTCGCGAGCCGCAGGGCCGGTAATCCACTGGGATTCGCCGCTGGCCATGGCCGTGCGACCATCCACACTGGCGGCAATCTTGATGCGCAGGTAGGGCCGCTGGCGTGTCATACGCGAGATAAAGCCGGGATTCAGCGCCCGCGCGTCGGCTTCCAGCAAGCCGGACGCGGTTTCAATACCCGCTGCCGCCAGCGTTTGCATGCCATTACCGGCTACCTGGGGATTCGGGTCTTCCATGGCCACCACTACCCTGGCCACCCCGGCGGCCACCAGCGCATCCGCGCAGGGCCCGGTACGGCCGGTGTGGGAACAGGGCTCCAGAGTCACATAGGCAGTGGCCCCGCGAGCCCGATCACCCGCTTCCGCCATGGCATGACGCTCCGCATGGGGCTCGCCGGCACGGGCATGAAACCCTTCCCCGACAATCTCGCCATCGCGCACCAGCACGCACCCCACCCGCGGGTTGGGGTCGGTGGTGTAGAGCCCCTGCTCTGCCAGCTGCAGGGCACGGGCCATATATTGATGATCCAGACGCGTAAACATGGCTGGCATTCTACTGGATGCCGGCGTCCGGTGCCGCAACAAAGCGATCTGCATCCTCGACAAAATCCGCCAGCACCGCTTTGCCCTCGTTCGCCATGAACTGCTGGAACGCCTGCGCCACGATAGAGAGTTTTTTCCCGGAAGGCCGCACCAGGTACCACTGGGTCACAATGGGAAGGCCGACCACCTTCAGCGGCGCCAGCCCCACCCAACCGCCCAGATTGAGGGTATGGGCGGAGAGAATGGAAATACCCAGCCCGGCCATCACGGAATGGCGGATGGCTTCATTGCTTTCCACGGTCATCTTCACATTCAGCTGTTTGCCCTGCTGCTGCAGATAATGCTCGATGGCGTGACGGGTACCGGAACCAGGTTCGCGCATCAGAAAGGGCTCGCTGGCGATGTCATCCAGGGTCAGATGGTTACGGCGAGCCAGCGGATGGTTTTCCGCGGCAATGGCCACCAGCGGATTATCCAGGAAGGCGCTGGAGATCAGCGGGCGCCCACCGGGAACATGACTGAAGACACAGAAATCATCCAGCCCCTGCTCCAGCCGCTCGATAATCTGCTCACGGTTGCCCACATGGAAAGACACTTCCACGCCGGGATAGAGGGCACAGAAGGGCCCGAGTAGATGGGGCACGAAATACTTGGCCGTGGTGACCACCGCCAGGCGCAGTGTCCCGGCCTTGAGTCCGCGCAGGTCCGCCAGGGTCATGTCCAGATGCTCGAACTCCTCCATAACCCGACGGGCACTGGCCACTGCCGCCAGACCCGCATCGGTAAAGCGTAATTTGCGACCCTGTTGCTGGTAGAGCGGCATGCCCATGGCATCCACCAGTTTACGCAGCTGCATGGATACTGTGGGCTGCGTCAGGTGCAGCGCTTCCGCCGCCCCGGTCACGGTACCCGCCTCATGCACTGCCAGCAGGATTTCCAGTTGTCTGAGGGTACCCACGCGGGCATGTAACCGGCTCATGATTAGACCTTTATCTATATCAAACCTAGATAGTATCTATTTTTATCTAATCTTTCTCTCTCTGATAATGGCCTCCGATTTCACCCGGAGGTCCCATGCCACAACACACCCGACAGCGTTTTTTCATTCTCTTCGTTGCCCTGATCAACCTTGGCCTGGCCACGGCCCTCATCGCCAACGGGCACGCCGGCATTCCACTGGGGGTAATCGGCATCGCCTTGCTGCCCCTGGCATGGCTGGCAGGGCGCAACCCGGCCGTCGCCACCGGTGACCAGCAAGGCGGGGATAGCTATGCAGCTTGATGCGGTAGTGCTTTTCTTCGTGCTGGGGCTGGCCGCCGGCATATTGAAGGTTCGTCTTCCCTTTCCCGGCGGCCTTTATCAGACCCTGACCCTGTTTCTGCTACTGGCCATCGGCCTGAAGGGCGGCGCCGCCCTGGCGGAACATGCCAGCCTGCGAATCGTCCAGGAATCGTTACTGGTGGTGGGGTTCGGCGTGGTTCTGCCATTACTGGCCTTCCCGCTGCTACGCTATGTGGGCGGCCTGAACAGGGTCAACGCGGCCGCCATTGCCGCCCATTACGGCAGCGTCAGTGTGGCCACCTACGCTGTCGCCGTGGCAGTGCTGGATGCCGCTGGCGTGGCCTACGAGCCCTACTTCCCGCTGTTTGTGGTACTGCTGGAGATTCCCGCCATCATCGTCGGCCTGGTGCTGGCAAAGGGGCTGTCTGCCGGCCTGGCCAGCCGCCAGCTTGCCCATGAAACCCTGCTCAGCCCGGGGATCGTGTTGATGGTGGGCGGCCTGCTGATCGGTGCCTTCGCCGGCGATAGCCTGACCAAGATTTCCCCCTTCTTCATGGACCTGTTCCAGGGCGCCCTGGCGCTGTTCCTGCTTAAGATGGGGCTGATTACCACGGAACAGCTGGGCGCTCTCAAGCAAGACGGCCCGTTCCTGACCGCCTTCGGCATCTTCATGCCGCTGCTGGCCGGCGGACTTGGCGCCCTGCTGGGCCACGGTCTGGGGCTGTCGGTGGGCGGCATCACCCTGCTGGCCGTCCTGGGCGCCAGCGCGTCCTACATCGCGGTGCCCGCAGCCATGCGCGTCGCCCTGCCCCAGGCGAACGCCACCCTGTCCATGGCCGCGTCACTGGGCATTACCTTTCCGTTCAATGTGCTGGCAGGTATCCCGCTGTATCTGCTGCTTGCTCAATGGCTGCATGGCAGCTGAGCTTCGCTCGCAACACAACGAAAAAAGCCACCGGTCACGCCCTGTGACCGGTGGCTTTTCGATGCTCAACCTGACGAAAAGACTAGTCGTCTTTCTTGTCACTTCTTCCGCGCAGGCGATCTACTTCTGCGGAAAACTCGGAGATATCCTGGAAGCTGCGATACACGGACGCGAAACGCACATAGGCCACATCGTCCAGTTGCTGCAACTCTTCCATCACGAACTCACCCAGCTCCCGGGCCGGCAACTCACGTTCCCCAGTGGCGCGCAAGCGGTGACAGACACGACTGATCGCCGCCTCCAGATCCTCCATGCTCACCGGCCGCTTCTCCAGCGCCCGCAACATGCCGGCCCGCAACTTGGCTTCGTCAAACGGCTGACGGGTGCCATCGGACTTCACCAGCCGCGGCATCACCAGCTCCGCCGTTTCAAAGGTGGTAAAGCGTTCGTTACAGCTAAGACACTCACGCCGACGACGCACCTGCCCGCCATCCGCGACCAGACGCGAGTCGATCACTTTGGTGTCTTGGGCGCTACAGAACGGGCAATACATGGAAACCCCAGTTGACAGTTGATAGTTGATAGTTGACAATTGACAGCTAAAACCTTGAAACCCGTTTATCGGCGCGTTTTGGTGGTTTTGATAATTGCCGTCAATATCTTTACTAGCTCTTTGGCGTCAGCCATAACTGACTGACCAGACGAAGGCTCCAAATAGCCGGACTCCGTCAATAACTCCAGCCAATATTCCGTTTCATTAGCCTCTTTGAGAGCGATAGACAGCTTATGCACGAAGTCTGCACGACTCTCAGCCTGCTCAGCTTCCCTGACCAAGGCTCCAATTGCTGTTCCACTGCGCAGCAATTGCTTACTTAATATGAATTCTCGCTTCTGCTCTTGTAGATACTGATAAACCTTTATCATCCGCAAAGCAAAAGCGCGGGATTTCTCCCGCGCTGCATACCTCGTCGTCATCCGTGACCCTACGTATTTGTTCGCTTTTCGCTGTCAACTATCCACTGTCAACTGTCAACTCATCTTCTAGCGCTCATACACCGGCAACCGCGCACAAATCTCCTTCACCTTGCCCTTCACGGTCTCGATCACAGACTCATCGCCCATGTTATCGAGGATGTCGCAAATCCAGCCGGCCAGTTCCTTGGCGTCGGCTTCATCGAAACCACGACGAGTGATGGACGGGGAGCCGATGCGCAGGCCGGAGGTAACGAACGGGGAACGCGGGTCGTTGGGGACGGCGTTCTTGTTCACGGTGATGTTGGCGCTACCCAGGGCGGCATCCGCATCTTTACCGGTGATGTCCTGCTTGATCAGGCTGAGCAGGAACAGGTGGTTTTCGGTGCCGTTGGAAACCACATCAAAGCCACGCTCGATGAACACGCTGGCCATGGCCTGGGCGTTCTTCACTACCTGCTGCTGGTAGCCTTTGAAATCAGCCTGCATGGCTTCCTTGAAGCAGATCGCCTTGGCGGCAATCACGTGCTCCAGCGGGCCACCCTGGCCACCGGGGAATACCGCGGAGTTGATCTTCTTCTGAATCGCTTCGTTGGCCTTACCCATGATCAGACCGCCACGGGGACCACCCAGCGTCTTGTGGGTAGTGGTGGTGGTGATGTCAGCAATGCCCACCGGGCTCGGGTAGACACCCGCAGCAACCAGGCCGGCCACGTGGGCCATGTCCACCAGCAGGATGGCACCCACTTCGTCGGCGATGTCGCGGAAACGCTGCCAATCCACCACTTGGGAATAGGCAGAGAAGCCGGCCACAATCATTTTCGGCTTGTGCTCACGAGCCAGGGCTTCCACCTGCTCGTAGTCGATCAGACCGGTGTCGTTGTTCAGGCCGTACTGCACCGCGTTGTAGGTCTTGCCAGAGAAGTTGGGCTTGGCACCGTGGGTCAGGTGACCGCCGGCGTCCAGGCTCATGCCCAGCACGGTGTCGCCCGGCTGCAGCATGGCCATGTAGACCGCACCGTTGGCCTGGGAACCGGAATGCGGCTGTACGTTGGCCCAATCGGCGCCAAACAGTTCACAGGCCCGGTCGATGGCCAGCTGCTCGACCACATCCACATTCTCGCAACCGCCGTAATAGCGCTTGCCCGGGTAGCCTTCCGCGTATTTGTTGGTCAGCACGGACCCCTGGGCTTCCATGACCCGTGGAGACGCGTAGTTTTCAGAGGCAATCAGCTCGATATGCTCTTCCTGGCGAACTTCCTCGGCCTCAATGGCCGCCTGGATTTCCGGATCGAACTCGGCGATGGACATGGATTTCGGGAACATGGGCTACCCTACGGAGTCATTGGTGGATTCGGGGGCGCATATTCTAACCAAAACCGACCGCAAAGACACATGAAGTCGACTCATGGGAACCTGCCGGTCATCTCATCCGCCGTTCGGCTCCACCCGCCTCCCCGGGAAGACCCGGCGGCCTTTCACTCAGAGGCGCTTTCCGTTAGCTTAGGCGCCATTCCGACGGGGCCCGCCGGGCCCCGTACACTCAATGACACTGCGGTCGGAGTTTATGAGCCAGTACATCTTCACCATGGACAAGGTGGGCAAGGTTGTCCCGCCGAAAAAGCACATTCTCAAAGACATCTCCCTGTCCTTCTTCCCCGGCGCCAAGATCGGCGTGCTGGGCCTGAACGGGTCGGGTAAATCCACCCTCCTGCGCATCATGGCCGGGGTGGACAAGGATTATCTGGGTGAAGCACGGCCGCAGCCGGGCACCAATATCGGCTACCTGCCCCAGGAGCCGGAGCTGGACCCAAGCAAGAATGTCCGCGAAATCGTCGAAGAAGCCCTGTCCGAGATTCTCAGCGCCCAGCAGCGGCTGGACGAAGTCTATGCTGCCTATGCGGAAGAAGATGCGGATTTCGACAAGCTGGCCGCCGAGCAGGCCAAGCTGGAAGCCATCATCGAAACCAGCGATGCCCATAATCTGGAGCGCAAGCTGGAAATCGCCGCCGATGCCCTGCGTCTGCCACCCTGGGACGCCAGCGTCGAGCATTTGTCCGGTGGTGAGCGCCGCCGGGTGGCCCTGTGCCGCCTGATCATGAGCGCCCCTGACATGCTGCTGCTGGATGAGCCCACCAACCATCTGGACGCAGAGTCCGTGGCTTGGCTGGAGCGCTTCCTGCACGAGTTTCCCGGTACCGTGGTGGCGGTGACTCACGACCGTTACTTCCTGGACAACTCCTGCGAATGGATTCTGGAACTGGACCGCGGCGAAGGCATCCCCTGGAAAGGCAACTACTCCTCCTGGCTGGAACAGAAAGAAAAACGCCTGGAGCAGGAAGCCAAATCCGAATCGGCCCACCGCAAGACCGTGGAGAAGGAGCTGGAATGGGTGCGCCAGAACCCGAAGGGCCGGCGCAGCAAGAACAAGGCCCGGGTGAGCGCGTTCGAAGAGCTGGCCAGCCAGGAATTCCAGAAACGCAACGAAACCCAGGAACTCTATATCCCACCGGGTGACCGTCTCGGCGAGCAGGTTTTCGAGTTGCACGGCGTGGGCAAGCAGTTCGACCACAAACTGCTCTACGAAGATCTGAGCTTCCAGATTCCCCGTGGTGCTATCGTCGGCATTATCGGCCCCAACGGTGCCGGTAAAACCACCCTGTTCCGCATGCTGGCGGGCCAGGAAACCCCGGATAGCGGTGAAATCGTTACCGGCGACACCGTACAGATGGCCTATGTGGACCAGAGCCGCGAGGACCTGGACAGCAAGAAAACCGTCTGGGAAGAAGTGTCCGAGGGCAACGACATTCTCAAGATCGGCAACTACGAAGTTCCCAGCCGCGCCTACCTGGGCCGGTTCAACTTCAAGGGTGGCGACCAACAGAAACGGGTCGGCGATCTGTCTGGCGGGGAACGAAACCGTCTGCACCTTGCCAAACTCCTCAAGCAGGGCGCCAACGTGCTACTGCTCGATGAGCCCACCAACGATCTGGATGTGGAAACCCTGCGGGCCCTGGAAGAAGCCCTGCTGGCCTTCCCCGGCTGTGCCATCGTGATTTCGCACGATCGCTGGTTCCTGGATCGGGTGGCGACCCATATTCTCTCCTTTGAGGGGGATGCACGGGTAGAATGGTTTGAAGGCTCCTATACCGAGTACGAGGAGTTCAAGCGCAAGCAACTGGGTGACGACGCTCTGCAGCCCAAGCGCATGAAATACAAACGTATCGAGGTGTAAGACGAGAGAGGGTCACCCCGGCAGCAGGAGCGTCGCCGGGGTGCGGGGATTAACAAGGACATAACAACATGAATGAACGGCGCCGGGCCAACCGCGTTGCCTTTGATGGCGAAGCCACACTGATCTTTCAGCAGGATACCGTTGCGGTAGAACTGGCGGACCTGTCCGTCATGGGCGCCCAGGTGCACAGCAGCCAGCCGTTGGCCCTGCCCGATGCCTCGCCGGTCACCCTGACCATTACCCTGGAAGATTCGGACATTCACCTGACCCTGCCCGGCACCGTGAAACGTCAGCAAGGCCTGGAAATCGGCATCATGTTCAGCCGTCCTTCCGTGGACGACATGCAGCATCTGCGCCGTCTGGTCATGCTGCACCAGGGGGATGAGGGTGAAGACAACCCCAGCGACCTGCTCCCACGTTAGCTAACCGGAATCGCCAATGGCCGATATTCAGCTGGAAGATCCCCAATTCATCGAACAGCTCCGCCAGGGAGACCGCTCCGCCTTTGGTAAACTCGTCAAAGGCCATCACAACATGCTGCTGGCCACCGCCCGCACCTTACTCAGCCCGGCAGATGCCGAAGAGGCCGTACAGGATGCCTGGATAGCCGCCCATAGAGCGATCGCAAAATTCGAGGGGCGCAGCCTGTTGCGCACCTGGCTGACGCGCATCGTGATCAACCAGGCGAAAATGATGATCAGAAAACGCGGCCGGGAAGTTCAGTTTGATCCCACCAACGACCCTGACGCACTGGCGCATCGCTTTCACGGTGATGGCCACTGGCAACATCCTCCGCAGCACTGGGAACTATCCAGCCCTGACAACCTGCTGACCCGCGAAGAACTACGCCACTGTATGGAAAAGCACCTGCACTTCATGCCTGACAGTCAGCGCCTGGTGCTGGAGCTGCGTGATATGCAAGGCCTGCCCGCAGAGGATGTCTGTAACATGCTGGAAATCAGTGCATCGAATGTGCGGGTATTGCTTCACCGAGCAAGGGCCCGTTTATTCGAAATGGTGGATCACTTCCAGGAGACAGGCGAATGCTGAAATGCCAACACCTCGTTGAAAAAGCGGACGCACTGGTAGATGGCAGTCCGATCAGCCTTCGCGAGCGCCTTGCTCTGCGCTTGCATCTGATGATGTGCCACCATTGCCGGCGCTATGTGCGCCAGCTTCGCGCCCTGCTTGGCTTTTTGCCACGGGACAAGCAACCTCTGGAAGAGGCAGCGATTGAGGACATTCTGAAAAAGCTGGATACACCACAAGATCAGCCCTGATCCCCCTGCTGTTTTACTTAGTCAAAGCCTCACCGTTATGTTAGCCCCGGTGTTGCCCGGTCTCCTGCCACCCACTTGGCACTGTCCATCACATCAAAGGCCAGGCTGATGCCATTGACCACCAGCAGCAGCACCGCCAACCCCAACTCCAGGGCTCCCGCTTCGGCACGGAAGCCGCTATCAGCCAGCAGCATCAACAGATAGATTTGTAGCGGCCCCCAGGCAATCAAGTGCGGGATCGACAACACCTTGTTCATGCCTTTGTAAATCCACATCAGCGGCACATTGGTCACTACTACGAACAGCGCCGCCAGACTGGCAGCTAACCCTACCCGGGTATCGAGCAGAAAAAATGGCAAACCATTCACCGGCACAAGAATCCCTACCACCCAGATTTGCACCCACAGCGGCAAGCTACGCAACGAACGCCAGATGTCATTGATACGATTCATAATGGTCCCCGGTACATTGTTATTGAACAAGAGAGACGCCCGGCAACCTGGGTTGTTACACCCTGGCAATAGGAAGATGTATCAGCCAGACAACACCGATGCCGACCAGGCACGCAAGAACCTGACGATATCAGACGATTCATACAGCCACTGGACTTGCTCGCCCTCGCTAATACGCAGACAGGGCACGGTGGTGCGCCCACCTCCCGCCTTCAGGGCATCACGGGCACCTACATCCTGCCGAATATTGCGACACTCGATGGTCAGCTGCATGTGCTCAATCTCACGCAATACCTTTCGACAAAATGGGCAGGAGGGAAAAAAGAACAATGTCAGGTTTTCACCGGCCTGATCCAGTGTTCGCTGCTGTGCGGGAGAGCGCCCTAGCGCCGGCGAATCCGAGCCCTGAAACCAGCGCTTCCACTTTGTCACCAGTCTTTTCATTCCCTTTTCCTCCTTTTAATTACCGCCCCCCCCTTGGCGCAAAAACGACACAGGCTGATTCACATCAATGATCGATGCTGAGCAGAAGATGGAGCAAGTTGTCCTGAAAATTCACATTGCCGGTGAGACCATCATGTTGCTCACAAAGAAAAAAAGCACTGCGTGCAGGAAAGTGAATATGGGGGTGACGCGGCAAGGCCGGGTTCAATACATTACGCGCCAACAACGAGGACTTGGTGACCACACCATCCCCCGGCTCCAACATCCAGCGCTGATAGTCCCGGCCCGGCTTTCGGTCCGCAATGTCCTCAGGCCACAGCCGCAGATGTGACGTCCCGTTAACCTCCTCCACCAGAAAACGGCTGGGAGAGGGATGGCAATCGCCGCCAAGCTGGTAAATGTCTGCCTCACCCGCCGGCACCGGCACCGTCAAAGACCAGGAGAACCGACGGGCTCTTTCCAGGTAACGTTGACTGGCCTGCTGCAGGGACTCAAGGTGCTGCGGCTCTATCCGCTTCGCCAACGCCGGATCCCAGGGTCCGATCTGAAAACGTTTCCAGATATAGGCATCAAACTGGTCACGGGATAAAGGCTGACCGGTTTCCGTCACCAGCCAGGGCGTCAGAGCATTGGGCATCAGTTGATAGACGGAAGGGAACGACAACATCACCTCCGCCGGCACCCGACGCAACCCTACTCTCTGCCCTTCCAGCAACGAGGTCATGGCGGTAATCGAGCCAAGATTCGGGGTACCCAACAGGATCAGCCGATGAATCCGCTCGGCGCCCACGCCGTTGACAGGAAAATCGTTGCTTTCCAGCACATCCACGGTGCCATAACGCAGGTAATAACGTAGCGCCAGGCCACCCATGGAGTGGGCAATCACATCTACTTTCAGGGCGGGATCATCATGGTCTCGACGAATCTGTTCGATCAGAGCATGCAGGTGACGGGCAGTGGCCACGTTGTCCTGTCGCCAGTCGTAATCAAACTCGTAGTAGCGAGCCACAGGTTCATCAATCGGGCTTCCGGGTTCGGTACGCTGGTAACCCGCCGCCTCTTCCAGGGTGCGCACAATGCGACCATAGAAATCCTGACCTGCTACACCATCAAAGAACCCGGCCACCTGCCACTCTGACTCCTGAGGGTCACCCGACAATGGCAAGGCCAGATCCGCATAGTCAGAAAACAACAGCCGCCCGAGCCCACCCGGCCAGACCTCTTTGCCGCTGTCCGTCGCCACCAGCCGGCTGCCCATGACCCCCGGCACCACAATCAGCGGTGGAGGCACCCGGGCTTCCCGTGCCTCACCGTAAAGCCAGTGCAGATCCGGTTGCGGCTCTGAGCAACCAGCCATGATGAGCCCGACCAACAACCCTAGCCGCCACATGTCACTAACCCGCCTCCCCGGCACAATAGGCGGCGGTGATCGGGTGGCTGGGGTGTTCGAACACCTGACGGCAGCCGTTGGATTCCACCACGCAACCACACCCCGCTTCGACCCAACACACCGTCACGCTGTCAGCAATACGCCGGGCTTGCGCCAGATTATGGGTGACCATCAGCAGGGTATAACGGCCTTTCAGAGAGACAATCAGCTCCTCCACCACCTTTGAGGACACCGGGTCCAGTGCGGAACAGGGCTCGTCCAGCAACAGCACCTGCGGCTCCAGCACCAACGCCCGGGCAATACAAAGGCGCTGCTGCTGACCGCCGGACAGCCCCAGGGCCGACTGATTCAACCGCCCTTTCACCTCCTCCCACAGCCCCACTGCCCGCAGGGCCTGTTCAGCAAGGGCATCACGATCGCGACGAGGCACGCCGTGTTCAGAGAGGGGGAAACGCAGATTATCGATGATCGACAACGGGAAGGGATTGGGCTGCTGAAACACCATACCGATCTGGCGGCGCAACGTTGCCGGATCGCGGCGGGCAGAAATAACCTCATCTCCCAGCAATACACGACCACTGACCCGACATCCGGGAATGCTGTCGGTCATGCGGTTGATACTGCCCAGCAGGCTGCTTTTGCCACAGCCACTGGGGCCGACCAGTGCCATCAACTCACCACCACCCACGGTCAGGCTGGCATGTTCAATCGCTGCCTGGTTGCCGTAATGCACACACACGCCTTGTAGTTCCAACGAAGGGGGCATCATCAGTACAACACTCCTTGAGCCGGACGCAGCCAGCGCCGCACCAGCAGATTCAGTATCACCAATATGGCCACCAGCACCAGGCCGGTGGCCGCGGCCCGGGGCATACCACCGGGCACGTTCATGGCCAGATCGTAGATATGCACGCTCAGGGCACGACCGGAATCCATAACCGAATCCGGCCGCCGCAACACATAGCCGGCGGTGAACAACAGCACGGCGGTTTCAGCCAGTGCCCGACCGATGCTGAGAATAATCCCCACCGCAATCCCCGGCGCGGCCTGCGGTACAAGGATGCGTCTTACCCAGCCCCAACGACTGATCGAGAGCGCCTCACCGGCCTGCCGATAGGACAGCGGCACCGCCCGCAGGGCCTGCTCTGCACTACGAATCATCAGCGGCAACACCATCAGCGCCAATGCCAGACCGCCACTGAGAATGGAAAACCCCAGCCCCAGACTGATGGCAAAAAACTGGTAGCCGAACAGGCCGTAAACAATGGAGGGCACTGCCGCCAGCATATCCAGCACGCCACCCAGCCATTGGGCGCGGCGGGTGCCCGCTGGCACCTGTTCACTCAGATACAGTGCGCAGCCAAGCCCCAGCGGCACGGCCACCAGCAGACACACCGCCAGAATCCAGCCAGTGCTGATCATCAACGACGCGATACCACCGGCACGGCCAGCCTGACTCGGATCCTCAAACAGAAAATCGACGGATAACACACTGCTGCCTTGCGCCATCAGCGACCACAGCATCAGGCCCATGGGCACAAGCACCGCCAGCAGCAGTAATGCACCGGTCACTGCCGCCAGACGATCAGGCCAGCGCATGCTTTTCTCCCCGCAACCGCCAGCTCAGCAACAACAGCAGCGCGGTAACCAGTAACAGCAACAGCCCGCTGGCAAACAGTGCCACTCGATGGTCGCCAGTAGCATAGGCCATTTCCAGGGCGATATTGGCGGTCAACGTCCGTACCGGGTCGAACAGGGAGGTTGGCCACTGCACCACATTACCCGCCACCATCAATACCGCCATGGTTTCCCCGAGGGCACGACCGAATTGCAGCACCAACCCACTGACTATGGATGGCCCGGCCTGGGGCAACAGGATCCGGCGGAGCATGCCCACCCGGGACAGGGACAACGCCTGCCCGGCCTGCAGGTAGCGAGCGGGCAACTGGTCCAGGGCCGTATCGGTGACCAGCAATGCCAGCGGCAAAATCATCAGGGCCAATACCAGCGATGCCGCCAGCCAGGAGGCCCCCGGCGGTGCCCACTGGTTAATCCAGGGCACCAGAACCAGCATCCCCCACAGGCCATAAACCACCGAGGGAATCCCAGCCATCAACTCCACCAGCGCCAGCGTCGGCCGGCGCAGTACAGGGGCGAAATATCGTAACCAGGCGGCCAACAATACCGCCAACGGCCCGGCCATCAGCAGCGCCAGCACACTCACCACGATGGAGCCGGCCACCATGGCCGCCATGCCATAACGGGCCTGACCGGGTTGCCAGTCGTTGCGCCACAGGCCACTACCATGATCAAACAGAAACGGCGCGGACTGTATCAGCAGTACCAGCACGATACCGCCGAGCACCAGCACGGCCATCGCGCCGGCCAGTCTGAGCGCCCAGCTCAGCAGCCGGTCAGCGCGTGGCGGGGAGGAAGTAGTAAGCATGGTATATCTCGGCCTGCGCCGGGTCGGAGATGAAATCCAGCAGCGCCTGTGCCCGGGCCTGTAGCTCTCCCTGGCTGACCAGGTTCAGTTCGCGGCTTAACGGGTAATCGCCTTGATCCAGCATCGCCAGGCTGGCCGGCACACCCTGCAGCGGCAACAACCGCAGCGGCACACCATGGTCCGCCTCATAAACCGCCGTACCGATGGAGACATAGCCAATGGCATACGGGTCGCCGGCGACCGCCTTGATCCCCTGCTGGTTTTCACCAATCACCAGGTCCGCCCGGATCTGATCGCCATCCAGGCCAAAGTGCTCAAGAAAAAGCTCCTGCGTCGATCGGCCGTCGGCCTTGTGCACCACATTAATGGGCCGATCTGCGCCACCCAGCAGCGACCAGCTGTCCAACTTTCCGGTGTAGATGTCGATCACCTGGTCCCGGGTAAGCGGCGCCACCGGATTCTCTGCGTGCACAATCAGCGCGATGCCATCACGGGCGATCACATGACCGGCCAGGTCCTGCTCGTCCTGCTTCAGCGCACGGCTGACCATGCCCAGATCCGCCAGCCCCTGGCGCACATCGCTGATGCCGCGACCGGAACCGCCGCTCTGCACATCCACCTGCACCCCGGTTTGTGCCTCATAACGTTCAGCCAGCTCCGCCATCAGCGGCGCGATGGTGCTGGAACCGGTAATCACCAACTTGTCCGTTGCCGGCTGACAGCCCGTCATTGCCAGCACGAGAAATAATGCGCTCCACCTTTTCCGTTGCATCTGTTGTCCTTGTTTTCACTTTTTACTGCCGTCTTGGATGCCATCTTGACGCAATAGTTACAGTAACGGCCGCTCACCGGTGTAACCTGAACACAAAGATGGCATCTTTACTTCATTGCGCTAAACCGTACGCAGTGAAACCACGTTACACCGAAGCCACCACCAGAGGATCAACAATGCGTGAAGAGGTACAGAACTACTACGGCCAACAGCTGCACTCCAGTGACGATCTGCAGACCAACGCCTGCTGTGACCAGGAGCCGCCGGCCTATCTGAAACCCCTCCTTGCGCAGCTCCATGATGAAGTGGTCATGCGCTACTACGGCTGTGGTCTGGTGGCCCCCCAGCAATTGAAGGGCATGCGTATTCTCGACCTGGGCTCCGGCTCCGGGCGCGACGTCTATCTGTTGTCCGCCCTGGTCGGCGAACAGGGCGAAGTGGTAGGCGTGGACATGACCGACGAGCAGCTGGAGGTAGCCAGACGTCATCAGGACTACCACCGGGACGTGTTCGGCTACGCGAAAAGCAATGTGCGCTTTCTGAAAGGGTATATCGAAGAGCTGGATCAGCTGGATCTGCAAGAGGGCTATTTCGACATTGTTATTTCCAACTGCGTGATCAATCTCAGCACCGACAAGCCCAAGGTAATACGTGACGTGAAACGCCTGCTGAAACCCGGTGGCGAATTCTTTTTCTCCGATGTATATGCCGATCGTCGCGTACCCCAACCGCTCCTCAACGACCCGGTGCTGTACGGTGAATGTCTGGCCGGTGCCCTGTACTGGAATGATTTTATCAACCTGGCCAAGCAGAACGGCTTTGCCGATCCCCGCCTGGTGGAATCCCGCCGGCTGACCATCGAAAACCCGGACATCGAAGCACGACTCGGCCAACAACGTTTTTATTCCGCCACCTACCGTTTGTTCAATATCGAAGGCCTGGAACCGGCCTGCGAAGACTACGGCCAGGCGGTGATCTATCAGGGCACCGTGGACCAGCATCCCCATGCGTTCATGCTGGATGATCACCATGTGATTGAAACCGGCAAGGTGTTTCCGGTCTGCGGTAACACCTGGCTGATGCTGGAGAAAAGCCGCTTCGCCGAGCATTTCACCTTTATCGGGAACTTCGATACTCATTACGGCATCTTTGAAGGGTGCGGACTGAACGTCCCCTTTGAAGAGAACGATGCCAGCAACGGTGCCGCTCCCTGCTGCTGAGGTAACGCCTGCTGTTATCGACTCGCGGTGTAACACCGGTTCTCGACACGCATCCTATTGCTGCACCCGGTCACCAGGAGAAGATAATGCAACGGGCCATGATCGTGCTGGCATTACTGGCATTTAGCAGCCTTACCCTGGCGGGCACGGCTTATGCTCCTGGCGAGCAGGAGCAGTGCTCGCTCTGGACCCTGATCGACCAACCCTGGATTTTCCAGGGTTAATCCGGCAAGGACTTTTCCATGAATGTTCGCAAACTCATCCTGCTGGCGGTCTTTGCCATCCTGATCGCCAGCTACTTCTTCTTCGATCTTGGCCAGTACCTGAGCCTGGATTACATCAAGAATCAACAAGCCTCTTTTGATGCCCTGTATCAGGAAAATCCGGCACTGATTCTGGGTGGTTTCTTTCTCATGTATGTGGTGGTTACCGCCCTGAGCCTGCCCGGAGCTGCCATCATGACACTGGCCGCCGGCGCTCTTTTCGGTTTCTGGGTGGCCTTGCTGCTGGTGTCTTTTGCCTCATCCATGGGGGCCACCCTGGCCTTTCTCGCTTCCCGGTTTCTGTTCCACGATACAGTGCAGCAGCGCTTCGGCGACCGCCTGAAAAAGCTCAACGAAGGCGTCAAAAAAGACGGCGCGTTCTATCTCTTTACCCTGCGTCTGGTGCCGGCTTTTCCGTTTTTTGTCATCAACCTGGTCATGGGCCTGACCCCCATCAAGGTCCGCACTTTTTACCTTGTCAGCCAGGTGGGCATGCTGGCGGGCACCGCCGTCTATGTACTGGCGGGCACGCAACTGGGGCAGATAGAGAGCGCCAGCGGGTTGCTGTCACCGGAACTGATCGGCGCCTTTGTATTGCTGGGCCTCTTCCCCTGGATTGCCAAATTCATCATGGCCAGACTCCAGGCCCGCAAGGTATATCGCGGCTGGCAGAAACCCGATCACTTTGACCGCAACCTGATCGTCATCGGCGCCGGTTCCGCCGGGCTGGTCAGCGCCTATATCGCTGCCACTGTCAAAGCCAAGGTTACCCTGATTGAAAAACACAAGATGGGCGGCGACTGCCTGAACACCGGCTGCGTGCCGTCCAAGGCATTAATCAAAAGCGCACGTCTGGCCTGGCACGACAAGGAAGCAGACAAGTACGGCTTCGATGCCATCCGTAGCGATTTCCGTTTCAGTAACCTGATGGCCCGGGTGCACCGGGTGATCGAAAAAATCGAACCCCATGACTCCGTGGAACGCTACTCGGAACTGGGGGTGGATTGCCGTCAGGGCGAAGCGCGCATGGTCTCGCCCTGGGAAGTGGAAATTCGCAACGGTGACAACATCGAGACACTCACCGCCCGCAGCATCATCATCGCCACCGGCGCGCGCCCCTTTGTGCCTCCCATTCCCGGCATCGAGGACATGGATATCCTCACTTCCGACAATTTGTGGGAGCTGCAGGATCAACCCAAACGGCTGGTGGTACTCGGCGGCGGCCCAATTGGCTGCGAGCTGGCCCAGACCTTCGCTCGCCTGGGCAGCCAGGTGATGCAGGTGGAAATGCTGCCACGGATCATGCCCCGCGAAGATGACGACGCCGCCGCCCTGGTCACCGCCTCACTCCGCGACAATGGCGTGGACGTGCTCACCGAACACAAGGCCGTGCGTTTTGCCCGGGAAGGCGACGACAAGGTGCTCTATGTCGAACACAACGGCGAAGAAAAACGCCTGGTGTTCGATGCGGTACTGGTGGCAGTGGGTCGCCGCGCCAATACCGATGGCCTGGGTCTGGATGAGCTCAACCTGCCCACCAACGGCAATGGCACCGTCACCGTCAATGAGCGCCTGCAAAGCCGCTACCCGAACATCTACGCCTGTGGCGACGTAGCCGGGCCCTACCAGTTCACCCACACCGCCGCCCATCAGGCCTGGTATGCGTCAGTGAACGCGCTGTTCGGTTCCTTGAAAAGCTTCGCCGTGGATTACCGTGTGATCCCCTGGTGTACGTTCACTGACCCGGAAGTAGCTCGCGTTGGCCTAAACGAACAGGAGGCCGAAGAGCAGGGAGTGGATTACGAAGTGACCCGCTATGGTATCGACGACCTGGATCGAGCCATTGCCGACAGCAATGATCACGGCTTCGTGAAAGTGATTACCGCCAAGGGCAGCGACAAGATTCTCGGCGTTACCATCGTCGGCGCCGGTGCCGGCGACCTGATCGCCGAATATGTGTTGGCCATGAAACACGGCCTGGGTCTGAACAAAATTCTCGGCACCATCCACATTTACCCGACCATGGCGGAAGCCAACAAGTTTGCCGCCGGTGAATGGAAGAAGGCCCACAAGCCGGAAGGCGTGCTGCAGTGGGTGGAGCGCTTCCATAACTGGCGACGATAGATTGCCATTTTCATCCGGCGCTCTCGTCTTGCAGACCGGGCGCCAACAGATTTTCACATCGATTTCTCCGGAGGCCCCATGGCTGCTCGGCTACTGCTACCACTACTGCTATTACTTACCAGCCCGCTGATGGCCTTTGATCACCAACGCTGGGATGCATTGCTGGATAACCATGTGCAATGGCAACGGGGCGGCGTCACCACCAGTGTTGATTACCCCGGCTTGCGCAAGGATCGGGCAGCGCTCGACGAGTATCTGGACGCTCTCTCGCAGGTATCAAAAGATGACTTCGGGAGCTGGCCTCGGGATGAGAAGCTGGCTTTTCTGATCAATGCCTACAATGCCTTCACCATCGACCTGATCCTGCGCCAGGACACCCTGCCCGACTCCATCCGTGATATCGGCTCCTTCTTCTCGGGCCCCTGGGATCAGCGCTTTTTTACCCTGCTGGGTGAAGCACGCACCCTGGACGAAGTTGAGCACAACATGATTCGCGGCAACCCCGCACTGATGGATCCGCGCATTCATTTTGCTGTGAACTGCGCCTCCGTGGGCTGCCCCGCCCTGCGCCCGGAAGCCTATCGGGCCAAGGAGCTGGAACAGCAACTGGCCGACAGCACCCGCCGCTTTCTGACCGACCGGCAGCGCAATCGCTTCAATGAAAAACCGCCCCATCTGGCAGTCTCAAAGATATTCGACTGGTATGAAGACGATTTCATCAATGCCGCCGGCAGTCTGTCTCATTACCTTCTGCAGTATGCGGATACGCTGGAGATACCCGCCAACCACCGAAAATCACTGGACGCAGAACGGCTGAAGATTCAATTTCTGGATTATGACTGGTCACTGAATAGTGAAACCAACGGGAGCTGAGTCATGGAAGGCAACGCCACCTCACATCGACTGCTGGGCATCTGGCATTCCTTTCGCAACCTGCCCCTGTGGCTGCAAGGCTGGGTACTACTGATCCTGATGCCCCTGAACGGCGCCAGCCTGTTACTGCTGAGCAGCTTCAGCGGCCAGGCCACCGCCCTGGCCCTGTTGCTGGTTCTGGCGGTAAACCTGTCATTGATGTGGCACCACGGCGGCATGAACAAGGACATGTCCCTGGTACACCTGCTCGCCTGGATCCCCCTGGAGCTGGGCCTGCTCGGCCAACTCGCCGGCCTCTGGGGCGACGACTTCATGACCGCCAGCCAATGGGCCTTCACCGTGGCCATCGTGATGACCAACGCCGTCAGTCTGTTCTTCGACATCGTCGATGCCTGGTGCTGGGCGCAGGGAGACCGGGTGACGCTCCACCCGAAACATAATTAATAGTTAATAATGAATAATTAATAACTCGTGATTTGAATTTGTGGCTTTGAAACGTAAGAGGCCACGCCCAAAGCCCGGGCGCGGCCTCTTACGTTAATGACTGCAACACTGTTGCTCGCGCAACTATTAATTATTCATTATTAACTATTAATTGCCCTACAAATATTCCAGCGCCTCCCCCACCGTACTCACCCCGATCACCTCCACCCCTTCCGGCAGTTGTCGTGGAAGGTTTGCCTTGGGAACAATGGCTTTCTTGAAGCCGTGTTTGACCGCTTCGTAGAGACGCTCCTGGCCTTGGGGCACCGGGCGGATTTCGCCGGACAGGCCCACTTCGCCGAACACCACCAGTTCCCGGCCCAGAGCCCGGTCGCGAAAGCTGGAGACGATGGCCAGTACCTGGGCCAGGTCGGCGGCGGTTTCGGTGACCTTGACGCCACCCACCACATTCATGAACACATCCTGATCGCCTACCTGGATGCCACCATGGCGATGCAGCACCGCCAGCAGCATGGCGAGACGATTTGCCTCCAGGCCCACACAGACCCGGCGGGGGTTGCCGAAGTGGGAGGCATCCACCAGCGCCTGCAGCTCTACCAGCAAGGGACGAGTACCCTCCCAGACCACCGTCACCAGGGAACCGGACGCAATGTCGTCGGCCCGGTTGAGGAAGATGGCTGAGGGGTTCTTCACTTCTTTCAGGCCTTCGCCGGTCATGGCAAACACACCTAGCTCGTTGACTGCACCGAAACGGTTTTTCAGCCCACGTAAGGTGCGAAAACGTGAATCCGTGGAACCTTCCAGCATCAGTGAGCAGTCGATCATATGCTCCAGCACCTTGGGGCCAGCCAAGGTGCCATCCTTGGTGACATGGCCCACCAGCAACAGCACGGTGCCGGTCTGCTTGGCAAACCGGGTCAACGCCGCCGCACACTCGCGCACCTGGGCCACACTGCCCGGGGCGGACTGCAGGGCAGCAAGGAACATGACCTGAATGGAATCGACCACCAGCACCCGGGGCTGCTCCTTGCGAACCAGATCCAGTATTTGCTCCACATCGGTTTCCGCCGCCAGCCGCAGCTGCTCCTTGGGCAGCTTGAGCCGGTCAGCGCGCATGGCCACCTGGGAGAGGGATTCTTCACCGGTGATATAAAGGCACTTCTGGGTGGCCGCCAGCTTGCACAGCATTTGCAGCAACAAGGTGGATTTGCCGGCACCGGGGTGCCCGCCAATCAGGATCGCCGAGCCCGGCACCAGACCTCCGCCCAGCACCCGGTCCAGCTCGCCCATGCTGGAACTGATGCGCGGGGTTTCCGCCAGCACGATCTCGCCAAGGTTCTGCACCTCGGACAATTGCCCGGAAAAGCCGCCACGGCTACCTGCGCCCTTGGACATGGGCGTGGCCGGATCATGAACGAATTCCTGCAGGGTGTTCCAGGCGCCACAGGCGGGGCATTGCCCCTGCCACTTGGGGAAATCAGCGCCACAATCGGTGCAGACAAAGGCAGTTTTTTTCTTGGCCACAAAAAAATCCTTCTTATGTATTACTCTCTACGATAGCCGCTGTAGGAGCGCCGCTTGAGGCGCGAATCCAGGCCTGAAGGGAAGAGTTTTTTACCACAGAGGACACAAAGACAACTGAGGATAAGCCGGTTTTCTCTGAGAGCTCTGTGTTCTCTGTGGTGAAATCGCACTTGGTTTTCGCGCCTCAATCGGCGCTCCTACAGCGGCTTCGCATGATACCGACTGTGCGAATCAAACGATGACGCGTTCCGGCCGACCGGTGATCTGGCAGAACAGTTCATAGCTGATGGTGCCGCAGGCGCGGGCGACCTTGTCCACGTTCACGTGGTCGCCCCACAGCTCTACCTCATCACCGATATCGGCCTCAATGCCATGCAGGTCAATGGTCAGCATATCCATGGAGACACGCCCCACCAACATCGTGAGCTGGCCATTAACGGCGGCGGGAGTGCCGCTGGGGGCATGACGCGGGTAACCATCACCATATCCGGCGGCCACCACGCCGATGCGACCGGGACGGGTGGCGGTCCAGGTGGCGCCGTAACCCACTGTGTCACCCGGCTGGATCTCATTAATGGCGATCAGGCGGGCACTGAAACGGTGGCTTACCGCCAGATCCAGCTGCGCGGCACTCTGCCAGTCGAAGGGTGACGACCCATACAGCATAATGCCCGGCCGTACCCGTTGGGCACGGGTATGGGGGTAGCGGATCAGGGCCGCCGAATTGGCCGCCGAGAGAGGCAAACCCAGGCGATCTGCCACTTCACCGGCCAGCGCCATCTGGGGATCAGTACGACCCTCATCGGCTTCGTCGGCGCAGGCAAAATGGCTCATCACCCCCACCGGGTTCATGCTCGCAGCGGCCAACTGCTCGGCGGCTTCCAGGGCAATGTCAGGACGCAGCCCCAGCCGGTTCATGCCGGTATTCAGCTTCAGCCAGAGGCGCAGCGGGCCGGGATTGTCTTGCAACAGGGCCACCTGCCAGGGGGAATGCACGACCATCTCCAGAGACAAGGCCCTGGCCTGCTCCAGCTCTTCGCGATCAAAAAAACCTTCCGCCACCAGAATCGGTGCACTGATGCCATGCTCACGCAGGGCCCGGGCTTCTTCCAGCACCGCCACCCCGAAGCCATCCACCTCTCCAGCCAGGGCATCCGCAGCCAGTGTCAGACCATGGCCGTAGCCATCGGCCTTGATCATGGCAAACACCTCGGCACCGTCTGCCAGAGCCCTGGCCCGCCGCGCATTGTTTCTGAGCGCCCCGGGGCGGATTTCGATACGGGTTCCTCTCATTGAGAGACACTCCCACGCCACCACGCCTCACGCCGGCACACCAGAGCACTCCCTTGCAACTTGCCTCTTGAAACTTGCAACTCAATCACTCATCCATGGCCGACAACTGGGCATAGTATTCCGGTGCCAGGTCATCGAAGCGCAGGAATTCACCCCGGAACGCCAGGCGCACGGTGCCGATGGGACCGTTCCGGTGCTTGCCGAGGATGATTTCCGCCACGCCTTTTTCGTTGGTTTCCTTGTTGTAGACCTCATCGCGGTAGAGGAACACGATCAGATCCGCATCCTGTTCAATCGCCCCGGATTCGCGCAGGTCGGACATCACCGGGCGTTTGTTGGGGCGTTGTTCCAGGGAGCGGTTGAGCTGGGAAAGCGCCAGTACCGGGCAGTTCATTTCCTTGGCCAGCCCCTTGAGATTACGGGAAATCTCGGAGATTTCGTTGACCCGGTTTTCCACGCCGGGCACCTGCATGAGCTGCAGATAATCGACCATGATCAGGCCCAGCTCTCCGCCGCATTCCCGGGCAACCCGGCGCGCCCGGGCACGCATTTCCAGCGGGCTCAGGGCCGCGGTGTCGTCGATGAAAATCTTCTGCTCACTGAGCATATGAATGGCGGAGGTAATGCGCGGCCAATCATCCTTGTCCAGGTTACCGGAGCGAATCGAACTCTGATTGATTCTGCCCAGGGAGGAGAGCATCCGCATGACGATGGCATCGGCGGGCATTTCCATGGAGAACACCAGCACCGGCTTGCCGTTCTTGATGGCCACGTTCTCGCACAGGTTCATGGCAAAGGTGGTTTTACCCATGGAAGGACGCGCAGCAATCACCACCATGTCGGAGGGCTGCAGGCCTGAGGTGATCTTGTCCAGCTCCTCGAAACCGGTGGTCAGACCGGTCAGCGAGCCCTTGTGCTTGTAGAGCTCATCAATGCGGTCCACCGCCTTTTTCAGCACGGTTTTGATGTCCAGCGGGCCCGCCCCTTTCTTCTGCTGTTCGGCAATGCGGAAAATCGCCGATTCCGCTTCATCAAGAATCTCCAGGGATTTTCGGCCCTGGGGGGTGAAGGCGTTCTTGGTGACATCCTGGGACACATGGATCAACTGCCGCAGGATGCTGCGCTCGCGCACGATATCCGCGTAGGCGTTGATATTGGCAGCACTGGGCGTATTGCGAGCCAGTTCGGACAGATAGTTCATGCCGCCCACATCGTCCAACTGGTCCAGATGAGTCAGCGCCTGAGACACGGTGACCAGGTCACAGGGCTTTTCCTCTTCCACCAGTTGCCCGATGACGGAAAAGATCTGGCGATGCTCCTTGCGATAGAAATCTTCCGTGCTGATCCGCTCGGCGACGTCATCCCAGGCGCTGTTATTCAGCAACAAGCCACCCAGAATGGCCTGTTCCGCCTCCAGGGAATTGGGGGGGACCCGGAGGTTTTCCGGCAGGTGTTTATCCAGCGACAGGGCATCATTCATGGGGCAACCAACATAAGAGGAGAAAGTTGAAAGTTAAAAGTTGCAACGCGACAGGGGGCGAAAGCGCCATTCTAAACGTCTCTCCGCGCCAACGCCCTGAACGCGGCCAGCAACCCTGAAATTGTGACCGGATTGGCTCGCGTTTCCACTTTGAACTTTCAACTTGTCACTAAACGAAAAAGGGCACTGCCCTTGCGGACAATGCCCTAATTCTGTCACCGCGCCCCGCAAGGGGCAAACCGGTTGTCGGTCAACTGTCGATTACTCGGCAGGAACCACAGCCAGCTTGATGGTCACGGTCACGTCGGCGTGCAGAACCACGTCGATGTCGTACTCACCAGTGTTACGCAGCGCACCGTGGGGCAGCTTCACTTCGGCCTTTTCCACTTCCACACCAGTAGAAGCAGTGATGGCGTCGGCGATGTCGCGGGTACCCACGGAACCGAACAGCTTGCCTTCGTCACCGGCCTTGGAGGTCACGGTCACGCTGGCTTCGTTCAGTTTTTCGCCACGTTCCTGGGCGGCGGCCAGCTGCTCGGCAGCTTGCTTCTCCAGCTCGGCGCGACGCTGTTCCACTTCGGCCAGGTTGCCTTTGGTAGCCGGCAACGCTTTACCTTGCGGAATCAGGAAGTTACGACCGTAACCGGAACGCACATCCACCACAGCACCCAGGTCACCCAGGTTCTTGATCGTTTGCAGCAGGATCACTTGCATGATGGTCCCCTCGGCTTAATTGTCGTGGCTGTCAGTGTACGGCAGCAGCGCCAGGAAGCGGGCCTGCTTGATCGCAGAGGCCAGCTGACGCTGGTAGCGTGCCTTGGTGCCGGTAATACGGCTGGGCACGATTTTGCCGGTTTCGGTGATGTAAGCTTTCAGGGTGTCGAGATCTTTGTAATCGATGTACTCAACACCTTCCGCGGTAAAGCGGCAGAACTTGCGGCGGCGATAAAAACGGGCCATTGGATAATCTCCTCTTTAATCCTGGTTGAGGGTGTCCAGCGTTTGGGCAATCAGTTGCAAACGGTCCCGGGCGTCACCTTTGTAACCGGCGCGACTCAGGCAACCGGTAACTTTAATGCGCTGACCCTCTTTCAGGCTCTGGGCCTGTCGGGTCATCCCACCTGCCAGTATCACGGCAACGCGGGCCTGGACTTCGCGGGGATGGCCATCTTCCAGTTGCCGGGAGCGATGCTCCAGCCACAGGCGTTGGCGCGGTACCCCTGCCGGCGTCACTATCACTTTTTCCAAAGTGACAATCACACCAGTGAGTTCACAGCGATTGCTTTCCAAAATCAGCTGGCAGCCCCCTCCTTCTCGTCATTCTTGGCTAGCGGGGACGGCTCGGAGGCCGCCTTGTCGCAACGAATCACAAGGTGACGGATTACGGCATCGTTAAAGCGGAAAGTGTTTTCCAGCTCGCCCAGGGTCTCGCCGTCACATTCGATGTTCAGCATCACGTAGTGGGCTTTGTGGATCTTGTTGATCGGGTAAGCCAGCTGACGACGGCCCCAATCTTCAAGACGGTGGATGGTGCCCTTACCATCGGTCACGATCGCGCTATAACGCTCGATCATGGCCGGCACCTGTTCGCTCTGGTCCGGATGAACCAGGAACACAACTTCGTAATGACGCATGTTAGCTCCTTACGGTTGCGATACCTCACGGCATCAATTCAGCTTCCCATCCGCCAAATGCAGGACGGTGAAGCAAGGAGACCTGCTCGACAGGCTAAAGCCTATAGGACGCAGGAAGCGCGCGATTCTATCCCATTGCACGCCCTTTCCTCAAGGCATATCCGTTGCCATCCGGCAAAGACGGACGTATGCTCAGTAGAAACAAAACGCTACAAACGCTTACAAGAAGCGTCGTTAACCCTAAATCCCTGAAATAAAAGGGAAAACAACAAGAACGGGATACGACCATGAAATTTAGCGCTCTGGCCTTCGGCCTGTGCAGCCTATGCCTGCTGAGCCCCCTGTCCGCCCAGGAATCGGCCCCGCCACCCTGCGGCAGTCCGGTGGCCGTGCCGGACAAACCGGCTCTAGAGGATTACCCGGACTACTCGGACTTCCTGCTGCAGGTGATGCAGTACAAGCAGGCCAATCGTCAGCAAGCCAATCATCAAGCAGCCTGCCCGCAGGATTATGAGCCCGATCCAGTGGCCAGCAGCGACCCCACCGTCATCGACCAGCCGGAAACCCTGGACAGCGCCCTGGCCCGCACAGAGCGCCTGAGCCCGATTGACTACCAGCGCAACCGCACTTGGTATAACCGCTCCACGTCACAGAGTTTTGGCCTGCCGGCCCTGCCCGGCAACTCCCTGGCCGGAGAGCATATCCGCACCCTGCTCGGCAACGCCGGATCAGACACCCCGCTGGTGCTGCCGATGACCATTGTCGGCATGCAGCTAAACGGGCTGAACGATGGCGGCGACGCCCGAAACCTGCTCACCGAACAGCTTTACCGAAACCTGTTTGGCGAGGAGCGAAAGGCGGACCTGGCCACCCTGATGGCCGGCAACCCCAATGCCATCGTCGAGATATCCAGCAACGGTAACCTGATGCTCTATCTGGATGTTAACAATGAGTCAGTGTTAACCACCGGCCTCATTGAAGTGGAAAGCTGCCTGAGCAGCGGCTGCGAGAATTCGCCCTGACCCCGCACAGATGTGAAAGAGGCCCCGGAGCACGCCATGTCCCTGATCCGCTTAATCATCCTGCTGACCCTGCTGGGGCCATTGCTGCCGACGGTGGCAGCGGCCGCCGGTAGCAGCGGGCTGAGCCAGCCCCAGCAACAGGCCCTGAGGCAGGCACTGGGGCCTCGACCGGACATTCATGAGTACAACCGCCAGGACCAGTTCGTCACCGATCTGTTGGCCTGGCAACAGCGCAAGAGCCGCCTGACCGCCAGACTCGCCCGTGGCGAATCCATTGCCCCGCCCCGGCCCAGCAGCCCCAATGACTGGCATCATGTCACCGGCCCGGAGGATCTGGACACCGCCGTGCGCAATGCCGATGGCTATGTGCAGCCGCAATACCGGGAACCGATTCGCTATAACCGCACCACCCATATCAGCTTTCCGCTGGCGCCACTGCCCGGCCAGACGCTGGCCGACAAAGCGCTCAGCGTCCCCGGCGCCCTGCCCGAGAACCATGACGACGAGATTCCGGAAATACTGCTGGAGGACAACGTGCGCATCCAGCGGGAACTGTCCGTCAGCCGCACCCCGCTGCCGCTACCCACGCTGGAAAGGCAATTAATAGTTAATAATGAATAATTAATAACTCGCAATGCTGGTTCGTGGTTTTGCCAACGCAAGAGGCCGCGCCCATCCTTGGGTCGCGGCCTCTTGCGTTGAGAAAACCAAAGCCGTTGCTCACGCAACTATTAATTATTCATTATTACTTGCTTTCCCTCTGTGCCCGCACATGAAACAGCATCACCCCCGTGGCCACGGAGACGTTCAAGCTCTGCACTTCGCCGGCCATGGGGATTTCCAGTAGCTGGTCGCACTTGTCCCGGGTCAGCCGCTTCAGGCCGGCACCTTCGGCGCCCATCACGACCGCCAGGGCATCCGGGGCCTGGAACGTAAACAGGGACTCACTACGCTCTTCGAGCGCGGTGCCCACCACCCAAACGCCCCTTTCACGAAGCTGATCCAGCAGGCTGGCCAGGTTGCCCACCTCGTAATAGGCCAGGCTTTCCGCCGCCCCCACCGCCGTACGACAGGACACCGGCGTGAGCCCGGCGGCGTTGCGGCGCGGCACGATCACCGCATCCACCCCGGCCGCATCGGCACTACGCAGGCAGGCGCCCAGGTTATGGGGGTCGGTGACATTTTCCAGAATCAACAGCCATGGCCGCGCGGGCTTGCCATCCAGCCATTTCAGCAGACCACTCTCATCGCCAGGCTTGCGGGGCCGCGCCCGGGCCACGATACCCTGATGCTGGGGACCGGCGTGCTTTTCCAGCACCTCTCGGCGAGCCCGCTGTACCGCGATGCCGAAGTCCCTGGCGGACTGGATCATGGCCGCCAGCCGGGGCTCCTCCCGCTCGGCACGGCTGTCCTGTACAAACAGCTCCAGCACCGCCTCAGGACGATGGCGCAACAGGGCCTCCACCGCGTGGAAGCCGGAATACATCAAGGGTTTATTCATAACGACGCCTGCAGGCTATACGCACCACGGGAATACGCGGCGGGGAAAAGGAAGCTGTAGGAGCGGCGAGCTCTGCACTCTGCGAGTTGAGCCGCGAACATCCTCTGGATTATTCGCGCCCCATACGCTCCTACGGGCAAAGGCAGCCTAGCTCTTGCTGCTACGCCGGGCCGCTTTTTTACCGCGTGGCGGCCCTTTCCGTTTGGGTTTGGCCTTGGGGATATCGCCTTTGGCCAGCTTTTCCCGTTCGCTGTTACCGCCTCTGCGATTACCGCCACCGGTTTTCTTGCTGCCGCCCTTGGGACGACCCTTGCCGGAAGGCGTGGACGACTCCAGCTGCAGATCAATCTTGCGGTCTTCGGTATGGACTGCCGCCACACGCACGGTGACGCCATCGCCGAGCCCGAATTTGCGGCCACTGCTTTCCCCGGTGAGGGTCAGATTGACCTCATCGAAGTGGTAGTAGTCGCTATCCAGGTTGGCCACGTGTACCAGGCCATCGATATGCAGCTCATTGAGCTGGATAAAGAGACCGAAGCTGGCAACACCGCTGATGACACCCTCGAAGACGTCACCGATATGCGATTCCATGAACTGGCATTTGAGCCAGGACACCACATCGCGGGTGGCGTCGTCAGCCCGGCGCTCGGTCATGGAGCACTGCTCACCGATGGCCACCATGTCTGCCTGACTGTAGGGAATCAGCTTCTCAGCGGGAATCTTCGGCAGTTTGCCGGGATTGTCCACGTGATTGGGCTCACCTTCGCTACGAATGAGGAAGCGGATGGCCCGGTGTACCAGCAAATCCGGATAACGGCGAATCGGCGAGGTGAAGTGGGTATAGGCCTTGTAGGCCAGCCCGAAGTGCCCTTTGTTCTCCGCCTCGTATTTGGCCTGGGTCATGGAGCGCAGCATCATGGTCTGAATCACGTTGCGATCCGGTCGATCCAGAATCTGCTCACGCAAATCCTGATAGACGTGCGGCTTGGGCGCGCCTTCCGACCAGCCCAGGCTCAGCCCCAGGCCACCCAGGAATTGCTGCAGCTTGCTGAGACGCTCTTCCTTGGGGGGCTCGTGGTTACGGAACAGGGCCGGCAGACCTGATTTTTCCAGCAGTTTGGCGGAACAGATGTTGGCGGCCAGCATGGCCTCCTCGATCATGATATGCGCCACATTGCGGGTCACCGGCACAATGGCCTGAATCTTCTGGTTTTCATCGTAGATGATGCGGGTGTCATCGCTGTCGAAATCGATGGCGCCCCGTTCCGCACGGCGCTTGCGCAGTGCCAGGAACATTTCATGGAACGACCAGATCATGTCCAGGGACTCGTCGTCCAGACTGGCCACGGTGTCCTGGGCCAACTGGGAATCCGGTTCTTCGATGATCGCGCCGACCTTGTTGTAGGTCAGGCGGTGCCGCGAGCGCATCACCCCTTCACGGAAGACAAACCCGGTCAGACGACCGTTGGCGGAAATTCTCATGTCGCAATACAGGCACAGCCGATCCACATGGGGATTGAGCGAGCACAGCCCGTTGGACAGGGCCTCCGGCAGCATCGGCACCACCCGGTTGGGGAAGTACACCGAATTGCCACGGGTAGCGGCCTCCCGATCCAGGGCAGAACCCGGCGCCACATAGTGGCTGACATCAGCAATGGCGACGATCAGGCGCCAGCCACCACGGGGGCGACGCTCCACATAGACCGCGTCATCAAAATCCCGGGCGGTTTCGTCATCAATGGTGACCAGCGGCAGATCACGCAGGTCCACCCGATGGGCTTTCGCCTTGTGGGGCACACCGGTGCCAAAACGCTCGGCGTCGGCTTCCACACCGTCCGGCCAGACATGAGGAATCTCGAAACGGCGCAGGGCCACCTCGATTTCCATGCCAGCCTGATCCGGAGTGGCAATAATCTCTTCCAGACGCACCAGCACATGGTGGTCACGGCTGGGGTACTGGGTAATCGTGGCGCGTACGTGGTCACCCGGGTTGGGTTTGAGGCCATTCTTGTCCTCAACCAGCACTTCACGGGTAATACGCCGGTTTTCCGGCTGCAAGAAGCTGATGCCGGCCTCGCGGGAGTAGCGGCCGACCACTTCGGTGGCAACCCGTTCGGTGATCTCTACGATGCGGGCTTCTTTTTTGCCAAAGCGGTTATAGCCGGCATCGCTGACCAGCACCCGATCCCCATCCAGGACTTTTTCCATCTGGCGAGGCCCCAGGAACAAGTCGCTCTGGGTTTTGTCATCGGGAATCAGGAAGCCAAAGCCGTCCTTGTGAGCCTGAACTCGGCCGGCGATCAGGTCCATACGGGACACCACGCCCAGCTTGCCATTGCGGTTCTGTACCAGTTGGGCATCACGCAGCATGGCTTTGAGACGACGTTCGAGGCCGACTTCACCATCCTCGTCCACCTCCAGCAGGGAGGCGATTTGCTCGAACTCCATGGGCTTGCCATGGTCGTTGAGCACCTCAAGGATCAGTTCCCGGCTGGGAACAGGGTTTTCGTAGTTTTCGGCCTCACGATCGGCATGGGGGTCACGGTAACGTTTTTTAGGGGGCATTAAATTTTTTTCGGAAAGAGGGTTTGACATCCGGCCATCATATACTAGAATGCACGCGCTTTCGCGATGAACCGGCCGGAAACGGTAAGCAACTTTACCTTATATTGAAGGGTTCGGTACAGCACGAAACGCCGAGGTGGTGAAATTGGTAGACACGCTAGCTTCAGGTGCTAGTGGGGGCAACCCCGTGGAGGTTCAAGTCCTCTCCTCGGCACCAATTCAAAGGGCTCCCAAACGGGGGCCCTTTTTTGTTTCAGGCCAAACACCGCCAGCCGTCCCAGAGCCAAGGTGCAGAAAGCCATGAATATCCTACGTTCCATGATCGCAGCCTTCGTATTGGCCACCAGTCTGTTCCTGGCGCCGGTTGCCACCTATGCCGACGATGGCAGCGCCAAACACCCCGCTATTCAGCAAGCTGATGCCCAACGCGAGAAAGAAGCCAATCGCAAACGCTACCTGCTAGTGTTTCCGGCGGCAGTCATCGGCATCACCGTGGCACTGATCATCATTACCCGCCGCAGGAAGTAACCAGCTGGCCCTGGCAGCGCCCCTGCCGACAGGCTCCGCGTGATCTAGACCCCACACCCTGCCTGCGCCCCGTCAGGACAGCGCCTCACTGTCATCCGCCATCGGCTCCACCCAGCGCGAACACAGCAGCCCCACCTCAAAGAGCACCCACATGGGGATCGCCAGCAGGCTCTGGGAGATAATGTCCGGCGGCGTCAGCAACATGCCCGCCACGAAACACCCCACCACCACATAAGCCCGCCCACCGGCCAGAACTGTCGGCGTGACAATTCCCGACGCTACCAGCAGCACCACAGCCACGGGCAACTCAAAGGCCATGCCAAAAGCCATCACGAATGTCATGGTGAACCCCAGCCAGGCACCGATATCCGTCATCACCGCCACCCCTTGCGGGGCCACCGAGATAAAGAACGCAAACAACAGCGGCATGACCACAAACCAGGCGAACACGGCACCGAAATAGAACAACAGCACGCTGGCAAACAACAGCGGGCGCGCAAAACGCTTCTCACGCCGATAAAGCCCTGGTGATACAAAGCTCCAGCATTGGTGCAGTAAAAACGGCATGGCCAATAACATGCTCAGGTACAACGCCAACTTGAAGGGCACCAGAAAAGGCCCGGTTACATCAGTGGCGATCATGCTGCCGCCTTCGGGCAGCGCCTGCATCAACGGCTGCGCCAGCAGGGTATAAATGTCCCCGGCAAACATGAACAAGGGGATGAAAATCAACACAACAGCAACGACTGAGCGCAACAGTCGCTGGCGCAGTTCCAGCAAATGCCGGGTCAGCGGCATGGAATTCATGATGACTCCATTTTCTTCGCCGACCCATTTTCCTCCATGGGGGGCTTATCGACAGGCTCTTGTTGCAATAACGCCAACTCTCGCTGGATCTTGTCACGGCGTTCTTTCATATCCAGATTGCGCGCTTCGCTTTCCAGCTGTTGCTGCACCTGCTTCATCATTGCGCGGCCTTTACCCAGCCACTGCCCCAGAGTGCGCACCAGCCTGGGTAGCTTTTCCGGCCCCAGCACCACCAGCGCGATCACACAGACCAGCAGCACTTCCATGAACCCGAAATCGAGCATGACTCTCAGCTCCGCATGGTGTCTTTCTGAGAGTCCAGATCACTGGACACCAATGACGCCGAATCCTCCTGTTCCGCTTGCAGGCTTTTCTCGCCATCCTTGACCGCATCCCGGAAGCCCTTGAAAGCGCCCCCCAGATCAGAACCAAGACTACGGATTCGTTTGGTACCAAACAGCATGATGACGATGACCAGAACAATAAGAAGTTGCCAGAGGCTGATACCGGAAAGCATGTTTTTCACCTGCGTTTGTCTGATGGGATATGACGAACATTGTCCCGACTCCGCATGACTCCGCGATGACAGCAACGCGCTATCTCAGTGACGCTTTGACTTTAAAAAACACAACCCGGAACGAAAAAAGCCGCCCACAATGTGGGCGGCTTTTTTCGTTAGATTGCCGACTTACAGTGCGATTTCCCCGCCATCTTCACGGGTGATCACGATAGTGGCAGAGCGGGGACGGCTGACACCATTACCTAGTGACAGGGCATCACCGTTCGGGTTTGGCCAGGTACTTACATCCGTATTGAAGTTGGCGGCAGAACCGCCCTCGCCGGGATGCTGCACGTTGATGAACAGGCTACGGGCATCCGGAGTCATGGTGATACCCGTAATTTCACAGCCTTTCGGGCCAACCAGGAAACGGCGAAGATCCACCGCCGATGCATCCTTGCCTACGAAGGTAGTATTTTCCTCAGCCCCAAAATCATTGCTAAAGGTAAGCATGCCGCCGTCACCGACCTCGCCCGGTATAGCCACCAGCATCTGGTTGTTCACCGTATCGCGATAGGCTCCATCATCGGTCTGGATCCACAGCAAGCCACGCTGATCGAAGTACAAGCCATCCGGGCTGGAGAAATCATTATCCGCGGTCAGGCCGGACAAGTTAATGCTCTGGGCATCCTTGTCGGCAGGGGCACCGAACAGGAACACATCCCAATCGAAGCTGATGGCACCATGATCGCCACCCTCTTCGCGCCAGCGGATAATGTGACCGTTGGGGTTACCGCCCGAACCGCCATAGGTGCGCGGATTGACGCCATCAACGGTCTCCGGAGTACGATTTCTGCCGCTGTTGTTGGTCAGGGTCAGATAGCATTCACCATTCACCGGGTTGACCGCCGCCCACTCCGGGCGATCCATCTTGGTCGCACCAACATGGTCTGCGGCAAGACGGGTCGCCAGGATTACATCACCCTGACTGGAGAAGGGGTAAAGGGGATTCGCTGCATCCAGCCCGTTCACTCCGAAGCTCAGCTCTTTCCACTCGCCGGTGCCATCATTGTTGAACACCGCCACATACAGCTTGCCGTCATCCAGATATTTGTTGCCCGCAGTGGTTCCCATACCCACATCAGCGGGGTCCCAGCTGGCAGCGCTGACAAACTTATAGAGATATTCGTTGCGGGAATCATCGCCCATGTAATACACCAGCGGCTTGCCGGCTTCGGCGGGAGCGAAGATGGCGCCTTCATGGCCAAAGCGGCCCATGGCAGTCCGCTTGACCGGTTTGCTGGCGGTATCGAAAGGATCCACCTCGACAATATAGCCAAAGGTGTTTGGCTCATTGCGGAAATCATCCGTGGCCGCGGCACCGGTCACACTGATATTGAATCGCTGGTACATGTCGCCGGCAACGGTGTCCCATTCCCGATAAGAGAAACCCTTGCTCACCAGCCCCATGCCGTAGCGCGCGAACAGGTCATTCTCGACCGCACTACGCGCATCAGACGCGTCGTTGCGATTGAAATACGAAAACCAGTTTTCCTCACAGGTCAGGTAGGTACCCCAGGGAGTGCGGCCACTGGCGCAGTTATTGAGGGTGCCGAACCCCTTGTCACCGGCAGGGCTGAGCTTGGTTTTCAATGCTTCCAGGCCCGCGCAAGGCCCGGAAATGACAGCTTCCGTGGCACCGGTAACCCGACGATTGAAGGCGGAGTCTTTGACGTAACTCCACTGACCATCCTGCTTGACCACTTCCAGGCAGGCCACACCGTGAGCAAGGATCTCCCGGTCAATCTCCACCTGCGGGCGGGCACCACCGTTATCGGCAGCATCAGTCACCCCGTTCTCGTGCAGGGTGCTATCTTCCAGGTTCTCGTGGTTCATGCACAGCACGCCACGCTCTGACGCATTCGGGTCCCAGACACCCTCGGCCCCCAGGCCGAAGAACTCCATGCCGTCGTGCTCATCGCCGGAGCGCTTGTCGAAGTCTTCACCGCTACCATCGTTCTGATAATCCGCGATATCGGAAAACAGCGCATCCCCCTTGGCGATCAGAACACTGGCCTGGTAGCCATCAGGCAGCACCACCCGATCCTCCAGTGACCGCGGAACCGCCGCAAAGCCCAGCTCGGCAGGCATCTCGCCACCCGCATCACCGTCATTGCGACGATTGCTGCTGTCGCCTCCACAGGCCACCAGGCTGGCACCTGCCACCATGGTGGCAGCGGTAGCGCCGCCGCGCAGAATCTGGCGACGGGAAAGGTGCTGCTCCAGAACGGTGTTGATGGTGGTGTTATCGGAACGATTGCTGTCTTCTACGGGATGGTGGCCCATCTCTGTTCTCCCTGTTTCTGTTTTCGTTGCCTGCCTGCAGCCGGGGTAACCGGCCACTGAGTCGGTGAAAGTACGCAAACGAGGTTAGGCAGAACGAATGACAAAAAGGGGTACAGACCATGTCATTTTCAATGCATGGATATGTCTATCAAAAGACAGTCGGTACGGTGGATGATCAGGGTAGAACAGGAGGACGCGCAAAAGCGCGAACCGTCACGCCACCAGATACCCGGCAGGCATCGGCGACGTGACGGAAAGGGCTGTCAGGAGAACGGGTGCCGCTTGATGATGGTTTCCACCCGGTCCGGGCCGGTGGAAATAATATCAATGGGCGCGCCTGTCACTTCTTCGATCCGCTTGAGGTAGGCCACCGCATTGGCTGGCAGGTCATCCACGGATTTGGCACCCAGGGTGGACTCGGTCCAGCCGGGCAGGCTTTCGTAAACCGGTTTCACTTCTTCGTAGCTATCCGCATCCCAGGCGCAGGTGAGGGAGTTGCCTTCCGCATCCTGATAGCCGATACAGATATTCACTTCTTCCAGACCGTCGAGCACGTCCAGCTTGGTCAGACACAGGCCGGTAATGGAGTTGATCTGGATGGAGCGCTTCAGAGCCACCGCATCGAACCAGCCACAACGGCGGGCACGCCCGGTGGTGGAACCGAACTCGTGGCCTTTCTCTGCCAGGTAACGGCCATTCTCATCGAACAACTCGGTGGGGAAAGGACCGCTGCCTACCCGGGTGGTGTAGGCCTTGGTGATGCCCAGCACATAGTCCAGATACAGCGGGCCGAAACCGGTGCCGGTGGCGGCGCCACCAGCGGTGGTGTTGGAGCTGGTCACATAGGGATAGGTGCCGTGATCGATATCCAGCAGGGTGCCCTGGGCGCCTTCGAACATGATGTTCTCGTTGCGCTCACGGGCGCCGTGGAGCACGGTGGTCACGTCGGTGACCATGCTGCGTACGTCCTCGCCCATGGCCAGGGTTTCATCCAGGGTTTTCTGGAAGTCCACCGGCTCGGCATTGTAGTAACTGCGCAGCACAAAATTATGGTAGTCCATCACTTCGCCGAGCTTGGCGGCAAAGCGCTCGCGGGAATAGACATCCCCCAGGCGCAGGCCACGACGGGCCACCTTGTCTTCATAGGCCGGGCCGATACCACGACCGGTGGTACCGATCTTCTTGTTGCCACGGGCCGCTTCCCGGGCCTGATCCAGTGCCACGTGCACCGGCAGGATCAGCGGGCAGGAGGCAGAAAGGCGCAGACGCTCACGCACCGGCACGCCATTGTCTTCCAGGCCGCCGATTTCCTTGAGCAGGGCATCTAGGGCCAGCACCACACCATTGCCGATCAGGCACTGAACGTCATCGCGCAAAATGCCGGAAGGAATCAGATGCAGGACGGTTTTCTTGCCATCGATCACCAGGGTATGGCCGGCATTGTGACCACCCTGAAAACGGGCCACCAGAGAGGCCTGATCGGTAAGCAGATCGACGATCTTGCCCTTGCCTTCATCACCCCACTGGGTGCCGAGAATGACTACGTTCTTACCCATGATTGCTAGCTGCCGTGTTGAGTTATAACAAACGCTTGCACGCGACCCGCTTAACGGGGCACGCACGATCTTTATCGCAGGAGCCGTGCTCGCATGACAAACGCCCTCGCAAGCAGGTTCGCCATGCAAGCATGGCTCCTACGGGTTCAGTCGATATCCTTGATGACCCAGTCGCTGCCTTCTGACACCAGCTTGCGCTGACAGCCCAGTTCCTGCGGGTCATTGTCTGCTCCAGTCAGAGCCAGGACCACCCGCTCACCGGTACCTCGCAGCTCGTTCACCCGGGCAACAAAAGCGGCATCCTGCAAGGAGCCCTCCGCCAGAATGCCACTCAGAGCAGCAGCGTCAGTGCGCGCCGCGAGCATTTTCAGGTCGGCGCTGAACCCGGTCGCCGGCCGGGCGCGCCCGAACACTTCACCGATATGGTCATAACGGCCGCCCTTGGCCACCGGCTCGCTCTCGCCGGGTAGGTAGGCGGCGAACACACAGCCGGTGTGGTAGTGATAGCCACGCAATTCGCCCAGATCCAGATGCAGTGTTACACCCCGGGCATCCAGCACTCCGGCCAGCACCGCCAGTTCATCCAGCGCCGCCACAGCACCGGGAAAATCACCGAGCAGGGCGCGAGCCTGATCAATCACTTCCACGCCTCCTGCCAACCAGGGCAGAGCCGCCAGGGCGTGGGCAGCAGGCGCCGGCAGATCGCGTTCTGCCAGGAAGGCATCCAGCTCCACTCGCGCCTTGCGCACGTAAATGTCTTCCAGCTGACTTTGCTCGGCATCGCTCAGGTCACAGGCATCCAGCAGCCCACGGAACAGGCCCACATGGCCAAGATCCAGCACCACCTGGTCGGCCACACCGGCCAGCGCCAGGGTATCCAGCAGCAGGCTCATCACTTCCAGATCGCTGTCGCTGCCGGCATGACCAAACAGCTCGACACCAAGCTGGTAAGGCAGACGGGTGGCACCAGCCACCGCCGGACGAGTGCGCAATGCGCTGGAGCAGTAGCAAAGGCGGGAGGGGGCCGAACGGCGCAGGCTGTGGGCATCCATCCGCGCCACCTGGGGGGTGATATCCGCGCGCACGCCCATCAGACGGCCAGTCAGTTGATCGGTAATCTTGAAGGTTTCCCGTTCCAGATCACGACCGGCGCCGTTGAGCAGGGATTCGAGGAATTCGATCAGTGGCGGGAATACCAGCTCATAGCCCCAGCGCTGGTAAAGATCCAGCGTCTGCCGGCGTAATTGCTCAATGGCCCGGGCTCGCCCCGGGAGAACCTCTTCTACCCCGTCGGGCAGTAGCCACTGTTCTTCCTGGTTCATCATTTACGACCGCATCAGTAGTAACAGGCCGGCACCCAGTATCATCAGCACCAGCCCCAGAATTCTCAGTGTTCGCCCGGGCATCCGGGCAACCTGCAGCGCTGCCTCACGCGCACGATTAGGCGCCAGAAACAGCGGAATGCCCTCTATGACCAGTACCAGGCACAGGGCCTTGATCAATAAGCCTAAATCCATTGTTCCTGCCAGACAGCCACAAAAAAACCGGGAGCCTCGGCCCCCGGTTGCAGCATTCTACCACGGTCGCCCGGCGGCAGATAGGTTCCGGGCGACCCATCATCGACAGGCTGACAAGGCGCCAGAAACGGGCCTTCGGGCTAGTCCTGGCTAACCCTTACGTCATAGCTGACAACCCCCTGCCCGCCGGGTTGCAGCTCGCCGGTAAACTGCCATTGCAGGCCACCCTGATAGCCACTGCCATTGCTGCCATCCGGGGCGGACAGGGCACAGGCGCTGAGCGCTGCCGGCAATGCAGCAGGGCAAGTCGCCGCCGCATTGAGGGCGCTGAAGGCCGGGGTGCTGTCTGTGACGATAACCTCGGTCAGGGGATTGCTTCCCTGATTACGGAATATCAGCCGGTAGCGCAACACATCCCCCGGCGCCGCCTGGTTGGCTGTGGTGTCGGTCGCGTCCACATCATCGCCGGTATTGGCGATGCCATCCGGACCAATATTGCGCACCTGCTTTTCCAGCTGTAGCTGGCCGGCAGCCAGCCGGGTCGTATCCGTCACCTGCGCAGTGGCCTGGAACGCGGTGCCGGTATAGGTCTGGGTAGCGGAAAGCGGGCGGCTGTGGAGCGCCTCCACCGGTGCATCCGCAGGTGCAAACACTTTGGCCAGCAGGCACAGCCGGTCACCCGCCGTCACATTGACACCGACGAGAGGCAAGGAGGCATCCGCGCCGTCCAGTTCGCCGTTACAATTGTCATCACGATACAGCGCATCGTTCCAGGCGGGTGCCGCCGGGCTGGTGGTAGGCGCTTCCAGGGCAAAGTCCACGCTGCCTGCACTACGGGCGGTAAAGCGGTGACTATAGAAACGGCTGCCGCCCGGTGCGACCACACCCTGCTGATCCGGCTCCAGTATGGGCAGGCCGGCATCACCAAATAAAATGCCATCCCAGACAGTGCCAGTGGGAGGCACCGTCAGGGTCATAACATCGTCATTGGCGGCACCGGTATTGATACCGGCACCGGCGCTGCCGCTGTTCTCGGAAACCGACAGCAAACCATTCGGAGTGGCCACCACCAGACAGGCGTTCTTGCCCACATCCGCCTGAGCCGCCACCAGCTGCCAAGCGCCATCTCCGTCCGTGGTGGCTACCGCCAGCACTGGGTCGCCGGCAGAACATTCACCATTATTGTCCACGTCGTGATAGAGGGTTACCGGCACGTTCGGCAACCCGGGCTCATCCAGCCCTTTCTGGCCATCGTGGGCTGTTGCCCCAACGCCGTTGTCCTCAAATACCCAGCCGGACAATGGCCCGGCGGTAGCCGCCGGGGCCACCGTTACCTTGTAGTCTTCCACTTCGCCGCCCATGACCAGCAGGCCACCCGCAGGCACATCCGGGGTATTGGCGAAACGGAAGCGGGCGTAGGTATCGCCCACAAAGGCTCCCGGAGGGACAAACACATTCAGCCGGATCTCACCCGCCGCCGGGTTGGTATCTTCCGGGCCATTGTCCCGCACGTTGAGAGCCACCTGCTCACCAGCATCATTCAGATCGCTGTCGCGGTTCCAGTCGATCCAGCCTTGCAGATAACCCTGCCCCACTGAGGTCTCGGTAACGATAATGTCCAGAGTCGCATTACTGCCCGGCACTAACGAGGAGAAGGCAACACCCTCTTCTTCCGGACCGTCCGCATCGGCGTTGGCTGAATTCTGGTCCGCCTCCTCAGGGCCCGGCGGAATCACGCCCAGATAAGGCTCAGGAGCGGCCAGGGTGGCCAGAGGAATAGTATTGATATCGGTATCTGTGGTCGGCTTGCCGCCACCCTGGGCCACCCGGGAGGCAAAATGGCCACCACTTTCAGGATAGCCGCCGGCAATATCACCGTGATCTTTCTGGATAAACACGCCGAATGCCAATGCCTGGCCGCCACCGGTATTGATGGTATGCCTGGTGGTCATGACGCCCTGCGTCATTGCCAGAAAGCTGCCCACGCCATTGCCAGGCAAACTGGACAACAGCATCCTCTCACCACCATTTTCAAAACGCATTTGCAGATCGTTGGTCCCCGGGGCAACGGCAAATAGCTCCCATGGACCGCCATTGGTTTCCGAGATAATGGATTCACCATTATCCGTATCTTCCGCATCAGCGATGATAATCTCAGCGGATATCGGATCACCTTGAAGAAAAACCTCCCAATCGATCCGGAATGAAGGATTGGTATTGTCAACATTCCCCAACCCGATGGGATTCACCCCTACATAAAGGTCATCAAGGAGATCACCCGTCCAGCTACCCGTCACATAAGGCTCAATCGGCGACGTGATATCCGACACTGTGGCGCGAATTTCAACGGGACCGTACACCCAGCTTTTCAGGATCACATCCGAGGTCTGGAAAACGCTTTTCCCCAGACAGTTCCAGTCCAGCCAGTAGATTGCGTCCCGGAAAGGGCCATTGCCACCAGAAGCGATCCCTCCACCGGAAGCGGACGAGCCCGCCTCACAGAGGGAAACAGAGCGAGAGGTAATCAAATAGTCCTCAACCTCACCATCCGGTGCACCTCCCGTTGCATCCAGCTCCTGCACGGACGACCAACGGAAGCGGGCATAGGTGTCACCCTCTACGACGGTGCCACTGGGTGCCGCTGTCACCAGGATAATGCCGTCGCCATCCTCATCCTGGAGGTCAGTGGCGATACGCTCTTGTGGGTCGTCGAAAACACCGTCGCCATTCCAGTCAACCCAGGCCTGCAGGTAACCATCATCACCGGAAACCGAGACTTCGATGGGAGTCAGATTGGGCAGCGCTCCAGGAAAGATCACACCATCATCGAAACTGTCAGCGGCAGCATCCTCATCGTCATAGCTCAGGGCATCCGGTGACACCTCATCACCCAGTTGCAGATTTGAGCCGAGGATATGTGATGGCTCACCAAAACTGATTGGGGCATCACCATAATCTACCAGCACCTGTGGCGGCGCACTGGTGACACAGATTTTCTGCAAGTTTGAAGAGCCACCCGTGGATGCGGTGAATCCAAAATATACGTTGGGATCACCGGAAAAAACCGTGTTAACAAAGTCCACATTCACCGTGGACGTCAGATTGCCATCAAAAAAATACTGCAGCTGATCACTAACCGGATCCCAGTTCAACTGAACGGTATGCCAGTTACCGTCCTCTATATTCCCAAGATCTTCCACGGAACTATAAAGACTGGCAGCACCACCACCGGATGAATTCGCATAATTTTCGGGGTTATAAATAGCAGTATGATCGTTAGCAATATCGCCGTAACCGCTGCCGTTATCATAGGTATCAAACTCAACGGCAACAGCAGGATTGAGCCCGCCCACGCCCAACGCGCCACCAAACACACCCGTAGCACTATTCCCCGCAGGATCATTCTGAAACGCAAACGCTATACCATCAGCCCCTGCAGCATTCTTGGTACCCAGATAGACGGAAAACTCAACAGTAAACGCTGAAAGCAAACTGATGCGTTCATTAGACCACGCCGAGCCCGCCTGATTGCCCAAATCTTGCGTTAACGTGATTTCCCCCGTGCCATTATCCCTGGTTGCAGAGCCACTTAACTGCATGCTCGTAGACACAGGAAGATCACAGAACAGAGAGCTCAACGTTATCGCGTAATCTTCTACCTCACCATCATCTGGGCTGTTACCAACCCCTGGATCCGGCGATTGTGTGAACTTGAACCTGGCATAACTGTTTCCATCCGAAATAGCCGACGGAACCGATACCGGAATAGCCGTTTCCGTAACAAAGTTACTGGAGCCTGCACCGCTGACCGTCTCACCATTATTTTCAATATAAACATTGCTTGCTGCCCGCTCCCCGGGATCGGAGAAGTCACCATCACGATTCCAGTCGAACCAGGCATTTAAATAACCACTTCCGTAAGTGGAAACGTCAATATCAACATCTTCATCAGGCACAAAAACCCGACCATCCAGAACATTGCCAGCAACGGAAATGCCATCTTCATCATCAAAATTGACAACCGCCCCACCAGCACCATCAGTGTCATCACCCCGCGCATCAGCGCTTTGTTGCTGCGCACCATCGCTGTCTGGCACCAGGCCTCTGCCAAGCCCTAACCGGCTGGAAATTGATTGGCGCGATGATGGATACGCAGCCGGGGTATCACCATAATCCGTATTGCTTTCGATAAGATCCTCAAAATCATCGACCCTGAAGGAAATAAAGTACCCTCTATACGACCCCAGACCTGAATTGTTGCCATAGGCGTTATCGTTTTGAATACGAATGTCGGCTGTTGATGTTCCTACAAAAACCACACTGGCGCGGCATTCCGGGTCGACCGAATTGCTATCATCCGTACAGTTACCAGAAGTTCTTCCTTGAATGCGAGTATTGTAGTTGCCGCCAAAATACGAGCCGGAAAGAACAGATGTCTGCGAATTTTCTGATACGTAGGATTGAGTAGCAGGACCGGTATTGAAGTACAGGTCATCTGTGGAAGTGCCTGAAGATGAATCCAGATCGAACCCGGTGACGATCAAGCGATCAACTTCTACAGGGGTTGAGGTTCCTGCCCGCACCAGTGTTAAGCGCATATCTACATGGGCCGCATTGTCTGCAAAATCCTGATCGTTGATATACACTTCCAGAACTTGATTGCCGACACCGACGCAACTTGGTCGCCCCCCTCCTGGCGAATGCTCATTATCTTCGCTCAAGACGTCGACAAGCAGATCCAGGGGCTGCCCTTCATACGTGGTATTGGTACCAAACCGGTAGCTGGCCACTCCACAATCCTGGCCAGATGTAACACTTCTCGTTCCACTCAGAGGAACACTGACGCCCCATGCCTGTTGACTTAAAAAAAACGATATCAACAGGACAAAAAACACCCCGCACGGCATACCCGCTAAAAAAGGATTGTTGTAAGAAGGGTTTCTGTGAGCCATTTTCATTCCACCCGTAAGCCGAAAATCAGCATGGCGGCTTCGCCGGGACCCAGCAACCCAATCTCGGCAGACACATCGCCAGTGGCTGCATCCGCTGGTTCCACCACGCTGCAAACACCCGCCGGGGCTTCACAGCTGGTTGCTGCTGCCAACATGCTGGTGAATGGCTGGGTACGATCGTTGATGATGACCTGATACATAGGCTCCGCGCCGGTGTTGGTGGCGGTCAGACGATAAATGACGCACTGCTCGCCGGGAGTCACTTCGAAGCGAGTGAAGACAAAACAGTTGTCGCCGCTGCATGCGCCAGGGCCATCGGGAATACCATCGCAATCCGCATCCAGGGCTTGCTCCTTGGTGATGGCCACGTCGGTGTTGTTGGTTGTAGTGGTATCCGTTGCGGAATCGCTAACACTTTGGCTGGCGCCCTCAGCGTTAGCGGTGAGCGTTTTCACATTGGTGATGCCGAAGGCCACGGAGGCCGGAGCAAACACCTTGGAAAAAATAGCCAGGCTTTCACCCACATCCAGAACGCCATCGGCGCCAGCCGTCTGCAGTGCCACGCCATCTCCGATTACCGTATCTGTCGGGCCCCAGACACCATCGCCGTTACTGTCTTCATAGAGCACCACGGACCAGCCATCGTCGGACGCCGCATCCGGGGTGCCCGAAAGCAGCACATTGCTGAGCGGCACATTGCCGGTGTTGGCCAGTTGATGGGTATAGACCACCGAGCTTCCCGGCTCTACCTGCCCCACCTGATCCGGGGTCAGGGCCAGGGCGGGGCCAGCCACCACGGCCACCGCATCCAGCTTGATATCGCTGGCGCCGCTGGTCGGCGACAAGGCACGGAAATACAGATTTAGGGTATCGCCGCCCTGTGCGTTTGCCGGTGCGGTTACCCGGGCACAGATCCGACGATTGTCGCTGGCAGGGATCAGCCCGGTGTTGTTAAGCACCGCGCCCAGTGAGCTGCAATCGCCGTTGCCACCGTCGCGATAAAAACTCACCTGCCAACCTGCGGGTAACTGCCCGGGGGCAAAATCCATGTCGCTGACCGCCAGGACATAAGAGTCCTGCCGCGCGCCGGTGTTATTAACCACCAGCTGCAGTATGGCCTGTTCCCCCGGGGCCACATTAACTGTCTGAACCGGCGCCGCCTCCGGGCCCGCTCCTTCACCGGGGGCACCGCCATTCACCGGCACATCATTGGTCAGATCCACGCTGTTGGCGAGAATGCTGAGGAGGATATCGCTGACCGCGTTAGTGACCTGAGGGTCGGTGACAGAACGCGCCATCTTGGTGACTTCAAAGGGACCGCCCAGGGCATCCGGAGGCAGGGTGGCCTGCATTACCACGCGCACCCCACAGGCCAAGTTAATGCTGTCGGTCACGAAGCGGGGCGGACACTGGCCACCGGCATCCGGCAGCGGGATCGGCCCGGTATCAGCAACACCATTGCCATCGGTATCCACCAATGGCGTACCACCGTCGCTTTTGTACAACTGGAACACGGTACCCGCCGGGAAGGGCGTGGCCAGAGGCGCGCCAAGTCGATCCTCCGCCGGGTCCACCAGAACATCGAAAGTGTCTTCGCCATCGCCCCGGTTCCAGATCACGTTGCTGAACGATGCCACTCCACCCTGCCCCAGGCTGGCCAACTCCACCCGGTTACCGGTGTTGCTACTATCATCCTCGCCGGTCAGGCTATCGGATTCGCTGTTGTTGGCCACCACGGCGGGCAGCAGAGCTCGCTCGATAATCCGGTAATCCACGGTGTTGCTATCAAAGGGCCCAAAGGCATTGCTGCCGTCGCCATTCTGATAATTCAGCGTTGCCAGGTTGCGCACCCGGTCGCCGGCGGCCAGCCCTGCATCAATATTGACGTCAAAGGCCAGGGAACCCACCGCTCCCGGTGGCAGCTGGGCAATGACAGCACGAACCCGATCATGGCAGTCGCTGTTTGCCGCACCGGTATCGTAGGCACAGTAATCGATCAGGTCCGGGGCACTACCCTGGCTGCCATCGTCACCGTCATCGGTCAGCACGGTGGCGCCGCTAACAGTCCAGCGTGCCGAACCCGGCACATAGGTCATTCCCGCATTTACACCGTCCACGGAAATCTGCGGCAGCAGATCCTCGATTTCCACTTGGGTGGCAACCTGATCGGACGGATTGCGATAGGCCAGGGTCACCGTAACCGGCCCTGAGGGCGAGCGACCCTGGCGAACACTGAGGGATTTGACCACTTCCAGCACCGGCCCCTCGATCAGGTTGATGGTGTCGGTATTGGCTGCCGTCAGGGCGGCATTGCTGTTGCTGGTAGCGGTGACGTCCAGCGACAGGGACTGCCCGCTAATGGCCACGCCGCTCACCTCGGCTTCGATGACCAGCGCAAAGCTGTCACCGGCCAACAAGTCCGGGGTCGGGGAATCCCAGCAGCCATCGGGATCAGTATGGGTAAACAGGGGGGCGCCGCTGTCCGCTTGACCATCGCCATTGGCATCCGGGAATACAGACCAGGCAGCGACATCCGCATCGATGCTGCCCAAACAGAGCTGGTAGCGATCCCGGCCATTACCGGTATTGGTCAGGGTGTGGGGGAAATACACCACGCCCCCCGGCAGCGACGGCTTGCTTTGCGCGCTGACCAGTTCGATGCCGGGCACCGCCTGTATCAGAGTTTCCACCAGGTTGGAGGTGACACGCTGGGTCTCGGCCAGCACAGAACAGTCATCATCCAGACAGGCCCGGTAACTGGCCGATGCCTGATTCTTGATAACAGTTCCCGCCGTCGGTGCCGCCGCCTTAACTGCCACGGCAGTCAACAGCAGCAATACTATACCCAGAGACTTGCGCGTCACTTTCATCCCGTTACCTCACCGGCTCGGGTGCCACGAAACTGTCGCCGCCGCTGCCCTGGAAATCAACCCGCAATACCAGCGGACGACCTTGCGCATCCAGTGGCATCAACTCAACCCGCCGATTGACGATGCGATCCTGCTCGCTGTCGCTGGGCAGGATCGGCAGTTCCTTACCTAGCGGTGCCTTTTTGATTCGCGAGGAATCCAAGCCATTTTCCTGCAGGTAATCGCTGACCTGATCCATACGCTTTTCGGCCAGCTCACGGTTATAAACCCTGCCTCCCAACTGATCGGTAAAGGCCTGGATACTGATTTGCAACGCCGGATATTGCTTCAGAATGACAAGATTGCGGTCGAGACGCGTCACTTCATCCTCAATCAGACCGTACTCATCAAAACCGAAATACACCGCCGGTTCCCAGAGCTGACCTTTCGATTGGGACGCCAGCGCCGTGACCATCACCATGCCGGTGTCAGTCACGGTGGCTTTTACCGGACACACTTCTTCGTACTCGGCATACAGTGCCTCGGTACTGACACAGCCAGACAAACCTGCCGCCAGCATCATGTATGCCGCCATGACCAAACGGTTCATCGCGCGTCTCCCATATAACTGCGCTGGCCGGCAGCCTTGCTGCCCAGCCAACCCAGATCATCTTCATCAAACTTGTATTCCAGGCCGATATACAGCCCTTCCACGTTGTAGCCTTCCGGATCAAGATCATCGTCGCGGAAACCGGAAAAGTTGTAACCCACGCCCATGCGCAGATTGCGACGAACCAGGGCATTCACCCCCACCCCGTAGCTGTAACGTCGCTCGCTGACACCTTCAGTGGTCAACGCGCCTCCATGCAGATCCAGATCAAAACGGCGGGAAATGTCCCAGATAATACGACCATCGGCCACATAGGCATCGGTATCCACATCCAGATTGCCCAGCTCGGTCTGCTGCCACTTTGCACCAATGCGGCCGGAGAAAATCCAGTCGTCATGGGGCTGGAAATTATGGTGGTTGGAGACAATGTGTACGCGCCGATCACTGGCGGCTTCGCCGCCCCATTGGGTTTTCCATTTGTACATGAACAGCATGTGGTGGCGATTATCCAGACGCGGGCGGCGAGCCATGCCCAGGGTGACAATATTGTCGCCCTGCTTGGGCTGGCCATCGAAGTATTGTAGCCGCAGGTCGTCACGCACTACGGCAGACCAGTCCAGATTGACGCGCCAGATGTCGGTAGCACTGAAGCCGTAGTAGGTACGCTCATCACCCAAGCGGGTTTCCACCCGCGCCAGAGTACGGCGATTAGGATTGCGTTTGTCTTCTGCCGCCAAGGAAAGAGCGGTGGAATCCTGACTGGTATTACCTTCCAGGGTTTCAATCCATTCCGCCGACGGGCTGAAAGTCAGACCCGGCTCGATTTCAAAGTGCGAACGCACCCCGTTGGCTGCTGCAACATCACGACCGTCCTGCGCACCGCGCAGGCGGTACTCGGAAAATACATCGGTGCTACGACTGAGCGCGGAGCGTACGCCGAAGGTGAACTGGCGGGTCTCCACGTCGTTGTTCAGCAGGTTGACTCCACTGAGACTGTTGATCAGCTCATAGCGGCTGTAGAGGCTGGTCTTGTCGGTAATCCCCAGATCCGCATCGGCGGCAATACGGCGACGATCACGGTCATTGAAGGCCTGCTCGTATTCCGAGCCCACGGTCAACGGCTTGCCGAACAGGCGCGTCCCCTGGCTGGCACCCAGAACCCAGGTTGCGAAGCGGTCTTCCCCTTGGTCATCTTTCTGCTCGATGCCCCGGGCCCCGGCACGTAACTGGGTGGCACCGATCTGTTTCTTGCCGATCAGACCCAGGCTACTTTGCGCGTCGTCGTTTTCCAGGGACTGGGAATGCACGGCTTCCACCTGGGCGGACAGACTGCGCGACAGCACCTGCTCGTGATCCAGACGCATTTCTTCGCGGGATTCAGCAATGCCCGCCGCCGGATTACGGAAACCCTCTTCCGCCCGGGCCCAGCGAAGATCGGTGCTGGAGCCATCCTGCCAGCGCCATTGGCTGCCCAGGCTGATCGCCCCACCTTCGCTATCGTCATCATTGTTTTCCATGGTGGCTGACGACGCATAAATACTGTTCTGATCGGTGAGGGCGTACTCCGCAGCCACGCTACTCAGGTCGAAGCCTTCGCTTTCATGCTCGTCGCGGGTGCGGCTGGCGCTGACAGTCAGTTTGTCACTGAGTTGGTAGCGGAAGCGGGCGCCCAGTACGTTGTACTCCTCGGCATCAGAGGCTTCCACGTTATAGCTGGCACGAATGAATACCGGATTCAGGTTTTCATCCACGGTGGGAATGACGTCATGAAAACGGATATCGCCAGTGAAGTAATTCACCGAGTAATCCACGTAACGGGTCAGTGGCTGAGTGGAAATCACCAGCCCCGGATTGCCGCGATCGCGGACAATCAGCTCCAGGGTTTCACTGTCGCGAGCCGGACGATTGGCCAGGGTGAACAGCAAGGCGGTACCGTTACCGGGAATTTCCTCACTGACTTGTTCGTATTCCGGCCGGGCACCGAACACCTGGAAGCGGGCCTGGTCATTTTCGTAAATGGCATTCAGGCCGGTGAGGGTACGCTGCACCCGACCAAGATCCTGGAAGTCGTAATTGGGGTCGGTCAGGTAGTCGCCCCATAACAGACTGCTGCGATCCTTTTCCAGCTTGGCGTACAGCTTGCTGCGGCTGCGGGCATCATAACCACGCACCGAAGCATCACCGGCAATGGGATAGGAGTCTGACGGGTTCAGGTCGCGGCGGATCTCTTCATCATCATCCAGATCATTATCCGTATCGTAGGCCAGCGTCAGGTGAGCACCACCGCGCACTGCCCCCTTGAGGAAAACGGCACCGTTGGCATCCAGACCTTCTTCAGGCAGTGAATCGCCAATCTCCGTGGGCGCATTGCCGTTATCGCGCAGATTGCCACCAAAGCCCTGACGCAATTGCACATAGCCGGTGGCGACCAGAGGCCGCATGGGCGCTATCTGTTCCACTCGCGCCGTGGCGACAAAATCTTCCACCAGGGCACGCAAGCGGATCGGCCCGGTGTATTCGGTGCTGCGCAGATGAGCAAGGCCTTCGCCATCATCCACCCGAATCTGGTGACCCGGGTTATCCGGCTGCAAATCCTCTTCCAGCCAGGCACCCTTGTCGTTTTCCAGCGTCACGAAGTAGGTGCCGCGTGCCGGATTGCCACGGGCATCCTGCATCAGTACCCGAATCGCCAGGGTGGACCGGCCCCCGTCTGCCGCCAGCGTGGTCTCTTGCGGTTCCAGCGTCAGGCTCCGCGGCGCCTCCGGGCGCAGAATCTCGGCACTGGCCAGCACCCGCTCGTTGCCAAAAGGATCCAGCGCACGGACTTCCACCTGGTTATCGCCTTCCTCCAGAGGGACCCCGTACCAGCTCAGCACCTGGGCTTTTTCACGACGGTTAAGCACCTGCTCACCCAATTGGCTGCTCGGCACCTTTTTATCGTTCACATAGAGGTCAGGCTCCACCCCCGCACGCACCACGGCCTGCAGACGACCGTCGCGACTGATGCCATCGCGTGGCCACAGCCAGGTGCCGGCCACTGCCTGCTCCCGGGTGACGGTGGCCGCCACTTCCTTGGTGGCTCCCATCTGGGCTTGCTCGGCAACCGGCCGGGTCTGCTCTGCCCGTGGTGCCGGTTGGCTGCGGCTTACCTGCTCCCAGGCCTCTGCCAGATTGGCATCACCGGTCTGGGTGTAGACGCCGCTACCCAGGTCGCCGCTGCCATCCGCCTGGCGCAAGCGATTGTTCACGTTGTTCTCTCGCAGCGGATCGAAACGGGCCGCTTCATCGAGCATCCAGTCACCGGACAGGGAGGCATTACGGGCCTTCAGGTTTTCGACGATGGCATCACGCTGATCCGCCGATGGACACATGGCGGCAAAGTCCGCACGGTGATATTCGCCGGGCCGCAGATCCAGAAAACGGCTTTGCGGATCGGCGGCATGACGGTTATCGATGGGCTTGAGCTTGAGGCCCTCCGGCAACGTCAGCGGGTCCACCTTGATGGTGTGCAGCCCCGGGCGCAGGCCATAAAGGCTGTACTGGCCGTTTTCATCGGTGATCACCCAGGAGCCGTCGGACAGGTAAAGCTTCACCCCGCCCACCGGGTATTCGCCGTCGTTCTGCAGGTTATTACAGTCGTTGTCCACGTAGACCTTGCCAAACACCATGGCCCGGTCCGACAGCACACCCTCGTTACGCACCTGGACTTTCGCTTCGCCCTGATTGGAGAAGTAGGTGAAGCCGGAAGCGGTGTTCGCCTGGGCGATTGCCCGGTTGATACCGTCACTGTCCACCGCACCGGCGGACAAGCGCAGACCGTAATGCAGCGTCACCGTACTGCCGGGCTGCAACGGCAACGGTTGCGGGCCTTCGCGCTGTATCAAGACGGTTAGCTGGTTGCCACCATTGTTGGCGGGCTCGGGAATCTCGATGCGCTGATCGTTGATTTCCAGCCAGGCACTGTCCTCGATATAACGGAACCCATAGGGAAGCCGGTCCTCGATACGGGCGGCGAACAGCTCGGCGTCATGGTTGCTGGTAAGGTCAATCCGGTAGGCCAGCACATCGCCCACTCCCGCCTGGTCCGTTTCGACCTGCTTGTCCAACACCAACACCCCGGCCGTCGTCGCCGCGGAAGGATCAACCGGAATGTCCACAAAGACATCCGCCAGCCCCAGCAGAAAGGCGCCCTGGTTGTCCGCGCTGGCCATGCGTGCCGCTGCCCGCCCTACCGGGGCCGCGTCCGGGTCATACCCACCGAGACCGTAGGAGCTATCGGAGATGTTGGCGAAAAAGGTTTTCGCCGCCGCCGGCGGCGCTGTCGACGGGAAGCGATAGCCTGCCGGCGGCTTCACATCCAGGTAGTAACAATGGCCGGGGGTCGCCAGGGGGAACTGATACCGCCCCGGCTGCTGAGTATTATCCGCGGCCAGGGTATTGGTATTTTCCGTGGGCAACACGTCACCGGTGAAGGGGTGCAAGGCTCGCTCGTAGGCGCTTTCCTGCAAGGCCGCACAATTAGCGGCACCGGTATCCGCCAACCGCTGGCGGGACTGGTACATGGTCACCGTGGCATCCGGTACCGGGCGGCCATTACTGGAATCAAACACGGTCCCTGCCGGGTCCACCGCCGCCAGCGCCGTCACTGTCTGTACGTTGACGACACTGCCATCAGGCCCAAAGGTGGGGACGGTAAACGTGGCAGTGATACGGTCTTCAGGCCCGGTCTGCAGCACACAGCCCAACCCCAGTACGTCGTTGAGCGTGGTGCTGTCGGAGTATTGATCCAGACTGTTTTCGCTGGCGGTCGCCGGGCACAGTCCGCCCCCGCCGGTACGCGTTTCATTCAGGGAGAAGGGGTAGACGCTGCGGAAAACGCCGGTATTTACGCCGGTTTCCTTCACCGCCATCCGCAAGGTGTCGCCGGTCAAACGGGAACTGAGCGACACCTGCAACAGACGCTCCCCGGAAGGCGTGGTCTGCACAAAATCCTGGTCCGCCAGCACCTGGTTCAGCTGGGAAGCCGTGAGCCTCAGATACACGCCATCGAGCAGGATACGCTGGGACTCTTCGGGCAACAGGGGGTAAATGGCCGCATCCACAAAGTCATTGTCATCGCCATGAACCGGTGCCCGGTTTTGCTGGAAGACGGCATTGGAGGGGCGCTGAAAGGTAATGCCCGGCGACAGGGTAGCGGCCACCCGATGGCAGACCCGGTTACTTTCTACCTCAGGCAGGCCATCACCGTCCAGGTCCACGCTGGCCCGGTTGAACAGCAGGGTGCCCTGGGTCAGGCCACTGTTAATCAACACCTCAAAGGAGAACCCGCCGGTCTGGTTATTCCGAATCTGGTCGGCAGGGATAAGCAGACCAACCCGATCCACCGTGCCAGTGCCGGTCCAGTCAGCGTAACGCTGCCAGACATCCGCCGAGTCGCCAGCAAGGTGCACCACAGGCAATGCCTGCAAGGGGGCAATATCCGCCATCGAGGCCGCCAGCAAGGTCACGCTGCCTGGCAAGGCATCTTCCACCAGAACGCCCTGCTCCGCTTGCCCCCCCACTTGCAAGGTGCGCTCCACGGGGGCGCTGTTGCCCACGTTGGTGACCGAAACCTGGTAGTCGACGATGGCCCCTTCCTGCTGGGGCACATCACAACTCTGGCTCGAGGATTTGCTCAGCACCAGGGAGGCACCATCAGCAATCACCACCCGGTCCAGCACCGCATCCGTGAGGGTCCCGTTCAGCTGGGACTGGGCGTCCAGGGACAGACGAATTTCATCACCACTGACCAGCGAGGCAGGAACCGTGCCGCTGATGACCAGATTGACTGTCACCCCGGGAAGCACCGAGGGCAATTGCGTCACCGCCGGCTCGCCCGGGTCGGCAACACCATTGCCATTGCTGTCCAGATAAATCGTCAGCCCCTGCAGGTCACCCGCATCGCCGCCCAGATTGGTCAGCGACAGGGAATAACCGTCAGTCACATTACCGGTATTGGTCAGGGTATGGTCGATGCTGATGGACTGCCCCGGCGACGCGGCCCGGGTCTTGTCTTGATCCAGTTCAAAAGCGGGACTTTCCGCCACCATGACCCGGGAAATATTGGAACGCACGACCACAACCCGCCCTTCCAGCGGATCGAAATAGCGCATTTCTGCCTGATTCAACAAGGCTGTGCCTGGCGCCGTGGCAGCATGCAGCAGCACGCTGGTCAAGACCAGCATGCTGACAACAGCAATGCGAAGGACGGCAAGCAGTTTCATTAAGCGTTCAGTACCCGTTGTTATATGCCTCAGGGGCTTTTCCAGACCCGGCGCACCGGTCCTGGAAAAGCCCTCCCCCTAAGGGGAGGGCAATGCCTGGGGGAGCGTTAGTTCACTTCGACACAGAACTGGGCGGTGGCACTGTTACCCGGCACCAGAGTACCGATGTTCCATTCCACCACCGGCAAACCCGAGGTATCCGCAGGCGCGGTACCACCAGAGGCAATAACCGCCTCGTTCGCCACCAGATTGGAGGTAAACTCGGTTTGCTCATCGGTGATCACCACCTCATTGGCAGGGGTCGCACCTTCGTTGGTGGCGGTCAGCTGCCACACCACACACTCGCCAGGTGCAACCGGATTGGATTGCACCGGCGCGAAACCGGCGTCATCGATAGCGGGCCAGGTACCGCCTGCACAATCACAGTCCGTATCAATCGCCGCCTGCTTGTCCAGACGCACCTGGCCGATCACCACTTCGGTGGTGTCGGTGCCGGTATCAGACACATTGGCGTTGCTGGCGGTCAGGGTATAGGTGTCCACGGCACCGGCAGGCGCATTGGACGGCGCAAACACGGTGACTTGCACATCCAGACGCTGGCCGGGTTCCAGGGTGACTACCGTGTCAGCACCACTGTTATCCACTTCCACGGTGATGAAGGTGCCGTCAGGCTTGCGCAGGCTTATCGGTCCGGTGGCCAGGTTTGACAGCTCAACCCACCCGATACCGTCCTCAAACAGCTGGGTATTACTGTTCCAGCCATCGCCTTCCAGGGAATTCTCGCCAGAGATGACCACCGCTTCCGTGGTGTTACCGTCGTTAGCGATCACATGGGTGTAGTCGATGTTACCGCCCGGTTGAACCTGGCCAGCACCATCCGGGGTCACCGATACATTGCGGTTGGCGTCCACATCCACTGCGTCCAGTTTCTGGTCGCTGATGGAGCCATCAGGTGTCGCTACAGTAAAGCGAACCGGGTAATCACCGTCGCTGTCGCCGTTGGCATCCACCCCGTTCAGGCCGGAACTGTCAACGGTGCCGGTAAAGTTAGACAAGGCCTCGGATACCGTCGCAGAAACCTGGACTTCCGCCTCATAATGGTAAACCGCGCCAGCTGGCAGGTTCGGGGTAGCGGTGACCACGTTATCTTCATTGGCACCGTTATCCACGATGCCATCGGCTGGGCCGCCCGCCCCGTCACCGGTATCGATACCGACCTCGCGGAAGACCACCGACCAGCCGTCTGGCAGGTTGGCACCCAGGGTGAAGGACTGCGAGTTGCCAGAGTTGTTGGCAACGAACAACGGGAAGGTGGCAACGCCACCAACAGCAACGCTTCTGAAATCGGTCGGCGCCGCCGCATTGAACGCATCCGCGTCGGTGTTGCCATCGATCAGATCGGGGGAGTGACTGTTCGCCAGATCCACCGCCGGAGCGATGATCTCGTTCAGCACTTCCAGCTTGTCATCGCTGCTGTTGTCGCCGAATGAGGTCGCCACCATGGTCGCCACAAACGGACCAGGCGGGCTCAGACCTGCCGGCAGCTTGGCGCGCACGGTAATTCGACGCTCCGCACCCGCCGCAATGGTGCCGGTATCCGGCGCCCCATTGCCGTTGGTATCGGTCAACTGGGTATTGTTTGTCTCGTTCCAGAAAGTGAACAGGGTACCCGCCGGGAAGGCCTGGGCTCCCGCAGGCACGGTACCCGCACCACCATAACCGGCACCCGCATCATTATTGATGCTCAGATCAAACACATCGCTGGCGTTACCGTTGTTGGCGACGATATTGGCAAACGCCACCGTGGCGCCGGAGCTGGCTTCCTCCTGCAGCGCAACGTCATTCAGCACCGCATCGTCATCGGCCGCATCGCCGGTATCGGTTGCTTCCACGGCATAGATCGGTTGAATGGTCGTGGTAGTAGTATTGGACGTGGACGGGTCATCCGTATTGCCGTCGTCATCCAGGTCACCCTCGGCGGCAAAGGTATTACGGATCGTGGTGCCTGAAGGCAGGGCAGCGTCGAAGGAGACTTTATAGACAATGGTTACCGTGGTGTTCACACCCATCAGGGCATCACGGAAATTGATACCATCCACGGTTTCGCCGGTGGCGCCGTTACCATCCAGGTCTTCGCCCGTGGGCTCGATCACGTCCGCCAGATCGGTATCACCCGGGTTGGAATATCCGTGCGGCAGTGTCTGGAAGGTGCCGGTGTTATCCAGCCACTGGTCACCGCTGGAAGCAAGCAGACCGTTCACGGAAACGATTTCCGCGAAGGTGGCATTGGCAGGGATCGGGTCGTAGATATCCACATCTTCCGCCGCCCGGCCACCGTTGTTCTTCACTTGCAGGGTGTAAGTGATGGTGTTGTCGGTGAAGTTGGGCACCGCGGTTTTGCTGAGCTGCAACACGGCATCGGCAGTCACCGTTACCCTGTCGTTGTTGGTGCCTTCCAAGGTGTCCCGACCGTTCGCCGCCGTCAGGTCGTCCACAACCCCATTTGGGGTCTCTGCCGTCAACGTTGCATTGATCTCGTCACCGGCCACTTTGGACGCAGGCACGGGGACGGCGACGATCAGCTCGACGCTTTCATCCGCATTCAGAGTGACAGAGGTAACAGGACTTTCACCAGCATCGGGAACACCATTGCCGTTTTCATCCCGATAAACCGTATAGCTGTCGGCAGGCGTGTCATCATCAACAGCACCCAGGGTATAGGTGTCCTGCGCGTTACCCGTGTTAGTCAGGGTGTGCGGGAAGTACACGGTTTCACCCGGCGCACCGAATTTTTCCCCATCCTCTTCCAGGGTAGCGAAATACACTTCCGCTACGGTTACCGTGGATTCATTGGACTGTGCCGAATAGCTGTTGCCGTTGGCGTCCTCGTAGGTCACCGTCGCCCGGTTGTTAATGTCGGTCCCGGCAGGTGTCAGAGCCAGTGTTTGCCCGGCGGCAAGCACCAACCCCAACCCCATGACCGAGGCGGACACACGCGCAGACAACAGGCCCTTTTGAAAGGCGAGTTTCATGGCTGTTTCCTTTAATTGGAGTTTAAGTTCGGACTACTTCTGATCTGAAAGCCTTGCCAGAGCGACCCTCCACACGCGGTGTGAGCCACTCCCCCAGTGCGACATACAAGTCGCTCGCACAAGACTTCCCGGGCCCGGTAGGGCCCTGATCATGTTCCTCCGGCTACTGCACCTTTACCCGGTACCGGTATTCCAGTACCTGGCCCGGCTGGATTCCGTTTTCCGGAACCCAGCGCAGCTGGGTGTAATCGCTCGGAGGGACAATGACGTTCTGTGTCTGGCCGTCAGGGCCAGTGATTGTTCGGGTTACCGGTTCTGCCTCAAAGCTGCTGCCATCGTCGATGCTGACAGTAAATTCCGTACTCACGTCGGTAGACGCGGAATCCTTGAGGTAGGCGGTATTGGCAGGGATCGGCCCGGTGATTTCCAGGCCGGAAAGCGGTTGTTCGGCATTATTGGTGTAAATCAGACGATATTCGACAACATCACCGGGAGAGGCCTCGTCGGTGACAGTCACCACCTCCTGGCCATTTTTTTCAGCAACCAGATAGGTTTCCATCTTGCTGGACAGAGGGCTCTCTGCCCACAAGGTCGTCGTCCAGAACAGCAAAGCCCCAAGAATAATGCGGTTCATCTCGTGATCCCTTAAGGTTCTTGGCAGGCTTTTCCTTCTGGTCCCAACACCAGCTCGCTAGGCATCCTGCCGGATTTACTATTGCAAATAGTTTTTTTTGTAAAAAAACACATGCAGAGTGTGACGCAGTTCGAATTTTGTACTTTTTCTGCGTTGTTTTCATGTGAACTTTGTAAAAAGGCAATGCAAATCGCCTTACATTTTGACCCAAATCAAGAAAAAACAAGTAAAAACAATGACATCCTGAGTAATACAAAAGCCGTACCCCCATAAAAAAACCCACCGAAGCGGGTTTTTTTATGGGGGTATGGAGGAAATAAGGACGACTACTGCCCTTTTGACCCCTTCAGATAGCGGAAGAACTCGCCATCCGGCTCCAGAATCAGCACATCTTCCTTGTCCTTGAAGCTCTCCTTGTAAGCCTGGAGGCTGCGGTAGAAGCGGAAGAACTCCTTGTCCTGATTGTAGGCTTCAGCATAGGTGGCCGCTGCCAGGGCGTCACCCTCACCACGGGTGGCCTGGGCCTTGCGGTAGGCCTCAGCCAGGATTTCACTGCGCTTGCGGTCTGCACCGGCACGGATTTTCTCCGCTTCCTCGCGACCCTGGGAACGGTGAGCCGCCGCATCCCGCTGGCGCTCGGCACGCATACGGTCGAACACCCGGCCACGTACCTGGTCTGGCCAATCCACCTGTTTCACCCGGATATCGACCACTTCGATACCCAGATCCTCCATGGTGGACTTGTTCACTTCTGCACGAACCTGATCCATCAGTGCTTCGCGCTGGTCGCTGGCCATTTTTCCGTCAGCAGCATCGCTGGTCAGCGGTTCGCCCTCTGCTTCCCGGATGATGGATTCGTCCAGCTGATCCTTCGGTACCTCGGTCACCTCACCGGTGACCGGGTCGCGCAGCAGAGCCTTGTCGCCTTCCAGTTTTTCCACGTTGCTTTCACCGGCAACCACCTGGAACACCGTGCGTGAGGCAAACTCGTTACGCAGGGCTTCATTGACCCGTGGGTCCAGCAACTGCCGAGCGCGGCCTTCCATTACCTGAGCATTGGAAGAGCCACCGCCCACACTGACGATGTAACGCTGCACATTATTGATCCGCCAGACCACAAAGGCATCCACATTGAGCAGCTTCTTCTCTGCGGTCAGGAAAGACTGGGTAGCCACGTCGTACACCAGGGCACGGCCGTCCACGCGGACCACTTCTTCGACCATAGGCCACTTGAAGTAGATACCCGGTTCGATATCGGACTTGTCAATTCGGCTGAACTGCTTGAGTACTGCCTTCTCGGTCTGGTTCACAATAAAGAAGGAATCCAGCGCCAGCAGCGCCAGAACCCCCAACGCCAGCAGCGCCAACCATCCACGATTATTCATTAGCGCAACTCCCGGTTTGGTGTGCTGTAGAGGCTGCGAGACGCCTCGCGACCACTGCCGCCGTCATCCGCACCGGCCGATGACGTGCTGCTCGGGCTGGCACCGTTTTGCTGCGGTGCCCTGGCCTTGCTGGCGCCACCCTTGACCAGCTGTTCCAGTGGCAGATAAATCAGGCTGTTGCCCTTATCCACATCCACCAGCACCTTGCTGGTAGCGCTGTAAACATCGGTCATGGTTTCCAGGTAGAGACGCTCACGGGTCACTTCCGGCGCCTTGCGGTATTCTTTCAGCAGATCGGTAAATCGCTCTGCATCACCCTTGGCGCTGTCGATCAGACGGTTCCGGTAGGCTTCCGCCTCTTCTTCCAGGCGCTTGCCCTCACCCCGGGCCTGGGGGATGACCGAGTTACGATAGGCTTCCGCTTCCTTCTTGAAGCGATCTTCGTCTTCCTTGGCCCTGGACACATCGTCAAAGGCATCACGCACCGCATCCGGTGCCTGGGTCTGATCCAGCACCACCTGCTTCAATACCAGGCCGGTATCGTAACGGTTCAGGTACTCATCCAGACGCTCACGAACCTTCACACGGATCGCTTCCCGGTTGTCCTTGAGCACATCATCCATGGTCGCGGAACCCACCACATGGCGCAGGGCCGAGCTGGTGGCATGCTCCAGAATGGTTTCCGGACGGGCCACTTTCAGCAGGAAGGGAATCGGATCCAGCACCTGGTACTGCACCTGCAGGGTCACGCTGACAATATTGGTGTCGCGGGTGAGCATCGCCTCAGTAATGTCGTAGCGGCGATTTTGCTCCACGTCGACCTTCTGGAATTGCTCAATGATGGGCGCCCGCCAGCGAAGACCGGGATCCACGGTGCGGTTGTATTCACCAAAACGCAGCACCACGGCGCGTTCGCGCTGATCCACCTGGAAAAAGCCGACCAGGGCGTAGACCACCACGCCGATCACGGCAGCGATAATCAATATCGGCCAGGGGGAACCGCCCCCACTGCCGGAGCTACCGCCGGACTTGCCGCCCTTGCCACCGAATACGCTGTTAATTTTTTCTTTCAGATTCTTCAGGGCTTCATCCAGATCCGGCGGCCCCTGGTCACCGCCTCCACCCCAAGGGTCCTTCGGCTTGTTGCCGCCGGGTTCATTCCACGCCATGTAGGTCTCCAATCGGTCAGGGCGCTGAGCCCACCGGATTATTGATGGCTCGCATCGTGCGAGCGTTGTGAATTGTAGGAAGGGCCGTCATCCCCTGCAACCGCAGGAGCCGGCACCACCAGTTCTTCCTCTGTCAGCCCCTGCTCACGCAAGAGCCGCTCAAAATGTACCCGGTTCACATTGATGCGCAGGAGCATGCTGCCATCCAGCGCTGCCTGCTCTTCCAGCACCTCACCGGCCTCGTGCAGGCGGGCGCGCAGGCGGCCGGCGGACGCGGGCAAACGCACCCAGCAATCCACCCAACCTGCGGCCAGCCGTTCGGCAATGGCCTGGAACAGCAGATCAAAGCCATCACCGGTCTGCGCGGAAATCCACACCCGCCAGGGATGGCCATGCTCATCCCGGTCAATTTTCGGCGACTGGCCCAGGTTGTCGACCTTGTTGTAAACGTGCAGAACCGGCAGCTTGTCGCCACCGATTTCTTCCAGCACCTCATTCACTGCCGCCACATTACTGTCACGCTCTTCTGCGCTGCAGTCTGTCACGTGCAGCAGCAAGGTGGCGTTAACGGTCTCTTCCAGGGTGGCGCGAAACGCTTGCACCAGCCGGTGGGGCAAATGGCGAATAAAGCCCACCGTATCCGCCAGAATCGCCGGCCCCACGCCCGGCACCTTTACCTTGCGCAGGGTCGGATCCAGAGTGGCAAACAGCTGATCCGCCACATAGACATCACCGGTGGTGATGGCATTGAAGAGAGTCGATTTCCCCGCGTTGGTGTAGCCCACCAGGGAAATTAGCGGCGTTTCGGAACGCTGGCGAGCCCGACGCCCCTGAGCGCGCTGCTTGCGCACCTTCCCCAGACGCGACTCAATGCCACGAATACGATCACGCAGCAGGCGACGATCGGTTTCCAGCTGGGTTTCCCCGGGACCGCGCAGACCGATACCGCCCTTCTGCCGTTCCAGGTGAGTCCAGCCTCTGACCAGCCGGGAAGACAGATGCCGTAACTGAGCCAGCTCTACTTGCAGGCGACCTTCATGGGTGCGGGCACGCTGGGCGAAGATATCCAGAATCAGGCCGGTACGATCCAGTACCCGGCATTTCACCACTCGCTCCAGGTTGCGTTCCTGGCCCGGGCTCAGAGCATGATTGAACAGCACCACATCCGCGTTGATTTCCGCCACCAGCGCTGCCAGCTCTTCTGTCTTGCCGGAGCCGATAAACAGGGCAGGATCGGGCCGATCACGCTTGCCGGTCAACTCCGCCGCCGGCTCCACGCCACTGGAGGTGACCAGATGATAAAACTCATCCAGATCTTCGCGTCCCATGGCATCGGGCAAATCCAGGTGCACCAGAATAGCGCGCTCACCGGCGCCGGTTCTGGTCTGCTCTGTACGATCAAATAGGTCCATAGAGGCCTGATATGGGGGATGAGACCGCCAGTTTAAACCAGTCAGAGGAATAAGACAGGGAAACCGGCATGAAAAGTACCGATCGGAGGCGTTAACGCGGCCACAACGCAAAGAGCCACCCGAAGGTGGCTCTTTGCAGGATCTGCGGCAGCGTTACTGGTTGCCGAAGCCCTCATCGGCAGCAGGAACGGCGGTGCCGCCTGTACCGGTGGTAGTCATGGCCGGGTTACCGCCGCCACGGGGGTTGCGGGCGGGCACGACGGTGGAAATCGCGTGTTTATAAACCATCTGACTGACTGCATTTTTCAGCAGCACGACATATTGGTCGAAAGACTCAATCTGCCCCTGGAGCTTTATTCCGTTTACCAGAAAGATAGATACCGGAATACGCTCTTTACGAAGCGCGTTGAGAAAAGGGTCTTGTAGCGAGTGCCCCTTTGACATGGCAAGTCTCCTTGAAATAACAGTAAAAAGTAGTGCCCAACACTTCGGGCAATCAGCGCTGTAACACAGTGAAACCGTCCCATACGGTCACTGCCTTCGCCCGATGCGCTATCGGGCAAATTTTTGTCAACAACCCGGCAAATTGGTTCCAGGTGCCGACACAACACATTTGCGCCGTGCTTCTCAAATCGCCGCAGAATGGCTCAAAATCGATGGTCGGCGAATTATAAACCAAAAAGTCCAGTAACAGGGCTAACTAAACACAGATTTACAGATCTTCGCAAGCTGCTCGACTAGCGCCCGCCGCTGTGACGCATCGTTACTGTCGAAGCCGTGCAGATACGGCCATTTACGCAGCCAGGTGAACTGTCGTTTGGCCAGTTGCCGGGTAGCGATAATGCCCCGCTCCACCATGCTTTCATAATCATACTGGCCGTCCAGATAGTCCCATACCTGCCGATACCCCACCGCCTTCATGGCAGGCAGATCCCGATGGATTCCGGGCAGCTGTCGCAATGTCTGCACCTCGTCCACCAACCCCTGCTTCAGCATCTGCCTGAAACGGTGCTCGATCATTCGGTGTAACCAGGCACGATCCGGTGGCAGCAGGGCCGCACTGTAAACCGGCCAGGGCAAGGCACTGAACTCACTCAGACCATCACGGTTCTGTGTGACAGTTGTATGATGGTCCGCATGAAAAGCGGACAGGGGCCGACCGGTTAGCCGATAGACTTCCAGGGCCCGCTGCAGGCGCTGGCGGTCCGTGGGTTTGAGCCGCTCGGCGCTGGCCGGGTCCACCTGGGCCAGTGCCGCATGCACCGCCGGCCAGCCTTCGCGTTCGGCCAGGGCGGCAATATCGGCACGCACCGCCGGGTCCGCTTCCGGCAGAGGCGCCAGTCCCTCTACCAGCGCCTTGAAATAGAGGATGGTGCCACCGACCAGCAGGGGCAGCTTGCCGTTGGCATGGATCTGTTCGATTTCCTGCAGGACATCGGCGCGGAAATCCGCCGCCGAATACGGCGCATCCAGCTCGCGGAAACCCAACAGCCGATGCGGCGCCGCCGCCAGTTCCTCATCAGAGGGCCGGGCCGCACCGATGTCCAGCCCCCGGTAGACCAGCGCTGAATCCACATTGATGATGTCGATGGGCAGGGTCTGCGCCGCCTCGATGGCCAGTGCAGTTTTGCCGGAACAGGTGGGCCCCATCAGCAAAAGAACCGGCAGGGCACAGGGTGTTCTGTCGCGTCCGGCGTCCACCTACTGCCCCCGCATGAACAACCGATCCAGATCTTTCAGGCTCATCTGGGTCCAGGTGGGGCGGCCATGGTTGCACTGGCCGGAGCGCTCGGTGGCTTCCATATCGCGCAGCAGGGCATTCATTTCCGGGATGGTCAGCCGGCGGTTGGCGCGCACACTGCCGTGACAGGCCATGGTGGAGAGCAACTCATCCAGCTTCTGTTCTATCCTTTCGCTGCTGCCCTGGGCCAGCAGGTCGGACAAGACATCGCGCACCATGGCTTCGCTGTCACTGTCGCGCAGCATCGCCGGCACTTCCCGCACCACCAGGGTCTCCGGCCCTGCGCGGTCCACCATGAACCCCAGGCGGGAAAACACCTCCGGTTGCTGCTCGGCAAAATCCGCCTCTCGGGAGGACACCGCCAGCGACACCGGCACCAGCAATGGCTGGCTGCGCACCTTGTCTTCGGACCAGCTCTGTTTCAGCCGCTCGTAGGTAATGCGCTCGTGGGCGGCATGCATGTCCACCACCACCAGCCCCTGCTGATTTTCAGCGAGAATAAAGATGCCATGCAACTGCGCCACCGCATAACCCAGCGGCGGCACGGTTTCCTGTTCCGAGGCCGGCGGCATGACCGGGTTTTCAGCCACCCCGGGGCGCACCAGCGCCCCGTAGGCGTCCGCCTGCCGCAGGCCCTGACCATAGCCGAATCCGTTGCTCGGTGGGGACGCATAGGAAGACCGACCCGCCGGGGCGGACAGGGACATGCTGGCCTGACTGGGCTCCATGGCCGGCATTACCGGCTCACCTTCGTCCACCACACTGGCGGCCAGTGACTGGCCCGGGCGCACTTCGGCGATGGCCCGATGCAGGGAGCTATAAAGGAAGCCGTGCACCATGCGCTGCTCGCGAAAACGCACCTCGTGCTTGGTGGGATGTACGTTCACATCCACCTGGGCCGGGTCCAGCTCCAGAAACAACACATAGGCAGGGTGACGACCGTGGTAGAGCACATCCGCATAGGCCTGACGCACCGCGTGACTGACCACCTTGTCGCGAATCACCCGGCCATTCACATAGAAATACTGTAGATCCGCCTGGGAGCGGGAAAACGTCGGCAGCCCCATCCAGCCGTGCAGACGAATGCCATCGCGCTCCACATCCACCGGAATCGCCTGCTCCATAAAGCCCTTGCCACACAGCTTGGCCACCCGCGCCGCGCGCAGGGTGTCATCCAGCCCGGCGGGCAACTGGTGGATCACCTTCTGGTTGTGGGTCAGCCGGAAAGCGGTATTGAACTCGCTGAGCGCAATGCGCCGGAACACTTCCTCCAGGTGATTGAATTCGGTTTTCTCGGTGCGCAGGAAACGACGACGGGCCGGGGTGTTGAAGAACAGGTCGCGCATGGTCACGGTGGTGCCGCGCGGGTGCCCGGCCGGGGTGACCGAGGGAGCCATGTCGCGCCCTTCCACCTGCACCTGCCAGCCTTCCGCTTCGCCCTCCACGTTGCTGGCCAGGGTCAGCCGGGATACCGAACTGATTGCAGCCAGGGCCTCGCCGCGAAACCCGAGAGTGCCGATGGCTTCCAGATCGTCGAGTCCACGGATCTTGCTGGTGGCATGGCGGGACAGGGCCAGGGGCAGGTCATCGCGATCAATGCCGCTACCGTTATCGCGCACCCGCACCAGCTTCACACCACCCTGCTCCACATCCACGGTTATGGATTCCGACCCCGCATCCAGCGCATTTTCCAGCAGCTCTTTCAATACCGAGGCAGGACGTTCCACCACCTCACCGGCGGCGATCTGGTTGGCAAGGCGGGAATCAAGCAGCTGGATCTTTGTCACGGGCGTCTCTGTTGATGGGGTTCAGGGCTATTCGCCAATTAAGCGGCATGTCATCCCGGGCTTGCCCCGGGACCTCCTTCAAGCCATCGCAGCCTTTCGGAAAGGCTCTGCCATCGGAGGGAGGTCCCGGGGCAAGCCCGGGATGACATTGGTATAAAGGATGCTACCTCGCTGCATCCGGCGCTCCATTCATGAACGCGGAATTTTCAGCACCTGCCCGACCACGATTCGATCCCCATTCAACGCGTTGACGCTACGGATCGCCTGTTCGGAGACGCTGTACTGACGGGCAATTTCCGAGAGTGTATCACCGGGCTGGATACGATACTGCTCGCCGTGCTCACGGCGCTGGGCCGCATACCAGCTATGCGGTGCCGGGTGATTGCGGAAATAGGCATCCACCCCGTTGACGATAGAGCGGGCCAGTTTGCTCTGATGGGCGGAGGAGCGCAGGTTGCGCTCCTCCTTCGGATTGGAAATAAAACCGGTCTCCACCAGGATCGAGACCATTTCCGGCTCCTTGAGCACCGCAAACCCGGCCTGCTCCACCCGGTCCCGGTTACCGTGCAGCTTGGTCACCTTGCCCATTTCTCCCAGCACCTGCCGACCCAGGTAAAGGCTGCCGGCCATGGAACCATTCATGCGCAGGTCCGCCAGCACGCTGAGCAAGGAGCTGTCGTCCTTTTCCTCTTCGTAGACCCCGGCCACCCGGTCGGATTCGTTGGCAATCTTGGCAAGATAGCGGGCCCGGGCGCTGGTGGCGCCACTACTGGACAGGGCAAATACGGAAGCACCGTTGGCGCGGGCATCGGTGAAGGCGTCCGCGTGGATGGAAATAAACACATCCGCCCCGTGATCCTCACGGGCGATGCGGCGACGCTCGGCGAGAGGCACATAATAATCCCCGTCACGAACCATCACCGCCCGCATACCGGCCTGATCATTAACCTGCTTTTCCACCTTCTTGGCGATCTGCAGCACCAGGGTCTTCTCGTAAACACCGCTGGGCCCGCGAGCCCCCGGATCTTCACCACCATGGCCTGCATCAATGGCCACCACCATCAATCGAGGCTCGCTGGGTGCCTCCTTTTCCTTCACCGGTTCCGGACTGGTTTTGGCAGCACTTTGTAGTTCGCTGTCGAACAGATCCACCACCAGACGCCAGCCATGGGGCTCGATGGGTTTGAGCAGATTGGTACGGGTTCGCACACCGTTTTTCATGTCGAAGACAACACGGGTCTTGTCGCTATGCTTGCCCACACGAATATTGGCAATGGGGCTGCTGGCGTAATCCAGGGTGTTGACGTCGAAACCCAGGCTGGCATCCAGCAGATCCAGCACGATGCGATCCGGGTTGGCCAGCTTGTCGAGTTTGTGATCCACCGGGGCGGGCAGATCAAACACTATGCGAGTGTGGTCCGGGGCCCGGTGCAGACGCACCGAATCAATGTTGGTCTGGGCAAACCCCAGGCTGGCCCAGAAGCCACTGAGCAGAAGCACAAACACTGCGGTAAGGTTTTTCTTATTGTCACGATGCGTCATAGGCCCAATCCAGGGTCGCCTTTCGTCCACGGCCGTTGACGGCCAGTGTAATGGTCAAATCCGGTGAAGGCACCACCCCGGCGCCCCGCTCCGGCCACTCCAGCAAGCACAAGCTGTCGGAGGAGAAATAATCCCGTACGCCTATCAACTCCAGTTCTTCCGGGTCGCCAAGACGATACAGGTCGAAGTGATAGATATGGACGCCGCCAAGCTCGTAGGGTTCCACAATAGTGTAAGTCGGGCTCTTTACCGCCCCCTCATGACCCAGGCCTCGTAGCATTCCGCGCACCAGGGTGGTCTTGCCGGCGCCCAGGTCCCCTTCCAGATAAACGCAGCCGCCACCGCTCAGACGGCGGGCCAGACGGGCCCCCAACGCCAGGGTGGCAGCTTCATCGGGCAACTCCACATGCTCAACAGTCATCTACGCTCTCGTCATTCAGCCAGACAGGTTTCATTCAGCTCGGCGCGCAAATACGGCAACAGATCCGTGGCCAGCATGCCCCGTGGACCACACCGGGCTGCACAGGCGTCAGCGGCGCGGGCGTGAATCATGGCCCCCAGCCGGGCCGCATCATAGCCTGTCAGGCCTTGGGCGCGTAAGGCGGCAATCACGCCGGTGAGCACATCGCCCATACCGCCGGAGGCCATTCCCGGGTTGCCGTCACGGATCAGGGCGCAACTGCGCTCGCCTTGCCTATCCTCGCCCTGAATCAGGGTACCGAGCCCTTTCAGCAGAACCGAGCCGCCGTAACGGGCCGTCAGGGTTTCCAGGGCAGCAAAGCGGTCCTGCTGAATATCCTTTGCAGACCCACCAAGCAGCCGCCCGGCCTCACCAGGGTGAGGGGTCAGCACCCAGTTTCCCTGACCAATGCGGTCATCGTCCGCCATTAGCGTCAATGCATCCGCATCGATCACCAGCGGCTTGCCGCTTTCCAGCGCCAGGGCCAACAGGGCACGCCCCCAGTCATCGCGACCCAGCCCCGGGCCAATGGCGATGACACTGGCCGCTTCCAGCAGGGGCGCCGCGTCACTGGCGTTTTCTACACCGCGGGCCATGATTTCCGGCTGCCGGCTGAGCGCCACTGCCACATGATCGCAACGGGTAATCAGGCTGACCTTGCCAGCCCCACAGCGGGCGGCGGCCTGGGCACTCATCACCGGGGCACCGGCAAAGCCATGGTCTCCGCCGATGACCACCACATGGCCATAGTTGCCTTTGTGGCCATCGACCCGTCTCGGCGGCAGCAAGGCATGCAGGTCGGCGGGCACCGGTACTCGGCAATCCGCCGGCACCTGGGAATAAACATCCCGGTCTACCTGCAGATCAAAAAAACACAGCTCACCGCTATGCACCGGCCCCTCACCGGTCAGCAGGCCGCGCTTGAGGCCAATAAAGGTACAGGTCAGGTCCGCCGCCAACACCGCACCCAGCGCCATGCCGGTATCGGCGCCCAGTCCTGAGGGAATATCCAGCGCCAGGCGCGGCACCGGCAAGGCATTCAGCGCGGTCAGCAAGGCAGCCATTTCATCGCGCAGAACACCGCTCAGCCCGGTGCCCAACAGACTGTCCACCAACAAGTCCACTTCCTCGGGCAGGCGATCCAGTGTCAGCGGTGTCATGGGGATGCCGGCTTCCCGGCAGCGTTCGGCCATGGTCAGGGCATCACCCTTGAGCTTTTCCGGGGGCGTGGTGAAATGGATCTGTGGTGCCAGCCCCGCGGCATGGGCAAGCCGCGCCACCACATAACCATCGCCACCATTATTGCCACCGCCACACAGTACGGCGATCTGACGTGCTTCCGGCCAACGCTCACACAACGTATCGAAAGCCGCCTGCCCGGCACGGGCCATCAGTTCGGCCCCCGGGGTGCCGGCGGCAATCGCCAATCGGTCCAGTTCGCGGGTCTGTGCTGCGGTATAGAGAGCCTTCGGCAGTATCGTCATGTTACCCTTTGCTCCTCATTTCCCGGCATTATATCCCCTCAAACCATGGACCTGCAGGCACTGAAAGAAAAGATCCAGCTCTGGGGGCGCGAGCTCGGCTTCCAGCAGATCGGCATTGCCGACACGGATCTGCATGCGGCAGAAGCAGAGCTGAAAGCCTGGCTGAAAAAAGGCTACCAGGGCCAGATGAACTGGATGGCCGCCCACGGCAACAAACGTTACCGTCCGGATGCGCTGGAACCCGGCACACTGCGGGTGATTTCCGCACGCATGGATTATCTGCCGCCGGATACGAAACCGGTGAAGATACTGCAACAGAAAGACAAGGCCTATGTGTCCCGCTACGCCTTGGGGCGCGACTACCACAAGCTGATCCGCAAGCGCCTGGCCACCCTGGCCGCTCGCATTCGTGAGGAAGTGGCCGACAGCCAGTTGGCCCGGGCCTTTGTGGACAGCGCCCCGGTGATGGAAAAGCCCCTGGCTGCCAAGGCCGGACTGGGCTGGCAGGGCAAACACACCCTGGTGCTGAACCGGGAAGCGGGCAGCTGGTTCTTTCTCGGCGAGATCTACACGGATATTCCTCTGCCGGTGGATCAGCCCGGTGAAGATCACTGCGGCAAATGCCGGGCCTGCATCACCGTCTGCCCCACCGACGCCATTGTCGCCCCCTATGAGCTGGATGCCCGGCGCTGCATTTCCTACCTGACCATCGAGCATGAAGGCAGCATCCCCGAAGACCTGCGCGAAGGCATCGGCAACCGTATCTTCGGCTGCGATGACTGCCAGCTTATGTGCCCCTGGAACCGCTTTGCCCAACACACCGGCGAAGGCGACTTTCACCCCCGCCACGGGCTGGGCGATAGCGATCTGGTGACGTTGTTTTCCTGGAGCGAGGAAGAATTTCTGGAGCGCACCGCAGGCAGCGCCATTCGCCGGGCCGGGTATCGCAAGTGGTTGAGAAATATTGCCGTGGCGCTGGGGAATGCGCCGGGATCAGAAGAGATTGTGCAGGCGCTAAGAGACAGGCGGGACTTTCCGGACGAGACTGTGCAGGAGCATGTGCAGTGGGCGCTGCAGCGGCACACCCAAACATAATATCCCCTCCGTAGGAGCGGCGCTCTCTGTGCCCTGTGGGTATGAGCCGCGAATCGAGCGTAGCGAGGATCCTGGTTAGTCTTTCCCGGGACTCTTCGCGGCTCATACCCACAGGGCACAGAGAGCGCCGCTCCTACTGCAACAGGGAAGCTCTCTCCACCACTGGTGGCGCCAACATTTTTGCGTGCCAGCATCAGCAATCAATAAAATGCTCGCGGTAGTACTGCAGCTCGGCAATGGATTCGCGGATATCGTCCAGCGCCAGATGCTTGTTGTCCTTCTTGAAGCCCGGCAGGATCTCCGGCTTCCAGCGTCGCGCCAGTTCTTTCAGGGTGGACACATCCAGGTTGCGGTAGTGGAAGAAGGCTTCCAGTTCTGGCATGTAGTTGGCCAGAAAACGTCGATCCTGGCAGATGCTGTTGCCACACATGGGTGACATACCCGCCTCCACATGCTCCTTCAGGAAATCCAGTGTCTGGGCCTGGGCCTGCATCTCGCTGATGCGGCTCTCCTTTACCCTGGCCACCAGCCCGGAATTATTGTGGTGCTCGGTGTTCCACTCATCCATGCCATCCAGCAGGGCATCACTCTGATGCACCGCCAGCACCGGCCCTTCGGCCAGCGGGTTCAACTGGGCATCGGTGACAATGGTGGCGATTTCGATGATGCGATCGTTGGCCGGGCTCAGGCCGGTCATTTCCAGATCGATCCAGATCAGATTGTTGCGCTTGTCAGTCATGGGCATTCCGTATCATGGCTTTATGCCGACATGGTAGCATGCGGCCACCAATCAACCGGAATACCCCGTGGCCAAACGCAAGCTCAACCGACGCCAACAGTGGCGTATTGAAAAAATCCAGGCGGAAAAACGCGATCGGGCACAGCGACGCAACGCGGAGCTGGAGACCCTGGTGGCGGACGACCTCGGCGACGAGCAGACCGGCACCATCACCGCCCACTTCGGCCAGCAGGTGGGCGTGGAAAGTGCCGATGGCGAATCCATGCGCTGTCACTTCCGCGCCACCCTGGAACAACTGGTGGTGGGCGACCGGGTCATCTGGCAGCCGCCGAAAAGCGAAGGCCTGGGCGTGGTGGAGGCCATCGAGCCACGGCATACGGTACTGAAACGGCCGGACATGTACGGCAACCTGAAACCGGTGGCCGCCAATGTGGAGCAGATGCTGGTGGTGTTTGCTCCCTTGCCGAAGCCTTCCAGCGCCCTGCTGGACCGTTATCTGGTGGCGGCAGAACTGTCTGACATTCCCGCCACCCTGGTGCTCAACAAGGCTGACCTGATCGATGAGGAATTGCGCCCCTTTATTGACGACATGAAGGCGCTTTACCAACGGCTCGGTTACCCGGTGCTGGAAGTCAGCGCCCATGACAGCCTAGGCCTGGCGCCGTTACAGGAGGCCCTGGTCGGCAAGACCAGCGTGTTCGTGGGGCAATCCGGGGTGGGCAAATCCTCCCTGGTCAATGCGGTGCTGCCAGAGGCTGACCTGCAAGTGGGCGACCTGTCCGCCAGCTCCGGCCTGGGCCAGCACACCACGGTCACCGCACGGCTATTTCACCTGCCCACCGGTGGCGAGCTGATCGACTCCCCCGGTATCCGTGAATTCGGCCTCTGGCATATCAGCGAGGACGAGCTGCTGCACGGTTACCGGGAACTGTCCGACCTGGCCGGCCACTGCAAATTCCGCAATTGCTCCCACCGCAACGAGCCCGGCTGCGCCCTGATCATGGCGGCAGAAAGCGGCGAGATCAGCGAAGAACGGCTGGCCAACTTCTACCAGATTGCCGACACCCTGGATGAGGACGGGCGGGAGAGATACTCCTGACGGCAATGGATAATTGATAGTTGATAATTGATAATGGGGCTCGCTAACGGGCAGAGCCTCTCGTTATCCATTTTCAATTATCCATTATCAATTGCCTTTTATGCTTCCTCTGCTGCTCGAACCTGCCGACCTCGCCAAGCACCTGGGCGATGACAAGCTGCTCATCATTGATCTGAGCAAGCCCACCATTTATGTCCAGGCCCATGTGCCCGGGGCGATTCATCTGGATTTCAGACGCCTGCAGACTGGCGCCCAGCCGGCACCGGGCATGCTGCCGGATGACGACACCCTCGGTGACCTGTTTTCCGGATTGGGGCTGACGCCGGATACCCATGTGATCGCCTATGACGACGAAGGCGGCGGCTGGGCCGGGCGGCTGTTGTGGACCCTGGATGCCATTGGTCACAAGCATTACAGCTATCTGAACGGCGGCATTCATGCCTGGCTGGCAGAGGGGCACCCCACCAGTAGCGAATCCACTGAACCCACACCCAGCGACTACGAAGTGGGCGAACATGATCCGCTGACCGAGGTGAACCTGGATTACCTGCTGGCCCATTATCAGGATCCCGGGGTGGCGATCTGGGATTCCCGCTCGGAAGAGGAATATTCCGGCGTGCGCGCTTTTGCCCAGAAGCCCGGCCATATTCCCGGCGCCGTCCACTACGAGTGGACCGATCCCATGGACAAGCAGAACAACCTGCGTTTGCGTCCCCTGGACGATATTCGTGCGGAGCTGGAGGCCCGCGGCATCACGCCCGACAAGGAAGTGATCTGCCATTGCCAGACCCACCATCGCTCCAGTTTTTCCTGGCTGGTGGGCAAGATCCTGGGCTACCCCACGCTCCGAGGCTACGCCGGTTCCTGGGCAGAATGGGGCAACCACCCCGACACCCCGGCGGAAAAATCCGAATAACCCACGTTAAGGACTTCTCTTGAATAACTGGCGCGACAAGCTCTTCGTTACCCTGCAATACCTGATTCCCCAGCATGCCTTGTCCCGGCTGGTGGGCATGCTGGCGCGTAGCGAAGTGCCGTGGATCAAGACCACCTTCATCAACCTCTTCATGAAGCGCTTTGGCATCGACCTGTCGGAAGCCCAGATCGAAGACCCGGACCAGTTCGAGACTTTCAACGCCTTCTTTACCCGGGCACTGAAAGAGGACGCCCGGCCACTGGAGGCAGCGGACGCCGCCGACATAGCCTGCCCGGCGGACGGAGCGGTGAGCCAGCTGGGTGCCATTCGCGCCAACCAGGTGTTCCAGGCCAAGGGCCACGACTACTCCCTGTACGACTTGCTCGGCGGCGACAGCGCCCTGGCCAGCGAATTCACCAATGGCCAGTTCGCCACCATCTATCTGTCTCCCCGGGACTATCACCGCGTGCACATGCCGGTCACCGGCACCCTGCGCGAAACCCGCTACGTGCCCGGCGACCTGTTTTCCGTTAACGAAGCCACCGCCAACGGCGTGCCCAACCTGTTCGCCCGCAACGAGCGACTGGTGTGCATCTTTGACACCGAGCACGGCCCGGCGGCGGTGATTCTGGTGGGGGCCATGATTGTGGCCGGCATCGAAACCGTGTTCAGCGGTCAGGTGACGCCCCTGCCGAAACAGGTGGTTACCACCGACTACCAGCGCACCGCCCCCATTACCCTGGAGAAAGGCGACGAACTGGGCCGTTTCCTGCTTGGCTCCACCGTGGTGCTGTTGTTCCCGGAAGGCAAAGCGAATTTCGAAGCTGACCTGAAAGCCGGCAGCATGGTGCGGGTGAAAGGCAAGCTGGGACAGTACAGCGAACACACCACGGCCTGATTCCGAATAACGGGCCGATGCCATCGGCCCGTTTCCCACCTGAAGCCGAAACATTTTCGCCTTTCTCGTCTACTCCATATCCTCCCATCATTCAATGACCCGGATTGACCGGGTGTCCCGCCTGACATCAGGCCCGGTCCGCAGAGCAACTGCAGATTGCCGCATCTTCCCTACAATGGCCGCCCAACGAATTGATCGCCGGTGTAACCATGATCACTGACACCCTGCAACAGGCTCTCCACAACACCACTCGCCCCTGGCTACAGCGCCTGGATAACGGCCGCGCCCGGCTGTTTCAGGCGGATGCCCTGAGCCAGGCCGAGCAAACGCCCCACGAGACCCTGTTCGACGACGGCCTGGTGAAGCTGCGCTATTACCCGCCGCTGCAGGAGAACGCCATCCCCCTCACGGACGGCACGGTGATGCCCGTAAATCGGGACGCCCAACGTACACCGCTGGTACTGGTGGCGCCGTTGGCGGTGAACATGCTGATCTATGACCTGTTCCCCCAGCGCAGTCTGGTGCGCTATCTGCGCGCTCGCGGCTTCGAGCTGTACATGGTGGACTGGGGCCGCCCCGGCAAGTACCACAACCATCTGAGTCTGAGCAGCTATTTTTCCGACTACCTGCCCAAACTGCTGGTGCAGGTGCGTCAGCACAGCGGCAAGCAGCAGCTGAGCCTGCACGGCTGGAGCTTCGGCGGCCTGTTCAGTCTCTGCTATAGCGCGCTGGGCGAAGACCTGGACGTGAAGAACCTGGTACTGGTAGGCGCCCCCACGGATTATCACCGTAACGGCGCCCTGGGTGCCCAGTACCGCCGTTTCAGCCGCCGGGCCAAATGGATCCGTCGCACCACCGGCCTGCGCATCCATGATGTGCCGGCGGGACTGCTGCGCTCTCCCGGCTGGGTTAATAGTCTGGCCTTCAAACTCACCAACCCGGTGGGCAGCCTGCAAGGCTACTGGAATCTGGTGAAGAACCTGCACGACCGGGACTTCGTCTCCGCCCATGCCACCAACGGCGCCTTTCTGGACGACATGGTGGCCTACCCGGGCGGCGTGATTCAGGACATCATCCGTTACCTGTGGACCGACAATGTGGTGGCCCACGGTCAGCTCCCCATGGAGGGAACCGAAGGTCACCTGAATCAGGTCACGGCCAATGTGCTGAACATCACCGGCGCCAACGATCCTATCGTGACGCCGGAATGCAGCCAGGCCATGGAGCCGCTGATCCGCAGCAAGGACAAGACCTTCATCACCATTGAAGGCGGACACATGGGAATCCTTGGCAGCGCCGCGGCACAGAAACAGAGCTGGGCACGAATTGCCGACTGGCTGATTGAGCGGGATTGAAAGCAGCGGCGAGCTACCAGCTTCTAGACGGGCTCGGCCGTGCCAACCGAATTGTGCCGTCGCGAACAGCCAGGATGCAGGAGCGTCGCTGGCGGCGCGATTCAAGCCCTGGCAAGGATTTGAGAATTCAATGTAGGAGCACCGCTTGAGGTGCGAACCAAGCGTAGCGAGGGGGCAGAGGCAAAGGTCTGTCCGCCGTTCTTTCTGGAAGCTGTCGAGTGCTGAAATGCCTGATTGCTCTATGGGCGATTTCCGCGCAAGCGCGGTTCGCGGCTCAAGCGCCGCTCCTACAGCGGCTTCGTCGAAATGACGAAGCACGAGTAACTTTCCAGACCTTCCCTATCCAACCAGCGTAGCTCGTAGCTCGTAACTGCCTGTTGTCATGTAACCGACACCCCATCCCTCTAGGCTGTTATGCCATGTTATGGATAACTACCAGCCTGTCATGTCTCGCTTGTTGATTCTGTTTCCCTGCAGCCACATGGGCAATCTGCTGATTGCTCTGCCCCATCTGCGTGCCATGCTGACCGCACAACAGGACGCGTTGCTGGTGGTGAGTCAGCGCTATCAAACGCTGGTGGAACAAAGCCTGCCCGACGAAACGCGCCTGCTGTATTACCCGGAACAGTCACTCACCCGTCAGACGCCATTACTTCAGCGCGCGCGCAGTTACCTGCAACTGGTCATGACCATGCGTCGCTTCAAAGCGAAGGTGGTGGTAGATATCGAAGGTGAGCAAAAGTCCGCCACGCTGGCGCGGCTCAGTGGGGCCGGCGAGCGGATCGGCCCGCGCCGCCGCCATGGCCAGTGGCTCTACACCCGACAACGGCAAGCGGACTGGTCCGGCCATCGCTGGCAGGCCTATGCCAGCCTTAGCTGCCCCGCTGCGAAATCACCGGCACACTACCTGCCACTGAAAGACACGGTGGCAGGCCAGGACGAAGCGAACCGCATTCTGGAAGGCGCCCACAAATCTGACACTCTGATCGTCATCCATGCCGGCGCCACCAAGACCTACAAGATCTGGCATGCGGAGCAATTCGCGGCCCTCTGCCAACGCCTGCGTCGTGCCGGCCTGACGCCCTTGCTGATTGGCGCCGGCCAGAAAGATCGCCAACAGATTGCCCGCATCCAGAGCTTTCTCTGCGAGCCGGTTATCGACCTGTGCGATCAGCTCAGCCTGAACGGACTGATCGCCTTGCTGAAACGCAGCCGCGGTTTTGTCGGCAACGACAGCGGTCCCATGCATCTGGCCGCAGCCTGCGGGCTTCCTACCGTGGCCCTGTTCGGGCCCACCGATGACACCCTCTGGCAACCACTCTCACCCGATGCACGGGTGCTGCGCTGGCAGCATTGTCATAAGAGTTGCGAACGCTGCAGCTGCGCCCTGGACAGTTACCCCTGCCTGCAGCGGATTACCGTGGACCAGGTGGTCAATACCCTGGAAGAGCTGGGAGTGATCCCTCTATCCCACTCGGGCCCGGTGAAGACGTTGCGCATTTCCTGAAGCGATACCGCTTACCCGTTGGAGCCTTGCTTGCAAGGCGAAGGTGTCAACAGAATCCGTAGATTTTCGGCCCTTCGCCTTGCAAGCAAGGCTCCAACAACCTCTTCCCTCTACCCTCTTGCTCTCTCAAAAAAACCGCGAGACGTTTCCACCTCACGGTTTATGGACAAGGAAGACTGTCTGTTTTTATTGGCAATCAGAAACCATCAAACAATCCAGCCAGCAACCCGGTGATCGGCGACAACAGATCCAGCAATGGAGCCAGCGGGCTGAGCAGTCGCTCATCCAGTTGTTCGGTCACTTCCCGAACCACGATCAGCAGCCCTGAAGACAGCGCATCACCGGGCAAGGTCGCATAATCCTCCGCGCCGGGAATTTGATTGAGCCAGAGCACATCGTTGACCAGGTTCTCCAGGGTCTGCTGTACCGTGCCCACCAGTTGCTCACCGGTAGCACTGGTATCCAGCAGCACCAATTGCTCCAGGGTATTAGCCAGGCCCAGGGAAACGGTGGAGAGCACCGCGGTCAGCCCGGCAAACACCGGCACCTCACCAGGCACCTGCTCTTCGATGCCATCAAGGATATTGTTCAGGTTGCGGGACAATGCCACCAGCGGGCCGGCAATAAAGGCAATGTCTTCCACCGTGCCGCCTTCACCGGCGTCACCACCACCGCCACCAAAACCGGCGGCCAGGGCATCGAACGCACCGCCCAGCTGATCAAAGGGCGCCGGCAGACCGCTGGTATCGATGGCCTGCAATTGCTCCGACGCCGCCAGCACCGCCTGAACGGACTGGGTGATTCCACTACTGTCGCCTTGCAGAATCGCAGCGGTGGCCGCATCCATGGCATTGAACAGGATGTCGGTACCGGCAATCATCTGGTCGAACACCTGACGCTGGTCTTCAGGCAGGTTGGCACCGGCCTGGGTAAAACCGGACACCAGGGTTTCACGCAGCTCCTTGAGAGGCCCGGTAAAATCCGCATCAAAACCGTCCGGCAATGGCAGCGGCAAGGCGCCGTCACCCAGGGGCAGGCCGGAAAAATCATTGCCCGGCACCAGCCCCGCCATGGGCTGTTTGTCATAACAGTGAGTATAGGCCGGAGTCAGCTCGCCGTTGCTGATCACGCCCAGGCCTTCTGTCTCCGGGTCTACCACATAGGCATCCAGGCAGAGGGTGGCCGGCGCCAGGGTAACGGGGTCGGCTTCGGTGGCCTTCATCCAGAAGAAGCCATAGACATCGCCTTGCTGGAAACGCGCAGCATTACGTTCCGGGTCATCAATGGAACGGGTCTTGCCGGCGGCGCCACTGACAACGAACTCGGTACGACCGCACTCCGGCACCGCTTCGAGAACCTGCAGATCATGATCGTGACCGGCAAAGAAAAAGTCGGTCTGATCACAGACTGCTTCTTCCATAAATGCCTTCCAGCGCTCGCCGGCCAGCACCGGCAGAATCTCGCTGGGCACACCATCATAGTTTCCGGCGTTGCCGTGAGTACCATTGGATAAATAAGGATGGTGGGCCATGGCGATTTTGAACACTGCATTGGAGCCGGCCAGAGTGTTCACCGTCCAGTTACGCTGATCAATACCATATGTGTGGTAGGCATAGGCGATATCCGGATCACCGAAACCACCGGCAATGGGGTTGGAATCCAGTGCCACGAAATCCACCAGCGAGCGGGGATTGGTGTGGGTGGTGCCGGCACTATGCAGGAAATATCGGTCCGGCATATTCCAGCGGTTGGACAGTTTGCCGTCGAAATAGGTGTAATCCACCTGGAATTCACCACGCGAATTTCCCGCGCCGTCGCCGCCCACATAGGCCGTATTGTCGTGGTTGCCCAGGACCATATAGAACGGCAGCTGCACCGGATCGAAAGGCTTCTCAAATTTTTCTGCGAATTGGGGATCATCCACACTGGTGACCCCGGACTCGTAGATGTTGTCGCCCAACCCGACAACCAGATCACAGCCCGGGAACGCCATGTCGTCCACGAACTCATCTTTACGCTGGCAGACTTCGGCGATGGCTTCACCCACCGCATACTGACCGGCGGAGCCACTGCCGGAATCGCCGATCACGATAAACCGTAATGCGGCGGGAGAATTCAGTGTCACCGGCCCTTCATCTCCGTCATCACCACCCTCGCCTCCCGGTTCGGAGGGGGAATTGGGGGTAGCGCCATTACCCTCATCATTGGCGCTGTTGGCAGGGCTGGAAGATCCCCCGCCGCCACAGGCCGTCAGCGCCAGTGCTGCAACCAACGGCAGCAGTTTCCAGGGAAAAGTCATGACATCACCTCATCGGAATTCGGTACAGGAGGATGGAACACCGCAGTGCGCAGGGTGCGCGGGCGAGACGGGGGCAGGTCTTCGACAATACGGCTATCGCCGCTTTTTACGGCCACCACCTTGGTCTTGCTGGTATCAATCTGGCCACGCAGATCGAAGGATTCGATGCTCTGCGCGTAGTAGAACTCGCCCTGGGTACGCTGGCGATCCACGTCCACCAGAATGAAACCGCGGGATTTGGCTTCTACATAACGGATATGCGGGTTAACCACTGGAATCAGCACACCGGCAACCTCTGCGGCGCCCTCCGGGAAGCCCGGACTGGTCACCGCCGGGGTGACCAGCTCCGCTGCCAGCGGCTTGTCGAACAGGTCACCGAGTAATGAGCCCGGATTGCGATAGATTTCACTGGCCCAGGAGGTATGAATATCTCCGGTGAGAATCACCACATTGTCGATATTGTTGTCGTCGATATGGTTGAGAATTTTCAGCCGGTCCGCCGCATAGCCATCCCATTGATCCATATTGATGGCCGACAGATTGCCGCGCAGTTGCGCCTGGTCTTCACTGAGACTGGGCAGCTCGGCGATATTGAGCTGGGCAAACATGACCTGCTGGCCGATGAAACGCCACTGGCTGGTGGAGGCACTGAGACTGTCGAGCAGAAAGTCCATTTGCTCGGCACTGATCAGGTGGCGGTCTTCATCGTTGCGCGCCGGGTCAGCGGGAATCGTCAGTTGCTCGTCACGGCCTTCCAGGCGAGTGTCCAGCATGGTCAAATCCAGCAGATCCCCGAACTGGAAACGGCGATAGATAACGCTGTGATTGCCCGGCTCGCGGGGGCGAATGGGCAGCCATTCGAAGTAGGCCTGCTGGGCAATCTGTTTGCGGGTTTCCCAGTCGCCTTCGGTGAGCGGCTGGTGATTCTCGGCACCGTCGCGGTAGCTGTCGTTGCTGGATTCGTGATCATCCCAGACAGCGATCATGGGGAATTGCTGATGGATCGCCTGCAGATCCTGATCGGTCTTGTACTGAGCATGGCGTTGGCGGTAATCGCTCAACGACACCATTTCATGGGCAGGCAGCGGGTCACGGTCGGGAAAATCCCCATACTCTCCCGCGCCATATTCGTAGATGTAATCCCCAAGGTGGAGGACAAAATCCAGGTCCGGGTGATTGGCCACGGCCCGGTACACCGAGAAAAACCCGTTGGGGTAATTGGAGCAGGACACCACCGCGAAGCGGGCTCGATCAATAAAACGGTCGGATGCCGGAAAGGTCCGGGTACGCCCCACCGCAGAGGTCCTGTTCGCCACCGCAAACTGATAGTAGTACCAGCGGTCTGCCTGCAGGCCCGAGGCATCCACCTTTACGCAGTAGTCTGCTGCTGCCGTGGCCGTTGCCGCATAGGTAGCAACAATCTGCTGCATGGCCGGGTCACTGGCCACGGTAACTGCCACCGCCACATCCTCACCATTGCCAAGGTCAGGTGTTACCCGCGTCCACAGAATAACCCGGTCGGACAATGGGTCCCCGGATGCCACTCCATGCAGAAAAGACGCAGTCGGCAGTGCATCAGGCTCATCCGGAACCTCGGGCTGATTCGGTGTCGGTGTATTAACCGGTGTCGGTGACGAGCTGCTACCGCCCCCACAACCCGCCAGCGCGAGCGTACTGCCTGCACCCAGCGCCTGTACCAGGCGACGTCGTTTGCGATCCATGGAACTTCCCCCTGATTGAACGCCATCGCTTCACGCGATGACGACTCAAGATTAGGCAGGAAATTGCATCGGCACAGTGGGCCTTGGGTAGTTGCACTGTAGTACTATGTAGCCTCCTGTAACCGCCCAGTTAAAGGTGACAGAGGCATGAATAACGGCTAAAAAAGCCGTGAAATCGGCCGGGAAAAACGCGCTACACCAGGGCAAACGCACCGGGCAAATGCTGGCGCAGGGTAAGTAGATTCTCCTCCTGCACGTCCATATCACCGAAGCAGTTGGCCATGGTACCCGCATAATGGAGCCCATCTTTTTCAATCGCTTCTGCGGTCAACAGTGCATGATTGATGCAACCCAGTTTCATGCCCACTACCTGAATCACCGGTAGCTCCAGGGCACTGGCCAGGCCGGAGAGCATTTCCCGGTCATTGAGAGGCACCCGCCAGCCGCCCGCGCCTTCGATCAGAATCAGATCTGCCTTGTGGGCACTCAAAGCACCGCGCACATAGCCCACCAGGCGTGACAGGGTAATGGCCTTCCCCTCCTTTTGAGCAGCAATATGAGGCGCAACCGGCGCTTTCAACGCCACCGGATTGACCAGCTCGTAGGGTAATGTCACCGAGCTGGCAGCCATCAACTGTAAGGCATCATCATTGCGCCAACCCTCTGGAGTTTCCTCACACCCGGCGGCTATCGGCTTGAGACCGTAGCAACTCAACCCCGCTTCGCGGGCGCGCTCCAGCAGCCGACAGCTCACCCAGGTCTTGCCGACTTCGGTGTCGGTGCCGGTGACAAAGAAAATGCCCTTGAGGACGGGGAGGGGGGGTTTTTGGTTTTCCATAGTTATCCTTGAGTTGAGCTTATCGCTTTGATCGCCCTTCGGTCGATTCCGTGCTTCGCACGATTCGTCCCTCAAGAGGAACTCCTACAAGCGGCTTTGTAGAAACTTCAGACCCCCCGCGAACCTCCAAGCTTTTCCGATTCCAGGAACAGCACATTCCAGGTCAACGGTAGCCCTTGGCTGGTACGCCTGGTTTCGTATTCGGCCACCATGGCCTGCCAGGCATTCTTGCCGGTGAGGCCGCTGGCGCCATTCACATGATCGGCACCGGTGGCCTTGAGGCGGCGGGCTATCTGCTTGACTGAATCGTAGTATTCCACCATCACCTGTTGCTGCCATTGCCCATCGGCAAACCCGGCCTGCAGGGCAGCGTCCTGCCAGTCCTTCAGCGACGGCAAGGGATTCACATGGGGGCGGTGATTTACCCCCTGCCAGCTCTGAGTCAATTCCTGCAGGGAGCCAGCCAGGGGCACCGCCAGCAACAACCGGCCGCCCGGCGCCAGCACCCGCCACACCTCCGCCATGACTCTGACCGGGTGGCACCACTGCAAGGCAAAACAGGAAAACACCAGTCCCTGGGACGACGCTTCCAGCGGCAGGGATTCCGCATCCGCGCACAGGGGCTGGTAATGGTCGTTGAGTCGGCCCCGTTCAGCGGCTTCGTTAAGCATCTCGGACGACAGATCCACCGCCTGCCATAACACCTCCGGCAGTGCCTGTTGCTGGGCACGGGCAAAGGGGGCGGTGGCACAGCCCAGATCGAGAGCCGCCGGCGTCACCAGTTGGCTGGGCAATCGCTGGACCAGCGAGCGCCCTACCGCCAGCTGCAGCTCAGCATGCGCATCGTAGCTGCGCGCGGCGCGGCTGAAATGCTGACTGACGGCAGTCTTGAGTGGCGACTCCATCGTCGGCTCAGTCAACCAGTCGATGGTCGCGATAGAAGTCATAGACGGCCCGGGTAAAGGTATCGGGGGCGGACAGGAAAGGCACATGGGCCACCTGTTCGATCAAGGCGGTGCGGCCGGTTTGAATCAGGGGCTCCACCGCCGCCATGGCAGCGGCCGGCACGATATGATCCTGTTCACCGAACACCATCAGTACCGGCATGGGCAGGGATTTCAGCGTGCCGCGCAGGTCTGCATCACGAAGAATATCGAGACCGCCACGCAGGGCCCGGCGCGCCGGCAAGCCGCAGAAATAAAGAATGTCTTTCAAGCGCGCAGTGTCTTCACGCATGGCCGCGCTGCCCTTGCAGTTTAGGGCCAGAAAGCGCACCAGGGTGCCCTCGTAATCCTCGTCGAACATCTCGGCAAACTTGGCCAGGATGTCCGCCTTCATGGCTGGCTGCCAATCTGCTGCCGCCGTGAAGCGAGGGGACGTGGCCACGGTGACGACAGACTCCACTCTCTGCGGCGCCTTCTCTGCCATGGCCAGTGCCACCAGCCCCCCCAGGGACCAGCCCAGCAAATGGGCCTGTTCCGGCATGATCGCCAACACCTGGTCGGCGAGAAAGTCCAGGGTGTAGTCATCATTGGGCAACGGGCTCTGCCCCATGCCCGGCAGATCCACCACGGTGACCCGGAACCGTTCCAGCAACGCCGGCACAATGTCGTCAAAGACAATGGCATGCAGACCCCAACCATGGATCAGCACCACATCCTGGGCATCCGCATCCGGGACGCCAGTGGCTTTGTAGGTGTTGTGGAAAGGGATCAACTTGGCCATTCAATTTCCTTTTTTTACCCACAGAGGGCACAGAGATCGCAGAGTGAAAACAAGACAGCCCAGCAGGGTGAGGGCGACCAGAACCCCCCCCCTACGCTGTTATCGGTTTTTCTCAGTGATCTCTGTGTCCTCTGTGGTTAAACGTCTTTTCTTTGACACCGCGCCAGCGCCACCAGCAACGCATCCACGTCGTTTTCCTCATGGGCCGCCGACAGGGTGACCCGCAATCGTGCCTGGCCCTCCGGCACCGTGGGCGGCCGAATGGCGATGACCAGAAAACCCTGCTCGCGCAGCTGCTGACTGAGCGCCAGGGCCTGCTGATCGGCGCCGATCAGCAAAGGCTGTATCGGGGTGGTCGAGTCCATCAGGGAGAAACCCAGTTGCTCGGCGCCGAGACGAAAATGCTGGATCAACGCCGCCAGTTTTTCTCTTCGCCACTGTTCTTCGCGGGCCTTGGACAGGCTCACCAGGGTGGCCGCCGCCACCGCTGCCGGCATGGCGGTGGTATAGATATAAGTGCGCGCGAATTGTATCAGGGTCTCGATCAAGGCGTGGCTGCCAGCCACGAAGGCACCGGCGGTGCCCAGCCCCTTGCCGAGCGTGCCCATCAGTACCGGCACCCGCTTATTGACGCCCTGCGCAAAGACACTGCCACGCCCCTGTGCATCCAGTACGCCCAAGCCATGGGCATCGTCCACCATCAGCCAGGCATCATTGTCTTCGCAGGCAGTCGCATAGTCAGCCAACGGCGCCACGTCGCCGTCCATGCTGAACACCCCGTCAGTGACTACCAGCTTACGGCGCGCGTCACTGCGCTGCAGCTGGCCACGCAGGGCAGATGAATCGTTGTGGGAAAAACGACGAAAACGGGCACCACTGAGCAAGCCACCATCCAGCAGGGAGGCATGATTGAGGCGGTCGTGAAACACCGCATCGCCCTTGCCCAGCAAGGCGGTCATCACGCCCATATTGGCCATATAACCGTTGGAAAACAGCAACGCTCTTTCACGACCGACATGATCGGCCAGCGCCTCTTCCAGTTGCTGGTGAGGGCGTTGATGACCGCAAACCAGATGGGAGGCACCACTGCCGACGCCCCAGTCTGCCGCTGCCTCCTGAAAGGCGGTGACCACCGCCGGATCATTGGCCAGCCCCAGATAGTCGTTGCTGCAAAAATTCAGGTACTGACGCCCGTCCACCACCGCATAACGGCCACAGGGGCCGTCCTGAATCAAGGGGTGGCGGTAACGGTGCTGCTCATGGCGAGCCGCCAGGTCGGCGGCCAGATCGAAAGCCATGACTCAATGTTCGGTGGCAGCGGGACGGCCGGTGTCCTTGTCCAGCACATGCTTGGCGGGGCGTTTGCCGCCGTCATTCTGCGACATGGCGTTGTAGAACAGCCCGGCTTCTTCTGCCTGCTGTTCAGCCACCTGGGCCTTGATCACATCCTCATGGGCTTCGTCGGACGCTTCATGACGCAAGTCCAGGGGATGAATGCCCAAACGCTTGAACAGTTGCTGGTCGTGGTTGGCTTCCGGGTTATCCGTGGTCAGCAGCCGCTCGCCGTAGAAGATGGAGTTGGCACCGGCCAGGAAACACAGGGCCTGGGCTTCATCGTTCATTTCCTGACGACCCGCAGACAGACGCACATAGGATTGCGGCATCAGGATGCGCGCCACCGCCACAGTGCGGACAAACTCGAACGGGTCCAGGTCATCCACATCCTCCAGCGGCGTGCCTTCGATCTTCACCAGCATGTTGATGGGCACGGATTCCGGATGGTGCGGCAGATTAGCGAGCTGCTGCAGCAGACCGACCCGGTCATCGCGCTGTTCGCCCATTCCGACGATACCGCCACAACACACTTTCATGCCGGCATCGCGCACATTGGCGAGCGTGGAGAGCCGATCATTATAGGTGCGGGTGGTGATGACCTGACCGTAGTATTCCGGCGAGGTATCCAGGTTGTGGTTGTAGTAATCGAGGCCAGCGTCCGCCAACGCATCCGCCTGGCCCTGATCCAGCATGCCCAGGGTCATGCAGGTCTCCAGCCCCAGGGATTTTACCTGCCGCACCATGTCCAGCACATAGGGCATATCTTTCTCGCGAGGGCTACGCCAGGCAGCCCCCATGCAGAAACGGGAAGCGCCCTTGTCGCGGGCCGCTTGCGCCTCTTCCACCACCCGCGCCACTTCCAGCAGCTTTTCCTTTTCCAGCTCGGTGTTGTAGTGACCGGACTGGGAGCAGTATTTGCAATCCTCCGGGCAAGCGCCGGTCTTGATGGACAACAAGGTGCTCACCTGGACGGCATTGGGATCGAAATGGCCCCGGTGCACGCTGGCTGCCTGAAACAACAAATCGTTGAACGGCAGGGCAAACAGGGCGTCGATCTCACTGCGTTTCCAGTCATGGCGTACAGCAACGTCAGAGGCTGGCGATTGGGCGGGGCTGGCGGTTGCGGGCATGCTTCTTCTCCATTCGGGAATCCAAGCAGGCTAGGGAGCAACATGACACCTGTCAACCTGATAGAGGCAACAAAAGTTTACTGCAGGCTGTTTTTTGATCAATCCTGCCGTTGCCTGTTCTGCGGACAAACCCAGAGCAACCAGGTATGTCCGTCCTGCCTGGTATTGCTGGCGCGCCTGGATGGCCCTCTGTGTCGGTGCGGCTTGCAACATCCTGCTGGCAACGAGGATGAAGACATCCCCGCTTCGCTCTGTGGACGCTGCCTGCGTCAGCCTCCCCCCTTTACCGCCAGCCAGGCCCCTCTGCGCTACAGTTTCCCACTGGATCGGCTAATTGGTCGTTACAAGTACCGCGGCGATCTGGTGGCGGAAAGAGGGATCGAACAGTTACTGGCAGACACTCCCTGCCCCTGGCCCGACATGGATGCCCTCTGCGCCCTGCCCGCACACTGGCGAAGGCGTTGGCAGCGGGGTTTCGACCAGAGCCAGCGACTGACCGATCGTCTCGCCGGCCTGTGGAAAATACCGTCCTTACCCGCACTCCAACGCCAACAATCAACCCCCATGCAGCAAGGACTCAGCCGTAGCCAGCGGCGACGCAATTTGCGTGGTGCCTTTGCCTGCACCCGGCCAGTCAGCGGGCTGAAGCTGGTACTGGTGGATGACGTCATGACCACCGGCAGCAGCGCCCGGGCCGCCAGTGAATGTCTGTTGCGCCATGGCGCCGCGGAAGTGCGGGTGTGGACCCTGGCACGGACTCCAGAGCGTTGAGACGCCTCTGAAAAAGGTCTCTTCTACTGTGGAAAGCGATACTTGCGTCGCGAATAACGGCGGTCCTGACGGCAGCTTCGCGATGCAAGTATCACTTCCCACAGAATCAGCTGCCCGGACTGTATTTCAACCGCCTGTTAGGCATAATGAATCCCTGTTCACGGAGGGATACCCATGAAAACAATAACAACCTTGATAACTCTGCTTTTACTAACAGCAGGCACCCTTGCCAGCCATGCCCATGCCGAAGATCGTTACAGCGGCGTCACCCTGATTCGCGGCACCGTTTTTTCAGTGGGCCGTGTCGACCCCACTGAAAACGTGGATACCGGTTTCTTTGTGGATGCCAACTACAGCAGCGTGGCCATCAACGCCGGCGTTGGCAGCAAGAAATTCGGCGATTCGCCGCTGCGCTCGGACCAGCGCGAGGACGACCTCTCCGAAGCTGATGGCGAACGGGTCAACAACGCCTATGCCGGCATCGGGTTCGGTCGCATCGTGCAGATCCAGTACGGCTACGGCAACCACGGCGACCTGCTGCGCTTCCGCTCCGATTTCAACTACCGCTCGGTGGTGGATTTCTTTACTGGAAAACGTACCCCCAAGGACCGCATGACCCTGGGCGACCGCATTACCTTCACCATTGCGGTGGAACAATACCAGGACAGTGACGAAGAGATTTTCGACAATGCCACCTGGGGTGTGGGTCTGTTGTTCTGAGCCAGCGATCAAGAAAGGATCATTGATGGAAGTACATATCGCCCAGGGACATAACCCGCCGCACAATATTCACGGCATCACCGTGATCATCGACGTGATCCGTGCGTTCACCACCAGCCACCATGCCTTCCGCAAAGGTCTGCGCTGCATCTGGCCGGTGGAGAACGCGGAACAGGCCTTTGCCCTGCGTGACGAGCACCTGCCCGACGCCTTGCTGGCCGGGGAAGTGGATGCCCTGCCGATCAAGGGATTTGATTTCGGCAACTCTCCCTGGGAAATCGATCAGGCGGACTTGCAGGACCGGGAATTGATCCTGCGCACCACCAACGGCGTGGCGGCCACCCTGAAAGCCCGGGATAGCAAGGAAGTGCTGGTTGCCGGGCTGGTGAATGCGCAAGCGACGGCCAACTATCTGCGCGAACAGAATCCACCCACCGTGGTGCTGGTGGCCTCTCATCCCACGGGCGATGAAGATGTGGCCTGTGCGGAATACATCCGCCACTTGTTGGGCGGCGAAGGCGTCAGCTATGCCATTGCCCGCGAACGCACCCTGAATGCCAGGGCCGCCAAAAAATTCTACGACGGCTCCCACCCCCGCCTGCGGCCCCAGGACATTGACGCTGCGGCGGCAAGCGAAGGCGACAACGCACTGATCATGCGAGTCAGCTTTGATCCTTTCCCCTGCATCACCGCCCACCCGGCTCCCTAGCAACCTGCTGACCCGGAACGTCAAGGTTTCCGCTCTTTTTGATCAATGCGGTGGGCCTGTCCGGCTTGTTACTGTTGAAACCACTTCAACAGACAGGACAGCCCCATGATCCAGTGGTCCGAACAACAACAGATGATCCAGAAGATGGTGCGCGATTTCGTGGAAAAGGAAATCGTGCCGCAGCTGGATGACATCGAATACAACGGCGTGCCGCCCTACGACATCCTTCGCAAGCTGATAAAGACCTTCGGCATGGATGTGATGGCCCAGCAATCCTTCGAGAAACAGCTGGCCCGGGAGAAGGCCATTGCCGCCGGGGAAACCGTCGAGGAAAAGAAAAAGGATGGCCCTTCTGCCATGGCCGGCGAAGAGGCCGCCATGCGCATGATCCCCATTATCGAAATCTGCAAACATGCCCAAGGGCTTGTCACGGCCATGGGCGTGTCCATGGGTCTGGGCGGTGGCGCCATCATGAGCAAGGGCACCATCGAGCAGAAAGAACGCTGGGCACTGCCGCTGCTCACCCTGGAGAAGGTGGGCGCCTGGGCGATCTCCGAGCCCAATGCCGGCTCCGACGCCTTCGGACAGATGAAGACACTGGCCAAACGTGACGGCAATGGTGGCTACATCATCAACGGTAGCAAGACCTGGATCACCAACGGTCCCTACGCCGACACCATCATCCTGATCTGCAAGCTGGATGAGGAAGGGGTCCCAGCCGACCAGCGCAAGATCGTCTCCTTCATTCTCGACAGCGGCATGGAAGGCCTGGAGCAATCCAAACCCTTCAAGAAGATGGGCATCGGCTCCTCGCCCACCGGCGAACTGTTCCTGTCTGACGTCAAAGTGGGCCCCGACCGGCTGCTGGGCGGTAGTGAAGACGGCTACGGCCGCAGCGGCGCCAAGGGCACCTTCATGCAGGAGCGCGCCGGTGTCGCCGCCATGGCCCTGGGGATGGTAGAACGGGCGCTGCAACTGAGCACCCAATACGCCCACGACCGGGTCCAGTTCGGCCGAGCCATCGGTCAGAATCAACTTATCCAGCTCAAGCTGGCCAAAATGGAAGTGGCTCGCACCAACCTGCAGAACATGGTGTTCCGCTATATCGAAATGACCGCCGCCGGCCAGCAGATGACCCTGGCCGAGGCCTCCGCCATGAAGCTATACGCCGCCCAGGCTGCCATGGAGGTGGCCACTGAAGCGGTACAGATCCATGGCGGCTACGGTTACATGCGCGAATCGCGTGTGGAACAGCTGATGCGCGACGCCAAGATCCTGCAGATCTACGCCGGCACCGACGAAATGCAGATCATCGCCATCGCCCGGGACTTGCTGGGCCGCGTGTAAGAGATTGACCATAAAGCCTGCAAGCTTTTGCCGGGTGCAATGTCAGCATATTGACCATCGCGCCCGGCAAAATGGTTTTTGTGGTCTTCATCACACTCTAAGTTTCAATATACACTCAACCATTATTCGTAGTAGGGGCTGATACATCAGTCTAGGTGGTTGAAATGTTAGTACGCTATAGGGCTGATTTCGCCGCAGTTGCCCTGGTGTTGGCGGTGTTTTCCATTCAACTGGGCCTGTTTTTCTATAGTGACGGCCTGACAACCTGGCTGGCCATGCTGGCCCTGTTACCGGTTCAGGTATCCTGTGGCGCCATCTGCCACAACCATCACCATGTCAATGTGTTCGTCAAAAAACCGCTGAACCGACTGTTCGAGTGCATCCTCTACCTCCAGACCGGCACCAGCCCCCTTAGCTGGACCCTGCATCATAATATCGGCCACCATAAGTACTATTTAGAGCCGGAACAGGATCCCTCGTCCTGGCAGCAAGCGGATGGCTCGCTTATGCCCCGCTGGCGTTATGTGCTTATCAATACGCTGAAGGTCTACCCGGAAATCCATCGTATCGGCAAGCAGCACCCCCAGCTTTACCGGCGCTTTCTCCGTCTGTTAGTACTTGCAAACATTCCGCTTCTGCTGGCGATGCTCCATGACCCACGCAACGCCCTGATCCTCTTCATTCTGCCCATGACGGCAATGCTGTTCATGCTGCTGGACAACACCTACGGCCAGCATGCCGGCACCGGTTTCGAGGACCATTATCACGCCTCGCGCAATGTGGAACTGAAACGCTACAATCTGCCGTCCTGGAATCTGGGCTACCACACGGCCCACCATATGCTGCCCGGGATTCACTGGAGCCAGCTGCCGGCATTGCACGACAAGATCCGCCATCGCATCCCCGAGCACCTGATTACCGACAACATCCTGCTGCAGTGGGAACCCGCCCGCCAGCAACGAGGAGGATTGCCCTCATGATACGTGGCCTGCTTGTATGCCTGATCATGGGCTGCGCCGCCATGGCCCGTGCGCAGGACTGCTACTATTACTGGGTGCACCAGTGCATCGAAGTGGTCGATGCCAGCCAGAGACAGCTGCAGCAGTATGTGCTGATCTCCCCGGCGGTGAACTACCTGCAAGCTGAAGGCCAGCAATGCAGCGACGCGGTCACCGAGCGGCAGCAACCCATCGCCGTCGAACTACTGGCCCGCTTCAACCAGGCTGCCAGCAAGATCAGCGCCTGCCGGACCCCCGTCACGGAACTGCCCGCCCGGGTGTATGACAAACCCCACCAGGCCACCTGGCACTACAACCGCAGCCGCAAGGCCAGCCCACAGAAAATCGTGATTCCCCTGGCGGATTTACCTGTCCGCTGATATTAAGCCTTGAAGATCACTGCCAATCGCTGCACATCCGGTTGGGTGTGCTATGATCGACGGGCTTTTTCTATCCGGGGCGAATAATGAAAACAATTAAAACTGCCGCGTTACTGATCTGCATCCTACTGCTCGCCAGCTGCCAGAATCTGCAGGGCGAACGGCAAGGGGATTACTATTTCTCTCCCGCCGGCGCCTATATTCTGGACATGAGCATCAACACCTTCCGGGGTGAAGTGGTGCTTGATGAACGCTGCGACCGCCATGGTGGCTCAACCACCTTCTGGGACGGCAGTGGCCGTCTTTTCCGTGTGGACTATCTGAGCGCGGAAAACCATCCGATGATCCAGGCACCGCGGTTTGCCTCGGATCTGACCCTGCTCAACCTGACCCTGAACAGTTACTTGCGTGAGGTGGTGGCCAAGGCCCCCATGATCACCAGTGCCGAGGCCTCTTACCGGGAATTCCTGGAAGACGCCGATCCCCGTGCTCTGTTCGCCATCATTGGTATCAATGTGGATGCCGCCCAGGTGAAAGACAGCGAGGTGGAAAGCGGCACGTACTACTATGGTTTCATGCTGTTCAAGCGTGGCGACCGCATCTATGTGCTGCAGCACCGCCAACCGGTACTGATGCCTGAAAAAATGAAGGCTGTGCTGCTGAATCTGGCCGACGGCATGGAAATTCCCGGCCGCGTCCGCGACGACACGGATATGGAAAAGCTGCGCCGGCTATTGAAGAAAATGGCCCCGGGCGGCACCGATGGTGATCCGGTCCGACTGTGCGAACCCGCCTGAGAACATTAGCCAGTTGGAAGTTGCAACAAGCAACAGGCTTGGTGTGTACTGGATAGGCAGAACCCCGCGCTTCATGACAATGGCGCGGGTCCTATGCACTTCGGGAAACAGCACCCAAAACTGACTTTTGGGTTTTCGCTGTTAACTATTCACTATTCACTATTCACTATTCACTGCTGCTATGACTTCCCTGACAACACAGAGCTGCGAAGCATGCCGGGCTGACGCACCCCGGGTAACCGACCAGGAACGCCAAGAGCTGCATCCTCAAATCCCTGAGTGGATTCTGGTAGAGGAAGACGGCATCGAGAAACTGCAACGGCATTTCTCGTTCAAGAATTTCGTCGACGCCTTGGCTTTTACCAATCAGGTTGGCGAGCTGGCCGAAAAAGAGGGCCATCACCCGGCCATCCTCACCGAGTACGGCAAGGTGACGGTGACCTGGTGGACCCACAAAATTGGCGGTCTGCACCGCAATGACTTTATCAGCGCAGCCAAGACCGACGCGCTTTAAGCACGAGCTACGCTTTTGGATAGTGGCGGCGTGAGAAGTTCCCGGCTTCCCTTTCACCGTCAAACATGGGCCAGGCTCACTCGGTTAGGCGTTGAAGTTTGAGGCTTGCCGCTTGAAGCTCTCTTTGACCATTTCCTCCACCGCCATGATCAAAACGGCTTGCGGCAACCGTCCCGGCCTTTGCTAGCATTCTTCTCAACCGAAGGAGAAACAGCATGGCCCTTTCCGAAGAACAGAAAACCCTGATTAAAGCCGCCAGCGACAAGACCTTTCCATTTGTGGAGCGCTGCGGGGTAAAGACCCTGGATGTGGAACGAGGTTACTGCAAGATGGTGATGCCTTTTGAGCCCAACATTAATCATGTTGGCATCATGTATGCGGGCGCCCTCTACACCATCGCCGAACTGCCCGGCGGGGTGATCTACCTGACGTCCTTCGACACCAAGCGTTGCTACCCCATCGTCAAGGACATGTCGATCCGCTTCCGTCGCCCGGCTACCACCGATATCACAGTGGAGGTCACCCTCAGCGAGGAAGAGATCGCACGCATCGAAAAGACCACCGAAGAGGTGGGTAAATGCGACTTCGAATGGGACGTGGAATTGAAAGACGCCAATGGCGAGGTGGTTGCCATCACCCATAACGTCTATCAGATGCGCAAGATCGGCGGGTGAATCGAGTTAAAAGTGCAAAGTTGAAAGTTGAAAGTTACAAAGCGCGGGCAAGGGTAATGCCACATGACAAAGGCGATGCCCGCGCTCCAAGAAAGGCTTATCAACCCACCTGCAATGAACGCGGCCACCCAGATTTCAGAGCAAGATCAGGTAGTTCGCGTTTCAACTTTTAACGTTCAACTCGGTTTGTTATTCCGCCTGCTCACAGAAGCCGTTCGGCCCCATATTGACGGTGGTTGAGCATTGCCACTCCAGCCCACGCACCCCACCTTCCACCGGCCAAGTGGTCAGTTCATGGCCCTCCAGACGGCCAGCGAGCTCCAGCTTCAGCATGCCCTCGCGGAGCATATAGGCCCGTTTGATACGCTGATCCACCACCTGCTCAGGCGCAATCTCCATATCATTCAGGCTGCCCGGCCACTTGCCGCTGGACAGGTAGTACTCACTGATCCGCATGCGCAGCACCGACACGGTACTGAATGCTTGTGATAGAGAGGCCCGATCCCGGCTAGTGCTGAAAAGCTGCCAGGTTTTCCGGTCGATACCTGGCGGCGGCTCGTCCTTGTGCTGCGGACCACTTGCCTGCGATTTCTCGGGAATCGGCACCCGCCGGGCCAGGGCATCAATATCCGCTTCGTAACGCGCCCGCAGCGTGCAGCGCGAACCACTCCAGCGCCGCCCCTGCAGCGAGGGCTTTTCTTCCTGCAACTGGCTTAGATAGGCATCCCGGAGCAGGAATTCAGACCGGTCCTGCTGTTTGTAGGCCAGCTTACGTTTCTGATAATCATCGGTAGCAGCAATAACGCTCAGCAAGCTGACATGCAGCTCTTCTGTCATCATCTGCAAGGCCCGGTCGCAGACCTGCTGCTCGCTCTCCCCCTCCCCGGCCCGCTCCACCTTGGCCAGAGCCAGTGACACAGCGATTACAGGTGCACCCCACACCAGCAACAGGACCGCTATAACAGTGCGCACTCTATTTCCCCCTTGGGACCTCAAGCTATAACGCGATTGAATATTTTATCTGTGCTGAACCCAACAGCCCGCCTCCAAAGCCCCGGCGCTGCACCTGCAACGCAAACCAGACAAGCCCCTGATTCGCGTTGCAGCTTCAAGCTTATCGCTCTCTTACTTCCTGCTGAATTCCTGCACCGCGTCGATAAAGACACCCGCATTGGCAGGGTCCACCTGCGGCGTAATGCCGTGCCCCAGGTTGAAAATATGCCCGGGGTGATCACCGAAATCCGTCAGGATGCGTTTTACTTCCGCACGGATGGCATCCGGAGACGCATACAGCACCGCCGGGTCCATGTTGCCCTGCAGGGCCACCTTGTTGCCGACGCGGCGACGGGCTTCGCCGATGTTGATGGTCCAATCCAGGCCCAGGGCATCACAGCCACTCTCCGCCATGGACTCCAGCCACAGCCCACCGTTCTTGGTGAACAGGATCACCGGCACCTTGCGGCCTTCGTGGTCACGAATCAGGCCATCGACGATTTTCTTCATGTATTTCAGGGAAAACTGCTGGTAGGCCTCGGCGGACAGGGCCCCACCCCAGGTATCAAAGATCTGTACCACCTGGGCCCCATGACGAATCTGGGCATTCAGATACGAGGTGACCGATTGGGCCAGCTTATCCAGCAGGGCATGAGCCAACTCTGGCTGGCTGTAGACCATGGCTTTGAGATGACGGAAGTCCTTGCTGGAGCCGCCCTCAACCATGTAGGTCGCCAGAGTCCAGGGGCTACCGGAAAAGCCAATCAGGGGAATCCGGCCATTGAGAGCCCCACGAATGGTGCTGACCGCCTTCATCACATAACCCAGATCGCTTTCCGCATCGGGAATCGGTAACGCCGCCACGTCTTCTTCGGTGCGCACCACCTTGCGGAATTTCGGCCCTTCCCCGGTCTCGAAATACAGCCCCAGGCCCATGGCATCAGGAATGGTGAGGATATCGGAAAACAGAATGGCGGCGTCCAGCGGGTAACGCTCCAGCGGCTGCAGGGTGACCTCGCAAGCCAGGTCCGCATTCCGGCACAGATCCATGAAAGAGCCCGCATGCTCGCGGCTGGCCCGGTATTCCGGCAAATAGCGCCCGGCCTGGCGCATCATCCACACCGGTGTCTGATCCACAGGCTCACGGTTGAGGGCACGGAGAATACGGTCGTTTTGTAGAGGAGCGAAAGTCATGTGGGTTCCTTTGGAAACGCTCCACGCATCACGCTGCACGCAACACGCGAAAATCAAAAAATCCTCAATATCATATAGAAAAAGGGCCTGCAAAAGCAGGCCCTGATGTTGCGTGTCGCATGCACCGTGTTGCGTGCTACGTCAATCAAACATCCAGATAATCGAGAATGCCCTTGGCCGCTTCACGCCCTTCCCAGATGGCAGTCACCACCAGGTCAGAGCCGCGAACCATATCGCCACCGGCAAAGATCTTCTCGTTGCTGGTCTGGAACGGGAATTCCTGTTCTTCAACAGCCTGAACACGGCCGGAATCATCAGTCGCCACATTCTTCGGCTCGAACCAGTCCGCCGGGCTGGGACGGAAACCGAAGGCCACGATGACCGCATCCGCCGGCAGAATTTCCTCGCTGCCAGGGATCGGTTCGGGACGACGACGACCATTGTTGTCTGCCTCGCCCAGCTTGGTTTCCACCACTTTCACGCCAGTGACCTTGCCATCTTCACCCACGACTTCAATGGGTTGACGGTTGAACAGGAACTGGACGCCTTCTTCCTTGGCGTTCGCCACTTCCTTGCGGGAACCAGGCATGTTCTCTTCGTCACGACGGTAGGCGCAGACCACGCTGCCAGCCTGCTGGCGAATGGAAGTGCGGTTACAGTCCATAGCAGTGTCACCACCACCCAGCACCACAACACGCTTGCCCTTCATGTCGATGAAGTCAGCCGGGTCTTTCTCAAAACCCAGGTTGCGGTTGGCATTGGCCACCAGGAACGGCAGCGCTTCGTGCACACCATCCAGATCCTCACCCGGGAAACCACCCTTCATATAGGTGTAGGTGCCCATGCCCATGAAGACGGCATCGTAGTCGGCAAGCAGTTCATCAATGGTGATGTCCTTGCCCACCTCCACGCCCAGGCGGAATTCCACGCCCATGCCTTCAAACACTTCACGGCGCTTGGCCATGACCGGTTTTTCCAGCTTGAACTCAGGAATGCCGAAGGTCAGCAGACCGCCGATTTCCTCGTAACGATCGAAGACTACCGGCTTCACACCGCTGCGTACCAGCACATCTGCACAGCCGATGCCGGCGGGGCCGGCACCAATCACGGCGACCTTCTTGTCGGTCCACACCACCTTGGACATATCCGGACGCCAACCCATAGCCAGGGCGGTGTCGGTAATGTATTTCTCGGTGGCACCGATGGTGACTGCACCAAAGCCGTCATTCAGGGTACAGGCCCCTTCACAGAGACGATCCTGCGGGCATACGCGACCACAAACTTCCGGCAGGGAGTTGGTCTGGTGACTCAGCTCCACTGCTTCCATCAGGTTGCCCTCACTGATCAGCTTCAACCAGTTAGGGATGTAATTATGGACAGGACACTTCCACTCACAGTACGGATTGCCACAGTGCAGGCAACGGTGCGCCTGATGCTCCACTTCCCGTGTGTCGTACGGGTGGTAGATTTCCTCGTACTTGTGTTTGCGGTCGTCAATGTCCTTTTTCTTCGGATCGTGCCGGGGCACGTCGAGAAACTGGAAGTTATTGCTCAAACGTTCAGCCATGGTCTCCCCCGTTATGCCGGATTGGCACGCGTGCTCTTGAGCAGGTTTTCCAGGCTTGCAGCCTTGGGCTTAACCAGCCAGAACTTGCGGCTCATGGCATCAAAGTTATCCAGAATGTACTGGCCCCATTCGCTGCCGGTCTCTTGCACGTAATCGGAGATCACGCCACGCAGGTGGCTGCGGTGAGACTCGGTAGCTTCGGAACTGATGCGATGCAATTCGATCAGTTCCGGGTTGATGCGGTCGAAGAAATCATTGTCTTCGTCCAGTACAAAGGCGAAACCACCGGTCATGCCGGCACCGAAGTTGTGCCCGGTGCGACCCAGCACGGTGATGGAACCGCCGGTCATGTATTCACAGCAGTGATCGCCAGCGCCTTCCACCACGGCGTGGGCGCCGGAGTTACGTACCCCGAAGCGCTCGCCAGCGGTACCCGCAGCCATCAACTTGCCGCCGGTAGCACCGTACAGACAGGTGTTACCGATAATGGCCGTTTCCTGGCTCTTGAACGGGCTGCCATTGGGCGGACGAATCACCAGCTTGCCACCGGCCATGCCCTTGCCCACGTAATCGTTGGCATCACCTTCGATGTACATGTGCAGGCCACCGGCGTTGAACACACCGAAGCTCTGCCCGGCGGTACCGGTGAAGCGCACCTTGATCGGCGCGCTGTCCATGTCCAGGTTGCCGTGACGCTTGGCGATTTCGCCGGACACCCGGGCCCCCACGGAACGATCACAGTTAGTGATCTCGTAGTGGAAGGAGCCGCCGGACTTGCTGTCGATGGCCGTCAGCATGTCCTCAACCATTTTCTGGTTCAGCACCGCCTTGTCGAACGGCTCATTGCGGCTGACCTGGCAGTGGGTAGGCTTGTCTGCGGGCACCAGATCATTGCGCAGGATCGGCGTCAGATCCAGCTTGCCCTGACGCACGGTTTCGCCTTCCAGCACTTTCAGCAAGTCGGTGCGGCCGATCAGCTCGGGAATGCTCTTCACACCCAGCAGCGCCAGCAACTCACGGACTTCCTTGGCCACGAAGGTGAAGTAGTTGATCAGCAGTTCCGGAGCACCAATAAAGTGCTCCTTGCGCAGGTCTTCACGCTGGGTCGCCACACCGGTGGCGCAGTTGTTCAGGTGACAGATACGCAGGTACTTACAGCCCAGCACGATCATCGGCACAGTACCGAAACCGAAGGACTCGGCACCCAGGATAGCGGCCTTGATCACGTCCAGGCCGGTCTTCAGGCCACCATCGGTCTGCAGACGGATCTTGTCGCGCAGATCATTGCCACGCAGGGCCTGATGGGCTTCCGCCAGGCCCAGCTCCCAGGGGGAGCCGGCATAGCGGATGGAGGTCAGCGGGCTGGCCGCGGTACCGCCGTCGTAACCGGAAATGGTGATCAGGTCCGCGTAGGCCTTGGCCACACCGGAAGCCACGGTACCCACACCGGGCTCGGACACCAGCTTCACGGACACCTGGGCGTCCGGGTTGACCTGCTTGAGGTCGAAGATCAGCTGGGCCAGATCCTCAATGGAGTAGATATCGTGGTGCGGTGGCGGCGAAATCAGGGTTACGCCGGGCACGGAGTGACGCAGGCGCGCGATCAGCGCATTCACCTTGCCACCGGGCAGCTGACCGCCCTCGCCGGGCTTGGCGCCCTGGGCCACCTTGATCTGCAGCACCTCGGCGTTGACCAGATAATGCGGGGTCACACCGAAACGGCCGGAAGCAATCTGCTTGATCTTGGACACCCGCTCGGTGCCGTAGCGGGCCGGATCTTCACCACCCTCACCGGAGTTGGAGCGACCGCCCAGACGGTTCATGGCGGTGGCGATGGCCTCGTGGGCCTCCGGGCTGAGAGCACCGAGGGACATGCCCGCGGAGTCGAAGCGCAGCAGGATGTTTTCCAGCGGCTCCACCTGCTCCACATCAATGGCTTCCACGTCATCGCGCAGGGCAAAGAGATCACGCAGGGTGGCCACAGGGCGCTTGTTGACCAGTTCGGCATACTCTTTGTAGGCGTCGTAGTCACTGTCCTGGGTAGCCCGGTGCAGGGCATAAATCACGTCCGGGTTGAAGGCGTGATATTCCTTGCCGTGGATGTACTTGAGAATACCGCCGGCATCGATGGGCTTGCGCTGCTTCCAGGCATCCTTGGCCAGGCTCTTCTGGTCCGCTTCGAAATCCTCGAAGCTGGCACCCTGAATACGGCTGGGCACACCACGGAAACACAGATCCACCACATCGCGGGCAACGCCCACGGCTTCAAACAGCTGGGCACCGCGGTAGGACGTGATAGTGGAGATCCCCATCTTGGAGAGGATCTTCATCAGGCCCTTGTTGATGCCCTTGCGGAAGTTCTTCTGCAGCTCCACCGCATCGCCGAGCAGTTCGCCGGAGCGCACCATATCGGAGATCACGTCATAGGCAAGGTACGGGTAGACGGCAGTGGCGCCGAAGCCGAACAGCACAGCAAAGTGATGGGAATCACGGGCGGTGGCCGTTTCCACGATGATGTTGGCGTCGGAGCGCAGACCTTTTTCGGTCAGGTAATGGTGCACGGCACCAGTGGCCATCAGGGCGTGGATGGTCAGCTGATCCTGGGCAATACCGTGGTCGGTAAGCACCAGAATGACCTTGCCATCACGGACTGCCTGGGCGGCCTGCTCGCAGAGATTTTCCACCGCCTGACGCAGGCCGATCTGCGGGTCGTAATGCAGGCTCAGCTTGGCCACATCGTACCCGGGACGATCGATCTTCATCAGGTTGGTGAATTTGGAATGAGACAGCACCGGGGTAGACAAAATCGCCCGGTCGGCATGATCCGCTGTTTCTTCGAACACATTCCGCTCGGCGCCCACACAGGTTTCCAGGCTCATCACGATCGCTTCGCGCAGCGGATCGATGGGCGGGTTGGTCACCTGAGCAAACTGTTGACGGAAGTAGTCGTACAGGGAGCGCTCGCGACGGGACAGCACCGCCATGGGCGTATCATCGCCCATGGAGCCGGTGGCTTCCTGGCCGGATTCTGCCAGCGGGCGAAGCACCTGATCGCGCTCTTCAAAGCTGATCTGGAAAAACTTCTGGTAGCTGAGCAGATCCTGTTGATCCACCTCGTCGGTACGCTCCACTTCGTGGTCGTAATCCGCTTCGATACGCAGGGCGTTGCCTTTCAGCCAGTCCCGATAGGGGTGGCGCACCTTGAGACGGTTGTCGATGTCCTTGGTGTGCAGCACTTCACCGGTTTCGGTATCAATGGCCAGGATCTGGCCCGGCCCGACCCGACCCTTGGCCACCACGTCTTCCGGCTTGTAGCCGTAAACGCCGATTTCTGAAGCCAGGGTAATAAAGCCGTTCTTGGTCACGACCCAGCGGGCCGGACGCAGACCGTTACGGTCGAGCATACAAACCGCGTAACGGCCGTCGGTCATTACCAGGCCGGCAGGGCCATCCCAGGGCTCCATGTGCATGGAGTTATATTCGTAGAAAGCCCGCAGATCGGAATCCATGGTTTCCACGTTCTGCCAGGCCGGCGGGATCATCATGCGCACGGCGCGGAACAGATCCATGCCGCCAGCCAACAACACTTCCAGCATGTTATCCATGCTGGAAGAGTCGGAGCCGGTGCGGTTAACCAGCGGGCTCAACTCTTCCAGACCGGGCAACAGTTCATTTTCGAACTTGTTTTCCCGGGCCAGTGCCCAGTTACGGTTGCCCTGTACGGTATTGATTTCCCCGTTGTGAGCCAGATACCGGAACGGCTGGGCCAGCGGCCACTGCGGCGAGGTATTGGTGGAGAAGCGCTGATGGAACACCACAATGGCGGTTTCCATGGCACTGTCACCCAGGTCCGGGAAGAACGCCGGCAGGTCCACCGGCATCATCAGACCCTTGTAGGAAATCACCGAGGCAGACAGGGAGCAGACGTAGAAGTAGCCATCGCTCTCCAACGCCTTCTCCGCATGACGACGGGCAAAGAACAGGCGGCGGTTAAGCTCCTGCTCGGTATTGCCGTCAGCTGCCACCAGCACCTGCCAGAAGCCGGGCAGAGAGGCACGGGCCAGATCACCGAGACAGGCGTCGTCGGTGGGCACTTCGCGCCAGCCCAGCACCTGCACGTCCTGCGCTTCCAGGGCCGTATTGATGGCGGCTTTCTGCTGTTCCGCCTGGTCGGCATCCGGGTGGGTAAAGATCATCCCCACGCCATAGTTGTCCGGCAGACTAATGGATTGAGCTTCCGCAACCTTGCGGAAGAAAGAATCGGGTTTCTTGAGCAACAGACCGCAGCCATCACCGGTTTTTCCATCGGCATTAATGCCGCCCCGGTGAGTCATACATGTCAGTGCTTCGATGGCCGTTTGCAAAAGCTCGTGGCTGGCGCTGCCCTCCATATGGGCAATCAGACCAAAACCACAGTTGTCCCGGAATTCTCCGGGCTCAGTGAGCCCCCGCACCAGCGTTGAGTTCTGCTGCATCAAAACCTTTCCTCTTGAAATTCAGAGACTTACAGAAGGCGAATGGCGTCAGGATAGTGGTGACGGCAAAAAAGGGATATGCATTCTACACATTGCGCCCTTGGGCGACAAATTGAACAGTCACCCAAGGGGTATTTTCGTTTTCAAAGTTCGCTGCGAATGTCGGCTATATTGCGGGGAAATGGGCCTGCAGAGCGCAACTTTGCAGGTAACGTCGACTTTGCATCCAGTGCCGCCTGACGGCTGGAATAGTCCCCGGAAAGCACTAGATAGACCGCTTTTCCGTTACGCTCGGCGCGATAATAGGCCCCCTTGCGCTCCAGCTGGTCCAGCACCCCGCGAGCATTGGCCTCCTGGCTGGTCACGGTAATCTGCAGGAACCAGCGGCTATCATCCAGCGTTGCCAACCAGTCTTCCCGCTGGTAGCCCAACTCCGCATCCAGGCCGCTCAGAGCCGGCTCGCTGGCGGGCACTGTATCAGGTTCGGCAGGCGTGTCCTGCGATTGCTCTTCCTGTTTCGGCTCTGGCGACGCCGCCTCCGCAGACTCCTGTGCCACACGCACTTCCGGCTCCTGCCGGGCAGGCGCTGACTGCATGACCGGATCCGTTACCGGCGTCAAGGACACACTTCCAGCATCACCATCCGTCTTTGGATCAGGCTCGGGATCCTGGCGATCGGGAAGGTCTTCCAGTCTGGCAACGGGCTCCATGGATGACGCCAACGGGCGAGTCTGAGGCTCTTGGGCTTCGGCAGCAGCACCTTCTTCAGCGCCGGATTGCTCCGGAACCGGAAGGGCAAGCTGACGAGATTCTCCCTGCCCGGAGCCGTCATCGCTACCGCCGGAGAAAACCGACCAGATGATGACCACCACGGCCAGAAGACCAACCACTGCCGCCACGTGGCGCCATGGTGGAGTCACTGCGGCACGCCGCTCCTGCTCGCCATCCTCATGATCATCGCCAGTCTCAGCAAAACTCTCGGCCTCATCATCAGCTGCGGATGAAGAAAGATGAAACTCTTCCTGCGAGCCCTCATCAACCGGGCGAGATGCAAATACTGCAGCGGGTTCGGAGTCATCCTCCTCTTCAGCAGCAGCGGACATCATCACCGGGGCGCCGACTTCACCGTTACTCAGCAACTCAATCAACCGGGCAATATTGCCGTCACTGTCATGACGGAGACGCTCCGCCTGGGCCTCATCCAGCTCCAGCCCCAGCACAAACCAGGCAAAATCCTGAATATCATCAGCAACCAGCGAAGGCAGATCGAGCACATCGTCCAGGGCCAGATCCGCCCCCTTCAGTTTTTCCACTGTGCCGGGCAAGCCACCGAACAGATAACCCAGGCGGGCGCCCAGTTTCTGCTTAAGGGCGGCCATGGTTGCAATCGCCTCATCCAGCAGATCTTCGCTGTTATCCACTACTACCAGAATCCGGCTGTCAGCCAGGGTTTCCCGAAGTTTGTCAGGCAGTGCAGCCCGGTCAATATCGAAGTGCCGCAGTAGGGACTCGACGACCACATTGGCATTATGTTCAGCCGCGCCATCAATCCGGACGATCTCCATGTCACCAAGCAACGCCATCACCGTGTGACCAAGCAAGGTAGACACGCCGCTACCACTATCCCCTTCCAGCGCCACCACGGAACCCAGGCCAGCATGGGCAGTCAGCGCATCCAGATAATCGCCCCGGGATGCACCACTGAAAAAACGATCATCATCATGTTCCACAAAAAGCCTCCAGCGTCTGCCGTAATGCCACTGCATCATAGTCTGCTGTGACCACAGCCTCACCCAGCTGCCTCAGCAACACAAGACGAAGCCGACCATTCTGCACTTTCTTGTCCAGTGCCATCAGGTCAATGAACTGATCCGGGGTCATCCACGGGGGAATCGTGACCGGCAGCTGCCACTGCGCCAACACACCCGCAAGACCTGGCTCCAGCGCCGCATCCACCCAGCCAAGCCTGACCGACATATGCACCGCCATCAGCATGCCAACGGCTACCGCTTCACCGTGGAGCCACTGACTATAGCCCGTGGCCGTTTCTATGGCATGGCCGAAGGTGTGTCCCAGATTCAGCAGGGCGCGGTTACCCTGCTCGGTTTCATCATCGGCCACCACCTGCGCCTTGTTCTCACAACTGCGATAGATGGCTTCGGATAATGCCTCATTGTCTCTGGACAACAGCTTGTCATTGTTGGTTTCCAGCCAGTGGTAAAAATCCGGATCGCGAATCAGGCCATACTTGATCACTTCCGCATAGCCTGCCGCCAGTTCACGTTGCGGCAGGGTGGCCAGCACATCAGTGTCTATCAACACCAAGCGCGGCTGATGGAACGCGCCAATCATGTTCTTTCCACGGGGGTGATTGACCGCGGTTTTGCCACCCACAGAGGAATCTACCTGGGCCAGCAACGTGGTAGGCACCTGAATAAAGTCCACCCCGCGCTGATAACAGGCCGCCGCGAAACCGACCATATCTCCGATCACACCACCACCCAGCGCAATCAGGGTGGTGGTGCGCGAATGGCGCCCGGCCATCAGAGCATCAAAAATACTCTCCAGGGTTTCCAGGTTCTTGAACTTTTCCCCGTCCGGCAGGACCAGGGTATCGCACTGGGAGGCAGCAAAATGTCGGGTCAAACGTTCCAGATACAGCGGGGCAATGGTCTCATTGGTAATGATCATTACCTGATTGCCGCGCACCTGCTCGGCAAGGGGAAAGGTGTCGAGCAAGCCGGCACCGATATGAATCGGGTAACTACGCTCGACCAGGGCCACCTGAAGTGTTCGCATTGGGTCTCCGACAGACATTTGGTTCGATGCAAGGGCAAGGGGGGATCGAGTCATTCTTGCAGACAGGGTGAGGCGTCGCTAAACATGCCACCACCCAGTCGCGATGCGAACATCGCCTCTCACGACCACATTATCCTTGCCGGTGAGACACCAAACAAGCCAACACGTCATCCGCCACCTTTTTCAGGTTTCCTGAGGCCGTGGATACCACGTGATGAGACACCTGTCTGTAGAGAGGGTCCCGCTCGGCAAACAACGCCTCCAGCTTGGCGCGCGGGTCCGCCGTTTGCAGCAGAGGGCGATTCTTGTCATTGCGGGTACGGGCAAGCTGAACGTCCACAGGGGTCCAAAGATAGACCACGCAGCCGCGATCATGAAGCATATCCCGATTTTCGGGCGTCACCACGACACCACCACCAGTGGCCAACACGATACCGTTCTGACGGGTGAGCTCGTCAATCGCTTCCTGCTCACGGCGGCGAAAACCGGCCTCGCCTTCCATATCGAAGATCCACGGGATATCTGCTCCCGTCTTTTCCTCAATAACCCGATCAGAATCGAAGAAGGGATAATCCAGTATCTGGGAAAGGTGGCGACCCAGGGTGCTTTTCCCAGCACCCATGGGGCCAACCAGTATCAGAGAGGGGTTAGTCGTCTTGGTCACCGATTCGCCAAAGCATCCTTCATCAGCCTAGGAGTAATAAAAATCAACAACTCCTGCTTGTCATCCACTTTTGTAGTTCGACTAAACAACTTACCAATCCAGGGCAAGTCACCCAGGAACGGCGTTTTCGCAACAGAATTTCTTTTCTCCTGCTGAAAAATACCACCAAGAACAACTGTCTCGCCATCACTCACCAAAACAGAGGTCTCGACTCGATTTGTGTCGACCACCGGCGTATCCGCTACAAAACCACTTATCGCATCATTGAACACTTTCAGAGTCATTATGATATTGCCATCCGGAGTGATGTGAGGAGTTACCTCCAAACGAAGCTCCGCATCGATAAATTTCACCGCTGTCGCACCAGAGGATGTCGCCGTTTCATAAGGAACTCGCTGGCCAGCAGCGATAACAGCCGGCTGCTGATCCGCTGTCAAGACCTTGGGCGTGGCCACAAGCTCACCATGGCCTTCAGCCTCCAGAGCGGACAATTCAAGCTCAATCAACCCGGACGCCAAAGAGGTAAAGCCGACAGCAAAACGAGATGCCTCGCTAGACTCAACCCCCAAATCAACGATCAGATCATTATTGGTATCTACATTGAACTCTTCAATTTCACCAAGAGAGCCATCGTCATCACGATCAATATTGGCATAATGAAGCTGGCGAAGACTGGTTAGACGGCCGGAGAACATTGAAGTTTCACCTTCATTCGCCAGCTGAGAACCATCATAGCCAAGCCCGCCCCAGCGAACACCGAATTCTTTAGAGACATCATTTGAAGCCACAACCACTCTGGCCTCAATCAGCACCTGCTGCACAGGGATATCCAACTGCTCAATAAGATCACCAATATCATTCAGTCTGGCCTGGGTATCCTGAATAATGAGGGTATTGGTTCGCTTATCAACAACCACAGAACCACGCTCACTGAGCAAAGAGCCCACTTCTTTGTCGGCACCACTGATCAAGGTTTTAATTTCAGCGGCATTCGCATAATTCACCTTTACATACTGCGTACGCAAAGGTGCCAAAGAGGCAATCTGCTTTTGACTTTCCAGCTCAAGCTGCTCACGAGCTGCAATTTCGTCTGCAGGCGCCACAAGCAAAACGTTACCCACTTTGCGCTTATCAAGACCTTTGGTTTTAAGTATCAGCTCCAGTGCCTGATCCCAAGGAACATTTTGCAACCGCAAAGTGATGCGACCATCCACCGTATCCGAAGCGACCAAGTTAAGTCCGGTAAAATCAGCAATCAACTGAAGCACTGAGCGAACCTCAATATCCTGAAAGTTCAGTGAAAGCTTCTCTCCTGTGTACTCAAACGCATCCTGTTTTTTCCTTTCAGCCGCATCGTTGGAAACAGGCTTCACATTAATACTGAAAAGCTCGTCAGCCTGATAAGCCAAATACTCCCACGCCCCTGAAGACTGAATCTCAATAGTTGTAGATCCATCTAACGCCTTAGTTTCAACTAACTTTACCGGGGTTGCGAAATCGGTAACATCCAGCTTCCTTACCAGCTCATCCGATACACCTGCACCGACAAAGCGGGCAACAATTTTATCGCCACTTTCTTGTACATCTACCGGGATCGACGCCTGAGACAACTTAACGAGCACACGGCCCTCACCATCATCTCCCCTGCGAAAATCAACCCCGGTCACAGCCGCCTCAGCGTCAGCAACAACATCAGAAGCAGTACCGACTCCCCCTGACCCGGCAGGCAAATTGTCACCGATCAAAACAACCAAGGTGTCGCCATCTACATTCGTCGAGTAACCCGCCAAGGAATCCAGATTGAAAATCAATCTCGTACGATCTTTTGCCTCAACGATGGTGACGCTGCGAACATTGCCTGCCCCCATATTTTGACGTTTTTCATCAACAACGCTATCAGCCCCGATTAAGTCGAGAGCGATACGCGCTGGCTTTTCTATACCGTAACCTTTTACCTCAGGCACAGCTCCGCTGAATGTCAGGCGCACCTCAAGACTATCACCAGATAGAGCATTGGCCTGAACCGACTTAAGAGTGCTTGCCTGGGCAGAGGATAAAGCCCCGAACAGAAGAACAGAAAGGAAAAACCCCGTCACACGCCGGGACATACCATTTTTTGTTTTAAAATCTATATTTATCATCATTGATCCCCAGCGATCATTATTCAGCAATAGAGACGGAGTTGGCGCGCTCTACCCAGCCATCTCGTCCATCTGGAACGATTTCCACAAGCTGAACTTTCGTTTCACTGACAGCCTGCACTTCACCGAAATTTTTCCCTAAATAACTGCCTGGCCTCACTCGCGTAACAGCCCCACCTGGATCAGCGATGAGCGCTTCAAGCTCCCCGCCAGGCCGGGAAATCGTACCAACCATTGTCAAGGCGTCCAGAGAGAAACGCTCCAAGTACTCTCTTGGCCTTCCCATGTCAGGCTCCACATTGCGCCCGTCGGGAATAAACGCTCCAGTTTCGTCTACCGGCTTACTGAACGGTGACCGAAGTTTATGTGCGGCATATGAATAAGTCGCAATTGGCTTGAATTCGGGTGGCGGCTCTATTCTCCCTCTGGGACGAGCTTTGATTTCTTCAAGTCGAGACTCCAAGCCCTGCAGCCCGCTTCCGCCGCTACATCCTGCAAGACCAAAGGCAGCAAAAATCGCCACACTGAAAGCTATTAACTTACGCATACCCCACCTATTTATTTTTACCTGCGGAGGCATTCTTTGTGACAGCCCCGTCATTGCTGGAATAGCGATAAGTTTTCGCTGTGACATCTAGGCGGAGAAGGCCAAGAGAAGCCATCTCTTTTTCTTTGCCCTTCCCCTCATCAGGAACAGATATAGAAAAATCATGCAGCGTCACGATTCTGGGCAACCCGGAAACACCAGAAACAAAAGCGCCAAAGGAATGATAGTCGCCGATAGCGGTGACCTTGATCGGGAGCTCTGCATAGAACTCCTGCTCAACCTCATCTTCCAGTTTTATCTCTTCAAACTCCAAGCCACTACCGAGACCTGTGTGAGTGATATCTTCAAGAAGACCGGGAACCTCAGTTTCTTTGGGCAGCTGCTTGAGCAACGCCCCAAAAGTCTGCTCCATATCGACGAGCTGCGCCCTGAACTGATCCAGATTATGGGCTTCAAAAGCTTTTTTCTCATAGCTCTTCAATAACGATATTTCTTCGTTTCGCTGTTGCTCTAAAAGCTGGTTCGCATCTGCGATAAAGAAAAAATACCCCAAACCCAAAACAACCAATAAGACAAGAGTAGCCACACCCGCTTTAGCCGGTGCTGGCCAGCCCCCTACATTTTCAAAATCAAGAGAGTTAAGTTGGTCGATTAACTCCCTCAAATCCATATCTTTCAGCTCAGAGGTTTTCATTGTTTTTCTTCCTCATTTTTGCTGTTTGGAGTGTCCTGCAAGACCGTCAGCACAAAACTATTTGCTCCTGACTGATTCTCTTGTGCAACAACGCTCTGCAATGCTGCTTGCCGGAACCATGCGGACTTATCAAAATTTCGCATCAACCTGGAAATGCGGTTATTGCTCTCCGCCACACCTTCAATCGTATACTCCCCATCCTTTCGCTCTATTCGACTGTAATGGACGCCATCCGGAAGGGTCTTAACAAGCTGGTCAAACACATAAACGATTGTAGGCCGATTACCTTGCAAGCTCTGAATCACTTCCATACGAGCAACAAGTTCCTCTCGCCGAGCTTTTAGCTCTTTGATTTCCTTGATTTTCTCCTCTAATTCTGCCGACTTCGTCTGGATAAAACTGTTTCGAGCTCGCTGGTCCGAGATCTGCTGATCCACATACCCCTTCCACAACCAGAAAATGAGTCCACCCGCGATAGCAGCAAGCACCAGCATCATGACAAACTCTTGCTGCTGCTGCTTACGACGCTCTTCTCTCCACGGCAACAGGTTAATTGTTGTTGTCATTGGTCAAAGCTCCTCAATGCCAGGCCGCAGGCGATCATCAGTGCTGGCGCATCATTGGCAATGGCAGAGGCTCCCACCTTGTTTGCCAGTGCCATATCACTGAACGGGTTGGCCACGGAACAGTTGGCACCAACCTTCTCCTGGATTAGCTCTGCCAGATCCTGGATAGAAGCCGACCCGCCGGCCAACAGGATATAGTCCACCTCATTGAACTGGGTGGAGCCGTAGAAAAATTGCAAGGAGCGATTGACTTGCTGAACGACAGCATCTTTGAAAGGCTGAAGGACTTCAGCCTCATAATCATCGGGCAATTCACCGGTTTTCTTGGCCAGGCCAGCCTCCTCCATGGAAATACCATAACGCCGCTGAATTTCTTCGGTCAGCTGCTTACCACCAAACAACTGCTCACGTGTATAGACGCTGCGACCCTGATGAAAGACGTTCAACGTGGTCATGGTGGCACCGATATCAAAGACCGCCACGGTCTCCAGCTCCTCAGCGTTGGGCAGACCCGGCAGCACAAGCTGGAAAGCCCGCTCCATGGCATAGGCTTCCACATCCACCGCCTTGGCCTGCAAGCCACCAATCTCCAGAGCGTCGGTCCGCATTTCCACGTTTTCGGTGCGAGACGCTGCCACAAGCACTTCCACGCGCTCGTCATTACCTTCAACAGGCCCCATGACCTGGAAGTCCATACGCACTTCATCCAGCGGGAAAGGGATGTACTGATCCGCCTCCACTTTCAGCTGGCTTTCCAGCTCGTCTTCGTTGAGAGAGGCGTCCATTTCAATCAGCTTGGTGATCACGGCAGAGCCGGACACCGCCACCGCCGCGGCTTTGACCCCGGGACGGGCGCGGCTCACCAGACGGGCGATAGCATCCCCGACGCCCTCCACGTCACTGATGTTTTTTTCGACAACCGCGTTGGCCGGCAGGGGCTCAACCCCATAGCTTTCGACCTTGAAGCGGTTCCCCGATTTCGACAGCTCGAGCAGCTTCACCGCCGTGGAGCTTATGTCGATCCCCAGTAGTGTCTGGGCCTTTTTTCTGAGGAAAGGCAGCACTGTTGTCGTCCCGTCTGGTTATTATTAAAGTGTTTTTTCTTGATAAAGATACACTTACACGTTTTTTATGTCGAATCACTTTAGGTGTAGTAATAGCAGAACAGATATTAGATCACAACAACCTTTCCACCATATAATGACCCACTTCACGGGCCCGCTAGGCCTTTCTACCGATACCAGCCAGTAGTTGTCGAAAACATGCGCTTACCCTCCTGGACCCGATACCTGCTCCTTCTCCTGATTGCCGGCGCCGGTAGCGGGCTATCCATTCTGGCCGCCAGCTATCTGTATCTGGCCCCACAACTGCCACCAGCCAGCCAGATCCGCGAGGTGGAATACCAGATTCCCCTGCGCATTTATAGCAGCGATATAAAACTTATTGCTGAATACGGGGAAAAACGCCGACAACCGGTATCCTACGGGGAATTGCCGGAAACCCTGGTCCAGGCGGTATTGGCTGCCGAAGATGAGCGTTTCTTCAGACACAATGGCGTTGACCTGAAGGGTCTCGTACGAGCCGCCGTGGAACTGGCCCGCTACCGGGAAATCCGCTCCGGTGGCTCCACCATCACCATGCAGGTGGCGCGTAACTTCTTCCTCAGCCGGGACCAGCGCTTTCTGCGCAAATTCAACGAGATTGTCCTGGCCATCCAAATCGAGCGGGTACTCAGCAAGGAAGAGATACTTGAGCTATACCTGAACAAAATCTATCTGGGGCACCGGGCCTACGGCGCCGAAGCCGCCGCCCAAGTCTATTACGGCAAATCGGTGGGAGAACTCAATATCGCCCAGCAGGCCATGATCGCCGGCCTCCCAAAGGCCCCTTCAGCCTATAACCCGATCACCAACCCGGAACGGGCGCGGGTGCGGCGCAACTGGATCCTGTTTCGCATGGAAGAAACCGGTGTTCTTACTCCTGAGGCTCGCAAGGTAGCTCAGGCCGAACCGGTAAGCGCCCGCTTCCATGCCGCCCAGCCCGAGGTGGACGCCGCCTATGTGGGCGAAATGGTCCGCCTGCAGGCTGCGAAACTGGTGGAGCAGGATATTTTTACCGATGGCATTCGCATCATCACCACCATCGACAGCAAGCGCCAGACAGCGGCCGTTCAGGCACTGCGCACCGGCCTGCACAGCTACGATGAGCGCCATGGCTATCGCGGCCCCGTAGTGCAGCAGGATATCAGCGAAGCCCCGGCATTATCAGCCATCGACGTGTCAGACAGCGAACAACCTCCAACAGAAGAGAGCGAACTGCCTGCTCAGGCAGAAAAAGCGGAAATCGAGAAAACTATTACCGGACTGGATCCGAACGTCGCCCGCTGGGTAAAGATGATCCGCGACCAGCAACGAATCGGCCCCCTGCAACCGGTCATCGTCACCCGCGTTGGCGAACAGGATGCAGACATACTGTTCCGCGATGGTAAGCGCGCCCAACTGGCCTGGAATGATATCCGCTGGGCCCGCCCCCAGCTCAACAACAAATATGTCGGCGAAGAGCCCCAGAAAGCCGCCGATGTACTAACCCGGGGCGACATCATCCGCGTCCGTCCGGTGGGCCCCGACGATAACCGCCGCTGGCGCCTGGCCCAGTTGCCCGTCGCGCAATCCGCCCTGGTCTCACTGGACCCGGCCACCGGCGCCGTGCTCGCCATGCAGGGCGGCTACAGCTTTTCGGCTTCCAACTTCAACCGAGCCGTGCAAAGTGAGCGCCAGGCAGGCTCCGTATTCAAACCCTTTATCTATACTTCGGCCATGGAGAACGGCTTCACACCTGCCTCCATCATCAATGACGCGCCCGTGGTGTTCGATGACGACAAACTGGAAACCGCCTGGCGCCCCACCGGCGCCAGCGGCAAGTTCTACGGCCCCACCCGCATGCGCGAGGCCCTGTATCGCTCCCTGAACCTGGTCTCCATTCGCATTCTGCGTCAGATCGGCATCAGCCAGGCCATGGGCACTCTGAAGCGCTTCGGCCTGCCCGCTGACGGCTTTCAGCGTGACCTGTCGCTGGCACTGGGTAGTGCCAGCGTCACTCCGATGGATATCGCCAGCGCCTACAGCATCTTCGCGAACGGTGGCTACCGGGTGACCCCCTGGGCCATTCAGCGCATTGAAAATGCGGATGGCGACATCCTCTGGCAGGCAGCGGACGTCATTCTGTGCGAGCCCCCTTGTCTGCCGCCCCTCAAACTGGAGGACGAGATCCCCGAACTGGCGTCGTCGCCGGAGCCATCGGATCCGGACAACAAGGACAGCGCCGACAAACCGGGCACACCAATTCAGCCAGAACCGGTCATGGCCCCCCGGGTACTGGATCCGCGCATTGCCTGGCTGATGAACTCCATGCTCCAGGACGTGATTCGGGTAGGCACCGGCAACAAGGCCCGTGCCCTGGGCCGTGACGACCTGGCCGGCAAGACAGGTACCACCAACGACCAGGTGGATGCCTGGTTCTCCGGCTATTCTCCGGACCTGGTGGCCACTGTCTGGGTAGGCTTCGACAACCCGGCCAACCTGGGCTGGGGCGAATACGGCGGTAAGGCGGCCCTGCCAATCTGGATCGATTACATGGGCCCTGCCCTGCAAGGGGTTCCGGAACGACAGCTGGAACAACCCTCCGGCATCTCCACCGTGCGGATCGACCCTGACAGCGGCCTGCTAGCGCGCCCGGACAACCCCAATGCCATCCGCGAGTACTTTATTGAGGACCAAGTGCCGGAAATAGAACCCCAGCGCGGCCCCGGCGGCAGCAACAGCGCGCCGGAACAGATATTTTAATGCCTGACGCCTGACGCCTGACGCTAATCACTTTAAGGACAGCGTTTTCGCGTCAAGCATCAGGTTCGACAGGCCCATAAAAAAACCGCCTTTCGGCGGTTTTTTCGTCTTGCATCAAGCGCGCCCCATCACAACTCCGGGAAAATCTCATCCAGGGAGCTCAACGGATAGTGCGAGGGATACCCCTTGCGAGCCACACCACAATCCACCGCCGCACGAGCCACCGCCGAGGACACACGGCCCAACAGACGAGGATCATTGGGCTTGGGAATGATGTAGTCGGCGCCAAAGGTCAGCGGCTCACCGCCATAGGCGTCCAGTACTTCCTGAGGCGGCGCTTCGCGCACCAACTCGGCAATGGCGTGCACCGCAGCGATCTTCATTTCCTCGGTGATCGAGGTGGAGCGCACGTCCAGAGCACCACGGAACATGTACGGGAAACACAGCACATTGTTCACCTGGTTGGGAAAGTCGGAACGCCCGGTAGCCACGATCGCATCCGGGCGCGCCGCCTTGGCCACCTCCGGGCGAATTTCCGGATCCGGGTTCGCCAGGGCAAAGATGATGGGCCGAGGGGCCATCTTCTTGACCATTTCCGGGGTCAGCATGTCCGGGCCGGACACACCGATAAACACATCCGCATCTTCCACCGCATCGTTCAGGGTGCGCTTGTCGGTATCGTTGGCCAGCGCCGCCTTGTACTGATTGAGATCGTCGCGACGGCTATGAATCACGCCCTTGCGATCCAGCACCAGGATATTTTCCTTGCGCGCACCCATCTCGATCAGCAGCCGCACCGATGCCACGCCAGCGGCACCGGCACCCACGCAGACCACCTTGATGTCTTCGATACGCTTTTTCTGGATTTCCAGTGCATTGATCAGGCCGGCACCCACCACGATGGCGGTACCGTGCTGATCATCGTGGAAGACCGGCACATCGCACTGTTCTTTGAGGATGCGCTCAATCTCGAAACACTCCGGCGCCCGGATATCTTCCAGGTTGATACCGCCAAACGTGCGATGGATACGCACCACAGTGTCGATAAAGGCCTGGGAGTCTTCCGCGTCCACTTCGATATCGAACACATCAATACCGGCAAACAGCTTGAACAGAATCCCCTTGCCTTCCATCACCGGCTTGGACGCCAGCGCACCCAGATTGCCAAGGCCGAGGATGGCAGTGCCATCACTGATCACGGCCACCAGATTGCCCTTGGCAGTAAAGCGGTAGGCCAGCTCCGGCTCCCGGGCGATCTCGCGCACCGGTTCCGCCACACCCGGACTATAGGCCAGGCTCAGATCACGGCTGGTTGCCGCCGGCTTGGTCACCTCAACGCTGATTTTCCCTGGCCGCGGTTTGGCGTGGTATTCCAGGGCCGCCGTTCTCAAATCCTCAGACATGCTGGTCTCCGCTGGTCCCTAGTCGGGCTAAACTGTCAGGCTAAACACTGTGTACGCAAGATCTCAAAGCAAAAAGCACCCCGCAGGGTGCTTTTTAAAGGCTACATAAACTGCGGTGAAAACGCTGTTTAGTCCTTCTTGCTGCGCATCATGCCGAAGCGCTGCTTGAACTTGTCGATCTGGCCACCGCTGTCGGCTTGCTTCTGCTTGCCAGTATAGAAAGGATGGCAAGCGGAACAAACGTCCAGGTCCATCGCACCACCGCGGGTGGAATGGCTTTCAATAACGTTACCGCAGCTGCAGGTATAAGTCGCTGCCTGGTATTCGGGATGAATCTCTGGTTTCATGGCTGAGCTCCAATATGTGTCGCTACCTGGCTCTACGACAGGCACCACACGGCTTGCGTCTGGGAAAAAGAAGGCGAATCATAACAGCTTAATCCCAATCCGCAAGCGCTGAGGGCCTATTTGAAGGCTCTTTGGCGCAGCAGTCTTCAGGAACGCCCTTGTCAGCCAAGAAAACCCTGCAAATTGCCCTGCCGGTCCCGCTAACAGGCTGCTTTGACTACCTGTACCCGGGCGACACCCCGCCTCCGCGCGGCTGCCGGGTACAAGTGTCTTTCGGTCGGCGAACCCTGGTGGGCCTGGTCCACGGTCACGGCAACAGCGATTACCCCAAACTCAAAGCCGTTCAACGGGTACTGGACGACAGCCCTGTCCTGCCGACAGAGCTTTACCAGCTGTGCGAACGGGCCGCCCGCTACTACCACCACCCCCTCGGCGAGGTCCTCAATTACGCCCTGCCGGCCCTGCTGCGCCAGGGCAACGACGCCGAAGCGAGCCAGGAAAAGCGCTGGCAGCTTACCGAACGGGGCCACCATGTCAGCGACGACCAGGTCAGCCGGGCTCCCCGCCAGCGCCAGGCCCTGCACACCTTGCGGGATCACCCCAAGGGGCTGAGCAGCGCCATGCTCGCCGCCCTGGAGGTTCCCTCAGCCGCCCTGGCCAGCCTGCGAGACAAGGGCTGGGCGGAGCAGGTGGCTCTGGACGATGACGCGCCGCCCAAGGACATTCTGGCCCAGCCGCCCCTGGCCGCCAACGCAGAACAGCGCAAGGCCATCCGTGCCCTGCAGGAAGCCAGGGGGTTTACCCCCTTCCTGCTCGACGGTGTCACCGGCAGTGGCAAGACCGAGGTCTACTTACAGGCCATGACCGCGCATCTCACCGCCGGCAAGCAGGTACTGGTGCTGATTCCGGAAATCGGCCTGACACCGCAGACCGTGCAACGCTTCCGCCAGCGCTTCGCCGTGCCGGTGGTCACCCTGCACTCCGGACTCAGCGACCGGGAACGGCTGGACAACTGGCTGGCCGCCCGGGATGGCAAGGCACGCATCATCATCGGCACCCGTTCTGCCATCTTTACCCCGCTCGCCGACCCGGGCCTGATCATCGTCGACGAAGCCCACGACGCCTCGCTGAAACAACAGGATGGCTTTCGCTTCCACGCCCGCGACCTGGCCACCTGGCGAGCCCAGCAACTGGACATCCCGGTAGTACTCGGCAGCGCCACCCCAGCCCTGGAAACACTGCAGCTCGCTCGGCAAGAGCGCTTTCAATGGCTGAAACTGTCGCAACGGGCCACGGATCAGGGACGCCCGCCCATCGAAATCCTCGATGGCACCCTGGCCGCCCCCGGCCAGCCACTGCTCCCCCAGTCCCTGCAGGCGATAAAACACTGCGTAGAGCAGGGCAACCAGGCCCTGGTCTTTATCAACCGGCGCGGCTACGCCCCCATGATTCTCTGCCAGGATTGCGGCTGGCAGGCGGAATGCCGCCGTTGCGACAGCTTCCTCACCTGGCACCGCAGCGAAGGCAGTCTGCGCTGTCACCACTGCGACTATCAGCAACGGGTGCCATCGCGTTGCCCGGACTGCGGCTCCAGCGCCATCCATGAAGCTGGCAGCGGCACCGAAAAACTCACCGAATTGCTGGAACAGTCAATACAGGTGCCGGTAATCCGCATCGACCGGGATGCCACCCGCCGCAAGGGCAGCCTGGACGCCCACTTGGCCACCATCCAGCAAGGCAACCCGGTGGTAATGGTGGGCACCCAGATGCTGGCCAAGGGGCATCACTTCCCGAAACTGTCTCTGGTAGTGATTCTGGATATGGATGCCGGCTTTCTCAGCGCCGACTTTCGCGGCCCGGAACAGGCCGCCCAACTGCTGCTGCAAGTGGCAGGCCGCAGCGGCCGGGAAAACCAGGGGCGGGTACTGCTGCAGACCCGCCACCCGGACCACCCACTCCTGCAACTGGCCGCCAGCGGCGACTACCCGGCCCTGGCCAGCGCCTTGCTGGAGGAACGGAAGATGGCCGGCCTGCCCCCCTTCGGCCACCTGGCCCTGTTCCGCTGCGAAGCCATGAGCATGAACAAGGCCATGGAGTTTCTGCAGCAGCTTGCAGGTATTCCCCTGCCCCCGGACGTGCACCTGCTGGGCCCGGTCCCCGCCCCCATGGAAAGACGCGCCGGCCGCTACCGCACCCAGATGTTGCTGCAATGTACCAGCCGCCCCCCCCTGCACCAGGCCATCAGCCTGTTGCTGGAACAGGCCCGCACCCTGCCCACCGCCCGCCAGTGCCGCTGGCATCTGGATGTGGATCCAATTGATATGTTGTGAGAAGGCAGCATGCTGTGGACCGCGGGGCGCGCGCTGCGTGTCCCGTGCTGCGTAATCCCGCCATTTCCCGTACAATCGCCGCCCAATCGAACGGCCCAGATGCCCTCCACAAAAGAATGCCATGAAAGAACGCCTGATTACCCTGATCGACAGCGCCCTGGACACCCTGATTGCCGAGGGGGCTCTGCCCGCCGAGGCCAAGCGCCCGGCGCAGATCGACCGCACCAAGGACAAGAGCCACGGCGACTTCGCCACCAATATCGCGCTGATGCTGGCCAAACTCGCCGGCATGAAGCCCCGCGACCTGGCGGAAAAACTGATTGCCGCCCTGCCGGCGGACAACGCCGTGGCCAAAGTGGAAATCGCCGGCCCCGGTTTTATCAATTTTTTCCAGGCCGATGACTGGCTCACCGGCCTGCTGGATCAGGCACTGGCGGACCCATACCTTGCTGTACCCCGCCCTGAGCAGGCACAGACCGTGGTGGTGGACTACTCATCCCCCAATCTGGCCAAGGAAATGCACGTGGGGCACCTGCGCTCGTCCATCATCGGCGATGCAGTGGTGCGCACCCTGGAATTCCTCGGCCACGCGGTGGTTCGCCAGAATCACGTGGGCGATTGGGGCACCCAGTTCGGCATGCTGCTGGCCTACCTGGAAGAACAGAAAAGCGAGGAAAGCGACACCGAGCTGTCCCGCGAGCTGGGAGACCTGGAAGGTTTCTACCGTGCCGCCAAGCAGCGCTTTGACGAATCCGACGCATTCGCCACCCGCGCTCGCAGCCTGGTAGTAAAACTTCAGGCCGGCGACGAAGACTGCCTGGCTCTGTGGCGGGAATTCAACAGCGTCTCCCTGAGCCACTGCCAGGCCGTCTATGACCGCCTGGGCGTCAGCTTGACTCCAGCGGACGTGCGCGGTGAAAGCGCCTACAACGATGACCTGGCGCAAGTGGTCAGCGATCTGGACGCCAGAGGCCTGCTCAGCGAGGATCAGGGCGCCCAGTGCGTGTTCATGGACGAATTCAAGAACAAGGAAGGTGCCCCGCTGCCGGTGATCGTGCAGAAAGCCGACGGTGGCTATCTGTACGCCACCACCGACCTGGCCGCCCTGCGCTACCGGGCCGGCACCCTGCATGCCGACCGCATGCTCTACTTCGTGGACCAGCGTCAGGCCCTGCACTTCCAGCAGATGTTCAGCCTGGCCAAACGGGCCGGCTTTGTGCCTGAGCCCACCGAGCTCGAACACATGGGCTTCGGCACCATGAACGGCCCAGACGGTCGCCCGTTCAAGACCCGCGACGGCGGCACCGTGAAACTGATTGATCTGCTCGACGAAGCTGAAGAACGCGCTTATACCCTGGTCAAGGACAAGAACCCGCAACTGGACGACCAGGACCTGCGAACCATCGCCCACGCCGTGGGTATTGGCGCAGTGAAATACGCGGACCTGTCGAAGAACCGCAGCAGTGACTACATCTTCAATTTCGAGCAGATGCTCAGCTTCGAAGGCAACACCGCCCCCTATTTGCTCTACGCCTACACCCGGGTGGCCAGCGTATTCCGCAAGGCCGGTCTGGAGATGGCCCAGGTCAGCGGTGACTTCCAGCTTCAGGAAGACGCGGAGCAGGCACTGGCCGCCCGCCTGGTGCAATTCGGGGAAGTACTGGAAAGCGTGGCCGAAAAAGGCCTGCCACACCTGCTCTGCACCTATCTGTATGACGTGGCCGGCCTGTTTTCCACTTTTTACGAGCATTGCCCGATCCTCTCCGGCGACAATGAGACCCTCAAACAGAGCCGCCTGAAGCTGGCAGCCCTTACCGCCCGCACCCTGAAACAGGGCATGGAACTGCTGGGCCTGAGCCCGCTCGAACGGATGTAGCCGAGAACCACAGGACACCCCATGGCAAAGAACACCAGCAAACGAGGGGCCAGCCGCGGCCCGGTACGCAAGAAGACGCAACGCCAGGTCCCGGGCTGGGTGTGGCTGTTCACCGGGCTGATGGTGGGCCTGTTTGTGGCGTTCCTGTTTCACCTGGGCAAGACCCAGCTGGAGCAAGGAAATAACGGCAAGGTGGCACAGAAGCCGGAGCAGCCCGCCAAACCGGCCAAGCCAGCACCGAAAAAGGACAGCAGCGACGATTCCCCGCAATTCGATTTCTACGCAGTCCTGCCGAAGATGGAAGTGATCGTGCCGCAGAATGAAACCGATTCTGGCAGCCGGGACAGCCGCAAACCCGCTCAGGACAAACCGACCAGCGAACGCAAACCGGACGCCGGCACACGCTCCAGCAGCGAGCGCTATCTGCTGCAAGCGGGCAGTTTTCGCCGCAACGAGGATGCCGACCGCCGCCGTGCCGAGCTGATCCTGAAGGGCTTCGATGCCTCCATTCAGTCCGTGGACCTGGAAAGCGGAGACAGCTGGCACCGGGTCATGATCGGCCCCTACGACAACCTTAACGCCATGCACCGGGCCCAGGATCAACTGGCCGGCAATGGCATTGAGACCCTGCCGATCAAGATGAAGAAGTGAGGACGTTCCAACTGCAGGAGCTTGCCCGCAAGCGAGGCGGGATCAAGCTCCTGCGGCTAATGGATAATTGATAACGACCCAATCCATGGCTGTGACTCTCAAAGCGCAGACGTCGCAACGAAACCATGAGCGCACCCTCTGCTGGCCCGGCACCAAACCCCCTCGCGAGCTATCCACTATCAATCATCAAATGCCCTCTCTTCCCTTGAATCCCTTATCGCCAGCCCCACATCTGCAAAACCACTATAAAAGGAGCTTACCGTGACCACTATCGTATCCGTACGCCGCGGCAATAGCGTTGTGATTGGCGGTGACGGCCAGGTGTCACTGGGCAACACCGTCATGAAAGGCAATGCCCGCAAGGTGCGCCGCCTCTACCACGGCAAGGTCATTGCCGGGTTTGCCGGCGGCACCGCCGATGCCTTCACCCTGTTTGAGCGATTTGAAGCGCAACTGGAAAAACACCAGGGCCATCTGGTCCGTGCCGCTGTAGAGCTGGCCAAGGATTGGCGCACCGACCGCGCCCTGCGTCGCCTGGAAGCTCTATTGGCCGTGGCCGACAAGGAAGCCTCACTGATCATCACCGGCAATGGCGATGTCATTGAGCCGGAAAACGACCTGATCGCTATCGGTTCCGGTGGACCCTTTGCCCAGGCAGCCGCCACCGCCCTGCTACACAACACCGAGTTGGCTGCCGGAGATATTGTCGAGAAGAGCCTGACCATTGCCGGCGATATCTGCGTCTACACCAATCAACAGCAAACCATTGAAGAATTGAGCTGGTAATCCGATGCCAAACCTGACCCCGCGCGAAATTGTTCATGAACTGAACAAGCACATTGTCGGCCAAGAGCCGGCGAAAAAATCCGTTGCCCTGGCCCTACGCAACCGCTGGCGTCGCATGCAGCTTCCGGCAGAAATGCGCGCTGAAGTGGCGCCCAAAAATATTCTGATGATTGGCCCTACCGGCGTGGGCAAGACCGAAATTGCCCGCCGCCTGGCCAAACTGGCCGATGCCCCCTTTATCAAGATCGAGGCCACCAAGTTCACGGAAGTGGGCTATGTGGGCCGCGATGTGGAATCCATCATTCGTGACCTGGTGGAAATGGCCATCAAGATGCTACGCGAGAAAGCCATCGCCCGCGTCGGCAGCCAGGCTGATGATGCCGCAGAGGAACGCATTCTCGATGCCCTACTACCCGCCGCCCGCGGCGAGGAAGAGAACAAGACCGACAACAGCACCCGTCAGATCTTTCGCAAGAAACTGCGCGAGGGTGAGCTGGACGACAAGGAAATCGAGATCGAGGTGTCCAGCAACCCGGCCGGGGTGGAAATCATGGCACCGCCAGGCATGGAAGAGATGACCAGCCAGCTGCAGCAGATGTTCTCGAAAATGGGCGGCAGCGGTAACAAGCGCACCCAGAAACTGCGTGTCCGCGAAGCCTACCGACTGATCCGCGACGAGGAAGCGGCACGTTTCGTCAATGAAGACGAATTGAAGGTGCAGGCCATTGATGCGGTGGAAAACAACGGCATTGTGTTCCTGGATGAAATCGACAAGGTGGCCAAACGCGGCGAAAGCGGCGGCACCGATGTATCCCGGGAAGGGGTTCAGCGCGACCTGCTGCCGCTGATCGAAGGCTGCACCGTATCTACCAAGTACGGCATGGTGAAGACCGACCACATCCTGTTCATCGCCTCCGGCGCCTTCCATCTGTCCAAACCCAGCGACCTGATCCCGGAGCTGCAAGGCCGTCTACCCATTCGCGTGGAACTAAGCGCGCTGACGCCAGATGACTTCCAGCGCATTCTCACAGAACCCAGATGCTCCCTCACCGAGCAGTACAAGGCCCTGCTGGACACCGAAGGGCTTAATCTGGAGATCACCGACGACTGCATCCGGCGCATCGCCGAGGTGGCCTGGCAGGTCAACGAGCGCACCGAAAATATCGGTGCCCGCCGTCTGCACACGGTACTGGAAAAGCTGCTGGAAGAGATCAGCTACGATGCCGACTCCCTGGCCACCCAGTACCACGACAAGGCGCTGGTACTCGACGCCGAAGCGGTGGACCGCTATCTGGGTGAGCTGGCCGATGACGAGGATCTGAGCCGCTACATCCTCTGATGGCCCGCGTCTGAGGTCGGGCATCTGACACGAAACCTGCAAGTGTTGGATGCCTGACTTCCGTCGTCCACCCCCTTTCCTGCTATGATCCCCGCCGGAGGAAAAACCATGACCGCCGGCGAACAACTACAACACTATCTGGACCGTTTCTTTGCCCTGCGCCAGCATGGCGACGACACCCTGTTTCTCGCCCGCCTGCAACGTCTACAGGACTGGCAGGGGGAACGTCTCAAGCACACCCATCGCCATCTTCTGAACGCTCCGGCCACGGCGGAGGGCATCCGTTTTCTCCTCGAGGAAGTCTACGGTGGTCGCGAGCTGCTACCGGTGGCCCGGGAAATCCGGCGCGCCCTGCCCAAGGCCATGAAGCTGCTGCCGGACAAGGTCATGGCCACCTCCGCCAGCGCTCTGGAGGCCGCCATTCTCACCCAGGAGCTGGACGAGCAGGTCACCGACTGGCTGAGTGACGAGCTGGATCAACCGCTCACGGAGCTGACCTACCTCAAGGGGTTTCGCCAGCAAAGCCATCACCCTGCCCGCCAGCGCCAGCTACAATTGGTGGCTGAGCTTGGCCATCGGCTGGACCGCTATATCCGCTCGCGAATGATACAGACCACCTTTCGCATGGTACGCAGACCGGCCCATGCGGCAGGCTTTGCGAACCTGTATGATTTCATGGATCGCAGCTTCCGGGTGATGAAGCCAGTGCCCAGTGTGGGCCTGTTGCTGGAGCAGCTGGCCGCACGGGAAGAGACCATCATGCAGAAGGTCTACGACCATCACCCGGCCCCCTTCGAGGACTGACATGAACGACGAAACCAAGGTCACCCACTTCGGTTACCAGCAGGTACCGTGGCAGGAAAAGCAGCAGAAAGTGGCTGGCGTATTCCGCTCGGTGGCGGGCAAATACGATGTCATGAACGACCTGATTTCCATGGGTAGCCATCGCCTGCTCAAGCGCATGACCATCGAACTTGCCGGCATTCGTCCGGGCCACAAGGTACTCGATCTGGCCGGCGGCACCGGTGACCTGGCCATCAAGTTTTCCCGTCTTGTCGGCGAAACTGGGCAGGTGGTGCTGGCAGATATCAATGACGCCATGCTGGCAGTGGGCCGCGACCGTCTGTTCGACGCGGGTTGCAGCCACAATACCCAGGTCGCCCAGGTAAACGGCGAATGCCTGCCCTTCGAAGACAACAGCTTCCACTGCATCACCATTGCCTTCGGCCTGCGCAACATCACCGACAAGGATGCCGCCCTGCGCTCCATGCTGCGGGTACTGAAACCCGGTGGCCGGCTGCTGGTACTGGAATTTTCCACCCCGGTGCACAAGCCCCTGGCCAAGGCCTACGAGCTGTACTCCTTCGGCGTATGGCCCAAACTGGGCAAGCTGATCGTCAATGACGCAGACAGCTACCAGTACCTGGCCGAGTCCATCCGCATGCACCCGGACCAGGACACTCTGCAGGGGATGATGGACCAGGCCGGCTTCGCCCGTACCGAATACTTCAACATGCTGGGTGGCATCGTGGCGCTGCACAGAGGGTTCAAATTTTGAGTCTGAAAGACCAGTCCCGCTCCCCCGGCCTCCTCTCCACCACCGCTCTGGCTACGGTGGAACGAGCCATTAACACCGCCCTGCGCTCCGATCCGGCCAGCGCCGACCGGCTGGCGCTGCATGCCGGGCGCCTGCTGGCCATCGAGGTGACCTTACCGCCGCTGGCCATCTATGCGCTGATCGTGGAAGACGGGGTGGAGTTATATCACCGCAGCGATGCCAACGCGGATGTCACGGTAAAGGGCAACCCCATGGACCTGGCCTCCCTGCTGCTCAACTGGAATACCCGCCCCGGCGTCATTGGCGGCCCGGTGGATATCAGCGGCAACCGGGAACTGTTGCAGGAAATGCAGCAACTGGCCCGTGAACTGCAAATCGACTGGGGCGCCATCCTAGAGCCGGTGACCGGCTCGGAACTGGCCCAGCAACTGGATTATAGCGCCCGTCGCCTGTTCGGCTGGGCCCGCCAGGCCGCCGGTCGGCTGACCGAGCAACTGGCCGACTACGTGGGCAACGAATCCGGCCTGACCCCCGGGCGCCGGGACGTCTACGAATTCGGTCAGGACGTGGACGAGCTGCGCATGGACGTGGACCGTCTGGATACCCGTATCCAGCGCCTGCGCACTGCACGGTCCGGCAATACCAGCAACGGGAGCGCCACCGACTGATGCTGCCCGTTACCCGCATTCTGGTGGTCGCCCATGTGGTGTGCCGCTACCGGCTGATTGCCCTGCTGCCCTCGCATCCGCTGCGCAATGTGCTGCTGATGCTGTCATTCCTGGTACCTTCAAGCTGGCTTGGCACCGGCAAACTCAGCGAAGGCGAGCGCCTGCAGAAGGCCCTGGAACGCCTCGGCCCCATCTTCATCAAGTTCGGCCAACTGCTGGCCACCCGCCAGGACATGCTGCCACCGGAGTGGACCAGCGCCCTGGCCCGACTGCAGGACCAGGTGGCGCCCTTCGACGGGCAACAGGCCCGGGATCTGGTGGAAGCCAGCCTGAGCCAACCCTTCGATGAGGTATTCCTCGACTTTGACACAACGCCCATGGCCGCCGCCTCCGTGGCCCAGATCCATGCCGCTACCCTGCACAATGGCCAACAGGTGGTGGCCAAGGTACTGCGCCCCACCATCCGTCCGGTGGTGCACCGGGACCTGAAGGTAATGGCCTTCGGCGCCCGCTGGCTGGAACGGTTGTGGCGCGATGCCCGCTATTTCCGCCCGGCCCGGGTGGTACAGGATTATCGGGACATCATCCTTGGCGAACTGGATCTGGCCGCCGAGGCCCGCAACAGCGAAACCATGCGCCGGCACTTCCTGTTCAGCCCGCTGCTGCATATCCCGGCCATTCATCTGGAGCTGTCCAGTCCCACCGTGATCATCATGGATCGCATTCACGGCATCCCGGTGAATGATATCGAGCGCATCAAGGCTGCCGGCATTGATCCCAAGGTGCTCGCAGAACGGGGCGTGGAGATCTTCTTTTCCCAGGTATTCCGTTTCAACTTTTTCCACGCGGACATGCACCCGGGCAACATCTTCGTCAACCCGGAACACCCGGAATCCCCCCAGTATATGGCCGTGGATGCGGCCATCGCCGGGCGCTTGTCGAAGGAAGACCTGAACGTGCTGGGCCGCATGGTGCTGGCCGTCATGCGCGAGGATTACAGCGCCCTGGTGGATGCGGTGATCCGCGCCGGCTGGAATACCGCCCCCATCGACCGCCCCCGCTTTGAGCGGGCCGTGATCGACATTGTCGAGCCGGTGCGCTCCGCCCAACTGGACCAGCTGGAATTCGCGCCGCTGGTGATGAAGCTGTTCGATATGGCGCGCAACTACCACATCGAAATGCCGGTGCAGTACATCCTGCTGATGAAGACCCTGGTACATATCGAAGGGCTGGGGCGCAGCATTTACCCGCAACTGGATATCTGGAGCACCGGACGGCCGCTGCTGGAGGCCTGGATGCTGGCCGAATACGGGCCCAGCGCCACGCTAAAAAAGCTGCAGAACCGCATGCCGGAGTGGACCGCCCAGCTGCCTGACATGCCGGATCTGCTGCGCGACGGTCTGGAAAGCCTGCGCGAACTGCCCTATCAACAGGACCGCCTGGAAGCCCGCTTCGAACAGGCCCTGTTACGCCATCGGCACAAGCTGTTTGCCGGTCTGGCCGGCCTGGGCTGCGCCGGCACCGCCGTGTGGCTGGCAACCCCCCATTTCAGCTGGCCACTGGCCGCGGCTGCCATGCTGCTGGTGAGCTGGAGCTGGCGGCGCTAGACTGTGGCACCGCACTGCGGCACACCGGATAATCCGTCGGCGCCCGCCCGCAGCAGGCGCCAACAATAAAGAAAGTACAAACGCTATGTCAGATATACTCAGTCAGCTCCATCAGGTGCTTGAATCCCGCAAGGGCTCCGACCCGGACAGCTCCTACGTGGCCAGCCTGTACGCCAAAGGATTGAACAAGATCCTGGAAAAAGTGGGCGAGGAAGCGGTGGAAACCATTCTCGCCGCCCGCGACGCGGAGGTCAGCGGCAAAACCGATGCGCTGATCAGCGAAACCGCAGATTTGTGGTTCCATAGTCTGGTCATGTTGGCCAAACTGGGAGAACACCCTGACAAGGTACTGGCAGAACTGGAGCGCCGCTTCGGCCTGTCCGGCCATGACGAAAAAGCGGCGCGCGGCAGCAAGCACTGAACCGCCCTGACTATCGGCGCCTGACCTACTGGAGAGAGACAGCATGTTTTCCGGCATCAGCATTTGGCAGTTACTGATCCTTCTGGCCATCGTGGTCCTGTTGTTCGGCACCAAGAAGCTGCGCAATATGGGTGGCGACCTTGGCGGAGCCGTAAAAGGCTTCAAGAATGCCATGAAAGACGGCGAGGAAGAGCAGGATCAGAAGCGCCTGGCCGACGAAGAGAAAGAGGCTCCCGAACAAAAAACCGAAAAGGACAAGGAAAAAGACCAAGCCTGATCTGGCCCGGGCTTTCGGCTTCTCCAACGCCCCGTTAAGAGGTTTCCATGTTCGATATCGGCTTTGCCGAACTTACCCTGATCTTCGTCATTGGTCTGGTGGTGCTTGGCCCCGAGCGTCTTCCCACGGTGGCGCGCACTTTGGGGCAATGGATCGGTCGTGCCCGCTCCACCTTCAATCATCTGAAAAGCGAACTGGAGCGCGAAGCGGTCACCCAGGACATGCGCGAACGCATGGAAAAACAGATGCGCGAGATGGGCCTGGATGAAGACAGCATCCGCGACGCCAAAGAAAGCCTGCTAAGCCCGGAACAGATTGCCAAGGCGAGAACCCCCCGCGACTCGCAAGCGGACTCCGCCGACGACAGTGAAAAAACCCAGGAACCACCGCGCCATGAATGACGCCAGCAACGATTCCGGCCAGCCACTGATTGCCCATTTGCTGGAACTGCGCAATCGCCTGCTCAAAGCCATGGCAGCCATCTCCGTGGTGTTCCTGGGGCTGTTTTATTTCTCTCGAGAACTGTACACCCTCGTGGCCAAACCGCTGATGCAGGCCATGCCGGAAGGTACCAGCATGATCGCCACCGGCGTCGCCTCGCCGTTCCTGGCGCCCTTCAAACTAACCCTGTATCTGAGCATCTTCGTGGCCATGCCCTTTATCCTGCATCAGGCTTGGGCCTTTGTGGCACCTGGCCTGTACCGGCATGAAAAACGCCTGGCCATCCCGCTACTGGGCAGCAGCGTGCTGCTGTTTTACGCCGGCGCTGCCTTTGCCTATTTCGTGGTATTCCCGCTGATGTTCCAGTTCTTTACCGCCATTGCCCCGGAAGGGGTGGCGGTGACCACGGACATCAGCAGCTATCTGGATTTTGTGCTGGCCCTGTTCCTGGCGTTCGGGCTGGCCTTTGAGTTACCCATCGCCATCGTGCTGCTGGTCAGTACCGGGGCCACCACAGTGGAAAAACTGGCCAGCGCCCGCGCCTATGTGGTGGTGGGCTGCTTCGTGGTAGGCATGCTGCTGACACCACCGGACATCATCAGCCAGACCCTGCTGGCGCTGCCCATGTGGTTCCTGTTCGAGGTTGGCCTGATGGCCGCGCGTTTGATACGTCGGGAAAAGCAGAAACAGCAGGAGACGCCCGACCCGTAGGGTGGATTAGCCGAAGGCGTAATCCACCAGACCAGGCACATCGAACACTCTCCCACCTTATGGTGGATTACGCCCTTTGGCCTAATCTACCCCCTACGCACAGTCTCGCGCTCGGCAGCCTCCTTCATTAAAAGCGGTAGCCATTATTGCCGGTTGGCGCTGGCGGCAACGGCAACGGCGCCAGGCCATCCATACCGTCATCACGGGCCGGTGGCGCTGGTGCCGGTGCGGCGCAGCCATTGTGCTGCAGAAAATCCACTATGCGTTGCTGCACCGACGGATCCCGGGTGCTTTCGATATGCCCGCCACGCAAGCGCTGGAACGTTTTCGGCTCGCTGGCAGCAGCAAACAACCGCTTGCCGTGGTCATAGGGAATAATCGGGTCGTCTTCGCTGTGCATCACCAGCAAGGGCGTCGGTGCCACCCCTGCAATACGGGATTCCGGGTCCAGGTCGGTGCCGGGCATACCCGGTAGCACCAACCAACGCAGCGGCCACAGCAACCAGCTGCCTTTCATCACATCATTGGTGATACCCCGATAACTGGCAAACGCCGCCTCCAGCACCACGCAGTCCGCCGCACCCTGATTCTCGGCATCTCCCAGCACCGTCGCTGCCATGGCGCCCCCCAGGCTCTGACCAAACACTGTCAGCGGGCCCTCGGCACTCTTGGCATTGCGCAACCAGTCCAGACCCAGCTGCACATCGTCGAACACCGCCGGCAGTTTCGGCTTTCCCTCTGACAAACCATAGCCACGGTAATCAAGGAGAAAAACGTTATACCCCTGCTCTGGCAACCATTGCACACTGGCCAGATGGGTGCTGATGTTCTGAGCATTGCCATGAAGAAAATACACGGTGCCACGCACATGACCATCACCGGCTGCCGGCAGCCACCAGCCATGCAGGCGCAGCCCGCGCGGATGGATCAACACCACATCCTCGTAGCTGAGCCCCTGGTTTTCCGGGTTTTGTACCCAGGGCTCCATGGGATAGAAGAACAGTTTGCTGCAGCCGGCCAGCGCCATGGCCAGCCCAGTCAGCAGGATCAGTCGAAGTACCATCGCCATTGCAGTTTGAACTCGTTATCACCATCCCCGCGCCAGCCTTCCCGGCTCAGCGATGCCCGCAGTCCGTGCTGTCGGGCAAACGCCCAGTGCACGGCAAGCTCGGAGGTATGTCGATAGGTATCGTTGTTGAAGTAATGCCCCACGCTCCCCACTTGCCACTGCCAGCGCCCACGCTGGTAGAGCAGACCGGCATCCAGCCCGGCCCCGGGGGTGAGGAAGGTATCGAAGTCGCTATTATTTTCCATTCGCAGGCTGGTTAACAGGTAAGGCTGCCAGTTCCCCATGGCCCAGCTGCCACCCGCACCGCCCTGAACATAGCGAACCAGTCTGCGACGCCCCGCCCAGGCTCTCTCCAGGCCACCCTCCACATACCAGCTCAGCGGTTTGCTGAAGCGGTTACGGGGGGCCAGCGAGCGAATGCTCACCACATCCAGTTCTTCCAGTCGTGGATCACCGGATTCCGTGCTGCGCAACGTCAGTCCGAGCCCCTGGATCTGTGCTCCGCGCAGAAACCCGTAATTATTATCCAGCAAGTCATGATAGGTCAGCCGGTAACTCAGTTCCCCAAAATCCTGGTTTCCTTCGCGCTGACCACCAGCCAGCGCCAGCATCTGGGTGCCATGGCCGGCTTCCGGCGGCTCGGGGTCCTGCGTTTCCGGCACATCGACCCTGGGCAACTGATTCATCTTTGTCAGCAAGACAAAGGAATCCCTGGCGACCTCTGGATCCCGTGCCCCCTTGCGGTTGACCAGGCGCAGATAGCGGTAGGCTGTGGTGACCATCTGCGCCTGCTGCTCCGCACCGGCTTGCAGGAATTCTTCCGATTCCATTAAACCGGGATCATCCGCCAGACGCCGGGCCAGCTTCTGTTGGCGCGGCGTCATCTGGCGGCGCAGGTTATCCAGCTCCACCGCCTTGGAGGGCCGGTAGTGGCGCTCGCTGATCAGATCCCGGTCATCCAGGGCGCGCACCGTATTCACCGGCACTTCGGCAAACCGTAATTCTGTCAGCAGCTGCGACCCCGGACGTGCTACCTCCACCAGCTCCAGCAAACGAAAGGAGCAATTTTCATCAAAAAAGTAGTAATCGAAATTGATGTCCTTCAATTCCCACAGATGCTCAATCAGCCAGTCAATTTCCTGCTGATCCAGGTCCAGGGTGTACTCCCACATGTCGCGGTTTTCCATGTGGGAGTATTCCTGAATTTTTTGCACGTAAGGGACCAGGGCAAATCGCCCGGGATAACCACCCGCCAGACCCCGGTAAATATAAAACAGGGAATTGTCGGCCTCGCTGGATACCGCACCGAAGTTCACCGCCCAGGACAACCACACGGCACTGCCTTCGCCCTGATCCAGGCGCAACAGAGTGTGACCGAACATGGAAGACGGGCTGTTCAGATAAGCCGCAGGAAAAACCAGCACTGCCCGACTGGCCTGTACCGCAGCACGCCATTCGGAATAATCCTCGCAGTGGGCAAACGGCGTATCATCCTGCCAATTGAAATGCCCGGCCAGGAAACGATAGCGGGCAGGGAAACGACAACGATCCGGGGCTTCTGCCGGCTCAAGCGCAGCAGCCGTTGCCCGCAATTCGGCAAGCACATCATCCTTGCCATTGTCTGCCAGAAAATAATTGTCGTCGTCGATATAACTGCGTCCCCGGTCACGCAGGGTGGCACCGGGATTTACATGCATGAGAGCCTGCCATCGTGATGAAGCGGCAAGATCAACCAATGAGGGAGAGGAGTTCGCGGCCAACGCCGGGGCAATCCAGCACAGCAGCACACAAAACAGTCCAGTGCGCATCCGGTATTATCCGTGATTCGGGCGGGGGAAATTCAGACCTGAATCCGTGATTTCAGATCAGACAAACAAAGCCCCGCCGTTGGGCGGGGCTTGTCGGTAAACGTGCTAGCCGTTTACGCCAGGTACTTGGACAGGCTCTGGTCCTGCTTCATTACCTCGGTGATGCTGGCCATGACTTCTTCGGCAGTCACATCCTGGTGCGGGAAGATAACTGCAAAGTTTTCATGCATGGCAGCATTGAAGCGAGCGCGGTCGCCAGCTTCGATGCCCATGGATACGGACAGTGCGGTCAGGGCTTCGCCTTCACCGGTTGCCATATCCTGAGCCACTTCTTCCATCACACCGGTCATACCCAGCAGGCTCTGGCCGCTGTAGGTCAGAGAACCATTGGTATCACAACCGTTGGTGCCGGTAGTCATACCAAAGGTGGCGTTGCCGGAGGTGCCATTCACAATGGTCGCCAGCAGGTGCATGGGCAGACCGGAGTTGCCTTCGAACAACAAGTTGCCCCAACCACAGCCCGGACCACCCGGTGCTACAGCCATGGCAGAAGTAGAAGCGCCAAGCAGAGTGGCAGCGATAAGCGTCTTTTTCATCCTGAGATACCTCCAAGTTTTTATATGTCGTCCCTGGGGATACTTCACAGCACCAGGCTGTATTTCGCAACCCTTTTGCAGCGATGCTGCTCAGTGCTCTCCCCGTCACCCGTAACCAGGTAACAAACTTCATCATAAACAAGGCGAGGACCTTTGCAATACAATTGCAAAACCGGTGTCACGAGCTCAAAAGAAATGTGACGGGTCCATCATTGACGAGTTGAACCTGCATATCGGCACCAAAGACTCCGCTGCGCACCGGAATATTCTGTTTCTCCAGCTCCCGCAGGTAACCCTCGTATAGCTGTTTGCCCTGCTCCGGCTGGGCTGCCTTGCTGAAGCTGGGCCGACGCCCTTTGCGGGTATCTGCCGCCAGAGTGAACTGGGATATGGCAAGAATTGCGCCATGAATATCTCGCACATCCAGGTTCATCTTGTCATCACTGTCGGCAAACACCCGATATCCCACCGTCCTCTCGGCCATACGCGCAATCGTAGCCTCATCGTCGCCGGGCTCAATGCCAACCAGCAACAGCAGACCTTGACCAATGCGCCCCACACAATCACCGGACACCGTCACCGACGCTTCGCTGACACGCTGCAACAACACCTTCAATCGTCAATCCTCTTTTCCAGTCGATTTACCGCATCCATCAGTGCATTGGAAATCGCCGGGTCGGAGGAAGAATGACTGCCCCCTTCCACCCAGTGGAGTCGACTGCCTGGCAATACCTGATGCAGAGCAAGGGCCTGATCCGCCGGGCAGACAAAATCCCGGGTGCCGTGAACCATTTCCACCGGCAGGGTCATGCCGGCACAAGCCTCCAGCAACGGCGCTGTCAGGAAACCATCATGAAGAAAATAATGGGTTTCCTGCATGGCCATGCATAACTCATCGTCACTGGCTTCACCGGACGGTAACACCGACGTTAACGCCAGCGTGGACTCCCAGTTACACCAGCTGCGGGCATGATAGCGGGCACGATCTCCTTTCAGCCCCTGATGATAGCGCTGCAGCAGGCTCCCCTCGCCAGGCGGGGCCTGCTTCTGTAATGCAGCCCATTCTTCAGGGAACAGCCGCGCCGCACCCTCTGACGTATAAAGCCAGTCACGATCCTGCTGACGACAGAGGAAGACGCCCCGCAGCACCATACCGACGACTCGCTGCGGATGCGCCGCCAGATAGGCCAGAGCCAGAGTGACGCCCCAGGAACCACCAAACACTCGCCATCGCTCCACCCCAAGGGCCTCGCGGAGAGATTCCAGATCAGCAATCAGATGCGAGGTGGTATTGTGGCTGGTAGACGCAAAGGGACGGCTTTGACCACTACCCCGCTGGTCGAAGAGAATAATGCGAAACCGCCGGGGATCGAAAAAGCGGCCCATGAACGGCGAGCAACCGCCACCGGGGCCACCGTGCAACACGATCACTGGCACGCCGTTCGGGTTACCACTTTCTTCCACATAAAGCTGATGCCCCTGACCCACCGGCACCAGAGACTGCCGATAACTGTTCGGCAAGGGAAATAACGCCATGAGAACTGCACTTGTCTGCAGAAAGATTTCAGCATACCTGCTGCTGATTGCCCTGCAACTGTTGATCGCTGGCTGCACCAAAACACCACCGGAGCAAGCCATTCTGGATGCTCTGGAAAAGCTTGAGACAGCCATAGAAGCCGGCGATACCGGCACGGTGATGGATGCCCTCACCGATCCGGCAGAGATTCAGCGTGGCGGCCAGATCCTGCAGCGCGACGAGCTTCGGCGCCTGGTGATGGGCACTTTCCTGCGCTACCCGAAGCGCCAGCTCGCACTCACCCAGATCAACATCGAGCTGGATCCGGTTACCCAGCGCCACGCCCGCGTCACCTTCACCGCCTTCGCCTGGGGCGGGCAAAGCGTGATGCCCGACAACGCCGACAGCTACCGGGTGGTGAGCGACTGGCGCGAGGACGGAGAGTGGAAGATTGAGGGGCTGACGGCGAACGGGCTTAGGGAGTGAATTGATAATTGATAACGACGCGGGTTGGCGTTCTGTTATCTTTGAGTGCAAGAGGCCGCGACTAAACCATTGTCGCGGCCTCTTGCGTTTTAAGCTTTACTATCCCTTCTGGCGAGTTATCAATTATCCATTCTCAATCATCAATTGCCTTTCAATCCTCTTCCCCTGCTGTCAACTCTCCTTCCATATCCAGCTCCTTGATCTTGCGGGTAAGAGTGTTTCGCCCCCAGCCGAGCAGAGCGGCGGCGTCACGTTTGCGGCCGCCGGTGTGCTGCAGGGCCACTTCGATCATGGTGCGCTCAAAGCCGGGAACCGCCTGTTCGAGGATGCTGCGCTCACCCTGTGACAGGGCGCGATCGGCCCAGTTGCGCAGGGACTTGAGCCAGTCACCGGACACATCAGCCCCCTTGGCGGCACCCGCTTCTTTCAATTCCGGGGGCAAATCATCCACAAGGACTTCGCGACCGGACGCCATTACGGTCAGCCAGCGACAGGTATTTTCCAGCTGCCGCACATTGCCCGGCCACGCCTGGGCAGACAGGTATTTCTCGGTATCCTTGTGCAGAATTTTCGGCTCCACACCCAATTCATGGCCTGCACGCTGGAGAAAATAATTGGCCAGCCGGGGAATGTCTTCGCGGCGCTCGGCCATACGCGGAATATGGATGCGAATCACGTTTAGTCGGTGGAACAAATCCTCCCGGAAGTCCCCTTCCTTCACCAGTTTTTCCAAATCCTGGTGGGTGGCGGCAATAATCCGCACGTCCACATGGATAGGCGTTGTACCACCGACCCGATAAAACTCACTTTCCTGCAATACCCGCAACAGACGGGTCTGCGCTTCCAGCGGCATATCACCGATTTCATCGAGAAACAGGGTGCCGCCATTGGCCTGCTCGAAGCGGCCTACACGCTGGTTGTTGGCGCCAGTAAAGGCACCTTTTTCATGGCCAAACAGTTCCGACTCGATCAGATCCTTGGGAATGGCCGCCATGTTCAGGGCAACGAAATTCTTTTCCCGCCGCATGGAATGGCTATGCAGTGCCCGCGCCACCAGCTCTTTACCGGTACCGGACTGGCCATTGATCAATACGGTGACGTTGGAATGGCTGAGCCGACCAATAGCGCGAAACACCTCCTGCATGGCCGGTGCTTCACCGATAATCTCAGTGGACTCTTCCTCCACCGCGGCCGGCTGTTCACCGCGGGATTCTTCCCGGTGCTTGATGGCGCGGCGCACCAGCGCTACCGCCTCATCCACATCAAACGGCTTGGGCAGGTACTCAAAGGCCCCGCCCTGGTAGGAGGCCACCGCCGAATCCAGATCGGAATGGGCGGTCATGATGATCACCGGCAGGTCCGGATTCTTGCGCTGCAGGATCTTGAGCATGCGCAGGCCATCAGTACCGGGCATTCGCACGTCACTGATCAGCACCTCCGGCTCCTGCGCTCCCTCTTCCAGGGTATTCAGCGCCTCATCGCCATCTTCGAAACAGGTTACCGCGTATCCTTCCTGGCTCAGTGCCTTTTCCAGCACCCAGCGAATGGAGCGGTCATCGTCGACTACCCATACGGTTACGCTCATGACCGGCCTCTCCCTGGATTTTCACTGTTGTCGTTACTCACGGCTACATAGGCGCTCATGACTGTTCGCTCTCCGTTACTTCCGGCTGCTCCATTGGCAGCAAAATACTGAATACGGTTTTGCCCGGTACGCTTTCGCACTCGATCAGCCCCTGGTGCTGGCTGATGATGGACTGGGCAATGGACAATCCCAGCCCGGTACCACTGGCCCGGCCACTGACCATGGGATAGAACAGGGTCTCCTGCACATCCGGAGCTATGCCCGGGCCGTTGTCGATAATATCCACCCGCAGCACCAGGCGGTGGCGCAGTGAGCCGATGGTGAACTGCCGCAACACCCGTGTGCGCATGATGATGCGGGCATCCTCGGTGTGCGATTCCAACAAGGCCTGGGTGGCGTTGCGGATAATATTGAGCAGCACCTGGATCATCTGATCCCGGTCGGCGATCACATCCGGCAGGCTGATATCGTAATCCCGCCAGATGGACACACCCCTGGGATGTTCCGCCAGCAACAATTGCCGCACATGCTCCAGGCACTCATGGATATTCACCGCCTTGAATTCCGGCGGTTTGCGCGGACCCAGCATACGGTCTGCCACCGTGCGCAACCGGTCCGCCTCATCAATGATGACCTTGGTGTACTCGGTCAGATCCGGGGTCGGCAGGGCTCGCTCCAGCAACTGTGCAGCACCGCGGATGCCGCCCAACGGATTCTTGATCTCGTGTGCCACACCGCGCACCAGCGCCCGGGTGGCCTGATGAGCATGGATCAGCGCCTCTTCCCGGGTAATGCGCAACAGCCGGTCCAGCGGTTGAAGTTCCATCAACAGACACAGCGTCTGCCCCGGCTCATTGATCGGGCTGACTGAGTAATCCACCGTTATTTCATAGCCGGGGGACACTGCCAGGCGGGCTTCCCGACGGGTAAACGGATGCTCGTCCCGAATGCACTGGCGCAGGGCAGCACGGGCTTCCTCATCATCAAAGAAATAGTCCGGTAACGGCTGACCCATGGCACGGCTGGCACTGGTCGCAAGCAGCATTTCCGCCGCCGGATTCAGGTAGCGGACCTGCAGATTGTCATCAAGCATGATCACTGCGGTACGCAGGTGATCGAGTAAACGTTTGTGCAAGGTGACACCACCCATCAACTGTTGGCCCATAACAGGGCATAAGCAATTATCAGGCCACTTGGGCTGGCACCTATAATGCGTACCTAACAGGCACTACAACCCGACAGGGCTCAGAGCCTATAATGAGTTTAGGGGATGGCAAGGCAGAATTGCACCAAAGCAGTGCTTTAAGGGCGGGCCGAATAGGGGCGCAGCGGCTGAACAGGGCGCTGCGATGTGCCAGGACGTATGGCGGTATCACCCCCGTTCGAGGGCTGCTGCTGCCGTTTGATATCCCCCACCGTTGTCCTGTGGATATAGATCTCAACAATTTCAGATTCGATCAGTACCTCACCCTCGGCACTCAAAATCCGAGCCTGAATTTGATGCGTGCCTCGCTCTGGCCGATCCAGTGAAGCTCCTTCAAGAACCTGACCATTATGCGTCAACTCCAGCCGATCGCCTGGTTGTAGCTGTGGCTTGATGGCCACTTCAATGGGTATCGACTCCACAGGGTTACGGATGGTCGCACCCGGCTCAGGACTGGAGACCGCCAGACCGGCATACTCCTGCCGGGAAACTACCGGAGGCGCACTTTTCCGTAGCTCGCTGTCCACCGGGCGCACTGTCTTTTTCGCACCCTCCACAGTGTTCACACTACGGATATCAACGGGCTCTGCCCCTGAAGACAAAGGCTTATCCGTGAACTGCACCGAACCGTCCGGCATCGTCTGCTTGTAAATTCTGGATTGCGCGGCGGAAGCGCCCTCTTCGTCGACAATCCCGTCTTCAGCCTGCAACACAACCGTCATAAGCAGCACGGCAATACCCGCTATCAACCTGAGCATCTGGACACCTCCCTCTTTCTTTCGATTCTGAACAGCCTCTGGAAAGATGAAAAGGGCAAAATGCACAAAACACCATATGCATTACCGTCTTTCTTCAGACAAAAAAAGCCCCCGACTAGCGGGGGCCTTCTTTCTGCGAGCTTTCCCAGGGGAAATCAGCAGGAGTAGTACATATCGAACTCGACCGGGTGCGGGGTCATGTTGAGACGTTCAACCTCACCACGCTTCAGGGCGATGTAGCCTTCCAGCATATCCTTGGAGAACACGTCGCCTTCGGTCAGGAAGTCCATATCGGCTTCCAGGCAATCCAGCGCCATGGTCAGGGTATGCGCCACGGTCGGGATGTCCTTGGCTTCTTCTGCCGGCAGATCGTACAGATCCTTATCCATGGCATCGCCAGGGTGCATCTTGTTCTTGATGCCGTCCAGGCCAGCCATCAGCAGAGACGCGAAACACAGGTACGGGTTCGCAGACGGATCAGGGAAACGCGCTTCGATACGACGCGCCTTGGCGCTGTTCACAAACGGAATCCGGATGGAAGCAGAACGGTTACGGGCAGAGTAGGCCAGCATTACCGGGGCTTCGAAGCCGGGCACCAGACGCTTGTAGGCGTTGGTGGACGCATTGGTGAACGCGTTCAGGGCACGGGCGTGCTTGATGATGCCGCCGATGAAGTACAGCGCTTCGTCGGACAGGCCTGCATAGCCGTCACCCGCGAACAGGTTTTTGCCATCTTTACCCAGGGACACGTGAACGTGCATACCGGAACCGTTATCACCGATCAGCGGCTTGGGCATGAAGGTGGCTGTTTTGCCGTAGGCGTGAGCCACGTTGTGTACGCAGTACTTGAGAATCTGTACTTCGTCAGCCTTGGCAGTCAGGGTGTTGGCGCCAACGCCGATTTCACACTGGCCCGCAGTACCCACTTCGTGGTGATGCACTTCGATCTGCAGACCCATCTGCTCCATGGCGGAACACATGGCGCCACGCAGGTCGTGCAGGCTATCTACCGGCGGAACCGGGAAGTAGCCGCCTTTCACGCCCGGACGGTGACCGATGTTGCCACCTTCGAAGTCTTCGTGGGATACCCACGCTGCTTCTTCGGAGTGAATATTGTACATGGAACCCTGCATGTCGGATTTCCACTGCACGGAATCAAATACGAAGAATTCCGGCTCCGGACCGAACAGTGCGGTGTCAGCAATACCGGTAGACTTCAGGTATTCCTCGGCACGACGGGCAACGGAACGCGGATCACGCTCATAACCCTGCATGGTGGACGGCTCGAGGATGTCGCAGCGCAGGTTGACGGTCGCCACATCAGTGAACGGGTCCAGTACGGCAGACTCGTCGTCCGGCATCATCACCATGTCGGACTCGTTGATGCCTTTCCAGCCAGCGATGGAAGAGCCATCGAACATTTTGCCATCCTGGAAGAAATCTTCGTCGATTTCGCCCACGGGGAGGGTTACGTGCTGCTCCTTACCACGGCTATCGGTGAAGCGCAGGTCCACCCATTTCACATCATTTTCTTTAATCAGCTTGAGGGTCTTTTCAGACATTGTCGTGCGTCCTCCTAAGGAACAGCGGGTTTGTCTCTGGCTCATGGCCCCGCCCCGCATCAGGGCAGAACAGAGAGCCGGTATTCTCGGCCACCAGGCCTGCTTTGCCAATAGGGAGGCAAGTTCCATGCCAGCCCTTTTTTAGCGCATTTGACGCTAAAATACAGAATCAGGGGAAAGATAGCACCTCATAGTGCATTATTGTGGTGCGCCGCACCATTTTATTGCACTAAAATAGTGCACCATTGTCTTCGCCGACCCGCAGGACCACAAACACCTCGTTGCCCGCCTCGCCGGTTTCCAGCACCTGATGCCCGTTGATACGGCACCAGGCAGGGATATCGCTTAGCGCTCCGGGGTCCGTGCATACCACACGCAGGCAATCGCCGGTGGCCAGAGTGCGCACCTTATTCTGCGTCTTGATCACCGGCATGGGGCACAACATGCGGCGCACATCCAGTTCATGAACAGCTTCGGTCATCAGGGGTCCCTGGGTTCTAGCTTCTAGCTTCTAGCTTCTAGCTTCTAGCTTCTAGCTTCTAAAGAGGGTGCCGCGCCCCAAACGAAGCACAACCCCAGCAGCACTTTTTTGTTTTCCTCGCAGCCAACAGCTCATAGCTGCCTTTACCCCACATTCCAGGCCAACGGCACTGCATCCGGGTGAAATGGCTCTACAGTGACCTGGCGCGCCACACCATCCGGGCTGCGCACTTCCAGGGTAACCTCATCCGACGAACGCCCCTTGGAATAACGGGCCACGATCGCCGCCGCCTGCTGCATTTCCTCATCATTCTGGAAATTGCCATCCACCAAGGCCAAAGGCCCCGGGCAGCTCACTGTGGTAATGCTGGTAAACTGGTAGCGATACCCCTCCAGGAAACGGTTCTCGCCTTCCTCCCGGCTGATGATCAGCTTTAAATGGGGCTGCGGACGTATATGACGCCCCACCTTTAACAGCATGATGTCATCAAGCTCGTAGCGACGCTCGTTGCGGGCCTTCCACAGATCCGCCAACTTGTTGGAATAGGATTCGTCGGTAAGAAAGCAGCAACCACCGGCAGGCTGGGCAAAGTCATCCAGCCCGAACTTCTTGGCCAGGGCCATTTGCGGCTTACGGCTGCGGCCGGAAAAATCGTGCAGGGATTCCCGGTCTACCCAGCCCTCACGTTCGGGCAGGGTAGCTGGCAAGTTCTTCGCGCATAGCGGCCGCAGCAGACGCTCGTCCGCGCCGGATTCCGCGCTGATAATCGGCATGGTTGCCTTGCGCTGGCTTTTCGGACGCTGGCCGATCACTTCACCGGTCACAATAAAATCAAACCCGCGATCCCCAGCCAGTTCCCGGGCCTTGTTAATCATCAGAGTGGCCTGATTGACCATGAAGATCTTGCAATCCAGACAAGGATTCAGGTGCGCCCCGTAACCGTGCCTGGGATTGAGCACCACATCCTTATACTCCTCGGAGATATCGATGATGTGCATCTTGATACCCAACTGCTCGGCAACCCACAGGGCGTTATTGCGCTTTTCCTTGTCCTTGTCTTTCTTGCGGATGGCATGAGTATGCCCCTCCACGCAGAAGCCAGTGTAGAAATTCACGCCTTCCACCTCGATGCCCTGTTCCTGCATGACTTTCACGGCCAGCATGGAGTCCAGTCCGCCGGACACCAGTGCAATGGCGCGACGCTTGATGGGTTGGGTTGCCTCTGTCATCAAAAAAACCTGCGTTACTGTGGAAGGACAGCTCAAAATTTGGGCGGTGCAGTATAACAATGGCATGCCCGGGACGCACCCTCCCCTCCCTCGCTAACCACACCGGCTGTCACCCCATCGTCATCTGACTTGGCCACACTCTGGCCTCCCTGGATGAAATACCATGGCTTTATGTTCCTTTGGCTTCGCGTTTCACTGATTGCCCTGCCGGGGCTCATCGCCGCCGCCGGCCTGGGCTGGTGGTGGCAGACCCCGCAAGCTCCCTGGTTGCTTCACCAGCAGCCGCTGGCCGGCCAACGGATATGCGCCATCGGAGATGGCGGCTGGGGGAACACGCCATCCCTGGCAGTGGGACAGGCCCTGGTCACGCTACAATGCGATCAGGTCCGCTACCTGGGCGACATGGTTTACCCGGACGGCATCCATAGCGCGGATGATCCTCTGCTGAAAAGCCGCTTTCTCACCCCGATGAAACCGGCCCTGGACGCCGGCATTCCAATCTATCTGGTACTGGGAAACCACGATTGGAAGCGCAACGGACAAGCTTGGCTGGAGGTGGCTCAGCGCCATGCGCTGGTGCATTTCCCCCATTATTACTATGCAGAACAATGGCCAGATGCCTGTGCCTTCAGCCTGGAAACCACCTGGTTCGAGAAGTGGTATTACATCCGACGGCAGGGGCGCTGGCTGGAACAGGCTCAAAACACCGCCAGAGAGCATGGTTGCCGGTTCAGCCTGGCCTTTGCCCATCACCCCTTATTCAGCACCGGCTCCCACGGAGAAGCCGGCGAGATGATCAATCTGCTACTCAAACCGAAGCTGCTCGGCCGCCTGGACTTGCTGCTCGGCGGTCATGACCACATTCTTTCCGATGAAGGAGAATACCAGGGCACTCGACAACTGGTTTCCGGTGCGGCCAGCATTAACAACGACCTGGGTACTCCCAGCGAGGAACAACGCTTCACTCTCGCCACCCACGGACTGGTGACCTTGGACCTGTATGACAATCATGGAGAAATGGAGGCGCAGTACGCGTTCTATAGTGTATCGGGGGACCCGCAAGCCCCACTGATCACCCTGCTTTGGCAGGGCGATCAGAGAGGCCAGGGGGTTCGCTGATTTAGTGTTTCCGAAAGAAGGTGGAAATATCCAGCAGCACCCGCGCCAGAGCATCACGGCGCTGCGCCAGCACAACGTCCGGATCTGCCACTGACTGATCATCCGCATCACTGATGCGCATTTCCGATAGCCCCCCCGCACCGAGGGGCATGGCCACCTTGTAATCTGCACCCACATAGGCCAACGCATCCCAGCTGGCCACAAGCCGATATGCCTCGCTACGGTCCGCCAGCAAAGATCGTCCCACACTGTAATCGGTGGCGGGATTGGTCACGCCAAGTAGAGGCAGCAACGTGGGTACCAGATCCAGATGACTGGTAGGCCGCTCAACCACACTCGGCGTGCTGCCCGGTAGCGACAACACGAAAGGCACATGTATCTGCTCGTTATGGAATTCGGAATTGTGCCCCCAGCGGCCATTTTCCATGAATTCCTCACCGTGATCGCCGGTAACAATGACAATGGTATTGTCCAGCCGCCCACTGTTCTCCAGATGCTCCAGCACTCGCCCCAACTGCTGATCCAGATGATGGGAGGCGTTGATATAGCGGTTGAAAATGCCTGGCATATCGGCTTCCAAGTCCATCGTCGCATAGTTCATTTCTGGCAGGTAATCCTCACGGATTGCGCTCTCCTCCGGAAAGTAATAACGAGCATGAGCGGATTCGAAAAACATGAACCCCATGAAGGGCGAATCCTTTTCACCCTGGTCAATAAAGTCCAGCAGGCGCACCACGTTGCGACGGTCACGTTCCCAGCCGGGCCCGGCATCGTCACTGACCAGCTCACCTTCGGGCACCGACACAAACAGGGTTTTATCAAACTCGGGGTAGCTGAAGTTGGCACTGGTATACAGGCCCATACGGTAATCAACCTGCTGTAAATGCGTCATCAGCACGGGAGACTTGCGCTCGTCGAGCACGCTGAACCAGTAATTACCCGGCAACCCGTAAAACAGGCTAAACATACCCATCCGGGTACCATTTCCGCCACTGTAATGCTGAGTGAAGCGGGTGCCGTGTTGCGCCGCAAAACGCCACAGATTCGGCATAATTTCCGGGGTCAACATATCCCAGCGCAGAGACTCAGCCACGAGGAACAGAATGTTCGGGCGCGACGCGTCGGCGCTGATCTGCAGTGGCGCTTTCGGGTAATTCAGGCGGCCTTTGGCCTCCGCCTCCAGCCGGGCACTACGCACCATCTCCCACCCCCACTGTTTCGCCACATGGCGGAAGGTGGTGGGCTGGTAGAAGGGAATACTCTGAGCGGCCATCAGCACCGGCTGATAACCTTTCAGATGGCTGATACCGTAAGCCGCGCGCTCACCCACCATGCACAAAACCAGTAGCGCCACCGCAAAACCCACCCCCGGCAGAGACCGCGCACGCAGCAGAAACAACGCAAGGACGTGAATCGCCAGCACCGCCGCACAGATGGCGGCCACAGTCCAGGACGTGTCGGCACTGCCGCCCATGGATTCAATTCCGCCGGGTGTAGTTATCAGGTTCCAGACAAAACCATTGAGGTGAAAGCCATAGATCGCATAGATCTGGCTGTCGATCAGTAGCAACAAGGTAATAGATGTGGCTAGCGCCACAACCAATGCGACCTGGGCGCCCCGCCCCAGAACCTTGCCCAGCATCCAGCCGGGAGCAGCCACCATGAGCACATAGAGAAAAGCATAACCGCTCAAGGCGGCGAGCATGAATAGCATGCCCAGGGGTGGCAAGGTTTCTATCATTCCACGCCCGATCCATGCATTGAGCGCAAGAAAGAGAAGAAAAAGGAAAAAGTAGTACCCGCGCAGGGAAGCACCCCATGCACTTTGCTTATTCATTACAAAACCCCTTGAATGCCAGGCAGTGAAGCCTACGCCAAGAGGCTTATCGCCAGCTTAAATCATTCTTCTTGTTCTGCCAGAACGGGGCCAGCCACTGCAAATTCTCGCTTGGAAAATGTCACGCGCTCAGCCACCGGACGGATTTCGCCCTTCAGGTCAGCCAGGTGGTTTTCGACAATCTGGCAACGACGCAGCAGACCATCATCCATGGCGATCTGGATGTTCAACCCTGGTCGGGCATTCAGCTCCAACATCATCGGTCCGAATTCCCGGTCCATCACCAGATCCACCCCCAGATAGCCCAGGCCGGTCAGATCATAACAACGGGCGGCCAGCTCCAGACACTCTTCCCAGTCCGGCACGGTCAGGCCGGCCACCGCATTGGCGGTGTCTGGATGGCGCTCGATTCTCTGGTTGTGCCAGGTGCCACCCAGAGTCACGCCGCTGGACAGGTCCAGACCCACACCAATAGCACCCTGATGCAGGTTGGCCTTGCCCTGGGATTGGCGGGTAGGCAGACGCAGCATGGCCGCCACCGGGTAACCCTGCAGCACGATGATGCGAATATCCGGCACCCCCTCGAAACTGATGCGATTGAACAGCTCGGTGGACCGCACCCGGTATTCAATCAGGGCCTGATCACGGTGGCCGCCCAGGGAATAAATACCGGAGATAATCCCGGAAATATGATGTTCCAGCTCCTCGGTAGTCACGATGCGCCCGGAGGCGGAACGGAAATAGTCCTCGAAGCGATCGGCAATCACCATGATACCGTCACCGCCCGCACCCTGAGCCGGCTTGATGACGAAATCCCGATGGGTTTCCACCACCCGGTGCAGGGTGCTGATTCCCTGTTCGGTGGCGATGGCACCGTACAGCTCCGGCACCCGAATGCCCGCATCCAGCGCCATCTGCTTGGTCTGCAGCTTGTCGTCCACCAGCGGATACAGACTGCGCTTGTTATAGCGGAGGATGTAATCACCGTTGCGCTGGTTAATACCCATTACGCCACGGGCACGCAGGGCCTTGCGGGTCTTGGACCAGAACATGTCAGCGCTCCACCATCGCCCGGAAGCGCATCAATTCAGTGAGGCGGTAGCCACGGTAATGCCCCATCAACACCATCACTGCGGACATGCACAACAGCACACCCGGGAAGGTAAAGACGAAATAGACCAGCGGCGGCCATACCATAAGCAAATGACACAACACCGCAGCCACCAGGGTACCCAGCGCCACTTTCAGGGACTGGGTTCCACCGCGCTCTTCCCAGACAATGGAAACCCGCTCGATCACCATGGTCAGAATCACCATGGGGAACAGTGCCACCGACAACCCTGATGACACACCCAACTTATAGCCAAACAGACTGATGACTGCCATCAGGATTACCACAAAGGTGAGCACAATGGACAGCCGCGCCAACAGCTGCAGTTTCAAATGCTCAAGATAGGAGCGCACCGACAGGCCAATAGCGGTGATGAAGGTAAACAGCAGCACCCCCCAGATCACCTGGGTTTCCCGGAACGCCAGGGCAATCAACACTGGCGTAAAAGTGCCCAGAGTTTCCATACCCACCAGGGAACGGATCAGCAGGACCAGCAGTACGCCCACCGGGATCATCATCAGAATGCGGAATAGCTGCTGAGAGGGCAGCGGCAACTCGTACAGGGAGAAATCGATAAAGCTGCTGGCATCCTGCAGCCGCAGGGACCGAGCCAGTTGCAGGGCACTCATTTCATTACGGTGCACGCTCAGTGTCATATTCGCCGAGCGCCCGCCTTCGACATTCAGCAACGACTCACTGCCGCTCCACCATACCACTCGGTCATCCGGCAAACCCTGCTGGCCATCCAGCGGGTTGAAGTACAGCCAGCGCTTTCCGTTATAGGTCCGCAACCACAGTTCGGGCTGCTGTTCCTGACTTTCCACCAGTCGCAGGGTATGCACCGGCTGAGCAGGAATATGGGACATGGCAAGCAGCAGATCCACTACCTGGGCTCGGTTTTCCGGACTCACATCACCGCCGAGCAACAACTGGACGTTGTCGTTTTCCAGTTCATTCACCCGCTTGATGGTTTCGCCAATGAAGGTTTCCACATCGGCGGAATGCTGACGGATCGGCTGCAACAGCGCTTCGGCCGCCAACTTTTCCGCTCCGTCCAGCACCGGGGCCGGCCGGAACTGGGGGCCCGGCTCATTCTCGCGGGTTTCCGCAAAACGGGGGGTAAGCATCAGCCGATAGTAAAGATACTGATTACCCTCGGCACGACGGGCGGACCAGGTGACCTGTCGGTTGCCCTTCTCCACATTGACGTTTACGCCATAGTTATTGGAGATAAAGCTTTCGTTGAGGGTGGTGTAACCGGCCCCCTGTGGCGGCACGAACATGCGCACCTTGATCGGTTTGTTGGCCCTGGCAGTAAAGCTGACCTGGGCATCGACCACCCACACCGGGTCCTTCTCATCCTGAGTCAGCGGCACCTTCTGCACTAGCAACTGGTAAGCGATACTGCCGCCACCCAGCAGCAAGAGAAACACGGCCAAAATCCGTGCCTGTAGTTTGACAGACCCCATGTTAATGCGCCCCGGCAGCCTCCATCATCAGTTCATCCTCCTGATCCTCCCGGCAGCGTGGCGCGCCCACAGACATGGACAACGACGGGTCTACCAGGGCTCCCAGGCCCATCAGGGCATCCGCACCGACCAGAAGCGGGTAACGAAACTCGCTCCGGTCTGTCAGATTGACATCTATTTTCTGCTCACGATCGCCCATGCATATCGTCAACGTCACCATTGGCCGGCGGCTGAAATCCCGCTCGCCGTCCTGAACACTCTCTGCCCGGCGCTTTATCCGCACATGCCCGGCCAGTGGCAATTCCACGTCATCCCACTGATTCTGCTGGATGCCCCACTCTTCACGGTCATCCCTGTCGATGGCTATATCAAACTCAACCATTTTCACCCCGTCACGCTCAAAGGTCTTTATGTAACGGGCACTCAGGGAGGCGGAGTCCGCCCCGGTGTCCAGCTTGGCCGGCACCGTAATACCCAGTTCACCGACATGCACGCTTTCGTGCAGACCATAGATTCTCTTGTTGACTGGTGGCACCTCAGACAGGGCCACGGCAGGCACCAGCGCCCCTATCAGCACCAAGGGGATTCGCATCATAACAACCTGATTATAAAAGCGTTATTGCCGAATTTTCGGCACCGACAACGGAAAAAGACGGTGAGTCTGACCCTTCTCCGGGGAAATGGTTGCGCCATTCTAGGCGATCCGCAGCCCACTCGCAGGAACAACCGTAAATTTTTGAATCTTTTCACATTCGCAAATGTTACGCGAAAGCCTGACCGACGGGCTATCACCTGCGCCCAGCGCTGGTATAATGCGCGCCCCCGCGGGATGCCAGACCCTTTTCAACGCCCACTACGTGGCTGCGTACAGGTCGAGATCAGGCACGAGCGTCATCCCGCCCATTTCTTAACGGAGCTACATCTGTGATTGAACGTCTGCGCAATATCGCCATCATCGCCCACGTTGACCACGGCAAGACCACCCTGGTGGACAAGCTGTTGCAACAATCCGGCACCCTGGGAGATCGCGCTGGCGATATTGAGCGGGTAATGGACTCTAACGATCTGGAGAAGGAACGGGGCATCACCATCCTCTCCAAGAACACTGCCATCCAGTGGAATGAATACCGCATCAACATCGTCGACACCCCCGGCCACGCCGATTTCGGTGGCGAGGTAGAGCGGGTCATGTCTATGGTGGATTGCGTATTGCTGCTGGTAGACGCGGTGGATGGCCCCATGCCGCAAACCCGCTTCGTCACCCAGAAAGCCTTTGCCGCCGGCCTCAAGCCGATCGTGGTAATCAACAAAATCGACCGCCCGGGCGCGCGACCGGACTGGGTCATGGATCAGGTATTCGACCTGTTCGATAACCTTGGCGCCACCGACGAGCAACTGGATTTCCCGGTCATTTACGCGTCAGCCCTGAACGGCATTGCCGGTCTGGAAGCAGACAACATGGCCGACGACATGACCCCGCTGCTGCAGACCATCGTCGACAAGGTGGACTACCCGAACGTGGACGCGGACGGTCCGTTCCAGATGCAGATTTCCTCCCTGGACTACAACAGCTACCTGGGCATCGTCGGCATTGGCCGGGTCAAGCGCGGCAACATCAAGGCCAACAGCCCGGTGAAAGTAATCGGCGCCGATGGCAATGTCCGCAATGGCAAGATCCTCACCATCATGGGCTATCACGGTCTGGAGCGTGTTGACGCCCCCACTGCCTCTGCCGGCGAAATCGTCTGCATCACCGGCCTCGACCCGCTGAACATTTCCGACACCCTGTGTGATCCGGCCAGCGTGGAAGCGTTGCCGCCGTTGAGCGTGGACGAGCCCACCGTGAGCATGTTCTTCCACGTGAACACCTCGCCGTTCGCCGGCCAGGATGGCAAATTCGTCACCAGCCGCCAGATCCGCGAACGCCTGGAAGCGGAGCTCAAGCACAACGTGGCCCTGCGCGTGGAAGAAACCGGCAGCGCCGACCAGTTCCGCGTCTCCGGCCGTGGCGAGCTGCACCTGTCCGTGTTGATCGAGAACATGCGTCGCGAAGGCTTCGAGCTGGCCGTTGGCCGCCCGCAGGTGATCATCCGTGAAGAGGATGGCGTCAAGCAGGAGCCCTACGAAACCGTGATCGCCGATGTGGAAGAGCAACACCAGGGTGCCATCATGGAGCATCTGGGTCTGCGTCGTGCGGAAATGACCAACATGGAGCCGGACGGCAAGGGCCGGGTACGCCTCGAGTTCCTGGTGCCCAGCCGTGGTCTGATCGGCTTCCGTAGCCAGTTCCTGACCCTCACCTCCGGCACCGGCATCCTCAACAGCACCTTCAGCCACTACGGCGAATACAAGGCCGGCGACATGGCCAAGCGCATCAACGGTGTGCTGGTGTCCATGGTCAAGGGCAAGGTGCTGGGCTTCGCCCTGTTCAACCTGCAGGAGCGTGGCCGGATGCTGATCGATCCGAACGTGGATGTGTACGAAGGCCAGATCATCGGCATCCACAGCCGCGGCAACGACCTGGTGGTCAACCCCACCAAGGGCAAACAGCTCACCAACATGCGCGCCTCCGGCACCGATGAAAACATCGTCCTGACTCCGCCGATTCGTTTCAGCCTGGAGCAGGCACTGGACTTCATCGAAGATGACGAGCTGGTGGAAGTGACCCCGAACTGTCTGCGTATCCGCAAGAAGCTGCTTACCGAAACCGAGCGCAAGCGCGCCGGACGGTAAACGCAACAATGGTCGCGGGGAGGAATGCGCAAAGCGAATTCCTCCCTCTAAGCCAACGTTTGACACCAAAAAGCCGGGCGATGCCCGGCTTTTTTGTGTCCAACCTTTTTCAACGCAGCAGCATCAACATCACCACCGCGCCGATCACCATTCCCAACAACAACCCCTGGGTGAAAGAGCGCTGCGCCTCCGGGCGAGCGGCTTGCACGGTGTCTGCAGGCTGACTGGTCTCAAACTCGGCGATCACCTCGCGAGCTCTCGACTCATCGCTTTCCGCCACCCACACCGACGCCAGGCCCGCCGCAGGCAGCTCTCCTACGGCTCCCTGCAACATGTCGCCCTGAACCTGCGCCATGATACCCACCTGATCCAGCAGGTCCGCCAGCATATGCGCTTCAATACCGTCGCGGGCATGGAAAACACACTTCACGGCAGTGCCCTCTCATTCATCAGGGGTTGACCGCTTCCTTGCTCACCACCTCCAGCAGGGTGTAACGCAAGCTGCTGCCGTCCGCTGGCGGTGACGCCACTTCCTCTATTTTTACTCGCAGCGTATAGCGGTGACCGGGCTCGAACTCGAAACCATCGATATGATTATAGAAAAGCTGAAAGTTGGCTTCGTCATCACTGCGCACCCTCAGACAATCCATTGGCCCCGCACCGATACAGGCAGAAGAATAAGGAGCAACATGCAGAATATCGCCGGGCTTGTCTTCTTGTTCACCACAAGCAACCAGTAAAAACAGCGCCGCAAACAGCGTGTGTTTCAGTATCATGGTACCAGCCTTGTTATTTTTTCCCTCACAGGTAACAAGCAGTACCATGCGCGGCCCACCAAGGCAAAACATAAGGGCCATACACCGCCGCAATACGAACGGACGAAAAATTCGCTTCCGGCACGGCTGCCACTAGACTTGAAACAGGTTCCCATGCTCCATATCGCACTGTTCGAACCGGAAATCCCCCCCAACACCGGTAACATCATCCGCCTGGCCGCCAACACCGGGGCCCACCTGCACCTGATAGAGCCACTGGGCTTTTCCCTGGAGGAAAAGAAACTGCGCCGCGCCGGGCTGGACTACAATGAACTGGCCCACCTCACCGTGCATGCGGATTTTGTCGCTTTTCTGGACGCAATGGAGGGTAAACGCCTGTTTGCCCTGACCACCCGGGCCAGCCAGCCACACAGTGATGCGGTGTTCGCAGACGAGGATGTGCTGCTGTTCGGTCCGGAAACACGCGGCCTGCCCACCGACATTCTCGACAGCCTGCCACCCACCCAAAAACTGCGCCTGCCCATGGTGGCGAACAGCCGCAGCCTCAATCTTGCCAATGCGGTGTCGGTGACGCTGTATGAGGCATGGCGGCAGCTGGACTACATAGGGGCAATTGAGAATGGATAATTGATAACTCGCGGGAACGGACATCAAGTCCTGAAACGCAAGAGGCCGCGTCCAAGCGTTTGGACGCGGCCTCTTGCATTTAAAGACAATAGCAACGCCAATCCGTGGCGTTATCAATTATCCATTTTCAATTATCAATTCTTACTGAACCGTCTCACCCTCAGCTTCAGCCTGCGCTTTCGCCTGCTGCTGGCGTTGCTGCTGGTACAGGGCATCGAAGTTGATCGGTTGCAGTACCATTTGCGGGAAGGAGCCCTTGGCGACCAGATCCGAGACCACTTCGCGCACATAGGGAAACAGCAGGTTCGGGCAGTAGGCACCGAGCAACTGGGCCCGCTCTTCGCCCTCCACACCCTTCACGGTAAAGATACCGGCCTGCTTCACTTCTGCCAGATAGAAGGTTTTCTCTTCCTTCTCGTCCTTGGCGGTAACCGTGACAGTCAACTCCACTTCAAATTCATCGGTCTCGCCAATGCGGCGGGCGCCGTTATTGAGCTGCACATTGACCTTGGGTTTCCACTCTTCCAGGAACACTTCCGGCGCCCCCGGGCACTCGAAAGAGGCATCTTTCAGATAAATACGCTGCAGCTGGAAAACCTGTTGTTGTTCGGCCATGGTTTTTCTCCTGTTACTTTGTTCCCGACTCCCCCGAATTGGCGCCGAGCAGCGAATCCAGCTCCCCTGCGCGCTCCAGAGCATAAAGTTCATCACAACCGCCGATGGGGCGATCATCAATAAAGATCTGTGGCACCGTACGAGCCCCGCCACGCTGCATCATCACCGCACGTTGATCAGGCTGTCGATCCACATCCGTATCGTGGTACGGAATGTTTTTGCTGTTCAGCAACTGCTTGGCGCGAACGCAAAAAGGGCACCAACCTGTGGTATAAAGCTCCACTTTGGCCATATTCACCTCCTGCCTAGTCTTTAACCACAGGCAGGGAAGCCCCGCGCCAGGCGTTAAGTCCGCCCTGGATGCGATACAGCTCGTCAAAGCCCTTACCACGCAGCTGACGACCGAGATGTGAGGCCTTGGCGCCCATATCACAAGTCAGAATAATGGGTTTGTCCTTGTATTTTTCCAGTTCTGCAATACGCTCAAGGGCCTGGCTGGCAGGGATATTGATGCTGCCGGCAATATGTCCGGCACGAAACTCATCGCTATCGCGCAGGTCAACAATCACCGCATCCTTCTGGTTGACCAGATTGGTGGCCAGCTGAGGACTCAGAGCCTTGCCGCCACGGCGGGACTCAAGCACAAAGAAAACGGCCCACAGCAGAAAAAAGGCGGACACCAGAAGGTAATGGTTACTGGCAAATTCAAGCAATTGGCTCATTGGAACCCCGAATCAGTGGCAATGGCCGACGCTGTGCAGATAATTGGACAGCCCCGCGCCGATGGAAAATCGGCGCCAAGTATACACACCCGCAAGGGGGTAAGGTAAAACCATGCGCCCCGGATTACTGCTGCTATTACTCCTGCCCGCCCTGGCCTGGGGCGAAAATACACCGTCAAAGGCCCAACTGGCGCAGCTCAAGGACCGCATCAGCGAGCTCAGTGCCGCCCAGAACCGGGAACTGCGCAAGCGGGATTCAGTTCAGGCGGATCTGCGCGAAGCCGAGCTTCGCATCAGTCGCCTGTCCCGTGAACAACGCAATCTGGAACAACAGGCCGGCGAGGCCCGCCAGCGACTGGCCAAACTGGAAAAGGAACAGGCTCAGCTGGCCCGGGAAAAGCAGACCCAGCTCGACTGGCTGGCCAAAACCGTCCGCGCCAGTTATCAGGCCGGCCGCCAGGAACGCATCAAACTGCTGCTGAACCAGGAGCAACCGGACCAGATTGCCCGCCTGCTGCGCTACCAGGAATACTACCAGCGCGCCCGCAGCAATCGCCTGCAACAGGTCAATGGTGAGCTGGATGAACTGATGGCTGTCAGCCTGCGCGTGGAGCAGGCCCGCCAGGCACTGCTCGACAAGCGCAGTGACGTACACCGCCATGCAGACAAGTTGCAGGGGGCCCAGAAAAGCCGCCAGCAGACCCTGGCCAGCCTGAACCGCTCCCTGGATGACCGCAGCTCAAGCCTCAGCCAGCTCAGGCGAGACCAGCAGCAGCTGGAAAAATTGCTGGCAGATATGCAGCGCAGTCTGAACGATATCCCCGCCGACCTGGGCGGAACGCCCTTCGGCAAGCTGGCCGGCAAACTGCCATGGCCTCTGGACGGAAACATTGGCACCAGCTACAACAGCGCCCGCGAAGGGGCGCTACGCTGGCAGGGCGTGATTTTGAATGCGTCTGCCGGCACGCCGGTGCGGTCGGTATACGCCGGTCGCGTCGTGTTTGCAGACTGGCTGCGCGGCTACGGCCTGCTCACCATTGTCGATCACGGTAACGGCTACCTGACCCTGTATGGCTATAACCAGAGCCTGTTGCGGGAAGTCGGCGAGTGGGTCTCCGCCGGTGACAGCCTGGCACTGGCCGGCAATTCCGGCGGCAATCGTGCCAGTGGTCTGTACTTCGAGATACGTCATCGCGGCAAGGCGGTGAACCCCACACGCTGGTGTAATCGCCGTGTTACACTGCCGCCACTGGCCCAAAACACAAATGATTGAAGCACGCGCATTGATCTCGCGTGCCTGCCGGGGATACTGAATGCCAACGCCAACCTTGTCCTTTCTGCGCACAGCTGTGGTGACGGCACTGCTGTCCGCCGCTCCCTTCGCCAGCCTTCATGCCGAAGACCCGGCGCTGGATCAACAGGCCCGCCAGCAGGGCGTACCGGTGGATGAACTGCGTGCCTTTGCCGAAGTCATGGAGCGCATCCGCGGCGCCTATATCGATGAGGTTGATGACCGCGAACTGCTTGAATCAGCCATTCGCGGCATGCTCTATGAACTGGACCCGCATTCCAGCTACCTGACCCCGGACCAGTTTGACGACCTGCAGGTCACCACCACCGGTGAATTCGGCGGCCTGGGTATCGAAGTCACCATGGAAGACGGCTTCGTCAAGGTGGTTACCCCGGTGGACGGCTCACCGGCCAGCAAGGCCGGCATCCAGGCCGGCGACCTGATCCTGAAAATCGACGAGACCTTTGTGAAAGGTCTGAGCCTGGGCGAAGCCGTAGAGCTGATGCGCGGTGAGATCGGTTCGGAAATCGAACTGATGGTGCTTAGTGACGGGGATGACAAACCTCACCAGGTCACCCTCGAGCGCGACAAGATCCAGCTGCACAGCGTCAAATCCCGCATGCTGGAGCCTGGGCTGGGCTATTTGCGCATTTCCCAATTCCAGAACAATACCGGCGACGATGCCCGCAAAGCCCTGGACAAACTCGCCAAGGAAGATACCTTGCGTGGCCTGGTGCTGGACCTGCGCAACAACCCCGGCGGTGTACTGGGTGGCGCCGTGGAAGTGGCCGACCTGTTCATGGACAACGGCCTGATTGTTTATACCCAGGGCCGCGAGAAAAGCAGTCGCAGCGACTTCAATGCCAAACCCGGCGACCGCCTGAATGGCATGCCCATGGTGGTACTGGTCAACGGCGGCAGCGCCTCCGCCTCGGAAATCGTCGCTGGCGCCCTTCAGGATCAGGGCCGCGCCATCGTGGTGGGTAATCGCACCTTCGGCAAGGGCTCGGTACAAACGGTGCTACCGCTGAGCAAGGACAAGGCCCTGAAGCTGACCACTGCCCGTTACTACACACCCGATGGACGCTCCATTCAGGCCGAAGGCATTGAACCGGATATCGCCGTGGACGTGGTTACCAAATTCGAGGTCCGTGAAGACATGCAGGTACGAGAGGCAGACCTGCCTCGCCACCTGAACAACGAAAACGGAGAAACCCGCGACGACGGCAAGCGCCAGTCTCTTGCCCAGGAAGATTACGCCCTGGCACAGGCCCTGTCCGTGCTGAAAGGCGTAGTACTGGCTCGCAACAACGACAGTCGCTAATGCACCGTTTCGCAATCGGTCTGGCGCTGTTGCTGGCCACCGCCACTGCCACAGCCCAGCCGCGCATTGCCATCATCATTGATGATCTGGGCTATCACCGCCAGAACGGCCAGGCCATTGCCGATCTACCTGCACCGGTGACCTGCGCGGTGATCCCCTATTCCCCTCACGGACGCAAACTGGCCGAGCGCGCCAGTCGGGCCGGCAAGGAAGTGCTGGTACATCTGCCCATGGACGCCGGCCAGCATATTCGCCTGGATCGCGGCGGACTCCGGCAGGGCATCAGCGAAAACGAACTGCTCGATACCGTACGCCAGGCACTCAGTCAGATCCCCCAGGCACGGGGCCTCAACAACCACATGGGTAGTGCACTCACCGAACAGGACGAACCCATGGGCTGGCTGATGGCAGAACTAAAAGCCCATCAACTGTTCTTTGTGGATAGCCGCACCAGTGGCCGCTCAGTGGCACAGCAGGTGGCACGACAACAGGGGCTGGCCAACGCCGGACGTGACATCTTTCTGGATAACGAGCGTGATCTGGTCAAGATCAACGCCCAGTTCAACAAACTGATCCGGCTCGCCCGTCAGCGCGGCCAGGCGATTGCCATCGGCCACCCTTATCCGGAAACCGTCCATTATCTGCAGCAGGTACTACCGCTGATGGACGATGCCGGCATTCAAGTGGTGCCAGTTTCTTCGCTACTGGACACCCCGGCGCTGGACACTGCCACTACGGGAAATAGCACCCACGCCGGGTCCTGAGTCCGGTTATTCGGAAACCGGAGCGGGCTGTCCCCGGCCGATACCGGTGAGCCTGGCATAGCCGATCATCAGGAAGCCGAAGACAAACATCAGCACCCCGTACACCGCTGACGGCACCGACATGGCTTCGGAGTGCAACAGGGTCAGGGTCACCATCAGCCCCAGGGTGCCATTCTTGATGCCCAGCTCGATGGCCACGGTAAAGGCCTGGTCCCGGCTCAGGCCAATCAGGCGCCCCCCCACCAAACCCAGCACCAGGCCGGCAATGTTCAGAATTACCGCCGACAACCCTGCCTTGCGGAACAGATCCAGCGCTTCTTCACCCAGCTCTACCATCAGCAGCGCAATCACCGCCACCAACACCAGCAGACCCAGCAAGCCTACCGCCTTCTCGCCCTTTTCCGCCCAGTCCTGACGGAAATGGCGAATCGTCATGCCCACTGCCACCGGCAGCAGAATGATCACAAACAGAGTAATGATGGTGCGCAGCACCGGCAGCTCCAGCACCTTGTCCGCATCCTGAAAGCGCTCCAGCGCCCAACCGGTAAATGCCGGCAGGGTAACAATGGTGATCAGGCTGGCCAGCACTGTCAGTACGATGGACAGGGCCACATCACCACGGCCCAGGTAGACGAAAAGATTGGACGTTGTACCACCCGGACAGGCGGCAATCACGATCAGCCCCACCGCCAATGCAGGGGACAACTCCAGCGCCAGGGCCACCCCCAGGGCAATGAGCGGCAATAAAAGAATCTGGGCCAGCAGGCCGAAGAAGGTGCCGCGCGGGGCGATGGCGACTTCGCGGAAGTCCTTGGGAGTCAGGGTCATGCCCATCCCCACCATGATCAAAAACAGCGACACCGGCAGGCCGATATCGATTAGCGCATTGGAACCCATTGCCTCTCTCCCGAGATTTTATTCTTGGTAACGCCTCGAGAGTAAAACAGGATTTCACTGACAGCCAGTACAAAGCGGCTGTCTTGCCACATCTGCGACCCCGGTCTGATATACCTGTTGGCGCTTTGCTCGCAAAGCGAAGGGTAAAGGCAACCGAAAGATTCGAGTTGCGAGCAAAGCGCCAGCGGGTCGACTCAGTAGCGCGCCGCTGAAATATAGCGGCCGCTAGTCCAGTCGCATCTCCACCCCGGCCGCCTGCATGAACTGCTTGGCCTCCTGCACGGAGTATTCGCCGAAGTGGAAAATGGAAGCGGCGAGCACCGCATCGGCACCACCCTGAACCACGCCGTCCACCAGGTGCTGCAGGTTACCAACACCCCCAGAAGCGATCACCGGCACCGGCACTGCGTCGGCAATGGCCCGGGTCAGGGCAATATCAAAGCCGTTCTTGGTGCCATCCCGGTCCATGCTGGTGAGCAGGATTTCACCGGCACCGTAGTCGGTCATCTGCTTTGCCCAGGCTACCGCATCCAGCCCGGTGGGCTTGCGGCCACCATGGGTGAAGATTTCCCAGCGATTGGTCTCGCTCTCGGCACTGACTTTCTTGGCATCAATGGCCACCACGATGCACTGGGACCCGAAACGCTCCGCCGCCTCGCGCACAAATTCCGGATTGTGCACCGCCGCCGAATTGATGCCGACCTTGTCAGCACCGGCATTGAGCAGATTACGGATATCTTCCAGAGTCCGAACGCCGCCGCCCACGGTGAGCGGAATAAACACCTGGCTGGCGATCCGCTCCACGATGTGCAGGGTGGTGTCACGCTCCTGATGGCTGGCGGTGATATCCAGAAAGGTAATCTCGTCAGCACCGGCATCGTTGTAGCGCTTGGCAATCTCCACCGGGTCACCGGCATCGCGAATGTCCACGAATTGCACGCCCTTGACCACCCGACCGGCGTCCACATCAAGACACGGAATAATGCGTTTGGCTAAGCCCATAATGCGTCCCCGTCAGGCGCCGATCAGTTCGTCGGACAGTGCCTGGCCTTCGCCGAAGTCCAGGGTGTTCTCGTAGATGGCACGACCGGTAATGGCACCACTGATGCCCTGATCCGCCACTGCACATAGGTTACGCACGTCATCCAGATTGGTGATACCGCCGGAGGCAATCACCGGAATGGACATGGACTGGGCAAGGCGCACGGTAGCGTCCACATTGACGCCCTGCAGCATGCCGTCACGGCTGATATCGGTATAGACGATGGCGGACACGCCGTCGTTTTCGAACTGTTTGGCCAGATCGATCACATCCACATCAGTGACATTGGCCCAGCCATCGGTGGCGACCTTGCCATCCTTCGCATCCAGGCCAACGATGATGTGGCCGGGGAACTGCTGACACATTTCCTTGACGAACTGCGGCTCGTTGACCGCCTTGGTGCCGATAATTACCCATTGCACCCCGGCATCCAGATAGGCCTGGATAATTTCCGGGCTGCGGATACCACCGCCAATCTGGATTGGCAGATCCGGATGCGCCTTGGCTATCGCCTTGACGATGTCACCATTCACCGGCTCCCCGGCAAAGGCACCGTTCAAGTCCACCAGGTGCAGACGGCGGGCGCCGCGCTCCACCCAGTGGCTGGCTACCGCCACCGGGTCATCGGAAAACACCGTATCGTCTTCCATACGCCCCTGCTTCAGGCGTACACATTTACCGTCTTTCAGGTCGATGGCGGGAATCAAAAGCATGTCAAAATCTCAAAAGCTGGGTTTGCGCTTGCGCGGTGAATGACGACGTTAGTGATGATGTTGCTGTCAGCGATCCACTGAAACACTCAGTGAAATCATGGCTGCCAGCGCAGGAAATTTTCCAGCAGCGTCAGGCCGGCATCTGCGCTCTTCTCAGGGTGAAACTGCACCGCAAAGACATTCTTTCTGGTAGCCGCCGCGGCAAAGCTCAGACCGTAGTCGCAACGACCCGCTACTTCCTCATCGGCCAGCCCGGTGACGCAATAGCTGTGTACGAAGTAGAAACGGGTGTTATCGGCGATGCCCGCCCACATGGGGTGCGCCATGCCCTGACGCACCTGGTTCCAACCCATGTGCGGCACCTTCAGGCGGCCACCGGTATCATTCTGCAACTCGCCGAAAAAAGTAACCTGACCGTCGAACACGCCAAGGCAATCCACGCCGTTGTTCTCCTCACTACGTGCCATCAGGGCCTGCATGCCAACACAGATCCCCAGCACCGGCTTGCCGGCGGCAATCACATCCAGAATGGCCCGGTCCAGGCCGGTCTCGCGCAGCACCGCGATACAATCCCGGATGGCACCCACACCGGGGAACACCACCCGATCTGCCGCCCGCACCTGATCCGGGTCACCGGTAATGACGATCTGCTGGCCACTGGCCACCTTTTCCAAGGCCTTGCCGGCGGAGTGCAGATTGCCCATGCCGTAATCAATGACGGCTACTACTTCGCTCATACGCTACGGTTACTCGCTTTCGCTCAGGGTGCCCTTGGTGGACGGGGTAATGCCGCTCATGCGCGGGTCCGGCTCCACCGCCATGCGCAGGGCACGGCCGAAGGCCTTGAACACGGTCTCTGCCTGGTGGTGGGCGTTCTTGCCACGCAGGTTATCGATGTGCAGGGTGATCATGGCGTGGTTGACCAGCCCCTGGAAGAATTCGTAGAACAGGTCCACGTCGAAGCCGCCGATGCTGCCCCGGGTAAAGTCCACGAACATTTCCAGGCCGGGACGGCCAGACAGGTCCAGCACCACGCGGGACAGGGCTTCATCCAGCGGTACATAGGCGTGGCCGTAACGGCGCACCCCTTTCTTGTCGCCAATGGCTTTGGTAAAAGCCTGACCAAGGGTAATGCCGATGTCTTCCACCGTGTGGTGGGCATCGATGTGCAAATCCCCCTTGGCCTTGATCTCGATATCCACCAGGCCATGGCGGGCCACCTGGTCCAGCATGTGCTCCAGGAACGGCAGGCCGGTATCCAGTTTGCACTGGCCGGTGCCATCCAGGTTGATGGAGACCTGGATCTGGGTTTCCAGGGTGTTGCGCTCAACAGTGGCGCTGCGCTTGCTCATCTCTATCTCCAGGGGTTACCCAGGGCAGTGGGCCGGTTATTATACGCACCCTGACAGAGCCTAACCAGCGGAGCAATTTCATGCCGATCAGTGCTGAACCCCACCCCTTATCGTCGGAACAGGCCGCCACCTTCGATCAGGTGCTGCGAGATGACCCGCAATACCGGGAAAAACTGGACGCGGCAGTGGCCGCCGGCGACAAACGCCTGTTTGCCGCCCATTTCAACGGCAAGCGCGTGGCGGTGGCGTTGATAGAAGAAAACCGGCCCGAGCTGGACTGGGTGGTGGTGCACCCGGCCACCCGGGGCCGAGGGGTGGGCAAGGACTTTTTGCGGCTGATCGGCCAGCAACTGGGGGCAATTCTGGCTATGCCCCGGGAATGCGACCCAACACGCTGATCAGTGACCCGGGCGGCAACGGTTACGCCCGCGGGGCCTGCATGTCCGAGAGAGGCAGGCGAATATGCAGGGTAAAGCCCTGCCCCGGCCCCGGGCTTTGCGCCCACAACTGGCCATCCACCTGCTCGATCATTACCCGGGCCATGGCCAATGACAGGCCAAAGCCCTCCTCGTGGTGGCGCGAGCCCATCACAAAAAACGGTTCGAGAATATGCTCAAGCTGCTCGGCCGTGGCGCCCTTGCCCTCATCCTTGATACAAATCTCCGCGTAACCGCCGGACACATCCACTTCACTGGAAATGTCCACGCTGCCGCCTTCCGCACTGAAGCGCAGTGCATTATCCAGACCGATTGACAACACCTCCTGCAGCTCGCCTTCACTGGCGTTGACCCGCAGGTTCGGTGATACACGATTGCGTACGGCAATGCCGCTCTGTTCAATCCGCCCGGCTTGCTCACGCAAAATCCCATCCAGCACCCACATGGGCTGGCAGTTACCCACCGGCGGCGGCTGATTGCGGTCTGACAAATCGAAATAACGCAGCGAGGTGCTGACGATCCCGGTCAGCCGTCGCTGGCCCTTGCGTACCATGGCCCAGACATCCACATCCTGGTCACCCTGTGCATCCTGTCCCAGGGAGTCGGCGGCACCGATCCAGTTGATCGGTGTATTCAGCTCGTGGCTGATGTATTGCAGGAACATGGACTTGTCCCGGTTCATCTGCTCGATATCCGCCAGATGCCGCTCCAGATTCTGTTGCGCTTCAAGGGCCAACTGTTTGCGCTCGGTCTCCAGAAAGCGAATCCGGTCCCCAAGCGCCAGCGACAGCATGACTACCACCCACAGAGCGCCAAAATGCGGCAGATAAGGTACGAACACGCTATAGGGCATAAGCCCCAGGTTGCCCATGGCGAACAGGAAGATAGTCAGCAGAAACACCGACCAGGCCAGTACGTAGAGCCGCGCGACCCGAAACCCCTGCCGCCAGACCATCCAGCCCAGCCAGCTGAACAGCACGATGGTCATCAACGCAATCACCGTGGAAAGGTGATAGGTCCAGGGGGGCTCCATGAGCCACTGCAGCACAAAGGCGCCGCCAACCATCATCAGGTAATGTTTTATCAGCCGATCATAGCGGGGAAAACGTTGCGCCAATTGCAGAAACTGGCGGGAATACAGGGCAAGGGCCAATGTAATCACATAGGTACTAAGCCAGAAGTATTCATTGATCTTGGGCGTTTCCGGCCACAGGTATTGCAAGCCAAAGCCGCTGACATTGATGTTGAAAAAAATTATCCCGCCCAGAAACATCACGAAGTGCAGATGCACATTGTCGCGCAGAGACAGGTAGAGCAGCAGGTTGTAGACCAGCATAATCACCAGGGAGCCGTAAAACAGGCCCTGCATCAATTGCTCAAGGTATGTGAACTCCACCAGCCCCTTGGCACTATAGAGCGCCGGCATCATGTTCAGGGCACCCTTGCCGCGCACCTTGAGGTAATACTCCTTCACCCCGGGATCGTCGGTTTCCAGGCCAAATACAAAGGCCCGATGCTTCATGGGCCGCTGGTCAAAGTTCCGAGTATCCCCCACTTCCAAAGCACGATAATTGCCCTCCCCGTCAGGCGCATAAAGAGTCAATTCATCAAGGATCGGATGACGCTCCACCAGAAACCAGCTTCCGTCCACACCGGTGGAATCCACGGCAATACGTAACCAGAAAGTGCTGCGGGTGAAGCCGAAGTTCAGGGTACTGCTTTCGCTGTTGCGAAAGCGGCTGACAAACTGGTCACGGACCTGATCCAGAGTCCAGTCTCCCTCCGGATCTTCCAGTATCTGCATGTACTCGCCCAGCAGCACTTTCTCCTTGGCATCAGCCAGTGCCACCGTCCTTCCCTGGGCAGCCGTGGCCAGGCCGCACCACACAAGCAGAAGCGTCAACACTGAAAATTGGAACTTTTGCAAAGGTCCTTCCCCTAAACTCACACGATCAATGCTAAGTTATCAGTCAGTCATTTCTGACTGGTATAATCCGGGTCCATCGTCCAACACGCAAGGAGAGCTCCATGGGACGCTTGATAAAAATTTTGCTGATCACAATTTTTGCCATCATTCTGCTATTGGCTATCGCGGTTTTTGTGATCACACAGGTGATTGATCCCAACGAGTTCAAACCGGAAATTGAAAAACAGGCCAGGGAGCAGGCCAATCTGACTCTGGATATCCAGGGCGACCTGGCATGGCAATTCTGGCCATCGCTGGGCGTCAGCCTGGGCCGCACCGAGGCCCGCATCGCGGATGAGGAGGAGCTGTTTGCCGCTCTCAACGCGGCCAGCGTCAGTGTTGCAGTACTTCCCCTGCTGTACGGTCAGGTGGAGATGGACGGCATCACGCTGGCAGGCCTGGATGTAAACCTGATCGAGGGGCCGGATGGCGCCAACTGGGAGCAGATCGGCCCGCAAACTGCGGCGGAAGAAACGCCGGAGGAGGCAACCACCGCCGCTGACGAAGAAGGCAGCAGCAGCCTGGATATTCCCCTTACCATTCCCAGCGTGGCCGTCACCGACGGCAAGGTGCGCTATCGCAACACCAGCGACGGCACCGACATCGTGGTAGAGCATTTCAACCTGAACGCCCAGGACGTCAATCTGGATGAGGCTTTCCCACTGCAGATGTCACTGCGTTATCAGGACCAGAGCGACATGCGGGTGGACCTGAATCTGGACACCACTCTCACCACCGATCTGGATGCCAACCACTTCATCCTTGACCCGATGACCCTGGACGCCAACATCGCCGGCGCCACCACCATGCCAGTGGATGTGCACCTGGAACAGAAGCTCGACGTAAACCTCGGCGAGGACACCGTCTCTATCAAGGATCTGCTGCTCACCGCCGCTGGCACCGAAACCCGCGGCAACATCGACATCGCCGCCCTCACTGGCGACATGCAGCTCAGCGGTAAACTGTCCACCGCCCCCTTTGACGCCAACAAGGTACTGGAAGCCATCGGCGAAGCCCCCATCGAGACCACCGACAGCAAGGCGCTCAGCAACATCGCCATGGAGACCACTCTGGCCGGCGAGCCCGGCAGCGTCATGGCCAACCCGCTGAAGATCACGCTGGACAGCAGCACTCTCAGCGGCAGCGCCGGCCTGGCCAGCCTGGAAAGCGGCAAGATCATTTTTGACCTGGCGCTGGACCAGATCACCCTGGACGGCTACATGCCGCCATCCTCGGATGAGCCGGCCACCGCTGCTGCCGGCGGCGGCAAGGACGGCGGCACCGCCAACCTGTCCACCGCGGAACTGATTCCGGTAGAAGCTCTCCGCCCCCTTGTCATGGATGGCAAACTGCGCATCGGCAGCCTGAAGTACGACACCATCGACGCGAGCAATCTGAAATTTGCAGTCACTGCCAACAACGGCATCCTGCAGCTCACTGAAGCCCGCGGCGACACTCTCGGTGGCAGCTTCAGCGCCAAAGGGAAGCTGGATGCGTCCGGCAACACTCCACGCATCACCGCCAGCAACACCGTGACCAGCATGCAGATCCAGCCACTTGTACAACTGGCGCTGGAAGACGACCTGGCCAAGGGCATTTTCGCCATGAGCGGCAGCTACAGCGCCAGCGGAAATAGTGAAAAAGCACTGATGGATTCCGCAAAAGGCACTATCGACATGTCACTGGCCGATGCCACCGTGCGCGGCCTCAACCTTTACCAGACCCTGGTCGGCGGCGTAAACGATATGCTTGGCCAGTTCCAGGGCCTGGCCACAGCACTGATCCCCAATCAGGAATCCGGCAAGCTGCCCAGCGCCCTGTCCGAAGACACCAAGATCGTGGACCTGACCACCAAGGCGCGTCTGGACAAGAACGTGGCCTACCTGGACAGCCTGAATGCGGTACTCAGCAAAGGTGAGATCACCGGTAACGGCTGGATGAATATCCTCAATCAGGATTTCGACCTGAAAATCGGCATGCAGTCCCCGGAACTGGGTACCTCCAAGTACCTGGAAGGCACCACCTGGCCGCTGCGCTGTGAAGGCAATCTGGGCGGCAGCCCCGCCAAATGGTGTGGCCCGGACAAATCCGGCTTCAAGGACATTGGCAAGCAAGTGGCCGCCAAAGCCGCTCAGCAAAAGATCAAGGACAAGCTGGGCATCGACGGCGAAGGCGACACCGCCGAGGAAGTGATCAAGGATGCCGCCAAGAAAAAGGCCAAGGAAGAAGTGGACAAACAGCTCAAGGATGGCCTGAAAAAGTTGTTTAACTAACGCCACACGCGGCACGCCTCACGCTACACGCCACGCCGGCTTCGTCACCGGCGCAAGGCGTGAAGCGTGTTGCATGCCTGCGTCTTCACAGGTACAACTCGCCGCATGCGCAGTCCTTCACCGATCCCCCCCTCCACCGTCAGCGATGCCGTGCTCGCCTGGTACGACCAATACGGTCGCCAGAGTCTGCCCTGGCAGCATCCCCGCACACCCTATCAGGTGTGGGTTTCGGAAATCATGCTACAGCAGACCCAGGTCACCACGGTCATCCCCTACTTCCAGCGGTTCATGGAACGTTTTCCGGATGTACACAGCCTGGCCAGCGCCGCCCAAGATGAAGTGCTGCACCTGTGGACCGGCCTGGGCTACTACGCCCGCGCCCGTAACCTGCACAAGTGCGCGCAAACGCTGGTGGCGGAACATGCGGGCGACTTCCCGCATACCGTGGAGGAAGTCGCTGCCCTGTCCGGCATCGGTCGCTCCACCGCCGGCGCTATTCTTGCCCAGAGCCGAGGGATCCGTGCCGCCATTCTCGACGGCAACGTGAAACGGGTACTGGCGCGTCTGCATGCAGTGGAAGGCTGGCCCGGCAAGAAACCGGTGGAAAACCGCCTGTGGGAACTGGCAGAACATTACACCCCTCACCAGCGATTGGCAGACTACACCCAGGCCATGATGGATCTCGGCGCCACCGTCTGCACCAGGGGCACGCCCAATTGCAGCGCCTGCCCGATACAGCCCCACTGCCAGGCCCACGCCAATGGCAATCCGCAGGACTATCCCGGACGCAAACCGAAAAAAACAGTGCCGGTGCGCACCACCGTGATGCTGATCCTGCGAGATACACAAGGCCGGGTGTGGCTGGAACCCCGGCCATCATCTGGCATCTGGGGTGGCCTGTGGTGCTTCCCGCAGACAGATGATGTCGATCTTTTCGACGAAGCTCTGGCCCAGCGAGCGCTCAGCACCAGTGACACACCACAGCCCCTGCCAGGCTTTCGTCATACCTTCAGCCATTTCCATCTGGATATCACGCCGCTGGAGGTCCGGGTACACACCGTCGGCACCCGAGACAGCAACGGCCGCTGGGTGGACCCGGCAGCCCCGGGCGAATTGGGGCTGGCCGCCCCGGTCAAAAAACTGTTGAGCCGGCTCGACCATCCACAGCAGACGAGCATGTTATAGTCCCTCCATACCCATTCCGCACCATGGAGACGTTATGAGTCGCACGGTTTTCTGCCGCAAATACCAGAGCGAACTGGAAGGCCTGGACCGCCCCCCCTTCCCCGGCCCCAAGGGGCAGGACATCTTCGATAATGTATCGCGCAAGGCCTGGCAGGAGTGGCTCCACGAGCAGACCATGCTGATCAATGAAAAACACCTGAACGTGATGGACCCACAGGCAAAAGGGTTTCTGGACGAACAGCGCGATCGTTTTTTGAACAACGAAAACTACGAAAAAGCCGAGGGTTACGTTCCCCCTGCTCACGATGCGAACAAATAGCCGCTGATCACTTGACGCCTCCGGCTCGAGCCGCTTTAATACGCGCCCTGATTGCCCGGATAGCTCAGTCGGTAGAGCAGGGGATTGAAAATCCCCGTGTCGGTGGTTCGATTCCGCCTCCGGGCACCATCTTGAGAAGCCCCGCTCAAACGAGCGGGGCTTTTTTTATGCTGCAGAATCGCCTGCCCCGCCCAAGGGCTACCACTCCTATCGGCTTCCCCCTTATCCTGACACTGCACTCACCGCAGGACAGCCCATGAAGACACGCCTCCTTCTGCTTGCCACCCTGATACTGATCAGCGGCTGCGACAAAACTCCAACCGGTCGCGACCAATTAGCGCTGGTACCCGGGTCGATGATGGCCCAGTTTGGCAGCCAGGCCTTCCTGCAGATGCAGCAACAGATTCCGGCCAGCGAGAATACGACCCGTAATGCCCGTGTGCAGTGCATCGCCAGGGAAATCCTGCTGGAAGTGGGCAATCGCTTTCCCGGCACCCCCATGCCGGACACCTGGGAAATCGTGCTGTTTGATGACCCCACGCCCAACGCCTTCGCCCTGCCTGGCGGCAAGATTGGCGTGAACCAGGGTTTGCTGGACGTGGCCGACAACGACGCCCAACTGGCCGCAGTCATCGGCCACGAGGTGGCCCATGTGCTGGCTCGCCACGGTAATGAGCGCCTGACCCAGGAACTGGGTATCAAGGCGGTATTGTTACTGGTGGGGTTATTCAGCGAGGGGGACGGTGATAGTGAACGAATCATCCAGGCACTGGGACTTGGCGCCCATCTGGGCATTGCCCTGCCCTTCAGCCGTGCCCATGAGGAAGAAGCCGATGTAATGGGACTGGAGTTGATGGCCAGTGCCGGTTTCGATCCGCGAGAGAGCACCCAGCTGTGGCGCAATATGGCCGCCGCGGGGGACGGGCAACCGCTGGAGTTCCTTTCTACCCACCCAAACCATGAATCGCGGATCGAAGGGCTGGAAGAGCAGATGGAGGCAGCGCTGCCACTGTATCAGCGCACCACTCCGGTGGATTGCGGGAGCCCGTGAGTCTTGCCGTAGGAACGCTCCGTGACATCTACAAAGCCCCTGTAGGAGTTCCTCTTGAGGGACGAATCCGAGCCTGAGCGAGGAAGCATGCTCCTGATCGCCCTACGGCGATGTCCACGCTGATGCGTGGTTCGTCCCTCAAGAGGAACTCCCGGCATAAACGTGTGACTAGCGCCGCCAGCGACACGCCTACGGATAGGCCAGCCTACCTGCCCAATGACGCCTTCGCCGTAGCCGGCACCACCGCCGGCTGCCAATCGTAATCCTGCATATTTACGCGCCAGGTACGGGCCATGAACTGGAAGGTGGCGTGGGGCCACAGGGCGGTATTGCGGCCATCCGCCTGCTGATACCAGCTCATGCAACCACCGTTCTGCCACACCGTGCCTTTCAGCTCCTCCTGGAGCTTGTCGTTGTAGCGGTCCATCACATCCTTTTTCACGTCCAGCCAGGCATCGCCGCGCTGATCCAGCTTGCTGATGGCATCAATGACATAACGCACCTGGCTCTCGATCATGAAGATGATCGAGTTATGGCCCAGCCCGGTATTCGGCCCCACCAGCTGGAACATATTCGGGTAACCCCTGACGGTGGTCCCCAGGTAGGCCTCCGCGGCGTCTTTCCAGTCATCCTGCAGACGGTGACCCGGCAAGCCGGTGATCTCGAAATCCTTCATGTAAATGCGCGGATCGACGATAAAGCCGGTGCCCAGCACCAGACAATCCGCCTGCTGCTCAGTACCATCACTGAAGACAATGCTGTTCTCGCGGATTTCCTTCACCCCTTCGGTGACCAGCGACACATTGTCCCGGTTGAAGGTGGGGTAATAGTTGTTGGAAATTAGGATGCGCTTGCAGCCCAGGGTGTAGCTGGGTATCAGCTTGCGAGCGGTCTCCTTGTCCTTTACCTGATAACGGATAAACGCCTTCAGGGCCGGCTCTGCCAGCTTGGCCAGGCGCGGTTTGAAGATCGGCACCACACGGGCTTCGTTACTCAGATACAGACGCAGGCGGTGCAGCTTGCGCAGGGCCGGGAAGCGGCGAAACATCCACTTACTCAGACCGGAATAGGCGCGTTCGTCACGAGGAATAATCCATGGCGGGGTACGTTGCACCACGGTGAGATGTTCCGCCTCTTTGGCTACGTGCGGCACATACTGAATGGCGCTGGCGCCGGTGCCAATGGACACCACCTTCTTGCCCGCCATGTCGTAACCGTGATCCCACTGGGCCGAGTGAATGATCTTGCCCTGGAACTTGTCCATGCCCTTGAAGTTGGGGAAGGAAGGGACATGCAGGGGGCCGCTGGCCAGCACCCAGTGCTGACATATCACCTGGGAGCCATCTGCCAGGTCCAGGGTCCACAGGGCAGCCTTGTCATCAAAATGCGCGCCGGTCACTTCCGCATTGAAACGGGTGAACTGGCGGATGCCGTGCTTTTCAGTGACCCCATTGATGTAGCTGTGGATCTCCTGCTGGCCGCTGTAGCGGTGACTCCAGTCCGGATTGCCCTCAAAGGAAAACGAGTACATGTGCGACTGCACATCACAGGCTGCACCCGGGTAGCTATTGTGATTCCAGGTACCGCCCACATCGTCGCCCTTCTCCAGCAGCAGAAAATCATCGATGCCAGCTTCTCGCAGCTTGATGGCCATACACAGACCGCCGAAGCCACCACCGACGATGGCCACCTTTACGCGACGGGTTTGTACATTGATCCGGGCCTGACTTGTCATCGTTATCCTCCATGGACAGCACCGCTGTCATTCGTCATTGGCGATTACTCTAGCCATGGTTGGCGTCGGTGAATACGTGTTAACCTGAGCTGAAAATTGATAATTCCGGCCAAGGCTTTATCCCATGTCCGCTCGCTCGATCCTGGCACTGATCTACACCGTGGAACTTCTGGAAACAGAGAAAGGACTGGATTGCGCGCCGGTGCTGGCCCGCCATGGCTTGGACAAGGCCAGCCTGGACCCCAACAGCGAAATCGGCCGGGACCGGGAGCTGCTGATCTTTTCCGAGCTGCTGCCCCGGGTGGATGACCCGATGCTGGGTTTCGAAATGGGCAGTCGCTTCGGTTTTGCCGGCTATGGCCAGCTCACCATGCTGCTGATGACCAGCGAAACCGCCTTTCAGGGCTTCCAGTTCGGCGTGAAATACCAGGCGCTTACCTATCTCTACGGCGAAATCGCCCTGACCCCGGGGGAGCACAGCACTGCCCTGGATCTGTGCCCCATCTCACTGCCGCCGGAGCTGCGCCGCACCCTGATCGACCGGGACATGGTGGGCACCTTCAAGCTGGTCAACGATATCCAGAACCAGCTCAATCTGGACCTGAAACCGGCCGAGGTCTGGATGCCCTATGCCCGCCCACCGGAGGAACAGGTACGGAGATTCGAGGACTATTTTGGCTGCCCGATACGCTATGACCAGCCCCACTGCCGAGCGCTGATTCGCAATCAGGACCTGGCCGTACGCCTGCCGGGCTACAACAAAATGGCCCAGGACATGTACCGCGACCAGTGCGACGCCATGCTGGCCCGTCGGGAGATTCCCACCGACAACCTGGCCACCCGGGTGGCCAGCTACCTGCAGCTGTTCGTACGCAGCTACCCCACTGCCGAGCAGGTGGCCCGGGCCTTCGGTATCCCGGAACGCAGCTTCCGGCGACAGTTAAGCAGCGAGCAAAAGCCCTTTCAGAGCATCATGGATCAGGTGCGCGAAGAGAAAGCGAAACGGTACCTGGCCGATTCAGAGAAAAGCGTGGCGCAGATCGGCGAGCTGTTGGGTTATAGCGAGTCGGCGGCCTTTGTAAGAGCGTTTGAACGATGGACGGGGATGACGCCGGCCCGCCATCGCAAAGAGGACAGGGATGGGCAGTAGGAGCGCCGCTTGAGGCGCGAACAACACCATTTCGAGTTACGAGAAACGAGTTTCGAAAACCAACACATCCGACCAGGCAGGTTTTGCCTTTCACAACTCGCTTCTCGAAACTCGTTACTCGCTAACGCTCGTTTCGCGCCTCAAGCGGCGCTCCTACAGAGGCTTCGTAGAAAGATCAGTCTTGCCGAATGCGCTCCACAATCTTCGTCGTAGAGATATCGTCGATAAAATCGAGCACCTTCACTTCACCGCCATAGCCTTGCACAAACTCGTGCCCAACCACCTGATCCACACTGTAGTCGCCGCCTTTTACCAGCACATCCGGCTTGATGGCTTCCAGCAGTGGCTCAGGGGTATCGGTATCGAAAGACACCACCCAGTCCACTACCTCAAGGGCCGCAAGAACCGCCATGCGGCGCTCCAGGGGATTGATGGGACGGCCCGGTCCCTTCAGGCGACGGATGGATTCGTCGCCATTCACCGCCAGAACCAGGCGATCACCCTGACGGCGGGCGGAATCCAGATAGCCCACGTGACCGGCATGAATAATATCGAAACAGCCATTGGTAAAGACGATCCGCTCGCCCTGGGCGCGGGCATCTTCGATGGCAATCAACAACTGATCTTCCGTCATCACACCACGGCCCAAGCCACCTTCCTGATGTACCGCCCGGCGCAATTCCGGGGCAGAGACCACCGCGGTGCCCAGCTTGCCGACCACGATACCAGCGGCGATATTCGCCAACGCCACCGCGTCCGCCATGTCGGCACCGGCGGCCAGCGCCACCGCCAACACCGAGATCACCGTATCGCCGGCGCCGGTCACATCGAATACTTCACGGGCACGGGCAGGCAGGTGCAGCTCCGGCTGACCATCGCGCAGCAGGGTCATGCCCTTTTCGCTGCGGGTTACCAACAGGGCCTGCAGGTCAAGATCCCGGATCAGTTTCTGGCCCTTGGCAATCAGATCCTGCTCATCTTTGACCGGGCCGGCCACCGCTTCGAATTCACTGAGATTGGGCGTAAGCAACGTCGCGCCACGGTAATGACTGAAATCCGTTCCCTTCGGGTCCACCAGTACCGGCACGCCGGCTTCCCGGGCCAGGGCAATCAGACCGGGGCAATCACGCAACGCCCCCTTGGCATAATCGGACAACACCAACGCCCCGCAGTGAGCCAGTTGCTCCTTTACCTTGCTGGCGAAAGGCGCCGGATCCTGGTCGTGGAAGGCTTCTTCGAAATCCAGGCGCAGCAACTGCTGCTGGCGACTGATGACACGCAGCTTGGTAATGGTGGGGAGGCCATTCACCTTCTGAAAATGACAACCCACTTCCGCGGCACCGAGGCGCTCCTCAAGGATAGAGGCGGCCTCGTCATCGCCGGTAATCCCCACCAGCTCGGCCCGGGCGCCAAGGGCGGCCATATTCAGGGCCACGTTGGCCGCGCCACCAGGACGGTCCTCCAGCTCGGTCACCCGCACCACCGGTACCGGCGCTTCCGGCGAGATTCGCCCGGTGGGGCCATGCCAATAACGGTCGAGCATGACATCACCTGCCACCAGAACACGGGCCTTGCCAAAAGCAGGAATATGCGGATTGTGCATAGGTTCTCCAAAACACAACAGAGCCGGATTTCGAGGCAGTGTAGCATAGCCGGATACTTAGCTAACCTGCTGAAAGTGTTCGAGGAAACACCGAAACGCCAGGGACACAGACAAAACCCGGGAAGCCGGATAGGCAGTAGATGCCGCGGGCTCTGGGCAGTACACTTTGCCGCCGCTACGCATCCACCGGTCAGACGGGTATCATGTCCCCCAACCGAGAGAATCCAGGGAGCCACAGGACCATATGCCGCCATTACCCCCCAACATCATGCAAGGTCGCTGGCTGCGCTGGTGGCTGACCCTGTCTTTTGCAGTGATGTTCAGCGGTACCTTCCTGTTCAACTCCCGCATTGGTTTTCTCAACGTGCTGGACGTGCTGTTCTTTCTGCCGGCACTGACCTTGCTGACCCGGGCCGTGGTAAGCGGTGACTACCGTCTGATGACCTCGCCATTGCTGGTACCGCTCTACCTGTTTATCGGCTGGGCAGCCCTGAGTTTCATCTGGGCAGAAGAGCCCAACACCTCTCGAGCCGTTCGCGGCATGGTGCAGATCATCGTCATGGTGGGCATCTTCCGCTGGCTGCACCTGTATTTCCGCAACACCTTCAAACAGGCCCTGGCCAATGGCGCCCTGTGCTGCATGGTCGTTGCCACCATGGTGATGATCAGTTACTACACCACCCAACCGCTTAACAGCCCCCTGTTCAGCGAACCGGCCAATCTGATCTTTCACCTGCCGTCCCTGGATCCCAGCGTTGCCCTGATGGCCATGGTCGCTCCCACCTTCATCCTGCTCGCCCAGGGCATGGAAGAAGGGGTCAGTGGCAAGGGCGGGCGTCGCCTGGTCGGTGCTGCTGTAGGCTTTGCCTTTCTGTGCCTGACATCACTGCCACTGGGCCTGATGACGATAATGTTGGGGCTGAGCTGGCTGGCCAGCCGGCGGCGGCGCTCCTGGTTGGCGGTAATTCCCTTGCTAGCCGGGGTCTATCTAATGCTCGAAGGCCGTAGCGACTTCACCCTGAGCAACTATTTCCTGCATCCGCTGATTGGCAATGGTCTCAATCAGGAGACCCTCAACAGCGTTCTTGCCGAGGACAATAACCGCCTGCTCAGCCTGGCGCATCCACGCAACCTGTTCGTGTTGTTGATCCACAGCGTCGGTCTGGTCGGCCTGGTTCTGTTCCTGGCCAGCTGGATAAGCCCTTTCACCGCCTTGTTACAGCGCCAGATCAACTGGCATGAGGACGCGGCCTATTCAATCGCTGTGCTTCCTGGCCTGTTCATGGCATTCGCCGCCGGCGCCTACCTGCTGGTGCCGTTTCATGCCAGCTGGCTCAGTGTCTGGTTGCCATTGGCCCTGCTTCTCGCCCGGCTGAGTGAACGCCCCTCTATCCGCCCTAACAGCCGTTAAATTTGTCTCGAGATTTGCATGGGAAAACGTAATAACCGCCCCACCCGATTGTCTGATCCCAGGCTATACCCTAGCTGGATCGGCGTGGGCCTGTTCTGGCTGATCGGTCAGCTGCCCTGGCGCCTTTTGCAGGCCATAGGCAGAGGCGTGGGGCGCCTGGCGTGGCATCTGGCAAAAAAACGGCGCCATATTGCCCAGACCAACATTCGACTTTGCTTCCCGGAGCTGACGCCGGAAGAACAGGACGAGCTGGCCCACCGCAGCGTCATCAGCACCGGCGAGGCGATCCTGGAGATGGCCGGCAGTTACAATAATCACCGCATCGACCTGAATAAGAATCTTACCGTGACGGGCATGGAGCACATCGAAGCCTGCCAGGCCAGGGGCGAGGGCGTATTGCTGCTGGGCATGCATTTCAACACCTTGGATACCTGCTCAAGGATGCTTGCCACCCTGGTGGATATCCATGCGGTCTATCGCCCCAATGACAACCCGGTCATCGACCGGCTTATCGACCGGGGGCGCCGCCACTACGTTCGCAGCACCGTCGACCGTACCGATATCCGGCAAATGCTGCGCCTGCTGCGCAGTGGCGAAATTGTCTGGTATGCGCCGGACCAGGACTACGGCACTGCCCACGCTCTGTTCGTTCCGTTCTTCGGCATTCCAGCAGCCACCATCACCGCCACCAGCCGCATCGCCAAGATGGGCAAGGCTGCGGTGATCCCGTGTGCGCATTATCGCTTGCCTGGGGGGCGGTACGAGATCGAGTTCGGACCAGCACTGGAACATTTTCCCGGCGGCGACGAAGCGGCGGATACCGCCCGCATCAATCAGACTATCGAACACTATGTCCGCAAGCATCCCGAGCAATATTTGTGGGTGCATAAGCGGTTCAAACATCAGCCCGAAGGTCAGCGCCTGTACCGTTAACCTCACCTTGCCCCACAGGTCGGGCTGACAGTCCAATGGCAAGCCCAACAGGAACGACAAAAACAAACCATAGCGGATCGGGGGAGGCCAGCAACAGATTACCGTCTGTCAGCATGGAAACCAGGCCAAAGCAGACCAGCAGTAATCCAAGCATGGACAAAGGCTGCCCGCGAAAGCGATAGAAAAGCCAAACCGCCCGACCGTAAACCGCTGCTAGCAGCAAGGCGGCGACAGCACCGCCCCAGTACAGATGCCCTAACCAGATGTTATGGGCGTGCTGCCAGCCATAGACTTCGCTGAAATAAACATAATTGTCGTGGGAACTCCCATGCCCTAGCCACAAGGCCTCCGGCAGCTGCTCAAATACGGCTTCCCAGATCACAAAACGCCCTGTATCCAATCGCGATAACCAGTCTGCATCCTGAAGCAGAAGAAACAGCAAAACAGCAGCGGCCCCTCCTCCAAAGACCAACACCCTGGCCCGGCCGGCAAGGCCGAAAAATGCCACCGTTCCAGTAGTAACTATCAACCCCAGGAGTGGCCCCCTGCTCCGAGACAACAGAAAAACCGACAGTAGCACCGCCGCACACAACAGTAACATGAGCCGAACGCGCGTCTCCTGCGACGCTCTGAAAAGCAGCCCGGCAAGCAGCAATGGAAAGGCATAGTAGTACATCCCGATAATGGGATGGGATGCTTCACCCAGTGGCCGGAGCCTATCCTGCAAGCCATTTCCTTGCAGCACATAAAAGTTGAACAAGGAAACACCGGCCACCATGGTTCCAAGCAAAACCAGTAGCAGCATGCCGGAACCTTGCGCGTCAGCTCGCGAAACCCACCAAGCCAGCAATGCCACCATCAGAATTGCCTGTGTCACCGGGCGAAACATATCCACGGAAGCATCAATCGAACCATCCCAAGCGTGCCAGCGCAGCAGATAATAGCCGCAATAGGCAATAAATGCGGCAATGAGCAGCCCGTCCGCCCTGATGCTAGCTGCGCCACGCTTGAATAACAGATACAGCGAGAATAATCCCAGCAAGGGCTCGAATACGGAAGCAATCTTGCCTCCTCCCCGCTCCAGACCGATTAAAACAAACAACAGACAAAAACAGACAAACAACAGCTGAGCGGGTCCAATACTAAACCTGCGAAGAAGGGGCATGCAGACATCCTGGCTATAAGCGCAAATAACTTTGCAAAATTTCGCTGAAATTATAACGAGTCGGGATACACTGATTTTGACCAGGGCACCGCATCATGGCCGCATCCAGATGACGGCGCAGATCGTCCTGATCTCCAGCCCGGAACAAGGCATCAGGATAATTTTCCATGATTTCCTCAAAACCGCTCACTCTGGAAGCCAACACCGGCACACCAAGGCACATTGCCTCCAGAAGAGCCAAACCAAATCCCTCATGAAAGGAAGCCCCGACGTAGAGAGCGGCATTTTTCACAATGCCGAATGGTGGCTTCACATAACCAGTCAAATGAACTCGATGTTCCAGACCCAGTTCGCAAACAAGAGCCTCCAGCTGCGGTCGTTGCTTACCTTCACCAACAATAACCAGATCATGACTCTCCCTGGCACTGGATGCAGCGTAGGCATTGATCAGGATATCAAACCCCTTCACATCCACTAAGCGCCCGACAGAAACGATATAGGGTCGGGAAAGTGCCAGGGTTTCGGACTCCTTCGCCAACAGCCACAGGGCCTGGACATCAATACCATTACTAATCACCGTCACCTGTTGTGCGCCCCCCACCACGTCCCGGAAATCACGCTTCACCGCTTCCGAAACCGCCACCAACCTTCCCCGCTGGTAACAGTTGCGAATCAGGCGGAATCGCAGCCGTCGCATCCAGCCTGAAGCCCTTCCTACATGCATGCTCTGCAGTTCATGCATCACCTTGACCAGACGAGGGTGCGACACCCGGCGCAAAGCCGCAATCGTCCGAAAACCGTGAATGGCCACGAGATCATCGGCTTCAACCCCGCTCTCTTCCAGGAACTCATGGAAAATGCGAGCATTGCGCCTTCCTGCAAACAAATTACCAATCCCTCGGAGAAACGGGCGAAAAAGTGCATATAGAATACGCAGGTAAAACACCGAGTTGGAATCGATTTTCGGCATATAGTGGACCCGTCCCTGCAATCCAGAGGGTACTTCGCCGCCACGCCGAAGAAGTACGACAGAAACATCCAGCCCCGCCGACAAAAAAAGCTGGGCATGCTCTTCAATAACAGAGTTCAGCCCCCCCATCTTCATACTGCTTGTCACAAGAACAACTCGCTTCATTATTCTACCTAGTGGCTCTGCTGTTATGTCTGCTATTCAACATCCGGCGCTTTGGTTACCATGTCCCTTTGAACCGACTAGTTACCGCCAAATGTCACAGCACCGTTTAGTCATTAACTACCTACGCGATCCGGCGCAAAAATCGCCCCTCCCTATCGCTATAGAGCAACTGCTTTCAGATGACGGCAGCTGGCGACTGATCAAACGCAATACCCGCAACACGATTGCATTTCACTCTGAGCTCAGGGTGTATTTCAAGAGTTTTAACCACACCAACATTAAAGAGGGATTAAAGCGCCTCTTCACTGGCGGACGAGCCCAACGGACGCTGAACGGCACCCGTCTTCTCCACCAGGCAGGTTGCCAAGCCCCTGACGTGGTCGCCATGGGCCATTTTCCTGGCAACGACTTCATCCTCATGGAGTCGATTGAAGGCCCGCCACTGCTCAATGCACTGGAAAGCCACCTAAAGCACCAGAAACATCCCGAATGGCGTCGCGCACTGTTTCAGGAGCTGGGCCTAACCATAGGAAAAATGCACGCCAAGGGAGTCATCCACGGGGACCTCCGCGGCAACAACGTGATAATCCTACCTGAAAATCACCATTATCGCCTCGCTCTGATCGACAATGAACGGACCCGAAAACCCTTCCGTTTCCAGCGGGAACAGCGGCGAAACCTCAAACAAATCATGCTTTTCGGACCGCAGTACATCACCCAAGGGGAGCAGCAGCTGTTCTTCTCCGGCTATTTCCAGGCCTTCCCACACCCTGCCCAGGCTGCAAAGCAGCTTTCAGCAGAAACGCTCAGAGAAGTGGGCAAGCACTTCAAACGCAAGGGCATTGTGCAAGGCACCCCCATCTCGGAGGCTAACTATTGGCCGGCTCTGGCAGAATGCGTGCCCTACGAGTTGTCCCGCCTCAGCAATAGCGGCGAACGATTTCCTCAACCCGAGTAGCCCACTGCGCATTCAATCCAGCCGCCATGCCATAACCCTCAAGCCACGCCCGGATCTGGCCTTCCTGTAATCGCAGCCCGCTGCGGCGATTACGGTACCAGGCCCGCTCCAGGGAGGTCATAGCCCTCTTCCCCTGCCAACCAGCCGCTCCCAGTGGCTTTTCCCGGTCCAGCAGGAAGACTTCTTCCTCCACAACCAAGAAGTCCTTGGCTCGCAGAGGCTCATAGCCCCCCAGCTGATGCAGGCGACCAGCCACGACACCATAACGACTGGCCAGGCCCAGACTATCCGCCCGCTCTTCCATTAGAGCATCTTCCAAACTGCTCCCGGCAACCGCCTGCGACAACATCATGCCCCCCACCGGAAGACCGCACTGATAGCGTGTCCCCCAAGCCAACAGAGGAATCACCGGAATACCTTCCGCCTGCAATCGCAAAAGATTGCGGGCTTCCAGCTCTACCGAAGAGCACCAGGACCTTGCCCTCCAGAGGCGCGGGGCCAGCACCCGCCAACGCTCCCGGTGAGCCAATTTGAGGTATACCGCTTTTTCCTGCCATCGCCCCCGGTACACCACTGTCGTGTTTCCCTCACCGGATATCACTTCATCACCACAGGCCAGAAGGTCGGACATATTCCCTCCCCCCCCCCCTTCGACACACTGAATCTCCCAACTCAAGGCATCTCCCCTTTCAGGATGGCATCGATCCGCTCGCGCATTCTCTGAGGGTACTCCGGGCTGTACTCGGGCCAGCGGCCGGGCACCAGATAGGACTCACTGAGCCATGCCACAAAACGGGTGATCAAATTCCTATCAAAGGGTAGAAGATCTGGATCTGCCACCAAAGCCCGCAATTCATCAGCATTGTCCGCATGGGCTACCAGTCCCTCAATGTTGTAACAAGCATTGCCCAACGTAATCACCGGACTCCCCAGAAGCAGACTTTCGATTCCCACTGTGGAGTTGATGGTGATAACACCTCGTGAGCGGTCAATTAACTCCTGAGTGTCATTAGCATTGGCGTACAGAATGCGAGGATGGCGCTGATGCAGTTGCGGATAGCTTTTTTTGGAGGTGGGGTGCTCCTTGACCACATAAACTGTGTCACTAGGCAGTGCATCCAACGTCTCCTCCAGCACTTCGTGGAGCCGTTCCATGGACTTGATCCAGGGAGAGTGGATCAGAATCTGGGTATCATCGTAGACTTGGAAAGGCACAAACATATAGTTTTCGGGTAGCGTTATTGGCTCCCCCACAGGTGTCCTCGGCGGACGCCGTACCAGGGTGCTATCCACATGGATCCCCTGTGGCTCATAGGCCCGATAGAACGCCGGATCACGGGGCATACCGTTAGCGTAATTGATTCCCTTGCCATCAATCACCATAGTATTGGGTAGATAGCCCAGCTCTAGATAAGCCAAGGGAATACCCTGCTCACAGGCCCAGGCAATCACTGCTTGCTGCTTGTAATGCTCACCGTTAAGCACAAACACTAGATCCGGACGGCGACTGTCCGCTTCCCTTAGGATACCTGCCATCAAATGGACAATACGCAGGGCCAGACCGATACGGAACCAACGGCCGTGAGCGCCATTATTGAGACGCCCTTTATCAACCCGAAAACGCAACCAGTCCGGAAGCGCCCCACGATGTTGCCAGACCCAACGCAGCGCTCGCCAAGTCTGACCCAAACCTGGATGTTTGGCATTGATCACTGCGCCGTCCACCGGCATCTCATTCTTCAATGCCTGGAAATGTTTTTCCTGGTTACGGCTCATTGCCAGGAAGAGTACGTAAGGCAACGCCCGGTTCATCCGCTAGCCTCCTGTCTTCTGCCTAGGCGAAAAAGCACTGTCACTGATCAGCCCCCGCTGCTCCAGGGCAGCATAGAGCAACGTTTCCTGATAGTGCGCTTCGGCAGGGGAAAGTTTTTCCTGAATATGGTCTTCCGCATCCAGTCGGTAACGGTAGCCATAAATCAGATCCGTCATGATCTTGGTGTCGCCCTCCAGCAGACTGGCATTTGAGGGCGCATTCCCCTTACGCGTCTGAGAATATAACAGCAAGGGTTGCGTGTTGGCGCCATGCAGCAGGGAGCGGCCGAAAATTTCTGCCTGGCATTCTATGCCGAGCAGATCCAGCACCGTGGGCAGCACATCAAAGTGAGTAGAACGGGTCACTTCCCCGGCTGGCAACGCAGGGTGGCTGATCATCAAGGGCGTACGCACCTGTCCATTTACGCTGGAGCTGGAATGGGACACATAACCGAACTCACCAAAGCTCTGACCATGGTCACCGGTATAAATAATCAGAGTGTTGCCTAGATCACGCCGCTCGCCCAACGCTTCGAGAAACGTCTCAAGCACCGCGTCAGCTTCCTCTGCCGCGTTTCGGAAACTGATTTCTCGCCCTTCGCCCTGATGCCGGGAAAAACGCTCCTTGTTCACCACATGATAGGGAGAGTGGGTCTGCTCATTTTTTAGATGCAGAAAAAAAGGCCCATCGCCCAAGGCCTCATCCACGGCATCCAGGCTGTCCAGAAACCCATAGTCTCCACGCTCAGGATCCAGTGACAACGTATCCCGGTCCAACACTTTGTCAAAGCCGATATCCGACAGAATATCGCAGAGGTTAAAAAACCGAGTGCGGGAAATCATCATGTAAGCGGTGCGGTACCCCTGCTCTTTCAGCAGCGGCAGAAAAGGATAGTCATTGTTGACAGGGTAATTGCCCTGATAGAGATGCTGAATGGCCCTGTTAGTATTCGGGCAGCAGGCATAATGCATATGCGAGACCAGGGCATCCCGGGCAAAACGTTCGAGAAAGTCGAGGCGCGCCCCCTCATCATTGAACGGCCGGATAGCGTCCCTTGCCAGCGACTCCATGGTTACCAGAATCACATTGGCGCCCTTACACAAGCCAAAGCTGCCACTAGGCTGCGGTGACGCCATCGGCAGTGTTACCTGCCGATCGATATCCTTTTGTTTCAGGGACACGGAACGGTGTGGACGCAGACTGGCACCTTTGACAAGGTCCCTGACCGGAGAACGCACGGTAAAAAAAGGCGCATCCGAAAACTGGGCCACCAGCTTCAGCCCTGCCACCACCAGCAACAACACACCAGCAGCCAGAACCTGCCACAACGACCAGTTCACGGGAAGCCCACCAAGGTAGCTCAACAGGTACGCAATCCCTGCTAGCAGCCCTAGCCACACGGGAGCACCGATCAGACGAAACCGGCTCTTGGTTATCCCCATCAAGAAAAGTACGATCACACCCGCAACAGCAATATTGCGGCCGGACACACTTCCCTCTAACTGAAGGTAAAGCGCTGTCAAAAAGAGCACAATGGCAAGCGGCGTAGCCAGGAACCAAGAACGCTTTACCAGCGCATCGATGATCTCTCTGGAATCCCCGGAGAAACTCTCCGCCCCCTGCAAAAATATACGCAAATTGCTCAGGTTGACCTCAAAACCAAACAGGTGAACCAGAACAGCATCCAGCCACATTATCAGTAACGACAGACCGACCAGTGCTACCAGCCCCCCATAGAGCCAAGGAAAAGGAAAACTGGCCGACACCACCGCAGCAGCCAGAAAAAGCACCCATACATCATCCAGCCGTGGCCGGGTGTCCACATAATTACGCAGCGCATAAATCTTGCGCTGCATATAAACAATCGCTAGCGCCCCACTGAATAAAAGTGTCAGCGACAGCCCCTGCTGAGACCATTCAACCATCACAACTGTGATCCGTATTTTTTTCGATGACGTTTTGCCAGCTTGTCATAGGCCGGCCCCATGTCACGACATACCTGAGCCACAGAGCGCCCCCGCTGGCGCGCATAATTGGCCAGCATGGCTTCCACAATGTACTCGCTGATCTTTAATTCACGGGCATTGATCAGAAAACGAGCCAGGTCGCGACCGCAGCGCTTATTGCGAAACCATAGAGGTTTGCGTACGCCATCGAGATCAATTAGCACCAATTGTGGCTCACCGCGTGTCACCATCCAGTTGGCCCATTTGGTGTCACCGTGGACATAGCCAGCACCATGCAACCGCACCAACGTGTTGGACACTTCATCGAACAGCCTGAAGGCTCCGCCAATCGCATCCAGCCCTCGGTTCACGGCAACCGACTTTAGATCCTCCGCATCCAGGGCCTCACAGACAAAAAACGATGACGAACAGTCGCGTCGATGCTCGACCAGAAACGCCAGCGGCCGAGGGACTCGCACACCGATATCCTGTAGCGCAGCCGACACCCGAAACATACGCTGAGCACGAAAAACGCCGACCCATGCCAATAACCGCCGCAGCACACCTTTGGCCAGATAGTGCTTCACAAACACCGTGCCGGAAGGCGTTCTCAACAGGCGGGCCTCGACTTTACCACCCTGCTTGAGCACTGTGTGTTCCCCATCAAACCAGGGTTTCACGCCCGCTTTATCCAGCAGAAGCGACACCGGCCCTGCATCACGGTAAACCAGTCGAAAATCAGCGGTATCGTGGCTTTTCAGATCCACCTGGGTGCCTCCCGGCCTTTATCCTTCAGATAAAGCGCTTCCGCCCGCTTGCGAACCGCCAGCCAAAAACGGCTGTCTTCCTCAAGCGTCTGTCGCCAGGACTTGCCCATATAAATCGCCATGAGACGCAACAGATCCCGGCGGGTCAAGCCAATATCCATGGCGGAATAAAACAGTCCGCTCACGTCTTTCACTTGCCAGCGCCAAGGCACTTCGCGACGAAGCTGAGCCCGGTGTAGATCAATCAGGAACAACGGCGCCTCGCCATCACTCGCCTGATAACGGCTGAGCTCCATCAGAAAATGACACAAGTAAAAATCGCGGTGATTAATGCCTACATCATGCATGGCCCTGGCAACCTGTGCCACATTAGCCAGCAAGGAGCGCTTGAACTCCGGGCAAGGAGACTCCGCCTGCCACCACAGGCCCACATCCTCTAGACTCAGAGTATCTACCAAATCATCGGTGATCAGGAAGGATTCAACCCGCGCCGGATTCAACCCCCGCTCGCCATAACCAGCAATAGTCATGGTATGCAGTCCGGCAGCGGTTACCGCCTCTATGGCACGCACTTCGGAAAGCGCACTCACAATCGGAAAACGCAGCTGGCTCAGGTTCTTGAGCACCTCTCCCCAGCCCACACCACGATGATGCTTGAGAAAATAGCTTTTCCCATCCACAAAAAAACGCAGGGTCCGCCGCCCTTCCCGGGCACGAAACACCTCTCCATCCAGGGACTCGACACAGGCAAAGGGGTCTCGGTCTTGCCACGCCCGTGCGAATTCATCCCTGAGAAACAATTTGGTCATGAGTTTAGCAGAGCCTCGATTTCTTCCAGCACCTGTTGATGCATGCCGAACAGGTCTACCCGTTCGGCATAATCCAGCGCCGCCTGACGGTAATGGCCACCTTTACCGGAAAGCATATCGGCCAGGGCCTGATCCAATTGCTCCTGTCGGAACGGACTATCCACCACCTGCCCCGCTTTAGATTCACGCACATAACTCGCGTAGCCACAGGCTGCCGTGGTCAGGATAGGCAGGCCCGCCACAAGGGATTCAACCAGCACCATGCCGGCCGCTTCATGAGACGCAGGATGGATAAGCAGGTCAGCCCCTTGCAGGAGGGCGGGAACATCATCCCGGGCGCCGGCAAAAATCACCTGGTCAGACAACCCCAGCCTCTCGATATCGCCAACGAAGGGAGCACTGTCATCCTCACCCACCACAAGTAGTTTGACTGCCTCGGGATCGGGCAGACTGGCTATAGCCTGCAACGCCCTGCCCAATCCCTTGCGACGAAAATCAGATCCGAGGAAAAGCAGCAGACTCTCGCTATCCGCCAGCGAAAATTCCTGTCTTACACCCGCCCGTAACTGCTCGGCATTATCCCCGGGGCGGCGATCATTACGCACTCCTGGAGGCAGAACCCGATAGCGGCTCTCTGGCAAGTCATATTCACCCAGATAATCATCTCGCTGGCTGTTATTCAGGAACAGGATGCGAGTATGGCTCCCCGAACTGAAAAGCTGTTGTTCCAGCCGCAGGTAGGTCCGGTAGCGGGGCAAAAGACGAGTAAAGGCATTCTTCTCCATAACCCGCACGGCAAAACAATCATCGGCGGCAAAATACAAATCCCCGCCAGGAACGCGATTGAATACCATCAGCACATCAGCATTCACTGACTGCTTAAACTTCTGCGCCCGTTTACCAAACGCCACCATCGCCGCATGATTCGAACGCGGCGTCACCTTTTCTATAGTGACCTTGAGCCATTCTGGTCGCGGCCCATCCCAATCCGTGGTCAATACCTCCACCGAGTGACCGGCCTGGACACACAACTCCGCTACGCGAAGAAAATCTCGCTGAAGCCCCCCGTAAGGAAAATAGCGAAACAGCGCGAACGCCACTGTCCTATGTTGCTGCATCATCCACTCAGCTCCCGTAAACGCTGCCAGACAAAACCCGGTTTCAGACTGCTGAAGCAAGGCGGTACAACCCCCTGGCCCAGCACCCCACGATAGGTACATTTTTCCTGCACGCAAGGCGCACAGGGAAAGTCCGCCGCCAGCGAGTAGGCGCGGACGCCCCTCACTCCGGTGAGCACTGGATCTGTAGGACCGTACAACCCTACGCCCGGCAACCCTGCCGCAGCAGAAAGGTGGGCCAGCCCAGTATCCACCGCAATAAAAGCGTCCCACTCCAGTAGCTTGTCAGTGAGGGCACTCAACCCCATCGCAGGCAGCACCGTTGCACCTTTCAGCCCTGCCACTAGGCGTTCGGCACGGGATTTTTCCGACTCGTTGCCCCAGGGCAGGAAAACTCGATGGCCTTCACTGGTAGCCAACTCCAGTAACTGGCGCCAGAAGGCCTCCGGATAATGCTTAGTCGGCCAGGTGGTGCCATGGCAAAACACCAGTTGTGCCGGGCGGCTCAAGGTTGTGGGCACATGGCTGCGCGGCAGGCCGTAATCCGGGGCACCATCGGGCAGGTCGTACGACAGCGCCAGCGCAAACAGTTGCCGCACCCGGTCAATGGCATGCTGACCCTTCGCCACCGGCAGAGGGTGATCGAGAGCCCTGGCAGACAAGCCTTCCCGGGCGGACTGTTTATCCAGCCCGAATTTTTCCCCGCGCGCCAAACGGGTCACGAAGGCGCTCTTGATCAGGCCCTGGGCATCAATCACCGCATCATAGGACGTTGCCTGAACGGCGGATTTGAAGGCGGCCCATTCACCGGAGCGGCGAGCCTTGAGAGGATGTTTGCGCCAGCGGCGCAGGGCACAAGGGAAAACCTGATGGACCGCCGGGTGGCGACGGGCCAGATCGGCAAAGGCCTCTTCCACCACCCAGTCCACCTGCAGATCGGGAATGGCCGACAGCGCATCAGTCAGCGCCGGCAAGGTGTGGATCACATCCCCCATGGAGGAGGTTTTGATCAGCAGCACGCGCATGTCAGAACCCGCTCGCCGTCAACGTCAGGCATCCGCGCTTTCCAGCTGCTGCAGGGCGTCGATCACCTGCGAGGGGGGCAACTGGCGCAGACAGTTCAAATGCCCCAGCGGGCATTCCCGTTCGAAACAGGGGCTGCATTCCAACCCCAGCCGTACCACTGCCACTCTATCACCCAGCGGTGGCGTAAACCCCGGCGAGGTGGAACCGTACACTGCTACCAGTGGACGCTTGAGGGCGGCGGCAATATGCATCAGCCCGGAATCGTTGCTGACCACCGCAGTGGTGGCCGACAACAGATCCACCGCCTGCTCCAGGGAAGTATTACCCGCCAGCACCACGGCATGCTCATCCGCACTGTTATCCAGCATCTCGACGATGGTATCAGCCACGGGCTGATCCTTGCCGGAGCCGAAGATCCATACCTGGCCACCGTGCTCAATCCAGTGCTGTGCCACCGCCGCGTAATGATGCTCCGGCCAGCGCTTGGACGGACCGAATTCGGCACCGGGACACAGGCCCAGCACCGGCCGTTGCGTATCAAGGCCATGTGTCGCGATAGCGTCTTGAAGCGAGTCGTCACTGACTTCCAGGTGCGGCGCAGTAATGGTATCCAGTTTCGGTGCCGGCGCATCCGGTGACAGCGCCAGCGCTACAAAGCGCTGCACCATCAATGGGTGACCTTCCTTGTCCAGCTTGCGCACGTCGTTCAGCAGGCCGTAACGCATTTCCCCACGCCACCCGATACGCTGCGGGATCTTTGCCGACCAGGGCACCAACGCAGACTTGAGGGAATTGGGCAGCACATAACTCTGCTGGTACTGACCACGCAGGGATTTGCCCAGCGCATGTCGCTCACCCAGCTTCAGGTCGCCATGATCGAAAGGCAGCGATAGCGCCTCGCGCACTTCCGGCATGCGCGACAGCAACGGCCGACACCAGGCCGGCGCCAGCACATCGATGGCACAGTCCGGGTATTGGCGACGCAGTTCGGAAAAAAGGGTCTGGGCCATTACCATGTCACCGACCCAGGACGGGCCGACGACAAGGATGGCGGAGGGCGAGTCGGACAAGAATGCCGGCATGCGCCTGCTCAGCTCACGTAAGTGAGCCAGCCTCCGTAGTTTTCATCCTGTTTGCCGCGCACCAGGTCGAAATACACCGCCTGCAACTGCTCGGTAATCGGACCACGCTTGCCTGCGCCAATGATGCGTCCATCCAGCTCCCGAATCGGCATGACCTCTGCGGCGGTACCCGTGAAGAAAGCTTCATCGGCGATATACAGCTCATCACGAGTAATGCGTTTCTCACGCACCGGATAACCTCGCTCTTCGGCCAACTGAATGATGGTTTTGCGGGTAATGCCGTCCAGACAGGACGTCAGCTCCGGGGTGTAAAGCACGCCGTCGCGAACCAGGAATACGTTTTCACCGGAGCCTTCTGCCACATAGCCTTCGTTGTCCAACAACAGCGCCTCATCGGCACCGCCGGACAGGGCTTCATTAAGGGCCAACATGGAATTCATGTAATTGCCGTTGGCCTTCGCCTTGCACATGGTGATGTTCACGTGGTGACGGGTGTAGCTGGAGGTTCGCACCTTGATGCCCAGCTCCAGGGCTTCCGGAGACATGTAGGACGGCCATTCCCAGGCTGCCACCATGACATGCACTTTCAGATTGTGGGCGCGCAGGCCCATCCCTTCGCTGCCATAAAACGCCATCGGGCGCAGGTAAGCGTGGGGCAAATTATTTTCCCGAATAGACGACAGGTGCGCCTCGTTGATCTGCTCTTTGGTGAAGGGCAGTTTCATGTTGAGGATATGCGCACTGTTGAAAAAGCGGTCGGTGTGATCCTGCAGACGGAAAATCGCCGGCCCTTTTGCCGTCTCATAGGCGCGCACACCTTCGAACACACCCATGCCATAGTGCAGAGTGTGCGTGAGCACGTGAACCTTCGCGTCCTGCCAGGGAACCAGTTCGCCATCCAACCAGATAAAACCGTCTCTTACAGCCATCGACATGGCAGTGATACTCCCAGAGCTAAGGACCTGCAGGTGTCAGCCCTGCAGGTCGAACCAGTGCTTCCAGATCGCTCGCACGCCTTCACGCAAATCGCGGAATTGAGTGTCGTCGACAATGGATTTCTCTTTGCGCAACGAGGCGCGATGAGCCGCGGATCGGTAAGCGAGGTACGCTTCCCGCAGCAGGCCGGCATCCTGTGCCGACATAATATCCAGTGCAGCCAGTGTTTCGAGCAGCCGCACATTATCGGTGAAGCGGGTCAGTTCACCGTGGGAGGAGGCCCATCTCAGAACCCCGTATTGCACCATAAATTCGATATCAACGATACCACCCGGATCCTGCTTGAGATGGAAGCGCTCCTCCCCTTTCTCCCCCAGGTGGTCAACCATCTTGTCGCGCATGGCCAGGACATCTTCGCGCAGCTTGTCCAGGGGACGCTCGGCGCACAGCACCTGGTGGCGGATCGCATCAAAGCGCGCCCGGGCCCGGTTGCAACCGGCCACCACGCGGGCACGCACCAGGGCCTGATGCTCCCAGGTCCAGGCTTGATTGAGCTGATACTTCTCAAAGGAATCCATGGAACTCACCAGCAGACCGGCACTGCCGGAAGGCCGCAAGCGGGTGTCCACTTCGTAGAGCTGACCGCTCATGGTACGGGTGGAAAGGATGTGGATGATGCGCTGCCCCAGGCGAGCATAGAATTGCTCGTTGGACACCGGCTTGTCGCCATCGGTCACGCCGCCGCTGGCTGCATCGTGCAGGAATACCAGATCCAGATCGGAGTTGTGGCCCAACTCGATACCGCCCAGTTTGCCATAGCCCGCCACCACGAAATCCGGACTGCAGGGCTGGCCATCGGTCCGCGAGGGGCGGCCGTGGCGCTCCACCAGCGGCTCCCAGGCGAGCATCACCACCTGGTTGAGAATGCTTTCCGCCAGCCAGGTCAGATAGTCACTGACCTTCATCAGTGGCAGCACTTCGGTCACTTCCGAGGCAGCCACCCGCAACAGATGGGCCTGCTTGAAGTTACGCAGCACCTCCATCTGCTGTTCCAGATCATCCTCGGCCACGCGCAGCAACTGCTGACGCAGCTCGTCGTCCAGCTCTGCCCGCTCCGGTGGCGAATAGAGAGTGCGCACATCCAGCAATTCGTCCAGCAGCACCGGATGCAGAGTGAGGCGCTCGGCAATCCAGGGGCTCGCGCCGGACAGCTTCACCAGCTGGGTCAGCGCACTGGGATTTTCCACCAACAGGGCGATGTAGGCACTACGGCGCAGTACCGCTTCCACAAAGGCCAGCAGCCGCACCACGGTGGTTTCGCCATGGCCCTGATAACCCAACGCCTCCAGCAGCAGAGGCATCAGCCGGTCCAGACGCTCGCGGCCGATCGCCTGCATGTTCTGCACCGAGCGACCTTCACGGAAATTATTCAGATGGGCGTAGACCTTGTCGCCCTCCTGCACGCCGATGGCTGCCAGTTGGGCCGCAGCCTGGGCCTCATCCAGCTCGCCCAGCCACAGATCCAGCAACTCCTGATCAGCGCCCTGGGCGGCATCGGTTTCCTGCTCCGGGTCTGCAATCACCTGGCTGAAATGATGACGCACGCTTTCCCGGCAGCGACGCAACTTGCGCTCGAAGGCGGCCCGGGCGGAAAAGCCCATGGCGAAGGTCAGACGCTGCCAGCCAAGCTCGTCGTCCGGCAGGCGCTGGGTCTGCTTATCGGCTACTCCCTGTAATCGATGCTCTACGTCCCGCAGGAACAGATAGGCTTCGGTCAGCTCATCCGCCACGTCCTCGGGCAGCAATTCCAGCTCCACCAGTTGCGGCAGCACCTTGATCAGGTTCGGTTCCCGCAGGGCCGGCAGCTGGCCACCACGGATCAGCTGGAACGCCTGAACGATAAATTCCACTTCACGGATGCCGCCGGCACCCAGCTTCACATCCGCCTGCATGCCCTTGCGGTTCACTTCCCGCTCGATCAGGGACTTCATCTCACGCAGGGAGTGGAAGGCCCCGTAGTCTATATAACGACGATAGACGAAGGGATTGAGCCGCTTGATCAGGCGTTTTCCCGCCTGCAGATCACCACCCACCGGGCGCATCTTGATCAGCGCATAACGTTCCCACTCGCGTCCCTGGGTCTCGTAATACCCTTCCATGGCATCGAAACCAATGGCCAGGACGCCGCTCTTGCCCCAGGGGCGCAGGCGCATGTCCACCCGAAATACGAAACCGTCGGCGGTGGGCTGGTCCAGGGCCTTGATCAACTGCTGGCCCAGGCGCACGAAAAACTGGTGATGGCTAAGGCTGCGTCGCTCACCCTCGATTTCGCCTTCATGCTCATAGGCGAAAATCAGATCAATGTCCGAGGACAGGTTCAGCTCCCGCGCCCCCAGCTTGCCCATGGCCAGCACCACCAGCTTCACCGGCTTGCCATCCGGCCCCACCGGGGTGCCACTTTTCTCACAGGCCCAGCCGTGCAGCACGGTCAGCGCTTCCTGTATCAGGGTATCCGCCAGCAGCGACAGATCCGCCACAGTGCTGTGATAATCCCCAATCCCGGCCAGATCCCGCCAGATGATGCGCACCATATGGCGGTGGCGCAGACGGCGCAGGGTACGCTTGAGTTCATCCTCGCTGTGACAGGCGGCCAACTGCTCCTGCACGGTCTGACGGAGCGAATCCTCAGCCAGGGCGCCACTCGGATCACTGTCCTCAAGCCACTGGCCCAGGCCCGGATCACGCTGAAACTGCTGCGCCACATAGTCGGAGCCCGCCCACACCCGGGGCAGGTCATCAAGCAGGGCGTCGGGGATACGGTGACCGGATTCCACAAAGTGTTGCCAGTGCTGGCTGACCAGCACCGACAGTTCATCCGGCAGAGCGTGATATTGGGGTTCTTTCATGGGCGGCTATTGTCGTACGGGAGGGAGAGAAAGGCTAGAGGGCAGGAAGGAGTTGCACGTTGAAAGTTCAAAGCTGAAAGGCGCGGGAAGAGCCTGGACCGCTTAACTCAGGCCGTGCCCGCGATTCACGATCGCAGGTTCGCCATGCAAGCAAGCTCCTACAGCGGCCTAATGAGTCATGCTCACAGACGGGACAGCCATGCCGCGCGAAGCGCCGCCTTTCCCGGGTGCCGCCAATCCTTTCTTCGCGCCTTTCAACTTTGAACTTTCAACTTGCTCATTTTCTATCCCAGCAAAATATCCTGGGACGGCGTCACCCGCATTACCTCTTCAATGGTGGTCAGCCCCTTCGCCACTTTCATGGCGCCGCTGATGCGCAGGGGCTTCATACCATTCTTGAGCGACTGACGGGTGAGGGTTTCCAGTTCGGCGCCCCGGGAAATCTGCTGTTTCAGGGCGGTATTCAGGGGCATGGTTTCATAGACCCCCACGCGACCCAGGTAGCCGGTATCCCGACATTCCAGGCAGCCCACCGGCCGATAGATAACTTCCGGCGGCTTCATCTTGAAGGGGCGCACCAGCTCCTCCCAGGCCTGCACATCGGTCTCCGTGGCTTGCTTGCAGTGAGGACAGAGGGTGCGGATCAGCCGCTGAGCCATCACCCCCAGCACCGTGGCGCTGATCATGTAGGGCGGCACCCCCAAATCCACCAGCCGGGTAATGGACGACGGCGCATCGTTGGTATGCAACGTGGACAACACCAGGTGACCGGTAAGTGCCGCCTGAATCGCCATGTCTGCTGTAGCCAGGTCACGGATCTCGCCGATCATGATGATATCCGGGTCTTGGCGCAGCATGGCCTTGACCCCCTGGGCAAAACTCACGTCGATATTGGCCTGCACCTGCATCTGATTGAAGCTGGACTCCACCATTTCGATGGGGTCCTCAATGGTGCAGACATTCACCTCGCTGGTGGCCAGCTGCTTTAGGGTGGAATACAGGGTGGTGGTCTTGCCTGAACCGGTGGGCCCGGTGACGAAGATGATCCCATGGGGATGCGAGGTCATCCGCTGCCAGGACTCATAGTCCTCCGAGGTGAAGCCCATCTGCTCGAAGCTTCGCACCAGGACATCCGGGTCAAACACCCGCATCACCATCTTTTCCCCGAAGGCAGTAGGCAGGGTGGAAAGTCGCAGCTCGATCTCATCCCCCTCCGGCGACTTGGTCTTCAAACGGCCATCCTGGGGTTTGCGCTTTTCCGCCACATTCAGGCGACTGAGAATTTTCAGTCGGCTGGTCACCGCCGCCATGATCGCCGCCGGCAGTTCGTAGACATCGTGCAGTACGCCATCGATACGGAAGCGCATCTTGCCGGTTTCCCGGCGCGGCTCCAGGTGAATATCGCTGGCCCGCTGGGAAAACGCATACTGCAGAATCCAGTCCACAATATTGACGATGTGCTGGTCATCCGCGTCATGATGCCCCTTACCCACTTCCAACAACTGCTCGAAGTTGGTGATGCCGGACATTTCCTGGCCGGTTTTGCCGGAAGCACCGGCGATGGAACGGCTCAGGTTGTAGAACTCAACGCGGTAGCGGCGCAGCTGCTCCGGGTTGGCCAGCACCACCTCCAGCTCCCGGTCGCGCAGCACCTGCTTGAGGTGGGCCTGCCAGTCACGCACAAAGGGCTGATCGCAGGCCACCACCACCTTGTCGCGCAGCACTTCCAACGCCACGATGCCGTGGCGCTCGGCAAAGGCGTAGCTCATCACATTGGTGACCTGGTCCACATGCACCTTGAGTGGATCAATATGGCAGACCCGGATACCTGCCTTCTCCCCCAGCCAGCGAGTAAGAAATTCCACATCCAGCAACTGATGGGTATTACTGCGATCGGTAAGCCGATACTTGGCCAGCACCTGGATCGGATGCCAGTTCAGCTCCTTCTTTTCCCGCGGCGTGGTGGAAATGACATTGAAGTCCTCCTGACTGACGCGCCCTTCTTCCAGCAACTCGCGCATCAGCCAGCGCACATCAATCAGCAGACCATCCAGTTTGGCGGGGTTGGCGGTGGCGTTCACTCAAGACTCTCCGGTTTGACCAACGGGCCGTCCTGCGGCCTCATTATTTTGTCCTAGTACTGTAACCCTATCATTGAACCCCTGACAGCCCCGGCGGCTTTGACTATACTCGCGACCAGTTTCATGACATGTCTGTGACAGACGCACGGTCGTGCCATGACCCGAGCCCTGTCCCTACTGGGCGACCGCCCGGGAAAGTGGGACACTGATTCCACCTGAAGCCCCTGCTTCAGGTTTTACTCTGACTCTGGATCCGAGGCGCCTATGTCCTTTGGAAGCTCCATTGCCGGCCTGTTTGGCCGCTCCCCCATCAAGCCCCTGCAGCAACACTACGACACCGTTCACGATTGTGCCCGCACCCTGGCGGACTTCTTCGCCGCCGTTACCGAAGGGGACTGGGACAAGGCACGCGCTGCTCGCAAGCGTATCGCCGAGCTGGAAAACCAGGCAGACGAACTGAAAAAAGAGTTCCGCCTGAACCTGCCAAAAAGCCTGTTTCTGCCCATGCCGCGCACCGATCTGCTCGATTTGATCAGCGTGCAGGACAAGGTGGCCAACAAGGCCAAGGACATCTCAGGCCTGATGCTCGGACGGCAGATGAGCATCCCGCCGGTGCTGGCCGAGGTGATGCGCGATTACGTTCAGGGCGCCATCGATACCTCCGCCCAGGCGCAAAAAGCCATCAACGAACTCGATGAACTGATCGAGACCGGCTTCAGTGGCCGTGAAATCCAGATCGTGGAAGAGCTCATCGAAGAGCTGGACCGCCTGGAGCGCAACAACGACGAGCAGCAGATCACCATCCGTTCCACCCTGTTCAAGCTGGAAAGCGAACTGCCCCCGGTGGATGTCATTTTTCTCTACAAGATCATCGAATGGGTAGGCGATCTCGCTGATCGCGCCCAGAAAGTGGGCGGCCGCCTGCAGATGCTGGTCGCACGCTAGGAGCTATCTTATGGAGTGGATGATTGAACACAGCTACCTGATGCTGTTGCTGGCCGGCGCTTTCGGCTTTCTGATGGCCTGGGGCGTGGGCGCCAACGACGTAGCCAACGCCATGGGCACCTCGGTGGGCTCCGGTGCCCTGACGGTGAAACAGGCGGTGATGATCGCCATCGTCTTTGAATTCTGCGGCGCCTATCTGGCCGGTGGCGAAGTGACCGCCACGGTACGCAAAGGCATCGTCGATGCCGGCGTCTTTGCCGAGTTTCCCCACTATCTGGTCTACGGGATGATGTCTGCCCTGCTGGCCGCCGGTATCTGGCTGATTGTTGCCTCCTGGTTCGGCTGGCCGGTCTCCACCACCCACTCCATCGTCGGCGCCATTGTCGGCTTTGCGGCAGTGGGCGTGGGCATGGATGCGGTCAACTGGGGCAAGGTGGGCAACATCGTCGCCAGCTGGGTCACCTCGCCCTTGCTGGCCGGCTTTATCTCCTTTGCCCTGATCAAGAGCGTACAGAAGTTGGTGCTCAACCAGGACGACCCCTTCCAGCGGGCCAAGCGGGTGGTGCCCTTCTACATGTTCCTGGTGGGCTTCGCGATTAGCGCCGTCACCCTGCTGAAAGGTCTCAAGCATATCGGCCTGGAAATCAGCTATGGCGCCAGTCTTGGCTGGTCCGCCGTCGGCGGCCTGATAGTCGCCGTGATCGGCGCCGCTATTCTCAGCCGTATCCAGCCCAACCCGGAAGCCGACAAGGATTTCCGCTTTCACTCCGTGGAGCGCATCTTTGCCGTACTGATGATCTTCACCGCCTGTGCCATGGCCTTCGCCCACGGTTCCAATGATGTGGCCAACGCGGTGGGCCCGCTGGCCGCCATCAACAGCGTCATCGTCAACGAAGGTGTGATCGGCGGCGAAGCCGCCATGCCTGGCTGGATTCTGCTGGTCGGCGCCATGGGCATCGTCTTCGGTCTCGCCATTCTCGGCGCCAGGGTAATGGCCACGGTGGGCAAGAACATCACCGAGCTGACCCCCAGCCGCGGCTTCGCCGCCGAGCTGGGTGCCGCCGGCACCGTGATCCTGGCCTCCGGCACCGGCCTGCCCATCTCCACCACCCACACCCTGGTGGGGGCGATCCTGGGCGTGGGCATGGCCCGCGGCATCGGCTCCCTGAACCTGCGCGTGGTCAGCACCATCTTTACCTCCTGGGTGGTGACCCTGCCGGCCGGGGCCCTGCTGTCCATTCTGTTCTTCTACTTCTTCAAGGGCCTGTTCGGGGCGTAATAACGCTGACAGGCTTCACGCAGCACACTGACGCCGCCCTCCGGGCGGCGTTTTTGTTCGCGGTCGATCGACCGCTCCCACGGGAGCCAGAACCCACCTTTGCGGGAGCGGTCGTTCGACCGCGATTACCCACATCTGGCATCACACCACAGCCGCTGGCTATACTGGCCTGTCAGCCACCAACCGCCGAGACATGCCGTGCCCAGCAACACCCCCGACAATCAGGTCCACTGGTTCCGCAATTCGTCCCCGTACATTAACGCCCATCGGGGGCGCACCTTTGTGGTCATGCTTTCCGGCGAACTACTGGACGGCCCGCGCCTGCCTACCCTGATCCACGATCTGGCCCTGCTCAACAGCCTGGGCATCAAGCTGGTGCTGGTCCACGGTGCCCGCCCGCAGATCAGCGCGCGGCTGGCGGAGTCCGGCATCGAATCCACCTTTGAACAACACATGCGCATCACTGACAGCGCCGCCCTCAACGGCGTCATGGCGGCGGTGGGTGCCCTGCGCCTGAAACTGGAAGGGCTGTTCTCCATGGGGCTGGCCAACTCCCCCATGTACAACGCCGGTATCCGCCTGATCAGCGGTAATTTCGTGGTCGCCAAGCCGGTAGGGGTACGCAACGGTTTTGACTACCAGCACACTGGCGAAGTGCGGCGCATCGAAGTGGACGCCATCCGCCAGCAACTGAGCAATGGCAATGTGGTGCTGCTGTCACCCCTGGGCTGCTCGCCCACCGGTGAACTGTTCAACGTGAATGCGGAAGAAGTCGCCTCCACCGCCGCCATCGCCCTGGGCGCAGACAAGCTCATCCTGATGGGTGATGACCTGCGCCTGGCCGACCCGGAAGGCAACCTGGTCCGCGAACTTAGCCCCCAGCAGGCAGGCAAATTGCTTGCGGGCGACCAATACGAAGATAACGGCGTCGATCGACAGCTCACCGCCGCCTGCCACGCCGCCAGCAACGGCGTGGGCCGGGCGCACCTGATCGACGCCAACGACGACGGCGCCCTGCTCAAGGAACTGTTCACCCGTGACGGCTGCGGCACCCTGGTTACCCGGGAAACTTACGAGACACTGCGTGGCGCCCGCATCGACGACGTGGGCGGCATCCTGGAACTGATCGAACCCCTGGAAGCGGACGGCACCCTGGTGCGCCGTTCCCGGGAACTGCTGGAAAACGAAATCCAGCGCTTCGCCATAATCGAACGCGACGGCATGGTAGTCGCCTGCGCCGCCCTCTATCCCTTCCCGGACGACAAGACCGGCGAACTGGCCTGCGTGGCCGTCCACCCCGGCTATCGCAAGGGCGAGCGCGGCGCCCAACTACTGGGCTACCTGGAACGGCGGGCTAAGGAACAGGGGCTGACCAGCCTGTTCGTGCTCACCACCCTGACCGCGCACTGGTTTCAGCAGCAGGGGTTTGAACTGGCTGGGGTGGAAGCGCTGCCGGGGGCCCGCAAGTCGCTGTATAACTGGCAGCGGAATTCGAAGGTGTTTGTGAAGGGGCTGTAGCCGATGCCACTCAGCCAGCCACCGTACGGTTGGCGTTGGAGCCATGCTCGCATGGCGAAGGGCTTGCAAGGAATGAACGCCGGCCATAATACGCCTGTCGCATGCATAGCATTGTTAGCAGTGTACATCTATCAATGACCAAAATACGGCAGCACAATAAACGGAAGAATAACCCCAAACACCACAGCCAACCCCATTTGCTTTATGAAGCCTTTCGGCCAACCGACAACCAAAAAAATAATCCAAAGCCAGGCAACTGAAGCAGACAAAAGCCCTTCTGATTTATAAATTCCAGAGACATACATGCCGTAGAATACAATCAACGGCGAAATCTTCAGCATACGCAGAAGTTGACGCCCTTCTTCGGCACTCTCTTTTTTGATGGACTCTAAGTTAGATTGTCTCTGGCTCTCCAAATAGACTCCCCGGTTTTCACTCGCTAACGCCAGTGGTAATGGGCGCGAACGGAGCGCAGCGAAGTTGGCGTCCCGTTGACCACCTTGTTAGTGCTTTTTGCGTCGAAGATACTCTCCGAAACACGCTGGAAAGTTGTTCTCGCACCACTTGGATAACTCGCCATCTGTGTTTGGCTGAAATATTGATTTATCCGCACAGTACAACAGAAGCGGTTTGCCTTGACCGAACGCATTCCACAGTTTGTTAATGCTGACGCTGCCCGCACCGATCGACGACGCGGCCCCGTAGCCCTCGGCATCAGCTATAGCCGCGTAGCCCGATTCAGTGACCGTGCCTGACTCAAACTCTTCTTCGTGTGACTGCAATGTGTTCATAGCACTAACAGCGTATTCAATTGCACTTGCGATATATCACTTTGCAATATATCCCCGATCCGATTTCTCCCTGAATCTACCCACAACACCAAGGCAACCGATGACTTACCCGAAATCCGGGAACCACTCTCATCAGACTTTTCTTGAACTTGCGTGTTGAACAGGAATTTTTGTTCGGACTTTTCTTGCAGTGCCAATCCTGAAAATTCACTTTATCTCAGCAACTTACAAAAATATGTAAGCCATATCCTACATATTCAACTGGCGCGCTGGTGAAAAACGGCCCTGGCGCTCTGCAGGTTAGCGTCTGGATTCCCGGGGCCTGAGCTATTTCGCCATGCGAGCATGGCTCCAACGGTGGGTGGAGCATGGGGCAGGCCCCTCAGGGCCTAGTTGGTGAGGACAAACGGGGTGATTGAGTCGATTGGGGCGGACGATACTCCAGGGGAGTGCCTGCACCCCGCTTCTTCGCCTTGCGAGCTAGGCTCCAACAGTGTGTGACAGTGGGTTACAATGCCCGGCTTATGTCCCGCTACTGACCATTACGAGGTTCCCATGCCGCAGTATCGTTCCCGTACCACCACCCATGGCCGTAACATGGCCGGCGCCCGTGCCCTGTGGCGCGCAACGGGCATGAAGGACGGGGACTTCGGTAAACCGATTATTGCTATCGCCAACTCCTTTACCCAGTTCGTGCCGGGGCACGTGCACCTGAAGGACATGGGCCAGCTGGTGGCCGGTGAAGTCGAGAAGGCCGGCGGGATCGCCAAGGAATTCAACACCATTGCGGTGGACGACGGCATTGCCATGGGCCACGACGGCATGCTCTATTCCCTGCCCAGCCGCGACATCATTGCCGACTCCGTGGAATACATGGTCAACGCCCACTGCGCCGACGCCATTGTCTGCATCTCCAACTGCGACAAGATCACCCCCGGCATGCTGATGGCCGCCATGCGCCTGAATATTCCGGTGATCTTCGTGTCCGGCGGCCCCATGGAAGCGGGCAAGACCAAGCTGGCAGAGGGCAAGCTGGACCTGGTGGACGCCATGGTGATGGCCGCCGACGACAGTGTGGACGAAGAAACCCTCAACGAAGTGGAGCGCTCCGCCTGCCCCACCTGCGGTTCCTGCTCCGGCATGTTCACCGCCAACTCCATGAACTGCCTCACCGAAGCGCTGGGCCTGTCTTTGCCCGGCAACGGCTCGCTGTTGGCCACCCACGCGGACCGCCGCGAACTGTTCCTGGAAGCCGGCCGTCGCATCGTGGATGTGGCCAAGCTGTATTACGAACAGGATGTGGAGGCGGTGCTGCCACGCAACATTGCCTCGGTGAAGGCCTTCGAAAATGCCATGAGCCTGGATATCGCCATGGGCGGTTCCACCAACACCGTGCTGCACTTGCTGGCGGCGGCACTGGAGGGCGAGATCGATTTCACCATGGAAGACATCGACCGGCTGAGCCGCAAGGTGCCGTGCCTGTCGAAAGTGGCCCCGGCCACCCAGAAGTACCATATGGAAGATGTGCACCGCGCCGGTGGCGTCATGGGCATTCTTGGTGAACTGGACCGGGCCGGCCTGCTGCACCGGGACATTCCCATGGTCCATTCCGCCAGCGTGGCGGAAGCGCTGGAGCATTACGACATCATGCGCACCAGCGATGCAGGGGTGAAAAAGATGTTCACCGCCGGGCCGGCGGGCATCCCCACCCAGACCGCCTTCAGCCAGGACACCCGCTGGGACAGCCTGGATGACGACCGGGAAAACGGCTGCATCCGCAACTACGAAAACGCCTACAGCAAAGACGGCGGCCTGGCGGTGCTGTACGGCAACATCGCCGAGCGCGGCTGCATCGTGAAGACCGCCGGGGTGGATGACTCCATCCTCACCTTCACCGGTCGCGCCCGGGTGTTCGAATCCCAGGATTCCGCCGTGCGCGCCATCCTCGGTGACCAGATCGTCGCCGGCGACGTGGTGGTAATCCGCTACGAAGGCCCGAAAGGCGGCCCGGGCATGCAGGAAATGCTCTACCCCACCAGCTACCTGAAATCCAAGGGGCTGGGCAAGCAGTGCGCCCTGCTCACCGATGGTCGTTTCTCCGGCGGCACCTCCGGCCTGTCCATCGGCCATGCCTCCCCGGAAGCGGCGGAAGGCGGCGCCATTGCTCTGGTGGAAGAAGGCGACACCATCGCCATCGACATCCCCAACCGCTCCATCAACCTGGACATTTCCGACGAGGAACTGGCCCATCGCCGCAGCAAGATGGAAGCCCGCGGCAAACTGGCCTACAAGCCCATGGAAATGCGCCCACGCCGGGTATCCACCGCCCTGAAAGCCTATGCGGCCCTGACCACCAGCGCCGACCGCGGCGCCGTGCGGGATCTCAGCCAGCTCAACAAGTAACCGACTCGGGCGGCTTTCGGGCCGCCCTTTTCGTTGGCCCCGCTTCCCATCCGCCCCTGCCGGTTTCATGACCGTTGCCGCACCCCGGTAGACAGGGTGTTGCCACACGGCGCTTTCTGAACAAGTATCGTAGAAACCCTGACCGGCGCCGACGCGTTATCCCCTCGGCGGTCCCGGCTTGTGCCCACTACGAGGAGCACTCTGTTAATGAGTCTGACACAACATTTGATGCCACTGGTGGCCAAGTTGATCACCAGCGAACGCCTGCAACAATGGCGGCGGGCCTTTCGTGAATGGCAACGCAAGCTGAAGCGGCGCCCTCATCAGGCGGTATTCTACTTCCGCATTGATGACCCCTATTCGGTGCTGATGGCCCAGGTATTGCCCCGCTTTGCCCGCCACTTCGGCATCACCATCACCCCCCGGGTGATGCTGTATCTGGATCAGCAGATGTACCCGGCAGCGGACATGCTCGAAGAACTGGCTCCCCGTGATGCCATTCAGCTGGCCCGGGTTCATGACCTGGATTTCCCTGACGCTTGGCAATTACCGCCTCGGGAAGTGAGCCTGGCGGCCACCCGCTGCCTGCTCAAGCACGAGGGCGACGAGCGCTTCTGGAGCCTGGCCGCCGCCCTGGCGGATGCCCTGTGGCGCAACGACCACGACAAGCTGGAAGAGCTGCTCACCGAACACGGCCAGATGCCCGCCGACCGGGCCCAGCTGGCACTGGAAGCCCGTCGCGACCAGTTCCTCAAGGATGGCCACTACCTCACCGGCACCCTGCAGTACGAAGGTGAGTGGTACTGGAGTATCGAGCGGCTGGACCATCTGGCCCATCGTCTCAACGACCTGGGCCTGGGCAGCGCGGACTGGCCACTGCCCTACGGCCGCGCCAAACGGGCCCGTCTGAAAGAGGTCCCGGAAGGCCTGAAAGGCAAGCCGCTGGTGCTGTTTTTCTCCTTCCGCAGCCCCTACTCCTACCTGGCGCTGGCCCGCACCTATGCCATGGCGGACCATTACGGCCTGAACCTGAAAATTCGCCCGGTCCTGCCCATGGTGATGCGCGGGCTCTCGGTCCCCAAGGCCAAGCGTTTCTACATCCTCAAGGACGCCGCCCGGGAAGCCCGTCTGCACAAGGTGCCATTTGGCAAGGTGTGCGATCCGGTCGGTGCCGGGGTGGAACGCTGTATGGCCATCTGGCCTTTCGCGGAAAAGGAAGGCCGCCTGCGCGAATGGCTGCCTGCCGCCGCCACCGGCATCTGGAGCCAGGGCATCAATGCCGCCACCGACAACGGCCTGAAGTTTCTGGTGGAAAATGCCGGGCTGGACTGGAACCGGGCCCGCCGCTGGCTGGACGACGACAGCTGGCGCGACCGTGCCGAAGACAACCGCAACGCCATGATGGCCGCCGGCAGTTGGGGCGTACCCAGCTTCCTGACCGAAAACACCATGGTCTGGGGGCAGGATCGCTTTGCGGTGATCGAGGCATGCCTGCTAGCCTCACAGGCCGATGACAAAGACTGAGATAACCTAATCTTCACTCCAGTAGGAGCGGCGCTTGAGCCGCGAAGCCCCAGAGATCTTTTCGAAGACGGCTTCGCGGCTCAAGCGCCGCTCCTACGGCATATAAAAATCACGGAGAAAACATCATGACCCTTGCCTATTGGTGCGTGCTTGCCGCCATTTTCCTGCCCTACCTGAATACCGCTTTAGCCAAATTCCAGGGCGGCTTCGGCCCGAAGCAGAACCATAACCCCCGCGAATTCCTGGAAACCCTGGAAGGCAGCCGCAAACGTGCCCACTGGGCTCAGCAGAACAGCTTCGAGGTCACCCCCGCATTTGCCGCGGCCGTGATTATTGCCCACCTGGCCCAGACCGCTCCTCAACCCACCATCGACGGCATCGCCCTGGCCTTCTTGGCCAGCCGGATCATGTTCACCGTCTGCTATATCGCCGACTGGGCCAGCGCCCGCACCCTGGTTTGGACCTTTGGCATGGGTTGTATCGTGGCGCTGTTCGTGGGCGTTGGAGCATAAAGAGCAGGCAATTGATCATTGAGAATGGATAATTGATAACTTAAAACCATGAAAGCCACCGCCAGCCCTTACTGGAGGTGGTTTCCGTTATCAATTCTCAATTTTCCATTATCAATTCAGCAAAACGTGCCCGATATCTTCACCATCACCGTCAACGGCAGGGAACGCTTCTCCTGCCATGACGACCAGACCATCATCGAGGCCGGCCAGCAGGCCGGCTTCGGCTTTCCGGTGGCCTGCCGCAATGGTGTCTGTGAGCGCTGCATGGGAACGCTTCAAAGCGGACACGTTCAGCAAAGAAACCACACCATTCATGCGGGCGATGCCGATAGCATCCAGGTGTTATACTGCATCGCTCAGCCACTCAGCGACTGTGAGATCGATGTGCCCGAGGTGACCGCTCCCGGCGAACTGCCGAGCCATGAAGTTCATTGCCAGATTCAGCAGATTGAAGCGCTCAATCACGATGTGAGTCGGGTCTGGTTACAGCTACCCGCCGGCAAGCGGGTGCAGTGGCATGCCGGGCAATACATGATGCTCAACCTGAACGGCGAGAGCTTCCCCTTTTCCATCGCCAACCACTGCGATGGCCGCCGCCTGGAATTACATATCCGCCACGGCGACGATAACAGTGCCGCCCAGGACATCATGGCGCACCTGACATCAGCCAGCACCGTCAGCGCCACCCTGCCCGCCGGCATGCGCTTTATCGACAGCGCCCCGGAACAGCCGGTGTGGTTTATCTGTGGCTCCACCGGTTTCGCCCCGGTAAAGGCCATGGTCGAACGCCTGATCGCCCTGGACTTCGACCACCCGGTCCGCCTGTTCTGGGGCGCCCGCACCCCGGAAGATCTCTACCTGCCGACACTCCCCTCCCAGTGGAAGATGGCACTGAAAGACTTCGATTTCACCACTGCCCTCTCCGACATCCGTCACCCGGACCACGCCGAAGGCCTGGTGCATGAGGCAGCGCTGGCGGCCCTGAACGAACCGGAGTTGCCGCTGTTCTACCTGGGCGGTTCCCCGCCCATGGCCTGGGCGGTATTCGATGCGCTGGTGGAAGAAGGCGTCCCCGCCGGCAATATCCACTGTGACGTGTTTGATTACGCGCCCAGGGAATAGCTGCAGCAACGCGGGCTAAACCCGTGCCGACCGAAGAGGCCTGAGCCCGCGATGCGAGTCTAATTCGTCATTGGGCATCGAGCATTCGCCTCGAATCGCGGCCAAAACGTTCCCGGACTGGCAACAACCGAGCCCGCGTTGTAGCTTGTAGCTTGCGGCTTGTAGCTGATTACCAAGGAAAGGATGCGATGGCGCAGGATTCTCCGCCCACGGCGCATAACCAGACATTGCTTCTGCCTTGCCACGAATGCGACCTGGTATGCGAAGTAGACCTTCGCCAGGAAAGCGGCTGGCTACAGTGCCCCCGTTGTCGGCACCCGCTGATGCGCCAGGCGCAGAGCGATCAACTGACTCCCGCGCTGGCCTTTACCGCGCTGATTCTGCTCGGCCTATCGTTGCTCTTCCCCTACATCGGTTTCGAAAAAAATGGCATTGAGCGCGCCATGACGGTGACCGATGCCGCCTGGGAACTGGCGGTCTATCACCACCCGTCGCTAGCGGTCATCGTGATCGCCACCATCATCGTGATCCCGGCCCTTTATCTGCTGTCGATTTGCTGGATACACCTGAGTCTGTCCGCCCGCCGTCATCTGCCCGGCAGCCTGTTGCTGGCCCGCTGGCTGCCCCGCATGCAGCCCTGGATGATGGCAGATGTGTTTGCCATCGCCGCCCTGGTGAGCCTGGTGAAGATCGTCGCCATGGCCCATATCCAGCTGCTCTCCGCCTTCTGGACCTTTTCCGGCTACGCTTTGTTATTGCTGATTACCGTCACCCGCATGAATACCGTGAGCCTGTGGCAGCGGTTGCTGGGTAATCTGCAGCAACCCGCCGCTACCCGCAGCGGACTCACCGCCCGCAGCCAGGGGCTGATCGGCTGCCAGCGCTGCGGGCAGTTGCAAACCCTGGGCAGTCACCATTGCCACCGCTGCCACAGCAGCCTGCATGACCGCCACCCGCTGACCCTGCAACGGGTCTGGGCACTGCTGATCACCGCCATCCTCTGCTGCTTCCCCGCCCACCTGTTTCCGATCATGACCACCACCAGCCTGGGGCAGAACGAGCCGTCCACCATCATTGCCGGTGTCATGCTTTTCATCCGCCATGGCGACTGGCCCATTGCCCTGATCATCTTTACCGCCAGCGTGCTGGTGCCGTTCGGAAAAATCCTGGCGCTGGGCTGGCTATGCATTGCCAGCCGCCGGCGCGACACCCTGGACATGAAAAACCAGATGGCGCTCTACCGGATCACCGAATGGGTGGGGCGCTGGTCCATGATCGATGTATTCGTGGTGGCCATCATTGTCGCCCTGTTCCAGATGGGCAATATTCTTACCGTGACCCCGGGCGTGGGTGGCGTGGCCTTTTCCGCCGTGGTGATATTTACCATGCTGGCGGCCCACCAGTTTGATCCGCGCCTGATCTGGGACCAGCAGCAGAAGCTGCCCCCCAACACACAACCGGAGCATCAGCCTTGAGTGATACCCAAGCCGAACCCCGCCGCACCCGGCTTTCCGCCGTCTGGCTGATCCCTCTGGCCGCTGCCCTGATCGGCCTGTGGCTGGTATTCAGTTATCTCTCCAGTCAGGGGCCGGTAATTACCCTGAAACTGACGGACGCGGAAGGCATCAACGCCGGCAAGACGCCGGTGAAAACCCGCAATGTGCAGGTCGGCCTGGTAGAAAGCGTGAGGCTGTCGGATGACATGAGCCACACACTGCTGACCGTACAGATGCAGTCAGACACCGACCGCATGCTGGCCGAGGACACCCGCTTCTGGGTGGTCAAACCCCGGATCAGCAGGGAGGGCGTGAGTGGCCTGAACACGGTACTGTCCGGCTCCTACATCGAGCTGATGCCCGGCGAAAGCGGCAAGAAGGGCAAGCGTTTTCAGGTACAGGACACGCCGCCCCCGGAAAAAACCGGCGCCGGCCTGTTCCTGAAACTGGTCAGCGAGGCAGGGACCAATGTGGACGTGAGCGACCCGGTGCATTTTCGCAGCCTGAAAGTGGGCCGGGTGGTGGAAACCCGCTTCAATGCCAGCGACAAGCGCTTCCACCACCGCATCTTTATCCAGAAGCCCTACGACGTGCTGGTCTCGGACAGCAGCCGTTTCTGGCAGGTCAACGGGCTTGGCTTCAAGCTCGATGCCCGCGGCTTCCAGGCTCAGATCCATTCCCTGGAAGCCCTGATCGGCGGCGGCATCACCTTTGCCGTCCCTGATGGCAATATGCGCGCCGGCGACCCGGTAAAAGACGAGCGGGAGTTCACCCTGCACAACGATGAAGAAAGCGCCCGGCGGGCTCTCTACACCGACACCCTGGATTATGTGTTGCTGGTGGAGAGTAGTGTGCGGGGCCTGAAAACCGGCGCCCCGGTGGAGTATCGCGGCATCCGTGTGGGCACCGTGGAACAAGTGGCCTGGAGCTTTGCCCAATCGGGCCCGGGCACGATCAGCAGTGCTCCCATTCCGGTGCTGATCCGCCTGGAACCCCAACGCATCACTCACCAGAGCCGGGAAGATACACAGCGCTGGCGGCAGGAAATCGATCGCATGATTGATGATGGTCTGCGCGCCAGCCTGAAGCCGGGCAACCTGCTCACTGGTGCCCTGTTTGTGGATCTGGATTTCCATGCCGACACGCCCGCTGCCAACAGTGGCGAACGCTATGCGGATGTGGCCGTTTTCCCCACGATCGACAGCGGCGGCATCAGCAAGATCGAGGACAAGATCCAGCGGCTTCTGGATACCCTCAACAACCTGCCCATGGAATCCATTGCCGGCAACCTGAACCGCAACCTGGACAACCTGGCCGGCACCACCCAACGGCTCGAAGCCCTGCTGGCCGACCCGGCACTCAATGCCCTGCCGGAACGGCTTACCGGCACCCTCGGCGCCCTGGAAGGTACGCTGCAGGGCTGGCAGACCGGCGGCGACGGCTACCAGCAACTGCAAGGCACCCTGCAGAAACTGGATCGTCTACTCAACGACGCCGAACCGCTGCTGGATACCCTGAATCGGCAGCCCAATGCACTGATCTTCCAGCGCCAGCCGGCCCCCGATCCGCAACCCAGAGGCTCCCGCCAATGAAATCATTGTTCATTTCCGGCCTGCTGGTCACCCTGATGGTGTGGCTGAGCGCCTGCAGCCAGACCCCGCCGGCACCCGCGCCGGACTACCTGCTACCCGGCGCCAGCCACAGTGGCCACAGCCCACTACAGATTCGCGTAAGCCTGGCCAGCTATCTGGACCAGGGCGGCATCGTGTTGCAACTGAGCGACACCGAACTGCACGTGGCCCGCCAGCATCGCTGGGCGGAGCCACTGGGCTCGCAACTACAGCGGGCGCTGGCGGCCACCCTGGCAAGCCAGACAACACTCCCTGAACTGGGGAAACTGGATCTGCAACTCAGCCGCTTTCAGGGCATGCAGAGCAATGAGGGTGACGTGGCCATGATCACCGGCACCTGGCAATTCACCCATGAAGAGCAAGTCCAACGGGGAACCATCGAGTGGCAGGGCCCTATTGGCGGCGAGGGCTATGCGGCACTGGTTAAAGCCCTGGATCAGGGCTGGCAGGAAGTCGGGCAGAGCATCACCCAGGCCCTGAAATAACCCGCCACACCGGGCCGAAAGGGCTCGACGGGTTTTGTAGGAGCGCCGCTTGAGGCGCGAACAGCATTAGAAGCGAGTCACGAGGTTCGAGTTTCGAAAGTCCTTTCGTTCCTCGTAACTCGGCCCTGTTCGCGCCTCAAGCGGCGCTCCTACAGCAAAAAGGCCGCACCAGAAATCCGCCGGCGCGGCCTTTTGGTTTTCGTTTGCCAATGCCGTTCTACAACGACTTCTCCGGCATCGGCAACGCGGGCAACTCTCCGTCCAGTTGCTGCAGGCGACGCTCAAAGGCCTTCTGTGCCTTGCTGGTATCACCCAGCGCCTGATACAGCCGAGACAGTTCAGCCAGGGCTGTGGCGCTCTGGCTGGAGTTGGCGGCGGCCTCAAAGAAACCCTGGGCCTTGCCCCACAGACGGGCCTTGAGAGCCACTCGACCGGCCGTAATCAACACCGCTGCGTTACCCGGTCGTTCTGCCAGCCAGCCTTCCAGCACCTGTAGCAAATCATCCGGAGACATATCGTCGATGGCTTCCAGTACCGGCGGTAAGCGGTCATCCCACTGTTGGGTCAACTGCTCACGGACCAGATTCAAGGCGCCCTTACCACCGCCCAGCTGGGCCAGAAAACCGGTATAGCGGGCCACCATGGCCGGATCATTCTTCAAATGAACCGGCACATCCTTCCATAGCTTGCGCAGTTCCTCCCGACGGCTGTCCGCATCATTGAAGCCGGGCTTGCGCGCGGTTTCCTGCAGCAGGGCCAGCCAGGCTCGGCGTTCACGACGGGATTCCTTGCCCTCACCGAAGGCGCGCTTGAGGCGCGGCATCAGGGCGCACAGAGCCGGCCAGTCTTTCTGGCTCTCCAGCACTTCCGCATAGGTACGCAGGATGCGTTTGTTGCGCGGCGCCAGGTCCGCCAGCACCTTGAGCTCCTGGCGGGCCTGCTCCGGATAACCATCATCCAGCGCGAAACGGGCCTTCATCAGCCCGGCCACCAATTGGCCACGGCGGTCGCTGCTGGCATTTTCCAGATACCGCTGACTGGCCTCCACGTTCTCCTGTTCCTGAGCCGCTTCCGCCGCCAGCAACCAGGCCAGCAGGGGCCAGTCACCGTCTTCTCCGGCGGCTACCAGCAGCCGCTCGGCCTTTTCTTGTTCGCCATCCACCAGTTGCAGAAGACCACTGCGCAAACGCCGGGCCGCCACGGCTTTTTTCCAGCGACGTGTAGCTCGCACCGGCTCCAGCACATTCCAGGCGGCATTGCCGAGCAGGGTAAGCACCACAATGGCCACCACCGCCAGCAGTGCCGCCAGCACCACAAAGCCCAGGGTGGTGTCCAGGGAGAAGTCATCGCGGATTACCAGCACGTAGCCGGAATCCGACGCCATCCAGCGCCCCAGTGCCAGTGCGGCAACCAGGGCGATGACGATCAGCAGGGCGACTTTTTTCATGCACCGCCCTCCTTGCGTTTCAACTCTTCAATGGCAGCCAGACCCGCGCCAATCTCCGGCAGGGCCTGAGCCACACTGCTGCCACCCAGCTCTTTCAACGCCTTGCGCATTTGCGCCGCCCGCGGCTCATCCTCACGGAACCACTGGGCCAGCGTCGTGCGCGCATTATCCAGCGCCTGCTGGTAGGCCTTGGCACGTCCTTGCATTAGAGCCAGCTGCGCCTGCTGCAGACTGCCATCCAGGGTCAGACGCACCAGTGACGCCTGCTCGGCAGACAACGGCAACGGCACAGCCCCTTCGTGATGACGTACATTGATCGGCAGGCGGTCGAGCACGTCTTGCCACCAGGGCTGATTCACTTCAGGTAAATCCCGCTCGGGAGGGGCTTCCTCCACTGGCACCGCCAGCTCAGCGGTAATCTGACGCAGGGCGCCCAGGCGAAGCACCATGCCTTGCACATCCACCTGACCGGCACCGCTGAGTTTTTCCATGTCCATGGCCAGCGCCTGACGGGCCGGCAGCACCTTGGGATCATCAAGGCGGGCCAGGGTTTCATCCGCGGCTTTCAATAAACGCCGCGCGGCAGAGGCATCCTGGGTCAGCAGCAGTCGCTGGCTGGCCAGGCTGGCCAGTGCCCGGGCTTCGTTGACCAGCCACAGTGTTTGCCCACCACTCTGCATATCGCTGAGCACGGCGCGATCCTTGACCATACGGGCGGACAGCTCCGCCTGTTTTTTCTCGAAGGAAGACAGCGCGCCCTGCACCTCGCTGCGCTGGCTGGCCATGGCAGCTTTCAATTCGCTGATCTGACCGGCAAGACCGGCTTTTTCTTTCTGCATCTGCTGGAACTGTTGCCAGCCCCACCAGCCACCGGCCCCCAGGGCCGCCAGAACCACCAACACCACCAGTACAACCCAGATGCTCTTGCCTGTCTGGCGGGAATAAAGACGTTCCTGCGTCATGTCAGCTCCATGTTCTGATTATCTGGCACCCCCAAACGGGCGATCCTCTGCGAAAACCTTAATTGGGGCTGCGCTGAGTGTCCATTAAACAATGTAATAGGAGAGGCAAACAGGGCATGAACCCGGGAGATAGATTACAAAACACTACCTTGGCGATATGAAGAGATCAGTCATTCATGTTCTTTATGCAGAAGGCAGAGTGGCCAGCATATCTTCATCATGGGCACTGGCCGCCACTCGCACTGGACCGGCATGTTCCGCACGGATATGAGAGGCCACTCGCTCCCCGGCAGCCACCACCCCGACGTCAGGTGGAATTTTTTCGCTGATGGCTCGCCAGCTTTCCACACTGGTCACCATGACCCAGTTGCATTGTGCAGGGCAATGAAATGCTGCGCAGGGCAAACGACGATAGAACGGCAGGGTGACAACTTCCGCTCCTCGCTCGGCAAGAGTCTGTGCCAATAATTCCCGACCGCTATCACCACGACACAACAGCACTTTTTTTTCCGTCAGTTGCTGCAGGCAGAGCAGGGATAGCACCGCTTCGGAATTGAAACCGCCGTCAGGAACGGTGGGCTGCAGATGCCAGCGGGTAATTTCCGCCGCAGTGGCCTTGCCTACCGCCAGCCAGTGGACGCCCACCGGCCACTGGGGCCAGATATCCGCCATGGCGGCCAGGGCCAGGCGGGCGGCATTACTGCTGGCGAAGAAAACCGCATGGAACAAATCCAGGTCCATCAGCACCCGGCGGGTAGTATCGCTGACCGGCAGCGGCTCGATATGCAGTGCGGGGCTGTGCAGCGGCTGATAGCCAGCCTGACGCAGGGCATCCATTAAGGCCTGCTGCTGCCCCCGGGGACGGGTGACCAGCACCTGCATGACAATCAGCCTTTCTCGTAGAGAGCCTTGAGGATCACATCCGCCCCCTGGGCCAGCAGTTGCTCGGCAATCTCCACACCCAGTTCGGCACCGCGCTCGCGGGGGGCGCGCCCTTCTGCACGGAGCACCTGTTTGCCGTTTTCCTCGGCAACCAGGCCACGCAGCCAGAGCTGATCGTCTTCCAGCAACGCGAAGCCGGCGATAGGCACCTGACAACCACCCTCAAGACGTCGATTCATGGCTCGTTCCGCCACTACCCGGTCCCAGGTATCCACATCACTGAGCGGACTCAGCAGTGCGATGGTGCGCTCATCGCCTTCGCGGCACTCGATGCCGACCGCACCCTGCCCTACCGCCGGCAGGGATTCCTCCGGCGGCATTTCATAACGGATCCGCTCGTGCATCTCCAGCCGCTTGAGACCCGCGGCGGCGAGGATAATGGCGTCGAACTCGCCAGCATCCAGCTTACCAAGGCGGGTCTGCACATTACCGCGCAGGCTTTTCACCACCAGGTCCGGGCGGTTGGCCTGCACCTGGGCCTGACGGCGCAGGCTGGAAGTCCCCACACAGGCACCATGTGGCAGAGCAGACAGGCTGTCATGATGATTGGAGACAAAGGCATCGCGGGGATCTTCCCGCTCACAGATCACCGGCAGCGCAAAGCCTTCCGGCAATTCCATGGGTACATCCTTCATGGAATGCACGGCAATATCCGCACGGCCGTCCATGATGGCCTCTTCCAGCTCCTTCACGAACAGGCCCTTGCCACCAATCTTGGCCAGCGGGGTATCGAGAATCTTGTCACCCTGGGTCTTGATCCGAACCAACTCCACGCTCAACCCCTCATGCAGACTTTCCAGACGCTGCTGAACGTATTCTGCCTGCCAGATGGCAAGCGGGCTGGAGCGGGTGGCGATACGCAAGACTTCGCGGGACATGGGAGATCCTGTGGTTCTGAAATGAGGAGGACAGTTTACAGGAAGAGAAGCTCATACCGTAGGAGCCATGCTCGCCATGGCGAACTGAGCGCAGCGAACCATCGAGATCGCAAGCAAGTTCGCCATGGCGAGCATGGCTCCTACAAATTCAAAAGGGGCAATCAGTTACCGTAAACCACCACGGTAAACTCCGCCAACACCCCGAAGAAGTTCTGGGACTCGTAGTCCACATGATGGATTTCGGTGATGCCGCCGTTGCGCGCTGCGGTCTGGATGCTGGCGTCGCCGGAGGCAATGATGCCGAGAATCGAACGGGTACTGGCTCGGCCAACCCGGGTGGGTTTCTCGGTGGAAGCAGTGGCGGTGAGCGGCGCTTTCACGTTGCCGTAGAGCAGACCGGTGACCGGCATGGTGGCGGAGGCACAACCGCTCAGTGCTGAGGCGCTGACCAGCAGAAGAAGAAGCTTTTTCATGGCAGGTTTCCTGTTCTTGTTATTGGATTGCTAGGAACATGGGGAGGTCCAAGGCTAGCATGCCGACAGACCTCTGTTAACGACTACAGATTCTGCAGCACCCGGCGCAAGCCGGCCACATGCCGGCGGCTGACAGTGAGCCTTTCATCGATGCCGCGCAGGCGTACCTGGTGGTGGCCAGCAGTGGCCATCTCCATACCCTCGATAAACTTCAACGCCACCAGGGCATTGCGGTGAATGCGCACGAACTGGTCACCGAATTCGGTCTCCAGCTCCTTGAGGGTTTCATCGATCAGCACTTCGCCCTCACCGGAGCAGACGGTGACGTATTTCTGGTCAGCCAGGAAATAGCGCACCTCATCCACTGGCACCAGTTCCAGACCCCGGTGGGTGCGGGCACTGATATGCCCGCGCCGCCGCGGCTTTTCTTCACTGACATCCCTGCCGATTTCCGCCAGTTGCACCCGGTTCAGGGTCCGGGCCTTGCCCAGCGCCGTGGCCAGATCATCGGCACTGACCGGCTTGAGCAGATAGTCCACCGCATGGACCTTGAATGCCTGCAGGGCATGTTCGTCATAGGCGGTACAGAAAATCAGCGCCGGGGGATTATCCATCTTGCTGAGATGCTCGGCGGCTTCCATACCGTCCATTTCCGGCATGCGAATATCCATCAGGATCACGTCTGGCCTGGTGATTTGAGCCTGATCCACAGCCTCGCGGCCGTTGGCCGCTTCTGCCACCACTTCAACGCCGTCGGTTTTCTCCACCAGCCGCTTGAGCCGGTCCCGAGCCAGTTGTTCGTCGTCGCACACAAGCACCCGCATAATTCCCATCCTTTTTTTATTGCAGCGGATATCGGATTTCGATTTCGTATTCTTTTTGTTGCGGCCGTGATTCCACCGCCACCTCGTCACCATACAACGCTTCCAGTCGATGACGAATATTCTCCAGCGCCATTCGGTTGCCGTTGTGGTGCCCGTCGCCTTCCGGCTTGGGGTTACTCACCGATAATACCAGCTCGCCATGTTCTGCCAGGGCCCGGATCGTCACCACGCCGCCCGCAGCTAATGGCTGTATGCCATGATAAATGGCATTTTCGAGCAAGGGTTGCAAGGTTAACAGCGGAATCATCACGCTTTTTGCCTCCACGCGGATGTCCCATTCCACCTGGAGACGCTCGCCCATGCGCAATTGCTCAATATGAATATAGCGCCGACACAGCTCCAGTTCCTCATCCAGAGAGACCTCGTTGCCGATATTCTTCAGGCTGGCCCGAAACAGCACCGACAGATCCTCCACCACTTTCTCGGCGGTATCCGGGTCCACCGCAATCAGGCTGGCGATGATGTTCATGGAATTAAACAGGAAGTGCGGGCGAATCCGTGATTGCAGGGCCTGGATGCGCGCCTGTAATTCCGCCTGCCCCTTCTGGCGAAGCTGTTCTTGCACGTAGAAATAGCGCATGACCAGGCCGGCAATAATGGCGGCAATCAGGCCGTTGACGAGAATTTCCATGGACCACAGGGAGCCCGGCATCAGATTTCCGGTCACCCAGCTCATCACCAGGGCCGCCACCACGCTGAACACCAGGGTGTCGATTACCACCAGCAGCACCACCGCCACCGCCGCACCGGCCGGAGCCAGGCGATTGAGTCGGGAACGTAGCTGGCAGACCAGCGCCGCCGAGGTAAGTCCCACCCACTGCACAAACAGGGAGGTGATCGCCAGCCTGCCCATGCTGAAATCGCTGTAATAGGTGGCCACCAGGTTGATTACCAGGGCCATGAGCTCCGCCACCACCACCACCACCAGCACCGCGCGGGTGCTGCACAGATCAGGCAGGAAGCTGGTATTGGGCCGGTCGTCCGTGGCCGCCATTGATTCTCCTATCAGTAAAAATCACTAGTTACAGGCAGTTATACCTTAAGCGAGCACGTCACCCAAGCAATACCGATTGTTCAGGGGGTCCCCGGTCCCTGCTATACTGCGCGCCTCGCAAATCCGGCTTTATGCATGGGAACCGTACGATGACCGACAAGCAGCAGAACAAACTCTGGGGCGGACGCTTCAGCGAATCCACCGACCAGTTCGTCCAGGAATTCACCGCCAGCGTGAATTTCGACCGGCGCATGTACCGCCAGGACATCTTCGGCTCCCAGGCTCACGCGACCATGCTGGCAGAAGTGGGCGTGCTCACCAATGAGGAACGCGACGCCATCATCAACGGCCTGGCGGAAATCCAGAAAGAAATCGAAGCCGGCGAATTCCAGTGGTCCGTGGCCCTGGAAGACGTGCACATGAACATCGAGGCGCGGCTCACCGACAAGATCGGCATCACCGGCAAGAAGCTGCACACCGGCCGTAGCCGCAACGACCAGGTGGCCACCGATATCCGCCTATGGCTGCGCGATGAAATGCTGATCATGGAAGAACAGTATCTGCACCTGATGACCGGCCTGCTGAACCTGGCCGAGCGTGAAGCGGCCACTATCATGCCCGGCTTCACCCACCTGCAGACCGCCCAGCCGGTGACCTTCGGCCACCACCTGTTGGCCTGGTTCGAGATGCTCAAGCGCGACCGCGAACGCCTGCTGGACTGCAAGAAGCGGGTCAACCGCATGCCCCTGGGCGCTGCTGCCCTTGCTGGCACCACCTACCCGATCAACCGGGAGCGTACCTGCGAGCTACTGGGCTTCGACGGCGTCTGCGAAAACTCCCTGGATGCCGTCAGCGACCGGGACTTCGCCATCGAATTCTGCGCCCTGGCCGCCCTGACCATGACTCACCTGTCACGGATCAGCGAAGAGCTGGTGCTGTGGACCAGCGCCCAGTTCAACTTTATCAACCTGCCCGACCGTTTCTGCACCGGCAGCTCCATCATGCCGCAGAAGAAAAACCCGGACGTGCCGGAGCTGGTGCGCGGCAAGACCGGCCGCGTCAACGGCCACCTGATCAGCCTGCTGACCCTGATGAAGAGCCAGCCGCTGGCCTACAACAAGGACAACCAGGAAGACAAAGAGCCGCTCTACGACGCCGTGGACACCATCAAAGGCAGCCTGCGCGCCTTCGGCGACATGATCCCGGCCCTGGAGCCCAACCGCGAAGTGATGCGCGAAGCGGCCCGTCGCGGTTTCGCCACCGCCACCGACCTGGCCGATTATCTGGTACGCAAGGGCATTGCCTTCCGCGACTCCCACGAAATCGTTGGCAAGGCCGTGGCCTACGGCGTAGAAAAGAAGAAGGACCTGAGCGACATGTCCCTGTCTGAACTGAAGCAGTTCAGTGATCAGATCGAAGACGACGTGTTCGACGTGTTGACTCTGGAAGGGTCAGTGAGCGCCCGTAACCATATCGGTGGCACCGCCCCCGATCAGGTGCGCGCCGCAGTTGCCCGTGCCCGGCAGGCGCTGGACAATACCGGTCACTGATCAACCTCGGGCGGACAGGGCACGGCCCTTTCCGCCATCTTTCGCCGAGGGGGAAGCACCACGCTATCCGCCTTCGCACGCACATTCGGAGCTTGATGATGCGCATCATCGCCCTGCTATTTGTCGCCCTGCTGGCTGGCTGCGGCCAGAAAGGCCCGCTGTACTTTGCCCCACAGGAACCCGCCGCCGAGCCCGTAGAGGCACAGGACGACAACGCCGACCAAACCGCCGCATCCGACCAGGATGACGAGGAACAGGAATAATCATGGATCACTTCCAGTACCGCGACGGCGAGCTGTTCGCCGAAGAACTGCCGGTAGAACAACTGGCCGACCGTTTCGGCACGCCGCTGTACCTCTATTCCCGTGCCACCCTGGAACGTCACTTCCAGGCCTTCGACGAGGCCTTCGGCGATCATCCTCACCAGGTCTGTTATGCGGTGAAAGCCAACTCCAACCTGGCGGTACTGAACGTGCTGGCCCGTTGCGGCGCCGGCTTTGATATCGTCTCCGGCGGCGAACTGGAGCGGGTACTGCGCGCCGGCGGCGATCCGGACAAGATCGTGTTTTCCGGCGTCGGCAAGACCGCCGATGAAATGGCCGCCGCCCTGAAAGCCAACATCCATTGCTTTAACGTGGAATCCGCCGCCGAGCTGGAACTGCTCAACCTGGTCGCCGGCGAACTGGATCGTGAAGCCCCCATCGCCATCCGCGTGAACCCGGATGTGGACGCCCAGACCCACCCCTACATCTCCACCGGCCTGAAGGACAACAAGTTCGGCGTGGATATCGCCAAGGCACCGGCACTCTATCAGCGCGCCGCCGAGCTGGCACACATCAAGGTATTGGGCATCGACTGCCACATCGGCAGCCAGCTCACCAAGCTGTCGCCCTTCGAAGATGCCCTGGAGCGGGTACTCAAGCTGCTGGAACAACTGCAGCATCTGGGTATCGAGATTCACCATCTGGATCTGGGCGGCGGTCTGGGCGTGACCTATAACGAGGAAGCGCCACCGGCGCCGGCAGATTACGTGCAGGCCCTGCTCAAGCACATCCCCGGCGACCTGCCGGTGCATATCGAGCCGGGCCGGGCCATTGCCGCTAACGCCGGCATCTTTGTCACCCAGGTGCTGTTTCTCAAGCCCACCGAACACAAGAACTTCGCCATCGTCGACGGCGCCATGAACGACCTGATCCGACCGAGTCTGTATTCGGCCTGGCAGAACATCGTGCCGGTAAAACCTCATGATGCGGATTGTCGGGACTGGGATATCGTCGGTCCGGTCTGCGAAACCGGTGACTTTCTCGGCAAGGACCGGGCCCTGTCCCTGGAGACCGGCGACCTGTTGGCAGTGCGCAGTGCCGGCGCCTATGGCTTTGCCATGGCCAGCAACTACAACAGCCGCAACCGCCCCGCCGAAGTGATGGTGGATGGCGACCAGGCCTTTGTGGTGCGCCAGCGGGAAACCTATGAAGATCAGCTAAAACTGGAATCGTTACTACCCTGACTCCAGCGAACAGCAATCACGGCATAAGGCGGAATTACCTGAAAGGTATTCCGCCTTTTTTATTGCAGCGTTTTGGCAGGGCGTCGCCAGGATTAACGGGAGGAAGACGGCAAGGCCAGAGAAGCTTGGTTATCCTGCAGACGACTTCGCGTTTTCACGTGGTTCGCGGCGCAAGCTCCGCTCCTACTGCGGCTTCGTAGAAGGCCCTGGGGGAAACCCTCCTGCCCCCGGCGGAGTCAGACGCAGCACCTTGATCCCCAGCCAGGCATACACCAGCGCCAGCAGCGGGTTGATCAGGTTGAAGAACGCATAGAACAGATAGTCCGTCACCGGCACCAGCAGCACCGACTGCATATAGGCCCCGCAAGTATTCCAGGGAATCAGCGGGCTGGTGATGGTGCCGCCATCTTCCAGGGCCCGGGACAGATTCACCGGCGCCAGCCCTTCCTTTTCATAGGCCTCGCGGAACATGCGCCCGGGCATGATGATGGAAATATACTGGTCCGCAGTGAGGATATTGCTGCCCAGGCAGGTGGCCAGAGTGGCCGCAATCAATCCCGCCGCCCCCTTCACCGCGGCCAGCAAACCTTCGATCAGTCTGGCCAGCAAACCGGCATGCTCCATCACCGCCCCGAAGGTCATGGCACAGAGAATCAGCCAGACCGTGTTGAGCATGGACGCCATGCCGCCACCGGACAGCAGATCATTGAGCGCCCCATCGCCAGTCTCCACCGTGATACCGCCATAAAAGGTCTGCCATACCACTTTCAGTGACGCCGCCAGATCCGCCTGCGCCACCCCCGCCTGGGCGGCAATGGCCTCGGGCTGGAACAACAGCGCCCAGACGCCCCCCAGCAAGGCCCCCAGGAAGATCGCCGGCAGCGCCGGCATGCGCTTGAGCGCCAGCACCAGCAACACCAGCAGGGGAATCAGATGCAGAAAGGAGATATGAAACTGGTTATCCAGACCGGCCAGTAGCGGGCGGATTCGGTCCACCGTGTCACCAGCCACTTCCGCATTGAACCCCATGAACAGGAAAATCAGCAGGGAGATGACAATGGAGGGCACCGTGGTCCACAGCATCAGGCGGATATGCTCGAACAGATCTGAGCCGGCCACCGCCGGTGCCAGGTTGGTGGTTTCCGACAGCGGCGAAATCTTGTCGCCGAAATAGGCGCCGGACACTACCGCCCCGGCAGCCACCGGCAACGACAACCCCAGACCGTTGGCCACCCCGATCAAGGCCACCCCCACGGTGGCCGCCACCGTCCAGCTGGAACCAATACTCAGGGCGATAATGGCGCAGATCAGGCAGGCCGCTGCATAGAACAGGGCCGGGTTCATCAACTCCAGCCCGAAATAGATCAGCGACGGCACAATGCCGGCCAGCCGCCAGGTGCCGATCAGGGCCCCCACGCTGAGCAGAATCAGCACCGCGCCCAGGGCCACGGAAATCCCCTTGATCATGGCGGTTTCGATGTCCCGCCAGGACATACCGTTCTTGAAGGCAATCAGCGAGGCCAGCCCGGCACACAGCAACAGGGCAATCTGGTTGGGCCCGGAAGAGGCACTGTCGCCGAACAGGTACACCGCCGCCGCCAACAACGCCACCAGCACGACTATCGGCAGCAGGGCATCGAACAGGCTGGGGCGACGATGTGAAGGGGACTGTGTCATGGCAGGCTTACAGACGGCCGTCTGTCCGGTTGCTCTCTTTCCCGTTATGGGCCTTCGCCGGCGAGTAAGCACTTACCGGCGGCGCGAAAAGCGGCGCAGTCTACCAGCACGCTGGCGAAGGCGCATTGCCGGTGGTCGGCCTGCGGGGCGACTGAAGGGAATCGAGAATCGGCATGCAGAACAGGACGTGAATTTTCGCTCCCTGCAACTCGCCTCTGGTAACTGACTCCCCCGCCCCGTGCGATTCACATGCCCATCGCACCCTGTTTTTTTATGCTGTCAGGCCTCGCCGGTCAGCTCTCTGACCAGAGTATGCCCGTTGGGCTCGCACAGGGCATTCTTGAGCACCGGCATGGCCTGGGCCATGTGCTGGGCCAGCGTGTAAGGCGGATTGACGATCAGCATGCCGGAGCCGGTCATGCCACGACCAGAGGCATCCGGGCGCGGGCAACACTCCACTCGCAGCATGTTAGGAATCTCCGCCTTGACGAAACGGCGGATGAAACTCTCGGTGCGGTTACGATCCAGCACCGGATACCAGATGGCATAGGTCGCAGTGGAGAAGCGCTCCATGGCCATCTGCAACGCCGGCAACAGCCCAAGGTAATCCGCTTCCATTTCATAGGAAGGATCGATCAGCACCAACCCCCGGCGATGCTGGGGCGGCAACATGGCCTTGAACCCCTGCCAGGCATCCAGCTTTTCCACACGCACCCGCTTGTCATCGGCAAAGCGACGCTGCAACAGCTCGAAATCGGTACTGTGCAGCTCGGAACACTGCAGCCGGTCCTGCTCGCGCAACAGGCTGGCGCTGATCAGCGGCGAGCCCGGGTACTCGGTGAGCTTGCCCACCGGGTTGAGTTTTTTCACCAGCGCCACGTACTGGTCAATCACCCCTACACCGGTGCGGTTATCCAACAACCGGGCAATGCCGTCCCGGTATTCCCCGGTCTTCTGCATGTGATCACTGGCAATGGTATAGCTGCCGGCACCGGCATGGGTATCGTGCACCGTGAAGGGTTTGTCCTTCTTTTTCAGGTACTCGATGATCGCCACCTGGACGATGTGCTTGAGAACATCGGCAAAGTTGCCGGCGTGGTAGCTGTGGCGATAGGAAAGCATGGTGACAACCTGAAGAAGTGTAAGGGCGCATTGTACACCGAATGCACCCCAGCATAGGAATGCCGCCGGCGGCGCGATATGGGTGTTTCTACAGGGCTCCCTGTAGGAGCGCCTCTTGAGGCGCGAACCTGATCTTAGGCGAAGGGAAAAATCGCCAAGCGCACCCCAAAGTTTGTAGATGGTTTGTTGCCACCCAGAACCCCATCCCTCGCTTGGGCTCAGGTTCGCGCCTCAAGAGGCGCTCCTACAGTGGCTTCGTAGCCAAGCCTGAACGCTCATGGAACAACGCGAATACGCCATCACCTGACGTCGCTCGCATCCCGGAGTACAATGGCCTTTTTACCCGTACCGGACACCCCGCATGAACCTGCGCTTCACCAAAATGCACGGCCTGGGCAACGATTTCATGGTCATCGACGGCATCAGCCAGTCGCTGCCAGAAACCGGCGTGCCCTTTTCCGCCGATGAGATCCGCCGCCTGGGCGACCGGCATTTTGGCGTGGGCTTTGACCAGCTGCTGATCGTGCAACCGGCCCGTTCCGCCGACGCGGATTTCCGTTACCGCATCCTCAATGCGGACGGCTCCGAGGTCAGCCAGTGTGGCAACGGCGCCCGTTGCTTTGCCCGCTTCGTGCGCGATCATGGGCTCACCGACAAGGCCGAAATCGTGGTGGAAACCGCCGACGGGCAGATGACCCTGACGGTGACCGACGACGAGCAGGTGACCGTGGATATGGGCGCACCGCGCTGGGCGCCAGAAGCAATTCCCCTGATCGCCAAGGGTGAACAGGACACCTATTTTCTGGTCGCAGGCAACAATGCCCACGAAGTCGGCGCCGTCGGCCTGGGCAATCCGCACTGTACCCTGCTGGTGGAGAATGTGGACACCGCCCCGGTGGACACCGTGGGGCCGCTGCTGGAAAGCCACGAACAGTTCCCGGAACGAGTCAACGTGGGTTTCATGCAGATCGTCAGCCGCAATGAAATCCGCCTGCGCGTCTACGAACGAGGCGCCGGGGAAACCCTGGCCTGTGGCTCCGGCGCCTGCGCCGCAGTCGTGATCGGCCAGCGACGGGGTTTTCTGGATCAGGACGTGACCGTGCACCTGCCCGGAGGCACCTTGCAGATTCGCTATACCGGCCAGGGCGGTATCCGGATGACAGGCCCTGCCAGCCATGTCTATGATGGCAGCATTGATGTAACCAGCGCATAACTGCGGCGGAACAAGAAGGACGCAATCCCATGACGGAGAACACCAAAGCCAGCGCCGACCAGGTTGCCGCCTACCTGCGCGACAACCCGGACTACTTCCAGCATCGCCCGGAGCTGCTGGAATTGCTGCGCCTACCGGACTCCAAGGGCGAGGCTGTCTCTCTGCTGGAACGCCAGGCGTCCATTCTCCGCGACCGTAATAACGAACTGCGTGACCGCCTCAACGGCCTGCTGGACGTGGCCCGGGAAAACGATCACCTGTTCGACAAGACCCGCCGTCTGACCCTGTCCCTGCTGGAAGCACGGGGAGCCGAAAAACTGTTCCGCAACCTGCTCGCCAGCCTCGGTGACGATTTTCACTGCGACCGGGTGGCGCTGCTGCTCTACGACCGGGAACTGCCCATCCTCGGCGACCTGCGCAACCAGATTCGCTGTGTCGACAGCGACGCCCTGCCCAGTGCCCTCAACCACCTGCTGCGCAACGGCAAGGCGGTCTGCGGCGCCATGCGCGAAGAGGAAATGCAGGCCCTGTTCCAGGAGCACGCCACCGACATCCGCTCCGCCGCTATGGTACCGCTCGAGTACCAGGGCAAACTGGGCCTGCTGGCCATCGGCAGCAAAAGCGCCATGCACTTCCGCAGCTCCCTGGGCACCCTGTTCATTACCCACATCGGCCAGGTCCTCAGCCGCCGCCTGCACGAAGTCCTGCGGCAATACCCGCATCAGGCAGCTAAAAAGACCGGGGAAATCAATTGAGAATTGATAATGGATAACGAACATCCAGCCGCTTCTGGCGCTATCAATTATCAACTATCAATTATCAATTCGTTCCTAACCCATCTGGCCTCCGAGCGCCGCCTCTCCCCGCACACCGTCAGCAACTACCAGCGTGACCTGAAAGAAGCCTTCCGCCTTAACGGGCAGCGGGACTGGGCCACGCTCACCGTGCACGACATGCGCTCGCTGGTGGCCACCCTGCACCGGCAGGGAAAAGGCGGCAAAACCATTGCCCGGCTACTGTCCACACTGCGTACTTTCTACAATTATCTGATGCGCGAAGGGCTGGCCCGGGACAACCCGGCGGTGGATGTGCGGCCACCGAAAAGTGGCAAGCGCCTGCCCAAGGCCCTGGATGCGGACCAGGTGGGCCAGCTGCTGGATGCGGGCATGGAAAAAGGCGACCCGCTGAGCCTGCGCGACCAGGCCATCATGGAACTATTCTACGCCTGCGGCCTGCGGCTGGCAGAACTGCTGAGCCTGAATCTGGACAGCCTGGATCTGAGTGCCGGCCAGCTGCTGGTCACCGGTAAAGGTAACAAGACCCGCCAGCTACCCATCGGCAAACCGGCCCTAACGGCCGTGCGCCGCTGGCTCAAGGCCCGCACCCTGTTCATCAAGGACAGCGAAGAAAAAGCGCTCTTCCTGAGCAAGAATGGCCGTCGACTGTCGCCCTCCAGCGTGCAGCAACGCCTGAAACGCCATGCCCTGGAACGGGGCCTGGATGATCACCTGCACCCCCATAAACTACGGCATTCCTTTGCTACCCATTTGCTGGAATCCTCCGGCGACCTGCGCGCCGTACAGGAACTGCTGGGCCATGCGGATCTGGCCACCACCCAGGTCTACACCCACCTGGACTTTCAGCACCTGGCCCAGGTGTATGACGGCGCTCATCCAAGAGCGCAGCGCCGCAAGAGGGATGACGAGGAATCGTCCTGACGTCTACCGCTTCCTGTAGGAGTTCCCTTCCAGGGGACGAAGCTCGTGTAGCGAGGCACCCGAAAGGGGGACCATTTTTCAAGGAGCTATCGAGTCTGGATATCCCTGATCGCCCTATAGCCGATTCCGTGCTGCGCACGGTTCGCCCCCTGGAAGGGAGCTCCTACAGCAGCTTCGTCGCCATGGTCGGGCCACAGCCCCTGCCATGCGTTACAATAGCGCCATGAGCCGCCTCAAACTGATTACCTTTGATCTGGACAACACCCTCTGGCCGGTGGACGAAGTGATTCGCCGGGCGGAGAAGGCATGCAGTGACTGGATCATTGACCGCCACCCGGAAGCCGCCCTGGCGCTGAGCGCCGAGCGGGTACGCGCGGTACGCACGGCACTACTGCGGGAGCGGCCGGATTATCTGGACAACCTGACAGCCCTGCGCCAGGACGCCATGGCCCGGGCCTTTACCGAGCATGGCTTCAGCACCAATGAGGCGCGCAAGATTGCCGAAGAAGCCTTTCTGGTTTTCCATCGCGCCCGTAATCAGGTGACGTTTTTCCCCGGTGCCCTGGGCGTGCTCGAACAACTGGCCGACAGCTATCAGCTGGGCGCCCTGACCAATGGCAACGCGGATCTGCAACAAATCGGCATCGCCGAGCTGTTCACCTTCCACCACTCCGCGGAAACCATCGGCAAGCGCAAGCCCGCACCGGACATGTTCCTGGCGGCACTGGCATCAGCAGGTGTCGACGCCAGCCAGGCCGTCCATGTGGGCGATCATCCCCTGGAGGATGTGCATGCCGCTCGCGAACACGGCATGCATGCCATCTGGGCCAACCTGATCGATCTGGACTGGCCGGTTGATCTGGCCCACCCCCGTCACCATATTCACAACCTTCACGAACTCCCGGACCTGGTACCCCTTTTCGATGACTAAGCGCGCGCAACTTGCCAACCTTCTGGACGATCTGCAAACCGAGCTGGACCAGCAGGGCCTGTGGGAACAACAGCCCCCGGCGCCCGCTGCCTTCGACAGCAGCACCCCCTTCTTTGCCGACACCATGGCTTTCAGCCAGTGGCTGCAGTGGGTATTTATCGGCCGCTTCCGCGCCATCCTCGACGCCGACCATCCCCTGCCCGGCCAGTGCGACGTGAGCCCCATGGCAGAAGAGGCTCTGAAGGGAATGGAGCAAGATGTCAGCGAGATCATTGATCTGCTCAAGCGTTTCGACGAGCACTTTTGAGGTAGTGGCAAGCGGCAACGCGCATCCGTAGGAGACTGCTTGCAGGCGAACCCACACACTGTAGGAGCGTCGCTGGCGGCGCGATTCAGGCCTTAGCGAGGATTTGAGATTCAATGTAGGAACGGAGCGTAGCGAAGTAACGCACGTAGTTCCGTGCGGCCCGAGGGGTGAGCGAAGCGAATAACACCGCTTGAGATGCGAACCGAGCGTAGCGAGGGGACAGAGACGAGGGCTGCTGCATTGTTTGAAACCTGTCGAGCTCTGATATCCCTGATCACCCTGCGGGCGATTTCCGCGCAAGCGCGGTTCGCACCTCAAGAGGTGCTCCTACAGCGACTGCGAAGAGAGCTCGGAGGTTGAGGAACTTTTAGCCTTTCCCAATCCAATCGAGCGCAGCTCGAGCTACCGAATCACGCTATCCCTTAATAACGCCCGCCAGTCTGACTCCGTTTCGCCAGCCGACAGTGTCCACAACCAGTTGCCGTTTTTATCCAGGGCTTCAAGGGCCGTGATCACCTGTCCCTCGCCGGGCTTTCGCAGACGCCACAGGCTTTGCATCTTTGCCATGTCCAACGATATCAACGCGCCGTTGTGGGCCAGATGACAATGACTGCCCTGCCAGCGTGGCGACGACCAGGGTGCGGTCATACACAAACGCACCCCCTGGTTGCCAACACACAAGGTGGTCGCATTATCGCGATGTGATGCTTCCGCCAGCACCGCCGGCAGGGTTTCCGGGCGCACCATGCAGGCAAAGCTGTCACGCACCGACCGATACAGCACGGCGCGCTGGTTGTGGCAGCGCTGCAGCAGCTGGGAGAAATCCTCCTCGTCGGCACTGCCGGCCCAGTCCCGCTCCAGTTGCGATAGCGACCCTAACTCACCCGCCACAATGCGAGGCAGACCGGCAGGCGGATTCAGCGTCTGCTGATCCGGGTGCAGCATGGCACAGACCAGTTCCTCGAATGCCAGGCCACCACTGTCCGGCGCCACCGCCATCTGTTGCAGCGGTTGCCCCTGGCGGTCGAAAAACACCAGACTGCGGGCCGGCAAGGCGCCGGTGGGTTCCAGCACCGCCAGTACCGAATGCCACTGGGACACCTGCAGACTTTGCCGTAACCGGCAACGGTCACCCACTGACTCCAGCCACCACTCGCCCTCATGGAAAGCCGGGTAGTGCATGTTCTGGGATACCCGGGAACCACTGGTAAACGTCGTCACCACCAGGGAGCCAAGCCGGTACAGGGCCTTGAGAATGGCCAACGGCTCGTCCTGCAATCGTAAAACCCGATCACCGAGGGCTGCGCCGCACTGACGAAGCAGAGGGGATGCCGCCGGCGCCGGGGACCACGCCATCACTGACATGCTACCTCCAGATCGCCGCACCACCGGTTAAGACACCTCTGATGCCCTGTTCAGAAAGGGTTATTCAGAAGCGCCTTAATGGTCGGCGGTGCTTGTTATTAGGTGTGGAAAGCTGGCGGCGGCTGGCGATCCACGTCAGGGAGAAATTGAGACGCTGCATGCAACACGGGACACGCATCAACACGAAGAAATGCTTTTCATTGTGACTGGCCCCGCCCGGAAACCTGATGCGCGTCCTGCTGGCCAGAAAATCTGAAAGCCGATACCGCGTTGTTGCGTAAAGCGTGTTGCGCGCCGCGTTACTTGGTCAGAATTAGCCGATTATTGTAGGTGCGCCGCAACTGGTAACGCTCACCGGCATGCTCAATCCAGAGCTTGCCCTGATGATTGAGCAGCAAGCTGCTGGCAACACTGCTTTCTGCATTGATCGCAACCCGGCGGGTAGTCGTGGTGACGTTCTTCTTGAGCTGAGTCATGCTGGCCTCCTTGTCTATACATGAGAATAATTATCATTATTGATTGAAGGGCCGTCAATGCTCTTTCCTGATTTTCTGATGGGGGTCACAACGCAGCCTTGACGCCAGCCAGCATTAATGGATCTTTCCACGTTAACCCTTCTCCCTTTCTGGCGCCCACCATCGGACTTCTGCGCGCTTTGCTTTTCTTTGTCCGCCGTCCTGCATGCCATCCGGCAAGTGTTTTTACGTTCCCCTATCGAAAGCCCTGCACAACCGCGCTAGACTGAATTCATGAATACCGCGATGGCACACCCCATGACTGAATCCCCCCAGGAACGTCTGGCCGCTATCCTGGATAGCCACCAGCCTTCCTCCATTGTTACCGTCAGCCTCAACCCCATCCCCGTCGTCAGCCAATGGTGCAAGGACCACGACTGCAACCTGGTGGAAATCCAGGAGCAGGATCCCTTTGCGGCACTGGATGATATCGAGCGGGTAGATATGGCGATTGTGGCCGACCAGCTGGAATACATGAGCCAGCGGGACGGCGAGGCACTGATGGGCCTGCTGCGAAACCTGCACACCGATTCCATGGTGGCGGTGTACCAGCCCACCCTGGCCCCGCAGAAACTACGCTGGCCCAGCAATGGATTTCTGGCACTGGGTTGCCGGGAACAGGGACACTTTGCCCAGGATGGCCGCGAGCTGAACATCTACAGCTACGACCTGGACAACTACAACTTTGAGCGCAAATGGAACAACCCGCGCTTCTGGGCCAACCCGGAAAACTGGGGCAAGTACTGGTGGTGACCCGGCTGTGCCGTAGGGTGGATTAGCCGAAGGCGTAATCCACAATCCTACCTCTGCCGATGGCTCAAGGGCATGAAGGTATTTAACTCGCCGATCGGTGTTAATTGGGTTTCTCTTCACGGTGGTGGAAAGGTGGATTACCCCTTCGGCTAATTCACCCTACCTGCAACCAACCCACCGCCATCAGCGCCCCACTGACGAATATTGCCGCCTTTCCCTGTGCACATCCCGCTCGCTGTGGTGAAATAGCGCCTTTCCCGCTACACCTTACAGCCAATATGATCAGCCAACGTTTTCGCGAAATTCTCTTTTTCTGGTGGCGCAACCTTGGCCCGATCTTTCTGGTCACCGCGCCGTTTGCCCTGCTCACCGAAGCCAGCCAGTGGCTGTTTGGCCCCAGCTTTGTATTTCCGGAAGAGGCCGGCGGCGCCCTGCAGTTCAGCGGCATCAGCCTGGCCATTGTGCTGCTCAGCCGCCCCCTGGCCGAAGGCGCACTGATCGCTCAGCTCGCTGCCACCCGCACCGGCAAACCCGCAGGCCTGCTGCAATGCCTGGCCGCCGCCTTGCTGGTCTATCCAATGCTGCTGGCCACCTACGCCATCATGGCCGTTGGTGTCTCGCTGGGTTGGCTGGCATTTTTCTTCCCGGCGCTATGGGTCTACACCCGCCTGTGTTTCGCGCCTTTCCTGGTTGTCCTGAAACGCCGCAACCCCATTGACGCCCTGCGCCAATCCTTCGCCATGACAGAAGCCCAGCAGTGGCCGCTGATGCTGATACTGGTGCTGGTGTTTCTCGCCTACCTGATGATGAGCAGCATCCTGGCCAGCCTGGTGACCTCCGTCATCAGCCAGCCCCAGGCTACCGCCCTGCTAGTGGGCGTGCCGGTCAGCCTGATGAGCGCGCTGGTGAATGTGGCCGTGTTCCGCTATTGGGAAATGGCCCAGGACAGTGCCACCTAGTGGTGGCGGTAACGTTTTCACCACTTTCCCGCCACCGCCACCTGCCGCTGTTCTGCCCTGCCAGCGCTCTCCTTCCGGATACAACCGACACCGCCCGCTGACGTTTTGTCACCGACTTCGACCAAAGCCGCCATGGCAAGTGGCAGTTTTGATGGCATACTGCCCTGAAGAATAAACCAACCGGGGATATGTCGTGCCACAACACACTATGCATCTGAGCTGGAGCACCCGCGGCGAGGATCACTACCTCTGGCACCTGGCTGATGGCAATGAAGTCCGTGTGGTGGATGGCCATCATGGTCAGCAGGAATTCATGGAACCGGAAGAGGCCTTTATTGCCTCCCTGGCCAGTTGTCACCTGCTGTCATTCCTCACCGAAGCCGCCCGCGAAGGCTTGTCCGTCACCAGCTACGATGATGCCCCCGAAGCCATCCTCGGCCAGAATGAAAAAGCGATGATCTATGTGCGGCAGGTACTGCTGCAACCCCTGGCCACCTTCAGCGGCGAACAACCGGATGCCGGCAAGATCCAGGCCCTGCACCAGCGCGCCCACGAGAAATGCTTTATTGCGCAGTCTGTGAAGAGTGAAGTATTGATCGAGCCGAGGGGGTGAATCAGCTACGAGCTTCTAGCTGCGACGCGGGTAAGGCAGAGCTAATCGATTGAGCCCGGTTTTATGTAGGAGCTATGCTTGCATGGCGAACCGGGAAACCAGGCCTGCCCGTCATTCTTTCTGAAACCTGTCGAGCCCTGATATCCCTGATCGCCCTCCGGTCGATTTCCGCGCAAGCGCGGTTCGCCATGCAAGCATAGCTCCTACAGCGGCTTCGTAGAGGTGCCTAGGTCAGCCCCCTATCCAACCGAGTGTAGCTCGCCCCCTATTTCCGCTCGTACACCACGAACGAATAATCGTAGGGGTTCGGCCCTTCCGCCGGGAAATCCTCCCGGCCGATCTCTTTCCATTCAGACGTATCGTATTCCGGGAACCAGGTATCCCCTTCCACTTCCGCATGGACTTCGGTGAGATAGAGCCGGTCCGTTTTCGGTAGCGCCAGCGCATAGATCTCTGAGCCCCCCATCACCACCGCTTCGTCCTGGCCTTCGATAAAGGCCACGTTCTCCGCCATGGTCACCGCCTCTTCCAGCGTCGCCACCACTTTGGCGCCTTCCGCCTGAAAATCCGGCTGCCGGGTGATGACGATATTGGTACGGCCGGGTAACGGCTTGCCCAGGGAGTCCCAGGTCTTGCGGCCCATGATCACTGGCTTGCCAAAGGTGACCTGCTTGAAGTACTTCAGGTCGTTGGGCAGATACCAGGGCAGCTTGTTATTGCGGCCGATCACATTATTGCTGGCCTTGGCGACCATCAGGGAAAGACGAATGGACATGCAAACCTCGCTGACACGCAGCACGCTTGCATGCACCACGCGTGTCGGCGTGTTGCGTGAAAGCGTGCAAGCGTTTTTCTAAATCGCCACCGGCGCCTTGATGTGGGCGTGGGGCTCGTAATCGCTCAGGGTGAAATCCTCGAAGGTAAAGGCAAACAGATCCTTCACCTCCGGGTTCAGGGTCATGGTAGGCAATGGGCGCGGGTCGCGGGCCAGCTGGGTATCCGCCTGCTCCAGATGATTGGAATACAGGTGCGCATCACCCAGGGTATGCACGAAATCGCCGGGCTCCAGACCACAGACCTGCGCCATCATCAACGTCAGCAACGCATAGGAGGCGATGTTGAACGGCACGCCCAGAAAGATATCGCCGCTGCGCTGATACAGCTGACAGCTCAACTTGCCGTCCGCCACATAGAACTGGAACAGGCAGTGGCACGGTGGCAGTGCCTGCTTGCCGGCAGCGGCATTGGCGTCCGGGGAAATGGACGGGTCCGGCAGCACCGCCGGGTTCCAGGCACTGACCACCAGGCGGCGGGAATCCGGGTTACGCTTGATCTCCGCCAGCACCTCGCTGATCTGGTCAATCACCTGGCCATCGTGGGTTTTCCAGCTACGCCACTGCTCGCCGTAGACCGGGCCCAGCTCACCTTCCGGGGTCGCCCATCCATCCCAGATCGACACTCCGTTTTCCTTCAGATAACGGATGTTGGTGTCGCCGGACAGAAACCACAGCAGCTCGTGAATGATGGAGCGCAGGTGCAGCTTCTTGGTGGTGACCATGGGGAAGCCTTCGCTCAGATCAAAACGCATCTGATGGCCGAACACCGCATAGGTGCCTGTACCGGTACGGTCTTCCTTGAAAGTGCCATGCTCACGCACCTGGCGCAGCAGATCGAGATATTGCTTCATGAACGACTCCCGGAAGGGGTGGCGGCACGATCATCATGGCGGTAGGCCCACACCATCATGGCGGCACCGAGAAGTATCATCGGGATGCTCAACAACATCCCCATGGTCAGCCAGCCACCGCTCAGGTAACCGAGGTGGGCATCCGGTTCACGGAAAAACTCCACAAAGGTTCGGCCCAGACCATAGCCAACCCCGAACAGCCCGGTCACCGCCCCGGCCGGCCGCGGCTTCGCCGAATAGAACCACAACACGAGAAACAGCAGCACCCCTTCCAGGGCAAACTCGTACAGCTGGGAAGGGTGCCGTGGCAGGCGGTCCGGATCGGTGGGAAACACCATGGCCCAGGGCGCATCACTGGTGCGACCCCACAGCTCTGCATTGATGAAATTACCCAGGCGTCCGGTGGCCAGGCCGATCGGCACCATGGGCACCATGAAATCTGCCACCTGGAAAAACCGTTTGTTGGTCTTGCGGCCGAACAACCAGAACGCCACCAGCACACCAATGGCGCCGCCGTGGAAGCTCATGCCGCCGTCCCACAGCTTGAACAGCCAGATCGGATCATCGAGAAACTTGCCGAAGTTATAGAACAGCACATAACCCAGCCGGCCACCCAGGATCACCCCCATGGCGCCATAGAAGACCAGGTCGCCCACCTGATCCTTGGTCCAGCCCGAGTTCGGTTGTTTGGCGCGGTATACCCCCAGCAACCAGGCGGCGGCAAAGCCGATCATGTACATCAGGCCGTACCAGTGCACCTGAAGGGGACCAATGGCAATCGCCACCGGATCAATCTGCGGAAATTCCATAATGCCTATCCCAAAACCAGCCTGAGGCCGATGACAAACAACACCACCGCGAACACCTTTTTCAGCATCGCTGAAGGAAGCCGGTGGCTGAGTCGCGCCGCCAGTCGCGCGAACGGAAAACTGGTGAGCACTATACCGGCTGTGGCCGGCAAAAACACATAGCCCAGCGCCCCCTCGGGGAGCCGGGTTTCCTGCCAGCCGGCCACCGCAAAACCCAGGGTGCCGGCAATGGCGATGGGCAGACCACAGGCGGAGGCGATGGCCACCGCCTCCTGCATTTTCAGGCGACACCAGCTCAGGAACGGCACCGTCAACGAACCGCCGCCAATACCAAAAATGGCGGACCCGGTACCGATCAACACCCCGGCCACACCCAACCCCACCGCCCCGGGCACCCGTTCCGGCAGGTTGCCGTCTGGCGCTTTGCGGCCCGTCAGTGCCATCTGCAAGGCAATCACCATGGCAAACAGACCAAACAACCGGGTCAGCAGTTCCCCTTTCATGGCATCGGCAATAAAGGCACCCGCGAAGGCCCCCAGCACAATGCCCACGCCCAGCCGCAACACCACCGGCCAGCGCACAAAGCCGGCCTTGTGATGGGTACGCACCGCGCTGATAGAGGTGATCATGATGGTGCTCAGAGAGGTGGCCACCGCCATCTTCGCCACCAGATCAGCGGGGAAACCGAGCCCGTGAAACAGAAAGATCAGCGCCGGCACAATCACCACACCACCGCCCAGGCCCAGCGCCCCGGCCAGCAGCCCGGCACCCACACCAACCCCCAGACAAATCAGAAACAGTTCCCACATTGGCCAGCCCTTAGCGCCGGTTCATAATCTATACGCAAGGCAGGTATGCTAGCACGCTACAAGTGCCACACGCTGGCGGGATTACCCTTCCCGTTGGAGCCTTGCTAGCAAGGCGAAGGCACCAGCCCATACCCTTTATTGACTGGCAACATTCATGTGCATTGTGCTTTTCGACTGGCAACCAGATTCAGCTACCCCCTTGCGGATGGCCGCCAACCGGGATGAATTCCACGCCCGCCCCGCCGAACCCGCCCGCTGGCGTGGCGATATCTTTTGTGGTCTGGACCTGACCGCCGGCGGTACCTGGCTGGGCATCCACCGCAATGGCCGTGTCGCCGTGGTCACCAACTACCGCGAGCCCATCGCCGGCCGACAAAGCGGCGAACGCTCCCGGGGCCTGCTGCCCCTGGCCTTCCTGGAAGGCAGCCAGTCGCCGGAACAGTTCTGCCGGGAACTGGCCGAACAACAGCACCACTACGGCGCCTTCAACCTGCTGGTAGGCACCCCCGACAGCCTCTGGTACCTGGGCAACCGCGGCGCCGCTCCGCAAGCGGTCACCCCCGGCATTCACGGCCTGTGCAACGGCCTGCTGGACGATCCCTGGCCCAAGGTGCAACGGGCCAAACAACATCTGGCCAACGCCATCACCGCCGACTGCAGCACAGAACAGCTCATGGAAGTGGTCGACGACCACTTCCAGCCCCCGGACAGCGAACTTCCCGACACCGGCGTCGGTCTGGACCTGGAACGTCTGGTGGCCCCGGTCTTTATCCAGTCCCCCACCTACGGCACCCGCGCCAGCAGTGTGGTCGAACTGCATCGCGACCGTGACCCGATCATGCTGGAACAGGGCTGGCTGCCGGACGGCTCAGCCAGCGGATCTCTGCAGCGCAGTTAACCCTGACTACGCAGATCCGTTACTGCCCCAACATCAGCCCCGCATAAAACCGCACCATGTGCGGATACTGCTTGCGGGGCAGACGTTCGTTGTGGCCGTGGAAGCGGGCCAGATCGTCCTGGCCCAGGGAGACCGGCATAAAGCGGAATACCTGGTCGGACAGGTGCTGGTAGTGACGGGCATCGGTGCCGGCGATAAGCAGGTAGGGGGCCACCACCGGCTGTTCCGGTAACGCCCGCGCCAGCGCGGCCAGTCGATCGAAGCTGGCGGAGGGGATGTCGGTGACGGCGGATGGATCGGACAGGAAAGCGCCCTTCGAGGTGACGCTGATATTGTCCGGTAATTCGTTTTGCAGATAGGCCCGTAGACTGTCGCGGGTTTCTCCTGGCGCAAGCCGGAAGTTCAGGGTGGCGTTGGCGGTAGCCGGCAGCACATTTTCCTTTACCCCGGCCTCCAGCAAGGTGGGCGCCATGGTGGTGCGCAGCAGGGCATTGGTTTCCGGTTTGCCTTCCAGCTGGCGAATAATCAGCGGCTCGAACAGCCACAGATTGGCAAACACCAGCCGCTTGGCAAACGATTGATGAGGCGCCACCTGTTCCAGCATCTTCCGGGTGGGCAGACTCAAAGATGCCGGTCTGGGGTGCGTCTGCAAGTGATGAATCGCCGCAGCCAGATCACCGATGGCCGTTCTCTCCGGCGGCCGGGAGGAATGCCCCGGTTCAGCTTCCGCCTGCAGTTCCACTGTCATGTAACCCTTCTCGGCAATCCCCATTAACGCCACCGGACGATCCATACCCAGGGTGCTGCCCGGCAGCATCATGCCTCCCTCATCCAGAATCAGGGCAAACCGCAGGTTCTGCTGTTCCAGCCAGGCAGCCATTTTCACCGCGCCCTCGCGGCCACCGATTTCCTCATCGTGACCGAACGCCAGATACACATCACAGGCGGGAGCCTGACCGCTTTGCAGCAAGGCTTCCGTGGCTTCCAGAATCGCCATCAGGCTGCCCTTGTCATCCAGGGCACCGCGGCCCCAGACAAAGTCGTCATCAACGACGCCGGCAAAAGGAGGCTTCTGCCATTTTTCCGGGGAGGACACTGGCACCACATCCTGATGGGCCAGCAGCAATTGTGGCGGGCAGTCGTTCTTGCTGTCCCAGTGATACAGCAGACTATGGCCGAAGGCCTTTAACGAAAGGGTCTGGTGGGTCAGCGGAAAGCTGTCGCGCAGAAAATCATGGAAGCCGACGAAGGCATCCGGCTGGTCCGGCAGGGTGGGAAAACGCAGAGCCGCGGCCAACCGCCCAACCATGGCGTCTTCATCCATGGCTTGCGGCAAATCGGGCAGCTCAGCAACGCGGCTGTCTGCCTGCGGCAAGGTCAGGGTGTGATAGAGCAGCACCGCGAGCAGGATAAGCACAGCTAGCGCCAGCAATTGCAGCAAGCGTTTCATGTTCAGCCCTCACGTCTTGTTGTTCTGACAGGCTCGCTGTTTCGTCAGACCAGCGCCTTACGATTGCGCAGCAGCTCGCCCAGCCCAGCCTTGTCCAATTGCAGGTCCACGTAGGCGGCGATGACTTCGCCGTTGTCCATGGCCAGCACTTCGTTGAGCAACTGGCGGGTAAAGCTGGCTTTGACCTGGCGCACGGCGGCTTTCACCTTGAGCAGGTTGGAGGCATTCATGGACAGAGCGTTAACGCCCATGGCCATCAACAGCAACGCCGAGCCCACTTCCCCGGCCATCTCCCCGCACACGGATACCGGCACGCCTTCCTCATGAGCCTGCTCGACCACATGCAAAATGGCATGCAGCACCGCCGGGTGATAGGAGTTGTACAGGGATGCCACCTGACGGTTGTTGCGGTCCACCGCCAACAGGTACTGGGTCAGGTCGTTGGTGCCGATGGACAGAAAGTCGACTCGCTGTGCCAGCGCCCGGGCCTGGTAGACGGCCGCGGGGACTTCGATCATCACCCCCACCTGAGGCATGGCAATGTCGAGGCCTTCATCACGAACTTCCAGCCAGGCACGGTGAATCAGATGCTGGGCTTCTTCCGCCTCGATCACACTGGTGACCATGGGCAGCATGATGCGCAGGTTGTCCAGGCCGTCGCTGGCCTTGAGCATGGCCCGCACCTGCACCATGAAAATTTCCGGGTGATCCAGGGTGACGCGGATACCCCGCCAACCCAGGAAGGGGTTTTCCTCTTCGATGGGGAAATAGCTCAGCGATTTGTCGCCACCGATATCCAGGGTGCGCATGGTCACCGGGTGCGGCGCAAAGGCGGCAAGCTGCTCCCGGTAGATCACCCGCTGCTCCTCTTCAGAAGGAAAGCGGTCGCGGACCATGAAGGGAATTTCCGTGCGATACAGCCCCACCCCTTCGGCACCACGCTCGATGGAGCGGTTGATGTCGGTCATCAGGCCGGTGTTCACCTGCAGGGGAATGCGGACACCGTCCAGGGTTTCTGCCGGTTCATCGCGCAGCTTTTCCAGGCCCGCTTGGAGATTGGCCTCCTCGGCGATGATTTCTTCGAACTGCTCCTTGAGCTCCGGTGAGGCATTGGCCACCACCCGGCCACGGAAACCATCAACGATGATTTCCTTGTCATCCATCTTCTTGAGCGGCAGGTTCTGGGCTCCCACCACGGTGGGGATGCCCATGGCGCGGGCGACGATGGCCATGTGTGAGTTGCGCGAGCCACGGGTCGTCACGATGCCGCGAATCCGCTCGCGGGGAACTTCCATCAGCATGGGCGCGGAAATATCTTCGCCCAACAGAATACAGTCATCCGGGAACACGATATGCCGGCGGTTCTGGCTCTGCAGTTGCGCCAGTACCCGTCGCCCCAGATCGCGCACATCCGCCGCCCGTTCGCGCAGATAGGGGTCATCCATCATCTCGAAGTTGCGCACGTGGGCATCCACCACGGTGCGCAGGGCCCCCTGGGCCCACTGGCCCTCGCGAATATGCACAATCACTTCGGCGGGTAACGCATGCCGATCCAGCATGCGCAGATAAACATCAAACAACGCCTGCTCTTCGGTCCCCAGGCTCTTGGACGCTCGCTCGGCCAAGTCTCGCACTTCCTGACGTACGCGCACCAGCGCATCATCCAGGCGGGCGATTTCCGCGCTGACATCTTCCACCTGACGATCCGGCACGGCAGACAGATCCGCCGCCGGGAACAACAGCACGCCGAAGCCGATGGCCGCACCAGGGCAGCCGGGCAGACCATCATAAAAACTGGGCAGGTCCGGCCCTCCCGGATCCAGCTGATCGAACAGCACCCCGGAGGCATGGGCGTGGGCAATCACCGCCGACAACTGGGCGGAGATAGTCACCAGAAAGGCTTCTTCACTCTGATCGAAACGGCGCACATCACGCTGCTGCACCACCATCACCCCGAGCACCTTGCCATGATGCATCACCGGCACGCCGAGAAAGGCGTGAAACGGATCTTCGCCGGTTTCCGCCAGGTAATGGAATTTGGGATGGCTGAAGGCATCTTCCAGGTTCACCGGCTCTTCGCGCAGGCCTACCTGACCCACCAGGCCTTCCGACAGCCCCAGACTGACATGACCCACCGCTTCCTGCTTGAGGCCTTCGGATGCCATCAACACATAACGCTGCTCTTCTTCGTGACGTAGATAAATGGAGCACACCTCGGTGCCCATGGCATCACGAACCCGCTTGGCCATCAGGTTCAGCGCGGAGGGGATATCCGCCGCGTTGTTCACTTCCTGGACAATGCGTCGCAGGGTATCAAGCATTGGGGTTGTCTCCCGGTGAAATCCGGTTCTTTTCCTGCTCTTCCCGTTCCCCCTTCAGGGCCGGGGCAAGTTCGCGCAGGGCACGGGCATAAACGCCGCGTTTGAAATGCACTACCTTGCGGATCGGATACCAGTAATTAACCCAGCGCCAGGCCTTGAATTCGGGGCTGTCGCTGGCGAACAGATCAATGGCAGCCTCTTCCGCCGTCAGCCGCAGCAGAAACCACTTCTGCCGCTGACCGATACAATGGGGGCGATTGCGAGGCCGACGTAGAAAACGGCGCGGCAGACGATAGGTCAGCCACCCTTCGGTACTGGCAACAATCTCAACGTGTTCAGGACGCAGACCGACCTCTTCTTCCAGCTCGCGAAAAAGCGTTTCCTCCGGGGTTTCTCCGGGCATCATGCCCCCCTGGGGAAATTGCCAGGCATCACGGTTACCTACCCGTCGACCCCAGAATACTCGGCCATCCTCGCCGGCAATGATAATCCCGACGTTCAGCCGGAATCCCTTGTCATCAATAATGCCTGTCATGGTGTCTCTACGAGCCGGCACACCATTGCCGACTCTGGCTCCTTGTTGGCCCATTAAACCTTGCCGGGCAACCCGCAATCAATGCACAACCGTGCAACATCTGGTCCAGAAACGCTGTTAGCACGCCTGGCCACTCCCTATAACTTGTCATTCGCTTCGCATAAAATGTGCTGTTAACGTAAGGAGAGGCCATGACGCTCGCAATTTTCGACCTGGACAACACCCTGATCGCCGGCGATTCCGACCACTTGTGGGGGGACTGGCTGGTAGAAAAAGGCATTGTCGACCAGCAACATTACAAGGACACCAACGACCAGTTCTACGTGGATTACCAGAATGGCCGTCTGGATATCATGGCTTACCTGCGTTTTTCCCTGAACGTGCTGGCCGAGCATGACATGGCACAGCTGCATTTCTGGCGTGAGCAGTTCCTGGCAGAAAAGCTGGATGCCATGTGGCTACCCAAGGCAGAAGCCCTGCTGCAGAAGCACCGCGACCAGGGCCATACCCTGATGATCATCACCGCCACCAACGATTTCGTCACCGCACCGCTGGCGGACCGCCTGGGCGTGGATCACCTGATCGCCACCGTGGCCGAGTGCAAGCGTGAGCGCTATACCGGTAACGTGGCCGGCATTCCCAGCTACCGGGACGGCAAGGTGGAACGGCTGGCAGAATGGCTGCGTGCCAACAACGAAAGCCTTGCCGGCAGCTGGTTCTACAGTGATTCCCATAATGACCTGCCGTTGCTCCGAAAAGTGGACAACCCGGTGGCGGTGGACCCGGATGCCACCCTGGATCGGGAAGCACGGGAACAAGGCTGGCCAGTCATCAGCCTGCGCTGAGACTCATAAAAAGGGGAAGGGGAACCATGCGTTATTTTCTGGCCGCGCTGCTGGCACTGGTGTTAAGCGGCTGCGACAACAACACACAGGAACCGGAATCGGCGCCGGGCGAAGCCACTGATATGTCGGCCGCCGTGGCAGATATTCCCGCCACCGACTGGCAGAACAACGCGGACCAGACCTTCCAGAATGGTGCCGCCGCCTGGCAACAGGCTATGAACGATTTCGAACAGAACCGTGAGCAGGCGCAACTGGACGCGCTGCGTGAGCAGCTGGAAAGCTGGTATGCCGCCTTTGTGGATCACTACCTGCTCGCTGCCAGCCGGGCCTGCCAGCTCAATCAACAGGAATTGCTCAACCGCATGGATACCTGGCCGCTCTACCCCGGCTACCTGGATGCCCTGCCGGAATGGCCCGAGTCCGGGTTGATCAGTGATCCCTATCTGGAAATGACGCGTAAATCCCTGCGCACCCAGCACGGCGCCACCGATGCCAGCGAAGCCAGCCTGGGCTTTGCCGCCCTGTTTGTGGCACTCAATGGCACCGAAGAACCCCCCAAGGCACTGCCCCTGCTGGCCGGCGATGACGAGATCGCCCTGCGTCGGCGAGAGTATCTTCAGCTTGCCACCGAACAGCTGCTGACCGATGCCAAACTGCTATCCGTGGAGGCGCCCCTTGATTCACAGGCCCTGAAATGCGGCCTGGAACACACCCTGGCTCGCGACGCCCGCAAAGCCAGCACCGACCTGGAAGCGGAAGGCCTGTTTATCCCGGCAACCGTGCGCGAAGTGAATGCTGAACGGTTGTTGAAGGGTGTGCGCAATATGGATCAGACCGCACTGGAAGCCTGGGCAGAAAAAGCGCCGGGCATTGAGGAGGCCCTAGCAGCATCGAAAAAAGAAGGCCCTGACGCGCTGGCAACCTGGCTGAATCAGCCCTGAAAGAGTAAAACCTTTGTAGGAGCGGCGCTTGAGCCGCGAACCGAGCGAAGCGAGGGGGAACAGATTCACCAGCGTTTTCGCAAGCAGGTTCGCGGCTCAAGCGCCGCTCCTACAAATGCAATCAACACAGGGCAACACGCGGGCCCCAGTCACAAAAAAAGCCCGTCGGATTTTCACCCGGCGGGCTTTTTTTGTGCTGAACGCTATTAGAAGTTGTAGCGGCCGAACACACCGTAGGTATCACGGTCGCCACCGACAATAACGCGGGCGCCCAGATCCACCACCGGGGTCAGTTTAAACAGACCCTGGCCGTAAACACCCAGATCGTCGTCGTACAGATCCATATAGGTCAGGCCACCGGACAGTTCCAGCTGTTCGGTAGTCGCGTGACGAAGGCCACCGCGCAGCTCGAAACCGATCTCATCATCTGACTTACCCGGATCAAGATCACGGTCATCGTAGATGATGTCGGCGGATGTCACGAAGTCCAGGCCTCGCTGCAACGGCGTGTGAAAGCCGGCACCCGCGGAGAGCCGAGTACCATCCACATCGCCATCACGGAACGGACCGCGATCGTAATCACCATCAAAGAACCCCAGGCTACCACGCAGAAAAATATGCTCATCCAGAGCAAAGGAACCCTCTGCGGTCAGGGCATCCACGTCCACATCGTTGTCCAGATCCCACCGGTCATAGGCCAACTGCCCATAGGTGTAGGAAAAGCCGTTATCGCGAACCATGGAAGTCTGCTGCTCCGCCATGGCCGGTGCAGAAACAGCCAGGGCAATACCTGACACAAGCAAAGTTTTCTTAAACATAGAAAAGGTCCTCTCAATATTGATAAACGGCATCAATGTGCTGGTACTTTAGTGGTGATATGGAGTCGCCGGCGCACGAACAGTTCCGCCTTTTTGACAGTTTTATAAAAATTTTCAATGCCGCCGGCAACTTATAGCACAGGGTTGACCTTGGGGTTACCCTGAAGTTTGACAATCTGTGACGACAGGAATGGTTACGCCCACACCGGCTAATAGGAGATCCTGATGCAGACACAGAGGTTCGATATTCAGGGCGCCAGCTGCCAGAGCTGCGTCCGCAAGATTCGCGAGGCGCTGTCCGCCATCGCAGGCATCGACGATGTGCAGGTGGATCTGGATGCCCAGCAGGTGACCGTCACCGGCACCGCCGACAGTGCCGACTTGCAGGCTGCCCTGGCCAAGGCGGGTTATGCCGTCGAAGACACGCCGCCTCACACTGCATCAGCATCGCCCGCCAGCACCGATCAGGAACAGCAGCTTGCCATTACCGGTGCCACCTGCGCCGCCTGCGTACGCACCATCGAAAACGCCCTGCGCAACACCGCGGGGGTCAACCAGGCACAGATGAACTTTGCCGACCGCACCGCCAGAGTCAGCGGCACGGCGGATACCCAATCCCTGATCGACGCAGTAGAGAAGGCGGGCTATGGCGCCAGCCCAGTGGACGACAACGATGATGATGGCGCCCGCGAACAACAGGAGCAGCAACACTATCGCCGCCTGCTGCGTCATACCTGGCTGGGCCTGGGGCTGGGCGTACCGCTGATGGCCTGGGGACTGCTGGGCGGCAACATGATGGTTCAACCCGGCACCGCCAGTCAGTGGATCTGGCTGGCTATCGGCCTGCTGACCCTGGCGGTGCTGGCCACCGCCGGGCGCCATTTCTTTGTCGGTGCCTGGAAGGCGTTTCGCAATCACAACGCCAACATGGATACCCTGATTGCTCTGGGCACCGGTGCCGCCTGGCTCTACTCCATGGCCGTGGTACTGATTCCCGCGGCGCTCCCGGAAGCCGCCCGCCATGTGTACTTCGAAGCCAGTGCCATGATCATCGGCCTGATCAACCTGGGCCAGGCCCTGGAAGTGCGGGCCCGGGGCAAAACCAGCGAAGCGGTAAAACGGCTACTGGACCTGGGCGCCAAAACCGCCCGGGTGGTTCGCGACGGCCCGAATCACGAAAAAAGGGAGCAGGACATCCCGGTGGAGCAGGTGCAGACCGATGACATCCTGCGCGTACGCCCCGGGGAAAAAATTGCCGTGGACGGCATCGTCGAAGAAGGCGAAAGCCGCCTGGATGAGTCCATGCTCACCGGCGAACCCATGCCGGTGAGCAAGACCATCGGTGATACGGTCAGCGCCGGCACCCTGAACGAAGGAGGCACCTTGCTCTACCGGGCCACCGCCGTGGGCAAGGACACCGCCCTGTCACGCATCGTGGCGCTGGTGAAAAAGGCCCAGGGCAGCAAGCCGCCCATCGGTCGCCTGGCCGACGACGTCTCCGCCGTCTTCGTTCCCACCATCATGCTGATCGCCGTGGTCGCTGCCATGGCCTGGTTCAATTTGGGGCCGGAGCCGCGTATCACCCACATGCTGATCAGCGCCACCACGGTACTGATCATTGCCTGCCCCTGCGCGCTGGGGCTGGCCACGCCCATGTCGGTGATGGTCGGCGTCGGCAAGGCCGCCGAGCACGGCATTCTGATTCGTGAAGGTGACGCCCTGCAGACCAGCAGCAAGCTGGACACCATTGTCCTCGACAAGACCGGCACCATCACCGAAGGCAAACCGGCGCTCACCGATATTCTCTGCGCCGAGGGTCAGCAGGAAGACCACCTGCTGCAACTGGCCGCCAGCCTGGAAAGCGGCTCCGAGCATCCGCTGGCCCGCGCCATTCTAGAAGCCGCTCAACAACGTGACATCAGCCCGGACCGGGCCGACAATTTCCATGCCCTCAACGGCAAGGGCGTCAGCGCCACCCTGAACGGCAAATCATACCGGCTCGGCAACCGCCGCTGGCTGGAAAGCGAAGGGATTACGGCCAACCTGGACAGCAGCTCGCTCACCGAGCGTGGCGCCACCCCCCTGTTCCTGGCTGAGGGAAATACCCTGCTGGGTATCCTCGGCGTGGCCGATCGCATCAAGGAAGACTCCCGGGACGCCATTGCCCGCCTGAAGGACCAAGGCCTCACTGTGGTGATGATTACCGGTGATATTCAGGCCAGTGCCGATGCCATCGCCAAACAGGTGGGCGTGGACCAGGTGATGGCGGAGGTGCTGCCCGAGGACAAGGCGAAAAAAGTGAAAGCGCTGCAGGATAAGGGCCGCATCGTGGCCATGGTTGGCGACGGCATCAACGATGCCCCGGCGCTGGCCCAGGCGGATGTGGGCTTTGCCATCGGCACTGGCACCGACGTGGCGATCGAATCCGCCGCCATCACCCTGATGGGCGGCTCCCTGCACGGTGTCGCCGATGCCATGGCGATCTCATCGGCCACGGTACGCAACATCAAGCAAAACCTGTTCGGTGCCTTTATCTACAACAGCCTTGGCGTGCCAGTGGCTGCCGGGGTGCTCTACCCCCTCACCGGCAGTCTGCTCAGCCCGGTGATTGCCGGCGCCGCCATGTCGCTCAGCTCGGTGACCGTGGTCAGCAATGCCAACCGGTTGCGACTGTTCAAACCCCAGCGAGGTAAGTCATGACGCCAGAACAACTGGCCGCCCAGCTGCGCTGCCCCAGCGGCGATGACGGCGCTCAGGTCGCCGACAACATGAATCAGCATAACCAGCCGATCATCGCGGCCAGCTACCAGGCGTTAGCGCCGTCCGCCGGCGACCATATCGTGGAAGTGGGCCCCGGCACGGCAGGCCATCTACCGGACCTGCTGGCCATGGCGGACGATCTGCACTACACCGGTCTGGATCTGTCCGCGGATATGGTCAGCGCTGCCGGGGCCCTCCATGGCCACCGGCAACAGGTGCGTTTCCTGCAAGGCGATCTGCACAATCCTCCCCTGCCCGAGGGCAGCGCGGACCATCTGGTCGCCATCAATGTAGTCTACTTCTGGAACCCGCTGCGGCCGGCGTTAAATGCCATTCGCAAACTGCTACGCCCTGGCGGCAAGCTTTGTCTGGGCCTGCGCGACAGAAACAGCATGGCCACCATGCCGGTTTTTCAACACGGCTTTGTCACCTATGAAGGGCCGGATCTGCAACAGGCGTTGGCCACTGCGGGATTTGTCGACGTACAGCAACAGGTGGTTCCGGAACAAAGTATCAACGTTATGGGCCAGGTCATGCACAAGACCGGCCTGGTCATCACCGCCCGCAACCCGGAGGTCGTACCATGACACTGCTGATCAATCTTGCCGGCCTGCTACTGATGGTGGGGATCGTCTGGTGGTTCTGGCTGTCCAAATCCACAACACAGAGCCAGAACGTCAGCGATCAGGGCACCACCATCGTGGTCGCCGACGGCGTCTACAGCCCGGCCACCCTGCGCGCCAAAGCCGGGGAGACGCTGACCCTGCACTTCGACCGACGGGACCCCTCCCCCTGCGCCGAGCAGGTGGTGTTCCACGGGCTCGACGTGAGCGAGTTTCTGGAAACGGGTACCATTACCACCGTGACCCTGAACAATCCGCCCGCCGGCGAATACCGTTTCACCTGCCAGATGCAGATGTATCAGGGCAGATTGATTGTAAGCTGACGCTGGCAGGCCCCACGCAACACGCCATACGCATGGAAGAGGAAACACGATGAAAGTATTTGCGGCATTTCTGCTGGCTTTTCTGGTAGCCGCCTGTGGCGATGATGGGCCGCCCCAGCCCCAGGCCACCGAAGCGGCCCCTGCGGCCACTGAAGAAGCCAAAACCGCCAGCACCGACAAGGTGATGGAAGTGTACAAATCGCCCACCTGTGGCTGCTGTGGCGCCTGGGTGGATCACATGAAAGACAATGGCTACCAAGTGGTCGTCCACGAACAGCAGAACCTGCAATCCATCAAGGAAAAGGCCGGCATCCTCCCGGGGCAGGGCTCCTGTCATACCGCCTTTATTGGCGACTACGTCATCGAAGGTCATGTGCCCGCCAGCGACGTGGACCGTCTGCTCGCCGAGCGACCCGATGCCAAAGGGCTTACCGTCCCCGGCATGCCCGTCGGCTCCCCCGGCATGGAAATGGGCGACCGCAAAGATGCCTATGATGTGCTGTTGTTCGATGAAGACGGCACCCAGGTCTTCAGCCACCATCCCGGCAACTGATCCCCCTGTAGGAGCAACTCTCGAGGTGCGAACCCGAGCTCAGGCGAGGTAAATTTATCTGGTAACGTCAAACCTGTTAACCGGTTAGCACCTCAAGGGGTGCTCCTACAGGGGCTTCGTAGCCCACTTGTCGGCTCTTCAACCTGTCACACCAACCCGTTACAGTCTCTCCCTTTTGCGTGTAACGAGATACTGAATGCTCCCTCTTCACGACTGGCTACTGTTGGCCAGCGTCTGCGCCCTGGGTGCCATGGCGCCCGGCATCAGCCTGGCGGTGATCACCCGCCACACCCTCCATGGCGGCCCCCGAGCCGGGGCCATCGCCGGGGTTACCCATGCCCTGGGAATCGGTATCTGGGCCACCGCCACCGTCACCGGGCTGGCGGTATTGTTTCACCGCTACCCGTCACTGGAATTATTCTTCAGCCTGAGTGGCGCCCTCTTCCTGCTGTGGATGGCATGGAAAAGCTGGCAGGCGGGCAAGCAACCGCTGGCGCCCATGGATGCCTCCAGCCAATTCAACGTCCTGCACGGCGCCGCCCGCGACGGCTTTCTGGTGGCGTTCCTGAATCCGAAAGTGGCCCTGTTTTTCCTGGCCCTGTTCAGCCAGTTCCTGCAAACGGACATGGCCCAGGCCGCCCGCATCCAGATGGTGCTGACCTCCATGTTCATCGATGGCGGCTGGTATGTGCTGGTGGCCCTATTACTGGGTCGCAGCCGTTTTCTACCCTGGCTGCGCGCCCACCATCACTGGGTGGAAAAAGGCACCGCCGTGTTGCTGGTCGTTATCGCCGCCAGCGTGGTGTGGCAGGTGGCGTGACGTCAGGCATGCGTCAATTCCCCTTTGACCTTGGGGTAACCCGCAGGTTAATAATGGTTCCATGAAACGATATCTGCGCCTCGATTACCGGTCCTTGCTGGCCGGCCTGCTCGCCACCCTGATGCTGGTGGTGACGAGCAATTTGTCGGCGCAGGTTTCCGTGGGCCATCTGGATAGCGCTCCACAGACCCACTGCCATCACCATGCCGAGATGGCACAGCCCGACCATGGCGACAGCCAGCACTGCCCCCAGGATGACGGTTGCCAGTGCCTGACCCTGTGCCAGATCAGTGCCACCACCGTCGCCCTGTTCAGCGGGCAGACGGATATCCCCGAGCACCCCTGGCACCCCAGCCTGGAGACCCGCCTTCACGATGGCATCCACCACCTGCCGTTACGGCCACCGTCCCTGACTGTTTGAGTTCGCTGTTCCACTCAAACAATCAGGAGATCCATCATGAAAACCGCACCCCCGTTTTCCCTGCCACGACGCCGTTTCGTGCAGGGCCTGGCGCTCGGAGCCACTGGTCTGGGGCTGGGTCTGACATCCGCCCAGCTGCTGGCCCGTCAGGGCCACACCGGCGCCCCCACGCTTACCGGTGACACCTTCCACCTGACTCTGGGTGGCGCCGACGTCAACATCACCGGCAAGACCCGCCCGGCAACCACCATCAATGGCATCGTCCCCGGCCCCACCCTGCGCTGGCGCGAAGGCGACACCGTCACACTCAAGGTCACCAACCTGCTGCCGGAAACCAGCTCCATCCACTGGCATGGCCTGCTGCTGCCGTTTGAAATGGACGGCGTACCGGGGCTGTCATTTGATGGCATCAAACCGGGAGAAACCTTTACCTACCGCTTTCCGATCAAGCAGAACGGCACCTACTGGTATCACAGCCATTCCGGCTTTCAGGAACAGACCGGACTCTACGGTTCCATCATCATTGATCCGAAAAACCCGGAGCCCCATGCCGCGGACAGGGACCAGGTCATCGTGTTGTCAGACTGGAGTGACGAGGACCCGAACCACATCTTCGCCACCCTGAAAAAGCTCAGCCACTACTACAATTTCAACGAACGCACCGTGTTCGACACCCTGCGCGATTTCCGCCACAAGGGCGTGATCCAGACCCTCAAGGATCGCCATATGTGGAACACCATGCGCATGAGCGACCGGGACCTGGCCGACGTGACCGGTTACACCTACACCTACCTGATGAATGGCCAGAGCCCCAACGGCAACTGGACCTGCCAGTTCAATCCGGGGGAACGCCTCCGCCTGCGCTTTATCAACGCCAGCGCCATGACCTTCTTCGATATCCGCATTCCCGGCCTGGACATGACCGTGATCGCCATGGATGGCCAGCCGGTCAAACCGGTGCCCTTCCACGAGGTGCGCCTGGGCGTGGCTGAAACTCTGGATGTGATCGTGGAACCCAAAGCGAATCAGGCCTACACCCTGTTTGCCCAGAGTATCGACCGCAGCGGCTTTGCCCGTGGCACCCTGACACCCGACCCGGCCATGGCCGCGCCGGTGCCGGAGATGGACCCGCCGCCGCTGTTGGGCCATACCGAGATGGGCATGGGTGCCATGCAACACGGCGACGGCCATGCAGGCATGGACCATGACAGCATAACGATGAGCAGCATGGATCACGGCCAGATGGACCATGGGCAGATGAATCACAACATGGACGGCATGAATCACGCCGACGCCGTTCCCTTTGCGGAAGATCCAGACAACCCGGACCTGCCGCCCAGAAACAGTGCCACCGAGCATGCTGCCACTGAATACGGCCCCGGCGTGGACATGCGCGCCATGGCCCCCGGGGCGATGCTCGCCGACCCGGGTATCGGCCTGCGCGACCGGGGCTGGAAAGTACTCACCTATGCGGACATGGAAACTGAGGACGGCCCACCAGACAGCCTGCACCCGGACCGGGAAATTGTGCTGCACCTGACCGGCAACATGTCCCGCTACATGTGGAGCTTCAACGGTATTCCATTTGCCGATGCCGTACCGCTGGAGCTGTATCACAACGAACGGGTTCGCATCACCCTGGTCAACGACACCATGATGACCCACCCCATCCACCTGCATGGGCTGTGGAGTGATCTGGAAGTGGGCAATGGCAAGCTGCTGCGCAAACACACCGTCACCGTGAAACCCGGTGAAAAACTCAGCTACCTGGTGCGCGCCGACACCCTGGGCCGCTGGGCCTATCACTGCCATCTGCTCTACCACATGGACGCGGGCATGTTCCGGGAAGTCCGCGTGGTCGACGCTCCAACGGACGGCGACCACTCACACCATGGCACTCACGGGGAGGACGCATGATGAAAACATCGACCTTTCTGCTCAGCGCCCTGACAGCCATGACCGTCGCCACGCCGGCCTGGTCCATGAGCGAACACCCGCCCCGCTTCAGCAAAGTGCTGGTGGACCAGCTTGAGCTGCGTGACAGTGACGAAGGCACGGTGCTGGGCTGGGATGCCAACGCCTGGTATGGCGGCGACCTGAACAAGCTTTACCTGTCCACGGAAGGCGAACGGCTGATGGACCCGGAACACCACGACGAAGACGCCAGCACGGAAAGCGCCGAAACACGACTCGCCTGGAGCCATGCCTTCGCCCCCTACTGGGACTGGCAACTGGGCTGGCGCCGGGACTGGCAACCGGACAATCCCAACCGGGACTGGGCCAGCCTGGGCATTCAGGGCCTGGCGCCCTACTGGTTCGAGCTCGACGGCCAATTATTCCTGGGTGAAGACAACCTCAGCGAATTGCGTCTGGAAGCGGAATACGAGCTGATGCTGAGCCAGCGTCTGGCGCTGGTGCCGGAGGTGGAAGCCAGCTTTTACGGCAAGGACGATGACGACCTGGGGATCGGCGACGGTCTGGTCGCCATTGAATCCGGCCTGCGGCTGCGCTACGAAATCCGTCGGGAGCTGGCCCCCTACATCGGCGTGCACTGGGAAAAACAGTACGGTGATACCGCCGACAGAACGCGGGCGGCGGGTGGTGATCCGGAGGAAGCATCGCTGGTGGCCGGGATCCATTTCTGGTTCTGAAAAACGCGAAGGCAGCAATCTTGCGTAGGGTGCCACTGAGCCTGAGGCGAACTGCACCGTTGGTTGGTGGTGGTTGGTGCAGATCGCCTCAGGCTCAGTGGCACCCTACAGGACCCCTTATGCCGAGGTGTTGTCGTATTCCTCGTTTTCCAGAACCCGCAGTTCCTTGTTGTTCTGGATCTGGATATCCAGGTCACGCAGGCGGCCATCGCCGATACCGTAAATCCAGCCATGGATCGTCAGTGGCTGATCGCGGCGCCAGGCTTCCTGAACCACGGTAGTGTTGGACACATTGATCACCTGACGCGCCACATTCAGTTCGCACATGCGATCCAGTTGGGCCTTGTCATCCGGCAGCTTGACCAGGTGCTTGCGGTTACGCAGATACAGCTCACGCACCTGCCGCAGCCAATTGTCGATCAGGCCATGGGGTACATCTTCCATGGAAGCCTTTACCCCGCCGCAGCCATAGTGGCCCACAACCATGATGTGCTTCACCTTCAACACGTCTACGGCAAATTGCAGCACCGACAGCAGGTTCAGGTCGGTGTGGTTCACCAGATTGGCCACATTGCGATGCACGAACAGCTCACCGGGCATCAGCCCGACCACCTCATTGGCGGGCACGCGGGAATCCGCGCAGCCAATCCACAAATACTGTGGGCTCTGCTGCTCGCCCAGCGCCTTGAAGAACCCAGGATGCTCCTCCTCGATGTCATGACGCCACTGCTCGTTGTTGGTAAAGAGTTCAGGAAGGGATTTCATGGTCTCTCGCTTGGTTACGCATTCACGCTACACGCAGCATATTTGCACGCTACATACTAAAGGCTTTCTGGAGCATCTCCTCTGCCTTGAAGGGGGACGAAGGCGGCGACTAACCACCGGTCATATTCATGAACCGTACCAGTTGCTCGCCCGGTGCCAGATTGAAGTCGTGCCGCTCCGGTTTGATGGCCATGGCATCAATGATTGCCTGACGCAGGGGGGCATCCTCCGTGGGGTGCGCCCGCAGTACTGCCCGCAGGTCCACACTGTGCTCGTGCCCCAGGCACAGAAGCATACGGCCCTCGGCGGTAATTCGCACCCGATTACACAAATGGCAAAAGTTTTGTGAGTGGGGAGAGATAAACCCGATGCGGCTGTCACTGCCCGGCACCTGCCAGTAGCGGGAGGGCCCGCCGGTTTTGTCCGCCATGGGCACCAGGGTCAGGCGCTCAGAGAGCTGATCCCGTAACGCTTCGGAGGAGACAAACTCCAGCGCCCGATCATGTTCACTGATGGCCCCCAGGGGCATTTCCTCGATAAAGGAGATATCCAGCCCCCGCGCCAGGGCGAAATCCACCAGTGCCGGCACCTCATCCTGATTGCGTCCGCGCAGGATCACGCTGTTCAGCTTGATACGGCGGAAACCGGCCCGGCGGGCCGCCTCGATCCCCGCCAGAACCTTGCTCAAATCGCCGGTGCGCGTGAGGGCCCGAAACCGCTGCGGATCCAGGGAATCCAGGCTGATATTGAGCCGATCCAGCCCACCGGCCTTCAATTCACCGGCAAAACGGCCCAGTCCGGCGCCGTTGGTGGTCATATTCAGTTCATCCAGACCCGGAAGTGCACCAAGACCACGCACCAGATGCGCCACGTTACGGCGCACCAACGGCTCGCCACCGGTAAGTCGGATTCGCCTTACCCCCAGCGACACCAGAACCCGCCCCAGCCGCCCCATCTCCTCCAGAGTCAGTACCTGGGCCCGGGGCACAAAGGTCATATCCTCCGCCATGCAGTACACACAGCGGAAATCACAGCGATCCGTCACCGACAGCCGCACATAGTCGATAGTGCGGCCGAAACGGTCCTGCAGTAGCGGATTGTCAGTGAAAGTGTCAGTGGCCATGGCGGTACTGTAGCAAATGCGGGGCCAAGCCGGGGAACCAGCGCTTACTCGGGCAATAACCTCCCGGTTCCGCCCTCCTGTGGAGCCCTTCGTGGCTCCCCAGCCCCTGATGGCTACCCCACGCCCGTCGGCCGGGACTGGCTCCGGTTGGTCAGGCCCTTGTCGGTCTTGTTAGAATGTTCGCCGACCTGAATGCGGGGCGCTGCCGGACCATGAAACGCCATGTCCGCCATACCCCCTTCATTCCGAATTCATCTACCCCTAAAGGGTTTCCATGCAAATTTCAGAAAACTCCGTAGTGTCTATCCACTACACGCTCACTAACAAAACCGGCGAGACCATTGATTCTTCTATCGAGCGTGGCGAGCCCCTGGCCTACCTGCACGGCGCTGGCAACATCATCCCCGGCCTGGAAAACGCCCTGGTGGGCAAGGCTGCCGGTGACAAGCTGGACGTAACCGTCACCCCGGAAGAAGGCTATGGCGAGCGTCACGAGCAGCTGATCCAGCAAGTGCCGAAAACCGCCTTCGAAGGCAACGAAGAGAATCTGCAGCCGGGCATGCAGTTCCAGGCTCAGACTGAAGCAGGTCCTCGCATCTTCACCATCACTGCTGTGGAAGGTGAGGAAGTGACCGTTGATGGCAACCACCCGCTGGCAGGTGAAACCCTGAACTTCGCCGTGGAAGTCACCGAGGTGCGTGAAGCCTCCGACGAAGAGAAAGAACACGGCCACGTACACGGCCCGGAAGGTCACGACCACTAAGGTCTGCACCTCCCGCAAAAAAGGCGCCTCTGGCGCCTTTTTTATTGTCCCTTGCTCCCCCAAGACTAACCTGACAGTGAAAGCAAGGTGAAAATCTTGCCGTTTTCTCCCTTCTTTTTTAACAAAATGACTCCCTGGCCCGGCTTACTTCAGCTTCTTGTTGTGGATTGTGCACAATTTTGTAAAGCCATATTGAATGTATACTCAGCGCCCAAATAGGATCGATGCTCTTTGATATTTCTGTGTTTCACGGGAGAGCGTCATGCGCTACATAACGATACTAATTCTTTCCGCTTTGCTTTCGAGTATTTCCCTTTCCGCTCATGCGCTGGAAAAACGAAAATTCTGTGTTTTCGACATCATCGGCGCCAACGGCGACATCTATAACATCATGAAGGACTACAAGACCGCCGCCGTTGCATGGGGCGTGGATGTGGAACTGAAACCCTTCACCGATGAAAAGATCGCTGCTGAAGACCTGAAAGCCGGGCAATGCGATGCAGCGGTTCTTACCGGTATTCGCGGCCGCCAGTTCAACAGCTTCACCGGCAGCATGGATTCCATTGGCGCCATCCCCAGCTACGACGCGATGAAAACAGTCATTTCCGTCATTGCCAGCAACACGCCATCCATCAACAAACAGATGATTTCCGGCCCCTATGAAGTGGGCGGTGTTGTTCCCATGGGTGCTGCCTTTCTTTTTCTGAAAGATCAGGAATTGGATACCGTTGAAGAGCTTTCAGGCAAATCCATTGCGGTGCTTGAATATGACAGTGCCCAGGCAAGCATGGCATCCCGGGTGGGCATGTCACCGGTGATGTCAGACATCACCAACTTTTCTACCCGCTTCAATAATGGTTCTGTAGATATCTGTTTTGCACCGATCATGGGCTTCTCTGCGCTCGAGCTATACAAGGGCATGGCGCCGGATGGCGGCATCCTGGATTACACCCTCGGCCAGCTCAGTGCCCAGATCATTCTCAAGAAGGACAAGTTCCCGGCAGATTATGCCCAGCAGTCCCGGGAATTCATGTATGGCCAATTTGACCGTGCCATGCGCCTGATTGAGAACGCCAGCAACGAAGTTGATGATAAGTGGTGGATCCGGATCCCGGACGCGGACAAGTTGCGCTACGACGAGATGATGCGTGAAGCCCGCGTCGCTCTGACTGAGGACGGCGTCTACGACAAGTCGATGATGGGCCTGCTCAGAAAGGTTCGCTGCAAGCTGGAACCGACACGGGCGGAATGCGTTAACCCGATGGAATAATGTATCTCGAGCCGGGAGGAGCTCTCCCGGCCCTGTCTTTCAGGACTACCTCACAGCACGGATAGCAGTCTCTCTGTATCCAGATGCTCCTCGATCAAATCTGCCAGCCTATCCAGATCCTTCTGTCGATGATCATCGTAATCCACCGCCCGCTCACCACGAAGTCCCGCCCATTGCAGTATCCCGTTGCAGGCCTCGGCACGATCGAACAGGCCATGTAGGTAACAGCCCATGACCTGACCATCGTCGCTGATGGCGCCCTCGTTACGTTCTCCCAATTGCAGCATGGGCCGCAACAACGCCGATCCTTCACTAACGCCGCTGTGAATCTCATAGCCATGAATGGCAGTATCAGCAGGGAGAAAAACGCCCTGTACATTACGCAGCTGCTTGCCGGCAATCAGCCGTGTGGTCATGGCCAACCAACCCAGGCCAGTACTACTGCCGGCATTGCTTTCCAGCCCGTCAGGATCGTCAACCCGGTCCCCCAACATCTGAAAGCCCCCACAGATACCCAGCAGCTTGCCGCCGTAACGCAGATGTTTTTCGATCTGCGAGTCCCAGCCCTGCTCACGCAGGAAGGCCAGATCGGCGCGGGTCGCCTTGCTGCCGGGCAGAATCACCAGGTCCGCCGCCGGCCAGGTATCACCCATTTTCACAAAGCGAAGGTCCACCTGGGGATGCAGGCGCAAGGGGTCGAAATCATTGTGATTGCTCATGCGCGGCAGCAACGGCACCACCACCTTGAGCGAACCACTGTCATGATCTCCCTGCTCGGCCACCGCGTCTTCCGCATCCAGGGTCAGGCCATGCAGATAGGGCAGCACGCCAAATACCGGTTTGCCGGTGCGCTCCTCCAACCAGTTCAGGCCACCCTGCAATAGAGACAGATCACCACGAAACCGGTTGATGACAAAGCCCAGGGTGCGTTGCTGCTCTGTGTCGGAGAGAAGCGCCAGTGTTCCGGTGAGATGGGCAAACACGCCGCCGCGATCAATATCCGCCACCAGAATCACCGGGCAATCCACCATTTCGGCAAAGCCCATATTGGCGATATCGTTTTCACGCAGATTGATTTCCGCCGGGCTGCCCGCCCCTTCGGCAATAATCACCTCATAGCGGTTCGACAGATCCGTCCAGGCCGCCAGCACCGCCTCACGAGCGGTGTCCTTGTAGGCGTGATAATCCAGCGCCTGCATGTTGCCCAGTACCTGGCCACGGAGTATCACCTGGGCGCCCATATCGGTCTGCGGCTTTAGCAGCACCGGATTCATATCACTGTGCGGCTCAATCCCGCAGGCCAACGCCTGCAATGCCGTAGAACGACCAATCTCCCCGCCGTCCACAGTTACCGCACTGTTCAACGCCATATTCTGCGGCTTGAACGGCGCCACCGAATACCCGCGCTGCGCAAACCACCGACACAACGCAGCAACAACCGTACTTTTCCCGGCGTCGGAGGTGCACCCCTGAACCATCAGCGTTATCGACGAACGACCAGCCATCGTTTTATTTTCGCTATTAACTATTCACTGTTAACTATTCACTAAAGTTCAACGCCCTTCTGCGCCTTTACCCCAAGATCCGTGAACGCATGCTTCACCACCTTCATCTCGGTGACGGTGTCGGCGAGTTCAATCAGTTCCTTTGGTGCATAGCGACCAGTGACAACGGCGTGCTGCATGGCGGGGCGGTTTTGCAGATCGTCGAGCACGGTATCCAGATCCAGATACTCGTAACGCAACGCAATGTTCAGTTCATCCAGCAACACCATGTGATAGCTGTCGTCCTGCAACATTTTTTTGGCGATATCCCAGGCAGCACTGGCGGCAGCCACATCCTTTTCCCGGTCCTGGGTATCCCAGGTATACCCCTCGCCCATGACGTGATAATCCACGTTGGGCAGATCACGAAAAAAGGCTTCCTCGCCGGTACTGAACGCGCCTTTGATAAACTGCACCACCCCCACCTTCATGCCATGCCCCAGAGCACGGGCCAGCATACCGAACCCGGAACTGCTCTTGCCCTTGCCGGGCCCGGTGAGCACCAACAGGATGCCTTGATCCTTGTCCGCATTGGCAATCCGCTCACGCATGATTTGCTGTTTCTTTTCCATCCGCCAGGCATGACGCTCAGGACTTTTAGGATCCGGTTTCATACTGTTTCCCATTTTTTGGTTCTTTTCTCAAAGCTTTTGAATTTCGTTATTAATCTGGGCAATTAAGAAGACATGTCTTCTGAAGGCTCACTCCGTAGTGAGCTATGCTTGCATGGCGAACTGGCGAGCGATCTGCGCAAGCAGGTTCGCCATGCAAGCATAGCTCCTACAGCCTATTAACAGTTTTCACCCCGGCACAAACACCGGCGCGCCGTTGATCTGCCCCACACTGAGCTTCTGGTCGTAAAGTCGCTCCAGCGCCTCCGGCACCAGCATGGTGTCGGCAGGCCCGAAGCACAGCTCGCCATCGGGATAGAGCAATAGCAAATGGTCACACCAGCGGGCCGCCAGATTCAGATCATGCAGACACATGAATACTGCCGCGCCCTGCTCCGCCTGCCGGTGCAGCAGCTCCATCACCGCTACCTGATGATGCAGATCCAAATGATTGGTGGGCTCATCTGCCAGCCAGATGGCCGGCTGCTGGGTCAGGGCCGTGGCAATGGCCACCCGCTGGCGCTCGCCCCCGGACAGGGTGCTGACCAGCCGATCACTGAGCAGACGCAGGGACAGGGCATCCATGGCCTGGTTGGCCAGACGCAGATCACTGCCACTTTCCCGCTGCCAGGGGGAAAGAAAAGGATGACGGCCAATCAACACGGTTTCCTGCACCGTGGCAGGAAAACTGTCCTGACGTTCCTGAAACACCACCGCCAGTTTTTGCGCCAGTTGCCGGCGGCGCAGTTGAGTCAGGCATTCACCATCCAGCAACACCTGACCACTGCGCGGCGGCCTTAACCCCGCCAGGGTATGCAGCAGTGTGGACTTGCCTGCGCCATTGGGACCCAGCACGCCCCAGCGCTGGCCCGGCAGAATCCGCGCGGTAAAGGGCTGGCCTGCCGCACGGCCGGGAATATCGACCACCATATTGCTGGCTTCGAGAATCGCCATCACCGACTCCGATACAGCAGGAAGAGGAAAGTGGGCACCCCGAGCAGGGCGGTGATCACACCCACCGGCAACTGCTCTGGCGCCATCAGGGTTCGCGCCAGGGTATCGGCGATGGTCAGCAAGGCGCCGCCGGCCATGACACTGGCTGGCAGAATGATGCGCTGATCATTGCCCAGCACCAGCCGCAGCATGTGCGGCACGATCAGCCCCACAAAGCCCACACTGCCGGCGGTGGTTACCGCCACCGCCGTCAGCAGGCTGGCCAGCCCATAGACCAGCCAGGCAAGCGGCTTCACTGCCACACCCAGAGCCGCCGCCTGTAATGGCCCCCGGGCCAGCACATTGAGGCTGCGCCCCAGCGGCAGCGTGACAATCAGCACCGGGATCAACACCAGCCAGGCCAGCCACGGCGAGCGGGCGTAACTCAGGTCGCCCATCAACCAGTAGAGCATGCCGGGCAAGCGGTCCGCCGGGCTCAGCGACAGCATGAAGGTAATCACTGCCCCCCAGCCGGCAGCGATGACCACGCCGGTGAGCAGCAAGCGAGTCGGCGTCCAGCTACCCCGCCCCTGGGCGAGACCAAAGACCAGCAGGGTGGACAGCAGGGCACCGGCAAAGGCGGAGCCGGACACCATCGCCGTACCCAGACCCAGCAACATGGATGCCAGCGCCCCCACCGCCGCACCGCCGGAGATGCCCAGCACATAGGGATCGGCCAGCGGGTTGCGCAACAGCACCTGCATCAGGGCACCGGCCAGTGCCAGCAGGCCACCGGTGGCAAACGCCGCCATGGCACGAGGTAATCGCAGGGAAAATACCAATTCGCCAAACAAGGGATCGCCCCGCCCGGCAACTGCCATCCACAACTCCGTGAGGCTCATGGAGACACTGCCCACAGTCACCGCCACCAGCAATGCCAGCGCACCCAGTGCCGCCAGCATCAGCAGGGAAGAGACAGCTCGGCGGCTAATCACGGGCGCGCACGGTGTCGAGATGGCTGCACAGGGTGCGAGTGCCGGCCAGCATCTGTGGGGTGGGCCGCTGCAAGGTGGAGGGCGCCACAAAGAACAGGTTGTTCTGCTGCACCGCACGCAGGGAGGAAAACTGCTTCCAGGGCTCTAGCCACGAAGGGTCATCCTCACCCATGCCACCGGCGATGATCACCTCCGGGTCCTTGGCAAGCACCGCCTCGCGGCTGATCTTGGGCGCCAGGGATGCCAGCTCCCCGAACACATTGACGCCACCACAGATCTGGATCGCCTCGCTGATCAGATGCTCGTTGTTAACGGTCATCAGCGGCTCTTCCCAGACCTGGTAAAACACCGTCACCGGTGCCGCCTCCGCATAGCGCTGGCGCAGGGAGTCCATGCCACTGCGCAAAGCATCGGCCGCCCCCTGGCCCACCGCTTCGGTCCCGGCCAGCACCGCCAGGCGTTCCAGAGTAGTGCTGATGTTGTCAAAACGGCGGGGTTCGCTGTGATACACCGGCACGCCCATGGCCTGCAGGCGCTCGACCTGTTCCATGGGATTACCACTGCGCCAGGCAACGATCAGATCCGGCTTCAACGCCAGCACCGCTTCCAGATCCAGCCGTTTGTAGCTGCCCACCCGCGGCAGTTTTTCCGCCGCCGGCGGATAATCACTGAAGCTCACCGCCCCCACCACCTGCTCGCCGGCACCGGCAGCGAACAGCAACTCTGTGGCACCAGGGGACAGAGCAATGATGCGACTGGCCGGCTGCCCCAGACAGACCTGTCGATCTGTATCGTCGGTGACACAGACCTGTGCCCGGGCCAGCCCGCTCCCCAGACACAGCATGACTGCCAACAGGGGAAGACAAAGCGATAACAGACGGGCTGGGGGCATGGCGGACTCCGTGTTTCAGTTACTGCACATCGTAACGCAGGCTTACCATTACGGAACGCCCGGCGTTGAGATAGTTCCAGCCACTGAAGTTCTGCGCGGTGGCATACTCCTTGTCGAGCACGTTTTTCATTGTCAGCCGGGTGGACCAGTTCGGCGCAAACTGCCAGCCGGCACGCAGATCAAACAGGCCGAACCCGGAAAGCCGCTGGGTGTTGGCAGCATCATTGTACCTGTGCCCCTGGAAACTGGCGGTGCCACCCAGGGTCACGGTGCCGATGCGACGATCCACATCCAGCCGGCCCAGACGCTGGGCACGACGAGCAATCAACGTATCAGTATCCCGGTCTTCCGGTTTCAGGGCGGAGAAAGCCACCCGCACCTGCCACTCCTGCCAGTCCATGCCCAGGGCTAGCTCCGCCCCTTCGATGCGGGCCTTATTCACATTGAACGAGGAGCCCTTGCTGCCATCGTAGGCGATCAGGTCATCAATATTGGTGCGGTACACCGCCGCATCCCAGAACCAGTGTTGGTACTGTGCGCGAACACCCAGCTCACCGGTTTCCGAGGACTCCGGTTTCAGGTTCGGGTTACTGAAGAAAAAGGGCGGTGAATCCGGGAAATAAAGATCGTTGAAGGTGGGCGCCTTGAAGGCCGTGCCATAGCTCACCCGTACCCGGTGAACCGTATCCAGCTTGTAGCCCAGGGCCGCAGCCCCGGTCACCTTGCTGCCGTAGGCATCGTTATCGTCATGGCGCAGGCTGCCTTGCAGATCCAGCGCGCCAAAGTGCAACAAAGCCTGACCAAAAGCGGCCTTGTTGTCCCGGTCCGTCACGTCGTACTCGTTGCTGCTAGTGATCTCGTCACGCAGGTATTCGCCACCCAGCACAAACTGATGGGCCCCGGCCGCGAACACATTCTGCCAATTGACGGTACGGGTGCGGGTATCGAAAACGCCGTTACTGACGTCATTGGCAAAGTCTTCGCTTTCGTCCTTGGCCTGGCTGATCAGCACCTTGGTCTGCCAGCCATCGGTGAGCATTACCTCACCTTTCAACCCTGCCACCTCCAGCGCGTAGTCGATATTTCGATCGTCTGCCGGCGTGCTGCCTTCAAATTCCGTATTGCCCTGGGTATGAAAACCGAACACACCTATTTCACCACGGTCGCCAAAGCGGTGGCTGATTTTGGCGATGCCGGCGGTGTTGTCGTAGCCGCGCTCTTCACTGTTTTCACGCAGCTCGATGCCATTGGTGCGGAAGCGATTGATACCCAGGCTATAACGGGTGCCGCCCTGTTCACCGGAAACGCCGGCACCGGCATTCATGGTGCCGAAACTGCCGGCACCGAAATCCAGCCAGCTGCCATCATCGCGGGTAAATAGCTGCACCACACCACCCACCGCATCAGCACCGTACAGGGAACCGCGAGGGCCACGAACCACTTCCACCCGCTCCAGCATGGCCGTTGGCAGATATTGCCAGGCCGGGCTCCCGGCGGTGGCGGACCGCAACCTCACCCCGTCCACCAGCAGCAGGGTCGCATCACTGGATGCCCCCCGCACGAAGACGCTGGCAATCTTGCCGAAAGAACCATTACTGGTGGTATCCACACCGGGCTGACCACGCAGAATATCGGCTATGTCCACCGGCTGCTGATCACGAAGTTGTTGCTCGTCTACCACCGTGACAGAAGACAGCGACGCCTCCGTGGTTCGGCTCACCAGGGCTGGGGTTACCACCACCGGATCCAGCATTGCGGCCTGTTGTGGTGAGGAGGTATCGGCCTGAACCACCGACGGCAAGACAGACAAAGACAGGGCGGCAGGTGCCGCCAGAAAACGCAAAGACATGAAGGAGATCCCCTGTTGCCGTGCCCACCCGCACGGCCTGGATTCAGCCGCGGAGACACAACAGGGATAACCGGCACCGGACGGCACCGTTACACCCCGCCATCGCCCACCGCGACGCCAAGTTTCACCTTCTGGCCGGTCTCCGGGCTGATGAGCGAGGTGGAATACCTCAGCGCGTTCGCCTTCCCATGCACCCTTTCGGGCTTTGGCACAGTGGCACTACGAAACGCGATTCACTCAATCACCGTTGCGGGGGCAGCGTCGGACCGGCTTTGCGAACACCACAAAGCACACCGACTTCCCGTTTAACCCGTCTGTGTGTGAACAGGCGGGCACCGGAAGGTGGCGCGAAATTACCAACGGCGGCGGCAATAAGCAAACGGATACGTGTTGCTTGAGGAAAATTCAGGAGAAGTTGAGCGCCACTAATAAATGCCATGCAGGCATGACTCCAACGGAGGCGATCAGCTCCGGAGGCTGCCAAGAGGTTTACTTGACAGCTTCGGACCAGGGGCAGAGGATTTGCCGCTTTCCGGCCCCTGTCCTTTTCGGGAGTGTTCCGTGCCCCAGCCTTCCCCTTGGCAAACAGCGATTCCTTCGCCCAGTCAGACGCACCGTGAAACTGCCCTGTCCCGCCAGGGCCAGCTCACCAAACCCGCCGGTTCGCTGGGTCGCCTGGAAGCACTGGCGGTTGATCTGGCTGCACTCCAGAACACCGATACACCGGGTGCCGACCGCATCAGCATCGCCGTCTTTGCCGCCGACCACGGCGTCTGCGTAGAAGAAGTTTCGGCTTTCCCTCAGGCTGTCACCGGGCAGATGATTGCCAACTTCGTTGCCGGCGGGGCCGCCATCAGTGTCATGGCCCGGCATCTGCAAGCGCGGCTGGAGGTGATCAACCTGGGCACCGCCACCCCGCCGCCCACAAGCGACGGCGTGGTGGATGAAGCCATCGCCGCCGGCACCGCCAACCTGGCCCGTCAGGCCGCCATGTCGACAGCACAACTGGAACAGGCCCTGGCCGCCGGTGACCGGGCGGCACAGCGTGCGGCAGACCAGCAGGCCCAGCTTTTTATCGGTGGCGAAATGGGCATCGGCAACACCACCAGCGCCAGCGCCGTGGCCTGTGCCCTGCTGGCCGAGCCGGCGTTGGCGCTGGCCGGGCCCGGCACCGGCCTGGACGCGGAGGGCGTCAGCCACAAGGTCACGGTGATTGAACGGGCGCTGGCCCGCCACGGGGACAACCGGGAACCGCTGGTGGTACTGGCCTCCCTGGGCGGTTTTGAAATTGCTGCCCTGGCAGGCGCCCTGATCGGCAGTGCCGCCCGTGGCATTCCCGTGCTGGTGGATGGTTTCATTGTCACCGTGGCCGCTCTGGCCGCCGTACGGTTACGGCCGGATCTGCGCGACTGGCTGTTGTTCGCCCATCACTCCCGGGAACCCGGCCACACCCGGCTACTCGAGGCCCTGAACGCAGAGCCGGTTCTCAACCTGTCCATGCGCCTGGGGGAAGGCAGCGGTGCGGCGGTGGCCGTGCCGGTGATTCGCAGCGCCTGCGCCCTGCATAACGGCATGGCAACCTTTGCCGATGCCGGCGTCAACAACGCGGAGTAGACCATGACCACCACCCTGTTTGATCTGATCCGTCACGGCGAACCTGCCGGTGGCCACATGTATCGCGGTCATAAGGACGATCCGCTCAGCGAACTGGGCTGGCAGCAAATGCGCGATGCCATTCAGGTGGACGATCAGTGGGACCACATCCTCACCTCACCGCTGCTGCGCTGCCGGGAGTTTGCCGCGCACCTGTCGGAGACCATCAATGTTCCCTTCACCGTGGCCCACGACTTCAAGGAGATCAGCTTCGGCGACTGGGAAGGAAAAACCCGGGAACAGGTGGCAAACGAATACGGCGACCACCAGGCCAGCTTCTGGCGCGATGCAGAAAACCACCCACCGGTGAACGGCGAAACCATTCAGGATTTCCATCAACGCATCGGTGATGCCTGGGCACTATGGCAGCAGGCGTTACAAGGTCAGAGAGTGCTACTGGTCTGCCACGGCGGCGTTATCCGCATGGTGCTGAGTCATGTACTGGGGCTAAACCCGGGCAAAGCCATGGCCGGATTCCAGGTCCCCTTCGCCTGCCGCTCGCAGGTGCGCATTGATAACACCGAGCAGGGCACCTTGAGTTGTCTGGTGAGGCACGGGGACTAACCCGCCGTCATGCCGCTGTAGGAGCGCCGCTTGAGGCGCGAACCGAGCGTAGCGAGGCGACAAAATTTCACAGCAAGCCAGAACTATCCGAAGAAACCCGTCCAGTTCGACAAGCCATCATCGCCCAAGGGCGATTCCTGACCGGGTGAGATTCGCGCCTCAAGCGGCGCTCCTACAAAAGAGCCTCCCCCTTCAACGTCTGCGCGAGCCCCGCCACCGACAACACCACCCGATCACACTTTTTCGCCAGGGCCTGATTCAACCAGCCCAGCTCATCGGCAAAGCGGCGGGTCAGCGGGTCCATGCCGATCGTCCCCAGCCCCACCTCATTACTGACGATCACCACCGAACCCGGATAGCCCGCCAACGCCGTCAGGAAATTTTCCTTTTCACGCACAAAAACGACATCACCTGCATGCAGCAGATTACTCACCCACAGACTCATGCAATCAATCAGCACGCATGGCGGCGGTGACAGGGTGGCCTGGCGATTCAAGAGACTGCCCAGCTCCACCGGTTCTTCCACCAGCCCCCAGCTGGCAGGACGGCGTCGCTGATGACGACGAATACGCTCACTCATTTCACCATCCCCGGCGGTGGCCGTAGCCACGTACACCACCGGATCGGGTTGCTCCGACACCAACCGTTCCGCCAGCGAACTCTTGCCGGAACGGATACCGCCGAGAATCAGGGAATGTGGCATCAATTCTTTTTCACAAACTGGGTGAGGATGACAATCCGCTGACCTTCCACCCGACCTTCTATCTGTTCCGGGTTATCCTGCACCAGCGAGATATTACGCACCGGTGTGCCACGCTTGGCGGTGAAGTTGGCGCCCTTCACATTGAGATCCTTGATCAGGGTGACGCTATCACCCGCTTCCAGCACAGCACCGTTACTGTCGCGATGCTCGACTTTTTCGTCGTCGCTTTGCCCTTCCCCGGTGGCCTTAGCCCAGGCCAGCGTCTCGTCATCCAGATAGAGCATATCCAGCAGATCCTGGGGCCAGCCTTCCGCCCGCAACCGTGTCAGCATACGCCAGGCCAATACCTGCACCGCCGGCTCCTGGCTCCACATGCTGTCGTTAAGACAACGCCAGTGGTTGATATCCTCGTTGCCGGGATTGTCGATCTGAAAACTGCAGGTTTCGCACAACAAGGCGCTCTGCGCCGCCGTGCCATCCCCTTCCGGCGGCACCGCATACACCGCCAGCGCCTCACCGGCGCCGCACAGTTCACAGGTCGAGTCAGCTCGCGCCAGCAGCGCGGATTCCAGGGTCATTTGTTCGCTCCGTCAATTTGCCGGCCAGTATACAGGTGGGAGAAGGGCCGAAGTGTTCCGCCGGCGAATAAATTAAGCATCCACCTTAGCGTGAACCACAATGCTTGCCGTCCAGAAAACTCAGCTAAATACTCCCGACACTGCTCAGAACACCTATTTCACCATTATGAAAAAAAGCGCATTGACCCACGAGAGATCTACTGCCAACCTTATTCCTGAAATTCATAGGAAGAATTTCATACAAACAACAATATCTTAAGGACGCATCATGAAAAAATTCTGGACAGCCCCAATTGCCATCTTGGCAATCTCTATTTCTTCCCCCGTAACCGCAGACCTGAACACGCTGAATGTTACCTTCTCGCCAGATTCCGAGACATTTTACACCGGAGAAACCATCGCCTTCTCAGTAGGCAGTGATGGTTCAGAAGCACAATACCGCTATGTCCTGGAAAGACTCTCAGAAAACGACATCATTCGTATCGAAAACTCTCGCTGGTCCTTTGACACCAGTTATCAGCTTGATACTTCAGCGTTGAATCTTGAAGAGGGCAACTACCGGTTACGCGTTATTTCCAGAGAAAAAGCGAACAAAGATGAGGTCCTGGTAAAATTTAATACTTTTACCCTTAACGGTTACCAGCCCACGCCATGCGAAGCATTTGAAGAGGGCACTTACACCAACATCAATGCCTCGCCCCTAAACCAAAGCTACTCGCTCAACGCGGCGATGAATATTATTTTCTCCGGCCTGCTACTTACAACGGACGAAAACGCCAATAATATTAATCAAATCACTTTCTCTGAGGGTCAGGTTCACGTTTTCCCTGCAGAACCTATGACAGCAGATGTGAACTTTTATGGCACACATCAAATCAACTTCCCGCAGCCATTGTCCGGCAGCTATACCTGCCAGGGCGGCACTATTTCGATTAACGCAAGCGGGCAAGCCAGCAGCGCAGGTGGAGCGATCGATTTCGGAGGCCTCATAACAACCATTGAAGGAAACCTGTCAATCGATGGAGCTACCGGCTCTTTGTATAACGGGACCGTGTTTTTCGATTAAGAACAGGAGGGGCAGCACAATGCTGCCCCCTTTTTCGCCTAGCCATCGATAAGGGCTGAAAACGGAAAATAATCCAGAGAATATCCATCTTTGACTACTTCACCCACCGGCACCACCGCCAGCCCATCCGCCCACACCGCAGAACTCAACATGCCGGAACTCTGATTGGGGTGTTTCTCCAGCACCAGATTGCCGTCCTTCTGTACGCAACGAACACGTAAATATTCCTGTCGCTTGCCGGCCTTTTTGACAGAAAAGTCCGCCGGCAGAAGGAAGGGTTCCGGCAAAACTTTTTCAGCACCACAGCAACGACGCAAGGTGGGCAACACCAGCATCAGGTAACAGACCAGCACCGCAGACGGATTGCCGGGCAGACCGAAAAACGGGATGCCATCCACACTGCCGTAGGTGAACGGCTTGCCCGGCTTGATCGCCAGGCGCCAGAAATCCAGCTTGCCTTGCTGCTCCAGCACCGCCCGTAGATGATCCTCCTCGCCCACGGACACACCGCCGGTGGAGATAATCACATCCGGGCGCTGCTGAGGGTCGGTGAGAGCACGGGTCAGGGAGGCGTGGATAATGGCCGGGTCATCCGGCAGATGCTCCCGTCGCACTTCGGCAAAGCCACTCTGAATCAGCAGCTGCTCCAGTTGCGGGCCATTGCTGTCGTAAATCTTGCCGGGCAACGGCGTTTCATCCGGCGCCTGCAGTTCATCCCCGCTGGTAAGCACCAGCACCCTGGGGGCATACACCCGCACCCGTGACACCCCCACCGAGGCGATCAGCCCCGCCGCCTGGGGAGTCAGGCGCTGACCGGCACGCATCACCACTTCATCCAGCCGGGCATCCTGCCCCGCCGGACGAATATTCTGCCCGTCGCTGACCGAAGCCTGTGCCGGCAGCCGCACCCGGCCGTCGGCGATTTCGCAGTCTTCCTGCATCAATACGATATCGGCACCGGCAGGCACTGGCGCGCCGGTGAAGATGCGCGCCACCTGCCCCGGCATCAGGGTGCCCGGCGGGTCACCGGCGGCAACACGCAGCGGCATGGGCAGAGTCAGACCGGGCTCGTCCAGGTCCGCATAGCGCAGGGCCACGCCATCCACGGCGGCATTATCAAAGGCCGGCACATCCACGCGGGAGACCACGTCTTGGGCCAGGTACTGGCCACGGGCCTGATTGAGGGCAATCTCCTGGACCCGGGCAAACGGCGCTGCGCTGTCCAGCAATCGGGCCAGGGCATCCTCTACCGGCATCAAACTCATCCGCACATCCCTCCATGCTGCATCGTTGTTGTCATCGTCCTCAACGCCGAATCTGGGCGACAAAGTTACAGGGCCGATGACGGGCATCCAGCTGGTCGCGGATGATGCGATCCCAGCCGGTGGCGCAGGCATTGTTGGAACCGGGCAGGCAGAAGATCACCGTGCGATTGGCCAGACCGGCCAGGCAACGGGACTGGATGGTGGACGAGCCGATGTCTTCCACGCTGACCTGGCGGAACAGTTCGCCAAAGCCTTCAATGTGCTTGTCGAACAACACACCCAGGGCTTCCGGGGTGGAGTCACGCCCGGAAAAACCGGTGCCGCCGGTGGTGAGAATGCCCTGGATGCGCTCGTCGGCGATCCACTCGGACACCACCTTACGCAGCTGGTAGATGTCATCCTTGACGATCTGGCGGGCCTGCAGCTGATGGCCGGCCTCCTGCAGACGCTGGACCAGAAGATCCCCGGAGGTGTCATTATCGGGGGTACGGGTATCGCTGACGGTCAACACCGCCAGGGCCAGGGGCTCAAAGGCTGCCGCGGGCTTGGACATAGGGATTCTCCTTGCTGATGGCGCCAATGCTAGCACGAGCCATGCCACAGTGGCTGGACAGCACATCCCGGATTGACCGCTGCCAACAGCCCCCTGTTCGCCACAGTATGCTCACAGTACATTGACGCTATACAACGTGTTTATCGGGAGAGCTGACAATGAGCAGCAGCATGGAAACCGCCCAGCAGGATGCCGCCCGCCTGCCGCGCCTGCCACAACGCAAGCTGGACAATATACCGGGGGATTATGGTACGCCGTTACTGGGCGACACCATCCCGTTCCTCAAGGACTACCACAAGCTGGTCACCCGGCGGGCCGAAAAATACGGTCTGGTCTCCAAGGGATCGGTGCTGTTTCAACGCGGCGTAACCCTGCTGGGGCCGGAGGCCAACGAGTTTGTCCTCAAGGACCCGGAACACGTGTTTTCCAGCCGTGCCGCCTGGAACCCGTTCCTGGAGAAGCTGTTCACCGACGGGCTCATGTTGCGCGATTTCGCCGACCATAAGTTCCATCGCCGCATCATGCAGCAGGCATTCAAGAAGCCGGCACTGGCCAGCTACCTGGACCGCATGAACGCCCATATCAGCAGCCAGATCCACCCCTGGCAGACCGGTGAAACGCTAAGCTTCTTCGACCATATCAAGGCGCTGTTGCTGGATGTGGGCGCGCAGATTTTCTTCGGCCTGGACATGGGCCCGGAATCCGACAAGGTAAATAAATCCTTTATCGACTCCGCGGATGCCTCCCTGGCGGTATTGCGCCTGCCGATTCCCGGCACCCTCTGGCACCGGGGCATGACAGGACGCCGCTACCTGGAAAAATTCGTCACCGATCTGATCCCGCAGAAACGGGCCAGCGAGACCCCGGATTTCTTCAGCGAGCTGTGCAAGGCCGCCGAAGAGGAAGGCGGCCTGAGCGATCAGGATGTGATGAACCACATGATCTTCCTGCTGTTCGCCGCCCACGACACCACCACCAGCACACTGTGCTCCATCATCTATCTGCTGGCACAGCATCCCCACTGGCAGGACCAGCTGGCCGAAGAAATGGCCAGCCTGGACAAGGACAGCCTCGACTACGACGACCTGGCCAAGCTGGAAAAAACCAGCTGGGTATTCCGTGAAACCCTGCGCATGCGCCCGCCGCTGACCGCCTTCCCGCGCCGCACCGTCAAGGAAGTGACCTTCCAGGGCTACACCCTGCCGCGCAACACCCTGGTCAACCTCTCTCCCCTGTTCACCCATTACATGGAAGAGTATTGGAGCAACCCGCACACCTTCGACCCGGAACGTTTCAGCGACGAACGCGCCGAACACAAGAAGCATTTCTACCAGTGGATTCCCTTCGGCGGTGGTCATCACAAGTGCCTGGGCCTTAACTTCGCGGAGCTGCAGACCAAGACCTTCCTGTTCCACTTCCTGCAACGTTACAAGGTCAGCCTGAAACCGGGTTATGAAATGCCGGTACAGCAAGTGCCGCTGATCATGCCCAAGGATGGTTTGCCGGTGGTGCTGGAAAAGCGGTAAAGCAGCACGGCTTCGCCTCCAGGGACGAGCCGCTAGCTACAACGCCGCTGCAGGAGCGTCGCTGGCGGCGCGATTGAATGTAGGAGCACCTCTCTCTGTGCTCTGCGAGTATGAGGTGCGAACCGAGCGTAGCGAGGCAACAAGGGGAGCGTCAGCCGTTCTTACTGAAACCTGTCGAGCTCTGGAATGCCTGATCGCCCTGCGGTCGATATCCACGCAAGCCCGGTTCGCGGCTCAAGCTCCGCTCCTACAGCGGCTTTGTAGAAATGCCGAGGTCCTGGGAACTTTCCACCCGTTCCCTATCCAACGAGCGTAGCTCGTAGCTTTACTCTTCAGGCATGAATCCGGTCCCGGTTTGCGGCTATACTGCGGGCACATTTTTTACCCGATAGACAGCCATGAAGTACGCCATCCTGCCGGTCACACCCTTCCAGCAAAACTGCTCCTTCCTGAAATGCGACACCACCGACAAGGTGGCCATCGTCGATCCCGGCGGCGATCTGGACAAGATTCTGGAAGCCCTGCAGCAGGTCGGCGGCACGCCGGAAAAGATTCTCGTCACCCACGCCCACCTGGACCACATCGGCGCCGTGGCCGAGCTCGCAGAAAAACTGGATCTGCCCATCGAAGGGCCACACACCGACGACCAGTTCTGGATCGACATGCTGCCCCAGCAGGCGCAGATGATGGGCTTTCCCGCCTCGCGCCCGTTCACCCCGAACCGCTGGCTCGAGGAAGGCGACACCGTCACCGTGGGCGAAACCCGTCTCCAGGTGCGTCACTGCCCGGGCCACACCCCGGGGCACGTGGTGTTCTACCAGCCGGAAAGCAAACTGGTGGTGGTCGGCGATGTGCTGTTCAACGGTTCCATCGGCCGCACGGATTTCCCCAAGGGAGATTTCGACACCCTGGTCCAGGCCATCAAGGACAAGTTGCTGACCCTGGATGACGATGTGTCTTTCATCCCCGGCCACGGCCCCATGTCCACTATCGGTCACGAGCGGGCCAACAATCCCTTCGTTTCCGGCAAACACGGTTGAGGCAGAGATGGAATCCAGCGCAATGAAATGGGGCCTGACAATTGCCGTTATCCTGGTGGCCTGGCTGTTGTCCGTATTACTGCGGGGCGCCACCCGGCGCCTGGGCCGACGTCGTGATTTCAGCCGGGCACGTATCTTCCAGACGGCAGTCGTGATCAACAGCGCCTGTGTGGTACTGGCTCTGCTGTCCATCGGCATCCTCTGGGGCCTGAACGGCAGCGGCCTGATGGTGTTCGCTACATCGATGATGGCCCTGCTGGGTGTGGCCCTGTTTGCCAGCTGGTCCATGCTCAGCAACACCACCGCCGCCATTATCCTGTTCTTCAGCGCCCCCTACCGGGTGGGCGATCGCATCCGCCTGCTCGATGGCGACAACACGGTCACCGGGCAGATCCGTTACATGGGGCTGATCTTCATCACCGTTCAGGACGAGTTGGGCCACCGCTACACCCTGCCCAACAACCTGCTGCTGCAGAAGACCGTGATTCGCCTGCGCGGCGACACCCTGCCCAAAGACCAGAAACACTGCCGGGCTGACTAACACACCCGCGACAGAGTAAAGTGACACCTTATTGAAAGGCCTTGCCGGTTTGGGCCGTTGCTGATCAACACAAGGACGACACCATGCGGCTGCTCTTTCCCCTGATCTTCATCACCCTGCTGGCCGGCTGTCAGAACGGTACTGAGGCCGGCAACACCCTGCCGGACGCCTGTTACCAGGCGCCGGAAACCGGCATGTGCAAGGCGGCTTTCCAGCGTTACTACTACGATCAGGAAAGTGACAGCTGCAAGAGCTTTACCTGGGGTGGCTGCAAGGGCAGCGTGCCCTTCGACACACAGGACGCCTGCGTGCAGACCTGTAATGCCAGCAACAGCGAGCCTGCCAACCCGGCGAAAACCTATCGCAGCAAGGGAGATCCGCAATGAGTCAAACATCGTCCCTGGGCATGGCCCGGGCCGTTTATGTACTGCACCTGGTGGGGCTGATCACCGGTGGGCTGACCGCCGTTGCCGGAGTTATCATTGCCCACCTGTACGCCGGGGATGCACCACCGCCCCTGCGTGAGCACTTCCGCTTCCAGTACCGCACCTTCTGGATAGGCCTGCTCTACAGCGTCATTGCCGGCATCACCACCCTGGCCTTTATCGGCTGGCTGCTGATGGCGGTGCTCACCATCTGGTGGATCGTGCGCTGTGCCCGCGGCCTGAGCACCCTGAATCGCAACGTGGCACCTGCCCGGGTCGACACCTGGGGCTTTTGAGCTGTCACAATATTGTCACCCTGGCCCGCCAGACTGGTGGGCCAATCAAGGAGATACCATGCTGTCCCTGCGCCTTATACCGCTCGTCCTCTGCGCCCTGTTCCTGTCCGCCTGTGCCCGTAGCCCGGTGGTCCAGCTCTATGATGGCCCCGCCAAGTCCGACAGCCAGGTGCTGACCGTGCGGGTGCCCAGTGAAATAGAAGTGTTCACCATCAACGGCAAGGAAGTGGATGGCGTGAATACCTTCTTCGCCACCGACTTCAAGGAACTCAAGCTGGCCCCCGGCCGCTACGAAATCCTCGCCTACTACAAGGAGCTGTGGCAGCTGGATGCGGACAACCACGACATCGTGAAAACCAACCCGGCCAACTTCATCGTCGATGGCAAGGCCGGCGAGAAATGGCAGCTGGATTACGACAAGCCGGCCAACGTGGAAGAGGCGCGCGCCCTGGAAGATTCCTTTACCGGCCAGGCCATCAACACCGCCACCGGTGAAAAAGTCGCGGCCAAGGAATCCAACCTGATCCTCAAGCGCGGCTTCCTCGCTCCCATCACCGGCGAAGAGGTGAGCACCGCCTCCAGCAAGAACATCGCCCCCCAGCAAAGCGCCTCTCCGGCACCGACCGAGCCTGCTGCGGCAGCGGCAGCAGCACAACCGGCACCCGCCGCCAGCTATCTGGACACCCTCAAAGCCCAATGGAAGCAGGCCACCCCGGAAGAACGCCGGGAGTTTCTGCAGTGGATTTCGCAGTAACCGGCTACCTGATGACGGAAATGGCTTAACGCCATTTCCGTTCTTCCCTACGAAGCCGCTGTAGGAACGTAGCGTAGCGGAGTAACGACCGTAGGTCGGCCCGAAGGGTGAGCGTAGCGAATAACACCGCTTGAGGTGCGAACCTTGCGAAGCAAGGAATCGCCCAGAGGGCGATCAGGACTCGCCGAACCTAACAGGTTTCTCCAGGTAGGCCTGACATTCTCTGAGAATTTTGTCGCCTCGCTGCGCTCGGTTCGCGCCTCAAGATGCGCTCCTACAGCGGCCTTGTAGATGAATTAGTCGCAACGTCCGCCGATCACTCCCCCTGAATCGTCGCCACCACCCGTCTCGCGCCGCCGTGATCCCGGTGCTCGCAGAGATAAATCCCCTGCCAGGTGCCCAGCGCCAGTTGGCCATTGCTGATTGGCAGGCTCAGTGACGGGCCGATCAGTACGCTCTTGATATGGGCGGGCATGTCGTCCGGGCCTTCCAGGGTGTGCTCATAGTAAGGCGCGTTTTCCGGCACCATTACATTCAGGTGCCGCTCCAGATCGCCGCGTACATCCGGGTCGGCATTTTCGTTAATGGTCAGCGAGGCGGAGGTGTGCTGGATAAACAGATGCAGCAGCCCCACCTTCACCTCCGCCAGCTCCGGCAAGCCTTCCAGCACCTCACGGCTCACCAGGTGGCAACCACGGCGTTTGGCGGATAATGTCAATGTTCTCTGGAACCACATTTTCGTTCCTCCGGATATTGGCGCCTGCCGATACCGGCCGCACACTCAAGGCTGCAACCGACAGACAAGGGAACACCATGAAACTTAACGGCCAGACCATTGTACTGACCGGCGCCTCCAGTGGCATCGGTGCCGAGGCAGCGAAAATCATGTCACGCCGAGGCGCCACGGTGTGCCTGGTGGCACGGCGTGAAGAGCAGCTACGGGAAGTCCAGGAAATGATCGAGGCAGACGGCGGTTGTGCCTTCATATATCCCTGCGACCTCAGCGACAACGCGGCCATCGACGCCTGTGCCGCCCGCATTCTGGCAGAGCAGCCGCGCATTGATGCCCTGGTGAATAACGCCGCGCATTCCATCCGCCGCCCCATCGAAAAATCACTGGATCGCCTGCACGACTATCAGCGCACCGTACAGCTCAACTACATCGGCGCCGTGGCAATGACCCTGAAACTGCTGCCGCGCTTTCTGGAACAGGGCCACGGCCATGTGGTGAATATTTCCAGCCTCTCCACCCAGGTGCCCATCCCCCTGTTTTCCGCCTACCTGGCCAGCAAGAGCGCGCTGGAATCCTTCACCCGTTCCCTGCAGGCGGAAATGGGCCACCAGGGCATCAGCACCACGGTGGTGTACTTCCCCATGGTGCGCACGCCCATGTCATCGCGCACCGACATCTACAAATACATGCCGATGATGCACGTGAAGAAAGCCGCCGGCTGGATCGTCGAAGCCTGCGAAAAACGCCCGGCCCGCATCGCCCGCCCCATGGGCAAACTGGGCAGCGTCCTGCTCGCCGCCCTGCCGGGTCCGGCCACCAAACTGCCGCAGCCATTGTTCCGAGGCATGGACAAACTGCTGGCCAGCCAGCTGAAGAAGAAGGGTTGATCCAACCTCAAAAAAGATCGATTTACCACAGAGTTCACTGAGTAAAAGAAAAGGGTTTCTCTGTGATCTCTGTGTCCTCTGTGGTGAAAATGCTTTTATCCTGGCCAGGAATCGCGCCGCGAGCGACGCTCCTACGGAGGGGCATTCACCACGTTAATCGCACTGCCCGCCTGCCACTGGCGGATGTTCTCCACCACCCCGTCCAGCAATCGCTGTCGGCATTCCCGGGTGCCCCAGGCGTTGTGCGGGGTAATGATCAGGTTGGGGATATCGTCTGCCAGCAACGGATGATCCGCCGGTGGCGGTTCGCTGCTGAGCACGTCCAGGCCGGCACCGCCCAGGTGGCCGGAGCGCAAGGCATCGGCCAGGGCCGGTTCATCAACAAGGCCACCCCGGGCGGTGTTGATCAGCAAGGCACCGGGTTTCATCTGCGCCATAAACGAGGCATTCACCAGCTTGTCGGTCTGCGCTGTCAGCGGGCAATGCAGGCTGAGCACATCCGCCTGCGGTAACAGCTCCGCCAACGACACCCGCCCGGACTTGCCACCGTGGCGCTGAAAGGATTCCGCCACCAACACCTGCATACCCAGCGCCTCGGCCAGCCGCGCCACCTCCCGGCCCAGATCCCCGTGGCCGATCAGCCCCAGGGTCTTGCCGGCCAGTTCCATGATCGGGTGATTGAGCAAACAGAACTGCTCCGCCCGACTCCAGGCACCGGCCTTCACATCCTGGTCGTAGTGATGCCAACGCGTGGCCAGAGACAGCATCATCGTCAGGGTGTGCTGGGCCACCGAGGCCCGTGCATAGCCGCTCACATTGCACACCGTAATGCCCAGCTCCCGGGCCGCGTCCAGATCCACATTATTGGTACCGGTGGCACAAATGCATATAAGCTTGAGGGACGGGCAGGCTTTCAGGGTGGCGGCATCCAGCACCACCTTGTTGGTGATGACCACCTGGGCACCGTCCAGACGCGCCAGACGATCTTGCGGGCGAGTCAGCGGATGAAAGGTCCAGGGCATCAACGCCGCCAGGGCGGAGAAGTCCATCTCGTCGGGATTGAGGGTATCGGTGTCGAGAAAAACGCCCTGCATGTTCGGTCACCTTTATCGGGGAAGAAGGGAGGTGTTCCATGCTAACGGATTTGCTGGAAAAGATGGGCTTCACCCTGCCACAGCATGACTGGCAGAAACCGGTGGTGGGCGTCAGTGCCTGCCTGCTCGGCCAGAAGGTCCGCTACGACGGCGACCACAAACACAACGCCATCCTGGTCCACCAGCTCGGCCCCCTGCTGCGCTTTCGCGATACCTGCCCGGAAGTGGCCATCGGCCTGCCGGTACCGCGCCCACCGATTCAGGTCGTGCAGGTGGACGATACTCTGCGCGTCAAAGGCTTGGAGAACCCGCAACAGGATGTCACCGAGGCCCTGGAAAATGTGGCCGCCAGCATGAGTGAACCGCTCAGCGGTTTTGTACTGAAAGCCCGCTCCCCCAGTTGCGGCCACCTGAGCACCCCGGTGCATAACGCCGGCGGCCAACAGATCGGCATGGCCTCCGGTGCCTTCGCCCGCAAGCTCCACGAACTGTTCCCCCGCATTCCCCTGGCCAACGACAGCGACCTGGAAAAGCCCGCCTTCCTGCAAAGCTTTCTGCTACAGGTGTACTGCTACCACCAGTGGCACAACAACGACCGCCAGGGCCAATGGCTCAATGACATGCAGGCGCAAAGCGAACAACTGGACGAACCGCTGCATAGTGGGCTGCGGCATTATCTGGACAAGCTTGGGCAGGCAATGCACTGAAAGCAGTTAATAGTTAATAACGCCGCGAAACAGACCTTTGGTCCATAAAGCAAAGAGGCCGCGCCCTGATTATGGGCGCGGCCTCTTGCGTTAAAAATCATGAAAAGCGCGGATCTCGCCAGTTATTAATTATTCATTATTAACTATTACTTCAGAAAATCAGCGTCAGCCCACCGGTAACAATGGCAAACAGGATGGACAACCCGATCAGGGTCTTCCAGGGGAACGGAGGCGGGGGCGGCTCCACTTCGAGCTGCTCTTCCAGATAATTCTTCAGCAGCCTGGTATTTCGGGTATTGGCCTTGTAGATGGCATCAAAGGCATCGCCCACCACCGGCAACAGACCACCGAGAAAATCGATGCCCATATTGCGCAGCATACGCAACTTCACACCCTTGCTGGCCCCGGCCCGCTGCGCTTCGATCAGCACATAGCTGGACAGCACCAACCCGGCGGCATCACCCACCAGCGGCACCAGGCCGATAATGGCCTCGGCACCGATCTGGAATTTGGTAAAGGGGATACCGATACTGCTGTCGGTAAAACGGCTGAACTTTTCCAGCCGCTCCAGCGTTGCCCGTTGCTGGGCTTCAGTCCTTGCTGCCATTACATCTCCACAAACAGGTGGCCGTCTTCTTCCGTGACCGGCCAGGTCTCCAGGGCTTTCTCGCCCCGCACCACATTCAACAACTGCACACCGGGGGGAAAGTTGGCCCACTCGGTCACTTCGCCGGTACGGATATCAAACCGCGCACGGTGCAACGGACACTGCACACACTTGTCTTCAACAATCTTGCCCTTACCCAGCGACGCAAACATATGCGTACAACGGGCCTGAGTGGCATAAAAACCATCGCTCAGGTGATACACCACCAGTTTCTTGCCACCGGCTTCCATGGCACGGCTTTTCCCTTGCGGGAGGTCCTGGCTGGCACAGAGTTCATAACGCATCTTGTTCTCCTTGCTGGCTTGGAAAAATCAATTGTGAGTGACGAGCTGCTAGCCGCTAGCTACAACGCCGCTGTAGGAGCACCGCTTGAGGTGCGAACCGAGCGCAGCGAGGCAACAGAGCTTAACGCTATCCGCCATTCTTTCTGAAACCTGTCGAGCGCTGTAATGCCTGATCGCCCTGCGGGCGATTTCCTTGCTTCGCAAGGTTCGCGGCTCAAGCGCCGCTCCTACAGCGGCTTCGTAGCAATGACGAAGCCCGAGGAACTTTCCAGACATTCCCTATCCAATCGAGCGTAGCTCGTAGCTCGTAGCTCGTAGCTCGTAGCTCGTAGCTCGTAGCTCGTAGCTCGTAGCTCGTAGCTCGTAGCTCGTAGCT